>ERZ827458.5-NODE-5-length-443322-cov-4.778878_pt1 | contig 443322 bp, 335 predicted proteins | sample MGYA00519706_ERZ827458 | MGnify/ENA primary metagenome ERZ827458 (study PRJEB31778, sample SAMEA3449309) | human gut metagenome | biome: human gut; feature: human-associated habitat; material: faeces | place: United Kingdom | collected 2010/2012 ... | reverse complement strand
CCACTCGTGAGTCGCGCAAGGCAGTATTATCCTCGCGGGTAGGGGGTGCGTCAAGGGGTAATTTTAGAAATTCGGATTTCTCTTCACAAGATGTTCATAAATCGTCGATTTTATATATAAATCGAACTACAAATCACCCATGATCCGCCGCCATGAGAGCATTTTTCGGCCGAGAATCATACCCTCGCGCAAGGAAATCTTCGTTGATGCGCGTGCTCATATCGATTAAAAAAATTATGCTTGAAAACCTTTGATATTGGTAAGCGGTAGTGTTGAGTGCTTTTCTAGCAATAGTCTTGTTAGCAATAGTCCTATCTTCAGCCCTATCTTCGCTTTTTCACTGTGATGTCGAACATCCGAAAGCATGACCAATAATAAAGATACAAACGCCACGAATAGAAAGAACGGAAATAACCCGAAAGATTGAATACTTCGTTTTGCACCAGGGCGATATAATCAGAGGATGAATTTAACGCCTCAATGAAGGAGCTGGTATGAAAACAGAACTTTGCGATGTGCTCGGAATCGAATACCCCATCATCCAGGGTGCGATGGCGCATATTTCCGATGGTAAATTCGCTGCGACCGTAAGTGAAGCGGGTGGACTCGGCGTGATCGCCTCGACGCTTCACGATGGCCAATGGGTCAAAGAGCAAGTCGAGATCGCACGTTCTATCACCGATAAGCCCTTCGCAGTGAATCTGATCATGGAAAGCGACATCGTTGAAGAGTGCGCGCGCATGTGCGTTGAGCTCAAGGTGCCGATCTGCACGATCAGCGCAGGTAACCCCGAGAAGATCGTTCCGATCCTCGTGGAGGGCGGCATCAAGGTCATCTGCCTCATCCCCCACGCTCGCGCAGCGAAGAAGATGCAGGATCTGGGCGCGACCGCTGTTGTAGCCGAAGGTATGGAGGGCGGCGGACACATCGGCAAGATGTGCACCTTCCCCATGGTGCGCCAGGTTGCCGAAGCGGTGGATATTCCCGTTATCGCAGCGGGCGGCATCGCTGATGGCAAAGGATTCATGGCAGCGCTCATGCTGGGTGCAGTAGGCGTTCAGATGGGCACAGCATTCCTTGTAGCGGAAGAATGCCCCATCAGCGATGTTTACAAGCAGATCGTCATCGATGCGAGCGATAGCGATACCGTGCTCACCGGTGAATACGGCAAGAAGCAGGTGCGTTGCATCAAGAGCCCCTGGACCGAAGAATACTGGAAACTGCATGACTCAGGCGCATCGAGCGAAGAGCTCGATCAGTTCTGCCGCGGGACCGTTGCAGCTGCGCGCGATGGCATCATCGAGCGCGGTGCGTTTTCCGCCGGCATGATCTCAGGACTCATTACCGAGATGAAGCCTGCGGCAAAGATCATCACCGACATCATGGAAGAAGCCGATCAGGCCTACGCTGATTTCAAGAAGATCTACGGCTAAATAAGCGCGCTTGATCGAAGCATGCAAGAAAGGCTGGCATATGCTGGCCTTTCGTTTTTTATCGCAGACCTGTCACAATAGAGCCACGCAACTATTAAAAGGAGCAGCTATGAACACCATTGAAGAAGTCCTTGCGTTCAACCAGACCTTCGTTGAAGAGAAGCGCTACGAACAATTCGAAACCGATAAGTATCCTGAGAAGAAGCTTGCAGTATTGAGCTGCATGGATACGCGCTTGACCGAGTTGCTTCCTGCAGCGCTCGGCCTTAAGAACGGCGATGCCAAGATCATCAAGAATGCGGGCGGCGTGATCGCGCACCCCTTCGGCAGTGTGATCCGTTCCCTGCTCGTCGCGATCTTCGAGCTGGGCGTGGAGAACATCATGGTGGTTGGCCATAGCAATTGCGGAGCACAGCATATGAATGCCGAAGAAATGATCTCTCATATGCTCGATGCAGGTGTTCCGCGCGACCATATCGAACTGATGCACTATTGCGGCATCGATTTCGAGAATTGGCTCGCTGGATTCGGCGATGGCGAAGAGAGCGTGCGTGAAACCGTGCACCTGATCGAACACCATCCGCTCATTCCTTCTTCGGTATGCGTGCGCGGCTTCATCATCGATTCGACCACAGGTAAGCTCACCGAGGTCGATTGTACCGCGCATGAGGGAGATATCTGGTAGTTCATCTTCACCGCAACTCATCTTAGGACTGCCCTTTTGAGCCTGTGCTCCTTACCCAGCGCAGGCTCTTCTTTTGTCTCTTGAAATGCACTCAGATTTCGCTTGGATGCCGTTTGCAGGTAAGAGCACTCGCGAATGGAATATTTCGCATGGGGAAATGCTCACTTGGGGTAAAGTACAACTGATAAATCCATTGGAAATCTGTGCGTGATCGCACGCTTTTCGGGCGTGCTCTTAGCGCATGACAAAACAGGCGGAATACACCTCATGACTACAGCTCAGATCATCTCCATCGTCATCTTCGTCGTGGTGATGGCGCTCATCGTTTCAGAGAAGATCCATCGCACCACTGCTGCGCTTTGCGGTGCAGTCGCGCTCATCCTGTTCGGCATTCTCGACTTCGATACTAGTGTCGAGCATATCGACTTCAACACCCTTGGTGTTCTGGTGGGCATGATGCTCTTCGTAGGCGTGGTCAAAGGGTCGGGCATCTTCGAGTACCTAGCGATAAAATCGGCGAAGCTCGTACGGGGCAATCCGTGGCTTATCATGCTCGTCTTCTCCATCATCACAGCCCTGCTCTCAGCACTGCTCGATAACGTGACCACGATCCTGTTGATCGGTCCGGTCACCTACACGGTTTGCAAGCTCTTGCTCGATATCAATCCGATTCCGTTCTTCATCACCGAGATCCTTGCATCGAATATCGGTGGTACCGCAACACTCATCGGCGATCCGCCCAATATCATGATCGGATCGGCAGCGAATCTTTCGTTCTTCGACTTCATCATCTACGACGCGCCGTGTGTTCTGCTCATCATGGCTGCCGTACTTGCGATCTTCTACTTCATGTACGGACGCAAGCTTGGTGTGAGCGATGACAAGCGTGAAGCTGTCATGCATCTGGTCGAAGCGGATGCGATCCATGACAGAAGCTTGTTCCATAAGAGCGTGATCATGATCGTGGTCGTGGCTGCAGCATTCGTGACCCATGGATTCTTCCATATCGAGCCGAGCGTTATCGCGCTGGCTGCTGCAGGCATCATGCTCGTTATCAGTGGTGCGGATATGGAGAAGACCATCCGCGAAGTTGAATGGACCACGATCGGCTTCTTCGCCGGCCTGTTCGTTGTCGTTGGCGGCATGGCAGAAACGGGTGTCATCCAGATGATGGCTGAAGGAATGATGGAGCTGACCGGTGGCGACTTGCTGCTCACGCTCATTATCCTCGTTTGGGCGAGCGCGATCATATCCTCTATCCTTGACAACATCCCGCTGGTGGCAACGCTCATCCCTATCATCACCACGATGGGCGCCTCAGGTGTCGATGTTGCTCCTTTGTGGTGGGCTATTTCACTGGGTGCCTGCCTCGGCGGTTGCGGTACGCTCATCGGTGCGTCTGCCAACGTTGTTATGGCCTCGATCTCGGAACGCCACGGCTATCCCCTTTCCTTCATGGAATACACGAAGGTCGGCTTCCCGATCATGATCGTTTGTACGGCTATTGCCTGTGTGTACTTGATCGTACGTTTCGTTGTTTTGGTATAACGTGAATCGAAAGGGCTACTATGAAGCTCGGTTTCATCGGTGCAGGTAAAGTCGGCACCACGCTCGCTAAGTATCTTGCCCCTCATCATACGATCATTGGTTTTACTAGCCGCTCGTATAAGAGCGCCAAAGAAGCTGCTGACTTCACCGGGTCGCGCGCGTTCGAGCATTTTGAAGAGCTTATCCCCCTCTGTGATACCGTGTTCATCACGGTCCCCGATGGGCAGATCGAACTGGTCTGGAACGAGATCCTTGCAAGCGACATCGATCTACAAGACAAGAACATCGCTCACTGCAGCGGTGCGCTTTCTTCTGATGTGTTTGCAGGACGTGAAGAGCGTGGAGCGTTCGGCTATTCGGTTCACCCGCTTTTCGCGGTACCTTCTAAGACCGAAACCTATCAAGAGCTCCATAAGGCATTCTTTGCGATCGAAGGTGATTCGGAACACCTTACGGAAATGGTCGCTCTCATCGCCGATGAAGGCAACGTGGTTCAAGTGATCGATGCAGTAGAGAAGGTGCGCTATCACGCTGCTGCGGTCCTTGCGTCAAATCAGGTTATCGCACTCTACCAACGTGCCTGCGATGAGCTTGTTCGCTGTGGATTCACGCCTGAGAACGCCGAAAAAGCCCTTGCTCCCCTCTTCCTAGGAAACGCTGAGCATGTGGCGCAAGACGGCGTTATAGCGTCTCTTACCGGCCCTGCAGAGCGTGGCGACACGGCGACCATCCAAAAGCACCTTGATTGCCTTGATGGCTCTACGCGCGAAGTCTATGCACTCTTAAACGATACCCTGCTCGAGATTGCCGCTCGCAAGCACGAATCGAACAACTAGTTTTCAACATCAAGCATCATTATTCATCTCTCCTGCAGGTATCGACGAAGTATCAGGGGAAGGTTTCCCCAGCGCTTCGCCGATACAAAAAAGGGCTCGACTGATCAGTCGAGCCCTTTTTGAAAGACCAATTGAAGTTTTTGAATTTACTTCAAGGTTACAGCAGCACCAGCTTCCTCGAGCTGAGACTTCATTTCCTCTGCCTTGTCCTTTGCAACGCCTTCCTGGACAGGAGAAGGTGCGCCCTCGACGAGCTCCTTAGCCTCTTTCAGGCCAAGACCAGTGATGTCACGGACAGCCTTGATAACAGCGATCTTGTTGTCGCCGAAGCCTTCGAGGATAACGTCGAATTCAGACTTCTCGTCTGCAGCACCTGCATCGCCAGCAGGAGCGCCAGCAGCGCCTGCAACCATAACAGGAGCAGCAGCAGAAACACCGAAGACCTCTTCGAGTTCCTTAACGAGCTCAGAAAGCTCGAGCGCCGGCATTTCCTTCAATGCTTCAACAATTTCTTCGCGAGTTACAGCCATGGTATGACTCCTTTTTTAATCGTTATGCCTTACGTGGCATACTTATCATTTCTTTTGGCAACATCTATGCTGCCTGTTCAAGCCTTAAGGCTAGGCAGCGTTTAGGCTGCATTCTTCTGGTCGGCGATAGCACCGATGGTGCGAGCGACCTGCTCGAGCGGTGCGTTGAGCACGCGCACGATCTGCGACATGGGGTTCTGAAGCGAACCGAGAAGCTTCGCGATGAGTTCTTCGCGCGAAGGAAGAGCTGCGATCTTCTTGACTGCCTCTGCATCGACGAACTTGCCGTCCATGATGCCACCCTTGATGACGAGCGTTTCGTTGTCCTTCGAGAAGTCGCGAAGAGCTTTCGCTGAAGCGACTGGATCTCCGTCAGCGAAGACAAATGCTGAAGGGCCGGAAAGAATCTCGTCCATGTCTGCCATATCCAGTTCCTTGAGTGCGATATGCATGAGCGTGTTCTTGTACACCTTCATGACCGCACCAGCTTCACGGATATTGCGACGAAGCTCCTGTGCTTCCTTAACAGTAAGGCCACGATAATCGACGACCCAGACCGCCTGAACATCAGCAAGATCCTCTTTGATCTGTGCAAGAGCATCGACATTCTTTGTGCTTGGCATTTACGTTACACCTCCTTCTCTTCAAAACTCGGGTTCCGCCCCAGTTGAGTGGATCGAATTCTGAAAAGAAACGACCCCTGCGCCAATGACAGCAGGGGTCGACAAAGCCATGAATGTGAGCTTCTCTTAACCACCTCGGCGGGCTGCGCAAGCGCAATTAAACGTACGTACCTGCTGTCTTGGGTAGCGGAACAGTTATTCCGTATGCTTTAAGAAAGCCTATACATTATTTCAGTGCACACATACCTCGTCAAGGGTAATTGCTCGAAGAACACGCGAACGGCTACTCTCCGATCGAATCGACCAACACCACATTCCCTTCCGAAGAGCCGTGGTTGAGCACGATCACATCGCCCACTTTATAGCGCACGACATCGACTACGCTCGCCACCGGGCAATCGAAGATCGCCTGCTGCCCATCGAGGATGAGATAGTAGTGGGAATTGCCATCGAGCACGACCGGCGAGATGGATGCGATCGTTCCCGAAGTGCTTCCTGCAGAAGGATGCGCCGAAGCATCGGAACCACCTACATTGATCCCCTGGCTCACCAAGAGCTGCTTGTAGGATTTCTCGGTAGCAGCAAGCGTATCACCCACCGCAACGTTCTGGTAGCGCTGGATATCGACCATCGCATACATCTTCACCAAACCAGCAGCATCCTTGAGCGCCATGAAATAGGTTGGCTGTCCATCAACGTTGATGAGGAGCGGGAACGTGGCATCGTATTGAAGATGCTGGACCTGACCTTCGGCTGAGCGCATAGCAGATTCTTCCGTTGCACCTGCTACGGAATAGAACTTCGATTCAGCCGTGCGCTGGTTGATCATGACGCAGCCGATGATCGAGTTATCGGCCGTAGCTGACGTAACGCCGCTGTAGACCCATACGTCATCGTCCTGCGCGATGTAATTGAAACCGCTCTTGCCATCGGTCGAAGGCGTAGTTTGCTTCACGCCGTTCTGGCCGAGCCACGAATTGATCCAGCCGCCTGAAAGCGCACCGCTCCAGTTGTACTGCTCGATGAGCAGTTCTGCCGGATAAGCACGGTCGACCCATTGCGGAACATCTTCTATAGCGAAGTCTTGGCATTCACCGGTTGAAGCGTTGCAGAGCACAACACGTTGGATGGTCGTGCCGCCGAACAGACCGATCGTACGTTTTTGGACGGGATAAATCCAGAACGGCTCGCCATCATCGTTGATCTCGAATGATTTCTCATCGAACATGTAGAACGGATGGCTCAATTGCACATGACGATCGACGTTATAGAAGAACGGATCGGAATCTGAATAGCGAATGGGGTTTTCAAGACGCACGATCTCGGTATCTTGCGTGGACATATTCACGATAACGTAGGCAGGGATGCCTCCATCTTTATTCGCCCACCACTTGAAGAAATCGGCATAGTTGAGCGGACTGACGCGCACTGGCTGTCCTTTATAGTTGATCTGCGAATAGAGATCGGAGATCTCGAACTGCGAAACGTAGTCAGCCATGGTACCCATGGTGCGGTTGCCGAGCAGGATCGCAGAATCCTTATCAATGAAGGGGATCTCGCTATAGTTCACTTCAGGAATATCGGTAGCGAAATCGGCGTCTTCGGTAACCAGGACCGTTGAATACTTCTCGGCATTGCCCGGGAAGAAGGATTGCGAGGCGAGCCAGCCAACAGCACCGATGACCGCGATAGCGATCGGGATAGCCATAAGGCCAGAGAAGAGCTTCACCTTCTTAGGGCTTTTCTCGCGTTTTCCCATGCCTGTTTGGTAGATCTGGCGGAACACGAACAGCACGAACGTGACAAGCGCCAGAATAACGACGAGGAAGCCCCACAGATCGATGCTTTGGATATTGATGGCCGGATGGAACCACCAATACGCAAACGCCAAGACGAGCACGAGCACCACCGCTGCGATGATGATCGTGCGCTTCTTAAGATGTGAGAAGCGCGACTTGATCTTGTTGAAATCGGCACCAGCGCCTGATTGTTGAGCCTGTTTGATGAATTCCGACCAATCGATCGGTCCTTGCTGCGGTCCTTGCTTACGAGGATCGTCCACGGGATATCTCCTTTACTTTCGTTCTTCCCATGCATAGCGCGCTGCACCGAGCGCACCACACAGATCTGGAGCGTCGGTGATGAAGAGCGCATCGCCCAAACGCGATTCGAGCTCCTGCACCACCCCGCTGTTGCGCGCAACGCCCCCGGTCATCATGAAGGGAGCTTCGCCACGCGCGCGCTTCACCATCGAAGCAGTCTTCGATGCGATGGATTTATTCAATCCATGTACAATATCATTATCTGAATGATTATCCGCGATAAGCGAAATAACTTCCGATTCTGCAAAAACAGAACACATGCTCGAGATGGTAAGGTCCTTTTTCCACTCAAGCCCGCGCGTGCTCATTTGATCCATGTCAAGCTCGAGCGAACGCGCCATCATCTCAAGGAAGCGCCCCGTACCTGCGGCGCACTTGTCGTTCATGATGAAGTTCGAGACCTCGCCTGCTTCATCAAGGCAGATGACCTTGCTATCCTGCCCACCGATGTCCACGATCGTACGGATCTCGGGATTGAGATAGTGCGCACCATGCGCATGGCAGCTGATCTCGGTCTTCGTGTCGGTTGCGAACGGGATATTATCGCGCCCGTAGCCGGTAGCCATGATGGCTGCGAAGTCCTTTTCGGTTGCGCCAAGCTGCTCACAGACCGCTTCGAGCGCTTCCCGGGCTCCACGTTCGGCCTTCGGGCCTGTGCGCACGATAGCGCTTGCCACCACTGCGCCCTCTTTATCGAGCACGACCATATTCGTGGTGGTCGAGCCGCTATCGATCCCTGCGTAGTACGTTCCTTGCATATTGAACACTTTCTCGTTCGTTTGCTGACGCGCATCAAGCCCTAAGCTTTCCGAAAATGCCTCGAGCCTCGTTGAAAGCTGACCCTGCGCCATAGGCATATAGTCGGATTCGATCTTGAGCATAGGAAGATCCGTCTCGTCTTTGAACGCGGAATAATCGAAGCTGTAGAAATCGCAGAACTTCACCGTGTTATAGATGATGCCCTTCAGGTATGGATTCTCGAAGAGCACGCGCCTGCCACTCACATCGGTCATGCGCATACAGGGCACCATACGCAGGAGCGCGTGCGCATACCAGTCCATCAGCTCTTCAAGGCTGAGGCTTTGCGCGCCTTCAGGAAGCGGCTCGAGGCCTCTGCTTCCACAGCACGTAAGGTTCGCGATAGGTAGCGACATATTGCCTGCGATGGATGCTTCGAGCTCTGGGCTCACGCGTCCACCCAGAAGCGCGATGAAATCTTCTTGAGGGAATTCCCACGAGGCCTGCACACAGGCCTGGATGAACAGCTCAGTGTTGAAGGATCTTCCCGTAGATCGCTCAAGATCATGCACGAGATTCAAAAGGATGCCAGCGAACAATTCACGTGCGCAGCCATTGTTCTCATGGGGAAGATCGAGCAGATAGAGATGCTCCTGATTTCCTTCAAAATCCAGCACATCGTAGACACGACGCAGTGAATCGCAGCAATCCATGATGATGACATTACGCTTATCGAGGCTCTGCTGAATAAGGGACTTCGCATGGCAGCAGAGATTCGCATGCGTGAGCGCCTCAGCGCGCTCGAAATTCTCCTCTTCCCTATCGAGCAAGCAGGCCTCTTCACCGAAGGCAGCGAAGAGCTCGATAGGTGCGTATTTGCAGCTGTAGTAGATCATGCGCGCAAGGCTTTCAGTTGTTCGATGAAGGCATTCACACGGGTGACCATTTGGCCATCTGCCACGTTGCGCGAGTCGCAACCATCACCGTCGAGCACGAGCGTAGGTAGGCCATTCTGCTCGAAATACTGTTTAGCAAGCTGCGAGATACCGAGCGTTTGCTTGCATCCCCAGTGGCAGAACACCACGACTCCATCGGCATTGGCGTTCTTTGCCTGCTCGAGCGCAAATGCCAGGCGCTCTTTTGCGCGTCCGTTCATCGCGCCATATACGAGGCGACGCGCCATGCTCTCGATGGGGTGATCGGGGTCGGGAAGATCGATCGATTCAGCAGCGATATCGGTACCGACCAGTTCGCACTCAGGCCCGACATCGAAGATATCGCGCATCGACTCTTGCCAATTCGGCAGGGTATGTATCCAGAACAGACGCACCTTGTCGGAGCGTTCAGTGCCTCGTGCGCGCTCGGTCACAGTGAGCACATCTTCCATGAAGCGAAGCGCTTCAGGCCTGCCGAGCATGATGTGCGTGGAGATCATGGCGCAAAGTTCGCTGGTCATAGTGGTATCGAGGCTCACCTTGCCACGAAGCGCGAGCGAACGCTGATACGCCTGGATCGTTCGTCGTGAATTCACCATGGTAGCGCGCAATGCTTCAGGATCGAGCGAACGATGCGTGGCATCTTCAAGCAGTGCTGTTAGTTCGCGCAGCTGATCTGCCACATAGACCACCGCATCTTCATCGGCGGTAGTGGGCACATCGATGACATAGTGCGGCACATCGTAGAATTTCGCAAGGCGCGGGAATGAGAGCTGGTTCGCATCGCAGGCAAGCGTGGTGTTCGCAATCATGAGCGGGCGGGGCATGATACCCGTTTCCGCTACCCCGATCATGAGCTTGTGGTACGAACAGAAGGTCTCGGCGATATCGTGAGATTCTGAAGTCTCCACGAACACCTCATCGCAAGCGGTGTTTGCAACATAGGCTGAAATGCCTTCAGGAAACATAGGCGTGAGCTCCATGGCGTGGAGGATCTCGCATGGCATGAAGATATTCACCATGACCGCATTTTCAGGGTGGCGGAACGAATCGACGATCGTTCCTGCAATACCACCATTCACGCGTTCGGTAGCTGCACGCACATTGCGAGGCCGCGGAAACCTGCCCGCGAGATTCACCCAGGAATAGGCAGCCATCAGAAGCGCTCGGGCATGATCGGGCGAAGCAGCGGTTTGCTTCGTGATGATCTGACCGAGCTTTTCAACAACTGGCGATGCCATGGACGATCCCTACGCGAGCGAGCGAAGCACGTATTGCAAGATGCCCCCATTAAAGTAATATTCACCCTCGGTAGGAGTATCGATACGTACGATCATGCTGAAGGCGATCTTCTCTCCTGAAGGCTTCACTGCCTCGACCGCAACATGTGCGGGTTCAGGCAGGCCCTTCGAGAAATCGATCGGCGCGATCGTGAAAGTTTCGGTACCATCAAGCCCGAGCGATTCAACGCTCTGACCTTCTTCGAACTGAAGTGGGAGGATACCCATACCGATCAGGTTCGAGCGATGGATACGCTCGAAGCTCTCAGCGAAAGCCGCACGTACGCCTTGCAGCATCGGGCCCTTCGCCGCCCAATCGCGTGAAGAACCGCTGCCATACATCTTCCCAGCGAGCACCACGAGCGGCGTTTCGTTGTTCTGATAATCTTCAGCAGCATCCCAAACAGCCTTGATCTGATCGTCGAGCAGGTCTTTTGTCCAGCCACCCTTCTTCCCTTCGGCAAGCTTGTTCATGAGCTTGACGTTCGCGAAGGTGCCGCGCATCATGACCTCATGATTACCGCGGCGTGCGCCATAGGTGTTGAAATCAGCGGGAAGGACGCCATGCTCTTCAAGATAGCGCGCTGCCGGCGAATCGAGCGCGATGGCTCCTGCCGGTGAGATGTGGTCGGTCGTGATGAAATCGCCCAAATTCAGAAGCGCACGGGCGTCTTTGATCTGTGCTGGAGCACTGGGTTCTTTTCCCATGCCGTTGAAATAGGGCGCACGACGAACATAGGTGGAATCGGGATCCCAGGCGAATGTATCGCTCGCCTCTTTGCCGAGAGAGCGCCACTTCTCATCGCCTTCGAACAAGCTTGCGCTCGATTCATCAAAGGTAGCCTTCGTGCAGCACTGAGCGAGCAGGCGTGCGACCTCTTCATCGTTGGGCCAGATATCGCGCAGGAAGACTTCCTTGCCTTCTGCGTTCGTGGCAATAGGAGTGGTTTCGAAATCGAAGTCCATCGTGCCCACTAACGAATAAGCGATAACGAGCGCAGGGGCACAGAGATAGTTCTGAGATACATCCGGTGAGATACGGCCATCGAAGTTACGATTACCCGAAAGAATGCTCGCTAGCTCGATGGAATCGGCGATATCGTGCATTGCCGGATAGACCGGACCCGAATTACCAATGCAGCTCATGCAACCGAAGCCACAGGTGTAGAAGCCCAAGTCCTGCAAGCCTTCGATGAGGCCGGCGGCTGCCAGGATATCTTCTGTTGCACGGCTACCCGGAGCGAGGATGCACTTGACCCATGGTTGCGGTTTCAAGCCTTGCGCGGCGGCGTTGCGCGCGAGCAGACCAGCTGCGATCATCATCGACGCGTCGGTTGCGGTTGTGCAACTCGTTACTGCCGCGATCGCGAGCGCTCCGTGAGTAAGATCGTGCGTCTGGCCAGCGATCTCGACCTTGACCGTATCTGAAAGATCAAGATCGCGATCAGCGCAGATAGAGCGGAATGTCTCGTGAGCTTTTGCAAACGGAATGCGATCGTGCGGGCGCGAAGGGCCTGCCAGATTGCGCTCGACCGTTGAAAGATCGAGTGTGAGCACCTTGGAATAGGTGCGAGGGGCAGCATCCGCATATCCCCAGAAACCCTGCTCTTTAGCATAGGCCTCGACGAGCGCGATCTGCTCTTCACTGCGGCCCGTGAGCGCAAGATAATCGAGCGTCTTCTCGTCAACCGGGAAGAGCGTGCAGGTGCAACCGTATTCTGGTGTCATATTCGAAACGCAGGCACGCTGCGTTGCAGAAAGCGTGCGCACGCCTTCGCCGAACACCTCAACGAAGCAGCCTACCACTCCTTCTGCGCGAAGCATCTGAGCGAAGGTGAGCGAGAGATCCATCGCGCTCACACCCGCTGGGAGCGATCCGGTAAGATTAACGCCGATCACACGCGGAACGAGCGTGGTGATGGGCTGACCCAGTGCAGCAGCTTCAGCTTCGATGCCGCCCACTCCCCAACCGAGCACGCCAATGCCATTTGCAGTAGGAGTGTGCGAGTCAGTTCCAACGAGCGTATCGAAATACGCGAGCGTGCCTTCTGCTTCCTCGCGTGTCATGACCACGCTTGCGAAGCGCTCGATGTTGAGCTGGTGGCAGATGCCCGATCCAGGAGGCACGATGCGCACATTCTGGAAGGATTCCTGCGACCACTTCAAGAAATCGTAGCGCTCCTTGTTGCGCTCGAATTCAAGCTCCATGTTGTTCGCAAGAGCAGCGGCACAACCCGATTCATCAGCGATGACCGAGTGATCGATGACCAGATCGCAGGGAATCTGCGGATTGATGTTCTTCGGATCGCCACCCAGTTCAGCGCATGCTTCACGCATAACGGCAAAATCGACGAAGACCGGCACACCCGTGAAGTCCTGGAAAAGCACGCGCGCAGGACTGAATTCGATCTCTTCGCCCGTAACGCCTTTCGTTCCTGCTTCAACGAGACGCTCAGAGAGGATCTTCGCCTCTTCGTCGCTACGAGCGTTACGAAGGATATTCTCCAAAAGAACGGTGAGCGAATACGGAAGCACTGCATAGCCTTCTACTTGAGAAACAGGAAAGTACGTATAGGTTTTGGTACCAACCGTAAGTTGCGCTGCGCGATTATTCATGCAAGCTCCTTAAACTGAAACGAAGTGAACATCATGGTCCATGACGAACAAGGTTTTACAAGATTTTTGGTATTAGCGCTCGAGCTGAGCAACGAGCGCATCGGTGAATTCCGTGCAGGTTGCAGCAGGGGCATCTGAACCAGTGGCTTTACGGATATCAGCCGTAAGCACCTTACCCTCCGCATAAACCGCGCGCACCGCATCGCGAATTCGCTGCGCGATCTCGAATTCACCAAGGTGATCGAGCATCATTGCAGCAGAAAGAACCTCGGCTGTAGGATTGCAGATATCCTTGCCAGCGATGTCGGGCGCTGAGCCATGCACCGCCTCGAAGATCGCGTATTCTGGGCCGATATTAGCACCCGGTGCAATACCGAGGCCACCTACCAGACCAGCACACAGATCGCTCGCGATATCTCCGTAGAGGTTCGGGAACACGATGACCTCGAACTGAGAGGGATCCATAACGATGTTCATGCAGAACGCATCGATGATGTTGTCATTGAATTCAATGGACGGATGCTCTTCAGCAACTTCACGTGCGCAACGCAAGAACAAGCCATCGGAATGCTTCATGATGTTCGCCTTGTGAGCAGCGGTGACCTTCTTGTAGCCTTGCTTCTCAGCGTAGTTGAACGCATATTCGACGATGTCGCGTGAAGCAGTTTCGGAGATCGGCTTGATGGAGATGCCCGAATCCTTGCGGATGGTGCCCGCACCCTTTTCTGCAACGAAATCGATCAGTGCAAGTGCGTCTGGCGAACCTTCTTCAAACTCGATACCCGCATAGAGGTCTTCAGAATTCTCGCGTACGATGACCAGATCGACGTCTTCGTAGCGGCCACCTGCACCCGGAATGGAGAGGACTGGGCGTAAGCACACATTGAGATCGAGCGCCTGACGAAGCGCCACGTTCACACTGCGAAAGCCCGTACCTACCGGAGTGGTGACGGGGCCTTTGATAGCGACCTTGTTCTTGCGAACCGCATCGATAGTTGAGGGCGGGAGTGGCGTGCCGAACTCTTCCATGAGATGAGCGCCTGCTTCAGCGATCTCCCATTCGATGTCCGCGCCTGCTGCCGCCACCACACGCTGCATTGCAGCGGTCGTTTCCGTACCGATACCGTCGCCCGGGATGAGCGTAACCGTGTGTTTCGCCATTATTACCTCGCTTTAGTTAAGATTGTCGATGATCTGCTGACTGCGACGCTTGAGCGCACCTTTGGATTTTTCCGCATCGAACGCCATACGCTCTTTAAGGCCCTCTTTGACGCTTGGAGCGATCTTACCCTCTGAAAAGCCAATGAGCGCGATGAGCATATCTTGGTATTCATAATCGCCGTGGTAGCACTGAATAGCCTCGTCGAGCAGCGGCCAAACCTTTTCAGAACGCATAGCAGTAGTTGCCCCTAGCTTGCACAAGAAACGAAGCGCAGCCAAACGAACGAAACCGTTCTCTTCATCGAACAGAGCGGTTTCAGCATCGGCAAGCGCTTTATCGCAGCTTTTCGAAGCGAGCGGGACAAGGGTGGTGAGCACTTCGAGGCTTTCCCAACGCGTCTGAGCTTCTGGTCGCTTGAGCGCATCGATGAAATCGTCGATATAGGGAACCAGGATCTCGGGATCCACTTTTGCGATCTGCGCGAACACGGCTGCTGCGTCTTGGCGCGCGCGACGCGAAGAGCCGGACAGATCTGCAACGAGCTCTTCCCTCATCTTCTCTGAACCGATCGCTTGTTGGGCAGTCTCTTTAATTGATTCGGTCTTTTCGCTCACGCGTTTCTCCCTACTGTTTCAATCTTTACCTAGTTATCCCATCGTGGAGACAACTGCAACTTATTCATTATACCCCTGTTTATCCCGCAAAATGAAAAGCCCCCGCGTTGCGGGGGCTTTAAGCGTCAGTATGGTAATGAGACTATTCAGCAGGAGTCGTATAGGCGCGATTGACTGCGCTGTCGACCGGAACACCCGGGCCCATAGTCGAAGAAACCGTAATGGACTTCACATAGCGGCCCTTAGCTGCTGCAGGCTTCATACGAAGAATCTCATCGTAGACGACACCGTAGTTCTCAGCGAGCTGTTCAGGGGTGAAGCTCACCTTGCCGAGAACAACATGGCAGATGCCATAGCGGTCGGCACGATACTCAACACGGCCGCCTTTGAGCTCCTTGACTGCCTTTGCAACATCGGGCGTGACCGTGCCGAGCTTGGGGTTCGGCATAAGGCCGCGCGTACCGAGGATACGACCGAGACGACCAACTTTAGCCATCATCTCCGGCGTAGCAACCGTTGCGTCGAAATCGATCTTGCCGCCCTGGATGTCAGCGATCAAGTCATCGGAGCCGACGATATCTGCGCCAGCTTCTTCTGCTGCACGAGCAGCGTCGCCCTCAGCGAAGACCGCAACGCGAACCGTCCTACCAGAGCCGTTAGGAAGGCTCACCGTACCGCGAAGCTGCTGATCTGCCTGGCGCGTATCGAGGTTCAGACGAATGTCCACATCGACCGTCTCGTCGAAGTTCGCGAACGCGATATCCTTCACGAGCGCCATAGCCTCAAGCGGAGCATAGAGCTCTTCGGTCACCTGAGCTTCAGCTGCAGCATATTTCTTACCCATATTTCTTTCCTTTCGTGGTCATAGCGAGATTTCTCTGCCACATTGAGCAGTGCATCAAGCACTGCAGGTCAATAAATGATTATGCCTCGGGAGAAGCACCTTCACCATCGAGGATAGCCTTAAGACGACGCGTGATGACGTATTCTTTCTTCGGCTCACGACCCTCGATGTTCACGCCCATGGAGCGCGCAGTACCAGCGATGATCTCCATCGCAGCTTCGATATCGTTCGCATTGAGGTCGGGCATCTTGATCTCAGCGATCTCACGCAGCTGATCGAGCGAGAGCTCACCGACCTTGCGGATCTGAGGAATGCCAGAACCGCTCTTGATGCCGAGCTTTTCCTTGATAAGGAAGGCAGCCGGAGGAGTCTTGCAGACGAAATCGAAGGTCTTATCTTCATAAATGGTGATCTCAACAGGGATGATCGTGCCAGCCTGGTCCTGCGTTGCCGCATTGAAAGCCTGGCAGAACTGCATGATATTAACACCCTGGGCACCCAATGCAGGACCGACCGGAGGTGCAGGATTTGCGCCACCAGCAGGAATCTGGAGCTTAACGAAGCCCGTTACATTTTTAGCAGCCACTTCAGTGTTCCTTTCAACTGAATAGTTTCATTTCCATATATGACAAAGCGTATCAATGAGAAGCCCCGTCCACACACGGGCATATCTACGCGTTGTTAACAAGATTGCATTGTAGAGGTTAGATGCGAGCCACCTGATCGAAAGACAGCTCAACGGGGGTTTCGCGACCGAAGATGGTAACGAGAACCTTGACCTTGCCCGACTCGGGCGATACCTCAGCAACGACTCCATCGAATTCTGCAAGTGCGCCTGAGACAACTTTAACTGCCTGGCCCACTTCAAGTGACGTGGAGGTTTTCTTCGGCGCTTCACGGCTCGTGCGATTCATGATCTTGTTGTATTCCTCGCGCGTGAGCGGCTCAGGATTTCCCTGGCTACCTACGAAGCCGGTGACACCAGGGGTGTTGCGAACCGCAGCCCAGCTACGGTCGTCAAGATCCATACGGACCAGAACATATCCGGGAAGCACTTTCTTTTCGGTTTCCACCCTACGGCCACCTTCTTTGATCTCGGTGACAGATTCGGTGGGGATTTCAATAGCGAAGACACGATCTTCAAGACCAAGGCTTTCAATGCGCGTCTCGAGACTCTTCTTGACCTTATTCTCATAGCCAGAATAGGTGTGCAAGACGTACCATTTTTTGCTCATAGCCTATGCTCCCAAACTTGAGATCGCGAACAGAAGCGGTGTGACGATCCAGTCGTCCAAAATAAGGGTATAGATACCGAAGAAGATAAGCGCGACGATGACCACGCCCGTCCACTGGATAACATCCTGTCGACTCGGCCAGGTAACACGACGCATCTCTGCACGGACATCGAAGAAGAACTGGAAGCGACGCTTCTTCGGCTTAGCCTCTTCCTGCTTGATCTGATAATCCTGCAGTGATTCCTGCTTTTCTTTTTCCTGCTTCTTAGCTTCTTTCTTCGCAAGGAAGCCCTTTTTCTTAGGCTCCTCTTCAACAGCTACTACGACTTCACCACGCTCTTGCGCGGCTTTCTTCGCTGCCTTCTTAGCAGAAGCTTTCGCCCTTTGTGTTTTTGACTTTTTTGCCATACAACTTCCTGATCTGGAAATCCAACAGTCTATAACGCCAAACAAGCAGCTTATTAAGCTGCTTATTAGAACAAGCTGGCAGGCCAGGAGGGACTCGAACCCCCAACATGCGGTTTTGGAGACCGCCGCTCTACCAATTGGAGCTACTGGCCTATTTAGCGCCTAATCTTAACGAGTTTCCTTATGCATCGTGTGGTGACCACACCACTTGCAATACTTCTTGAACTCAATACGATCAGGATTATTCTGCTTGTTTTTCTTGGTCGTATAGTTGCGGCGTTTGCACTCGGTGCATGCCAAAGTGACCAAAGTACGCATGAATTCTCCTTTAATTACTATTCGTGCGCTTGTGTTTACACATGAACTTACGGATAGCTGGACCCGCATCAAGCGGGTCCAGCCAAGCAATCTAGGTTAGATCGTGCTATTTGATGATCTTGGTAACACGACCGGAACCAACGGTGCGACCGCCTTCACGGATAGCGAAGCGGAGGCCTTCTTCCATAGCGATCGGATGAATGAGTTCGCCGCGGAGCTCAACATTGTCGCCAGGCATGACCATTTCGGTGCCTTCAGGAAGGTGTGCAACACCGGTAACGTCGGTGGTGCGGAAGTAGAACTGAGGACGATAGCCATCGAAGAATGGGGTGTGACGGCCACCTTCGTCCTTGGTAAGGATGTAAACCTGACCCTCGAATTCCGTGTGAGGAGTAACAGAGCCGGGCTTGCAGAGAACCTGACCACGAACGATGTCTTCACGCTTGATACCACGGAGGAGGCAGCCGATGTTGTCGCCAGCCTGAGCCTCGTCGAGGAGCTTACGGAACATCTCGATGCCCGTGCAAACCGTCTTCTCGGTGTCCTTGATACCAACGATCTCGAGTTCGTCGTTGACGTGGAGAACGCCACGCTCAACACGGCCGGTAGCAACGGTGCCACGACCGGTGATGGTCATGGTGTCTTCAACAGCCATGAGGAAGGGCTTGTCAACGTCGCGCTCCGGAGTAGGAATGTAGCTATCAACTGCTTCCATGAGCTCCCAGATCTTGTCCTGATAAGCAGCATCGCCTTCAAGAGCCTTGAGAGCAGAACCGCGGATGATTGGGGTGTCGTCTCCAGGGAACTCATAAGAGGAGAGAAGTTCGCGAACTTCCATCTCAACGAGCTCGAGGAGCTCTTCATCGTCGACCATGTCGCACTTGTTGAGGAATACGACGATGTAAGGAACGCCAACCTGACGAGCGAGCAGGATGTGCTCACGAGTCTGAGCCATAGGACCGTCGGTTGCTGCGATAACGAGGATCGCACCGTCCATCTGAGCAGCACCGGTGATCATGTTCTTGACGTAGTCGGCATGGCCCGGGCAGTCAACGTGTGCATAGTGACGGGTGTCGGTTTCGTACTCGATGTGAGCGATGGAGATGGTAATACCACGCTCGCGCTCTTCAGGAGCTTTATCGATGTCTTCAAAAGCGGTGAAGTCTGCAGTTGCAGAGCCGTGAGAACCGTCGTTTGAAGAAAGGGTCTTAGAAATTGCTGCAGTCAGCGTAGTTTTGCCGTGGTCAACGTGACCAATGGTACCGATGTTAACATGCGGCTTAGTACGCTCGAACTTTTCTTTAGCCATTCTGTCCTCCTTATTAAGGTTGTCTAAAGAGAATTTACAAAGCTTACGGTTGTAAGCGAGTGAATTTGGTAGCGGTGACTGGATTCGAACCAGTGACGCCACGGGTATGAACCGTGTGCTCTGACCACCTGAGCTACACCGCCAAATACTGGTGCCCACAAGCAGACTTGAACTGCTGACCTCTTCGTTACCAACGAAGTGCTCTACCTGCTGAGCTATGTGGGCAAAATGGTGGAAGTGCAAGGATTCGAACCTTGGAAGGCTGAGCCAACGGGTTTACAGCCCGTCCCATTTGACCGCTTTGGTACACTTCCATAATTTCGCTTGTCTCATGTGTAATTTTCAAGCTGCCTGCTCAAATATGCCTCTTCGGCAATTTCGAGCAAATGAATAATAGGTGAGGAAAAGATTGTTGTCAACAGCTACCACGCCCCCGCGTGTATCCATGTTTTTCAGTGATTCTCCCCTGCTCTTACACTAACGTTTTACCTGTTCAGTTCATGTTTTTATCAAACTGCTCCCAAAAACGAACAACCCCGAGCAGTGCTCAGGGTTGTTTTTTCGTTCGTATTTCCCTCAAAAATAATGCGCAATTTTTCGACAGACGGTTTTTAGGTTAGCAATCTGCCCTCAGATAGGAATCGAACTCATCTGTGATCTCTTTCGAGGGCTCTGCTGTGAGCTTCGAGACGATAACGATCACAATCAAGCTCAGGAAGAAACACGGGAGCAGCTCGTAAACGCCGAAGATGCCGCCCAGCGGCTTGATAAGTTCATGCCACACCACAACGCCGATCGCGCCTGTGAGCATGCCTGCAACCGCGCCTGGCAGGTTCGTGCGCTTCCAATAGAGCGAGAGCAACATGAGCGGACCGAACGCCGCGCCGAAGCCCGCCCAGGCGTAAGAAACGACCTGGAAGATGATCGAGTTCTCGTCGATCGCGATGAAGATACCGAAGAGCAAGATCACCACGAGCGTGATGCGCGCCACGATCATGACCTGTGCATCGGTGGCGTTCTTCTTGATCAAGCCTCGGAAGATGTTCTCTGCAACCGCTGAACCTGAGATGAGCAGGTAAGACGAAGAGGATGACATGGCCGCCGCAAAGATGCCGGAGACCACAAGACCGCACATGAAGGAAGGCAGCATCATCTGTGCGAGCACGATGAAGATGTTCTCTGCCGCGGAATTCGTGAGGAACTCAGTAGGCAGCACCGCACGACCGATCAGGCCGATCGCAACCGCGCAGAACAGCGAGATAACGACCCAGACCACCGCGATAACGCGGGATTTCTTGATCTCGTCGGAGTTCTTGACGGACATGAAGCGCACGAGCACCTGCGGCATACCGAAGTAGCCAAGGCCCCATGCCAAGCAGGAGATGATAGCGATAATGCCGTATTCGGTGGGTTCGCCGAACGCCGGCAGACCATCGACGATGAGCTGATTTCCGCTGGTATCAACGATCGGCACCGCTTGCTGAGTGCCGTTCAAGAAGCCCGGCAGAGAATTCAGGAAGGCGACCGTGTTCTCGACACCGCCCGCCTGCGCGACCGAGCCCACAAAGACGATCACAAGTGCGCAGATCATGATCGTTCCCTGGATGAGGTCGGTGGTGGAGACCGCCAGGTAGCCACCCACGAACGTATAGAGGAACACGACCAGCGCACCGAGCACCATCATGGTGGCGTAATCGAGCCCGAAGAGCGTTGCGAAGAGCTTGCCGCAGGTCACGAAGCATGAACCCACGTAGATGCTGAAGAACAGCAGGATGATTACCGCCGCAATGGTCATGAGGATGTTCTTCTTATCATGGAAACGATTCGAGAAGAAGTCAGGGATGGTGATGGCATTGCCGGCAACCTCGGAATACTTGCGCAGGCGTTTCGCCACGAACTTCCAGTTGAGGTAGGTGCCGATGGCCAGGCCAATCGCCGTCCAGACTGCTTCGTTCGCACCGCAGAAGTACGCAAGACCAGGAAGACCCATGAGCAGATAGCCCGACATATCGGAGGCTTCCGCGGAAAGCGCCGTGAGCCACGGACCGAGGCTTCGGCCGCCCAAGAAGTATTCTTCGGTCGAGCGATTCGACTTCTTCGCATAGATGAAGCCGATGATCACGACCACGATGAAATAAAGGAGCATTGCGAACAATACCCAAAAGTCACCAGTAACCATACATCTCCCTTTTCGTTTCTATCTTCAGTTATGTTCGTTGCTTCTGGCCACCTTCGCCGGTTGTTCTTGGGAAAATAGCCGCAGCGGATTATACTCTAAGCATCCCCTATAATGAGTGTTTCATACGGTTAAATTCCGCATATGGGACGCAATACGAAAGGAAAAGGTATGTCCACCTACGAAGAAATGACGCGAGACGAACTCTTGACGCTCAAGGATGCGCTGCAAAAGGAATACGACGAATATTGCGCGCTCGACCTTTCTCTCAATATGGCTCGCGGCAAGCCCGCGAAAGACCAGTTGGATCTGAGCATGCCCATGCTCGATATCATTTCTTCGACCACCGAATGTGTTGATGAAGCTGGCACTGACCTGCGCAATTACGGCATCTTGGACGGCATCGAGGAAGCGAAGGTGCTCATGGCTTCGATGCTTGATGATGACCCTGAGAACGTGATCGTGTTCGGCAACTCGAGCCTGAACATCATGTATGACACTGTCATGCGCTGCTGGGTGTTCGGCACGCTGGGCGCAACTCCCTGGAGCCAGCTTGAAGAAGTGAAGTTCCTCTGCCCCGTTCCGGGCTACGATCGCCACTTCGGCGTGACCGAGGCATTCGGCATCAAGATGATCCCGGTTCCCATGAACGAAGATGGCCCTGACATGGACGTGGTCAAGGAACTCATAGCGAATGATGCTTCTGTGAAGGGCATCTGGTGCGTGCCGAAGTATTCCAATCCAGGCGGTGTTACGTATAGCGATGAGGTCGTGCGCGAGCTGGCATCCATGCCCACCGCAGCGGACGATTTCCGCATCTTCTGGGATAACGCTTACACCGTTCATCACCTCTATGACGATGTGACTGATCAGGATCAGTTGCTCGATATTGCCGATGCTTGTGTTGAAGCTGGAAACCCGAATCGCTACTTCAAGTTCGGTTCGACTTCCAAGGTCACGCTTCCGGGCGCTGGCATCTCGGCTATGGCAGCAAGCCCTGAGAATATCGCAGATATCAAGGCGCGCATGGGCGTGCAGACGATCGGCCATGACAAGATCAACCAACTGCGCCACGTCAAGTTCTTGAAGGACGCAGATGGCATCGCTGAGCACATGGCGAAGCATGCCGCTATCATTCGTCCGAAGTTCGAGCTGGTGCTCGAGACCCTGAGCAACGGGCTTGAGGGAACAGGCTGCGGAAGCTGGAGCAACCCGCGTGGTGGCTACTTCATCTCCTTCGATGCTCCTGAAGGCACGGCGAAGCGCATCGTTTCGCTGGCGAAGGATGCTGGCGTGACCATGACGGGCGCCGGTGCAACGTATCCTTACAAGAACGATCCAGAAGATTCGAACATCCGCATCGCTCCTACCCTGCCGCCGCTCGAGGAGCTCGACCAAGCCATGAAGGTGTTCGTGACCTGCGTGAAGCTTGCTGCGGTCGAGAAGCTGCTGGAGGATTAAGCAAGCAGAGAAAGTTGCTGGCAAGCAGGCACAAGGGAAAACGCTTGAATCTCCCCTTCTGCTACTCAAAGGACTCGCTTCATGCGGGTCCTTTTTTGCGTAGTGAGCCTTGCAGCGTGACCAAAGATTGCAGACAGTAGAGCATATAATAGTAAGAGCGAGATCTTGAAGGAGTGAACATGGAAATCAATGCGGTCAAACTGGATCCAGAGTGCTATCTAGCGCGCAACTGCACGCTTCTGGGCGACATCACCATTGGCAAGCATTCCTCGGTCTATCCCGGTGTGGTCATGCGCGCCGAACGTGAACCCATCGCGATCGGAACGAACACGAACATCCAAGACAACTGCGTGATACATGTTGAATATGACTTCCCTTGCACGATCGGCAACAACGTGACCGTTGGTCATAATGCCACGATTCATGGCGCAACCGTGAAGGACAACACGATCATCGGCATGAATTCTGTCATCTTGGATGGCGCAGTAGTGGGCAAGAACTGCGTTGTTGGCGCGGGCGCCGTGGTTACCAAAGGGGCTGTTATCCCTGATGGATCGCTTGTAATGGGCGTGCCGGCAAAAGTACGCGGTCAGCTGAGCGACGAAGAACGCGCCTACACGCAAACTTCAGCAGACGACTATCAGAGCGAAGCAAGCCAATTAGCCGAGGCGGGCTTCTTCTTCACGGGCAAAGATGTTCCGCGCGACCTGCCGACTATCTGCTTGCAAGAACCTAGCGAACAACCAGAGCAATACAACTATCAGTGCTGGCGGTAGAGCTCAATAAACGCTTCAACTATTCTGCTGCCAGAACACGTACCCTGTTCAAGTTCTGTAAAACTGTTCCGCATTCGGAATAGTTTTTCGCCAATATTGAACTATGAAACTATTCTGAATGCGGTATACTTTTCTGGCTAGATTCCTACCATCCATGGAAGAGAATATGAACGGCACTAATATTACAAGCGCAGAAGCAGCCCAATTGCTCGGCGTAAGCGAACGCCGTGTGGTAGCTCTCATTCATAGCGGTGATCTTGAAGCGCAGAAATTTGGCAAATCCTGGGCAGTGAGCGAAGAGTCCGTTCGATCCCGCCTTGCTAGTGGAACTGTTTCAGGCCGACCCCCCTACGGGCAAAAGAGGCGCGATCTTATCCAGACCTATACGCTCATGAATAAGAATGATGCCATCTTGCACTTCGTATTCGACAATGAGTCAAAGCGCGTTGTAAAGGTGGAGACGGACGAGCACGTGATCGCAAGCCCGGTCGGAGCCTGTAGAGGAATTGGTAAGCCAACTACAGCCCAGCTCACCTCTTGGATCACTGACCGCTATATCCCCGAAAACCGCATTGGTCTTCGTGAGATACTCGCTAAAACCGGCTGCAAAGATCCAGCAGAACTTCTCTTTCAAACGTTCGGGCAAAACCTCACCGATCAATATTGGTTCAGACCTGAAGGTTCTGATCTCGACTGGAATGAGATCAATTACTTTCATAATCCTTACGTAGGTAATGTTAACGAAAAAGGACCCGGAAGCGGAACGCCTGGCATGCTTCCTAAATGGTGGGAGCAACGCGACGGCAAGAACTTTCTCATCAAGGGAAGCGGTCAGGGAGAGCGCGAGCCTTTTGCCGAGTTGCTTGCCAGTAGGCTTTATAAGCGCCTGCTTGAGCCACAAGATTTCGTTGCGTATTCGATCGAAGAGTACGAAGGGAAACCTCATTCAGTCTGTGAGAATTTCATCACCGAACACACGCAGCTCGTTCCCTTACGTGAGGTCATGAGTTGTTTTCGCAGGCCACAATATGAGCCGTACAACTATGCTGAATATGTTGAGGTTTGCAACGAGCTAGGAGTAGCAGATATTGAGCGCCAACTTGCCAAGATGATCGTGTGCGATTTTCTTACGGCAAACATCGACCGACACAATATGAACTTGGGACTCATCCGCGATTCGGAAACGCTGCAGTTCGTAGGAGTGGCCCCGCTTTTCGACAATGGTCGAGGGTTCTATTACAGCGCACAACGCGAATCTGACTTTGGGTCGCGGCCGTTCTTCCACACCTCACATCCTTTTTCGGAATACCCTTCATCCCAACTTGCTTTGGTGCGTGATTACTCATGGTTCGATGCGCGAAAACTGGATGGGTTCGAAGATGAGATCGTTGAGACCTTGTCAAGAAACGAGCTCTTGCCTGCGTGGTTCCCACGTGCTGCCGCAAAGCAATTCGAAATTCAGCTCGAACGTGTGATCGAAGCGCAGGAAGAGCACGATCGCTAGATCAAACGCTGGATTGCAGCAGGGATTTGAGCTGGTGAATCGACCGTGATGGTTGCAGCTTCAAGCTCGGATGGATCGCCGTAACCGTATGCACAACCGATCGAGGGAATGCCTGCCCGTGTTGCCACTTCGATATCGTGAAAGCGGTCCCCTACCATCACCTGTGGATCGACATGCCGGAGCGCTACCTGCTGATAGATCTGCCATTTTGGGATGAAACCGAATTCCTCGGCGCAATAGGTGGCAGCGAACAGGTGGTCGATACCAAAGGTTTGCAAGTGGTCATCGCAATAGGGTCTGCCGCAATTCGAAAGGAAAGCAAGATCGAAGCCTTGTGCATAAAGCTCTTCGAGCATCTCTTTCACCCCAGGGAAGAGCGCGCCCTTCCCCGCATGCAGGCCCTCATTCATGTCATCCGCGACCATCTTCGCGGCAGTGCGCCATGTTGCCTCATCGATGCCTGGAACGAAGGTGGTCCACATATCTTCGACTTGCCACCCGAGCCAGCGACAGATCTCTTCATCGCGCAACTCCTGCGGTTCGACAATACCTTGGTCCACGAGCCACGCATACGCTTTGCGGAGCGCAGGGCTATAGAGCTTCATGCTGTCATGAAGCGTTCCATCATAATCGAAGAATATTGTCCCTTTGCTCATACCGTCCCACTAAATCAATTGAGTCACGTCATTGATAATGATACAAAATCGCCCTAACACAAGCTGAAAACTCACTTGTTTTTCGCCCCTATCAGTGCTTCAGCAAATTTACTTTATTATCATTTTTTAAACTCGCATAGTTGGTAAAGTCAGCGAGAAGACACGGGAGCGAGAGCTTGAACTCGATACGCGATTGAGCGTACTTTGTACGTGAAAGAAAGCGTAGAAAGCTCAAGATCCGCTCTCGTGTCTTCGCAGCGTCGATTCGAAAATCGATCGTTAGATCGATTTGAGTAAATTCGTTCTCGTTTCTTCGCAGCATCGATTCATTAAATCGATCGTCAGATCGATTTAATAAGATTAACCATCTCAATAGCACCCGTCGCGCAATCGAAGCCCTTGTTGCCCGCCTTCGTGCCCGCGCGCTCGATGGCCTGCTCGATAGTGTCGGTGGTCACGATGCCGAACATGACCGGTACACCCGTATCCAGCGAAACATGCGCGATGCCCTTCGCCGCTTCGTTGCAGACCAGATCGTAATGCGAGGTAGCACCACGAATGACCGCGCCCAAGCAGATGACTGCATCATACTTGCCGCTCTCTGCCATCTTCTTTGCCACCAACGGAATCTCGAATGCGCCAGGCACCCATGCTACGTCAACGTCTTCCCCTTTCACGTCGTGACGAACGAGCGCATCCATCGCTCCCGAAATCAACTTCGAGGTGATGAATTCGTTGAAGCGCGCACCAACGATGCCGATCTTGAGGCCCTTTGCAATGAGATTTCCTTCGAGTGTGTTCATGTGATTTCCTTTCGTTTGTTAGGTACAGTTGTTAGTTTTTCAAAAGCACAATTGCCTGATTCGCTGGTTAATTGATGCTCAAAAGATGACCCATCTTCTCCTGCTTGGTCTTCAGGTAGAAATGGTCGTGCTCGGTCGCCGGAATCTGGATTGGCACACGATCAATAATCTCGAGTCCGAAATCTTTGAGCTGGTAAACCTTGTCAGGATTGTTCGTGAGCAGGCGCATCGTCTTCACACCCAAGCTCCGTAGAATCTGCGCGCCGATGTAGTACTCGCGCATATCACCTTCGAAACCGAGCGCCAGATTCGCCTCGAGCGTATCCATACCCATATCCTGCAGCTCGTAGGCACGCAACTTATTCACCAAGCCGATCCCGCGGCCTTCTTGGCGCATGTAGAGCACCACGCCACGACCCTCTTCTTCCACCTGGCGCATGGCTTGAGCAAGCTGATCGCCGCAATCGCAGCGCATCGAGCCAAACGCATCGCCGGTCAAGCACTCGGAATGAACGCGCACGAGCACGTCTTCCCCATTGCCGATATCGCCCTTCACCAACGCAACGTGATGCTCGCCGTTGAGCTTGTTCACGAACACCCGCGCACGGAAGTTGCCATATTTCGTGGGCATATTCGTGTTAGCGATCTCGGTGACGTGGTTCTCGTTCTTCTTGCGATATTCCTGCAGCGCCTTGATGCTAATGAACTTCAGGTCGAACTTCTTCGCCAGCTCGATAAGCTCGGGCGTGCGCATCATCGTGCCATCATCGCGCATGATCTCACAGCAGAGGCCGCACTCTTGAAGGCCTGCCAGGCGCATGAGATCAACCGTCGCTTCCGTGTGGCCGTTGCGCTCAAGCACGCCGTTCGGCTTTGCCATGAGCGGAAACATATGCCCTGGCCTGCGAAAATCGGTCGGCTTCGCGTCTTGGTCGACCACCTTGCGCGCCGTAAGACCGCGCTCTTCAGCGGAGATGCCCGTAGTGGTATCCACGTGGTCGATCGAGACCGTGAACGCCGTTTCGTGGTTGTCGGTGTTCTCGATAACCATCTGCGGGAACTGCAGCTTCTTGCAAAGATCGATGCTCATCGGCATGCAGATGAGGCCCTTGCCGTGCACCGCCATGAAGTTCACGTTTTCGGTGGTGGCGAACTCGGCCGCACAGATGAAATCGCCCTCGTTCTCACGATCTGGATCGTCGGTGCAGAGGACAACCTTACCTTGGCGCAGGTCTTCGAGTGCTTCTTCGATGGTGTTGAATTTGAACATGCTTGCTCCTTCTTATCTCAAACGAACGTACTAACGTATTCTTTAAAACCCATTCATCAGCAGAAAATCTTTGGTGATCCCTTGCGTGTGCTCGGGCGACGAACTGCTTGGCGGACCAAGGGAAAGCAGCCGGTCCACATACTTGCCGATCACATCGGTTTCCAGGTTGACCTCATCACCCACGCGTTTCTGCGCCAGATTCGTTTCGGCGCGCGTATGCGGAATCACTGAGACGCTGAATGTGTCATCTGTGAGGCGCGCCACCGTGAGGCTGATACCGTCAATAGCGATCGAGCCTTTCAGGATCACATGGCGAAGGATGCTCTGATCAGCCGCGATGGTGAACCAGACCGCATTGTCGTCAGTCTCGATGCGCGTGATCTTGCCCACACCATCGATGTGGCCTGAAACGATATGACCGCCGAAACGTCCGTTGGCTGCCATGGCGCGCTCAACGTTCACCTTGCTGCCTGCATGGAGCGCACCCAGATCCGAGCGATCGAGTGTTTCATGCATGATGTCCGCATCGAAGGTATGCGCGGTGAACGCCGTAACGGTCAGGCAGACTCCATTCACTGCGATACTGTCGCCCAGGTGAACATCGTCCAAGATCTGCGGCGCTTCGACCGTGATGATGGCGCTGTGCGCGCCCTTGCGCAGGGCCTTCACCGTGCCCACCGCCTCGACTATTCCGGTAAACATTTCTGCACCTCGCATTCGAGAAGGATGTCTTGACCAAGTTGTGTGATCGTTGGCGTACTGCACTGGATCGCGTTCGCTGGCGTTTCAACCCCCAACCCCTGAACAGGGCTTGGCGCACCTACGCCGCCGAAGATCTTTGGGGCGATATAAGCTTGCACACGGTCGACCAAACCTTGGGAAAAGAACGACCAAAGCAGCGTTGCACCACCCTCGACGATCACCGAATCGATTGCTTTCTCTTTGCCGAGATATGCCAGCAACGCAGTAAGATCGACACGATCGTGTTCGGTGGGTTGCATCGTCTCACGCACCGGCGAAACGAACACCTCGCAGCCCGCCTCTTCAAGCGCTTTGATGCGCTTTTGCGGAGCTTGCGCCGCTACCGCGATCAGCGTGGGGGTCTCGTGCGCTGTTTGCACGAGCTTCGAAGTAAGCGGGGTGCGCGCCGAAGAATCAACCACCACGCGCAAGGGGTTCTTCGTTTCTTTGTTAGGAATGCGGCTTGTAAGCTCAGGATCGTCCGCCAGCACCGTTCCGATACCAACCATGATCGCCGCATACCGATGGCGATCCTCATGGACCTTCGCACGCGCGGCCTCAGAGGTGATCCAGCGCGATGCGCCTGTTCTGGTCGCGATCTTGCCATCGAGCGTCATCGCATACTTAGCGATGACCAGCGGCAAGCCAGTTTGGATGTAATGGAAGAACACTTCGTTGATCGCGCGACATTCATCCAAAAGTGCATCTTCAATGACCTCGATACCTGCCTCGCGCAGGACCTCGAAGCCCTTGCCTGCCACGAGCGGATTAGGATCAGGCGCACCCACCACCACGCGCGCGATGCCCGCCTCGATGATAGCTTCCGTGCAAGGCGGCGTCTTTCCCCAATGACAGCAGGGTTCGAGCGTCACGTAGATGGTCGCGCCACGTGGGTCTTCCGTGCAATGCGCCAGCGCCTCGCGTTCGGCATGAAGCTTACCATAGGCAGTGTGCCAGCCCTCACCAATGATGCGGCCATCTTTCACGATAACAGCTCCCACCTGAGGATTAGGGTTGGTCCAGCCAGCACCGCGCGCTGCCAGTTCGAGCGCACGCGCCATGTAACGTTCATGCTCGTTCGCGCCCTGCGTATCTTCACTGGTCGCATTCGCCTGTTCGTGCTCACCCATCAAAAACACCTCCTTATCTCAACAGCCTCTGATCTTTTCCTTGGCCACTAGTGGCCAAGCTCTTCAGAGCTGCTGGCACAAGAAGGTGTCGTACATGATCGCACGTCGCAAACTTGCAAACATATATGCAGTTGCTGCCATGAAAAAAGCCCTGAAACATAGCGTTCCAGGGCATATGACCACAACGATACAGCGATCGATCTTCTTCCATCCAGACTATACTGTCGGTTCCGGAATTTCACCGAATCAGCCTTGTTGGACTTGCGCCGAACAAGGGTCGCGGACTGTTACCGCCGGTCGGGAATTTCACCCTGCCCTGAAGATTTATTTTATTTTGCTTTATCAAACTATAGCGAATACAGCGCGACCGTCAATACTTACCGCACGTTAACTCGTGTAACGCACAGAATCCACTCTTAAGATGACAAACGACCGGGTAGTTTGACACCAGCATCCTTTTCATCAATACCGATCGCTCAGAAAACCGAATAGTGCATGACCCCACAACTCCCTGATTTCTTATTATATTGACATGTCAATGAATTAGGGGTATTCTGCAAAAGGATAAGTTGATAAGTCAATGAATAAGCAAAACGGCACCACTCCCCGTCTCATACAAGAAAGCGAGAAGGCACACATGCTCACCATACCTTTTGTATTCTCGCGGGTCATTGCGCGCATATCGATGGACGAGAAGAATACACTCACAAGCACAATGAAGCAATATGGTGTGGGGGGCAGCGAATACCCCGTGCTTCTTGCTCTGTTAGCCGGAGAAATGCAAGGGATCAAAGGTGTATCCCAGCTAGAAATATCTTGCGCTGTAGCTAGGGACCCAGCTCTCACTTCTCGTGCTGTAAGGCAGCTTGAGAGCAAAGGTCTCGTTAAGATAGAGCAAGACGAGAGCAGAAAATCCAGAAACTCCATCGTGCTGACAGACGAAGGAAAAAAAGTTGCTAGAGTTGCCTATACCAAGACAGAAGATTGGAACAACAAAGCCTTGAATACACTCGAAGCTGACCAACGCAAGGTCCTCGAGGATGCTCTTGAGACCATCCTCGAGAAAATGCTGCCCATATCATAGTGTCCATAAGAACAGAGTAAGATAGGAGATCTCATGGAACCAAAAGAACAACTCGCCGAGGTAATGAAGAACACCTCCCTGATCGCGCTTGCAAGCTCGGTCGAAGATCTGCCCAATGTGCGCATCTTGGACATCTTCTTCGACGAAAAGCAAAACGTGGTCGTCTTCCCTACTTCAGCTCTCTCACCTAAGGTCAAGGAGTTCGAAGCGAACGACACCGTAGCTTTCACCACGATCCCTCAAGGCCCTGGACCGGTGGTTCGTGTGCAGAATGCCACCGTCTCGAAGAGCGATTGGTCGATCGATGAGATCAAAGACACACTCATTGCGCATCGTCCTGGCTTCGAGATGATGCTGAAAGGCTTCGGCGAAAATGTTGTGGTCTATGAGGTTTCCTTTACAAAAGCGCTCATCTCTGAAAAGGGTCAGAAGACCATCGTCGAGCTGTAAAACCACAAACTTGCACTTTTACCATAAAGCTAAAAGAGAGACTCGCGGTTAAGCGGGTCTCTCTTTTGTTTAAGATTGTAGCTCTGTATACGATCTGATTCATCTTTGGCGCTGGTACCTTGATATCCAAGCAATCATAGAGTCCTTGCCAATCAGAGCATAAAAGGCATAGGGTGCTAGGGGTCGGGTAATTTGACACACTGAAGTATGTCAAATTAGCCGACCCCTAGCACGCCACCCATAAAGAACAGCCCGCAAGATGCGGGCCGTTCTACACGATTCAGCATGTTGAACTGACTGGTACCAGTCTTACTCGATCGGGCTGGTAAGGTCCTTCGAACCCTCGACACGACCCTCGAGATACTTCCAGTAGTTATCAACATCGTTCTGGATCTCTTCGAGGATGTGCTCGTTGCCGGGCTTGAAGAGGTGCTTGAAGCGACCCTGAGGCTTCAGGAATTCCGTGACCGGAATGAGGTTCTTCTCACGAACCGGGGTGAGCTTCCAAACACCGTTCTCGACCTCGAACAACGGCCAGAACTTGGAGTTCACTGCCAAGCGGCAGATCTCAGCCGTGTCGCCCGAGCCGATACGCCAACCGCGTGGGCACGGAGCGAGGATGTTCAAGAATGCCGGACCGTCAACCGCGATAGCCTTCTCAGCCTTGTTGACCAGGTCGCGCCAGTTGCCGACTGTTGCCTGAGCAACATAAGGCACACCGTGAGCAGCGATGATAGAGGTGAGGTCCTTGCGAACCTGCGTCTTGCCCTGCTCAACCTTGCCGACCTCAGAGGTGGTTGCCCATGCGCCCTTCGGCGTTGCAGACGAACGCTGGATACCGGTGTTCATGTATGCGCCATTGTCGTAGCAGACATACACGACATCCTGGCCGCGCTCCATCGCGCCGGACAGAGACTGAAGACCGATGTCGTACGTACCACCGTCGCCACCGAACGCAACGAACTTGATCTTGCGATCAGCCGGGATCTTGCCCGCGCGCTGGAGACCCTTGTAAGCAGCCTCGACACCAGAGATGGTAGCGCCAGCATTCGCGAACGCATTGTGAATGAACGGAACGTTCCATGCGTTATCAGGGAAGATGGTGGTAGAAACTTCCAAACAACCCGTAGCGCTTGCGCATACTACGTCGTAATCGTTAGAGCCCATGAGCACCTGGCGAACCGCCATGGATGCGCCGCAACCGCCGCAAAGACGATGACCTGGAGCCAACTCATCGGGGCGAGCAGATAATTCTTTGATATTAGCCATTTTGTGCCCCTTTCTTATTCTTCGACACCCAGGTAGGTAAGCGAGCTGTTGCCGCCCTGCTCAAGCTCGGTATAAACCTGCTTGATCTGGTCGAGCGTGATATCAGCACCGCCAAGACCTGCGATGTAATCAGAAACTGGAATGTTCAAGCCTGCACGATAGAGCGCGTTGCGCACCTCAAGTGCAAGCGGAGCAGACGGCGAACCGAAGGAATCGCTACGGTCGATGACCGCGATGCCCTTTGCGTTCTTGCATGCCTCTGCGATCTGCTTCTCGGGGAACGGACGGAAGACGCGCGGACGAACAACGCCGACCTTCTTGCCTTCTTCGCGAAGCTTGCGTGCCTCGAAGCGAACATTGCCCGCATTGGAGCCCAGGCAAACCACGATGTAGTCTGCATCTTCGCAACCCCAAGCATCAACGAGATCGAACGGACGACCCGTGATCTCTGCCCACTCCTTGCCATGCTTTTCAATGATGTCGATCGAATTGGTGATGACATTGCGTTCGATGCGCTTCATCTTCATGTAATCAGGACCGAGCGTAGCGAACATGCCATGACCGACCGGATGCTCGGTGTCGAGCAGCGGATAGAGCGGCTTGTATTCGCCCACGAACTTCTCGACCGTTTCGTCGTCCTCCATCACGCACACGTCCATGGCGTGGGTGGTGACGAAGCCATCGAGCGAGGTGATGACCGGAAGCAGCACGTTAGGATCTTCAGCAACGCGGAATGCGATTACCGTGTTGTCATATGCTTCCTGAGCGGTCTCAGCGAAGAACATGATCCAACCTGCATCGCGAGCACCCATAACGTCGGAATGATCGCCATGGATGTTGATAGGAGCAGAGATGGCGCGGTTCGCGTTAGCCATGACGATAGGGCAACGCATACCGGAAGCGATGTGGAGTTCCTCCCACATGTAGGCCAGACCCTGAGAGCTGGTTGCGGTTGCAACACGTGCACCTGCAGCAGAAGCGCCGATGCAAGCAGAAAGTGCTGAATGCTCAGATTCGACCGGAACATATTCAGTGTGAACGCGGCCATCTGCTACGAATTTATCGTACGTTTCGACGATGGTGGTCTGAGGAGTAATAGGATAGGCTGCCATAACATCTGGCTTTGCCTGGCGGATAGCCTCAGCGACCATCTGATTGCCGGTAGCGGAGAATGGTTTCTTTTCAGCCATGGTTTACTCCCCTTCCTTCTCTTGAGCCTGAGCTTCTGCCTCAGAGATGAGCGTGAGCGCATCGAATTTGCATTCGTTCACGCAAACGCCGCAGCCCTTGCAGTGGAACAGGTCGATGCCGGTCATTTCGCCATCTTTGACTTCGATGGATGAATCTGGGCAGTAGACCCAGCAGAGCATGCAGTTGGTGCAAGCCTCGCTATCCCAGATCGGACGCATGGAGCGCCAGCCACCGGTGTAGCAGTTGACCGAAGTGCCAGGGTTCGGGCAGACATAGCCTTCGGGATAATCAGAGAGCTTCCAGTTATCGAAGCCATCGTAGTCGAATCCAGCGGTGCCGCTGTAAGAGATCTGCTCTGCCATTATTCCTGCACCTCCTCATATGCGCGATCGGCGGACTCGAGGTTCGCGTCGATCATCTCTTGGCTGAATTTCTTGCCGAACGTGATGACGAGACGCTCTTTCACGAGGTCGATCGGGAACAAGCCAGCAACCTTAGCGAGCGCGCCAACGATAGGAGTGTTCGGCATGTCCTTCTTGATGGTTGCCAGTGCGATGCCGGTTGCATCGACGGTAGCAACACGCATGGAAGCAGGAGCGTTCACTGCAGCGCGCGCTTCTGCGGGGGTCATGGTGGTGTTGAAGATGATGATGCCGTCTTCGGGCATACCTTCCGTTACATTGGTCGAAGCGAGCAACGTATCGTCCAAGACGATGACGATGTCCGGGTTCAAGATGTTGTTGTGGACTTCAATGGGCTCGCTCGACACGCGGGTGTAAGCCTTCAGGGGTGCACCCGTACGCTCAGGACCATACTCAGGCATTGCCTGGATGAAGTTGCCCTGCAACATTGCCGTATCTGCAACGAGCTTCGCTGCCGTTACCGCGCCTTGACCAGCGCGTGCATGCCAGCGAATTTCGGTCAGCTGTGACATACCTCTCCTCTCAACTTAGGCTGCGCTAAAAATGCGCTTTTTCATTGTAGCAACGAACCCCCAGACCGAAGGGTTCGTTCTTGGCATAACCGCATCAATTCGGTAAAAGGGGTGAGTGCGCGTGCAAGGCAAATGAATTGACGGTCTATCCATTGAACAGACACTAAACGAACAAAAAGAACGGATGGAAGCGGAAGGTCTTTCCTGCTGCGCGTTCGCACTTCAGCGGCGAAGCGGCGCGTGTGGACTAACTCCAGAAGACGACCATCTCAACGAGGTTCTGGTAGGCCCACGGGTAGGCCTCAGAAAGCCACCCGGTTTCAGGGACGAAGCACATGAGCATGGAGTAGAAGAGGCTGATCGCCACCAGTGCCATGAGCACGTGCTGGCAAACCTTATAGGTGGCAGAACGATGGTCGATCGCCTCATTTGCTATGAAGCAGAGCAGTACCACCGCCGCCAGGAACAGGAACGTGAAATCGGCATAGTAGCGCTGCAGGATGCCCGCCATCTGCGCATCGAGCAGCGCGACCACGAACCCAGCAACGATCATGAGAAGGATCACGCCCGCAACGGTTCGCGTCTCGTGTTGACGAATGCGGAAGCTCAACAGGCGCTTCGAGAAGAAGAGTACCCACAGGACCGGCAAACACATAAAGATGCCGCCGAACGTGACCTCTTTCACCGTCTGGCCGATATAGGTGGTATCGAAGGGTGTAGGCAGCAGCCACGGGAAGGTAGCATCGGTGGAGGGGGTTTGCAGGAAGTAGGCGAAGAGCGCCGGGAAGAAGCGCCCGAACACCGTGCCGCGCTGCGTCATATCGTTGAGCGTGAGATTGTAGTTCGCGCCGAAATTCGTAGGAGAGCCGAAGCGTGCGTAATTGTATGCCATGACACCGAGCGCAACGATCATGTAGGGCAAGACCAGACAAGCGAACTCGCGCATGCCCTTTCGTGTGGTGATATAGCGCGAAGTGATGAACTTGCGCCAGAACAGCGGGAAGGCCAGAAGCGAGAAGACAAGGAACTGCGGGCGGCACGCGACCACGAGCGCCATGCACAGCGAGCCTACCAAATACCACTTCCCTGCCCGCTTGCTCGTTCTTCCGCGCATCCAGAAGTAAAGGCCCCACACCACGAGCGCTAGCGCCATGATGATCGGCAGCGAATAGAACGTGGGGAACTTCGCGAGATAGAGCATGCCCGAGCAGAAGATGAGCGGGATCTGCAAGAGCAGGAACAGGCCAAGGCTCACCCGTTTGAAGTGGAAGCGCGCGAAGCGATGGAGCAGTGCCGTGCAGCCGGCGATGAAGAGGATGCAGCATATGAGCACCCCGATCGCAGTCGGGAAGTTCGCGCCCGTTATCAGGTAGAACGGCAGGTAGAAGATGAGCACGGGCAGCACGCCGAAGTAGACGTAGTAGTGGCCATCGTAATAGGCCACATCGAAGAGCGGCTCTTCGCCGGTAGCCTTCTGGAATTCATCGCGCGCGCTCTTGTCGTAGGGGTTATCCATCTTGACGAGCCATTCGGGCGGCCCTTCTTCCAAGTAGAGCTCACCCCGTGTCATGGATTTCGCAAGCTCTGCATATTGCTGCGCGTTGTCACCGCCCACCTCGAAGAACGTGACGGGCGATTTACCGTCCCACGATCCTGAGTTGTAGCTTGAGGTTGCCACACCCACCAAATTCGATCCCATGAGGATGAAGCTCGAAACGAGCGCGATCTCCACGAGCATCGTAGCGATGATGCCCGCCTTCGCCTTGCGCTCGTGTTTGACGATGAAGATGCGATAGATGGCAGACTTCGGGCGGAAGCAATAGATAAGGAGGAGGACGCCGAGCACCAGCATGAAGCGCAGGTTATTGAAGAAGAACGGCTCAGGAGCGTTGATCGTGAGTGACTTGAGCACCAGCGGATAGAGCGTTTCGCTGTCGCCGAAATCGATGCGCAGGTCATCGACGTAGCCGGTTGTCTCAAGATAGATGTACTGACTTTGCCAGTTGTTCGTGCTCACGTCTACGAGCGGGATGCCCGCCGTAAATTCAGTGTCGTAGAAATACGACTCATGCGCCGAATCCGTGAAGTTGATCTGTATCGGGACCACTTGAGCGGGCTGCGCTTGGTCGAATTCGATGTGGATGTTCTTGACCTCTTTATTGAGATCGTGGATCTCGAAAAGGTGATTCGCCGCCGTTATGCGATACGATTCGCCCTTTGTCTCGGTGAAAGTGAGTTCATCGTCAAGCGAGATCGTCTCGTATCCGCTTGAGCGATAATGATTGATGTTGAAGAGAAATACTTCAAGAAACAGCGCGATCAGCACGATAACGAGCACATTGCGCGCAAGCTTCAGGCCTTTGCTGACCTGCTCACGATGACGGTTTATGTGATATTCAAAATCCATTGAGATTCATTGTAAAAGAACGCCTGCAGAAACAAAAGGGAGTTTGACCCGCACCCAACTATGGAAGCGCATGACGCAAGATGGGCGTCAGCGGACCTTTTGACAGGATGGTCAATTCTCGAGTTGCACGCGAGATAGCAGTATAGAGCCTCCTTTGCGAGAGATCGTCTGGAGGAAATGCTTCTTCAGAGGCATCGACGATCACAACTGCATCAAATTCGAGTCCTTTCGCCAGGCGCAAAGGAATGATGACAGCACCTTGCTCTTGAAGGCTACCTTCGGAAACGACAAGATCAGGAAGCGGATCGGTCATAGCCTTTTGAATCCAAGCCTTTTCGAACTTTTCGTAGAGCCTTTTCGCTTCTTCCTCATCGTTCACTATGAAAGCCTTCGTCCCCACGCTTTCCGAGCAGCAAAACGTCTTGAACAGCGCGACCTCATACGATTCGTCATCCGCAAATTCCATAATGAGAGGATCGGCTCCCTCCCTCTGAACCGAAGAGATGGTCATCTCAACATCCGTCTTTGCAAGCCCTGCGAACAATTCAGTGATCTGCGGAGTGCAGCGATAACTCGTCGGCAACAAAACCTCACACACCTCCTCTCGCAGTCCTGCCCAATTAGTACGCGCGAAGATGCTGCAAATCTGATCGAACGTTACCGTGTTTGGTTCGATGGCCTGATTTGGATCGCCGAGCAGGAGAAAGTGAGCATTCCTGAAATAGCGCTCGATGATCATGAGCTGTGCCGCTGTGTAATCTTGCACCTCATCAATCATCACGTAACGGGCTGTCGGATCAGAAAGCCCTGTTACACCCATCTTGAGATAAAGCCATTCGAGGGTTGTAAGGCCATGGCGTTCTAGAAGGCGCGCGCCTATGTGATCGATATCGATCCACGAGAAGTTCTCTACCTCATCGAGTACACTCGCAAAGCGCTTTTGCACGAATTTGCGTGCCGCGCATGGAATCTCATCTTCGGTAAGCAAAGTGAACGGCGTACCGAATTGCGCAATCTGATCATCAAGAGGAAGCGCCGCCATATCGTCGTAGGTGTCCTCGTGCGATGCGATCTGCGAAAGACGCGTTTCGATGCGCTTTGCGATCTCCTCTTGCACAAGGACGATCCGGTGCGAACCCGCTGGAACATTTCGATGCTTTTCGATCAACTTCAGGATGGGCGCGGTACCGATTAAGCGTACGCCATCATACTCGATTGGCCGAAAATCGCCGATCTCGAATTCAAAATCCTCAAGAGCGCGATCGATAGCTTCGAGACGATCTGGTGCAACATCCTGCCTTCCTACACCACGCCTTTCAGGCAAAAGTTCTTTGAGCAACGTACGCCAAGGGGCTATGCGCGGATTTTCCTCCCCGAGCTCCGGCAACACCGATGAGATATAACGCTGAAACAGCATATTCGGCGTGATAAGCACGGCCTCTTCAGGGCGCAAGCTCTCCCGTTGTTGATAGAACAAATAAGCGATACGTTGCATCATGACCGATGTCTTTCCGCTTCCCGCCGCACCAATAACCAGAAGTGTTGGAACATCGTCGTGCCTGATGATGGCATTTTGCTCTTTTTGGATCGTGGCAGTTATGGCGCGCATAGCGTCGGATCGACCTTCGGAAAGCGAGGCGAGCAAGAGCGGGTCCTGGATTGCAATAGTGGTATCGAAGCACGCAAGAAGTCGATCTTCGCAGATATCGAATTGGCGGCGCAAGAGCAGATCTGCTTGAATAGTGCGTCCGTTCGCTTCATAGGAAGTAGGGCCTGTACCTTGGTTGTAGTAGACCTCGGCTATTGGAGAGCGCCAATCGATCACTAGCTTCTTACAGTCTTTGTCTGAAATACCCGCCGAGCCAATATAAAACTCCCGAGGTTCATCAAATTGAGGGAATTTGAGCACTACTTTCGCAAAATAAGGCTGCTTGAGCAAAAGCGTAATATCCGCAAGTTTTTGTGCATTAATCCTTTGAGAAGCGTTCGCCATATCAACGATTCGGTTCATGGCAACAAAATCCGCATAGGTTTCCATAGCGTCAGCGTAATTTGCTAAGTTGACACTAATCTCTTCTGCCATCATGCGCTTATCATCCTGCGCGTCTTCGGCTGTCTTGCTCATCTTCTTAGTGACTTCATCAGCAAGTTCTAAAAGCTTAGCGTATACATGAGAAAGGTGCGCTTGCTCCATCTTAAATACTTCGTCTTCGTTGAGCGAGGAAGGAGGATCATTCATGATGTTCTTGCTTGCGGAATCTTCATTCGTCTGATCTTTGCGTAGATGATCTTTGCCCATAGAAGCCCTCCTGACTACGGTGTTTCGATCACGATGTGTTGCAGAAAAACCGATTCTACCTGCGGCTTCCAACGTTTCCAAGTCTTGTTTTTATGTCATTTCCTTTATAAAATTAAAGAGGAGGATGATATAACCTATTTATTGAACAACGAAGAGGTCGTCCATACCCAGCAGCAACCAAAAGCCCTCCAAAAACAGAACGACATACGGAAAATACCCGGGCAGTTCTGCGCCCGATTTGGGAGACATCTACAACAACGCCACGCAATGTCCCAACCACAGCAACGCGACCAAGATCACCGTGCTCACCAACACGTACGCCACATTCCAGTTCAAAGCTAATTTGAAAGGAGATCGTTCGACCAGCTGCGATACCGCGATGGTGTTCGCTGAAGTCGGGCACACCGCATTGCCCAGCGCCCAGCCCATAGCAAGAAGCAACGCCAAATACACGGGGCTAACCCCTAGCTGAGCAACGCTTAGCGAACCGCCGATAACCGTAGTGTACACAAGCGGATGCACCCCAAAAGCCGAGCAGACCAAAGCAAGCGCCATGACAAGGATGGTTACCGCAAGCACCCCTTCGTTCGTGACTTGCAGCAAAGCTGTTACCGCCATCTCTCCCACACCCGAATAGCTGATTCCCGAAGCCAGCACACCAGCCGCTGTAAAGAGGATCATCTGGCCTTTCACATTGGGGAGCTTGACTGCAACGTACTCCTCTTTCACCTTTTGCTTGAACAACGGCATGCGTTTGATAGCTGCCATCCAAATGATCGGAACAAGGATCGACATCAAGGCAACCGCCACGATGATTGAGATACCGAGACACTGTCCGACCAGCATGACAGCAACGATGTAGAGCGCGGAGAAGAGAATCAGCTCGGCGATCTTCTTGTGATCGAGCGCGCCTGGCTGGGGCGATCCAATGCCCTTCCCTTGCTCTGAGGAGAGAGAAGGGTTGTCATCAGGATCGGCATCAGCACGAACACCCTCCCCTTCAACCAAAGAACCCTGCGTACAAGAAGGTCTTGCTATGAATCGCTCGCGAAGGGTTGTCATGACCCAGCCGATGAAGCCAGCCACGATCGCGAAGAGCAGGCCAAATGGCAGCACTGAGAGCCAGTCGGCGCCCGTAAGCTGCAGCGAGAGCGCGATGGTGGCGGTGGTGGGTGCCCAGAAAAGGCAGGTGATGAACCCGCGGCTGAGTGCGGTCGCAAGCACGCGGGCATTACCAGCGAAGCGGCTCGAACGAGCAACTTCGCAGGTGAGCGGCACAGAAGCGATGCTCACGAGCACCCCGAGAAACGCGGTCATCACGCTCACAAGACCATAGAAGCGGCTCTCGCTATTCCCAAAGCGCTCGAATAGAGCCTCAAGCGATTCGTTGTAACCGCCGTAGCGCACCGGCAAGCTGATGAGCGGAACCATGATGAACATTGCCAGCAGGTAGCCATTCTCCAAGAGCGCTTTTTCCCAAACATCGAGCGGAGCTTGCGCGTAAATGAGCAGGAATGCACCAACGAAGAGAAGGACCGCGGCGATCATGCGCGTCGATCCCTTCGTGGCAATAAAGCTCAAGATCACCGCAAGAACGAGCATGATGGTATTGATCAGCGCAAGGAGAGGCTGCGCGAGAAAGACATTGGCGATATAGCCGATACCGAAGCAAAACGTCAGCACGCTGCGCAGCGTTTGCAAGCAATCTTCGATTTGCTTATATTGAGAGAGAAAATGCTTCATAACAATACAAGCCCTCGAAGCAGGTGAAAGGTCATTCCGATCTCATGAGTGCGGAATGAGTCGCTGCTTCGAAGGCTCTTTTACTTTTAGGGACGTACCCTTATATCTTTACCGTAGGCTTACAGATCGAGCGCCTTCTGGACATCAGCAAAGACAACTTCAGGATCTTGATCGCCATTGATCTCGATGAGCAAGCCACAACCGCGATAATAATCGATAAGTGGGGCCGTGGAGCTCTCATAAACATCAAGACGATTGCGTACGGTAGCTTCATTATCATCGTCGCGCTGATACATTTCGCCGCCGCACTTCGGGCAGACCTTATCAGCTTCCGTGCCGATGTAGCCACAGTCGCGGCAAACGCGACGTGAGGTCAAACGGCCGATGATAACTTCTTTATCAACATCGACGAGCAACGCTGCATCGAGCGGACGCTCGAGTTCAGCAAGCTCAGTTGAAAGTGCAACTGCCTGAGCAGAGGTGCGCGGGAAGCCATCGAGGATGAAGCCAGCTTTGGTGTCATCATCCTTCAAGCGCTCTTTCACGAGACCGATCACGAGCTCATCAGGAACAAGGTCGCCTGCGTCCATGTATTTCTTAGCTTCGATTCCGAGCGGCGTTTGGTTCTTCACCGCTGCGCGGAGGATGTCGCCGGTGGAAATGTGAGCAAAACCATACTTTTCCACGAGCTTGGCGGCCTGCGTACCTTTACCAGCACCAGGAGCGCCTAACAAAACGATATTCATTATCTAATCCTTTCAATCGTTTTATCCCCAAACCCTTTATAAAAGCACCCTTCTCCAGCGCTTCATAGAATGACTGAAGAAGGGTTTGTACCTGTGATGAACTCTCTTAGGAGATCACGCCAGTTTATTTGAAGAAGCCATCGTAGTTGTACATCTTCAACTGCGATTCGATCTTGCTCATGGTATCGAGCGCAACGCCGATCATGATGAGGATCGAAGTACCACCAAACGCCTGAATGAGCGTGTTGTTGGTGAAATAGAAGAAGATCGAAGGCACAACTGCGATGATCGCGATGAAGATCGCGCCTGGCAGCGTAACGCGACGCAAGACATTCTTGATGTACTGCACCGTATTAGCACCTGGGCGAATACCGGGGATGAATCCGCCTTGCTTCTGGAGGTTCTCTGCCGTGTCATTCGGATTGAACACGATAGACGTGTAGAAGTATGCAAAGAACACGATCAGCAGCGCGGTCATGATCCAGTTGACTGGACCTGCCGAGATAGCATTAGCGACCACGTTGAGCCAGTCGATGTTGAACAATGCTGCGATCTGTGCCGGGAAATAGATCAAACAACTTGCGAAGATGATCGGGATAACGCCGGCAGCATTGATCTTCAGCGGAAGATATGAGCTCTGACCGCCCATCATCCTGCGTCCCTGAACGCGCTTAGCATAGCTGACCGGGATACGGCGCTGTGCACGCTCGACGAAGATGATCGCCGGGATGCTGACGAGCACGATGAGCAGGATGAACACGGTGGTCGCGATACCCATGCCCAGATCGGACTGAAGGTTGATCGACGAGAAGATCGCAGAAGGAACCGAAACGACGATCGAGGTGAAGATGATGAGCGACATGCCATTACCAACACCACGCTGCGTGATGAGCTCGCCCATCCACATGATGATCGCCGTGCCGACAACCAACGTGAAGACGACCAAGAAATCGCTCAAGAAGCCAGGCACCTCAGGGCTGAATACGATGCCGTACGATGCCGACTTGAACAGCAGCAGGTAGCCGACCGCATTGATAAGACCAAGACCAAGCGTGAGATAACGCGTGACCTGAGTGATACGGCGCCTTCCCGTTTCGCCTTCACGCGCCCAGCGCCCAACTGCGGGGATAACACCCTGCATCAGCTGCATGATGATCGATGCGGTGATGTAGGGCATGATGCCGAGTGCGAACACGGAGAAGTTAGACAATGCACCGCCCGTGAAGAGGTCGAGCATCGCCATACCGACTCCCTGCTCAGAAAAGGCATCAGCGAACGCATGGAAGGGAATACCAGGAACAGGAATGTAGGCGCCAAGTCGATAGAGCGCAAGAATACCGAGCGTGAAGAGGATCTTATTCCTCAGCTCGGGGACCTTGAACGCTTGTACCAGCGAATTTAGCAAGGTGCCTCAACCTTTCCTCCGACTGCTTCGATCTTTGCTTTTGCAGAAGCAGAAACCTTATCGACACGAACGGTAAGCGCTTTCGTGATCTCGCCATCGCCCAGAACCTTGATAGGATCGGTGGTGTTCTTGATGATGCCTGCAGCATAGAGCGTATCAGCATCGACAAGATCGCCAGCGTTGAACTTCGCATCAAGACGGGAAACGTTCACCGGAACATATTCAACGCGATTGAAGTTGCGGAAACCGGGAAGTTTCGGAAGACGACGTGCAAGAGGAGTCTGACCACCTTCGAAGCCGGCACCTTTGCCGCCACCAGCACGAGACTTCTGGCCATTCATACCGCGACCAGCGGTCTTACCATTGCCGGATGCGGGGCCACGACCGACGCGCTTGCGATTGCGCTTTGAGCCTTCAGCTGGCTTCAGATCTTTGAGTTCCATGTGTTTGTTTCTCCTTTTTGTTTCGCTATCTCTGTTCTCACAGAGGCCGACAGCTCGCTAGTCGGCAGACTTAAAAATGCTGAAAGGTCGGAGTGCTTTTGCACACCGACCATCAGTTGTTATTTTGCTTTGATCTCTTCGACTTCGACGAGATGCTTGACCTTGAAGATCATGCCGCGTACGCACGGATTGTCGACCTGATCGACGCTGCGACCGATCTTGCCGAGACCGAGCGCCTTGAGCGTTCTCTCCTGATCGTATTTCTTGCCGATCGCAGATTTGACCTGCGTGATGCGGAGAGTCTTTTTAGCGTTAGCCATTAGTTCTTCTCCTTCCAACCATAGAGATCTGCAACGGACATGCCACGACGCTTGGCAACCTCTTCAGGATCTTGCATTTCCTGAAGACCAGCGGCGACCGCCTTGACGATGTTCATAGCATTGTCGGTACCAAGGGACTTGGTAAGGACATCGGTGACACCCGCAAGCTCGAGGACTGCACGAACCGGGCCACCAGCGATAACGCCAGTACCAGGAGCAGCCGGCTTCAGGAGCACCTTGCCAGCGCCATAGATGCCGAGGATCTCGTGCGGAAGCGTCTTTTCCGGCGTAAGCGGAACGGTGAACATATTCTTCTTCGCGTCGTCGATGCCCTTGCGGATCGCAATAGGCACTTCTTGGGACTTACCCATGCCAACACCAACGCGACCGTTACCATCGCCGACGACGACCAGTGCAGTAAGAGCGAAGCGACGACCGCCCTTGACTACCTTGGATACACGATTGATATAGACAACACGTTCTTCGAGCTCAGGAACGTCTGCCTTGTTTTCTTGTTTACGAGCCATTTACCTCTACCCTCTCTTAGAACTTCAGGCCTGCTTCACGGGCACCGTCGGCAACAGCCTGGATGCGACCATGATAGAGGTTGCCACCGCGATCGAAGACCACTTCGGTGACGCCTTTCTTCTGTGCTTTCTTACCGATCAGCTTACCGAGCTCTGCGGCACCTTCAACCGTTGCGCCCGTCTTTCCCGTCTTCTTGAAATCGGGACCGAGCGTTGAAAGAGCGCAGATGGTCTTGCCGGTGACATCGTCGATAACCTGAGCGTACATATTCGCGTTAGAGCGGGTGATGCAAAGACGAGGACGCTCTGCCGTGCCGGAGATCTTGCCGCGGACACGGGTGTGGCGGCGACGCAAGCCGGCTTGTTTCTTTTGAAGCTTTTTCATGCTTAAATTCCTTCTTTCCTAGCTTGTGCGTCTTTACTCAGACTTAGCAGCTTTACCAAGCTTGCGACGTACATATTCGCCTTCATAGCGAATACCCTTGCCCTTGTAAGGTTCGGGCTTACGCCATTTGCGAATGTCTGCAGCAACCTGGCCAACCTGCTCTTTGCTGATGCCGTTAACGATGATCTCGGTCTGGCTGGGAACTTCGAAGGTGATGTTCTCAGGAGCCTCGACAACGACCGGATGCGAGAAACCAAGCTGGATCTCGAGGTCCTTGCCTTTGAGCGCTGCACGATAGCCAACGCCTACCAGCTCGAGCTTCTTGGAATAACCTTCAGAAACGCCCTGAACCATATTGTTGATGAGCGTACGGGTAAGACCGTGGAAGCTCTTTGCTTCGCGGCTATCGTCCGGACGCTCGACGATTACTTCGTTACCTTCGACCTTGATGTCCATCATGTCATTGAAGGTACGGGTGAGTTCGCCCTTGGGGCCTTTGACCGTAACAGTCTGGCCATCGACCTTAACTTCTACTCCGGCAGGAATAGTGACGGGCATTTTACCGATACGTGACACAGTATTCCTCCCTTCCTACCAGATATAAGCGATGACTTCGCCGCCGATGCCGTTCTTACGTGCATCGCGGTCGGCCATTACGCCCTTGCTCGTTGAAATGATCGCAGTACCCAAACCACCCAGAACACGCGGCAATTCATCTTTGCCAGCGTAGATTCGAAGACCTGGTTTGGAAATGCGCTTGATACCACGAATGGTACGCGCCTTCTTCTCGCCATACTTGAGGGTGATCTCAAGGATGTCGCGCGGGTTTGCGCTTTCCACTTCGTAGCCAGTGATGTAGCCCTCTTCTTGCATGATGCGGGCAATTTCGACAAGCTTTTTGCTCGACGGCATGGAAACCGTAAGCTTGCCTGCAGAGTTCGCATTACGCACGCGCGTAAGCATATCTGCAATAGGATCGTTCATGCTCATTGTTTTGTTTCTCCTTTGTTCTTGATGAGACGAAAAGCTGGTTCGCGGGCACCCTTAGTGACCACGCCTTGACTCTCGACACTCAGCACGTGATCGAACTTGACTGATGCCTACCAGGAAGCTTTGGTCACGCCGGGAAGTTCGCCTCGGTTAGCAAGTTCGCGAAGACAGATACGGCACAGACCGAACTTGCGATAGTAGCCATGGGGACGCCCACAGCGGCTGCAGCGGTTGTGATGCCGAGTCGAATACTTCGGTACTCGCTTTGATTTGGCGATCATCGATTTCTTAGCCATTCAAATCCTTCTTTCTTATTACCAACTCTTGTTTTGAGTTTAGGCATTCTTCTTAAAAGGGAAGCCCAGCGCATCCAGAAGCGCCTTAGCACCCTCGTTGTTCTCCGACGTGGTAACGAACGTGATGTCCATACCGCGCGTATGATCGACCTTATCGTACTCGATTTCTGGGAAGATCAGCTGCTCATTAAGACCCATGGTGTAATTTCCACGGCCATCGAAGCTCTTGGGGTTCAAACCGCGGAAGTCACGCACGCGAGGAAGCGCGGTGGACATGAGACGGTCGAAGAACTCCCACATGCGATCGCCACGAAGGGTGACCTTCGCACCGATTGCCTGACCTTCACGCAGATGGAAACCTGCGATGGACTTCTTTGCACGAGTGACCATCGGCTGCTGACCGGTGATGACACGCAGGTCCGCGATAGCACCATCGAGCAACTTGGAATCGCCAGCCGCGCGGCCGACACCCATGTTGACGACGATCTTCTCGAGACGGGGAACCTGATTGACGTTAGTGAGCTCGAGCTCTTTGTAGAGCTTGTCGCGCACTTCGTTGTTGTACTTTTCCTTCAAACGAGGAGTAGCCATAGTTTGCTTACCTTTCTTCGATGAATTAAACGCAGGATTTCCGACCCTGCGTCCCTCAAGTTTACCTGAGGGTCATATCCCGCCTCTGCTGTTCAGCTTCAGCGAGCTTTAAAGTTCCGAAATGCTTCCTTATTTAAAAGTTTCGGGGTGCTTCTTATGATCGCGTCTTCGGACCAAGTTGGCTTCGTCCAACGCAGCGTCCGAAGAAAGCGTTCAGAAGAAGTGCAACCGGAACTTTTAGGGCCGCATTCAGGACTTTTAGTCCAGATCTTTGCCACACTTATTGCAAACGCGAATCTTCTTGCCGTTCTCACGACGATTGTTGATGCGCGTGGGCTTCTTGCAATCCGGGCAAATGACCGCGACGTTGGAAACGTGGATCGGTGCTTCCATCTCAGAAATGCCACCTGAAGGATTAGCCTGCGTGGGGCGGAGATGCTTCTTGACCACGTTGACCTTCTCGACCTTGACGCGCTGCTTCTGCGGGTAGGCCTCCAGAACGACACCTTCTGCGCCAGCATCTTTACCAGTGAGAACGCGTACGCGATCGCCCTTTTTGACGTTCATCTTCATGTCCTTAACCCCCTTACAGCGTTTCCGGTGCCAAAGACACGATCTTCATGTACTTCTTATCGCGAAGCTCACGTGCGACCGGACCGAAGATACGCGTGCCCCTCGGTGCGCCATTGGCATCGATGAGCACCGCAGCGTTCTGGTCGAACTTGATATAGCTGCCGTCGCTGCGACGAACTTCTTTCTTCACGCGAACGACCACACAGCGGACGACTTCGCCTTTTTTGATGTTGCCATTCGGCATTGCTTCTTTAACGCTGCAAACGATAACATCACCAAGACCGGCGTAACGGCGTTTAGAGCCACCGAGGACCTTGATGCACTGCACTTTACGTGCGCCGGAGTTATCGGCAACGGAAAGCATGCTCTGCATTTGAATCATGTGCTTATCCCTTTCGATGATAGCTAAGTAGTAACAAGCGTTACTACTTAGCCTTCTCTACGATCTCGAGGAGACGCCAACGCTTCAGCTTCGACAGAGGACGGGTCTCCATAACGGTTACAACGTCTCCCACGCCTGCTTCGTTGTTCTCGTCATGCGTGTGGAGCTTCTTGGTGCTGTTCACCATCTTGCCGTAGACCGGGTGAGGCTTACGTTCCATGATTTCAACAACACAGGTCTTATCACCAGATGCGCTTACAACCACGCCCTGGCGAACTTTACGAGAATTGCGTTCTTCAGCCATTATTCTCTACCTTTCTAACAGTTCGCGTGAGCTATGCGCTCATCTCACGGGCGCGCATCTCGGTTTGGATGCGAGCGATGTCCTTCTTAACTTCCTTGACACGGGCAGTGTTATCGAGCTGACCGGTTGCCATCTGGAAACGCAGATTGAAAAGCTCTGCGCGCGCTTCTTTGAGCTTCGACTGAAGATCGTCAGCCGAAAGTGCGCGGATCTCTACTGCTTTCATTTATTCCTGCCCTTCTTCACGCTTGACGATCTTGCACTTGATGGGCAATTTGTTGATTGCAAGGCGGAGTGCATCACGTGCGGTTTCATCATCAACGCCGTCGATCTCGAACATAATACGACCGGGCTTCACAACAGCTACCCAACCTTCGGGGTTACCCTTGCCCTTACCCATGCGGGTTTCAGCAGGCTTCTTGGTAATGGGCTTGTCGGGGAAGATCGTGATCCAAACATTACCCGTACGATTCATGCGGCGGGTCATTGCGATACGAGCAGCTTCGATCTGACGGTTGGTGATCCAATGACGATCGAGTGCCTGAATGCCCCAGGATCCGAAGTTGAGCTTGGTGCCACCTTTGGCGTTGCCCTTCATCGAACCACGCTGCACCTTACGGTGCTTAACACGCTTTGGTACTAACATTATTTATCACCCCTGTCGTTGTTGCGACGACGGCCGCGATTAGGACGCGAGGAACCTTCGAGTGCGGGCTGCGGAGCCTTCTGACCCGGAAGCACTTCGCCGTGGTAGACCCAAACCTGGATGCCGATCGAACCCATGGTGGTTGCAGCCGTAGCGAAACCATAGTCGATCTTCGCGCGGAGGGTGTGCAGAGGCACGCGGCCTTCACGATACCACTCACGACGGCTCATCTCAGCACCGCCGAGACGACCAGAGCACTGGATACGAATGCCCTTAGCGCCGCTCTTCATAGCGGACTGGACAGCCTTGCGCATTGCGCGACGGAATGCGACACGATTCTCAAGCTGCTCTGCGACAGACTGAGCGATGAGCACAGCATCAAGTTCGGGACGCTTCACTTCAACGACCTCGACCGAAACGGTGCCGTTTGCGATCTCGTTGAGCTTCTTGCGAAGAGCGTCGACCTCGGCACCCTTCTTACCGATCACCACACCGGGACGTGACGTGGTGATGATGACCTTGATCTTGTCGCCTGCACGCTCGATCTCGACGCGTGAGACAGCGGCATGGGCAAGCTGCTTGTTCAGGAACTTGCGGATAGCCAGGTCGTTCTCAAGGTTTTTCGCATAGTCTTTATCTGAATACCAGCGGCTACGCCAGTCTTCCGTGATACCGAGACGGAAGCCGGTAGGGCTAACTTTCTGACCCATACTATGCCTCCTCTCCGTTAGATACGATGATGGTGATGTGGCTGGTGCGCTTACGGATACGGGATGCCGAACCCTTAGCACGCGGACGAATGCGCTTCATGGTGGGGCCTTCGTCGGCGTAGCAGGCGCTCACCACGAGACGATCGGGGTTGGTGAGACCCTTCTGCGCTGCATTAGCAACAGCAGAGTTAAGCGTTTTCTCGATGATCTCTGCAACCGCACGATTGGTGAAGCGCAGGGTCTCCTGTGCTTTCACTACGTTCTTGCCGCGAATCTGATCGAGCACGATGCGTGCTTTACGAGGTGAAACGCGCACATAGCGAGTTATTGCTCTAGCTTCCATGTTTCACCCTTTCTTATTTGTCGTGACCGCGGAAGGTGCGGGTTGGAGCGAATTCTCCAAGTTTATGACCGACCATAGATTCTGAAATGTAGACCGGCACATGCTTGCGACCATCATGAACAGCGATGGTGTGGCCGACCATTTCTGGGAAGATGGTCGATGAGCGAGACCAAGTCTTGATGACATGCTTATCGCCTGATTCGTTCATCGCAATGATGCGTTCGAGCAGGCGCGGCTCAACAAAGGGGCCTTTTTTCAAACTTCTACTCAATGTTTCTCCTCAAACCTAAAGCGCTACTTCTTGCGACGACGGATAATCAAGCGGCTCGAAGCCTTCTTGGGATTGCGGGTACGATGGCCCTTGGTGGGAACGCCCCACGGGGTGACCGGATGACGACCGGAGGACTTGTTCTTGCCCTCGCCACCACCATGCGGATGGTCGACCGGGTTCATGACCGTACCGCGAACGCTCGGGCGGATGCCCTTCCAGCGATTACGACCAGCTTTACCGATCTTGATGTTGCTGTGCTCAGCGTTGCCGACTTCACCGACGGTTGCGCGGCACGTAACGAGCACGCGGCGCATTTCGGAAGAAGGCATGCGCAGGATAGCGTAATCGCCTTCCTTACCCATGAGCTGGATGCTGGTGCCAGCGCTGCGAGCGAGTGCAGCACCGCGACCCGGCTGAAGCTCAACTGCATGGACGAGCGTACCAACGGGAATAGCGGAAAGCGGCAGTGCGTTGCCAGGTTTGATGTCCGCATCGGTGCCGGAGATGATGGTCTCGCCAACATTCAGGCCGCGCGGATGAAGGATGTAGCGCTTTTCGCCGTCTGCATAGTGAAGCAGTGCGATGCGCGCAGAACGATTCGGATCGTATTCGATGGTGGCAACTTTAGCGGGGATACCGTCCTTGTTGCGCTTGAAGTCGATCACACGATAACGGCGCTTCACGCCGCCGCCCTGATGGCGGGTGGTGATACGGCCGTTGTTGTTACGACCAGCCTTCTTGGGCAGAGGACGCAGAAGAGACTTTTCCGGAGTAGTGCTGGTGATGTCAGCAAAATCGGAAACAGTCTGGAAGCGCCTGCCAGGGCTTGTGGGCTTGTACTGTTTAACTCCCATTTTTTTCCTTTCTACGGGCATGAGCCGAATTGCTCAACCCTCTTCTCTTGTGTGGACTCCATCACCGCCAAGGCTTCTTTTGGGAGAAAGAAACCGACGATTCCGAGTTTCCACGCGTCCGGGTGTATCCATACAGAGTCAGACGCAAATGAAAAGTATACGGGTGTGTCCGCGTGGTTTCAAGAATAATTTTCGCAGTTCGTTATAAACGGGTAAGCGGCACGATGAACGGCACGAATCTCAAGCGCTGAAGATGGTTGCTCGATCAGCGGAGAGCGCGAGACACGAGGTTCCCCGCTTCGCTGCCCTAAGGGGCTTACGCCTGAGGGGTGGTTGGGTCGACCCGCTTTCGCTGTTCGCTTGCCTATTCAGGCAAGCTCATGCGCTTCGCTCCTTCGAACAGCCTATTACGAATTAAGAGTGCGGACTCAGAGTCGTCCAACCACCCCACAGGCTCCGCCCCTTGGGGCAACACCAAGCAAAAAAGGTGTCGAACGACCGGGTAGTTTGTCACCTAATCCCAGGGGTTAGGTTCGAAGAGCGGACGCGTATCAGGGACATCGGCATAAGGGTGATAGCCATCATCATCCTCGGTGATGTCGCGAAACTGAGGCGTGGCAGGCTGTTCACTTCCCTGCTTGGCTGCCTCTGTTTCTGCTTGGGAAGGAAGCGGCGTTGAGTGTGGTTTCAAAGTATACATTACACTTCCTCCTGTCTTTGCGCTCAAAGAATTTCACCATAAAGTATGGGTTTGTCGTATTTACTCTACAACAAAACCAGGTGGCAAATTACAACTTATCCAACGAAGGCAAAACGCGCTCGTTTTTTGCTACGCTAAGGCAAGGAGCAACGGAACACAGAAAGGGCGCATGGGAAACCTGCACGACATATCTCGTCGAATCTCTTCGGTCGCCTCGACACGCAAGATCACCTCCACCATGGAGATGGTCGCGAAAACGAAGATCTATCGTTCCCAGCGACGCGTCTCGCGTGCTGAACCCTATGCACGCGTCATGCGCGAGATGCTCACGAACATGGCTGAAGAGTATGCCGATCCCGTTCCGCTTGCCACACCCCACGACGATATACGGCATAGCGCCATCATCGTCATCACTTCCGATCGTGGGCTGTGCGGGCATTTCAACAACGACGTATTGCGCCTTGCTGAAAAACGCGTGCGAACCTGCGAGCAAGAAGGCAAGCAGGTGAGCTTGATCCTCTGCGGCAAGGTTGCGGTGAACTTCTTCAAGCATAAAGGCTATACGCCGATCCAGTCGTTCATCGATCAGTCGGCCTCGCCCACCATCGAACAAGCCGATGCAATAGCGGATTACCTGGTCGAATACTACCTTGCGAACGAACTTGACGAAGCTTTCGCGCTCTACAACCACCATCACGGGATTCTTTCGCAGACTCCTGTGGAATGGCGTTTGATGCCGATCGATATGGCCGCGTTCGATCCGCACCATGTGCGTTTCAGCGGCGGCATCAGCGAAAAGGATCCACGACTGAAGAACTTGATGGGTCGCATCAACTACGAACCGAATCGCGCCTATGTGCTCGAGCGCCTTCTGCCTGAATACCTGGCAGGCTATCTCTATTACATGCTCATCAATTCAGCGGCAGGTGAACAGGTCGCGCGCCAGATCGCCATGCGCAGCGCGACCGACAACGCTGATGACATCCTCTCCGAGCTGCACTTGCTCTACAACCACATGCGCCAGGATGCCATCACCACCGAGCTGAACGAGATCGTGGGCGGCGAAGATGCGCTCGAGGATACGTTCGTTCCCCGTGCGAGAAAGTTCTTCTAGCAGCCTATTCGTTTCAATGCTGCCAACCCTTCGATGCGCATTCGTTCTTGGTTAAGCTTGCGCGGTTGCCTCGACGATGCAGAAATCGGTCTCGCGATGTTCGCGCAGCACGCCCATCATCTCGCGTGTGAGAGAGTGATCGTTATCGGTAAGAAGCTCTTCGCGGTCGAGCCACTCTGCGAACGAAAGCTCGTGTTCATCGAGACGAATCTCGGGATCGCCCTCGAGTTCGCAGAAGAAGCCGAAGAGGAGTGAGCTTGAATCGGGCCAGGGCTGACTTTTGTAATAGCGCAAGTTCTTCACGCGCAAACCCACTTCTTCCATCACTTCGCGATGGACCGTTTGCTCGACGGTCTCCCCCATCTCGCAATAGCCCGCAACAAGCGCATAGTTCGCATACGGGCGCCCTTTATAGCGCGTTGCGAGCACCTTGCCATCGGGGCGCGTGATCGCAACGATGACCGCTGGGAACACCTTCGGAAAGATCATAAGACCGCACGCAGGGCAGCGCATCATGCGCTCTACGCGGTCATGCTCGGTCTTAGCACCACAGCGTCCACAGTACTGCGATGATTCGTACCAGTTCCAGTACTCATGCCCCACCATGAGCGCAAAGCGCTCCCGTTTCGGATGGTACTCGATAAGCTTCTGCAAAGGGAGGAAGGCCCATCCGTCCATTTCGGAAGAGGCATCATACGGTTGACGTGCGAGCACGGCATCGATCGTTTCATCGGGAACTTCCGCCATGAAATAGACATCCTCGCCCACCGCGAACAAATAGATCGCACGTATCTTCTCAAGTTCGCTCTCATCGAAGAGATCAGCGAAGAGCGGTGCGCGCATCGTGTCTCCTTCAACGAAGGCCAGCACCTGCTTCCCGCGATAGATGATGATCTTATCTTCGAGCACCGGTGCTCTGAAGGAAATATCATTGTTATAGGCTGCGGGCGCTATGTCGTGTAGCATGTCTCTCTCCTTGAAGCTGCCAATCTTCCGCCCATTATATACCTGTAAGCAACAGCGCCCATGAGGTCCTTGAATTACCCTCGTTCGTCACCTTTTTTCATTCATCATCAATTCGATCAGCACCGAGCGCGAGACACAAGGTTCCCCGCTTCCCTGCTCAAGAACCTGCATCCTGCAGGTTCTTTCGTGCGTCGCTGCTTTGCTCGGGTTTTATTAAGAATGAATTTAGTCGGCAAAGAGTCACCTCGTTGCCTCACTCTCTCCGCTGATCGAAGCAAAAAAGATGTCGAACGACCGGGTAGTTTGTCATCTTCGTTATAAAAAAGGAGCTGGCGGAAACCAGCTCCCATAAGGACAAGGTATGTCCGATAATCCTGCTCTACTGAGCGAAGATCTCGATCGTGTCGCCTTCAGCGAGCGTGACCATGGCCTTCTTCCAGGTGCGGGTCGGGCCAACGTGATAGCGCACGCGCTTGGGCTTCGGCTTGACGTTAAGCGTGTTCACCTTAACGACCGTTACGTTGAAGATCTCTTCGATAGCCTGACTGATCTCGACCTTGTTGGCATCTTTTGCGACCTCGAACGTATAGACGTTCTCGTCCATCATGTCGTAGGAGTGTTCCGTAATGATGGGGCGGATGATGACTTCGCGTGGATCCTTCATTATGCAAGCACCTCCTCGATGCGATCAAGCACAGCGCTCGTTACTACGAGGGCCTTATTGTCGATGAAATCGTAGGTGTTGAGCTCGGATGCTGCAAGCACGCGAACACCAGGGATATTACGGAAAGAAAGATATCCGTTGACGTTGTCATCCTCAAGGATGAGCGTGATGCGCTTACCGTCCAAGCCGAGCTTAGCGAGGATCGCAGCTGCTTCTTTCGTAGAAGGCTTGTCGAACGTGATGGAATCAACCACGACAAACTCATTGTCAGCGAGCTTAGCAGAGAGCGCAGAGCGCATAGCCAGCTTGATGACCTTCGAAGGCACCTTGAACGCATAGGAACGAGGGTGCGGACCGAAGACGGTGCCACCGCCTGCCCATTGAGGGGCACGGATGGTACCCTGACGAGCACGACCGGTGCCCTTCTGACGCCATGGCTTCTTACCGCCACCGCGAACCTGACCGCGCGTGAGCGTGTTGTGCGTGCCTGCACGGCGCGCTGCGCGCTGTGAACGAACGACCTCATGCATGGCATGCATGTTCGGTTCGATCTCAAAAACGCTCGCAGCAAGTTCAGCGCTACCCGCTTTTTTGCCGCTCGTGTTTTTTACATCAATAGTAGTCATAATCTAAAAACTCCTTCGCAGTGTATTTAAGCCATACGAATGCGAACTACACCATTTTTGCCGCCGGGCACGGAACCCTTGAGCAAAATGAGGTTCATATCTTCGTCAACACGAACAACTTCAAGATTCTTGGTGGTGATGGTATCGCAACCCATGTGGCCCGGAAGGCGAACGCCTTTGAACACACGCGAGGGGCTTGCGCACTGACCGATCGAACCGGGAGCACGATGGAAGTGAGCACCATGTCCACCAGGACCGCCACCAAAGTTGTAGCGACGCATAACACCAGCGAAGCCTTTACCCTTGGAAGTACCGGTCACGTCGACCTTCTTCACCTCTGCGAAGTTCGCAACGGTGACCTTCTCGCCGAGCTCGTGCTCGGAAGCAGAGTCAACGCGAACCTCACGCAGATGGCGCATAGGAGAAACGCCATGTTTAGCGAAGTGACCGCCCATGGGCTTGTTCACCTTGTTCTCCTTGATGGTGCCGAAGCCAAGCTGAACTGCTTCATAACCATCGGTTTCGGTGGTCTTGATCTGGCAGACCGTGTTCGGTGCTGCTTCGATGACCGTAACAGGAATGACCGTGCCGTCTTCGTCGAAGAGCTGGGTCATACCGACTTTGGTTCCGTAGATAGCATTAATCATCAAATATCACTCCCTACAGCTTGATCTCGATATCGACGCCGGCAGGAAGATCGAGACGCATGAGAGAATCGACCGTGGAAGGGGTCGGATCGAGGATATCGATCAGGCGCTTATGCGTGCGCATCTCGAACTGTTCACGAGAGTCCTTGTTGACGTGCGGGCCTTTGATGACGCAATAGAGATTGCGTTCGGTCGGCAGCGGAATAGGACCGGAAACCTTGGCACCCGTCTTCTGTGCGGTATCGACGATGAGACGCGTGGACTGATCCACGATCTCATGATCGTAACCCTTCAAGCGGATGCGAATACTTTCTTTAGCCACTTAACTTACCTCCATTATGGGGTGCGTACGTAAGCCAGAAGGCTTACGCATTGCCACCTGCTTTGCTGATAATTTCATCTTGAACGTTCTTGGGAACCGGCTCATATGAGTCGAACTGCATGGTGTAGACCGCGCGACCCTGAGTACCGGAACGAAGGTCGGTTGCGTAGCCGAACATGTTGCCCAGCGGAACTTTCGCAGTGATGACGATCGCATCGCCACGCTGCTCCTGACCTTGGATGAGACCACGGCGGGACGGGATATCGCCCATGACGAAGCCGGTGTACTCTTCAGGAGTTTCGACTTCAACGTTCATAACGGGCTCGAGAATGACCGGATTGGACTTCTTGAGCGCGTCTTTGATAGCCATAGAACCAGCGACCTTGAAGGCAGCTTCAGAGGAGTCGACCTCGTGGTAAGAACCGTCGACGAGTTCAACGCGAACATCTTCGACCGGGTAGCCCGCGAGAACGCCAGAGTTGAGTGCCTCCTGGATGCCCTTATCGACTGAAGGGATGTATTCCTTGGGAACAACACCGCCAACAATCTTGTTCTCGAATTCATAGCCCTTGCCCGGCTCCTGCGGATACATGTTGATGACCGCATGACCATACTGACCGCGACCACCAGACTGGCGGACGAACTTGCCTTCAGCGCCCATGACTTCCTTGCCCGGACGCTCGCGATAAGCAACCTGGGGCTTACCAACGTTAGCTTCGACCTTGAATTCGCGCAGCAGACGGTCGACGATGATCTCGAGGTGCAACTCGCCCATGCCCGCGATGATGGTCTGACCGGTCTCGTGATTCGTGGAAACACGGAACGTCGGGTCTTCTTCAGCGAGCTTCTGGAGTGCGATGGACATCTTGTCCTGCTCAGCCTTGGTCTTCGGCTCGACCGCGATGTCGATGACCGGATCAGCGAATTCCATGGACTCGAGGATGATCGGTGCGTTCTCGTCGCACAGCGTGTCGCCCGTGGAGGTGTCCTTTAGGCCGACAACAGCAACGATATCGCCCGCAGTACAGGAATCGATGTCAACACGGTTGTTGGAGTGCATCTGGAGCAGACGGCCGATACGCTCTTTCTTGTCCTTGCAGGCGTTGAGCACATAGGAGCCAGAATCGAGCGAGCCGGAATAAACACGCAGATAGGTGAGCTTACCAACGAACGGGTCGGTCATGATCTTGAATGCGAGCGATGCGAAGGGGCCCTTAGGATCTGCGGGGCGCTCTTCTTCTTCGTCGGTCTCAGGGTTGATGCCCTTGATCGGCGGAACATCGAGCGGAGAAGGCATGTAGTCGACAACCGCGTCGAGCAATTCCTGAACACCCTTGTTCTTGTAGGAAGAACCAACGAAGACCGGGTGGATCTTGCACTCGATGGTACCCTTGCGGATAGCTGCCTTGAGCTCCTCGACAGAAACTTCCTCTTCCATGAGGACCTTTTCCATCAGGTCGTCGTCGCAATCAGCCGCTGCTTCGAGCAGCATCTGGCGGCGCTCTTCAGCAACCGGGATGAATTCATCGGGAATGGCATCCATCGGCTCAGGATAGGTCATGCCCTTATCGTCAGCCTTGAAGTCCCATGCGGTCATGGTAACGAGGTCGACGACGCCCCAGAAGTTGTCCTCAGCGCCCATCGGGATCTGAGCAGCAACAGCAGGTGCATGAAGACGATCGTGCATGGTGTCGATCGCATGGAAGAAATCGGCGCCAACACGGTCGTACTTGTTGATGTAAGCGATGCGCGGGACGCCATAGCGAGAAGCCTGACGCCATACGGTCTCGGACTGAGGCTGAACGCCAGCAACCGCATCGAAGACCGCAACTGCGCCGTCAAGAACGCGCAGCGAGCGCTCAACTTCTGCAGTGAAGTCTACGTGGCCCGGGGTGTCGATGATCTGGAAGCGGTATTCCTGACCGTCCTTCTCCCAGAAACACGTGGTAGCTGCTGCGGTAATGGTTACGCCGCGCTCCTGCTCCTGAACCATCCAGTCCATGGTGGCAGCACCGTCATGGACCTCACCGATCTTGTGGGTCTTGCCGGTGTAGTAGAGGATACGTTCGGTAGTGGTGGTCTTACCAGCATCGATGTGGGCCATGATGCCGATGTTACGAGTGTTTTCGAGACTTGAATTAGCCATGTTCGCTCCCTCCTACCAACGATAGTGTGCGAATGCACGGTTTGCTTCTGCCATCTTGTAGGTATCTTCGCGCTTCTTCACGGCTGCGCCGGTGTTCTCGGAAGCATCGATGATCTCGTTCGCGAGACGCTGAGCCATGGTGTTCTCCTTGCGCTTGCGCGAGAAATCCACGAGCCAACGGATAGCGAGCGTGGTGGAGCGACGAGAGTTAACCTCGATCGGCACCTGATAGTTAGCACCACCAACGCGCTTGGACTTGGTCTCGAGCGTGGGGCGAATGTTTTCCATTGCCTTCTTGAAGACAGCGATCGGATCTTGACCGGTCTTCTCGGCAACGATATCGAAAGCACCATAGACGATGCCTTCAGCGACGGACTTCTTGCCGTCCAAGAGAACCTTATTGATCAGCTGAGTGACCAAACGGTTGTTATATTTTGCATCCGGCTGCACTTCGCGGCGGACTGCTGCTGCACGACGCGGCATATAACTTCCTTTCAGTGAATAACCTTAATGAAGGTTGGGTGAACAAATAAAGATAAGCTTATTTCTTAGGCTTCTTAGCGCCATAGCGGCTACGAGCCTGAGCGCGATTATCGACCGCAGCGCAGTCGAGCGCAGCGCGAATAACCTTATAACGAACACCAGGAAGGTCCTTAACACGACCGCCACGGATGAGCACCATGGAGTGCTCCTGGAGGTTGTGACCGATGCCCGGAATGTACGCGGTGACTTCCATACCATTCACGAGGCGAACACGGCAGACCTTACGCAGTGCTGAATTCGGCTTCTTAGGGGTGGTGGTGTAAACACGGGTGCAAACGCCACGCTTTTGGGGGTTACCTTTGAGTGCCGGGGTCTTCTTCTTTTCCACCGACTTCTGGCGGCCCTTGCGGACCAACTGATTGATAGTAGGCAAGACTCAACTCCTTTTCGTTACTCTTCATGCCAACGTTCGTTTTGTGTGCGTTCTGCAGTTACGCACGCAAAAACAAAGCGACTCATACGAGACGCGAAGATGAACTCTATCACTGCGCTATAGGGGTGTCAAACGCCACGCATCCGGGCGTATCCATACCTTAGCGGTCGTTTTGCGGTGGTGGACGGCAGCAAGGAAAGCACGGGCGACCTGCCCCTCATGCACGAGCGCTTCTATCGGTAGTTACTTCCTATACGTTTTTCGCCCTATTATGCAAAAAACATCGCCTTTAAGGGGGCAAACCCTGTTACAATGGGCGCAATTCCTCTACTGAGGATAAAAGAGGCTGTAAATGCACGTAGTATCCATCCGAACATACGTGCATTTTTTTATAGCAGGCAGGTCAAGGTTCGTTCGAAGGGGAACGGTCGGTATGAAGAACACGGTCGCAACGTTTCAGGAGATGAAACAAAAGGGCGAGAAGATCTCGATGCTCACCTGTTACGACTATTCAACGGCAAAGCTCATGGATGAGGCAGGAGTGAACTCGCTGCTCATCGGCGATTCGCTCGGAAACGTCATCTTGGGCTACGAAGATACGCTTTCGGTGACCATGGAGGACATGATCCACCATACGGCTCCCGTGGCGCGTGGCGCGAAGAATGCGCTCGTGATCGCGGACATGCCCTTCATGTCCTATCAGGCTTCCGTCTATGATGCGGTAACGAACGCAGGGCGTCTTATGAAGGAGGGCCGCGCGAATGCTGTGAAGCTCGAAGGCGGCGCTGCGGTCTGCGAGCAGATCCGTGCCATCGTGGATGCGGGCATCCCGGTCTGCGCGCATCTGGGCCTTACGCCGCAGTCGATCAACGCATTCGGTGGTCACAAGGTGCAAGGCAAATCAGCGGAAGCGGCTCGCGAGATCCTAGAAGATGCCAAGCGCATCGAAGAGGCTGGCGCGTTCGCGGTGGTGCTCGAATGCATCCCGGCCGACTTGGCGCGCAAGATCTCCGAGACCATCTCCATCCCCACCATCGGCATCGGTGCAGGACCTGGCTGCGATGGCCAAGTTCTGGTCTATCAGGATATGCTCGCACTGTTCTCCGATTTCAAGCCCAAGTTCGTGAAGAACTTCGCCAACATCGGTGAGCAGATGACCCAAGCGTTCAAAGATTATGATGCCGAAGTGAAGGCGAACACCTTCCCCGCCGCTGAGCATTGCTTCAAAGATGTGGGCGAAGAAGTGCTCGATAAGCTGTATTAATAGGTTCGTTATTCGATCCGTTCTATTAGATTCATCCGAGTTCTGAAAGACAGGAAAACCATGGAAATCATCACCACTGTTGCCGAGATGAAAGCACGTGTTGCAGCATGGAAAGCTGAAGGCCTCACGATCGGCCTCACCCCTACCATGGGCGCGCTTCACGAAGGCCATATGTCGCTCATGGAAGCTGCACGCAGCGCCTGCGACCGCGTGGTCACGAGCGTGTTCGTGAACCCGCTTCAATTCGGTCCCGATGAAGACTACGACAACTACCCGCGCGATCTTGAGCGCGATGCGGGCATCGCCGAATCGAAGGGCGTGGATGTGATCTTCCACCCCAGCGTTGAAGAGATGTATCCAGAGAACTACAACACCTACGTGGTCATGGAGACGCTCACCGACACGCTCTGTGGTGCAAGTCGTCCGGGGCATTTCCGCGGCGTATGCACCGTTGTGAACAAGCTCTTCAACATCGTGCAACCCGATAAGGCGTTCTTCGGCCAGAAGGATGCCCAGCAGCTCGCCATCATCATGCGCATGGTCTCCGATCTGAACATGAACCTCGAAGTGGTCGGCTGCCCGATCGTGCGTGAAGAAGACGGTCTGGCGAAGAGCAGCCGTAACACCTACCTTTCCGCCGAGGAGCGCGCAGCAGCACTTTGCCTTTCACGCGCCATCTTCAAAGCGAAGGAGATGATCGAGGGCGGTGAACGAAATTCCGCTCGTGTCGCCCAAGCAGTTACCGAGACGATCGAAGAAGAGCCGCTTGCCAGAATTGACTATGTAGAAGTGGTTAATCTTGGTAATATGCAGCCCGTCGAGACATTACCTGAGCGCGGCTTGGTCGCGATCGCAGTGTACATCGGCTCGACGCGCCTTATTGATAATTACCTCTACGATTTCGAATAGGAATTGAAAGAAAGGTATCACCAGCATGTTGCTCAATGTATTGAAGGGCAAGATCCATCGCGCAACCGTAACTCAGGCTGAGCTCGATTACGTCGGATCGATCACCATCGACTCCGATCTCATGGAAGCCGCAGGCATCATGGAATACGAGCTCGTTACCATCTCCGATTGCAATAACGGCAATCGCCTTGAAACCTATGTGATCGCAGGAGAGCCAGGCAGTGGAGTCATCTGCTTGAATGGTGCGGCAGCGCACTTGGTGAATGTGGGCGATAAGGTGATCATCATGAACTATTGTCAGATGACGCCAGAAGAGTTCAAAGATCCCGCCAATGCTCCGCATGTCGTGTTCGTGGATGACGATAACAAGATCTCGCGTCTTACCCGCTATGAGAAGCACGGCAAGCTCGAGGATATGAACTAGCGTTTGAAGTTGCGAACGAGCACGCGCGCTGTTCCTTCCGAATCCAGTCAAACAAAAAAGGCCAGCAAATAAGCTGGCCTTTTCTTTTGCAAAGATAGTGCGCTTGGGGCTTAGAGCTCGAGCAACGGAGCAGCGACCTGCTTCTTGCGCGAAAGGATGCCAGGCACCCACACGCTCTTGGACGAGTCGATGCCGAACACGCGATCAACGTGGCCGTGAAGGCCTTCAACGATGAACATGCTACCCTCTTCGAAGATGTCGGTAACGAGCAGCAGCACATAGGCATAATCGTTCTTCTCGCGCAGATCGGAAAGGAACTTGCGGATCTCGTCCTCACGCTGCATGACCACATCGAGCGTGACCGTTTCGTGCTGTGCGATGAGGATGGTGTCGTCGCCCACCACGAATTCCTTCGAGTCCGCCGTAACGAGCTTCTCGATCGGAAGATCGGCGTCTCCCCCGCGGTAAGAAAGTACCTTCATGCCGAAGTCCTTCACCGGAGAGCCCACGATAGCAGCGAGCTTTTCGGCGACCTCTTCGTCGATCTGAGTTGCTGTGGGCGATTTCAAGATGACCGTATCGGTCATGATGGCAGAGAGCAGAACCGCAGCGATGCTCCGCGGGATCTCGACGGCGTTCTCCATAAACTGCAGCGCGACGATGGTGGCAGAAGAACCAACCGGCATATTCATGAAACGGATGGGGTTCGCCGTGGAAACGTCGCCGATACGATGATGGTCGATGATCTCGATGACCTCGGCTTCGTCGATGCCGTTAGCTGCCTGGCTGCGTTCGTTATGGTCGACGAGGATGATCTTGCGTTTCGGGCGCTTTGCCACGTCGGTACGCGTGACGATGCCGATGCAGTGGCCTTCATCGTCGAGCACGATGCCTTCGCGCAGCTCGCTCATGAGAATAGACGGCGCGGAATCCTTCAAAAGGTCATCCTTGTTCAGGAAGACGACATCCTCTTCGATGAGCTCAGAGACGGGCTGCGAGAGCGAAGCCGCAAGATCGTTCGCGGCGTTCTCAAGGTCTTTGGCGCAATCATCGCCGTCACAATGATCCATGGCGGAAACGTAGCGATTCGCCACCATGCGCAAGGAAACGAGCCCTTTGTACTTGCCTTCTTCGTCGGTGACGATGACCGCACGCTTGTTGTGGCGACGCAGCAAGCGGCCTGCGTCGAGCAACGTGGAATCGAGCGAGAGGCCGATGGGATCGGTGGTCATGACATCTTGGATGCACGCGTGAACATGGTTGATGAGCTCGGGCGCAGCGACTGAATACTCGTTCAGGATCGCTTCGCTCTCCTGTGGCAGCGGACCGAGACGCGCAGGAATGTATTCGTATTCCTCTGCTTCAGGGTTCTGCTCGAGCGTGCGCTTCATGAGCTCGTTCTTCAAGTAGGCATAGCCAACAGCAGCTGAGATGGAATCGTTATCGGGATTCTTATGCCCTACGATGAGTACCGGGATTGCCATGGTGCTCCTTTATCGATCGAGTGATTGATGCTAGAAACGAGATCGTTCAGGTCTGCTTCACTGCAGAAGAGACGAACTTCATTTCGCGTTGCTATTGTAGCGCGTTTCGCTTACACGCATGCATAGAAACCGCAACGATTCGCTGAAGCGTGCGGGCGGGCGAATGCATGAAGAGAGATGCGGAGAAAGTCGTGAAGAAACGGAGGCGAAGATATGCCGGAGAACCAGGCAGAGAAGCCTAGGAGATCTTGACGATCGGCGCATAGTCCTTGAGCAGCTTCTTCGTTTGGTTGTTGCGCGCGAACTTCACGTGGAGCGTATCGCCATCGACCTTCACGACCTTGCCGCGACCGAACACCTTGTGATCGACCGTGTCGTTGACCGCAAAGCTCATGGCTGCAGCAGGTTTCTTGCCCGCAGAAGCGCTGCGTGCATCACGCTTGGCATTCGATGCGCTCGACTGGCCGAACACGCGTCCGCCGCCCGCTTCGGTGCCCGATCCCGCAATACCGCGCCTACTACCACGCTTCTCCCAGCCTGATCCTGAAAAGCCTGAAGAGCCGACACCGATCGATTTACGCAGCTCGTTGGGTATTTCGCCGATGAAACGAGAAACCGGGTTGGCGTTCGTCTGACCGAAGATGCGACGCGTGAGCGCTGCCGTGAGGTAGAGGCGCTTGCGCGCACGAGTGATGGCGACATAAGCCAAACGGCGTTCTTCTTCGAGCCCTTGCGGGTCGAACGATGAATTGCTGTGCGGGAAGATCGATTCCTCCAAGCCTGCCACGAACACGCAATCGAATTCGAGACCCTTGGCAGAATGGATGGTCATGAGCGTGACCGCCGCGCCGTCTTCGGCCATGGTGTCCATGTCGGTACGGAGCGTGACCCATTCGACGAAATCAGAAAGCGAATCGGCTTCGAAAACGCGCACGGGAGGCGTTTCGGCGCTCTGGTCCTCGCCTACCTTCGGAGCCTCGAAAAGCGCATCGGCATCTTCATGGGTCTCGCGGTATTCGTCGACCACGCCGAAGAATTCTTGAATGTTTTCGATGCGGCTCTGCGAATCTTCGCTGGGGTTGTTGCGATAGAACTCGATGATACCCGCCTTGTCGACGATCATCTCGATGACCTTGCGCAGATCGCCACTGTATTGCTGTGCCTCGTGGATGATGCCCACAAATTCAGCGATGGCCTTGCGCGTATTCGGGCGGATGCCTTCATCGAGCATGCAAAGCTCAGCAGCCTGCAAGAACGTGCAGCGATTCACTGCAGCTACCGTGCGAATATGCTCGATAGTGGTGTTGCCGATGCCGCGCTTCGGCACGTTGATGACGCGCTGGGCAGCGATATCGTTCGCAGGATTCACGACCAGGTTCAAATATGCCATCACGTCGCGGATCTCGGCGCGATCAAAGAAGCGTGTGCCTCCTACGAGGCGATACGGCACACCCGCGCGCAGCAACATGTCTTCGAGCATACGGCTCTGCGCGTTCGTGCGATAGAAGACCGCCATCTGGTTGTATGAGGTGCCGTTGCCATGCTGATGCTCGATCTCGGCAGCGATCCACCGGCCTTCGTCACGCTCATCGGAGGCGGTGAACACCATGATCTTCTCGCCCTCCCCTTGTGAGGTGAAGAGGGTCTTGCGCTTGCGCATCAAGTTGTTCTCGATGACCGCGTTCGCCGCCGCGAGGATGTTGCCCGTTGAGCGGTAGTTCTCCTCGAGCTTGACCACGTGCGCTTCGGGATAATCCTTCTCGAAATCGAGGATGTTCGACAGGTCGGCACCGCGCCAAGAATAGATGGACTGGTCATCGTCGCCTACGACCATGATGGTGCGATGCTTTGCCGCGAGCAGCTGCGTGAGCGCATACTGAGCGTGGTTGGTGTCCTGATACTCGTCCACCAACAGGTAGCGGAAACGATCTTGATAGACCTCGAGCACCTCTTTATGGTTCTTGAGCAGGAGATACGTGTAGAGAAGCAAGTCGTCGAAATCGAACGCGTTGAGCGCGCGCAAGCGTTCTTGCAGCACTTTGTAGATACGACCGACCACCTGCGCCGTAGGGTCTTTGTAGCAGTCTTCGAACACCTCGGGCGTTACGAGTTCATTCTTCGCCTTCGAGATACGATTGCGCACCATGCTCTCGGGGTAGCGCTTTGGGTCGATGTTGAGTTCGGCCATGATGCGCTTCACGAGGCTCTTCGAGTCGGAGTCGTCGTAGATGGTGAATCCTGGTGCGAAGCCTAGGCGCTCGCAATCGGAACGCAAGATGCGCACGCACATGCTATGGAAAGTGGAGACCCACATGCCGCGCACGTACCCGCCCATGAGCTGGCCCAAGCGCTCGCGCATTTCCGCGGCTGCCTTGTTCGTGAAGGTGATCGCCATGATCTGCCAAGGAGCAACGCCGAGATCGACCACCAGATGCGCGATGCGATGCGTGAGCACGCGGGTCTTGCCGCTGCCGGCACCCGCGAGCACCAGAAGAGGCCCCTCCGTGCACAGCACGGCTTCGCGCTGAGATTCATTCAAGGTTTCAAGATCGATAGGCATATAGTCTCTCCAAGATAGCAACGGTTGACGTAATGAGCTCAAAGAAAACCTGAAGCGCTATTAATAATCTCGTCTTCGAATCAAGTGTATGCTCGATATGCACCACGTTCGAAACAGAAGGTCAAAATATCACAGCACTTCAAAGAATACTTACAGGTTGGCGTAGTAAGTCAGCGAGAAAGCTTGGGGTGTCCATAATGGCCCCGCCTTCGAATCAAGCGCACTTCGGTGCGCGCCGTATTCGAAACAAGGGGCCAGGATGGATGCTCCAGGCTTTCGCAGTGTCGAGTACGATTTCGATCGACAGATCGAAATTTCTACACAATCTTCTTGCCGAAGACCGCAGCGATCTCACGCAGCTGCTCGACCAGTTCGCGGAATTGAGCCGGCGTGAGCTGCTGAGGACCGTCGGAGAGGGCCTCGGACGGATTCGGATGCACCTCGATCATGATCGAGTCGGCACCTGCCGCCACTGCAGCATAGGAGAGCGATGGCACGAGGTCGCGCACGCCTGCGGGATGCGAAACATCGATGCAGATCGGGAAGAGCGACTGCTTATGGATGACCGGCACCGCCGAGATGTCGAGCGTGAAGCGCGTGGTAGTCTCGAACGTGCGGAGACCGCGTTCGCAGAGCACCACATTATCGTTGCCGTTCATGGTGATGTATTCGGTAGCGGAGAGCCACTCGGAGATGGTGCCTGCCAAGCCGCGCTTCAAGAGGACCATCTTGTGCGAGTCTTTCGTGACTTCGCCGATCTTCTTCAGCAGCGAGAAATTCTGCATGTTGCGCGCGCCCACCTGCAAGCCATCGACATAGGAATGCACCAGTTCAGTGTGAGCGGAGTCCATGACTTCCGTGAGCGTTTTGAGGCCGTACTTGTCGCCGCCAGCCTTCATGATCTTGAGGCCTTCTTCGCCCAAGCCCTGGAAGGAGTGAGGATTGGTGCGCGGCTTGAATGCGCCACCACGGATCCACGAAAGACCCAGATCGGCGATGCATTCCGCGACCTCGAAGAACTGTTCTTCGGACTCCACGGAGCACGGGCCTGCATAGATGGTGATCTCGTCTGTTTTAGTACCGTAATTGGGAAGATTGGTGAGTGGCTTAATCACGGTTCGGAACCTCTTTCATGACCTTCAGGATGGCAGTATAGATCTCGCGCAGATTCTCGTTATAGAGCGGACCTTCGTTATACGAGCAGACCTTGGTGAAGATCTCCTCTTCGCGCTTGGGGTCGAAAAGACCCATCTTGGCCTCAGGTTTCAGTGCGCGAATATCAAGCGAATGACCAGCACGTTCGTTCAAAAGAGACACCAGCTGCTTGTCGATCGCATCGATCGCTTCGCGGTGTTGCTCGATCTGAGCAAAAGAATCTTGTTGTGACATCGTTTACCCTTCCCGAATGGACGCTGATCGGAGTGCGCAAGGTGTGCGCGGAGCGTGAGAGCGGTCACGCGCAACGCAGGAAGCGCGGAGCAGCGGCCCATGAATGACATGATTGAATCATCATAACAAACGCCGCAAGGTTAGCCTGTTCAAACTCACCCGAAAGATGGTTCGCGGTAGCTATTTTTTTGAGTTGGATCCGATGGGATTATTGAGCATGGCGATAGCGAGAAGCGCGATCGAGAGCATGATGCCAGCGACCGTCCAGAACCAATCGGCTTGCCCGATGACGAACGCTGCGAAATCGATAAGGATGATAACGAGCGCCGCAAAACTGCACCAATGAGCAATGCGCGCATTCACACGATCGCGCATCTCTATCTTCTCAGCTTCGGTGATGGGTTTGTGCTCATTTGGACTCATGGTTCGATTATAGCTTGTTTATACGCGTGGATGCTGCAATGTAAGAAACGGTGCGTGCTTATGCGCGGTTTGGGCCAGCGCTTACTGCATGATGAAGCCGGTGCCCTGCATGGTGAAGAACGCGACCACGATGATGCCGACGATGATGCGATAGACACCAAACGCGGTGAAGTCGTTCTTCTTGATGTATCCCATGAGGAAGCGAATCGCAACGACCGACATGATGAACGCGCTGATGATGCCCACCACCAGCACCATGATCTCGGTCTGGGTCATGACCAGGCCTTCCATCATGAACTTCGCTGCCTTCACTACGCCCCAGCCGAACATGATGGGGATGGCAAGGAAGAACGTGTATTCTGCGGCGGCGGTACGCGAACAGCCGCAGAGCATGCCACCGATGATGGTAGCGCCTGAGCGGCTCGTACCCGGGATGATAGCGAGCACCTGGAAGCAGCCGATCTTGAGCGCCGTCTTCCAATCGATATCGTCTACATTGCGAATCTTGAAGAGCGCTTCTTCGGCGCTGACCTCTGTGTGCTCGCGCTCAACACGGGCATGACGACCGCGCACGGGAGCTTCGAGCATCTCGCGCCCCGCAGGTGTTGCACCAACCTCCATAAGGCGCAAGGCCTTCTTGCGGTTGCGGCGTTCCATGACGATGAAGACAACGCCGTAAAGTATGAGCATGATGGCTACCGTGTAGGCGTTGTAGAAGTGTTCGTTCACCCAGTCATCGAGGAGCAAGCCAACGATAGCCGCCGGGATACAGCCAATCGCGACCATGCCCCACAGGCGCCACGTGCCGCGCTTTTCAGCGTGCGTTTTCTTCGGCGAGAAGGGGTTGAGCTTGTGGAAATAGAGCAGGATGACCGCCATGATAGCGCCCAGCTGGATGACCACGAGGAAGAGCGCGAGGAATTGATCGCTCACGTCGAGCTTCACGAATTCATCGACCAGGATCATGTGGCCCGTCGAAGAGATGGGGAGCCATTCGGTGATGCCTTCGACGATGCCGATGAAGAGAGCTTTGAGTGCTTCGAGGATCATGCTGTTTTCCTTGTGCGTTTGCTTGCTTATATAGGTAAGGCATTCGCGGGCTAATGGCGCGTGGCGCAGTGCAGAACATACAGCCTGGCGCAGATGCCAGCTTTGCACCCTGCGTGCGCAACCTTCGCGAACGAACCTTTACTATTCTACGAGAAAGCCTATAGGGCGCTGAGGGCTTTCAGACGAGCGACAAGTAAAACTTTTGTAAAGCGAATTTACACAAGTAAAGTGGGTTCCTTGACTTAAACCATAGTTCAAGTAAAACAATGGTCATAACAAGAAAGAGTTCCACCGGCTGCAAATTCCAAGCAGCATAAGGAACTGCATCCATACGAGAAACACAACACAGCAGGAGGAAACCATGGTCAAACAAACAGCGGGGCGCGATGCCCTGGGCAATTTCGCACCCAAGTTCGCAGAACTCAACGAAGATGTGCTCTTCGGCGAAGTATGGAGCCGCACGGCAGAACTTTCACTGCGCGATCGCAGCTTGGTGACCGTGGTGGCGCTCATGGCGCAAGGACTCACCGATTCTTCGTTCGCGTTTCATCTGCAGAGCGCAAAGGCGAACGGAATCACGCGCAGCGAGATCGCCGAGATCCTGACCCACGCAGCCTTCTATGCAGGCTGGCCGAAAGCATGGGCGGCATTTCGCCTGGCCAAAGAGGTGTGGGGTGATGAAGAGCCCGCGGACGATTCCGATCTTGCAGCCTTCGCCGCCACGCTGATGTTCCCCGTGGGCGAGCCGAACGATGCCTACGCGCAGTATTTCAGTGGTAAGAGCTGGCTTGCGCCCCTCACAGCTGAGCAGGTTCCGACCGCGAACGTAACCTTCGAACCAGGGTGTCGCAACAACTGGCACGTACACAACGCCGATAAGGGTGGCGGACAGATGCTGATCTGCGTGGGTGGCCGCGGCTACTATCAAGAATGGGGTCAGCCGGCGCAGGAGATGCTGCCGGGCGATGTCGTGAACATCCCCACCGGCGTGAAGCATTGACATGGCGCGGCGCCCGACAGCTGGTTCGCGCACCTGGCGTTCACCGTACCAGGCGAGAATTGCTCGAACGAATGGCTCGAGCCCGTCTCCGACGAGGAGTATGGCAAACTGAAGTAGCGCGTGCGCTTTACGGGGCGCGTTCGCGAACGACTGCATCCTTGGATGAGGCATTCATTGATGATGTATTCATGCGCGATTTCATCCATGAATGATGCAGCCGTGAGCGACTTCGCCCGTAAATGATGCGTTCGCAAATGACCGCACTCACGAACGGCTTGCCGCATTCGCTGGCTGAACAGGCGGGTGCGGCAAGCTTTTTTACGCACTCCAACAAGAAGCTCCCAACAAGAACCTGAAGAAAGGACACGGGTGGAAAGCGCACTGAACGGGCTCTCCCAGATGGCGATACTGATCATCGTTGCTGCGGTGGGATTTCTTGCCGCAAAGCTCGATTATCTTGACGAATACACGAACCAGAAGCTCACGAAGCTACTGTTGAACATCACGCTGCCCTGCATGGTGGTCGCATCGGTGCATGGGCTTTCGGCGGCCGATGCGGGCGAGACCGTCGGGATCACGTTCGCCATGGCGATCGCACAGGGGTTCTTGCTTCTGCTGGTCGGTTGGCTCTTGGTGGTGGTATTGCGCGTTCCGAAGCGCGAGCGCGTGGTGTACCAGTTCGTCACGATCTGCAACAACACAGGCTTTCTCGGGCTTCCCGTGGTGGGCGCGATCCTGGGCAGCGAGTCGGTCATCTACGCGAGCATCTACGTGATGGTGCTGGCGGTGTTCGTCTATGGCGTGGGGTTCGTGATGCTTGCTAAGGATGACCCGCTGCACGCGGAATACGGCGAGGACACGAAGGTGTCGATCCCGTGGCGTTCGATCGTGAACCCTTCGATGATCGCGAGCGTGCTAGCACTCGTGCTATTCTTCACCGGTTGGCAAGTTCCCGAACTCGTGCAGGATTCGCTCTCGCTTTTGGGCGGGATCACCGCGCCCATCGCCATGCTGGTGGTGGGCGTGATCGTAGCGCGCTCGCCCATGAAGAACGTGGTGAAAGAGATGCGGCTCTACCCCTACATGATCATCCGCCAGCTGCTCTTGCCAGCGCTCTTCTACTGGGGCTTCACCGCGCTGGGTGTTTCGCCACTTCTGGCTGCCGTGTTCATGCTCATGTTCGCGATGCCCGCCGGATCGATGTGTCCGACGTTCGTTGCGCAGTACAACGGCAACGCGCAGCTGGCCGCGAAGGCCACCATCATCACCACCGTGGGGTCGTTCGTGTTCATCCCGCTGCTAGTGGCGTTCATGGGATTGATAGGTTAGCGGACGAAACAACCGCACATAGGCGCATAGCGTGGCGCGATACCTGAGCGCACGAGTTCTCTCCTAAGCCTTTTTACCGCTCCCCTTTAGCGGTTTGTGCGCCCTCGTTCTGCAACGCACAGGACGACACTTCGCTTCGCTCGATTTTCCCAGCGAAACGTGCGACAGACGAGGGCGTTTCGGGTAAGATGAAAGCCTAGTTTTTGAAACGACCGCGGATCGCGCGAGCGAAACCCTGCCAACAAAGTCGGTAGTTCGCAGGCGCTATTCCGCAAAGCTCACCCGCAGACCCCAGAAGGAGACACGCATGGCCACTTCCACCCCGCTCTCAACCGTATTGGTTCTCGATTTCGGCGCGCAATATGGCCAGCTCATCGCGCGTCGCGTGCGCGACCTGAACGTGTATTCCGAGATCGTTCCGTGCGACATCTCTGCTGATGAGGTGCGCGAGAAGAACCCTGGTGCCATTATCTTGTCGGGCGGTCCGGCAAGCGTGTATGCCGAAGATGCGCCTTCAGTCGATCCTGAGATCTTCGAACTGGGCATCCCCGTACTCGGTTTTTGCTACGGCCAGCAGATCATGGCGAAGACGCTTGGCGGCACAGTAAGCCACACCGAGAAGGGCGAATACGGGCCCGCTCCCCTCACCCGCGTTGACGGCGTGGATTGCGCGGGTTGCGGTGGCAAGTCGGCGCTGTATGGCGAGACGCCGCACGAGCAGACCGTGTGGATGAGCCATCGCGATGCGGTGAGCGAAGTGCCCGAGGGCTTCACGGTGACAGCCGTGACCGATGTGTGCCCCGTGGCTTCCATGGAATGCCCCGAGCGCAAGCTCTACGCTACGCAGTTCCATCCTGAGGTTCGCCACACGCCGTATGGCCAAGAGATGCTGGCGAACTTCCTGTTTGGAATCGCGGGACTGGAGCCGAACTGGACCATGGACTCGATCATCGACGATTCCGTGGCGGCCATTCGAGAGCAGGTAGGTAACGACCGCGTGATCCTCGGGCTTTCGGGCGGCGTGGATTCGAGCGTAGTTGCAGCGCTTTGTGCGAAGGCGATCGGCAAGCAGCTGGTGTGCGTGTTCGTGAACCATGGGCTTCTGCGCAAGAACGAGCCTGAAGAGGTCGAAGAGGTGTTCACCAAGCAGTTCGATGTCGATTTCATCCACGTGCACGCCGAGGATCGCTACGCAGCGCTGCTGGCAGGCGTGACCGATCCAGAGGCGAAGCGCCGCATCATCGGCGAGCAGTTCTGGAAAGAATTCTTCACCGTGGCTGAGGATGTTGCGGGCGATGGTGAACCCGTGAAGTTCCTGGCGCAGGGCACGATCTATCCCGACATCATCGAGAGCGGTGCGCGTAAGACCGGCGGCAAAGCGTCGACCATCAAGAGCCACCACAACCTGATCCCCTTCCCCGATGGGGTGCATTTCGACCTGATCGAGCCGCTCGATCACTTCTTCAAGGACGAGGTGCGTGCGCTGGGTTCAGCGCTGGGGCTGCCTGATCACATAGTGCATCGCCAGCCATTCCCGGGACCGGGGCTTGCGATCCGCATTATTGGTGAAGTGACGCCCGAGAAGCTCGAGATCCTGAAGAATGCGGATGCGATCGTGCGTGAGGAGCTGGATGCCTATAACGAGCAGCTGTTTGAGAAGAGCGGCGAGCGCAATGGCGAAGTTGCGCGCGAGAGCGCAGGCGGTCCTGAAGTCGAGCGCAGCGTGTGGCAGTATTTTGCGGTGTTACCTGATGTGCGCAGCGTAGGCGTTATGGGCGATGAACGCACGTATCAGCACCCGATCATCCTGCGCGCCGTAGAGTCGAGCGATGCGATGACGGCCGACTGGGCGAAACTCCCCTACAATGTGCTCGCGCGCATCTCGAGCCGCATCGTGGCTGAAGTCCCTGGCATCAACCGCGTCGCCTACGACATCACCAGCAAACCCCCCGCCACCATCGAGTGGGAATAGTAATAGAACGTTTGTTCGTATTTTTCATACGGTTTCTAGCGGTTCCGATGGCGACCGATGACGACATTTCAGAACGTCCGCACCTGCAAACCGCATGATTCCGAAATCAGATAGAAACTCACAAGGCTCCTCGAAAGAATCGAGGAGCCTTCTCGTTTCCGCAGATAGACGCATGGTCGGTTGTCACCCCATGGCAAACGGGCATGGGTCGAACGAGCCTGAAACGACTCGAACAGAACCGAAGAGAACCGACACGACCGAAAAACCTACAAGCCAACGAGAGGCAATGATGGCGGGAGGCTTGCAAGTGCCGTCGAAAATCGACGAAACTCAAACGAAACTCACCCGGAAAAACGAAACTCAAGAATGACGGTTGCCCCTGGTGGAGAGCCTGGAAGCGTCATTCTCGCAAACTCACGAAAACGGGTTGGTTTCGCAACCACTCCTCCCGAGTAGTAACGCGAGGCTTGCGGGCCCCTGGCGCGCTCAGCCGTCGTTTTACTCGGAGGGATGACTCCTCGTCAAGTGGGAATAGAGCTTCTCGAAAGAATCGGCGGAGACGCAGTGCTCCAGGCGGCAGGCATCTCTGGATGCTTCGTCGGCGGCGACCCCGGCGTCGCGCAGCAGCCTCTCGAAGAAACGATGCCTCGCACTCGTCGCCTCAGCGATAGCCCTCCCCTCCGGCGTGAAGCCAACGTCATGGTCGACGACCTCGACAAGACCCGCCTCCGATAACTTCACGAGGGCCTTGGAGACGCTCGCCCTCGAGATGCCCAAGTGCCTCGCGATGTCGACGTTGCGGCATCGCCCATGCGAAGAGCGGATCTCCAGGATCGCCCTGAGGTAGTTCTCGGCGGATTCGCGCGACCGGGACGGCTTATTCCAAGGGCGGGTGCTTTCATTCTTTTCCATCTTAGACATGAAGGGGCTAGTCTTTTCGCGCGATTGCCACGCAGGAGGTGAGGCCGATCCGCCGCCAGCTCACGCTGCCGAACCACGTGCCGAGGATCTCCCGCATCTCGCCCTCGGAGTAGATGCGCACGTCCCCCTCGGCGGAGTGCGGCATCCACGCGTTCATGACGGCGCGCGCGGGCGCCGGCTGCCATACGTCGCCGACGACGAAGGTGCCGCCCGGGCGCAGCGCGCGCCACACCTGGAACGCCGCCAGCGCCGGATCGGGGTAATGGTGGAACGAGTCGTTGCAGTACGCCGCATCAAAAGAATTATCGCGGAAGGGCAGGCGCTCCGCGTCGCCCACGACCACCTCCGCCCTCCCGCCGAGACGCTCGGCCGCCCGCTCGGACATGTTCGCCGAAAGGTCGACCCCCACGAGGGCGCAGCCCGGGATCTCGTCGAGGACGATTTCGGCGAGGGCCCCGGTCCCGCACCCCAGGTCCAGCACGCGGGGCGAGTCGATGCCGCCGCACGCCCGGGCGACCTCGCCCGCCACGATGCGGTAGAGCCCCCGCGCATGGTCCCCCTGCATTCCGGCGTCGTAGGTCTCAGCCTGGGCGTCGAACGCTGCCCTCGACCGCGCCTTCAACTCGTCTGCGTTCTTCTGTTCCATGTCGCTCCCTTCTATTGAGCATTGTTCAACATCTAACGTCAAGAAAAGCCCCAACTGGAATTGGGGCGGTTATCTAATCTGCCTTCTCGCCCGACCTGAACTCGGCGACCAGGGCGGCGAAGTAGCGCTTGGCGGCTTTCACGGCGCCCTCGTCCGGCATGCCGGGCCCCGAAGCGAGCCCGATGCACCCGTATGCCATGAGGGAGGCGAGCCCGTCCGCGTCGCCCCGGGGGCCGCCCCTGAGCAGCGCGTCGAGCTCGAGCGCCGCGCGGAGATGGGGCTGCACCGCCTCGCACATGCCCAGCGAGAGCCTGTCGTGGAGCGCGCCGTTGCCCTCCGCGTGGAAGAAGTCGGCGTGGTCGAACGCGCCGGGGTCGGACCCCGCCTCGATCGCGCGGTCGAGCTTCTCGTCGAGCGAGAGGCCTCGGTCGTCGAGGATCGCGATGATGCCCTCGGCGCAACGCCGCGAGTACTCCTCGATGGCGGCGTCGAACATGTTCTGCTTCGAGTCGAAGTAGTGGTAGGCGAGACCCGGCGCAACGCCCGCCGCCCGCGCCACCGCCCTCACCGAGACGTTATCGTAGCCCTCCTCGGCGAAGAGGCGCATCGCCGTGACGAGCAGCTCCCGCCTGCGCTCATCCGGGTTCTTGACGATTCTGGGCATAGCTTCCACCTCCTCTAGCTCATGGTAAATCATTATTGAACATTGGTCAATAATGAGCTTGGCGCAATCACTTCAGATAGCCACTGGCGAACAGGCCCTTGGTCGAAGGATCTTCATTCAGCTGCATGCTGGCGGCATAAGCCTCGAGCGCCCCGCGGCATGCTGCTTAGCATCCGCCGAACTCCCTCTTCCAGGACTCGTATTCCTCGGGGGTTATCTCTCCGCGGTCGAGCGCATCCACCTGGGATTCCCAGGCCTTGATGGCGGCGGCGAGCTTAGGCGCCTTCTCCGCGCCGGGCGCGACGGCGAGCCTGCCTCCACCGACGGGCCTGAGCCCGAACTCCTCCTCGATCCTGAAGAGGAGCTCGAGGGCGTCCCTGGCGGATTCAGCCTGGACGGGCATGAGGGCCTCGGGGGCGACCCCGAGGGCTCCTGCAATCGCATCCAGGGCGGAGCCCTTCAGCGCCCTCCTGCCCGCCTCGTAGTTCCTGATGGCCGCGTCGGTGCAGCCGGCCCTCTCAGCGAGCTGCCGTTGCGTCATCCCCCGCGACTCGCGCAATGCCCGTATGCGGCTTCCCGTCGTCATCTCTCCTCCTCTGATCGTTTCCCCCATGATACTAGAGAACAAAAACGTTCTCAATTTGTCTTGACCGAACATTTTCGTTCTGCTAGTGTCACGAATTACAGAACGTTCCTGTTCTGTTCATCGAACGAAGGAGGAAGATATGGAGCAGAATTCTAAGCCGGTGATCATGGGCGTCGAGGAGGTCATGCACGCCCTCAGCATCAGCAGGCCCTACGCCTACCGCATTATCAGGATGCTGAACTCCGAGATGGAGCAGAGAGGCTACACCACCATCAAAGGGAAGGTGAGCCGAAAGTATTTCTACGAGCGCTTCCACTGCGCCGACGGCGTTCCCAGACAAGAGGCCCGCTGATGCCCGCCTACATGAACGGGAAGACTGGCGCCTGGTACGTCCAGTGCTATTACAGCGACATCGACGGCAACCGCAAGCACAAGGTGAAGCGAGGGTTCGCGACCAAAGGAGAGGCGCTGGCATGGGAGACGGAGTTCCTGGCCTGCGCCGACGGGTCCATGTCGATGCCCTTCGAGGCATTCGTGAAGAGGTACTCCGAAGACGTGAGACCAAGGCTCAAGCTCAACACCTGGCTCACCAAAGAGCACATCATCCGCACGAAGATAGTGCCATTCTTCGGACCCAAGAGGATGTGCGACATCTCCCCCAAAGACGTGGTGGACTGGCAGAACAAGATGGTGGGCTCGTACGACGACGAGGGAAAACCGTACAGCGGCACCTACCTGAGAACCATAAACAACCAGCTGAGCGCCATCTTCAACCACGCCGTCAAGTACTACGGCCTGGGAAAGAGTCCCGCCGCCCCGACCATCAAGATCGGCGAGCGGCAGGGGTCGGAGATGAAGTTCTGGACGAAGGAGCAGTACCTCGCGTTCAGCGAGGAGGTGATGGACAAGCCAGCCAGCTTCTACGCGTTCGAGATCCTGTACTGGTGCGGCTTGAGGGTCGGCGAGCTCCTCGCCCTCGAACCGAACGACATCGACCTTGGAAAGTGCCTCATCCACGTCACCAAGAGCTACCAGCGGATCCGGAGGAGGGACGTCATCACCTCGCCCAAGACGCCCAAATCGAAGAGAGATGTGGTCATGCCGGAGTTCCTTGCGGACGAGCTCGCCGATTTCCTCGGATCCATCCCGGAGGAGCGGCGCGCCTGCCGCATCTTCTGCTTCACCAAAAGCTACCTGCACCACGAGATGAAGCGCGGCTGCGCCGCATGCGGGCTCGAACCCATCCGGATCCACGACCTTCGCCACAGCCATGTCTCGCTCCTCATAGAGATGGGGTTCAGCGCGATCGCCATAGCGGACCGGCTGGGGCACGAGACCTACGAGATGACGCTTCGCTACGCCCACCTCTTCCCCAGCAAGCAGTCGGACATGGCAGCGGCGCTCGACCAGAGAAGGAGGCCCTGATGTCCAGGCCGACCGTCGACTACAAAGGGCGCCGGCGCAGCAAGACGATAGCGTTCCGGGTCTCGCCGGAGGAGGACGAGGTGATAAACGCCCTCGTGGCGGCGAGCGGCATGACCAAGCAGGACTACATAACCTCCAGGCTCGAGTGCCGCGACATAAACGTCAGCCCGAACGTGAGGGTCTACAGGATGCTGCGCGACCAGATGAGATCCGTCTACGTCGAGCTCAGGAGGCTCAGGAGCGCCGACGGCATCGACGAGCGCCTCATCGAGCTCATGCAGGTGCTGACGCGCGTGTTCATCGACCTCGGCGCCGACGAGCTCGGGGCGGTCGGGGACGACGTGGCGCAGCAGGACGCGGCGGTCCTCAGGATGGCGAGGGGCTAGCTCCGCCGGGCGGTCCGGCAAGGGCTTCCCCCGAGCAGTCGACCCTCAGACAGCCTCCTGGGGGCATTCGCGGCACGGCGGGCTCCGTTCGATCGGATCGCCTTGCCTCCTCCTTGGGCATCAAAGGTTCGCACAGCCGCCCGATGCGCCCCGCAAGGGTTGCGATGCTTTTCCGATTTCTTTTGCCGCCCGAGAGAAAAGGCGAAAGCGGCAAAACAAAGCGCCCTCCGGGCTTCGGAAAACCAACGGCCCGATGGGGCGAGGAACGCGCCTTCGCTTCCTCCCTTGCAGGGCGCGGCAGGCGGTGCGGCCCCGATGCCACAAGGCGGGGCAAGGGGCTCCGCCCCAACCGAACGGAGGTCACCATGAACACCAATCCCACTCTCCAGGACAGGGCGGTCAAGGCGGCAGCCCGCTTCCTCGAGGTCCGCGGCTACGAGACGCTCGCGACCGGGTGGAAGTCGCCCGAGACGAGAGGAGCCATCGACCTGGTTGCACGCGACCCCGAGTCCGACGACCTCGTGTTCGTCGACGTCTCCGCGCGCCCGAACTCCGGCGCCGGCTTCGGCGACGGGAGGAACGATCGCGAGACGATGGAGCTGCTCGCGGTCTCCTGGCTCGCCGAGAACGACTTCGCCGAATCGGTCGGCGTGAGGTTCGACAAGATCAGCATGATCGTCGTCGGCGAGGACCGTGCGCTGCTCAGGCACCACATCAACGCCTTCGGCGAGGCCTAGGACCTCCGGGCCCGCCTGGGCAGGCCCCCTCTGGACGGAGGGGGCCGTTTGCAGGCGGCTCGCCCCATGGCGAACCGCCACCCCATGGCGAACGGTCGGTATTAACAGAACGTTTCCGTTCTGTATACTCGGGGTAAACGCCATCGACAATCGCAGAGAGGACGGAGGAAGCATGAGGACGCTCGCGATATCGAACTACAAGGGCGGGGTCGGAAAGACCACCACTGCGGTCAACCTCGCCACCATCTACGCCAGGCGGGGCCTGAGGACGCTCCTGATAGACCTGGATCCGCAGGCGTCCGCCACGGACTTCTTCGGGCTCTACGACCGCGCCACGGCCGAGCGTCGAGGAGCCGTCGAGCTCCTCTACGGGAACGCGCCCGTCGGCGACGTGGCCTTCGAAACCGAGGCCGACGGGCTCTCCGTCGTGCCCTCGACCATAGAACTCGTCGACCAAAACGAGCTGCTCCTGCGCGAGCAGCGTCTTCGTTTCGCGCTCGACGACTGCGCGGGCGACTACGACGTCTGCATCGTCGACTGCAGCCCCACGATGAAGCGCCTCGCCTTCAACGCCTACCTGGCCGCTGCGGGCGACGGCATGGTGATCGTGCCGGTGAAGCTCGACTCCACCGTCATGCGCGGCACCGCCCTCACGGTCAGCGCCATCGAGTCCATCTCCGACGCGCTGCGCGTGCCCACGCCTTCATGGCGCATACTGCGCACCTGCGTGCCCGGCCTCATGACCAACGCCGAGGCGACCGGGGCCGAAGTGCTGGACTCCTACTTCCCCGAAAACCAGTTCGCCACCGTCATACACGCGAGCTCCAAGGTGTGCGAGGGGAGCTGGCAGTGGCAGCCCGTGGCGACGTTCAAGCCCGACAGCCGCCCCGCGAAGGACTACGAGAGGCTCGCAGAGGAGGTGCTCCATGGCTAAATCGGTCGCATCCGGCTTCACCATCTCGGGCTTGCTCGACAGGAACGCGTCGACCCGAAGCGACTACCCCGTCGAGAGGATCCCCGTCGGCGAGATAGCCGACCATCCCGCCAACGCCGCCTACTCGATGGACGATGCGGGCATAGCCCAGCTGGCAAGGAGCATAAAGGAGGAGGGGCTCACCGACCTGCCGCTCGTCCGCAAGCTCGACGACGGGGGCTGGCAGATGGTGAGCGGGCACCGCCGCAAGGCGGCCTACGCCCTGCTCGCCGAAGAAGACGAGAAATACGCTCAGATTCCCTGCCGTGTCATCCGCGACATCACCGACGAGCAGTCCGTCATGCTGCTGCATGCCGCCAATTACTTCGTGCGCAGCCTCACCGTATCGGAGCGTGCAGCGGCGAGCCGCGCGCTCGGCGTGGAGGTCGAGCGCATGAGGGCAGAGAACCCGGGGCTTGCGGGCGTGCGCACCGAGGACATCAAGGCGGCGATCATATCCGAGCAGACCGGACGCAAGGTATCGGGCAAGACCATCCAGCGCCAGGAGTCTCTCGCGCGCAAGATCGAGGAGAGGCTCACGCCCCAGTGGCGCGAGGCCGCGCTCGCGGACGCGCTCTCGGCGGACGCCGTGGGGATCCTCGCCGATCTGGATTCCGATGCGCAGGACCGGCTCCATGCGGCATGGCGGGCGCAGCCCTTGGGCAAGAAGGAGACGACCGAGTTCCTCAAGAAGTCGACCGCCGAGCCCGCCGCCGAAGAAGACGCGAAGGGTCCCGCGCCCAAGCCCGCGGCGGCGCTCGCAAGCGCCCTTCGCGCGCTCAGGAGCTACGAGTCGAAGACGGAAGAAAACCCGCCGAGCGAGCTGGACAGGCAGGCGCTCGGAGAGATCGCCGAGACGGCGGAAGGGCTCCTCGGAGGCAGGTAGAACCCGCGCAGGAGCCCCTGCGGGGCGCCTGCGCCGTTTCCAGCAAGTAGCCTATCTCGTATACACGAGATAGATGGCGGCCTGGGCGCACGGCGCACCCCGCCCCGGAGCCCAGAGCCCGAAGCGGAGGCGACGCCGCCGGGCGCGCGAAGCTGCCGCAAGCTCCCCGGCCCGCGCCATGCGGGGGATGCCCCGCGCCCCTGGAAAGAGCGCCGCCCGAGCCTCCACCGCATCGGGGCGGCGGAGGATGCGAAGGATGGAGAAGATGACGAAGGTCTTGAGATACGACAACGTGCTGACCGCCCGCGTGAGCGACGCGGACTTCCGCGCGGTCTGTGAGCGCGCCGACGAGGAGGGGCTCACCCGCTCCGAGTACCTGCGCTACGTCGCCCGCATGGTCGCGGACGATGCCGAGAACGCGAAGCGCGGAGGCGTGCTGCTCGACGGACTCTCAATGCGCAGGCTCTCCCGCGAGCTCGTCAGGTGGGGGCACCACTACAACCAGGGCGTGCACGCCCTCAACTCCATCAAGTTCGCGCTGGACCACGGAAGGGGCGACCTGGAGTGGGTGTCCAGCAAGCTCGACGAGTGCGCGCTTCTGCTCGCGCAGGTCGACGAGGGTCGCTGCGAGATGGCGGGCGAGCTCGCCTCGCTCGAAGGCCGTGCCATAGTGGGCGGAGACTAGCATGCCGCTGCTGAAGCCCATAGCCGGCCACACGGGATGCGCCGGCATAAAGCACTACCTCGAGAAGGGAGGGCGCGCCCTCGGGATCATGGTCATGAACTTCGCATGGCAGGAGGAGCGCGCCTTCGAGGACGTCTCGGCCGCCCCGGCCGGGTTCGACTGGGCGGACTCGATGGACGCGACGAGGCGCGCCTGCGGCAACGACACCCCGTATCGGGGCAAGCCGGCGAGGACCTTCAAGCATTTCGTCATGTCGCCCGATCCTCAAGACGGCTTGACCGCAGACCAGGTGGCGGAGCTCGCGAGCGCCTGGGCGCTCAGGCACTTCGCCGACTTCGAGGCGGCGATTGTCCTGCACGACGACAACGAGCGCAGGATCCCCCACGCCCACATCGTCGTCAACAACACCAACCTCGCCACCGAACGCAGGCTGCAGACCCCCGACCCGCTGGAGCTCAACCGCAGCCTTCAGGATCTCGCAGAGGAACGCGGATATCGCTTCATGCGCAACGACACCGTGAGGGAGGAGGACGAGGGGCAGACGCGCAAGGCGACGCCCGCGACGCTGCAGAGCGTATACATGCGGCGCGCCGAGCGGGAGATCCAGAAAGAGGGTGGCTACTCGTGGGTCGCAGACATCCGCAACCGGGTCACGGTGGCCAAGGCGCTCGCCCGCAACGAGGACGAGTTCATGGCCGTGCTCGAGGCGCTCGAAGTGGATGTTTCGCAGAACTCGGAGAAGTCGTGGCGACGTGACTGGATCTACTCGCTTTCAGACCACCCCACCTGGCGCATCGGAGGCGAGAAGCTGGGGCTCTCCTTCGGCCAGGAGGCGCTCAGGCGGCGCTTCGACAGGATCGCCGCCTGGCACCCAGCCCCGGCGGCATCCCGACGGATACTCTCCGAAGCCGAAAGCGCCATCGAGCTGAACGACCTGTCGGAGCTGGAACGTCTCGCCGGCGCGATAGAGGCGTTCATGTCCGCGAACGCGCACAGCCTGGCAGACCTCGACAGGAGGATCGAAAGGCTCGAAGGCCGCGCCGACGGCGATTCCGCCGAACGGGCGGAAGCGCTGCGCGAGGTGCGCGCATACGCGGCGGCGAACAGGCTCCTGCCCGAAACCGCGCAGACAAGGCGGCAAAGGCAGCCGCAGGGCGAGGAAGCGCCCGTCAGGCGCGGCGACGCGAAACCGCGTAGCCGCGAGACGCAGGCACAGCAGGAACGGCGGCGAGAAAGGAGGGAGCTCCGATGAGGGTGGAGGTCGCCTACCGCGGGCGCATCGAGGCGTTCGACACCGACCGTTTCACCGAGGCGCAGCCGTTCTCGGGCAAGAGCATGCTCGCCGATCTTACGCTCGACTACGCAGACGTCGAGAAGAAGGGCCTCTGGCTCACGGCGCACTGCTACGCCGCGAACGAGGCCTACCGGACAGACGGCGGAGAGGCCCCCGAGGCGAGGCGCGAGAAGGGCTGGAGGTTCCAGCTCGCCACCCCGAGAGAGGCCGCCGGAATCGAGAGCGTCACCCTGGACGGCTCGACGGTGCTCGCGAGGCTCTTCGGCGAGCTCGTGGACGTCGCCAGGGTAGATCGCGCTTGCGCCCTCTTCGTTGGGCCCGGAGGGTCGCTCGCCAGCCGCATCGTGAGGCTGAGCGGCTACCTGGCGAACGACGACGAGAGGCTGGCGGCAAGCCAGGCGCTCATGGCGGAGGCGGTCGGCGTCACTCCGCTTACACTCGAAAGGGCGGTCGAGGCCGAAGCGGCACAGGAGGTGCCAGCAGACGACATGGAAGACGATTGGATGGAAGGATTCGGAAATGATTAAAGCGGTGTTCAGGGGAATCGGGGCGTTCGTCCGCTGGATGTTCAAGGCGGTGTTCCGGTTCATGTAGGCAAGGCGCACCTTCCAATCGCCGTTTCACGCGCAATTGCATGCGAAAAGAAGGATAATTGAGAAACGGCGCGCATTCCGTCCCTCGAGACCGATCCCTATCCAAGCACGAAAGATCGAAGCTATGAACGAAATCGCAGAAGATAATAAAAGAAAGCCCAAGCTCACCGTCGAGGAGCAGATAGAGCACCTGAAGTCCAAGGGCGTGACCTTCGAGCTGTGCGACGAGGGAGAGGCCTCTCGCATCCTCTCCGAGCAGGACCACTACTTCCGCCTCGCGGCGTACCGCGTGCTCTTTCCCAAACGGGTGGGCGGCAAGCACGACGGCGAGTATGCCGGGCTCGACTTCGGGCAACTGGTCGACCTCGCGGGGATAGACCAGGAACTGCGCAGGTTCCTGCTGCCGCTCACACTCGACGTGGAGAACGCCGCCAAGACAAAACTCGTCGAGAAAATAACCGACAATCGCAACGAGGACGGCTACTCCGTCCTCGCCGACTACCTCACGCACCTCAACCACGCCGAGCGCAACAGGCGCGAAGGCGAGATCTCGCGCTTGGAGAACGACGCCTACCTCGGACCGCTCGTCGAGCGCTATCCGCTAGACGAGATGCCGGCATGGGTGTTCCTGGAGCTGTCGTCGTTCGGCGCGTTTGCCAGCTTCTACCTCTTCTGCGCAAACCGATGGGGCGATACGGAAATGAGAGATGACCATTACCTTCTCAGGCGAGCGAATTCGCTCAGGAACGCCGCTGCCCATTCGAGCGCCGTCATCAACGGCTTGGGTATCTCCTCGGCCACGTCGACGAGATACCCCGCATCGGTCGCGAAAGCGCTCGGCGACGCAGGTGTCTCGAAGCGCCTGAGACGATCCAAGATGCGCAATCCGCGAGTGCTCCAGACGACGGTGCTCGCCTATGCCTGCAACCGTTTCGTCACCCGAGAAAGGCAGGCGAGAGCATACGACGGATTCCTGGCATTTAGGCAACGTGCAGAGGAGAACTCGGATTGGTACAGGGGGAACACGACTATCATCTCGGCATACGACTTTCTGTCAAAGGTCTTCCAGGCATGGCTGAGCCAACGGTGATACTGGTAAATCCTATATGCTCGATTTGACAAACGGGCCGCAATCACGATAATTATAGCCAGACAGAAACCTTCGGGTTTGCGGGGCGGGATCGCGAAAGCGTTTCTGCCCTATTTTTTTGCCGAAAGCAGCCTAGGGTTCCCGCTTGCCCTCGGCGAGCATTTCCTCACGTTCGCTCATGGCGCCCACCCGAATGCAGGCGTACCCCACGATCGCGCACGCCATCATCGCCATGCCGATGAAGAAGCATATGGTCGATTGCATCACACCACCTCCTCCCGCGCATACACTATCGTCCTCTCGTGCCCGTTCCACCTGCCGTAGCTGCAGGTGCAGAACGCCTTGACGCTATCCGCCTCAACGTCGACGTCGAGCACGACGTCCGCTTCGGCCAGCAGCCTCTCGAGCCAAAAGCCGAGCTCTCCGTCGTCGGCGAACTCCAGGCGCTTGTGCTCAGCGTTCGAATCCACGACGTCCGCCGCGATGACGTTCAGGCGAATGTCCCTCTCGGGTGTCTGCAGGAGAATCTCCTGATGCTCCTGCGCGAACCCCCTGTCCGAGTAGTTCGCGAATGCCGAGAACATGCTGCCGTCGTTCATGTGGTGGCCGAACATGAGAGCGAGCGGGCTGTCGATTCCCCGCCCCGCGCAGCCGGCGTCGAGGTAGGGGCATCCGTAGGGGTTCCAGCAGCGGTAGACGTCGTGGTCGAGGTAGAAGGTCGGATCGTCGGCGCTCGCCTGTACCACCGGATAGTCAATATCAGTCCCCGGGACGCTCACCCACGCCACGATGTCGGGGTTCACCGACAGCCAGAATTCCCAGTCGACCGTCGGGGCGCCATCGGATGCCGCATCGCTTCCCGAAGCATCTGCCGAGATAGGAGAGGGGTCTACATCTGCCGCCCTGTCATGGATGCTGAAGAGCCACAACCCCAACGCCGCAGCACCGACCAGCGCTGTCACCGCCACCATGATTGCAAATCGCTGCTTGATATTTGTGCTCACTTGAACCTCCAGGAAGACGGGCGGGGAGGCTCATCGCCGCCCCGCCCTCTTCGATCGACCGGGACCCGGCTACTTCTCGGGACCCTCGTCAGTGGATCCCTCGCCAACTGATGCGTTTCGACGGATGCGGCCGCGAAGCGCGTATGCGCCCGCAGCGCCGCCGCAGAGGATCAAGGCGCTGATCAGAACCCATACGGGAAGCAGGTCGCCTCCCGTCTTGTCGTAGGGGGTGCCGAGAGTCTCGGGGTTGTCGACGACCACGGTCTGCCCCTCGTCCTCGAGGTCCTGATGTACCGCGATGACGTTCCCGTTCACGTCGAGCACCTCCTCGAACGCCACGAGGGAGGCGCCCTCCTCGAGCTGGGAAGCATCGAACTCGAAGGTGATCTCTACGGTTCCCTCAGAACTTTCCGCCACGAACTCCGCGGTTGAGGTCACCGGATTGCCTTCCGAGTCCTCAAGGGGCATGCCAGTCGCCTTGTCCATGATGGTGCCGTGGGCAGTATAGGTTTCTCCTGCGACGAGCCCCTTGTACTCGACGGTATCCACGACGGTGACCGTCCCGTTCTCGACCATGTGGTCGCCGTCGGCGGCGTCGACGAGCGTGGTGCCGATCTCGACGACCGTGACGGACTGGCCCTCGTCCTCGATATCCTCGTGCACCGCGAGGACGGTGCCTTCGGCGTCGAGCAGCTTCTCGAACACCACCAGGCGGTGACCGCCGAGGCCGGAGGAATCGAATGAGAGCTCTACCGTCTGGGTACCCTCGGCAGCTTCGGGCGTGAACTCGACGGTCGCGGCCACGTCAGTCGCGAGAAGCCCCTCGCCGCTTTTCAGCGGCTCGCCCGTCTCGGCGTCCATCAGCGTCGCCTCGAGCGTATAAGAGCCTCCAGGGGTCAGACCCTCGAAGGCCACCTCGTCAGCGATGATGACCTCGGAGCCCGTCACGAGCTTGTCGCCGTCGGCGGCGTCGGCCGCCGTGGTGCCGATGTCGACGAAATGGACCGTCTGGCCCTCGTCCTCGATATCTGCGTGGACTGCTACCTCGATGCTATCCTTCACGAGGCTCTCGAAGGCCACGACGTCCTCGCCCGCGAGCAGGCTCGCGTCGAAGGTGAACTCGATGTCCACCGACCCGTTCGTGTTGTTCGCCGTGAACTCCTTGGTGGCGGTCACGGGGCTGCCTTCGGCGTCGAGCAGAGGCTCGCCAGTGGACTTAACCATGAGCGTGCCGGTGAGGGTGTAGGTGCCGCCGAACTCGAGATTCTCGTAGTAGACGGTGTCCACGATCGTCACCTGCCCGCCCGCCTGGGCGGTCTGATCGCCGTCGGCGGCGTCAGCCGCCTGCGTCTCGATCTTCGGCCCCTCCTTGTCGTCGAGCGTCATCCAGACGGCCTCGGCCACCCCAGAGTCGCGCTCGACCCAGAAGGTCTTGGTGATGAGCTCGTAGCCCTCATTGGCCTCGCAGGGAAGCTCCTCCAAGGTGTACTGGCCGTACGGCAGCGCGCCGAGGGCGTCATCGGCAGGAGCGGACGAGCCGTCCTCGCCCAGCCCGAACCAGATGCCGGCTTCGGGGTCCATCATGTCGGAGGCGATGGCCTCGGCCTCGAGCAGGTGGTCGTTGGCATTGGTGTTGTGGGTGTGCTTGTTCCAGCCCGCCTCGGTCGAGGCCTGGCCGTTGCGGTCGGTCACCAGCACGTGGGTCTCGCCGGTCGCGACGTTGGTGATGGCGAAGGGGACCTGCAGGCTCGCGTTGGTATCCTCTGCCTTCTTGGAGAGCTTGAGGTCGTTGCGGACGACCTGGTCGTGGAAGACAAGCTCGCCACCTTCCGCGTCGGCAGTCACGACGATGCCGTCGGTCCGGATCTCGAAGGTCCTAAGCTCGCCGTCGGTGAGCAGGTAGGAGTCGTTGGTCGCGGTCTCCTGGATGGTGTAGGTGCCATAGGGCAGCGCGTCGGGCGCGGTCCTCGCGACGTAGGAGCCGATTCCATCGTCCCACGCGGTCTCGATCACGGCGATCACCTCGCCCGGCTCGTACCAGGCATCGCCTACGAGGACCTTGTTCTCGGAGGCGTTCGTTATGGCGAACTCGATGCCGGAGAGCGTCGTGCCGACGCCTTCTGCTGCATGCCCGTTCCCGCCGACCGCCTCGGACTCGCCGAGCTCCGCGTCGGCCTTGGTCACCTGCACGCCGCCGCGTATCGCGTCGTCATGCACGGGGTCGCCGGAAAGGTCGACGACCTGGCCGTCGCCCTCGATGGCGAACCCGAGCTCGCCTTCCCAGGGAAGGTAGCCTTCCGGAGCGTTCGCCTCAACGATGCGGTAGGTGCCGCACGGCAGCGCGTCGCTCGCGGTCTGCGCGGTGTAGGCCGAGCCGTCCCAGGAGGTGGAGATGGTCATGACCGTCTCGCCGTCTGCGTAGCTGTGGCCGTTCACGTAGGAGTTCATCCCCGATGCGTTGACGATGGCGAACTCGGCGCCCTCGAGCGAGGCGTCGCCCTGCTCGCCTGCGCCGGCTTGCGCATCGACCTTGGCGATCTTCACGCCGCCGCGCTCCCACGTGAAGCTGGCGAGCGTCTGGGCGTCTGATCCCGCATGGATCCTGATGGCCGAGAATCCCGTGGAGACCTCGTTCGCACGTGCGTTGACCTGGCTCCACACGTCGCCCGCGATCTCGCGCTCCGCCCAGGAGGCGAACTCGGCGCTCGTGCCGTAGGTCGCCTCGGCGGCAGATCCCAGGTTGGCGTACGAGAGCAGGATGTGGCTCGCCACGCGGTACTTGTCCTCGTCCATGCCGCTTCCGTCGTACCAGGAGCTGGGCCACATGGACGCGTCGAAGCCGCGTGCCCCATAGGAGAACCACATGGCCGCCGCCAGATCTCCCGCCTCGCTCGTCGGATAGGTTCCCGCATCGGGCGTGGAGCGCGACGGCTCGATGCAGTAGGCGTCGTTGCCGTTGGCGCTCATCTGGGTCGTCTCGTATCCGGCATAGGGGATGCTCTTGCCGATCGAGACGTTCACGTTCCCGGAGGCATATGCCTTGGTCGGGACGATGGCGACGGACAGCACGAGCGCCATCGCCATGGCGACCCGCACGATTTTCGAGGAGGTTATCCTCTCCATCGTCTTCTCTTTCATTTCTCGCGCACCTCCTCCTACATCGCGATGCTCTCGCGGCTCTGGGCGGCGCGCCTATCGCCGTTTCCCAGGCGCTCCGAGCCCTCGCGCGCGCCGCGCGCCTTCTCGGAGAGGCTCTGCAGGTACTCGCTGCGGTTGCGGTCGAGCGCCTCCTTGATCTGCGCCGGCATGACGCGCACGATGTCCTTGGCGGGCTTTCCTCGCTCGTCGAGCACCGGCTGGCCGTCCTCGTCGAGCACGCTTTTCTTGAGCCACACCTCGCGATCCGTCAGAAGCGGGATGTCGCGGTAGTTCTCGCCGCGGTAGCGGGATTCGTTGACGAACATCGGGCTGAACTGGTAGTAGCTCACGTCCACCCCGTCGATCACCGTCCCCTTGGGCAGCGTCACCGAGTTGAACGTGCGCACCTCTCCCGTCACGCGGTCGGTGTACTCGATGTCGGTGCGCACGAAGTTCTTGTGGAGCGTGAGATAGGTGTTCTTCTTCTCAGGCATTTCATGCCCCTTTCTTTGCATCCTTTAGGCGGGCGTAGTTGTGGAAGCCCCGCCTGATTGCCTTGCCTTCGGTTTCGGTCAGCCATCCAAGGCGACCACCCCCTTTCAAAACGTCAGTTCCCAGATCAGATTCCCGAGACGATGTCGCGCGCCCATGCGCCGCTCTTGACGAGGGAGAGGATGAGCAGCACGCACATCGCTAGGTACTGCAGCGCGTAGGTGAGCCCCGTCGCTATGCCGTCGATGGGGGTGCCCGTCGAGGTGCTCGCCCCGGTGAGGCCTCCCAAGATGAGCGGAAAGGCTATGAGCAGAATCAGGATGATCAGCCCCGCCAGGCACACCGCCGTGAAGTTCTTCAGGTATCCGATTCCTATCTGGCGGGTGTCGTCTAACGCCATGAGGGAAAGCGGGATCGGGCTGAACGCGGCCATGATGTAGAGCTGGATGGCGCGCGCCCAGCAGACCACGAGCGCCACGATGTAGGCTCCGAGCACCACGACCCAGCTGATGACCGATACCAAGAGGAGCGCTATGAGCGCCGGGACGTCGTCGTCTTCGGTCACCACGCTCACGGCGGTAAGGTCGATCGCGCCGCCCGAGCCGAACAGCGACATCGTGCGGTCGATGGCGAGTCCCACGACCGCGTAGATGGCCTCCATGAGCTCGAAGCTGTTCTGTATGAGGAACAGGAACACGGCGAAGAAGACCAGCAGGAAGACGACCTCCTTCACGCCGGGGAAGGAGGCGTTGCCGTCCATGCGCTGGCTTATCTGGATGAGCTTCACCGTGAACACCAGCCCGAGCACCCCGCATCCGATGGGAAGCACCGCGGCGTCCCAGACCCCTCGCGCGATGTCGTACATGGAGACATCTCCTGCGGTCGTGAGCATCTGCGAGAAGTCCGCGCCGATGATGCCCTCGTAGCCGATGCTCGAGAGCACCGCCACCTGGTTGGTGAACATCCAGTTGCACGCGTCCCTCAGAAGCCCGGCGAGCCATGCGTTCACGTCGTCGGCGATGCTCGCGTAGGCGGGAGACGCCGGGACGAGCATGAGCGTCGCGAAGAGCAAGGTGGAGGCGAACGCGAGGAGAAAGCGCCTGTCTGAGATCATCGACGCCGCCCGCCTCATAGCGCGCTCATCTCCCCGGATCCGCGGTCGAGGGGAGAGCTGCACGATAGTCGAGGCCGCGTCGTTCAGGTGGAAGGAGGTCGTGAGGACGTCCTCGTTGCAGTCGATGTAGACCTCGCCGTCCCAGGTGGCGAGCGTTGCCGTCGGGGACGCCGAGGATGCCTTCTGCGCTATGGCGGAGGCGATCTCGGCGTCTTCGGCATCGAGGAGCTCGTTGAGCTCCGGCGAGTGGGCGGAGAGCTCGATCCCGGCCTCGGAGCCCTCGGCGATGAGGTAGCTCTTCGACAGCGCGAACGCGTCGCATGAGATGCTCTTTCGGCCTCCCGTGTCGTTTATGGAGAGCAGCGTCTGGGAGGCGGCCTCGCCGGCAGATCGCGTGAAGGAGATCTGCGCCGAGAGGCCATCATCGTCGGGTTCCTCGGAGAGCACCTCGTAGTACATCACCTGGACTCCCGCCTCTCCAGACTCCACGATCGTCGAATCGGAGAGCGTGAGCGTGCACGTACCGTCCTCGCTCTCCCAGGTGGTGCCCGCATAGCCGGCAAGGGATTCGCCCGCCTGCTCTGCCTGTCGGCTTTGCTCCTCCACGGGAACGACGGGATTGGGATCGCTGGGCGCGATCGCACAGCGCGCGAGCCCTGCCCCTATAAGGATCGCCGCAGCGCCTGCGGCGCATATGGCCATCAGTTTCGTCTTCTTGTCCATCTTCTTGCTCCTTGTCTATCGATACGACAGGGCGCAGGTGAAGCTCGAGATCCCGCTTGCGATCTTCACGACCTCGCCCCGATGGGGCGCGTGGATGTAGCGGTCGCCCCCTATGTAGATGCCGACATGCCCCGTTCGGTAGAGGATGTCGCCCGGCTGGACTTCCGACAGGGAGAGCTTCTTGCCCTGGGCGTACTGGCTTTCAGTGTTTCTCGGAATCGAGATCCCCGCCTGGCGGTAGCAGTACTGGGTGAGGCCGCTGCAGTCCAGGCCGACGCCCGGCGTCGTCCCGCCCCACACGTAGGGGACCCCGAGCTGGCTGTAGGCGGCGGAGACGATCGCGTCTGCCGAGACCGCCCCGGACCTGAAGTCCTCCAGGCTCATGCCGTCGAAGCGGTAGAGGCCGTAGGTCTCCATGGCGGATTTCAGGCTCTCGACGTAGCTCGAGCTCGTCGCCCATCCCGCATCCTTGAGCCCTTCGGCCATCTTGTCCGAGTCGTGGTTCGCAATCGCCTCGCGTATGAGCGCGTTTGACGCGTAGCGATCGGCCTGCAGGAAGACGCGGCTGCGGAAGCGGATGCACTCCGCGTCGCCGACGAAGCTGATGAAATCCGCCGTGACGGTGACCTGCTCGCCGCCGTACTCCTCGCCGGTCCTCCACGAGCTCTTCCCCGCGACCTCCTCGCACAGCGCGTAGGCGCTCGACCACTTCATGCCGAACAGGTTGTGGTCCTGCGTGGCGAGCCCCGAGAGGTGGTCGCCCTGCCCCGACTCGACGATGATCTGCGCGATCGTACATCCTGCGGGGTGCCCGTACTCCTCCTGGCACGCGAGCGCCTCCTCGACCATCTCGTAGGTGATGTAGGGCGGCAGCCCCTCGAGGGAGGCTTTGGACGCCTCGTTTTCCCAGAAGCCGAAGAGGGCGCTCACGATCTGGGAGATTGCGAGCACGGCGAGCAGGAACGCCACGACCGCTGCGAGCACGCCTGCCACGGGGACGGCGACCGACGAGACCGCGCTCACGACCGCGCCCTTGCCGCCGGCGGATGCAGCCGCCTTCGCGGCCCCGGCAGATGCCTGGCCGACGGCCGCATGCCGGGCCTTCGCGGCAGCGCCTTGACCGAAGGCCCCCGCCTTGGCATGCTTTGCGGTCCCTTTCAGCGGGCCTTTAGGCTTCGAGGCGGCAGTGGCCTTCTTGGAGGCGGAATGCCGTGCGATGACGGAGCGTGCGCCGCGGAAGGTGCTGCTCGCCTGTCCGATGCCGGAGAGCTCCTCGGAGTCGTCTGCCTCGGACGCGGCGGCATCGGCGATCGCGCGCTTGAGGTTCCCCTTGGCCTGGGCGGCGAGGCGGGATTTCACCTTCGGCCTGCCCGCACCGACAGGGGAGGGTTCGGCGAAGTCCGCCCTGCCCCGCCCCGGAGATTTGCCCCTCGATGAGAGCGCCTCGCCCGCGCGCTCAGTCGATCCTTTCACGATCCCTGCCGAGATGGCGTCTGGCCGGTCGTCCATCCCGAGCGCACGCGCCTGCTCGCGGCTTGTCGCCTCGAGGCGTTCGGAGTCGGTCGAGTATTTCGCAACGCTCTCAGGCATCGCCGCCCTCCCGGGCCCGCGCGAACGCCTGGGCGCGCTTTATCTGGGCGATCTCCTCGGGCTTGGTGTTGAACAGGTCGTAGAGCGCGCCCTTCGGGAAGTCGTCCTTGAGGGGCACGCGCACGCCTCCCGCCACCAGAAGCCCCTCGCCTGCCTTGATGGAGTCGTCGATGTATCCCTCCTCCTGCGCCGAGAGGGCCAGCAGGTCCACCCAGCTTTTCCGATCCAGATGGCTTTGCTTGTGGAGCAGCACGAAGTCCGAGTTGAGCACCATGTTGCGGGCGTCCTCGTGCTCGAGCATGTAGGTCGAGTTCTGCGTGATGCCCGTGCAGATGAGGTTGAACTTGCGGCCCTCCGCCCAGAACTTAGAGAAGTAGCTGATGATCGCAGGGTGCCCGAAGAGGCTCTGCACCTCGTCGATGTAGAGCCAGGTGGTCACGCCGCGCTCGAAGTTCGCGTACATGCGGTTACGCACCGCCTCCAGCGCCGTGAGCATGCCGAAGACCCTCATGTTCTGCGAGAGGTCCTTGAAGTCGACGTTGGTGATGCGGTTCTCGAAGCCGACGTTGCTCTGGTGGTTGAAGAACGACAGCGCGCCCTTCACGTAGCGCTCGTAGCGCAGCGCGATGTCGCGCGCCTCGGGCTCTTCCTGGTCGAGCAGCAGCTCGTAGAAATCGCCCAGCACGGGCAGGCGGCCCTTGTCCTCGCAGCGCATGTAGGCAAGCTCCACGCAGCGGCTGATGATCGACTTGTCTGCCTCGGGCAGCCCCTCGCGCCCCTCTGCCATGGTCGCGCTCGAGAGTGCCAGTATCGCGTCGATCTTGAAGGCGAGCTGCGCCTGGTTGGCCTTGTCGGCGACGTCGGAGAGGTCGAAGGGGTTCATGAACGTGTCGGTGTCCGGCGAGAAGCGTATGCAGGTGCCGCCCGCGGGCTCCACGACCGGCGCGTACTCGCCCGCCGGGTCGAAGACGATTACCTCGTCGTCGGGATAGGCCAGGATAGTGTTCATGATCTCGCGCTTGACGCTGAAGCTCTTGCCCGAGCCCGGCTTGCCGCAGACGAACCCCATGGGGCTCGCGAGCTTCTTGCGGTTGCAGATGACGAGGTTGCCCGACTGCTTGGACTGGCCGTAGTAGCCGCCGCCTTCCTGGTTGAGCTCCTGGGAGGCGAAGGGCATCTGTATGGCGATCTGCGCGGTCGTCATGTAGCGCGAAACCTCCACGTGGTTAAGCCCCAAAGGCAGGATCGAGTTCATGCCCTGGCGCTGGCGGTACGAAAGCGGCTCCACCTCGATGGAGCGCTGGCGCGCCGCCGCCATGATCTGGCGGGTCTGGTGGTCGAGGGCCTCTGCCGTGTCCGCGTAGGTGAACACGAGCCCCGTGTAGGTGAACAGTCGCTGGTTCTTGTTCTGGAGCTGGTCGAGGAGCTCTTCGGCCTCCTCCTTGGAGTGCGAGAGCTCGGGAGGCAGGATGGAGAAGTCGTAGCCCTTCTTGACCGCGCTCATCTGCTCGTCGATGACCTCCTTGTCCATCCAGGCGATGCGCTTCTTCACGTAGGCCACCGCGGCGGCCTTGCCCATGGGATGGATGTGGAGCGTGACGTTGAGCGGCATCGGCAGGTCTACGACGTTGGCGATGCAGTCGTCCTCGAGATCGCTGCCAAATCCGCGGAAGACCAGCACGCGGCACCAGGCGCCGTCCGCCCGGTAGCAGTCGGCGCGCCCGTCCGGCTTGAAGTCGAGCACCGAGGGCGCGATGAGGTCCTTGGTGCGAAGCCCGCTTAGCTGGGACAGTTTGTCCCACGAGAAGGTGAACTCCGCTTTCGGCCGCAGCTGTGACTGGACGAGCTCGAGGCGCTCTGCCCCGTCGAGCATGCGCGCCTCGCAGCGGATGCGGGCGAGCGTCTGCATGCAGTCGCCGCGGGCTCGGGCGAGCCTGGGCGCGGCGGCGTCGAGGTCATCTGCCCCCACGAGGAAGGTGAGATAGCGGTGGCGCACGAGGTTGGAGACCCCCTCGCGCATCTTGTCGTTGAGGATGCGGTTGTACTCCTCGACGTACTCGTCGACGCGCGGGTCGCTCTTCTCGAAGAAGCGCTTGCGCCCGATCTCGCGCTCGGGTATGGGAGTGTTGGTTATGGTGAGCTGCACGGAGGTCTCCGAGCCGAAGTAGTCGTAGAGCTCGCTCATCGCCGCGAACACCGACTGCTGGTTCTCCTCGCGCGCGGACTGGTAGCTGATGTCCCCGAACTCGATGGTCTGGCTGAAGAGGCCCTCCTCGACCTGCGCGGTCCCGTCGGCGTACATGGCGTCGTAGCCGATTGCGGAAAGGACGTCTTTGGCCTCGGCTCGCGCGCGCCTCTTGCGGCGCGCCGCCTGCTCGACTTTCTTCTCCTCTTCCTCGAGCCCCGTCGTGCGGGCATGCGCGCCGCGCACGGGCAGCCTGCCCTTGCGTGCCGCCGCCTCCTTTTCCTTGGGTTTCTTATTGGTCTTATCGAACAGCAGCATTCGCCTCCGCCCCCTTCCTCTTCGCCTTGCGCTTGGCCTTTCGCGAAGGGCGTCCCGGCACGGGAGAGGTCTGCGCGCCCTCGAGCACGGGGGTGGAGCGGTAGAGGATCCTCTGGTCCTCGAGCTTGAAGTCGAGCCAGAGCGGGACGAACTTCTCAAATTTCATGTGATGGGGCCGCCAGAACCCCGCGAGCCAGAACGGCAGCGACGCGCACATGACCGGCAGGGCGGCGTCGCGCACCTCGATGCCGAGGGCGAACTGGCAGAGCGCCGCGGCTCCGACGGCGGAGGCGAGTCCGCCTGCGAGGCACGCGAGCGTGCGCGCGGAGAGCTTGCCCACGATCTTCTCGGTGTACTCGCCGATGTCCTTCTGGACCCTTACGGATAGCATTTGCACATCCTCCTTCCCTTAGGCGGGGAGCCAGGACGTGTCGAGCTGGCCGAAGTAGATGGCGGCGGCGATGATGATCGCCCCGCCAGCGATGGTCGAGATCGCGCTGGCGATCTGGGCGCCTCCCTGCTGCTCTCGGATGGCGAGCCCGAGAGAGACCGCGCCCCAGACGACCAGGAAGCCGCCGAGGAACGTGACGCAGCCGGAGACGAGTCCGATGATGTTTGAGAGCATCTTGGCTCCTTTGCATGTCTTGCTTGTGGGCGGCCGCAACGGTTGGGTTTGAGGCGGCCGCCCCGGTTGGTACAATTGGTCGTGGAGCGCATCTCGCGCCCCTTTGCATCCGGGACGGCGCACGGCGGGCTTGTGTGGAAGCTGGCCGCGCCGCGCTTGTCAAGGGAGTGTCGGCTCCCGCCGTCCCATCTCTCATCTCATGGGCGCATCACCGCCTCTCCTTTCCCGGTACTCCTTGAAGTCGAAACGCTCCTCGTGCCTCGCGCCCGCATGCCCGGGGTCCACCTCGGGATAGGAGGGATGCTCCTCGATGCGGTACTTCGCGCCCTTCAGGGGGTAGGTCCCGCTGATGAGCACGATCGACTCGTCGCGCGGGAGCCTTCCCACCTCGTCGGGCGTCATGAGGTCGCGTTCGATCACGTTGTAGTTCTGGGTGGTGGAGCGGTTCGCGCCCCTCGAGTCGCTTTCCGTGAGCACCTTCACGGTCTGCTTGCCGACCATCTTGGAGATCATCTCGTTGGTCTCGGTCGACTTGCCGCCGAGAAACACCACGGTGTCGCAGCAGTCCAGGATGGTCTTCGCGCCCTCCTTCTTGTAGGCGCGCTCGAGCTGGCTGGCCGACTGCAGGATGATGCTGAAGCTCACGTTGCGCGAGCGGGCCGTGGCGATGACGCGCTCGAAGTCGGGCACCGTGCCGATGTTGCCGAACTCGTCGAGCAGGAAGTGCACGGGGCGCTTGAGCGAGCCCCCGAAGCGAGCGAGAGCCGTCTTGTAGAGCACGCTCGTGGCCTGCCACATGAGCAGCGCGAAGAGGAAGTCGAAAGTCGAGTCCGAGTCCGACATGCTCGCGAAGATGGCGTGGCTGCCCTCTCCCGAGCCGAGAGAGTCGAGCGCCATCTCGTCGTATGCGACGAGATCGGAGACCGCATCGACCGAAAGGGGCTTCAAGCGCACGTTGCAGCTAATGATGATCGACTTCAGGGTCTTCCCGGCCGCCACCTTGAAGGCGCGGTAGGTCGACAGCGCGAAGTCCTCCTCCGGGTCGCGGGGCTCGGCGATGCGGACCCAGCCCCAGTCGCCCCCGTCGTCGAAGGGGCGCTCTTCCCGCGCCTCGCGCCCGCGCCCGCGCTCCATGAAGCGCATGCCCGTCTCGAGCTCCTCGAATATGAGGTCGAGCGGGCTCATGTAGGACTCGTCCTCCTCGCGCGCCTCCGCGAGGCTCAGTAGCAGCATGAGGGAGTTGAGGTCCCTCTCCTCGGGTCGCGCGTGGTAGACGAGGTAGGCCACCAGCGCCGTGTAGAGCAGGCGCTCGGAGTTCTCCCAGAAGGGGTCCGACCCCTTGCGGTCGTCGGGCGTGGTGTTCTTGATCAGGCACTCCACGAAGACGAGGATGTCGGCCTGGTCCTTCACGTATGAAAGCGGGTTGTAGTGCATCGAGCGGGAGAAGTCGGTCGTGTCGAAGGTGCGTATGTCGTATCCGGCGTCCTCGAGCATCCAGCCGACATCGCCGAGGAGGGTTCCCTTGGGATCGGTGACGAGGAAGTCGGCGTTTGCCTGCATGAGGTTGGGCTTGACGTAGTAGCGCGTCTTGCCCGATCCGGGGCCGCCGAGCACGCAGACGTTGCGGTTACGGTCGTGCTTGAGGTCGAAGCGCTTCGGCTTGAGCGCGAGCGCGAAGTCCCTCGAGAGCAGGATGTTGTTCGCCTTGTCTTTCCTGTCCATGAACGCTCGTCCCTCCTTGAGGGTTCCCCAGCGGGCGGAGCCGTGCTCCTCGCCCTGGCGGTACGTGCCCGCGCGCACGAGGCTGCGCGCCCAGACCGCCCAGGGTATGCATGCGGCCATGAGGCCCACGGCAAGCGCCATGGGCTCCGCCGCGAGCCCCGTTTCGGGAATCGCCGACAGCAGGACTGGGGCGTCGCATGCGGGGAACCCCGACGCGGCGGCCGCAGCCGCGAGCGCGTCTCCGGCGCAGAAGCAGGCGGCGCTTGCGGCACCCGCCGCGAGCGCCTGCGCAAGCGGCCTCATTTCGCCCTCGTCTCGACGCCGCGCGACATCTCGCGCGACTTTCCCTTGGCGGCCTCCAGTCGGGATGACGCCTCCCTGGCGCGCGCCGCCTTCTCCGCGATGGGTTCGCCCTTGATACGCTCGCGCATCTGCGAGAGTTCCTTTCCCGCGCGCTGGGCGGATGCGCGCGTGGTCTTCTCGAGGTCCTTGAAAGCCTCGTTCACTGCGGGCGCATCCTCGACCATGAAGACGAGATGCTCGCCCTCCGGCATGGGCGCGAACTCGTGTCGGATGCCCTCGCGCGAGAGTTTCTCGTCGATGACCTGGCGGATGGTCTCGTACTCGGGAAGCGCTGTGAATTCGGACAGGTCGAGCTTTGCCCACTCGGCCACGCTGCGGCCAGGTTCGGCCCCGCCTTCGATTGCGTCTTCGCCGCGGGCGCGCCTGAACGCCGATGCGAGCCGCTCGCCGCTGGCCATCATGGCCGCCTCGCCGGCATCCTGGCCTATGCGGATCATCCAGTCGACGAGTTTCTCTCCGGAGTCGTCGCCGAAGTCGTTTGTCATGCTTCTTGTCCCTTCCTCTTGGTGGGACAGACTGTCCCAGTCGCTTTCCGAAAACAGAGAAGGCGGGGTGAACCCGCCTTCGTAAGTGTGTTCAGCGAAGCTCCGCCCGCGCGCCGCGCGTGGGCGTCATCGCCGTTTTGTTCAGTTGCTGGATGGAATCGCGTGCGCGTCTGGCGGCATCCTCGATGCTCGGAACCGCCTCCATGTACTCGAGGCGCTTGCACTGCTCTGGAGTTGCGCGATGCATGCACTCTATCGCATGTGAGAACCTCTCGGGCTCCTGCACGATGCGGCCGAAGGACCAACTCTCGAAGGCGAGCCAGCCGGAGTCGGTGCGCTTCAGCGTCCACCACTCGTCGCCGCCGTCGACCTGCTGCACGAAGGCGAGATCCTCGTACACGATCCCCTGGCGCAGCGCCCAGTTTCCGTGCGCGAAGAAGCCGCGCAGCTCTTCCACGCTGCCGGCCTTCGCGAACTCGTAGGGGTATTCCTCGAGGTAGGGGTCGTCTTGCCAGGGGTATCCGCCCCGCCTGAGCCAGCCGTTCTCCTGGCATTTGTCGGTGAGCTCCCGCTTGGTTCTCTCGTCGGCTTCCTTCAACCTGCCCGTCATCGTTCCTCCATCGCCTTCCGGAGTCGGCTGCCATCCGCACGCCGACTGCCCTCGATTCTTGTCGCGATTTACTCACAGACTCGCCGATGGCGTCGGCGGGAGAAGGCGCCGTCGTCCCGGCAAGTCCCGTCGGTCACATCCTTGACGCAATCCTCATATCCGGCCCCGTGAGGTGGATGGGGATGGTGGTCTCCGAGAGCCGGCTCGCGATAGCCTCGGCGGTCTCCGTCTCTCCCTTCCTTCCAAGCCTTTTCGATAGCGCCTGGGGCGAGTAGTTCGAGGTGAAGATGGTCGGCCTCATGTTTTCGTATCGGGCGTTTATCACAAGGAACATCATGTTCGAGGACCACTCCTTGGCATCCTCTTTGCCGAGGTCGTCGAGGACGAGGACGTCGCATGCAGCGTATCTGGAAATGACCGAATCAGTCTCCCCGTTCCCCGAGAAGCTCGCCTTGATCCTCTCGAGCATCGCCGATGCCGTTGTGAACACCGTGCGGTAGCCGGCGTCCACGAAGGCGTTCGCCAAGGCTGCGGCTGAATAGCTTTTTCCCCTTCCGACCGAGCCGTATATGTAGAGGCCTCGCCCTGCGCTGCCTTCGAACGACTCGAGGTAGTCGATGAGGTCCTGGTGCTGGACGGTCGCGCCGAGGAACCGCTTCGGGATCCCCGCGCGCTTGCGGCGCTCGGCCAGGCGCGCTTCCCTCTTCGCGGCTTCCATCCTCTCGGCTCGCGCCCTTTGCCCGCGTGCGCCCTCGCAGTCGCATTCGCGGAACCCCGCGACGATCCGCCTGGCGCCGAACTCGACCACGCATGGAGCGAGGGGGCGACCGCAGTATTCGCAGCAAGCCTCCGAATGCGTCGGCTTCGATTCGCCCATGGCACGTCCTATCTGTAATCTTTGTTTTCCGTCTTTGTTATTAGCTGGCAAGGCGTCAGGGGTCGGCATGGCGTCTGGTCATGCAGAAGGCGGCACGGGCGCGGCCCGCGGTCATCCGATGGCATTTCGCCATGCGTCGACTGGCCGGCCCCCTCGATTGCCCCCTTCGCCCTTCGGGCCGCCTCGAAGTCTATGCGGTAGACCTTCGTCTCCCTCCCTTTGGAAAGCTCTTGGCGGCCTACCTCGAACACAAGGCCCGCCTCCTCGAGCTTCCTCACCGCTCGGACAACGCTTCGCGTGTCGACTCCGAGAATCTTGCCCAGATGCGCCTTGCTCTCGAAGTAGGGGGATCCGCTTTCGCAGAAGCCGTAGATCCGGGCGTACACAAGGAGGGGGAGGCCTGTGAGGCCGAGCCCCCTCGTCATGAACTCCCTTACGATGATGAAAGCCTCGTCGCTACGCTCCGCCATGCCGGTCGTTCCCCGCGTCCCTAGACCGCATTGCGCTTGCTCCACTCGAGGAGCTCGTCGCGATAGGCGAAGAACCCGCGCTTCTTGCCGTTCATGCGCCTCAAAGGCAGGGGGTCGTCCTCGCGCTTGTGCCACTCGTAGACGCTGTTTCGGCTTACGCGGAACAGAATTGCAATCTCCTCGACCGAATACGTGTCCTGGACAAGGACGGGCGTCTTGACGAAGACGCCAGATGCTTTTCTATCAGAAATCATGTCGAGTGCTCCTTCCGAAGGCGGCGGAACGCGGCAGCGCGCGCAAGAGCGCCGTCAGCATGCCTACCGCCTTCCAAGGGCCCGGTCGACAGCTTCGATATCGAAGCGAATGGTCTTCGCGCTGAGCCTCACGCAGGGAATCGAGCCCTTGCGGGCCATCGACAGCACCCTTCTGGGCGTTATTCCGAGATGCCGGGACACTTCCTCCGCATCAACGAGGTCGGACAGCGATCGGCTCGATCCTCCGAATCGCCGAAGGCCTCTGATGCCGTCTTCCGATACGTCCATGGGTTTCCTTTCGTCTCCACAAGGCGCTCTTAAAGCGTTTCGAGCACCGATAGCTCCAATAAAGTCCTTTCGGTCATGTTCGAGCCGGAGTCGAGTGGGGTCAAAACGGTAAAAGCGGGCTTGTCCCGCTAAGTCCCTGCATGTCATTCGTTGACGAAATCTGCGCAATCCGCCGCAAGCGCCACCCAGGTAGTAGTTTTGCTTTATGTGCCTTGATTTTCGGGATGCGTCCTGCAACTTGAAGGCCTTGGCCGCAGATAATCGAGATGATGAGGTGGGGACCTGACAAGGAAGAAGAGAACGGCATAGCAAAGCGGCCCCGTCCAATTCGGAGGGCCGCTTTGCTGGTAGGGGAACTCGCCAGACGAATCGTGGCTATTTTGGAATATGAGCCGGCACAGCATTGTCAAAGGCGATGAGGCCGGTCGCTTGGTGATGCTGATCCCTTATCGAAGGGAATCCTGAATCCGCCCTAGGTGGGAGGAGAGCTTCTCGAAAGAATCCGTGGAGATGCAGTGCTCCATGCGGCATGCCTCTTTGGAGGCAACTTCCGCATTCACCCCGGCGTTGGCGAGCAGACGCTCGAAGAAGCGGTGTTTAGATAGCGTCTCCTCGGCAAGGTGCTTTCCAGCTGCGGTCAAGCGAACGTCGTGATCGACCACCTCGACAAGGCCCTTACGAGCCAGGTTGCCGAGCGCCTTGGTGACGCTCGCCTTCGAGAAGCCCAGGCGCTCGGCGATGTCCACGTTGCGGCACGACCCGCGCAGGCGGCGGATCACGAGGATGGCCTCGAGGTAGTCTTCGGACGACTTGGTTGTCGCCCTGCTCCGTGAGCCGCAGCTCGCATCGGCTTCATCCCTCATTCAAATCATCCTCTCGTTCGCCTAGTCCCTGCAGGCGACACGGCTTCGCGAACAGTCCGCCGCACGAGCCGACCCCGCATCGGCAAAGACGATGGGGCCGGCCGATTGGCGATGCCGATCCCTCATCGAAGAGAATCCTCGATCCGCTCCAGGCAGGAGGAGGGGTTCTCGAAAGAATCCGTAGATGCACTGCTCCATGCGGCACGCCTCTTCTGCCATCCGGGAAGGGACGTGGAATCGGCTTCCGCTACGTCGAGTGAAGACAACTAACGAACGCACCCCATGAACCTAAGGACGCTTTTGCTGGATCCGGGCGCCCGCAGGTCGACCTTCTCGCAGCCGTCTCGCCCCACCATCAGAGCCGAAGTACAGACCTTGAACAAGAACTCAAGGTCATGGGTGATAACAGCTACGGGACGGCCTTCGGCAAGCTCCTCGATGAGCCCGGCAATCCTCGCCATGTGCATGAAGTCGAGGCCCGATGTCGGCTCATCCAGAACGACGATCTCCTTGCTGCTCAGAAAGGCGCAAGCCAGCGCCAAACGCTGCTTCTGGCCCCCTGATAGGTTTTGCGGATGCTCGGTCCTCTTGTCCCATAGGTCGATGGCCCTGACGATACGCGCCACCTCATCGAGACGGCCGTTGTCGATGTTCTTCTGGTCGGTCAGGATTTCGTTTTCCACCGTGTCGAAGAACAACTGGTAATCGACGTCTTGCATCATGTAGTACGAGCGGCGAAGCCTCTGCCGAGGCCGAACTCCCCACGAGAAGGCCTGTCGACCGCCGGCAAGGCCGCACATCGCCCGGGCGAGCGTACTCTTTCCGACTCCGTTTGCCCCAAGGACGCCCATAACCTCGCCCTCTCGCAAAGAGAGCGTCAAGGGCCCGATCAGGGCTCGCCCGCCTGCGGAGACCGAAACGCCCTTCATTGAGGCAGTCTCTGCCCCAAGCTGACGGTGGTTTTCCGGATTCAAGCCGTGCAAATCAAGTGCACGAAGCCCATAGCGCGCGCAATCCTCAGCACGAAGCCGACCCGCTGCGAACGAATCGACGATTTGGCCGCCCGCCATGACGTGGAGCCTGTCGTAGAGATCCGCCAGAAAGTAAAGCCTGTGCTCGGCGATGACGACGGTCTTGCCGAGAGCCTTCAAATCGGCGAGGATTCGGCGAAAGTCCTCTATCCCTTCGTGGTCGAGGCTAGCGGACGGCTCGTCGAAGAAAATCACCTGGGTGTCGTAGACGAGCGTCGAGGCTATGGCGACGCGCTGCTTCTCTCCTCCCGAGAGGCCTATGAGGTCCTTGCCCGCCAGATGCGCGATTTTCATGCTCTCGAAAGCCGACTCGACCCTTTCGATCAGCTCCTCGCGTGGCATGCCCAGATTCTCGCCGACGAGGGCCACCTCGTCGGCCGCCTTGCGGGTGAAGAACTGATCGGTCGGATTCTGGAACACGTTGCCGATCGTGCGGGCGAGCTCGCCGGAGGAGAACTCTCCCAGGCTTTTCCCGAGAAGCTCGATTCTCCCATCGAGCTCGCCTTCGTACTGATCGGGAATCAAGCCGTTCATGGCGCGCATGAGAGTGGTCTTCCCGCACCCGGAGTTGCCGGTGAGTACGACGAGCTCGCCGCGCTCCACCGAAAACCGCACGTTCTTCAACGCCGCGAGATCTTCTCCCTTGTACGAGAAAGACCGAATGTCGACGTCAATCACATCCATACCGCGACCCCCAAAAGAACGACTCCGACGCCCAAGGCGGCTCCGTCAAGCAGACCGAAGGAGAGACTTCGGTAGCTCGTCTTTTCGCAGTCCGCTTCGATTCCTTTCGAAATCACGGAGGAGACGAGCGTCTCGCTCACGTGCAGGCACTTGTACACAAGGGGAACGAAGTAGAGCTCGAAGGCGTGCACGGGACGAAGCGGGCTCGGGCGCAGCCCGCGAACCCGCATCCCGCGCTTTATCTCCTTCACGCGGCCGCCCATCTCGTCGAGGAAGCGCAACCCTATGACTGCGCCGACTGCGGCTCTGTTCGGAACGTGCAGCTTGCGCATGCTCGCCAGAAGCTTAGAGGAGCTCGTCATCATGAGGGCGCAACCGATGTTGACGACGGGGAAGACCCTCACCACCAAAACCGCCACGCCCAGGAAGATGCTCGTGACATAGCCGATGTCGACATGCAGGATCAGCTGCACGACCCCGCATGCCACCGCAAAGAGCGCGAGCTGCCTCAAGAAGGACGCCGGCGAGACGTCCAAAAGGACGAGAAACGACAGCGCCAGAACGAGGGCATATACCAGCTGATTGGCGAGAAACGCTTGGATGAGCGCCAGAAGCGTCAGCGCGAAGAGCGTCAGCGGGTGCAGATGCCCCTCGCGCCCGCCGTCGAGCAGACCCGTTCGCCCCATCAACCCAGCCTGCTTTCCTTCGCGCCCTTTTCGAAGAACTTGTCGTTAATGAACATTCCGAAACGCCCGGCCAGAAGCTCGGTCACAATATTGATCAGCACGCAGATGACCATCATATCGACCGTGTACATCGCCACCATCTGCTGCGCCTGTTCAAGCGAGATGCTCTCGACGAAAGTCGCCAGCCCATCGGATCCCAGAACGAGCACGAACACTATCATGTGCATCGAGTAGATGAACATCGATGCCGAAAACGACAGCCACACCCTCTTCTTGTTTCCGTAGTCGCCGGCGATGATCTCTGCGACGATGCCCGCGATCAGGCACAGGGGCGTCGCGACGGCAAAGCCCATGATCGCGTAGAGCACGCCGTAGATCAACCAGAAGCAGAAGGCCGTCCCCCGTTTTTGCACCTTGCGCGCCATGATGGTGTAAACGGGACCGACGAAGAAGGCCGCAAATCCCGCCGAGACGTACATGGAAAGCGCGCCGAACATGCCTGTTATCATGCCGACGCCCATCCCGAGGGCAAATCCGATCACTCCCAGTACCGCTATTGTCGCGATGTCCTTCAGTTTCATGTGAGCCTCCTTTTGCTCTGTTTGCTAGACCAATTGCCACTGGGAGCTTGCGTTGCGCTTGTCCCAGAAGTCTTTGTATTCTCCTTCGAGGGCGATCAGCTCGTTGTGCGTCCCTGTCTCCGCAACCTTGCCCGAGCTATCCATGACCACGATCTTGTCCGCCATGCGCACGGTTTCGAGCTTGTGCGCGACCACGATAAGCGTGGAGCGCCGTTTGAGCGTCTCTATTGAGCGAACGACGTTCTTCTCGTTTTCCGCATCGAGAGCCGACGTCGCCTCGTCCAGGAGCACGATGGGGGCTTGCTTGAGAAGCGCTCGAGCAATGGAAACGCGCTGCCGCTCGCCGCCGGAAAGCGAGCGACCTCCTTCGCCGCACAGCGTCTCCCAGCCCCCAGGAAGGCGCTCGACGACCTCCGTCACCCCGGCAAGGTCAGCGACCGCGCGAAGCTGCTCCTCCGAAGCATCTGGGTTCGCCATAAGGACGTTGTTTCTCAGCGTGTCGTTAAAGAGATAGACGTCTTGGAAAACGAAAGACACCCGAGCGAAAAGATCCTCTGTCGTCATATCGCGGACGTCTACGCCGCCGATCCTGACCGCTCCATCGTCGACGTCGTAAAAACGCGCGATTAGCTTGAGCATAGTTGTCTTGCCGCAACCAGACGGGCCTACAATGGCGACCATACTGCCTTCCGGAACGTCGAGGTCGACTCCACGAAGGATTGGCTTCTCCTTCATGTAAGAAAAGCGAACCTCTCCCATTCGGACGCTTGCATCGGTCGGGCGGGCTCTCGACTCGCCTACAACCGGCAGCTCGGCTGCTTCGACGACCTCGTCCATGCCGTCGAGCATTGCCCGGCGGTCCTCCATACCGAATAGGGCTGAGGCAATCTCGTTGAGGAGCGTGGTGAACCTTAATGCGACGCCGATCATGACCACCGTCTCAAGTGCCCCGATGCTTCCGCTTGCACCCAAGTAGCTCACCGCAATGATCATGCTCACAACGAGCATCTGCACGCTTGTTCCGGAAAGAATTTCGCCGAGGGCACTCCACCACAGGCCGCGGATCGACCGCTTTCTACCTTCTACGAAACTGCTCTCGAGCTCCTCATAGTCGGCGCCCGCACGGCAGGCGCGCAGGGCTCCCTGGCATCGTGCGAACTCGACTATCCTCGCGGCGATGTCCCGCTCGGCGGAATCCTCTAACCCGTTTCCTTTTCCGACGCATGCCTGTGAAACGCGCAGAAGAAGGAAAAGGATTGGGATGGAAAGCGTCAGCATGATTCCAATTTGCCAGCTCCAAAGCCACACGGCAGCACAGAACACGATTGCGGCGGCAGCGTTTTTTATAAGCTGGCCAACATAAAGAGCAGCGGCCTGTCCGGTCGAGATCATTTCCTGCGTAACCATGCGCGAAAGCCTTCCGGCACTATCCGCCTTAAACCAGCCAAGTGGCAAACGCGACACCTTGTTCCCGATGACCACCTGCATATTGCGCATGAAGCCTAACCCCGCTGCATAGCTGAGCTTGGTACCGAAGAACGAGGCTGTTGAGCCGACGACTGTCACCGCCGCAAGCGCGACTGCCCAGCCCCAAAACGTCAAGCCCCATTGGGGGTCGCCGGACTGGAGAGCCATGGTCGCCGGCATCATGATGGCGAGACCGATGCCGCACATCACGCCGGAAAGGGCGTAGAGCAAAGTTCCCAAACGGTGCTGGCGCCTATCACCCTCGTCCATATAACGACGAAGTCTCGGTAAGAAGCGTTTGGAATTACTCATCTGCATCGCCCTCTTCTTCACTGCCGCAGAGGCCTCCTTGCTTGAGAAGCGCCTGATAATGCTCGTTGTCTTGAATCTCCGCATGCGTTCCAAGGGCGACGATCTTACCTTCTTCCAACACGGCTATTTGATCGGCACCTAGAACAGCGTTGAGCCGGTGGGCGATGGCCAGAACGGTTCGGCCCTCGACCAAGGCGCTTAGTGCTTTCTGGATTTCGAGCTCTGAATCCGGGTCAGCAAAAGCGGTGGCCTCATCCATGATGAGGATCGGCGTATCAGCTAAAAGCGCACGCGCTATACTCACGCGCTGGCTCTCACCGCCTGAGAGCGAGCAGTCGGTTCCCAAAACGCTGTCGTATCCCTTGGGCAGCGACATGATGAAATCGTCGATCTGCGCCGTACGGGCAGCCTCCCGAATCTCCTCCAGGGAAGCCTCCGGCTTAGCTAAAGAAATGTTTCTTCCGATGGAGGCGTTGATTAGCATCGGGTCCTGGAGCACGAACGAAACCATGCTGTAGAGATCACGGGAGGAGATGTCTCTCAGATCGACGCCGCCGAGACGGATGGAGCCGCTTTCCGGGTCGTCGAAGCGTGCAATGAGTGTGGCGAGTGTCGATTTACCCGAGCCTGACGGGCCGATGAGCGCCGTCGTGGTGCCGGGATTAAGGACAAGACTGACACCGCGCAAGGCCTGGGTATCGCCGTAGGAGTACGATACGTCGTTCACCTCAACGACGACCCCGTCGGGCTTCTTTGAGGTTTTCGACTCGGGAATCGACGGCGTGTCCAGAATCTCGCACAGCCTGACTGCGGCAGCGCCGGCCATCTGGTACGACCACGTGCTGTTGGCGACAGCGCTGATGGCGGTCGGAAGCACGATGGCTATCAGCGCGCACGCGAGAACCTGGGGGAGAGTGGCCAACCCGGCCCCCATGACAAGCGCGCCGCCGCCGAGATTAATCAGCAGAAGTAAGGGAGAGGAGATGAGCTCGCCGGCAATCGAGCAAAGCCCAATGAGCGGGGCGCACCAGTCCCAGTACGACTGGGAGAATGCCGATGCGGCGTCCGCGTAATTACGATGCGCCTCTCCTGTTTTTCCGAATGCTTTGACCACCTTGATGCCGGACACGAGCTCGACCATCGTCGAAGACACTTGTGCAAGGTGCCCGTTCATCTCGGCGGTTTTCGGTCCCATATCCTTCATAGAGAGCGCCTGCAGCAGGAAATAGAAGGGGATTGTGGCGATACCGATGAGCGCCAAGCGCCAATTGATCCAGAACATGAAAGCCAGAAGAACCATCGGCTGTAAAACGCCGTTAAGACGGTCGACCGGTCCGTGTGCGATGACGGTGTGGACCGTCTTCGTGTCATCCTGCACAGCGCTTCTGACCTTGCCGGATTCCGTAGCGCTAAACCAAGCAAGAGGCGCGCGGCTCAACCGCTCAACGATACCCTTGCGAATAACGTAGCGCAGTTTCATATCGGCAAAATGCGTGATGATGAGCGCAAGAGCGCGAAAGAACAGCTGCGAGAGAAATGCCATAACGAGAAGGAGCGCAATTTCGTGCACTTTGGACGCATCGACCTGCGCGAGCGGGCCTTCCCCTGCAAGGAATAGGTCTCCCAGCCATACCAAGGCCAAATACGGCGCAAAGGACAGAAGCGCCGAGAGCACGGTGAACGCCTGCGCCAGCATGACGCGTCCTTTGACGGGTCTGGACAGGCGCCTGATGGCTTCCCGCCCCGCCTCGTCCCTTTGCCGGTCTTGCTCGCTTGTCTCTGTCATGGCACCACCTCAATCTATTGTCTCGGATAATAATGACTTAGTTATCTTTGACGGCAAAAAAAAAGAAAGGGTCGTCAAAGCATGCGATATTTCTCCCAGCCCGCATTGAAGAACGTTGAAATGACCTCGGTCGTCGCGTTGAGCTCCTCGACGCTCTTCGCGTGGATGATATTCTCGGAAAGGGCGCTGTAGAACGCGTGGTTGACGATGTGGAGAGACTCTTTCGAGATGACGGTTCGAGCCTTCTCTGCGCCGTGGATCAGCTCGAGAACGCGGAGGGTGGTCCTGTCCTCCTCGTCGACGAGCCAGTCAAGGAAGTGCTCGTAGGGGGTGCCGTAGGAGCGGAACACAAGGAGCTCGTAGATGTCGCGATGGGAGTACAGCATCGCCGTGGTCGCGAGCGTCCCCGCCGCCTTGGCCTCGAGCGCGGCGCGCACCTGCTCCGGGGTCACGGGCTTCCCTTCGTCGTACCCAGCGAAACCTCGCTCCTCGCCCTGGGCGTAAGCTTTGCGAATCATGCTCGCCAGCGGCTCGACCAGCTCCGAGAAGAGCGCCTCCTTGTCTTTGAAATGCTTGTAGAACGCCCCGGTGGTCACGCCGGCAGCCTTGCAGATCCTGCGCAGGTTCGCCTTCTCGAACCCCTCTTCCAGAAACGCCGCAAGACCGCTCTTCAAGATGCGCTCGTGCGTCTCCTGGTAGTTGCCGTTGCTCACTGCGGTCACCTCCCTCCAAAAATAACTTAGCTATCTTTCGTGTTGGGGATTTTGCCATCAAAGTTAGTCAATGTCAACTCTTACGCTCATGATATCTCGGTAGAAGCGGCCTTGGCTTGATAGGCGGAGGAGCCTCGATGAACCGCCTAGTTAATTTGGACGGGAACTATCTCTACTCGAATCGGAGCGGGGCGTCCTGAAAGGTTCTGTCTGACTACAATCACGTCGCGTGCCGCTTGCTCCACTCGAGGAGCTCGTCCCTGAACGCGAAGCGCCCCCTCTTTCTGCCCATCATCCTCCTCAGTGGCAGGGGGTCGTCCTCGAGGAGGCTCCATTCGTAGACCGCGTTCCTGCTCACACGTAAGAGTATCGCTATCTCCGCCACCGAGTACGTGTCCTGTATCGGCACGGGGATCTTGACGTACGGGCATCCTGCTGATTCGACTGCCATGCGTCTGCTCCTTCCGGAGCGGCAGACGCTGCACCTCGGCGTCGCGGGGCTTGGCGGCGATGGCGCGATGCTCGTTGCCATCGCCGCCGCTCGATATCGTCCCCTCGCTCAGCGAGGAGTTGCCTAGTGGGCGGTATCCGAAACTGAGCCAGTCGCCCAGTCTGGCCTGCAAGCCGCCCTCCGTTTACCCGCCATCGCCCTCGTCTCGTCGGCTCCCGAGATAGGCCGCGAAACGTCTGTAGGAGTCCTCTGACAGGCAGTGCTCCATGCGGCAGGCCTCCGCCGAGGCGGTCTCGGCGTCCACGCCTGACTCGACGAGCAGCCGCTCGAAGAAGCGGTGCTTGTCGAGGGTGGCCTCGGCGAGGCGCCCGCCCTCCTCGGTCAGCCGCACGTCGCGGCCGACCACCTCGGCGAGGCCCCTGCGCGCCAGGTTGCCGAGCGCCTTGGTGACGCTCGGCTTGGCGACGCCCATGCGCTCGGCGATGTCCACGTTGCGGCACGACCCGCGCAGGCGGCGGATCACGAGGATGGCCTCGAGGTAGTCCTCGGAGGATTCTCGCCCGCCCATCCGCTCATCTGCCCGTCGGGACATCGGCGGCATCGCCCCTGTCGGCGGGAACGGTCCACGACGAGCTTTCCTGCTGGAGCCTCCACAGCCTCGCGTACAGCCCGTCTTCGGCGAGCAGCGTCTTGTGGTTCCCCTCCTCCGCCACGCGCCCGCTGTCTAGGACGACGATCTTGTCCGCATTGGCGACGGTCCTCAGTCGATGGGCGATGACGATTACCGTTTTGCCTGCGCACAGGGTTCCGACCGCTCTCTGGATAAGCGTCTCGTTCTCGGGGTCGAGCGAGGCGGTCGCCTCGTCGAGGAGCACCACGGGCGCGTCTTTCAGGAGAGCCCTCGCAATGGAGAGGCGCTGGCGCTCCCCGCCCGAGAGGGAGGCGCCGTTCTCGCCCAGCACCGTGTCGAACCCCTGGGGAAGCCTCTCGATGAACTCCAGGCAGTGCGCCGCCCTTGCAGCCTCGGCCACCTCTTCGTCGGAGGCGCCTTCGCGGCCGATGCGAATATTGTTCGCAACCGTGTCGTCGAAAAGGATCACGTCCTGGAAGACTATGGAGACGTGCGCGAGCCACGATTCCTCGGAGAACCCGGCGATGTCCTTGCCCGAGCAGAGGATCCTGCCGCTGTCCGGCTCCCAGAATTTCGCCGCCAGCTGGGCGCAGGTCGACTTGCCCGAGCCGCTCGGCCCGACGAGCGCGGTGACTCTTCCTTCCTGCGCGTCGAAGCTGACGCCGTGAAGGACCTCCTCGTCGCCGTACCCGAACCGGACGCCCTGGAAGGACAGGTCGTGGCCGGGCACATCCGCCGAGGCGGACCCCCTCGCTTCGGGCTCGTCCATGACCGCCTTGATCCGGGCCGTCTTGGTCGAGAGGTTGAGAAGGTTGGGCAGCTGCGAGACGAGGGCGAGGATGGGCCCGTAGACGCGGGAGACGATGAGCAAGAACATGAGCAGAACCATGAAGTCGACGCCGCCGGAGGCGAGAAGCACCGCCCCGACGCAGGCGGTCAAACCGACTCCCGAGCGGAGGATGGCGCTTGCAAGGGAGACGGAGACGTCGACGGCGAGCTCGACCCGCATCGTCACCCTCTTGAGCTCGAGCATCGCCTGCTCCATGGCGGCGGAGTCCTTGCCCACCGCCCTGCAGGCCCTTATGTCCTTGATGCCTTCGAGGTAGTCCTGCACGCGCGCCAGCGCATCCAGGCGGACGCGGTTCTGCCTTTCGAAAAGGCGCGACTGATGGCGTCGGCTCAAGGCGATGACCCCCGCCGAAAGCGGAAGCGTGACCATAACGCAGCAGGCGAGCCTCCAGTCGAAGAAGGCGAGCATCACGCAGATGACCACAGTCGACACGATTCCGGCGATGAGCTGCGGGAGCGTCGAGGAGAGCATGGACTCCTGCGCCGTCACGTCCCCCATGATGCGGTCGGCAACGTCGGTCGTGTCCCGGCGGTTGAAGAAGCTCATGGGCAGCTTCCTCAGGTGGTCGGCGAGGCGCAGGCGGATGCCCTCGGACTCGGTGTAGGCGGCCACGTAGGTTTTCTTGTAGTCGTTCCTCGAGGCGAAAAAGACCACGACCGCCCCCGCGATCCCAACGGCAAAGATCGCCCAGAGCGCGCTCGCGTCGAAGGGCTCGCCCGCAAGGGTCCCCACAAGGGCCGCGAACGCGGCGACCGTGCAGACGAAGGGAATCATGAGGGCCAGGTCGCTCAGGGTGCATGCAAGGGCGGAGCGCTTGAGGCCAGAATAACCCTGCTTGGAGAGATTGAACGCCCTCTGAAGCCAAGGGGCTTTGCCGGCCGACGGCTCACTGAACGCCTCCGCGGAGCCGTGCTCCTCAACAGAGCCATCCCGAGCCGCATGAACGGCTGACGTTTCGGGAACTTCGCCTTTGCTGTCAGTCGATGCGGATTCGATCCCCCATTCGACCGCCTCCGTGTACTGGCCCCACATCTTCGCATACGTCCCCGATGCGGCGAGGAGCTCTTCATGGGTGCCCTCCTCGACTTTGCGCCCGCCGTCAAGCACGACTATCTTGTCGGCGCCGACGACGGTGGAGAGCCTGTGGGCGATCATGATCACGGTCTTGCCGGCCATGAGCCTCTCGAACGCCATCTGGATCAAATGCTCGTTCTCGGGGTCGGAGAACGCGGTCGCCTCGTCCAGCACCACGATGGGCGCGTCCGAGATGATCGAGCGCGCGATGGCTATCCGCTGCTGCTCGCCGCCGGACAGGTGCACGCCCTCGGAGCCTATTACCGTGGCGTAGCCGTGGGGAAGGCTGCTGATGAATGCGTCCGCCTGGGCGGCCTTCGCCGCCTCGACCACCTCGTCATCGGTCGCCCCCGGCCTGCCGCGCCTGATGTTGTCCGCGATGCTCTCGCGGAACAGGTGGGAATCCTGGAACACCAGGCTGAGGCTGCCCATCAATTCGTCCTGGCTCATCTCGCGGACGTCGACGCCGCCGACGAGAACCTGGCCCGAATCGACGTCCCAGAAGCGGGCGACGAGGTTCGCCAGCGTCGATTTGCCCGAGCCGCTCGGCCCCACGACCGCGCATACCGTGCCGGCAGGGATTTCCAGCGAGACGTCGCGCAACGCCGGCTCCGCGTCGTCCTCGTAGGAGAAAGTCACGTCCCGAAGGAACACCGAGGCGTCCTTCGGGGTTTTCGGCGCCTCGGGACAAGAGAGCTCCTCGATGCCGAGCACCGAGTCGATGCGGTCGATGTTTGCCTGGGCGAGCATCCCGTCCTCGCTCACGTAGAGGATCTTCGCGAACACGCTCGATATCGAATGCACGAACAGGAGGTAGAAGACGAGCGAGAGCACGAACGTCGGCCAGTCCTGCGCGCCCGGGGCGAGGAGTATGCCGACGGGCAGGACGAACAGGTACGCGTTGTTGATGATCGCCGTGAAGCCTGGCATGGAGTTCCGGAAGAAGAGCGTGACGTCGAGGGAAAGCCCCGTGTAGTCCTTGATCGCGTCGGAGAGGCGCTTGAACGAGCGCGCCGTCTGGCCGAAAGCCTTCACGACGCGCATTCCGCGAACGTACTCAACGGCGGCGTTGCCCATCTGCTCTTTCACTTCCTGGTAGCGCCCCATGCTCGCCATGACGCGCTTATCGGCGTAGCCGGAGAACTGCACGACGCATGCGACGGCGACCGCCGCCAGCGTGGCGACGCCGAAGCGCCAGTCGAAGACGAAGAGCAGCGCCGCCAAGACGACGGGCGCGGCGGCGGTGGCCGCCAGGTCCGGGATGGAGTGGCCGATGAACTGCTCGATCCCGCCGACGCTCTCGTCCATGACCTTCGAGATCCTGCCCGTGCCGAGCCTGGCGACGTGCCCGAGGGGGATTCGCCCGAGGTGGGCGGCGATGTCGAGCTTCGTGCGGTACTGCGCGTCGAATGCCGCGGCGTGGGAGCACAGAAGCGCGGCAAGATAGCACCCCACGTCAACGACTATGCCTGCCACCGCCAAGCCCGCGTAGCCCGCCATCGCCGAAACGTCGACGGCGGCCAGGTTCGGATAGACCCCGACCGCATCCCTGATCATGAGGTAGATCGCCACGTATGGGACGAAGGACGCCGCCGCGGATAGGACCGCCAGCGCCATGGAGGCGAACACGAGGGGCTTTCTTCTCCCCGCGAACCGCAGGCAGCGGGAAAGGGCCCCCGGCTTCCTTCCTTTGCTTTCCTTGCTCATTGAATACCTCTTCTCTCATGTTGCTTTCAAAAAAGGGCGCTAGGCGATTCCCGCGCGCTCGAGGTGCTTCTTGAACACCGCCCGTCCGACCAGCGAGCCGATGATGCCGCCCGCGAAGGTCACGGCTGCGATGATCGCGAACGTCTCGGGAGTCACCGTGGACAGAAGGGCTTCCATGTAGGCCGGGTCGATGCTGTTGGACCCCATCAGCTCGCGGTAGTAGTCCTGGGAGGCGAACATGGGGACGAAAAGGCCCGCCGCCCAGCAGGTCTCGAAAAGCGCGTACCCCACGGCGACGCCTGCGAACCTCCCGTACCCGAGCGCTTTCCGCGCCAGCTCGGAGACGACGCCGCCGACGGCGAGGCCGAGCGCCACGGGCCATCCCGACCCGATGACGAAGACGATCACGGCGAAGACGAGGGCCATGATCAGCGAGGTTCCCGCGCGCGGCACGCGCGCATGCATGTAGACCCAGACGATCCCGGCGGGTATCGCGGCGATGGCGCAGCAGCCGCAGTACGCCACGACGCTCATGGAGGTGATTCCCACGACGAGCATGCTCACCACCATGAACAGAAGGGAGAAGACGCCGAGGGCTATGAGGTCCCTGGAGCTGAGGCTGCCGCTTTCCTTCCGTTTTGCTTTTGCTACCATTTCCAAATCCTTTCTTCCATAGGAATCCTTTTCAGTCTTTGCAGGCCGGCTCACTCGATGAGCACGATCTGGTCGCAGGCCTTAGACAGGAACTCCGTGTCGTGGCTGACGACCGCCACGGTTTTTCCGCGAGAGGTCTCCTCGCGAAGGATGAGCGCGAGGCGTTCCATGTTCCGGAAGTCCAGGCCGCTCGTGGGCTCGTCGAGGAGAAGCGCCTGCGCCCCCGATTCCGACGCGATGGCGCAGACGCACCGCTGCTTCTGCCCTCCCGAGAGCGATGCGGGATGGCGGTCGGCGACATCTCCCAGGCCAAACTCCTCCAGGACCGCTTCGAGACGAAGTTCGTCGACGTCGGAAGGAGACGGGGCCGCGGATGCCAACTCGTCGCGCACGCTCGGGCGAAAGAGCTGGTAGTCGGGGTCTTGCATGACCAGAAACGCATGATTGGGTCTTCTCTTGGGAGGGATCACCGATCCTTGGAACCGAACATGCCCGAGCTCTTCTTTCTTGATCCCCGCCAGGCACTTGAGCAGGGTGGACTTGCCCACTCCGTTACGCCCGACCACGCCGACGACCCTCCCGGGGTCGAACGCGACGGTAATCCCCTCGAGGACCGGCATGCCCCTCTCGTACCCCGCATAGATTCCCCTCGCCTCGACGGCGGGAAAGGCGGAGGCGGGACGGGAAAGGCGCTGCATCAGGTCGGCGAGCTTCGGCGGCTCGGAGGACCTGAGCCCGCAGGACTCTCGCTCCGCGTCGGACAGCCCCAGGAATCGCTGCGCGTCCCATTCGGCGGCGACGGAACCGCCTTCGAAGAGCAAGTACCGGTCGGCGACGCTCGCGAGGTAGGAGAGCCTGTGCTCGGCGATGATCACGGCAGACCCGCTCGACTTGGCTTTCGAGATGAAGGAGGCGAGCTTCTCCATGGAGGGAGGGTCCAGATTGCTCGAAGGCTCGTCGAGGACGTAGACGCTCGGCTTGCAAGCCCATGCGCTCGCGAAGGCCACCGATTGCATCTGGCCCCCGGAGAGCTCGAAGATGCCTCTGCCCATCAGGCACTCTATGCCGAGCTCGCGCACGACGTCGCGCACTCGCCTGTGCATCTCCTCCCTGGGAACGCCGAGGTTCTCCATGCCGAACGCAATCTCGCCGGTCGTGTCGAGGTTGAAGAACTGAGTGCGAGGGTTCTGGAAAACGCTGCCCGTCAAAGACGAGAGCTCCCAATCCTCCAGGTCGTCGACATCCCTGCCCGCTATGAGGACCTTTCCCGTCCGACTGCCCTCATAGAACCCGCCCGCCAGCCCGTTGACGATCCGGGTCGCGGTGGTCTTTCCGCAGCCAGATTCCCCGCAAAGAACGATGCATTCGCCCGGCGCGACGGCAAAGCTCACGTCGTCGACCGCCGGGGCATCGAACCCCGCATAGGTGAAGGAGACGCTTCTGAGCTCGACGGCGTTTTTCGTCACAGCAGCCCTCCGATCCCCTGGTTGGCCTTAGCAACCACAAGAAGCAAGCAGCAGGCGGCAAGGATCGAGAGAGGCAGGAAATCGACCCATCCGAACCGGGGCGCGTTGTAGGAGGTCTTCCTTCCAGGCCGGTCGATGCCGCGCGCAACCGCCGCAGCAGCGAGCTCGTCTGCGATCTTGGCGCAGCGCAGCATCACGGGCACGACCGCGGATTCGAACATCAGCGCCGGCTTCGAAACGAGATTCTTAAGCGAAAGGGCGAGCCCCCTCACCCTCATCGCGTCCGCTACGGCAGAAGACTCCTCCTTGAGCGTCGGAAAGAACCGCACCGCTATCACCAGCGGAACGACAACCGCCTTCGGCAGCCTCATCCCGTAGAGGGCGGCCGTGAGGTCGCCAATCTTGGTAGTGGTCGCGAAGACCGCCGCGAACAAGCAGATGGGCATGCAGGTGCGGCAGGCCAGGGCGAACGAGCCGAGGGCTCCGGCGGCGTTCGGCGGAAGCATCGTCGTGACCCAGAAGATGCCCATGAGAAAGAGGTAGGCGAAAGAGAAAGACGCCGCCATCCTTCCGCGCCCGATTGCGAAGGAGAGGAGGACGACGACGGCAAAGAGAACCGAGCCCAGAACGTAATCCTTCACGATAGCCCCGGTCGCTATGAGCACGACGAGCATGGCCACCTTCGTTCTGACATCGATGTCCTCCGCGAGTGTTTTCCGTGTTCTTCTTCGCAAAACCAGAGAGCCTTTCTTTTATCGCTATAATTGACAAAGAAATGTTAGCCTTGGTTAATCTGAATCAGGTTGCACCTGGAGGGAAAAGTCCGAGCGCGCAAGAATTGCGTCCGAACGCGAATAAAAGGATCGGAAGATGGACGACAAGGAAACGATGTTCTCCCACGCCGCCCAAGCCGCGGCGGAGACCTTTGCGGCCTCGCTTGAGCCAATCGGCCTCGTCTTGGCAGATGGATGGAACGGAGAGGGGTCCCTCTTCGAAGGCGACGGGCGCAGATGCGAGGGGTGGTACTGGGCGTGGGAGGCGCGGCGGTTCTTCTCCGTCGTCTGCTGCGATTTCACTTTGAAAGAACCCCTGCCCTTCTGTTTCGATTCTGGCGGGTACTTTGCCGTCCGCCGCGAAAGGCATGGCCTTTTGCCGCAAGCGAGCGTCTCCGCCTTCTTGGAGACGACGCCCAAGACGAGTTCGGTCCTTCTGCCAAAAGGAGCGAGATTCTCCTACACAGAGATCGAGTATTACGACGAATACTGCCGAAGCGTCTTCGGAGAAAGAATCGACAAGGCGCTGAAACCGCTGGCGACCAGTCTGAAGGGCCTTAGGAACCAGGCTTCCTGGGATCCGGAAATAGCAGAGATGCTCGGCAAGATAACTCCAAGGGAGATCCCGGGACCGGAAGCGGGCCTCCTGTATTCCGGAATCGCGAACCTGGTGATGGCGAGGCTGCTTAAGATGAGAGAGAGCCTGTGCGAGGGAGTGGCCGAGCAGGACCGCCTTTCGATCGCGAGAGCCATATCGTACATCGAGAACAACCTAGGCGGTGCAATCAGGCAGAAGGATCTGCTCGAGGCCGCGAACATGGGGTCAACCAAGTTCAAGAAGACATTCAAGCAGGTGACGGGATTGACGGTGACCGAGTTCGTCTCCTCGGAAAGAATCGAGCTGGCGAAAAGACTGCTCACCGACCATGATATGAGCATAGACGAGGTAGCGCATCGTTGCGGGTATGCACGAGCAACAAGCTTCTCCGCCCTCTTCGCGAAATCGGTCGGCATGCCCCCACGCAAGTGGAGATCGATCGCGAAGGTCACCTTCGATGACGACCCGGAATCGAAATTGCTGGATGTCCTCGCAAGCAGGCGCTCCTACGTTAGCGAGGTGGAATCTCATTCTTAGCTATCTTCGGAGATGTCGTGAGTTTGTTCTGGAATGACAGCGAAATCCTTCTGAAGAGCGAACTTGCCCCCTTTGAGTTTCGATCAGAATGATGCTTGGCAAGCCGACTCGAAATGAAGGGTATCAAGAACCCTTGTCGTAGTCGCGTTCTCGATGGGGGTTTCATTCGAAAGAAAAGGATTCAATCGAACGGGGATAGCGGGTTTTCACAGGTCACGCAGCAAATCCATCCTTCGTCTAAACTCAGGCGTAAAACTCACGAAATGGTAAAGTGAAAAGAGCTGAGTTTGGGATGAGTTTTCTCTGAGAGAGGCCAACCGAATACAGCTGACAACGAGAAGAAACTGCGGATAAAACAAGGACGAAATCGTAAAAATGGAACACTATTGTTTTATCGAATGGGAGTAAGAACAGTGCGTTAATGTACTAATTTATGGGTGCTTCTGAGTTTTCTGGAGTACCTCTTTTATCCAGTTTTCCTAATTAACACGCAAACCACCTGAACGAAGAGCTTTGCGGTATCGAGGCAAGCAAAGTTTTGGCTTCAAAAACCCTTTTACCTGGCATCACGATGTCATTTTGACGTCGCGATGCCAGGTCTTTTATTCAAGTGAGACAGTACGTCCTGCTCATTTGCGCTTGCTGGCGCATCGCCCAGACATCAATAGAAACTACTGAAAACCCATAATGCCTTCAACGGTTGATACTCATTCGATACTTACTGTTCCCGGGTGACATTCAAGAAGCACCATCATCTACGGTTACTTCGATTAAAATATGTTTAATAGTGTTTTTGTGATAGGGGTGTCGCTATGTTAGACCTTATTTCACTTTTTTACGAAAAAGTAGCCGCAAGAAACATTGACTGGGAGGCCAAGGGCTTCGTCTTCAGAGACAAAACTGTCTACAGCATCAACCATGACACAAAACTGCTTGGCCGAATTTTCGAAATACTATCTGAACCCATTCTTGAGGAGATTGCGGAAGAACACGGGTACCTTCTCGAAACCCCCGACAAACAAAACTATTACCCTGACTTTATCTTGAGTCCCATTGGTGACAGCAAGCACAAAATCGCAATCGACATAAAAAGCACCTATCGGTCTTACAAAGCCGACGGATCTGTAAAACCTATCAAATTCACACTGGGGTCCTACGCCTCTTTTCTCAGAAACGGAACAAAGAACATCGCATATTGCTACGAAGATTATGACCAGCACTACATCATTGGCTTCGTTTACGATCGCAATGATTCGGCGAAGAATTCGATGCGATACGATATTGACTCTCTTGCTTTGGTTCCGCAACCATATTCCAATGTGCAGTTCTTTATCCAAGAGAAATACCGAATTGCTGGCTTTGGCACAGGAAGTGGAAATACCGAAAACATTGGAACGATCAGCACTTCAGATTTCGATGACTTCCGTGAAGGAAATGGCCCCTTTGCGGAAATGGGAAACGAAACCTTCGAGTTCTACTGGCGAAACTATCCTCGTTACAAGGCGCCCGAAAAGCTCTATACGGGTTTCAAGGATTTTGCTCTTTGGGTACTTGATGAAAACACCGATTGCGACGAAGAGATAAAGCAGCCAGTTAGGGATTATTACCTATCCAGAGTATCCAGCTAGCGACGACGTATCATCAGTGCCTCTACCATTTTGTTACGAAGCGATTCACTTGCACCAACATGGTAGAAGTGATCATACTCTCTCATTTCAAAATCAGCCCAACACTCATTAAGATGATCGTTTTTTCTGTACTTGTTCTCTTTCCACATAGACAAGGCGACGATGCTTGCCCGAGAAGCGTGGGCTGCATCTGCTAGAGATACGGCATCCTCTTCACTCCATTCACCTACATAATTCGTATCCCTGCCAATATAAGGTGGGTCGAGGTAGACGCAGTCGCCCTCCCTGGCGCTCCAAATGATATCCTGCCACAAATCACAGCGAAACTCCCAGTCTTTTCCCTTCATAGCTTCCGCCGCTCCCGCAACTTGATTCACAATCTTTGTGATATACGCTTTACTAAAACGTTCCGGTTTCTTGCAGAAAGGCACATTGAAGCCGCCGCTTTTGTTGAAGCGCATTATCCCATTGAAGCAAGACCTGTTTAGAAACAATAAATCCAGCGGATCGTGGTACTCATTGAAACGTCTCCTGACTTCGTAGTAGTATTCGACCCCGCCTTCTATCAGCAAAGGAGATTGCTTTTCAAGGTAGTTTCGAACCACTTCGGGGGTATAAAGACCAGTTTGGATGCCCTGATAAAAACGTATTATGTGCTCATTTCTGTCACCGACAATTGCTCTCTGGGGTTGAATATTAAACAGCACGACACCGCTTCCCAAAAAGGGCTCGATCCACGTTCCTGCGCCATCCCACTTCAAAGAATCCTGAATAAAGGGGACAAGCTTCGTTTTGATACCTTGGCACTTAATTGGCGGAACAAATGTTGACATTGCATTGACCTTTCTATTTTCAATCATTATAAAGCCAACACGGCAGCAATCTGTTCAAGCGTTCTATACGACACTCGCTTTTCGTAGTAGCGGATGGCATGGTTGAAAATAGCGGACAGCTGGTTGCAGATGGTGCGTAGGTGTGTTGGCGAACACGGTTGACCGCTGCCGTCCGTTAGGCTCTGGATGTCGTTTTGCCAGTGCAGAACATCGGCAGGCGTTATTTCGCTGATCTTCAGAACGCCGAGATATGGAATGATTTTCGTTTCGATGATGTGAGCCTTGGTGTTCCAAGTGTTCTCCTTCAATCTGGGCCTCACATCTTGCTCGTAGAGCTCATAGAAAGCGACGATGCTGATATCGAGCGCCCCCTCTTTCATCTTAACGAACTCCCGTTCCCATTCTTGAGCTTGTCTGCGGGTCTTGAACCCGCGCTTGGTCGTGCGAATTCGCTCGCCCGTATAGTTGCGATAGGCGCATTGGACGAACCAGGTGCCGAGCTTTGAATCTTTGTATACCGGCATTTAATCCTCCTGCTCCTCGCCTGCTTGCTCTCGGGAATCCCGAAGAACTTCTCGACAAGGAACGCCTTGTTCACCTTTCCAGGCACAACGTAGTGGCCAGACTCCTGAAGCTCTTTGTTGAGCTTCCGTATCACTTGGTAGGCATACGAGCGCGAGACGCCGATAGTTTCAGCAACCTCGTCTACTCCCATCAATTTGTTGTCCGTCATGGTTCCTCTTATCGCTGTGTTCCTTCAGTTCTCATAACCTTACTTAAATGTGCTGTTACCTTTACTGTAACCTCACGCATTTGTACTGTCAAGCAAAACCTTTACAAATACGTGAGGTGAATGGATAATGTATTACATTGCAAACTCAGGCGATCATGCTGGCGATATTAAGTTAGAAGGTACGTATGGGCGCAATATGCGGGACGAGGATTCGCAAAAGAAGGCAGTCATTAGGATTGACGCAAGCAGAGCTTGCCGAGAAAACGGGGCTATCGGAAACGGCGATTAGAAGCTATGAGCTTGGAAATAGGAACCCTAAAGACGGGCATCGCGAGGTGATCGCAAAGGCTCTCGAAGTGTCCCCAGACTATCTTCGCGAGCATGAGAACTACAACGAGAGCGCGATCATGCACTTTCTCATGGAGATGGAAGGGATTGGCTACATCAGGCCGATCCTGATCGACGGCGTTGCCTACATCATGCCCATGCAGGCAAACCTTGAAGACAGCGTGCAGGAATGGGCGGAGCAGGAATTCGAGTATGCCGCTGGCAATCTAGGCGAAGATGATTACCTGCGCTGGAAGGCTGAATACGACCCTGCAGGTGCCCAAAAGCGCATCAAAAGCGGTGGTGCAAACAGCCATTTTGATTGGAAGAAAGCCAAGATGGGCACCAAGTTCGAAAGTGAATAGATCGGACTACGCCAAAAGTTGTTGTAGAAGCATTCTTATTAATCAAAGGGAGGTCTTATGAAATATACAGGTTTTCATATTGTTAACTACAAAGCCATAGATGAGATTGACGTTCCGGTATCGCGCAATACCATTCCTTTGATTGGTATCAACGAATCTGGAAAGACAAGCATTTTGCAAGCAATCTTGGCTTTTGATAGCAGCAAAGATCATTTGCTTGAAGGTGCGCACATTGCCGTAAAGAACATATACAAACCTCGCGCTAAGGGAAAGCTGTGCAAACTTTCAGCCCGTGTTAATGTGACCTCCGATGAAGAAAAGCAACAAATAATCAAGCAAGCAAACCTGAAAACTGGAGATGGTTTGTTTGAGTGGTTCGACAACACGTTCAATCCCGGGACGGACATTACCATTCAAAGAGTGACAGACGAAAACAACAATCTAACCTCGGACTATTTAATCATTGGGGTGCCTGAGGAATACATGAGCACTCCTGCTTACGGGAGATTGATTAAATCAATAGTCAAAAGGCTTCCGAATATTTTGTACTTTGACGATTTCAGTGATCGTGTCCCACAAGAAATTCCTTTCACTACCTCCTATATAGAAACAGGAAAACGTACGAGGACTAATAGTGCAACACGAGAGTGGCAAGATATCGTAGAGGAAGTTCTACGCAGGGCTGGTGGCGATGAATTAACCTTGTCTGCATTTTGCAGTATCGACAATTCTGATGAAAGAGAAGATGCCCTATCGGATATTGCGGAAGTTCTTAATAAGGAGATTATCGATGAATGGGAAAAGCTAAAAAAAGCACATGCTAGGTTTGACGCATCTGAGCCTGATAATCTGGAATTAAGTTTGAGCTGTAATAGCTCAGATAAAGATAAATATGTTTTCGCATTTAAGGTAAAGGATACAGAATCGGATAATCACAAACGAACATTTGATATTACCGCGAGAAGTAAAGGTTTCCAGTGGTATTTCAATTTCATAATGAAATTGAAATTCAATCCGAAATATGATGAGAGTCCCTGCGATGCAATTTATCTGCTTGATGAACCCGGCTCATATCTGCATTCTTCGGCTCAAACCGAATTACTGAGGAAGCTTGTTGAGATATCGAGCGATAACACTATTCTATTCTGCACCCATTCGCAATACTTACTCGATCCTGATGTAATCAATCTTAGCGATGTTAGAATTGTGGAGAAGAGAGATGGCATTGTATCGATTTCGAATTATGGCGAAAGCGCTGTAGAGAAAACGAATGGGGCGTATACAGCATTAGAAGATGCATTGCACCTTAAGATTGGCGCAACATTCGATTTTCTCAATAGCGCAATTCTGCTTGAGGGAATTACAGACTGGTGTTTTTTCAAAATGTTCGTTGACACTTGTGATTGTGAACTCATTCCAGGATACGGCTGCACCCAATTGAAATCTTTAATTTCCTTGCTGATAGCAAGTTCAGAAAAATTTCTGGTAGTACTCGATAACGACGATGAAGGAAGAAAAGCCTATCAGCAATATAAGAGTGATTTCCAAGATCTCTTTATATCGAATGTTTATCAGTACTCTTTTTCAAACAAGAAGAATTTTGAATTAGAAAACGTGCTTAGCTCAGATGATATTAAACGGATTAAGGAAGCGACAGGATGTACATCAATAAAGAAAGCGATAATAAAACTCTTTTATCAAGGGGAAGAGGATCAGGAGCAGATTCGTAAGCAATTCTCTGACGAAACCCTAAGCAACATACATGCAATTAATATAGCCATATCTAGCCACTTCTTATCGAAGTAATAATCCAAACAGATACTCATGACGTTACTTTAACGTCATGAGTATCTGCTCATATAGAAGACATCAGGCAATCTTAATCAAAGAAAAACATATCGGCTCATTTCAAGCAATAGCAAAAGTAGATCATGACATTGAGTGGGAATAGATTGCCCAATCAGGAAAGAAAGATGGAAAGTAAAGAGTTCACAGCTGCACTATGGTCACTAAGCCCAAACGTAATCGAAGATCCAAACGAGACACTTGGCATGTTAACTTTCAAAAGAGACGAGCTTCTTATCCTTGAAATACCTGCAGGTGTTTTGCTTGATTGGCCAAAAATACCTATTGAAGGTGGCTATATGCAATCGCACACCGCAGATGGATTGCATGCTGATCAAGTCTATGGATTCTCACAAAATGGAGATTATTATTTATTGAGAGAAGTTTCTTCACCAGGTCCTGGAATATCGTGCCCAGGAATGGAAAAACAAACCCTGCGAGGAACCTCGCTTTTTGTCTCTCGAGAACCATTAGAAGCCAATCCTGTCGTGAAATCCATAACGGTTAAATTTCCTGGTCTGCGTGAATGGCTAGGTGTTATCCCCTTCGATGTCTCAATGAAATTTGAATGCAATAGGGTTTCAAGTATTGATTTCAAATGTGACTTAACAAAAGCAAACTCGATAATTCTGTTTGAAAACGATGAAATTGAGATTTCTATCAATCTCATCAATATACACAAAGGGGGTCCAACCCCATCTTATTCTTTCGAGTTTGAGACTGATTGTGAAATGGAAATATCGTTCAAAAAGGAGGAAAGCAACTTCGATGATTGCATGGAAAGATGGGTACATAATGCCATAAGTTTTTTGGCGTTTTGCACGGGCTTCAAATACTCAATTGATAATTTAATAATTGAGACAAGTAAAGGTGTTAAAGCTGAATATTATGCACTTTTTGTAGGGGCCCCAGGAGCCCCCGTTTTTTCTCAGCTACAATCCATGCCTTTTCCCTATCAAAAAATTAAAGAGAAAATAAGTATCATGATTTCGAACTGGTACGGATTTGATAGCTACCTGCGAAATAGCTCGACTCTTTTGACATCACTCATGAATAAATGGAACATGCCCCTAGATATGTTGTTCCTCGCTTCGGCTCAAGCATTTGAGGCAGCCTCACGTTCAGGAGTTGATGAGTGTGAAATTAGCGAAGACGATCTTAGAGAACGCCTTGAGGCGATAAAGAATTCCGATCTCAAATCTACGTTTAAGAAATGGGCGTGTTATAAACTAAAGTATGCAAGATGGAGATCTGCTAACTCTCTAGCTAAAGAATTGATACGGAAGCTTGATGGCTTTGCTGCGTATGTCGTGCCTGATTCAAATCGCTTCCTGAAAGATCACCGAACCCATCGAGACGCATATACGCATAGACGGTCCTTGAGTGAAAGCGAAAGCCTATCAAATGAAGAATTGTATTATCATATGGAAGCTGTTCAGTTGCTTACTTATGGAGCGATAGCATTGAATGTTGGGTTGGAACCAAACGAGATCGTTGCTTATTTCGAAGAATCTCGATATCGATGGTATTGCTTCTACCGGTCAAGAAAGCAATACGCAGCTGCTGAATAAACAATACTAGTATTGTTGTACCCATTTTACTTTATAACGAGGAGAACCTCGAGGTATAGCGTAGGCGCTATAAGACACCATCTATTTAAACCTTGGTTGTTTCATTCAGCTATAACTCAAATGCTTATACAGCTTTCTGCATAGTTTCAAAAGATGGGTTTCCTGTTGATGAAAGAGCCTTATATCGTCCTTTGCGAGTGGTGTAGGTCGCTCTTGATAACTGCGTCATTCTCTCGGCGCGAGCAACATCACCTAGAACAACAGTAATAACGGAAATATCGCCATCCTCTAATGCTACATTGAGATATGCGACGGTGCCTTCTTCAGCCAGGATCTTCGCTTTACGGTAGCATCCATGAAGATAGCAGTTAAAACCTGCGTCGCCTAGTATGATGATGGTATCCTCGGACGTGAGCGAATGAGCTTCGCTGAAGCGAACCAGATTCCGCGGGTCACCGTGCATGTCGCCAGTAATGTAAACCATTCAAAACAAATCGCCATTTTGTCTTGATATATCAGAGATTCAACTCATTAATCAGATTACGCATCAAAACTGCCCATTTCATCTGCTCTTCTATGTACTCTGGCCATTTTTCAGGATTGCCCTTTATGTCATAGCCGCTCTTGTAGAAGCGTAATCCCGAAGCCTTCTTAGCATCAAAGGGCCTTGCCTCAAGGCATAAACATTCCTCAAATTGCTCCTTAACAGCAATGGCACGATGGCCGATCTCCTTGTTGTCAGGAACGTAAAACTCAATCCCAATACACTTCTTCTGCGTGTCGATCAAAAGCGAAATATGATAATCAGATGTGCCACACCTAAGTGTGGTCCAATGATCTTTAGAAGGCTTTTGTGGGCTGAATAATTGCATGAACTCAGGATTACATTTGGCGATTTCGTTGTATTGAGTCCAGTATGAAAGCTTCGCTCGCTCCGTTTCGGTTAGCTCAGCTGAGAGTTTAACCATCTTCGTCCACTCATTCGGTTGCTCGACAATATGGAATCTTGGAGCTGCTTTTGAATCACCAATTTTCCAAAGCTGGATTTCAATCAGGAAGAAGCCAAAATTGTTATCGGTGTGCTGATTTAACCATTCGATTGCTTGTCGATGCTCGTCCCGAGCACGAGCAACAATCCAAACTATGATTTCAGCATCTTTACCCGATGCGTACGTGATGATCTTACCCAAATGATCATGATTCGTATCCTCTAGTTGATTTTCAATAATAACTTTACGACTGGTCCCAACTTCGCTTGCAAAGATATCCACATTGAAAGAGCCGACTGATGACTCTACTTCAATTAGCTCTAGTTCTGTACCAATCGTATCGCCAAGTAGCTGAAGGTTTTCGTCCTCTGCAAGCCACTTTGTGAAATCGAGAGCTTCATGAGGCCATATCTTACGAAGCTCAACAGCCTCGATCTTCCCTAAGTCATAGTTGTCTGACATTCAAACACCTACCTCAATGTATAAACCGCCGTCCTTGAATAACAAGTGTTTTCTCAGGATATATCTCTCACCGCTAGCATAATCCTATTCTAGAGATTCCTTTTCACAAACAGCCACATATGGTCACCAAAACCGCCATTGCGTCCAATCCCATAGCTTTTTCTCTCTGAATATATGAGATATGCCTTGTCCGCGATTCTTTCAAAAATCAAGCCTCACGATGACCATTTTTGCGGACACCCTATATCGAGCATATGGCATACCATCTTCATCATGGACTCTAAAGAAAGGAAATCCATGACTAGCCTGCGAAACATTTTCAAAAAAGAACACCAGTTCGGTGCAAGAACACCAGATCGAAGCAATAAATCATATACATCCAAAACAGGATCAATTGGAGACCTGGCTGGGTTACTTTTAAATAGAGCATTCAAAGATGGGGCCAACCCTGTCATTTCGCCGTCCTGCCTCTATCAGATGCTCGCCATGCTGGCTGACATTTCTTCGAACGAAACGCATGAACAGATTGTCTCGGTATTGGGAGATAAAGAGGAAATGCGCTCGACTCTTAATGCGATTACCGAAATAAAAGCCTCTGATTCCAGCTGCAGAGATTTTCATTATTCAAGTGGCGCATCTCTCTGGTTAGACAAGAGCGTTCGAGTAAATGTCAACTACAGCGAAACGGAGCATTTAATCCCAATTGAACTAGAGCGCGTTTCACTCGGGAGCGAAAAGGCTCTTGCCTCTATGAATAAATGGCTTTCGGATAACACGGGCGGCATCTTCGAATCTGCCCCTGGTTCCAAAGATGGCGACTTGCTCGTCGGATTAACGGCCATGCACCTCAAGGATTCTTGGGACAAAGATTTCGAGAAGGAAGACAAAAAGGGCTTCACCCTCGATGACGGCACTAAAGTTGACGTTGACTTCATGCTCGGATGGGACCGCTATGATCTTCTTGAAAGAAATGGTTCGCTGACATTCTCGAAAGACCTTAGTTCAGGGTGCTTCATGGTGGTCTCGATTCCTCCCAAGGATATAAACCTTGAGGATTATATCACCAGCGGCGAGGCGTGGCTAAACATGGACGCTTACGCTTCGGGCGAGGTCACAGAACAATGGCGAGAGTGCAAGGTGTACATGCCTAAATTCAATCTATCGTCCGATGAAGTTGATCTTGCAGACATGCTTAGGGATATTGAAATCAGCAGGATATTCGAACCTGATGCTGATTTTTCTCCACTGTCAGATGATGCACTCATGGTTGATGATATTTTTCAAAGCACGCGTTTAAACATCGACGAAGAAGGCTTGGAGGGCGCATCGTATGTGGCGATTGTCCTATGCGGATGTGTGCTTCCAGAAAATCCTCCTGAGCCGCGTGAAATCATCGTCGACAGGCCGTTTGCGGTGTCAGTCTTCACTAGGTCAAAAAAACCTCTGTTTGTTGGCGCGGTAACATGTCCGAAGTAATCCATGCCGTAGATACAATGGGTTAACTGATCTTCGATGGTATCGAGCCGGTTCTTGGTGCGTTTGTCTGCCATGCTCTGATCGAAGCCCGAGAAACACGTTTCTATGCCGAAAAGCTACTTCAGAGGGCGATCCTTGCCAGGCGTGTCGGAGATTGTTCGGAGTCCGTTTTCTGGCGGCTGAGCAAGGGGGAACCAGTATTTCCATGCTCCCAGTTTATGTGCACCCGCCACTTGGCTCACGCGACGAAACGCATTGCGCGGAATAAACGTTCGCAACCGTTTGCCGCTTCCAACTTCCAAAGAGACACCACCCTGCGCAAGCGCTTCGATCACGAACGTGAGACAGTTATATGAAAAGAGGTCATAAACACCAGGATTCGCTCGCTTTGCTTCGGCAAATGCTCGTATCTGATCGAAAGCTTCCTTTGTGCACCAGAGCGCAAGAGCTGCATTTACGTGCTCGTTCCAGTAATTGCCAGGCTGCCCATGCACGATCCAACCCGATGAAGCCTCAATCTGCGCGAAGCTGAGAGAATGCTCAAGACACGCCATGAGCGCTGGTGCTTTAATAGCAGTACCCTGCCGATAGAACGAATACGTTTCAAGCGAGCCATCTATCGGTCCCAGCGCCAATATCACGTGACCGAAATCATAAGCGGCTTCAAGATTGAAGAGCAAATAGACACTAAAAGCGTCCGACGGCGCAGGCGTTTGAAGTTGCTTCGGAATCTCTTCACGCTGCTGATCGGCATGAGAGCGATCCAGTATATCAAGGCTAAAGCCCTTCACGTAATCCCCTTCCAATCGCCATCGTCATGCTTTCACGCTCGCCCCTTTCGCAGAAGATCGAAGGCGAAGCCACAAAAGAAATCGAGACGCTTTATGCATATCAAAGAATCATTAGCGAACATCAACTATATCTTATACGTGCAACTTGCGAACATTCGCTGATACTATTGAACCATGTGTAAAAGATGCATCATATTTACCTACGACGAAGTGCTCGACATCGTGATGAAGCTCGAGGTTGGAGCTCCGCTGAACTTCAATCCAGACTGGTCGGTTCGAACGACGGAAGCTTATCCAAAATCGATTGCTCCCCTCATCGTGCCTGAGTTTGACACCGCTGCGCCTGCACCAGCTTTCGCACCAGGATCGCTGGGAGTGCGGAAACACTTTCTCCATAGTGATAACCGATGCAAACGCAGATATAGCGTTCATCCACTACCACAAGTCCCATATCATCTCCCAAAAGGAACTGCCACTCATATTCAGCCTGGATAGTTGACAGTTTTCTTAAAGCTATCAGCTTGTTCTATTAGTTGTTGGATTGTTCCTTGAAGGGTGCATTCAAATTTCTGTTCGATTTTCTCGAATGATAATTTTCCTTTGACAATAGTCCGAATAACAGCGGAATGATAAACGCCAAACAAATCTATATCCCATTTAGAATCAATTACAAACACTGACTCTTCATGTAAGCTTGCTTTTTGAAGAACTGCTTCCTCACAGTTTTCCAGCGTAAAAGTCAAAGAGCCTGCTATTTCTTTATTAGCTAAAAAGAGCAAATCGCTAAACTTTAATATGGAGCCAATGAAATTAGGATCGTCAAAGCTATCGTTAATTACTGGATTGCAGTCAAAAAAATCGCAAACCATGTTTATTCGGTCCAAAACTTGCTTCAAGCTTTTACTAAATATATCCTGGTCAATATTACCTAGCTGACTGAATTTGGCATCATCAAAATCGCTATCAGCGTCACTTATGCCAAGACACCTCGACTCTAGCACCTGCTCAAAAAAAGTAATCCCTTTATGTGCCACCTTAACGCGAATTCCTTTGAGTTGAAGAGTCATGTTCAGTCTGAAACGGCAAGTTCCTGCATTGTCGAGGGAGCCATTAGTAAATTCGAACTCAAAAACTACAGGTGATCCTGCCTGATCAATGTTCGATCGAACAACTGTTTCTGCGCCTTCTCGAATTGTCCTAAGTTCTACAACAAGAACTGTACAGTTTTCAGGCACTTCGCTTGAATAGAAACGGAAATACGACGGTTTAGCTTGAGGGATCGAGCGCAAAGAAATTGATTCACAATTATCCATATTGTTAAAAAGATTACTCTGCGAAACGACCTCAATGTCGTTTGGAGTGAGCTCAAATTCTCTTCCTTCACGCCAAAACATTTCAAGAGCTTCTGAACCCAGCTGAGTCAAAGATCGAAACTTAAACAAAGGAATCGAACCAACCATGTTAGGCCTTGGTTCAAGAACAATAGTCTCTGTTTCGCCATCTGTAGTAATTGTTGCACGAAAGCAGTCATCTACCACAATATCGTTATAAGCGCGCGCACTAGCGACGATCTGGTTTAAGGGGTCACAATCAGGCTTTGAGAGAATTCTTTCGTAAGTGTCTTGTTGATTAGGAAAATATTCCTTACGAACTCTTGGTGAATTAATAAGCCAGCCTTTGAATTTTGATCCAAAAACAAATTCAATTTCAGTGTCTGGATGCTTTGCTCTAAGTCTCTCGAACCAACGCTGAGCGTCAGCGGTTGGATCAATATTACAGATAAGCACCCATTTAAAGCCGCTACGATTCATCAAGGCACGATTAAGAGATTGTTCAACTTGACGCTTTTGCGATTTACCGAATCCATTTCGAAAGTACTTAAATTGATAGATAGTTGATGGGTTTTCGAAATCGCCAATATACGCGTCGATTCCTTCATCTCCACCAGAACCATTAATTGTTTCCAAACAAGGATTACGAGCATGAAGCACCTGATAGCAGAGCTCTTCCCACCTGCTCTCATCGAGAGTCCTGAAATCAATATCATCTTTTAACTGCATTAAGATGCTCCTATATCAACTCATCAAGCAGTGAATATGCGCATATACGATGTGTCAAAAATCCATATTAAAGCAGTGCTCCTTCCCAATGCAAAAACAAAAGACATTTACACGCTTGTTTTTTGTTTACATAATCAAAAGTCTATATTGTAGTTTTAGACATTTTTTAATTAATAGCTATCGACATATAAACATGTGATCAATACCAAATTATCGTTGATATATCATGAAAGCTAATATTAGGGCTATGTGTAAAAGATGCATCATATTTTCCTACGACGAAGTGCTCGACATCGTGATGAAGCTCGAAGTTGGAGCTCCGCTGAACTCCAACCCAGACTGGCCGGTTCGAACGACGGAAGCTTATCCGAAGTCGGTCGCGCCACTCATCGTGCCTAGTTTTGATACTGCTACGCAATCATCAACTTCGATGACTGCGCCATCTTACGCGCTCTCTTCCGCTTTCACACCAGGATCGCTAGGAGTACGGGAGCTTTCGTGGGGATTCGAGGAATCCTGGAAGCTAGGCGTTGTATTCAACACACGCATCGAAAGCGCCACGAAACCGACCTGGCAAGAATCCATGCTACACCGACGCTGCATCCTTCCCGTCCCCGCTTTCTTCGAGACGCATCGCGAAGAAACCTATCCCTCGCCCAAAACCGGAAAGCCCATCAAACGCCAATACGAATTCCGAGTTCCAGGGCAGGACACCATCTTCATCGGTTGTATCTGGCGCGAAGGCACCTTTTCTATGGTAACGACCGATGCGAACGCAGACATGGCGCCCATCCATCACCGTATGCCACTCATTGTCCACCAGGAAGAACTGCCGCTTTGGTTCGGCCCAGATTATCAGCAACTTGCTGACCGATCTGAGATTCGGCTAGAAGCACGACCTGCTTGATCTCTTGCAAGAGCTTAGAGTGTTAGCAACTCAATACAAGGTAGCTCGAAGGAGTTCGAAGAGGGTCTTGTCGTAGCTCATGTCATCGCGCGCGGAATCTATCAGGGTCTCCCAAACGAGCGCCGCAAGAGCATCTGGAGCCAGCGCACCCGTTAGCTGATTCTGCTTGATTCTTGGATCACTGAGCAGCGCCTGCTTTATTCCTGCACGCGCGTGGATGAAGCTTTGCTGCTCTCGCTTCTGCGCCGAAAGACGATCGCTTTCGCTAAGCGCAGAAAGATCGGAAAGGAACTCTTTCCTGAATTCTTTGAGCGCGCTCTTGAGACTTTGCGAAAGCGCCTCGCAAAAAGAGATGAAATCGCTGCTTTCACTTGCAGCGCTATCATCCCCGCCCGCACGCGTAACATCATTGGCTGCTCGGTTAGCTGCTTCATTTTGGCTCGCAGCAAGCGTCTTCATGGTTTCTGCGAAGGCTCGCTGCCAGAACATACCCACCACATCGTTGATCAGTTCGGTCTTGCTCGCATACGAGTTGTAAACCGTCCCCACCGAAACATCGCATGCGGCAGCGATCGAACGAATACTGAGCGACCGAAGCCCCTGTTCGCAGGCAAGCTGATAGGCCTGCTCGAGTATTTCTTCGCTGGTGATAACTGATCGTTTGCCCATTTCAAGCGTCCTTAGATCGGGAACCTGACACCAGTATAACGACATTATGAACTTCGTTCAAATATCTTGACACCTCACAAAATGATTCTAAAATGAACACTGTTCAATAAATGAATCATGTTCATTTTTCGAACACCAACCAAAAGATCGCCCTCTATCGAAGAGACGGTCCCAAGAAAAGAAATGAGGTCATCATGTCACCGCTTCTTATTCTCTCAACGATCGCGATCAGCGCCGCGCTCGTGTTCTATACCTGGGGAGTTTTTGGAGAGCGCCGCAGCGGCACGCTCACGTGGAAATATGTAACGCTCTTTTGGATCGGACTTGCCTGCGACACAACAGGCACGCTGATGATGAACTCCATGGCCGCGCAAACTGCTGGTGGTATGGGCGTCCATGGCATCACAGGCGTAGTAGCTATCGTTTTGATGCTCATTCATGCAACGTGGGCAACATGGACCTATTTGCGCGGCAGCGAACAGGCGCAAAAGCGCTTCCATACCTTCAGCACGGTGGTTTGGCTTGCCTGGCTCGTCCCCTACATCATCGGCATCTTGATGGGTATTCCTGCGATCCACCTGAAAGCAGTGTGCGCTGCTGGCACAAGCGTGATCGTCGTTGCCCTTCTGAGCGTGATCCTCGCGCTCCCCCGTCACCGTCGCTATCAGTAGGATGCGTCTTCTGTCAACCCGAACGTCTTGTTACTTCCACAAGAGCGAGGCGTTCGGGTCACGCTCGAGACAAAGGTTGACTGTTGCAATACGCTTCCTTCAGTTCTCGTTTGCGCTGTTCGTCCATTGGCCACTCCTGTTCAAATCCTCTTACAGCTCGAAACCGTATTCTTCAACCAACTTCTCAAGCAGATCTGACCCCATGTCCTGCGCCCCAGTTTCCCAAGGCGTTGCTTCGCAGAACACTTGGGTGCGCGGGTAATAGGTGAGATGGACAAAGTTCCCATAGTCGTTGATCACTTTAGCCGCTGCAATATCTTTTTCCGGCACAACGAGCACAATGCGCTCTTCGTCAGCGGTGTAGAATGTAAGTACATGCTGATCCTGCATGATCGCGCTGTAACGAGCAGATGGATGATCGATATCAGCTTCAACCAAAAGCACCTCGGCTGTTTCAGGACCCTCGATCAGATCCTGAAAGGAATCAGGAGTGTCAGACCTGATGAATACAGCGAGGATCACAGCTGCAAACAAAAAGAGAAATGCCGTTATCGCAGGTTGTTTAAGAAGCTCATATGAAACCTTATGCTTCTTGCGATGCCGCCGGTAAAGAACGAATGATGCTATGCAAGCAGCCCACACTGCGAATACAACAAAGTACGTTCCCACGCTCGCGCCATCTAACGCAGTAAGACTTCCCAAGAGCAGGATGAACAGCGCGCCATACACAAGAACGTTAAGGGCTGCGATCGAAAGCTGCCTTGCAAAGGCCTTTCGTGTTTTTGAACGCTCACTTGCGCTCATAGACTTGAGGCCGAGCACGATGCGCTTCACGAAAAAGCAACCGACAATGAACATGCCGATGCTCGCCACTGCCATTCCAAGGCTCCCCAGGAATTTGTTCACCACGCCTTCCTGTCCGATTCCTACGGCTTGTTCGCTGTAGATGAAGAGCACAGCCCCGCCAATAATGCAGATGCACGAAATGATTAGGAGGATCCGCTCAGCTTTCGAGGACGATACAACAACTGAAGGCTTAGGTTGTTTTGGCGGTTCGGGTGGCGTATTGTTCGTCATGCTGATCCTTGCGGAGTGAATTCTTGGCTGACCTCATTGTAAGCCAATTCAAGCTTTGCGCCTGGTAAGGCCCACCACCATTCCGACCAAGGCACCAATTAGAGCGAACGCGATCCAGCCAAAGCCCATCGAAGAAAGCGGAAGCAGTTCGAGCGGAACGATAGTAGCCACGTTGGTCACGGCAAGCTCAACCACGACCCCTCCCACGAGCGCACCTATGGCAGCCCCTTGATAGACTTCGCGCAGCTTGATCTGCTTCCTGAAGATCAGAAGCACCACCACGGTGATGAAAGGCGGGTACACCACGCCCAACACCGGATCGGCAAAGCGAATGATGTTATCGAGGCCGATATCACAGATCAGCGCACCTATCACGCAGTCTATGATCAAAAGCGCCTGGTAGGAGATCTTGTTCTTGAACAGCCGACTGAAGAAATCCGCAGCCGAACTTACCAGCGCAACAGCCGTGGTCACGCACGCAAGCGCCACGATCGCACTCAACAGGATCTTGCCTGCATCCCCCAAAACGCTCTCAACGATAGCAACGAGCAGCCCAACCTGCGACATGCCTGTCCCCAGCGATACCGATGTCGCGCCGAGGTAGGTCAATCCGCCATAGACCAGCCCGAGCATCACTACCGCCCCGATGCTCGCGCGAGCAAGAAGCGCCGAACTCCTACCAGGATCGGTATAGCTCTTCACAACGGCAGAATCCAGGATGATGATGGAAAACGCTGCAACCCCGAGAACATCCATGGTCTGATAGCCCGAGCGAATGCCCTCCTGAAATACATAATCCGTTTGAGGTGGCTGAATCTCTCCTATAGGAGCAACGACCCCAGCCACGATCAGCACGAGCACACCGACTAGCAACGTCGGCGTGAAGAACTTGCCGATGATATCAACTACCCGCGACTTCCTGCAGGTGAGCAGATACACGATCACGAAGAACAAGATAGAGAACGGGACCAAAAAGGAATTCGCGTCTTCGCCAAGATAGGGCGCGACCGACAGCTCGAAGGTGGTAGCAGCCGTACGTGGCATGGCGAAGACAACGCAAAGGCACAAGATAGCCACCGTTGTTAGGATCGTGCCGCCGATCTTTCCGAGCGTCCCGTCGAAGGCTCCACGCGGACCGCCCAAGCGGCTTACCACGAACACGCCGAGGCACGAGAGAACAGCATCAACGAGCAGAAATCCGACCAATCCCCACGCCCAAAGGTCACCGCTCAACTGCCCTAAGGTTGGGGGAAATATCAAATTGCCCGCACCGAAGAACATCGCGAAGAGCGAGAACCCGACCACGATCGAGTCTTTTCCGAGCGTCGACTTTTCCTTTGTTCTTCCGATTTGTCTCATGCTAGACCCATCTGTGCAGGCTGTTGGATGCCTTAGATTGCCGAATGTCTTGAACAGCCTTGATTCTAGAACAAGCAATAACCAGCTCAGACGCCGCAACCAATCGGTCGATGATTTGTGAACATAAGGAAACCCTGATGGCAGCTCGCTCTTTTCATCGCGCTGCAGAACGTCTTACCGCGCCACAAAAATGAAACGCTCTCCAGATTCTTTCTTACGAAGCGTTCCGTAACACGCAATCATCAAGACCGTAACGCAAACCTACCGTCGTCGAACTAGAGCTTGCTCGTGTCTTAGACTTGAAACGTGTTGGACTTGCAAGAGCGAAACTGGTAACGCACGGCTGGAGGGGTAACAATGAAGATCAACGTACTGAGCGCATATCAAACAACCGCAGAAGAATTCTTCAACAAGATACTCGGATGGAAAGCGACGCTCGTACTCGACATCCGCCTCAAGAACACAAATCAGCTTTCAGGCTTCACCAAACAAGAAGATCTCGAATACTTCACCCACGTGATCGCCCACGCCGATTACGTGCACGATGTCGAATACTCCCCCACGAAGTCGTTACTCGATGCCTATTTAGATGCAGGCATGCCCTACGAAGAATACTTCAAGAAGTACGCCGAAGAACTTAAAGCCGATAACGCGATCCCTGATTTCTTCAAGAAATATGGCAGCTACGATTCCATCGCCATCGTGGGAACAGCCACCAAAAAGCGTCATTCCCACGCAGAAGAGCTGCTAAAGCTTTTAAAGGAATACAACCCGAGCATTACCTCGTAGCGGCACCGACCTAGTTATCCTCAAGACCAAGCGATGCTCCCAGGAATTTTGGCTCCGCGCAAAAAGGGGGCCTACGTCTTACGTCTTGTGTCTTGTATAAAGAGTTAGCATACAAGATATGATATAATTGTCATACGTCATACATGATAGGAGGGCATCAATGAGCAAGATGATTTCTGCACGAATTCCCGATGCTCTCTATTCGCAGGCGAGCATCCAATTAGCATCTCTTGGGGCTTCCACGAGCGATCTTGTGAATGCTGCTTTTGAATATGTTCTTGAAGAGCATGCTTTGCCAACAGCTCACCCGTCTAAAAGCAAACAAAAGAAACGAGCTCTGTCGAAAGACCAAAAACAGTTGATCAAAAACATGTTTAAGAACTGCATGCTTGATCTTGACATTCCTGATGACGTCAAAGCAGACAAGCGATATGCGCAAGCAGTAAGGGCGAATAAATATGAAGATATTGCTTGATACTAACGCGCTCATCGATCTTGTTGCAGTCAGGGGACCTTACGTCAACGACATTAAGAAACTATGCATCGCTGCTGTTTTTGGTGACCTGCAGATATGGGCAAGCACGCAGTCGTATGCTGATGCTTATTATGTTTTAAGAAAGCATGCTCCAGCAGAAGAGGTAAAGCATGCCCTTCTAGCAACGTTGGATATTTTCATGGTGTGTGGCACCTATGCAGCAGATCTTCGTGGAGCACTGGAGTCCGACTGGAGCGATATAGAAGATTATTTGATCGCACACGCTTCAAAGCATATTCCTGCAAAGTATCTGATAACACGCGACAAAGAGCTGGTTGGAAAATCGCCTATAAAAGCTATGTCTGTCCAAGAGTTTTTGGACGTATTAGAACATGAATACGGATTAACCTATGATGAAAGCTCTCTCAAATAAGGTGGCACGCAGCTATCATTGCTTCCGTTCTTTCAAGAATTTGCCCTTCCCTCCAAATAAAAAACTCATTGTGACGCGCGATAAACGCGATTTCAAAAACTCTGAAGTACCAACTCTCGATCCGAGCAAATTCGTTGAGCAGTTCAGACCACCGAATTACGAATACGCGGTTCTGTAAGCTCGTTTATGCGAACAGGCGCTCGGTCTCTTCCATGCGCTCGACGATCTTCACGCCGAAGGGGCAATTAGGTTCACAATTCCCGCAGGCAATGCAATCGGAAGCATTCTTGTCCAGCTCAAGATAGTGCGCGCGAATGCTTTGCGGTACCGTATCCTGGATCGAAGCCAGATCGGCGAATTTGTTCACGGTAGCGATATCGATGCCCACCGCGCAAGGCTGGCAGTGACCGCAATACGTACACTGCCCGAAGTATGCTTTGCGTGCGGGGGCATCAGCGATCACCTGGGCAAAGTCGCGCTCCTCTTCGCTTGCCTGCTCATAAGCGAGTGCGGCTTGCGCCTCCTCGACGCTCTGGTATCCCGCCAAAACAGAAGCGACCGCAGGACGCGTCAGACAATAATGGATGCACTGAACAGGAGTGAGCGCCTTACCAAACGGTGACTGCTCATCCATGAGCAAACGACCACCGGCATACGGCTTCATCACCGTAAGCGCTATCTCCTTCTCTTCGCACAAGCTATAGAGTTCGGCACGCAAAGGCTCCATTTGCTCGCCCGCTTCTTCGAAATCCCCGAACAGATCGTTCACGTCTTCAGAAGCAGGCATCAGATCGAAGGCAGGGTTGATCGAGAACATGATGACCTCCACCACTTCCCTCCGCGCTGCTTCAAGGGCAACTTCGGGGTTGTGAGTCGAAAGGCCAACATGGCGGATGGTTCCCGCACGCAACAGCTCTTGCACATACTCATAATAGGGACCATCCAGGCAGGCGCGGAATTCATCTACGCTATCGATATAGTGCATCATGCCTACTTCGAAGTGGTCAACACCGAGCAGTGCAAGCTCATCTTCGAAGGCAGGTTTTGCCAATGCCACATCACGGCTGCGAAGATACTGACCGTCCACCCAGCAAGCACCAATATGCCCCTGGACGATCCATTCATCCGTGTGGCCCTTCATGGCATAGCCAAGGTTCGCACGAATATGAGGATCGGGCATCCAGCAGTCCAGATAGTTCACGCCTGCTTCACACAGCACCTCAGCGATGGCGCGCGTTTCTTCCGGCGTTCCCGTCATCCACTCAGGACCAAACCCGATCTCGCTGACCATAAGTCCTGTCTTGCCAAGCTTCCGATAATTCATGCGAACACTCCTTTAAGTGACATAGTGTCGTTTGATGAGACCATTATAGAGGATGGACGATCGGGTCACCACCGAATAAAGACAGCTGTGCAGTTTGTCCATATTGCCAAGAGCGAAATCGTTCCCGGCTGATTGCCATGCAGATGAGTGCGAACGAGCTGTGCATCATCCGGGCAGGTAGTCGTAGGGCATCTTGCGGGTGATGAGATAGAAGACCAGCGTGAACAAGACCACGATCTGAGGAAGTGCGAAGAGCGCGATCAGGAACGCCCCGCGCACCAGGTAGAACAGCACCCGCTTACCTCCCGAACGCTCTCGCGTCTCAAAGCTCATCCGCACGATAAGACCGCCTGGCGTGCTGCCGCTCTTCGCCCAAGGAAAGACGAGTTCGGCCCCACTGAAAGCGATCACGAAGCACGCCATAGCCAATACGCTCTCCGTCTGAACAGCATTCATTCCGAAAAGAGAAAACGCCTTGTCAAAGAGCACTTCGCTGGCAAGGTCGAAAAACATCCACGGGCCAAACGTTACCAGCGCGATCAGGATGAGGTCGATCCAAAGGGCAACGACCCGTCGGATCAGCCCTGGATCATGCGTAATCTCGGGCGAGCCGACCGGTGCTTGTGGCAGCGCTCGCGCGAAGAGCTTTGCGCAGAACCACCCCAACACGCCACCTAAGGTGTTGAAGATGATATCGTCCACTTCGAAGGTGCGGTAAGCATAAGGGTAGATGCCAAAAAGTCCTGTGAGTTGTGCGGTCTCGATCAAGCAGCTCACGACAAGCACCAAGATGGTCGCAGCAGGCAGCTTCATCTGCAAGAACCGCCCTGCGATGAAGCCTAACGGTAAGAAGAGCACCACGTTGAAGAGTGTCTGGAATACTGCTTTCCACCCATCCTTCACGATGTCAAAGATGAAATTGAGCGGATTGAACTGGGGCGGAATGCCATAGGTGATACCTGGTCCCGCATCGCCTGTTGGAAGCGGATAGAGCGTGAAACAAGCCAATCCCGCCAGATAGAGCACACTGCAATAAGCGGCCGCCGCTGATGCGAAGCGCAGCCTTCCATCACGATGATAGAGGAAAGCCAAGATGGGCATGGTAAGAAGGAAGGACAGGAAGGGCCACATGATCACCGCAGCCGTGAAGCTTTCAGAGAAGCTCGAGAGAAAAGAGCCTAGAGCGCCCATCTACTCCACCGCCTTTCGCCATGCGCTTTCCTGGAATTCGCTGAAGGCAACGAATCATCCAAGACACCTAACTACACGATGCAGTCTAGCGCCCAGAAGGCACGCTGTGCGGTTTATGACGGGATTGTAAGAAGGCAACAATCGCCTCGGAATGCGCTGAGCGAGCGAACAGACAAGTTCGCGCCAAAGCCGTCTTGCGGTACGGGAGTAAGAGCAACTACGAAGCAATGATCTCGGGCAAAGTTACGAACTTGCCTTCGATCGGCGCAGCGCATTCGTAGGCAAGCCCCATAGCAGGACCCACATGCACGCCGATCACGGGGCTTGCAGGAAGCACCATCACGGTCTTCCCCACCAAGGGATCGATCACATCGCGTGCCCACTCGAACGCAGGAACGCACGAGCCGATATAGTGAACGGCAACATTGCGCAGCCCATGATTCTCCACATCGCGCTTGAACACGTCGACCATCTTGGCAAGCGCTTTCTTTTGGGTTCTCACCTTGGAAAATGTTGCAGCTTCTCCATTCTTCACCGTAAGGATAGGTGAGATGTTCAACATGTTGCCCAACAGAGCAGAAGCCTTCCCTATCCTGCCGCCCTTCTCCAGGAATTTGAGCGACTCAGGCGCGAAGATGAAACGCGTCGAAGACATCGCACGTGTGGCCGCTTCGACACACTCCTCAAGACTTCCGCCCGCATCACGCGCCTCACATGCTGCAACGACTGCCCAGCCTAGCTCCATGCAATTGGTCATGCTGTCGATGAGCGCATACTTGAAATCGGGATGACGCTTGGTAGTTTCTCTCGCCGCGCGCGCAACTCCCTCGAACGTGCCTGACATCCTGCCACTGATGAAGATTCCAAGCACTTCATCGCCTGCTGCGGCTGCCTCCTCAAGCGCAGCCTCTATGCTCAACGCTGAAGGCTGGCTTGATGTGGGAATATCATCGGCCATCTCGTAGATATCAGCATAGAACGCATCGAGGTCCATCTCGCCTTCCACGTGACTAACTCCACCACGGTTGACCACAAGGTTGAGCAGATGGATGCCGAGTTTCTCACGCAGATCTTTCGGAAGTGATGAAGTGGAATCAGTGATGATGCGAATCATAGGCTAAGCTCCTTCAAAAGAAGTTTTAGATCGGTCAATTCGTTTCAGGCTATTCATTGCGCATTCGCTTCGGCCTGAGCGCTGCCCTGCTGCTCAGCGCTCGACGAATCCAGATTTGCCAACTGTTTCGGACGCGCATGGATGCCAATGCCGAGCGCGCCGGGTCCCGTGTGCACCGCAACAGAGAAGGGAAGCCTGTTGAAGAACACCTTTGCATCAGGGAACTCCGCTTTTGCTCGCTCGAGATACTCCAACTCGCGCTCAGGGTCTATCCCCGCGCTCGCAACCCCCACCACCAGCTCGTCCTCTTTGAGATCGAACTCTTTCTTGGCATCGTGTTTGGCTGCTGAGAACATCTTCGCCACCGCCTTCTTCATGCCTCGCTCCTTAGAGAACGGCTCGATCTGACCCGTTCGGATCGACAGAACAGGCCTTACTTTCAGCACAGAAGCAAGCGCCGCAGCAGCAGGCGTGACCCTTCCACCGCGCACCAGATAGCCCAGATCATCGACAGCGAGATAGATGCTCGAAAGCTTCGCCCTTCGCTCAAGCTCCGACTTGATATGAGCCGCTGGCATTCCCTGATTCGCCATCGCAAGCGCATCTTCGACGGCTGCTCGCAAGGTCACCGAAACGCGTCCGTTGTCCACCACCGCAACACGCCCTGAATAGTTGGCGGCAGCAAGCTGGGCGGATTCGCAGGAATGGCTGAGTCCCGAAGACATCGGCAAGTAGACCACGTTATCGAACCCCTCGTTCAAAGCCTCTTCCCATGCAGAGCACACGACCCCTGGGGAAGGCTGCGAGGTCGTTACCGCTTTGCCCTCGGTCAGGCTCGTGAAGAAACTCTCGCTTCCAAGATCGACCCCTTCAAGATAGATCTCCCCATCTATCAGCACGGGCATCGAGATGGAGCGAATGCCCATCTCCGCCGCTTCCTCGGTCGATATCCCGCTATTCGTATCCGTTATCACCGCTGTGCGCATGCTGCCTCCTGACTTCATCTGTTACAAATTGTAACGTTTGACAGAGCGGTCTTCTGCTCCGCGATGCAGAGTGTTACAGAAAGGCGCAAATTGTTCAGCACGAAAGGTAAGGAAGAGCGTAAGCCGAGTGATTGAAACGCGATCAGCGAGGCCGGTCGTATAGCCAGCTCGAGCTGTTCGTGAGACACCTTGCGAAAACCACAAGATTCGCGAAACTGCGAAGGCTCCGAACTGCTGCGGCTTACAACAGAGCCTCTAGTTACTGGCAGAAGGGATGGCAGTATAGAATCGCCCGAGCAGCTCGGCCATCTGCCGCGGCGACTCCTTGAAACCGCGTTTGGCCCAAAGCGGATAGCACGCACAGAGCGAGCCTGCAAAAGCCGTTAGGATGTAATTGCCCTCAGGGGTGCCATTCCCATAGCGGCCGATCAGGAAATCGGAGATCGATTTCACGAGCAACCCCGTGAACCCACAGCGAAAAAGGCAATTCATGAGCGCTGCATTGTTCTTGAAGAATTCGAAGCACGTGCTCAAATGGCCGACATCATACCAAAGCGTTCCGGCTTTCAGGAGCGGCTCGGTGACGCGCGCATAATCTGCAATGACCTCTTCAAGCCGAGCAGTGAAGACCTCTTCTTTGGAATCGTAGTTGCGATAGAACGCCATGCGCGAAACGCCCGCAGCCTGGCAGAGCTCCGTTACGCTGATGGAAGAGAGCGCCTTTTCCTGTGTAAGCTTTACGAGAGCTTTCGTAATGCAAGCTCGCGTTTCAGCGCGCGCAAGGTTGACCGCTCGTACCTCTTGTCCCATAACGAACAATCTTCCACTACTGATCGGCGCCGCACGGAAAGGCTGCTTCGATGAGCGCGCGGTCGTTCACCACGGTCTGGAAATAGCGGTATCCGCCTGCGAAGTTGAACGCATCGAAGCCATAACCTGCCAGAATACGACACGCCACGTAGCTACGCAGGCCACTCTGGCAGATCACATAGATTGGTTTCGCAGGGTCCAGCTCATCAAGATGATCGCGCAAGGAATCGAGCGGGATGTTCATGAACCCAGGAATACGCCCGAACGCGATCTCGGCAGGTGTGCGCACATCGAGCAGCGTTACCTGCCCGCGCTCTCCCTTCTCTTGCAGTTCTTCAAGCTGACCTAAGTACCATTGCTTCACGATGCCTTCTTCGATGTTCTCGATCATGAAGCCCGCCATATTCACTGGGTCTTTCGCCGAAGAATACGGTGGTGCATAAGCCAGGTCGAGGTCTTTGAGCTCGGTCGCGCGCAAGCCTGCGAAGATGGCCGTTGCCAACACGTCAATGCGCTTGTCCACACCCTCATACCCTACGATCTGGGCGCCTAACAGGCGATAGGTCTCCTTCTCGAACACCACTTTCATGGTCATGAGCTTGCCGCCCGGATAGTAGCCCGCATGGCTCATGGGCGAGAGGATCACGTGATCAGCCTCAAGCCCCGCTGCTTTCGCCACCGTTTCATTGACGCCTGTGGAAGCCGCCGTGATATCGAAGACCTTGATGACGCTGCTGCCCTGCGAGCCGCGATAGGTGCTCGGGATGCCGCAAATGTTGTCAGCTGCGATGCGCCCCTGCTTGTTCGCGGGACCCGCTAGCGAAATGAGCGTCTCTTCGCCCGTTACCAGGTGCTTCACCTGCACGGCGTCGCCTACCGCATAGATATCGGGCGCGGAGGTTTCCATGCGGTCGTTCACCAAGATGCTGCCGCGCACGCCCATTGCCAAACCCGCCTCTTGCGCAAGGTGCGTGTCAGGCGTGACACCAATGGCCAGCACTACCATGTCAGCTGGGATCGGATCAGTATCTGCGAGAAGCATTTCCACGCCATCGCCCGTTTCGCGAAAGCCTTCCACGGTGTGCCCGAGCGCCAGCTTGATGCCATGCTTGCGCGCCTCGGCGTGGATGAATGCCGCCATGTCGGGGTCGAAGGGCTTCATGAGCTGCTGCGGACGCTGCACGATAGTGACCTCCATGCCGATCTCGCGCATGTTCTCGGCCAGCTCAAGCCCGATGAAACCACCGCCCGCGATCACTGCCGTGCGCGGATGGTGCGCATCAATGAATTCCTTCATGCGGAACGTGTCTTCCACGGTGCGTAGCGTGAACACATGCTCGAGCCCAACCCCCGGAAGGCGCGGCTGCGTGGGCTTCGCACCCGGCGAGAGAATGAGCTTATCGTACGATTCCTTGAACACTTCACCTGTTACCAGGTTCTTCACGGTAACCGTCTTCGCCTGAACATCGAGCGCGGTCGCCTCATGGTTCACGCGCATATCCACGTTGAACCGCGCGCGGAAGCTCTCGGGCGTTTGAAGCGTGAGTGCCTCAGGATCAGCGATAGTGCCACCAATGTAATAAGGTAGCCCGCAGTTAGCATAAGAAACATAGCCCGATCGCTCGAACACGATGATCTGCGCGTGCTCGTCCAACCGACGAAGACGCGCCGCTGCCGTTGCACCACCTGCTACTCCACCAACGATGACCACTTTCATGCTTGACCTTCTTTCCTCTCGTGCGCTTTTCCACTTGAGCGCTTCATTTGCGTTGGATGCCACAACACAGCACCTGCAAGCCACCGTGCGCAGCGCGGCAACCCCGAACGCGCGCTAGACCTGCTCTTCTTTCTTCATATTGATATATTCGAGCAACTCTCCTCGTTTATGGATACCCACCTTGTCATAGATATGCCGAATATGCGTGTTCACCGTGTGCGGCGATATATAGAGCTTGTTCGCGATACTGTTCACAGTGTTGCCCCGCGCGATCAACTTCAAAATCTGACCCTCGCGCTCTGAGAGCTTGAACTCTGCGATGATATGGGAACAGATCGTATCGATCTCGGACGGTGCAACGGGGGCTGTGGTGAGCGCAACGAAGCGCGGCTCAAGCTTTCCAACCGGCACCAACACGAATGCCAGGACGCAGATGAAGATGAGCGTGGTAGGAGTGACCGCAAGCTGGGCGATCTCAACGTGACGTTCGTAGAAGAGCCCAAGGCAATTCCCCAGCGCGATACCAATACGGATCGAAGCGAGCGAGAACGTGACCGCCAGCGCAGGCGCGAAGAACCCCCTACGCATCAACGTGCCAAAGTACATGATGAGCGATATCTCCAAAAGCGACGAGACGCTCAGCCCAACCACGAAGGCAACCGGATAGAGCGATTCGTGGCTCTGGAACAAGGTCAGCCCCACAATAGCGAAGACCAAGTAGTACGGAAAGAGCCTGAACATCGAAGCTTTCGCTTTGAAGAGCACCGAAAGCCCCGAGACAAGCAAGATCAACGCTGCACCGGTCACCACGCCGATCTCGAAGATGTATTCGCCGATCGAGAACCATTCCCACGGAACGATGGCCACCAGATAATAGCAGGCAACGCCCGTAAAACAGCCAACACTGCAGACCGCTAGCACGCTCGAATACGCCGGTTTGACCGTATCGTGCGGCAAGAGCACGGGATAGGTTGCGGAAACCTTCTTATGCGCATAAAGGAACACACCAGAGAACGCCACGAGCAGCACGACGAAGAGCGGCGAGAGATCCGCGGGAATGAACAGGCTTACGATCATAACCACCAACACGGTCGCGCCGAATGTGGTGCCGATATGCACCACCGAGAAGTTCGCTCGCGCACGTGTCAAGGATTCACCCCATAAGATCCACATCAAGCCCTCAAGACCGCCAGCAACGAAGCTGAATATATAGATCACGTACGTAGAACTGGTAATAGGTGCCCCATAGAGCAGCAGAGCAGTCGCAACGATCAGAAGCACGGTAACGACCCTCATGACCCACGGGTAATCAGAAAGATGACGCTTGCGCCCCAAGAAGACCACGGTAACGATCATGAAGAATGCCGTACCGACCAGATTCCAGAGCCATGCTACCGTGACGCTGGCAGCCAAAAGGTCGGTCTTGAAGAAGCTCGACGGGCAGAACCACATCAGATAGTGATAGGCCATCAAAAGCGAGAAACCAAGGTACTTGAGCGCCGGATGAACGGTCATCAAGCGATCAACAACGGGATGTCTCGTAGTATTTTTTGGTGATTCGCCCAAAGTGTTCTCGTCAACACTCTGAATCGGCTCATGCTCTTCCACTTCGTCAAGAGCTGATCGAGTATCTTGCATAGTGATCTACCTTTTTCGCTACCCTTCCTCAAAACGAACGCACGCTGTTTTTTCATCGAATTTTCATTCTTTGTATAGTATCAGCATACAGAACATAAGGTCAGAAGCATCACTAGTTTTTTAGTATGTCGCTCGCTCACCAAAAAAAGTCCACTCCCCACTTTGGTCGCAACCTCATAATCCCACGCATCATGTGATGCGCTCATGAACGTGTTCAAGCAAGATGAGCACGTCGGTAAAAGCTGGCAGCTTACGTCTTTTTCGTTGGTTCATAAGATCCAGTTCGCGAACGACTCACAGTAAAGCAAAAAAGGACAACAGATCGCAAAACTGGGCACTATGAGATAACGAACGAACGTAAAACGAAGTAAGCAGAGGGGAAACAGAAGGCGGCACTCTGAAGAGTAGCCAAGGAAAAAGGAAAGGGGACGCTAATGTCACTCCTAGCAAAGAGCAAAGGTGAGGTGACGTACCGCGACATCTCAACGCTCCACAAGTGGGCGCTCGTGATCTTGATCTCGATGGGATCATCGATCATCTACGCGCCAATGTATTTGAAGAATGTATTCTATGATCCGCTGATGCAAGCACTCGGCTGTTCCAATGCAGACCTCGGTCTCATGGTATCCGCCTACGGCATCGCGGCGATGATCTGTTATCTACCTTCAGGCATCGTAGCTGACAAGTTCCGCATGCGTACCCTGGCAACGGTCGGCTTCTTGACCACGGCGGTCTTGGTAGCGATCTACGCCACGCTTCCTTCGGTCCAAGTTTGCTTCGCGCTCTTCGTCGCCATGGGCGTCACCTCCATCCTCATCTGGTGGGGCACGCGCTTCAAGGTCGTCAGGCTCTGCTGCGAAGAAGATGAGTACGCGTCCAAGATCGGTATCTCCTACTCTATCTATGGCGTTACCGGCCTCGTGCTCGGCCTCATCAACGCGGGCATCATCGCTTCCATCGCGAATGCTGCTACCGGTGTTCAGGTCATGCTAGTCTTCTTGGCAGTGATCATCGCTGTACTGGGCATCATCGCTTTCTTCTTGATCCCCGACTTCAAGGGTGAGATCAACAAGGATGCAAAGCTCTTCAGCCTCGCTGAGGCAGTGCAAGCTTTCAAGCACCCCGGTGTTATCTGGGCATGCGTCGCTTACTTCTGCGTTTACGCGGTCTATCAGGGCGCTACCTATACCACGCCATATCTGACCCAGTGCTTCAATGCAGATGGCAACCTCGTTAACGTGATCGGCCTCATCCGTACCTATGGTATTGGTCTGCTGGCTGGCCCGATCGTCGGCTTCATAGCGACGAAGATCAAGAGTCCTTCGAAGGCGATCATCGGCGGATTCGTCCTCGCGATCGCAGTACTGATAGGATTCATCTTCTATCCGCATGATCCTAATGCAGCCATCATCGTATCCATCATGGTCGTACTGTTCGGCTTCGCAACCTACGGCGCGTTCTCGATCGGTTCGTCCCCACTCTCAGAGGTGAAGATCCCGATGCAGATCTTCGGCACCGCAGCTGGTCTGCTCTCCGTGATCGGCTTCCTGCCCGACGTCTTCATCCACACCTGGTACGGCTCCATGATCGACGCTCAGGGTACCGCAGCCTTCAACGGCATCTTCGGTATCGAGATCGGTCTGGCAGTGGTCGGCATCTTCTGCCTGGTCATGTTGCTCCGCTCCATCAAGAAGCACCGCAACGACATCATCGAAGAAGAAGTCGAATCAGAGATCGAAGCGGACGTACAAGCGCAAGAAGCGTAAGGTTCGCACACTCGATCAGGTGATCTTGAGACACGATCACCGAACAAACTCCCCACTGTCTCTGCTCAATCTACCGTCCAAAGGGGTGTCTTCCCACCGAAGGCACCCCACCCAAAGAAGGAGAAACTTGTGAATAAGCTTGATGTACTGGCTCGCATCAATCCTCAGATGAAGGCGATCCTCGCAAAAGAGGCCACCCTCGCTGGCGATGCGAATGACACCTCGGTCGGATTCGATATCATGCGTGAGAACTACGTGCTCGGCCGTGAGTTCTGGGTGGAAGGTGGCCCGGTCATGGAGCTCTCCTTCGATGAAGAGCTCACCGGTCCTCATGGCCCCATGGCAGTACGCTTCTACTATCCGACCGACGAAGCACTTGCTGGCAAGGAAGCTCAAAGCCCAACCACTCCTGTTATCGTCTACGTGCACGGAGGCGGCTTCGTTCTCGGCAACCTTGACACTCATGATCGCATCTGCCGCATCCTCGCCCGCAACACGGGCGCGATCGTAGTAGCAGTCGATTACCGCCTCTCCCCTGAAGCGAAATTCCCTTCAGCCGTGGAGGAGGTCGCCTTCGTTGCGCAGTTCTTGCACGAAGAAGGAGCAGCCTATGGCATCGATACCGAGCGCATGGGATTCGCGGGTGATTCAGGTGGAGCACACCTGAACCTGGCCGCAACCTTCTATCTGCGCGACACCACGGATTCGATCGCTCATATCAAGTGCCTGCTGCTCTACTACGGTTGGTTCGGCCTTACCGATTCTTCATCCATGCGTCTTTTGGGTGGCCCGTGGGATGGCCTTGCCGAAGAAGACTGGATGTTCTATCAGCAGCTCTATGCGAACGATATCGAAGAGCTGAAGACCTCGCCTTACGCGAATCTCTTCTTGAACGATATGACGCACGACATGCCTGCCTGCTATATCGCAGCAGCAGAGTATGACCCGCTGCGCGATGACTCGAGCACGCTCGCAGCCATCTGCGATCAGTATGCGATCCCGTATCAGTTCGAGATGTTCGAAGGCGTGATCCATGCATTCTTGCATTACACCAAAGCGCTCGACGCAGCTAACGATGCGCTCGAGCACGGTGCCACCTTCTTCAAGGAGCAGGTTGGCATCGCAGAACCCGGTCTTGCCTAGCAAGGCCGCCCTACCCCATTAGCGACACGCTTGCTATATAAGCAAGCTGGCGATCGTCTTGAGGTGGTTCACGGGGGTAAACAGTGAACTCCGCCAAGACAATAAGGAAGAAGTTTGCTACCGCGAAGCGCAGTAGCACCCCAAAAGGAGGAAAACAATGGATTTCAAACTAAGCGTCGACCAGGAACTCATCGTCCAGGCTTATCGTGAGTACATGGAAAGCGAGCCCTGGGATCAGTACTTCCAGGAGTGCGACGAAAAGCATGAGTACCCGCTTCGCTGGGTGAAGGGACTCTGCGATCTCGGTTTCGATCAGATCATGCTCCCCGAAGACCGTGGCGGACTCGGCCTTGAGCAGCCGCTGGTCACCCTCATGGCAGTCTATGAGGTGCTCGGTCAGTACGGCGGCCCCACCTACGTGCTCTATCAGCTGCCCGGCTTCGAGACCATCATCCGCGAAGGCACGCCTGAACAGATCGATGCGGTCATGGCATATCTGGGCACCGGCGAGCAGATCTGGAACTCCGCTTGCACCGAACCAGGCGCAGGCTCCGATGTCTCCGCTCTCACCACCAACTACAAGCGTCGCGACGGTCACATCTACCTGAACGGCACCAAGACCTTCATCACCTCCTCCAAGGGCGTGAAGTGGCTCGTCGTCATGGCAAAGAACGCTGATGACCCGAGCGTCTTCACCGAGTTCATGGTGGACATGAGCAAGCCGGGCATCGAACTGGGCCCGCTGGACAAGCTCGGTCTACGCATGGATAGCTGCTGCGAGGTCTACTTCAACGACGTGGAACTCGATGAGTCGGATATCTTCGGCACAGAAGGCAACGGCTTCAACCGCGGCGTCTCCGACTTCAACTTCGAGCGCTGGCTGGTAGGTGCCTGCGACTACGGCAACGCGATCTGCGCATATGAAGATGCGCTGCGTCACGCCAATCAGCGCGAGGCATTCGGCAAGACCATCGGTCGCTTCCAGCTCAACCAGCTCAAGATCACCGAGATGACCATTCGCCTGAACGCCATGAAGAACATGCTCTACGAAGCAGCATGGAACGCCGATAACAATAATGGCGAATTCGACGCCGGCGAAGCAGCGATGTGCAAGTACTACTGCGCCAACGCCGCCTTCAAGGTAGTCGACGATGGCATGCAGATCATGGGCGGCATCTCTGTCGCGAGCGAGCATCGCATCAACCGCTTCTGGCGTGACCTGCGTGTCGACCGCATCTCCGGCGGTACCGACGAGATGATGATCCTCACCACTGCAAAGAACGCCCTGAAGAAGTATCGCTAGGCCTTAGCTTCGAACCTAAGAGAAACCACAAGGAGGAACCTCATGGCAATCCCAACTGAAAAACCAAGCTTCGGTGTCTTGGATGATGTGAAGGTCGTCTTCGCCGCCATGGAAGAAGCAGTGCCGCGTGCCTGCAACATCATGGCTGACTGGGGCGCAGATGTGACCTGGCTCGAAAACACGGGCTACGGCGATACGGTCCGCGACGCGAAGAACGCAGCTCAGGCTGAACGCCGCAACTGCCGCTCGGTCGCGCTCAACCAGTTCACCCCCGAAGGCAAAGAAGTGCTCTTGAAGATGCTCGCAGACACCGATATCTTCTTCGAATCTTCTAAGGGCGGCACTTGGCAGCGCAAGGGCATCACGGACGAAGATCTGTGGGCCGCGAACCCCAAGCTCGTCATCGTGCACTGCTCAGGATTCGGCGCCTATGGCGACCCGGATCGCGTGAAGCGCGCCGCCTACGATGGCACGGTCGGCCCGTATGCAGGCTTCACCTGCCAGAACGGCACGCCCGAGCAACCCATGATCACGATGCCCTACTCCGGCGACTACATCAACAGCTACCTGTTGATCGCAGCAACGCTCGCGGCGCTCCACAAGGTCGAGCGCACGGGTCAGGGCGAGAGCATCGACTGGGCGATGTACGAAGGCATCATGTACATGAGCCAGTACTACTTAGTCGATTACCTCAACGATGGTGTGAAGTGGCCGCGTGCGGGCGCCCGCAACCAGAACCTCTGCGGCATCGGTGTCTACAAATGCGCCGACGGTTTCATCGCGCTGAACCTCTTCGGCATCCGCCAGAACAAGTGGATGCTCGAGACCTTGGGTATGGGAGACGTATGGGGAACGCCTGAGGTGCCGGAGGATACGGCATCACTGTGGCTCTCCATGCCGATCGCACCTGAGTTCGAGCGCCGCCTCGAGGCATGGCTTGCCGAGCGCACCAAGCTCGAGCTCGAGGATGTTCTGGCTGAACAGGGTATCGCTGCTCAGAGCGTCTATGAGTTCGAGGACATGGTGGCAGACGAGCACATGAAGATGCGTGGCAACTTCATCGAATGGGAGACCAAAGATGGCGACACCTTCAAAGGCCTCTCCCCCATGCCGCGCTTCGAGCAGACGCCTGGCCAAGTGTGGCGCCCGATGCCTGAACAAGGCGGCGACACCATCGATGTGCTCACCAAGCTCGGCTACACGCCCGAGCAGATCGACGAGCTGATCGCGGCCAACGTGGTCAAAGCGGGCTAGCTCACCGCCTGGCAACAGTGCCAAGCTTCACGGGTTGCGCGCATCGCCACGAGCTGCAGCGCTCCCGATCTTTCCAAACGATCCCCTCCGGTCACCTGCCCCGGAGGGGATCTGGGGGGGGGAATCCTTAGGCAGGTCTTCTTCTCATCACGAACGAGCGCTCGAAGGGTCAGGCGCAAGCGTTCACCATGAGCTTTCAGGACACACGGGCTCGGTCCCGACCATGAACGCCAGATAGCACTGCCATGCGTGCGTTCGTTATGAGAAGGGGAAATGAAAATCTACCAGCATCTTTTCGTAGGAGGGGACGAAAATGGCCGACATCGTAGGAAACGAAACGCTCCGTGACCTGTGGCAAAGCGTGGTCGAGCGCAAGGGAAGACGACACTTCCTCACGTTCCAGAACCGCGTAGGCGATGTATTCGAATACACCTATGCCGCATTCGACGAGGACGTCAACCGTATCGCTAATGTGTTTCTCGATCTCGGCATCGAGAAGGGCGATCACGTGGCCCTTCACCTCCACAGCTCACCGGAATTCTTGATGTGCCTGTTCGGCCTTGCGAAGATCGGCGCGGTGGCAGTGCCCATCAACGAGCAATATCTCGCCGATGAAGCTGAATACATCCTGGAGAATTCGGACGCGATCTGCGTCGTGGTCGAGCCGCTCTTCTACGAGACGTACCAAGAGCTGCTCGCACGCGGCCATTACTTCCCCAAAGGCGTGGTAGTAGCTCGCGCAGGAACTGAATCACCCAAGAGCAATATCGATTTCTCGAGCATCTACACGCCGCTCGGCACGGTCGAAGAAGGCCAGCAGGGCATCTACGACTTCTGGATGATGCGCTGCGAACAGAGCGCGATCCTGCGCGATTCCTGCGAGCTTGCCTCCGACGATCCCGTGCAGATCATCTATACCTCAGGCACCACCTCCCGCCCGAAAGGCGTGGTGCTCACGCACGCGAACATGGTGTTCTCGGGGCTGTACGGAGATTGGGAAGTCTCGCTGCGCGGCAGCGATCGTGTGCTGACCTCAATGCCCGCGTGCCACTCGAACTTCCAGCTGGCCGCCCTGATGCCCGTGATCACCGCAGGAGCCTCCCTCATCATCGTCGAGAAGTATTCGGCGACCCGCTTCATGAAGCAGATCCGCCATTACAAGGCCACCGTCATCCAATGCGTTGCTATGATGCTGCGTACGCTGCTTCTCCAACCGGTCGATCCCGAAGAGAAGAACCACTGCGTACGTGAGGTGCTCTACTTCATCCCCATCACCGATGCGGAGAAGGAGGAGTTCGAGCAGCGCTTCAACATGAGGATCATGAACACCTACGGCTCGACCGAATCGATCGGCTGGGCTATTACCGACCCGCCCGTTGGCGCACGTAATTGGCCTTCAGTGGGACGCGCAGGACTCGGCTACAAGGCACGTATCTGCGACATGGAGGACAACGAACTGCCCCCTGGCGAAGTTGGCGAGATCCAGATAAAAGGCGAGCGTGGCCGTTCGGTGATGCTCGAGTACTACAACAACCCCGAAGCGACCGAGAATACCTTCAGCGTCGACGGCTGGCTCAAAACAGGAGATCAAGGTTATCAGGATGATAACGGTTGGTTCTACTTCGTCGATCGCAAGGTTAACATGGTTAAGAGGTCAGGAGAGAACATCTCCACTACCGAACTCGAGGAGATCCTCGAACAGCATCCTGCCATCGCTGAGGCTGCGGTGATCGGCGTTCCTGATCCGATCCGCGATCAAGCCATCAAGGCGTTCGTTCGCTTCGCACCAGGCGAAAGCATGACGCTTGCGGAAGTCGAGCAGTACTGCAAGGACCACATGGCATCGTTCAAGGTCCCCACCTTCTACGAGGTCGTTGAAGATTTCCCGCGTACTTGCAGCATGAAGATCGAGAAGAAGCTCTTAAGCTGACCACGCGGAAAGCGAGAACTTGCACCCAGTTTCGCTCCGCACTGCGCAGGCGATCATACGCTCCTGCGCGCAAATGATGAGAGAGGTTGATGAACGCCATGGCGATCAGTACCGAAATCGTTGGAAAAGAGTTCGGCCCCTTCGTACGCTCGTACGATTTCAGGGACTTGGAGATCTGTGCGCTCGGCTGCAATGCGGGCTACGACGGCATCACCGATCTTGAATACCTCAACGAAGGCGATGCGAACGACCCCCATCTGGCGGTCTTGCCCATCTTCGGCGTACCGCTCACGGTGAACGAAGAGATGACGCGCACGCTCGATTATGGATACGACTATTCAGGGTCGCTGCACTACGGATTCGAGATCGAGCTCCATGCCCCCTTCAAGATGTCCGATCGTGTCGAGACCTTCGTCACGCAAGACGCACTCTACGACCGCGGCGAGGGTCGCGGGTGCCTTTCCCTGCAAACAGGCAGGAGCTACAGCAACGACGGCTCTCATCTTTGCACGGTCAAGACCTGGGACGTCTGCATCAACGATGGTGGCTGGGGCGGTCCGAAGCCTCCGCACGATGTGGTGGAGATCCCCGATCGCTTGCCAGATGCCGAAGTGACCGAGACGGTCCCCTTCAACATGCCGCTCATCTATCGGTTGATGGGCGATTGGCATCAGCAGCACATCGATTGGGCCTACACCGAGCAAACAGGCCTTGCACGCCCGATTGTTCACGGAGTGAGCCTGGGTGGGTTCGCTATGCGCCACCTCATCTCAACCTGGTTCCCGGGCCAGCCTGAACGCATGACGCGCTTCAAGACGCGCATCACTTCCCCGGTCATACCAGGTCAAACGCTCACAACGCGCATGTGGCGCGTTGGCGAGAACGAAGGGCGCTTTCAATTGGTCGATGCCGATGCCAATATGACCGGAGCAAAACCGCATCTGAATTACGGAATCGTAGAATGGAACTAACGTTGGAATAAGGTGAGAGGTCATGAGACGAGCGATCAAGAAGATCACGCAAGCAGTAAGTCCACCACAAGCAGCACCTGTTGCCGCATCGGCAGGTGCAGCTGCTTCGGTGCCTACATCCACTACATCGGTAGCTGCGTGTAGCGCGGTAGCAGCTGTTTCGGGAACTGCGTCTGCTCCCGCTTCAGGAGGTGCGAGCGAACGCGCGACCAATGCCACCGTCGATGAAGTAGCAACTAAGGTCAAGAAGGCTGTCAACAAGACCATCGATGATGTCAAGATGACGCCCTTTTTGCGCAAGATCACCTTCTTCTCGAGCGGCGGATCCTTCCTGGATGGCTACGTCCTTGCCATCATCGGCGTAGCACTCACCCAGATCACCCCTCTCTTCGCCCTCGATACCATGTGGAGCGCCGCGGTTGGCGCTTCGGTGTTCTTGGGTATCTTCTTCGGTACGATATTAGGCGGCTGGCTGACCGACCTGGTAGGCCGGCGCGCCATGTTCATCATCGACGTAGTGGCCATCGGAGTGTTCTCAGTGCTCTCGGTCTTCGCCGCCGACCCGCTCCAGCTGGTCTTGGCACGCTTCGCGATAGGTCTCTTCGTAGGCGCAGACTACCCCATCGCCACCTCGCTCATAGCCGAGTTCACCCCGAAGGCGCACCGGTCCATCTCGATGGGCGCGGTCTCGGCTGCGTGGTATTTGGGCGCAACAGCCGCAGCTTTCGTCGGTTTTGCACTGGTAGGGATAGAAGATGGCTGGAAGTGGATGCTCGGCAGCGCGGTCGTTCCCTGCATCATCCTCTTGATCGGCAGGCACGACATCCCCGAGTCCCCACTCTGGCTGCAGAGCAAAGGGAAGTTCGCTGAAGCGCGTGCAGTCATGGACCGCGTGTTCGGTGAGGATATCGAGATCCATGAGGACGAGCAGCCCACGAAGACTTCGCTCGGATTCCTGTTCAAGGCAGGTTACTTCAAGCGCATCATCTACCTGGGCATCTTAACGCTTTGTCAAGTCGTTCCTATGTACGCGATCTACACGTTCGGCCCCGACATCATGAGCGCGTTCGGCCTTTCGGAAGGACGCATGTCCATTCTGGGTGAGAGCGCGGTGAGCCTCTTCTTCCTGATCGGCACGATCCCAGCCATGTTCTGGCTCAATTCCTTGGGCAGACGCCCGCTTCTGATCGGATCGCTGTTCTTCATGGCTGTCGGTCTCGTGATCTTGGGCATCTTCCCTGATGCACCGATCTGGGTCGTGATCATCGCATTCGGACTTTACGCATTCTTCAGCGGTGGCCCGGGCATCTTGCAGTGGCTCTACCCCAATGAACTCTTCCCTACCCATGTGCGCGCATCAGCGGTGGGTATCTCCATCTCGATCTCGCGTATCGGCACCATCATCTCGACCTACGGCACGCCGATCTTCCTCGAGAACTTCGGCGTTGGACCGACCATGCTGGTAGCTGCAGGACTCGTCATTTTGGGATTGGTGCTTTCGGTCATGATGGCACCGGAGACACGTGGACAATCGCTCCAGGAATCAAGCATGTTGAACTAGCGATCGACGGCGCCTTGCGCAACGTTCAAGTTTCGTAATGGCGCTCAAGATCCGTTTGGGCAATTTCGTCTGGTAAGCTGGCATCTATGTTCGAACAACAGCCTCAACAGCAACCCTTGCTCACACGCGAGCACCCAGATGAACTGCAGCCCGAATGCCATTGGGAGCTGGTCTGCAAAGATCCACTCGTCTATTCAGCCCATGTGCGCTTCAAGAATCTTGGTGATGGTGTTTCCAATAGCTATCTGGTCTACGACGATGGAGAGTGGCTGATGGTGGATGCTGGTGCGCCTGGCGAACAGTCCTATCACATCATGCGCGAGGCGCTCGAAGCGATCGGGGTCGATCTCGGCAAGCTCAAGCTCTTCTTGACGCATCAACACTTCGACCATTCTGGTCAGGTGAACAACATCTTGGCGCCAGGTACGCCCATTTACGGATCACGGATCGGGTTCGAGAGCAGGCATGAGCCGACCGCTTCCGAGATCGATGAGCTCTTCTTCCGCCGCATGCTGGCGATGGGTGCAAGTCCTGCTGATGCGCAAGCGTACGAAGCCTGCAACCGCGAAACGATCTTTATCGACGAGGAGCGCTTTGATATTCGCCCCGTTAAGGAAGGCGACACTATCACGGTCGGAAATCGCACGCTCCAGGTCTTCGAGGTGCCTGGGCATTCTCCCGATTCTCTCGTGCTCTTCGATGCCGATGCGGGCATCCTGTTCAGTGGCGATCACGTGCTTACCATCACCACGCCCGCTATCGATTCGTTCTTCACTGGCGAAGACGGTTACGAGCGCTATTTCGAGAGCCTGAAGAAGGTACAGAAGCTGAAACCCCGCCTGGTGCTCCCTGGCCATGGCAGCCCGATCAAGGAGGGCTTCTCGGACCGCATCAATGAGATCATCGATCGCAAAGCTGAGCGCCGTCGTGAGGTGCTGCGTGCTATCGCCGCACACCCCTATTGCATGGGAGAGACGGTGGCCCGCCTCTGTTCGAAGCGCCCTGAGCCTGAGCAGTGGTACAAGCTTCCCGCGGTTGCGCGCTACTACCTGCTGCTTGAAACGTTCGTCATGATCCAAACGCTCGTGGCGCAGGGCATCGTTCAGCGCATGGTGCTCACAGACGACGGGATCTACCGCCTCAAAGCTGCGAGCGGTTTCTAGCAAACCCTTCACGAACAAAAGGCCAGACCGCATGGATTGAGCATGCGATCTGGCCTATAAACGAGGAAAAGGCACCTCCGAGCGCGTGCCTTTTCCTTATCTTTAGGAGGGTATGTTCAAGCTGTTGTCTTGCGAGACAGCGTCCGTCCGAAGACTAGCGGCCGACCCACTTCGGCTCGCGCTTTTCGGTGAAGGCCAGCGGGCCCTCGATGCCGTCTTCCGTCTTCTCAAGGAAGCGATAGGCAGCATCGCAATAGCGCATAGCATCCTCTTCGCTCATCTGGTCGCAAGCATGGACAAGATACTTGGTCCATTTGAGCGCGAGCGGCGCATTCTGCAAGATCGTCTCAGCGATCTCGATCGCCTTATCCATGACCTCATCCGCAGGAACAGCATAGTTGATCAAGCCAAGCTCCTTAGCCTCAGGTGCTTTGATCTTCTTGCCAGTCAACAGCAACTCCATGCAATCCTTGCGGTTGATGTCGCGAGCAAGACGCACGATGCCACCCGTTGAAGCGATGATGCCAAGGCCAACTTCCGTGCAACCGAATTTCGCATTCTCATTGGCGACCACGATGTCGCAGGAGATCGCGATCTCCATACCGCCACCTGCAGCACTACCATTCACAGCCGCGATGATCGGCTTCGAGCAAACGCGTGCGGTCAAACCACCGAAACCATGCTCGGTGACCGTCTGACACTCGCCACCTTCAGAAAGCTCCGAAAGATCCTCGCCAGCGCAAAAGACCTTGCCCGTACCCGTAACGATGATCGCGCGGACCGCCGGATCCGTCTCGGCATTGTTCATGATGTTCTCCATCGCGCGAGACGTTTCGCCATTCAAAGCGTTAGCAACATCTGGTCGGTTGATGCGCATGATCAAAAGGCCATCGTCGCGAAGGTCCGAAACGACCGTATCTGTTCCGTAGTAATCTGCCATGTTATTCCTCCTTATAGTAAAGGTTCCCCCTTCTGCTTGACGGCCCGTTGAACATGTTCACACCAAGCTTGCCAAGCACGATTTTCATAGTATAGGTCGCGGAACACAGGGGCATCACATAAGGCTACGTATTGTTCAGATACCGTAAAACGATACCCTCACTACTTATTGAGTAGAGGCCATTGATTAGGCAGTTCAGCGGCAAGTTCAGCGCGAAATGCATTGCATTACCACCCGAACAACGAACAGGATGCAATGATCAAGAAGGCCGTGGTGAAAGCAGTCTTCATGCAATTGTTTTATGAGCAGACTCTTTTATAGAACATTGGTTCATCTCTGGCCATGATACGACCCATGGTTGGCACCATGGCCTCTACCTGCACCATGGCCCCGACCGTTATCAAAGTCCCTATGCGCTCCATTGTTTGCATTCTGTCCCTGATTTGACCCTGTTGGATCATCCGACGCGCAGGCAGCAATGCGATCATGCAACTCGCGCATGGATAGGCGAGAGCACTCCTCGAGCGTAGTATCGGGGTCCAATTCGATCAGTTCGACAGCTGCAGCATACCGGCCGCAACCCATGCCATGGCTATGAGCCTCTTCATAGAATTGCTGGCTTGCAACACTGCATGAACTCCTGCAAGGAACACTCGCAAGCCATGCTTCACTCGCATCGATCAAAGCCTGTTCCTGAGCCTGATCCTGAGAAGATACGCTCACCGCAACGAATGCATCTTCTTCAAAATACGGAGCGAGAGCATCGCTTTCAGCCAGTGTTTTCAGCGCTTGTTCATAGCTCATACCTTCAAGAGCAACCTTTGAAAGAGCCTCTACTCCATCATCATTGATGCCTTCGGAATCCACTACTGTTCCCGACTGGTCCAGTTTTAGCTGGATCGAGGGATTGATGTCTATGTCTACGAACGCCGTAGGTTCAAGGATTTCTTCTACCGTTGTTTCATGCTGAGGAATAGCGAAGAGAGCAGCCGCCACGATAAGGCATGCAGCTAGTGCTCCGCTCAAGATCGTCATGGTCTTTCGACGCTTCGTCCTCTTAAAAGAAGGCTCGATGACAGGGGCTTTTTCATTTGCACTCGATAAAGCTGACCGATCCACATGCGCATCAGCAGACGAGCGGTCAAGAACGCGATCAAGCGTCTGCTGCTTTACCGTTTGAGGCAGCTCGATGCTATCAAAGGCAGCTTTAACCTGTTCTTCCAGCTCATGATCTCTCATGACAGCGCCTCCTTCAACATCTTCTTTCCACGCGCTATCCAGGAATAGACCGTGTTTACAGGAGCATCTACTATCTCTGCGATCTCTGGCGCGGTATAGCCTTCATAAAGCGATAGAAAAAGAGGAAGGCGCGGCGGATCATCCAACGAACGGAATGCCTCCACTATCTCTAAATGTCGTGATTCTTTTGGGTCTTCATCCACAGAAAACTCGCAGCATGGACTCTCAGTTTCCTGATCGAACGAATGGTCTTTTCGATGCGCCGCACGCAGCATGTCACGACATACATTGGACGACACCTTGATGAGCCACGCCTTGCAATGCTCGTCATCCTGGAAATCCGTTTCCTCGGCAAGCGCATACTTCAAGAATGTCTCCTGAAAAGCATCTTGCGCGTCGTGGCTATGCCGGAAGAAGGTAACGCATACACGCCACACCGTTGACCCAAAGGTATCTATCGCTCTCTCAATGTCGTCACTCTTGCGCACATCATGCCTTTTCGCTAATACTCGTTATCAGGAATGTCTGCCATGGTGGCCACGATTGGCTGCTTCGCAATTAGCAGTCCCTCGATTGTCACACACTCCATCACCATCTGCATCAACATATCCTTGCCCACAAGCTGGTTCATGTCTATTCCCTGATGAAGGTCCTGCAGAGGAATTGGGGCCTTTCCCTGCCCTCCCCTGTCCTAAGCCTTCACCAGCACACCAAGAAGAATCACAGGTTCCCTGTTCATAGTGATCGCAAACACCATTACTATTCTCGTCGATGAATCTTTGGCTATTTGCAGCTGGACGAGATGCCTTGTTCGTAACCGCAGCAAACCGATCATCCGCGTTCGGTTGAGCGGACTCAGGTTGCTCGTTCGCGGCTGGAACGGTCGTGTCAAACTGATCGACCTGCCTCTCAATACCGAACGCGCTCTCAGCTTGCACTGCGTTTTCGGTTGAGAACACGGCCGCCGAACCAAATGCAAGCGCAGGGATCGCTAGAACAGCGCATACCGCCACTGCTAACAAAGCAAAAGACCGCTTCTTCATGTGCTTCTTCATGAGGTAACCTTCCTCTTATACTTCCTCTCTTCTCTTAACACGATTCAGCGCTGCAAATCCTTGCAAAAAAAGAAAGAAGGGAATCAAAAAACGGAGGATATTTACTTCTGTTATTGATGCCGCGTTTGTACTCGTAGGAGAGCTTAGAGCGCTGCTGAGGATGAAACGGGGTTGACGGAACCGCCGAAAGTGACCGGAGCTTCGAAGTATTCCGCATCGAGCGACGGGATCATCTCAGCAGTCGAACGCTCAGAGGATGTTTCGCGCTCCGCCCCCGCGAAGTCGATCAGCGCCGCGCTCACGGCTTCCCAAGGGCTCTCATCAAGCTGAAGCTCTCGATCGATCTTGCGAATGGGTTCGATCGTGCTCTCGAGCCAGAGCATGGCATCTTCACGCTCGAGCCCTGCGATGAACTCAAGGAAGATGGGCAGATGATCCGGTAATTCGGTGGTGGTCAGATCGAGTCCATGCTCTTTGTAGAGCCTGTTCAGCTCCACCATCACGTGTCCTCTATCGCGCGAATCGCCCTGCGTGTGCTCAAAGAGATTCAGGCTCGCATGCTTGCCGATATCGAAGGTCGACACATAAGCGGACTGGAGCGAGGTAAGGTCCGTCCCTTTGACCCATGCGACGAACTCATCCAGGCGCTTCTTCGAGCCAGCTTCCAACTCTTCGCTCTTCTGCAACACCGCGTCGATCTCAGGAAGGCTTTCCAGAAGATCCTCATCCGGATAGAGCAAAAGACAGGCAAGAGCTTTCAATTCCCAGATCATCGTATGGTCCTTTCAAACGCGCGCAGGCGCTCGTCGTCATCGAAACAGCGTTCGATTCATTATAGGCAACATCAACCGATGAACGAACGAACACTCAGGCTCGTAGGACATGAGGTCTCGCCTGAAAGCGCAGGCTAACAGCATAGGTAACAAGTGTCCAACAAAAGACCTACAGAAAGATTAGAACAATCCAATACGCACTGTTGAATTAACAAGATTAGGTATGCTCATGGAGGGTTTATGTAGACGGCGTTTCAACCGCTGTTTTGAGGCCGTTGCATTCACTAAGAACGGAAGTGATCGCCATGAAAGCAGATATAAAAGAATGGGATCCTGAAGACCCGAAGAAATGGGACAAGCGCTTGGCTTGGACCACGGTATGGATCTCCACCTTCTCGTTGACCTTCGGCTTTTGCGCTTGGTATCTGGTACCCTCGCTGGCACCGCACCTCAACGCCGTTGGTTTTCACCTTGATGCAAGCCGCTCTATTGGCTCGTGGCGATGGTAGGCCTCTCAGCAGGCACCCTGCGTATCGTATGGACCTTCCTACCGCCCATAATGGGTACACGCAAGCTGGTCTTCATGTCGACCATCTTGCTGCTCATCCCGCTTGGTTGCTGGATATATGCGGTAACGAACCCAGGGCTTCCTTTCGAAGTGCTGATGCTATTCGCCTTCCTTGCTGGCATCGGCGGTGGCACCTTCTCAGGACTCATGGCGTCCACCAATTACTACTTCCCGAAGAGCAAGCGCGGCTTTGCCCTCGGCGTACAAGGCGGCTTGTCGGACTTCGGCACCTCGCTCGTTCAGTTCGTTACGCCGATCGTCATCACGTTTTCCGTATTCGGAATCTTAGGCTCTCCACAGCATGAGGTCGTAGCAGGGCAGGTCAAAGAGATCTGGCTGCAGAACGCTGGCTGGATATGGGTTCCGCTCGTAGTGATCCTCTCCATCCTGGCCATCGTCTTGCTGCGTTCGGTCCCGGTCACGGCGAACTTCAAGACTCAGATGTCCATCTTCAAGAGCAAGCACACCTGGTTCATGACGCTGTTCTACTACGGAACGTTCGCCACCTTCGCAGGCTTAGGCGCGCATTTCGCGCTGATGGGCGATGGCGTCTTCAATCATATCGAAGGCGCACCCTCTGCTATCGCTTTCGCATGGGTCGGGCCTGCTATCGGCGCCCTTTCTCGCGTCGGCGCAGGCAAGGTCTCGGACAAGATCCGCGGCGGGCGCGTGACCACGATCATGGCTGCGGCAGTGATCATCGGCCTCATCTTCCTGTGCGTCTATAAGCCCGACTCCGTTATGGGTTGCTGGATCTGGATGATCGCGATGTGGTGGGTGTTCTTCTGGACAGGATGCGGCAACGCCTCCACCACCCAGCAGATGGCCGTGCTCTTCCCGCCTGTTCAAGGTGGCGCAGTAGTTGGCTGGACCTCCGCTATCGGAGCATACGGCCCGTTCACCATCGGCGTTCTGCTCGCATCCACGAGCCCGCTGGTGATGTTTGCGGTATCCGCGGTCATCTTTGCCGCCATCTTGGTGACCAACGTCTTCTTCTACGACAGGAAGAATGCGCCGAACCGCTGCTAGAAAAGGCAGTTTAACGTCAGGGCTTCATGCCAAGAACAACATCCACGCGCTCGAGCAACACTCACCGCTCGAGCCATGATGAATAGGGGTTCATATGTCGAAATTCACCGAAGGTTCGCTGTTCTTCAAGAAGCGCGTTGGGACCTACGCCGACGGTTGGGGCGAAGTCACCGACGAGAACCGCAACTGGGAAGATGCCTATCGTGATCGTTGGGCGCACGACAAGATCGTGCGCTCTACGCATGGTGTCAACTGTACGGGATCATGCAGCTGGAAGATCTACGTGAAGGACGGTATCGTCACGTGGGAGACCCAGCAAACGGACTACCCTCCTACCCCTTGCGGCGTTCCGAATCACGAACCGCGTGGATGCCCTCGTGGTGCAGGGTATTCGTGGTATCTCTACAGCGCGGCGCGCGTCAAGCATCCGCTCATCCGCGCTCAACTTCGCGATGCATGGCGCAAAGAGCGCGCTCATCACGAGCCCCTCGAAGCATGGAAGCGCATCGTCGAAGATCCCGAAACCCGTGAAAGCTACGTGAAAGTACGTGGCCTTGGCGATCTCGTTCGCACGAGCTGGGATGAAGCCACCGAGATCATAGCGGCCGCCAACCTCTACACGATCGAGAAATATGGCCCCGATCGCATCGCGGGCTTCTCGCCGATCCCCGGCTATTCCATGGTGTCTTATGGCGCTGGCGTTCGCTATCTGTCGCTCATCGGCGCAACGCCCCTTTCATTCTACGACTGGTATTGTGACCTTCCGCCTTCATCACCTCAGACCTTCGGAGAGCAAACGGACGTGCCCGAGTCGGAAGCATGGTATTACTCCAACTACATCCTCTGCTGGGGTACGAACATCTCCATGACGCGAACGCCCGATGCGCACTTCATGATCGAAGCGCGTTACAACGGCACGAAGCTCGTCAATATCTGCCCCGATTACTGCGAGAGCACGAAAGACGCAGACTGGTGGCTGCATCCCAAGCAAGGCACCGATGCTGCTCTGGCCCTCGCGATGAACTTCGTGATCTTCAAGGAATTCCACCTGGACAACCCCGATCCCTACTTCACTGATTACGTACGGAAGTTCACCGACCTTCCCATGCTGGTCTGCCTCGATAAGCGCGCGGGCAAAGATGCCTATGTGGCAGGGCGCACGCTGCGCGCGAGCGATCTTGAAGCCTACGCCAAGGCGGGCAATAGCCAGTGGAAGACGGTCGTATGGGATGAGACGAGCGATACCCCTGCCGTACCGCAAGGCTCGATCGGCTACCGATGGGAGCAGGAAGCGAACGGCGATGAGGGCAAATGGAACACCCTCGAGATCGATGGAGAGACCGGCAAGGACATCCATCCTCGCTTGAGCTTCATCGATTCCTCAGACGAAGTGGTTGCGCTGAACGTCCCCTATTTTGGCGATGAGAGCATCCCGCTGTTCCCTGGCAACACCGACGATGGCCCCGTGCTCGAGCGCGCAGTGCCCGTGAAGCGTATCAAGACAGCCGAAGGAGAAGCCCTTGTCACAACGGTCTTCGATCTCTTTGGCGCGTTCTTGGGCATCGACCGCGGTATCGGTGGTCAGGTGGCCAAGGGCGAGATGGATAACGTTCCGTTCACGCCTCGTTGGCAACAAGACATAACTGGCGTACGCGCTGAAGACGTGATACGTCTCTCGCGAGAATTCGCAACTGCAGCCTCTACCACCAAAGGGAGAGCATGCGTGCTCATGGGCGCTGGACTCAATCAGTGGTATCAAACCGACAATGCCTATCGTGGCATCATGAACATCCTCATGCTCTGCGGAACGGTAGGTGTTCCTGGAGGCGGCTGGTGCCATTACGTCGGGCAGGAGAAGATCCGCCCCGAAGCCGGATGGGCAGAATTCTCATTCGCACAGGACTGGATCCCTGCCTCACGCCAGATGAACGCAACAAGCTACTTCTACGAGCATGCTGATCAGTGGCGCTATGAGCGCATGCCGCTTTCCTATATGCGCTCCCCTCTTGCCGATGCGAAGCGCTATAGCGGCACCTATATAGATTGCAACCTCCAGAGCGTGAAGATGGGATGGCTCCCCACCGCTCCACAGCTCGATGTCAACCCTATCAACATCGCTGAAAAGGCGAAGGCAAGTGGCCAAACAACGCAAGACTATCTTGTTGATGCGCTCAAGAACGGCGATATCCACTTCAGCCTCGAAGACCTCGATGAGCCCTTCAATTGGCCGCGCAACCTCTTCGTCTGGCGCTCGAACATCTTGGGCTCCTCGGGCAAAGGACAGGAATACTTCCTTAAGCATCTCATGGGCGCTCAAGACGGCATCGTTGGCGAAGAGCTTTCCGCCGAAGAAGAGGACCTCATGCCCGAGCTCATCAAATGGAGAGAGGCTCCCACTGGCAAGCTCGACCTTTTGGTCAACCTTGATTTCCGCATGTCCACCACGAGTCTCTATTCCGATATCGTTCTTCCCGCAGCATCGTTCTATGAGAAGAACGACATCAACACAACGGATATGCATAGCTTCATCCATCCGTTCGTGAAGGCTGTTTCATGCCCTTGGGAAGCCAAAAGCGACTGGGAGATCTTCGAGCTGCTTGCCAAGCGCATCTCGCAACTCGGCGGTGCCTATCCTGAGCGTTTCGGCTCCGTGAAGGATGTGCTGCTCACGCCGCTCGGCCACGATACGGCATCCGAACTGGGACAACCGCTCGAAGTGAAGCGCTGGTACGAAGGAGAATGCGATTTCGTGCCTGGCAAGACCGCCCCGCATATCGTTGAAGTGGAGCGCAATTACGCCAACATCCACGATATGTACTGTTCGGTAGGCCCACGCCTCTCAGAGAACGGCGGCGGCAATCGTGGCATCAAATGGGGTCTCGATCAGGAGATCGAAGAGCTGGCCGAGCTCAACGGCACGATGAAGGAAGGCGTTGCCCAAGGTCGTCCGAAGATGGATTCTGATATCGCGGCAGCCAATATGATCATGCGCGTCTCGCCCGAGACCAACGGCAGCCTTGCCTACAACAGCTGGGATTTCGTCGAGAAGCAAAGCGGCGTTCCCTGCAAGCAGCTCTCTGAAGAGCATCGGGGCGATAAGCTCACCTTCTTCGACCTTCAGATCCAATCGCGCAAGACCTTCACGGCGCCCGATTGGTCTGGCACCGAAAACGATGAGATCCCCTACATCGCGTTCTGGCAGAACATCAACCTGAACCTTCCGTGGCGAACGCTCACCGGCAGGCAGCATTTCTACCAAGATCACGAATGGATGCGCGCGTTCGGCCAGGAATTCCCCCAATACCGACCGCCCGCAGACCAGCGAGCATTGGCTGGCTATCAGCATGCTGCCGATAACGGGCATCCCACCATCATGCTCAACTTCACGACGGTCCACCAGAAATGGGGCATCCATTCGACCTATTACGACAACGAACGCATGCTCTCGCTCTCGCGAGGGGGCCCCACTATCTGGCTCAACGACAAGGACGCGAAAGCTGCTGGCATCGAAGACAACGATTGGGTCGAATTCTGGAATGCCAACGGTGCGATGGTGGCGCGCGCCATCCTCACCTCACGCATGCCAGAAGGCCTCTCGATCCTGCAGCATGCGACCGAGAAGATTATGAACACGCCAGCTTCGAATGTCACGGGCATTCGCGGTGGCGACCATAATTCTCCGACACGCGTCGTGATCAATCCAACACACATGATCGGCGGCTATGCGCAGCTCTCGTTCCACCTGAACTACTACGGGACCATTTGCCCGAATCGCGACGATTTCATCTGGCTCCATAAGCTCGATTCTGTTGAGTGGCTCGATGAAGAAGCCGAGACAGAAGCCGACATTCTGACCAAACGTGTCGTCGCGAAAGACTGCTAGCCCGAGGTACAAGGAGGAAGACGCTATTATGAAGATACGCGCTCAAGTTACGATGGTCTTGAACCTCGATAAGTGCATCGGGTGCCATACCTGTTCGGTCACCTGCAAGAATGTATGGACGAATCGACCGGGCATGGAATATGTCTGGTTCAACAATGTCGAGACGAAGCCGAGCACCGGCTACCCGAAGCAATGGGAAGATCAAGACAGATGGAAGGGTGGCTGGCAGGTCAAGAACGGAAAGCTGCAGCTGAAACGCGGGCCTCGCTCGTGGCTCTTGGCTGGCATCTTCAGCAATGGACTGCTGCCGACCATCGACGAATACTACGAACCCTATACCTTCGATTACCAGAAGCTGCAAAAGGCGCCTCTCATGAAAACGGCACCTACCGCCCAGCCAGTCAGCTACATAACGGGCGAAGTCATGGACAAGATCGAAGGGAGCGCTGCCTGGGAAGACGATCTTGGTGGCGTAGATGTTGAAGCGGTAGAGGATATCAACCTCAAGGGCGTTTCGCGCGAGATCTACGCGCAATATGCGAATACGTTCATGTTCTACCTCCCGCGCCTTTGCAACCATTGCCTGAATCCCGGATGCGTAGCAAGCTGCCCATCGGGCTCCATATACAAGCGCGAAGAGGACGGCATCGTCTTGGTCGATCAGGATAAATGTCGTGGCTGGCGCATGTGCATGACCGGTTGCCCGTACAAGAAGGTCTACTACAACTGGTCGAGCGGAAAGGCAGAGAAATGCATCTTCTGCTATCCCCGTATCGAGAGCGGATGCCCAACCGTATGCTCTGAATCATGCACGGGCCGCATTCGCTATGTAGGGGTCGTCCTCTACGATGCCGACAAGATAAAAGAGCTTGCAAGCACCGAGAACGATGCGGATCTCTACGAAGCGCAGCGCAGCGTTTTCCTCGATCCGTTCAACCTCGATGTTATCGAAGAGGCACGCGCTGAAGGCATATCGGATGAGTGGATCACGGCGGCGCAGAAGTCGCCCGTGCGTAAGCTCATCGAATGGGGACTCGCCTTCCCGATGCATCCCGAATACCGCACACTTCCGATGGTCTGGTACGTTCCTCCCCTTTCGCCGATCGCTCATGCTATCGATGCAGGCAAGCTCTCGATGGACGGTATGTTGCCGAAAGCAGAGGACTTGAGGATACCGATCCAGTATCTCGCCAACCTCCTTGCTGGTGGAAACACCCAGGTCGTCCAAGATGCCCTATCGCGCTTGCTGCTCATGCGTTCCGTCGTAAGGCACTACAGCGATTCAGCAGGGCTCGATCAGTACCTGAAGAGCGAATTGCCGCTCGATGCCATCAAAGAAGCTCCCGAGATCGACGAGCTTCGCGCGCTCGGCCTTACGCCTGAAGATGTTTGCGAAATGCATTCGCTGCTTGCCATCGCGAACTACGAGGATCGCTTCGTGATACCCACCGCTAACCGCGACCACGAGGCGAGCGTGCTCAAGCAAGGTGAACAAGGCATGAACATGGGCGGCGGCCGTGATCAGCGGTATCGCGCATCGAAGATCTTCGGAGGCCCGATGGATAGGAAGATCGCACCTACGTTCAAGGATTATGAAGTAGCTGCCAAGCCAAGGAAGCAGAAGTGATGACTATGGATACGGATCTTACACACCTTCTCTATTTCATTGTTTATCAGGTATTTCCCTATGTGGTCATCACGGTTTGGCTGGTGGGGAGCTTCATCCGCTTCCTCACGCACCCCTACACGGTGAAGAGCCAAAGCTCGGAGCTTCTGGGCGGCAAGAAAGAGATCAACTGGGGCGCACGATTCTTCCACGTCGGCGTTATCGGGCTGCTCTTCGGACACCTATTCGGACTGTTCGTACCCAAGCAATTCCTTCTGGATATTGGCATCACGCCGCAAATGACCCAAGTGCTCGAGATCATCGCAGGCGGTGCCTGCGCAGTGCTCTGCCTCATCGGCATCACGTTGATGATCCACCGACGCATCACCAACCCGCGCATTCGCAAGACCTCGCGTCCGAGTGACTGGCTCGTTTTGGTGGTGGTTGGCGCAGTGCTCATCATGGGTGCAACGAGTGTTGTCAACGCAGCACTCTACGACAAATCAGGCGAAGGCCTCTTGGATTTCGTGAACTGGGCCATCGCCTTGGTCACGCTCCAGCCTGATGCCTACACGCACCTGATCGATGCAGCCACCCCGCAGAAGATCCATATCTTCATCGGACTTTGCGTCTTCCTCATCGTTCCGTTCACCAGGCTGATACATATCTGGAGCGGATACGCATCGCCGATCTATCTCATGAGGAGCATGCAGAAGATGCGCATGAACGGTGCTCCCATGGGAAGCGATCGGCCCGTCGATCGCCCGGTGCGCGCTGGAGAACGAGAGCTGGAATGATCCCGCAAGAATCGCTTCGGTGATTTGCTGCGGTTTGCTGGTGGACTGCTTAGCATGAACGCTCAAGCAGGCCAACGTTTAAGGAAGGAAAGGACTTGACCATGGCTCACGTGAATGACGTTCTGAGCGATCGTACGGTTCATAAGTGCACGAGGCTACGCGAAGCGAAGTGCGGCACTACCGTATGCCAATTCTGCGCAGTAGGCTGTTCGCAGCTGGCCTTCTATAAGGACAAAGAGCTCATCGAAGTTGAAGGCGATCCGCGCTCCCCTATCAATGCGGGGCGTCAATGTCCCAAGGGCATGTCGACGTTCATGCTGAACCGCAACCCCTATCGAGAGACGCGCGCGCTCTACCGCGCACCAGGTGCGAGCGAATGGGAGGAGAAGAGCATCGATTGGATGCTCGATGCCATAGCCGATCGCATCTGGGAGACTCGCAATAAGGGGTTCGTCGAAAAAGACGAGAACGGCCTCACGATAAACGCGGCGACGAACATCGGGTTCATCGGCGGATCGGCTCTCGATAATGAAGAGTGCTATCTCATCCGAAAGCTCTTCACGGGAGGTCTGGGCATCTTGCCCACCGAGAACTCCGCACGGTATTGCCATTCCACCACCGTTGCAGCGCTTTCGCCAACCTTCGGATTCGGTGCCTGCACCAATCCCCCGCGCGACCTTATCAATAGTGACTGCATCCTGATCATGGGATCGAATATGGGAGAGGCTCATCCCGTGGCGTTCCATTGGCCGATGGAAGCGAAGCGCAAAGGCGCGATCACCATTCATGTCGATCCTCGTTTCACGCGTACCTCTGCGGCATGCGACCACTACGTTCACACGCGTCCTGGCGCGGATATCGCTTTCATCGGAGGCCTCATCAATTACGTCCTCGAGCATGATTATTGGTTCAAGGAGTACGTGATCAACTATACGAATGCCGCTACGCTCATCGATCCCGGTTTTGAGTTCGATGATGTGCGCGGCTTCTTCAATGGATGGGATCCTGAGACCAATTCATATTCTCAGGCAGGAACCACTTGGGATTATCAATACGAGATGAATCCCGATGGCAGCTATGGACAACCCAAGCAAGATCGTACCCTTCAAGACCCTCACTGCGTGTTCCAGCTGATCAAGAAGCAGTTCAGCTACTATACACCTGAAGTGGTAGCCGATATCTGCGGGTGTCGCCCAGCAGACATCGTGAAGGTCGGCGAGCTCATCGGCAGGAACTCCGGACGCGATCGCACCACAGCTTTCTGCTATGCGACCGGCTTCACGCAGCATTCCAGCGGCTCCCAGATCATCCGTACCGCCGCTATCTTGCAGCTATTGCTCGGCAACATCGGTCGCCCTGGCGGCGGCATCTTAGCGCTCCGCGGACATTCCAACGTGCAAGGCGCTACCGATGTTCCCACGCTGTTCAATGTCTTGCCGAACTACATTCCCCAACCAGAAGCGCATCCTGGCAACGCCACCTTGGCTGATTACCTCGCTAATGGTCACGGTTTCAGCGGCGCGCTCGACAAGACGAGCGATGGCATGTGGAAGCTGGAGACCGAACGTGGTTCGTGGGCATCACTGCCGAATTACATGGTCAGCTTGCTCAAAGCTTACTATGGCGAAAACGCCACCAAAGACAACGAATATGGCTATCAATGGCTCCCGAAGCTCAGTGACAACGAATCGCTCACCGTCTCCATGGAAAAAGCCCTTCGTGGCGGTATGGATGGCATGGTGGTGATCGGCCAGAACATCGCCGTGACCAACCCCAACACGGGCTGGAGCCGCGATGCGATGCGAAACCTCGAATGGCTCGTGGTGATGGATCTCTTCGAGAATGAAAGCGCTTCAGTCTGGTATGCCGATCCCAAAGGACCTTCGCCCGATGAATGCCAAACCGAAGTCTTCTATTTGCCAGTCTGCACCTGCTTGGAAAAAGAGGGTTCCGTCACGAACACCGAACGCGTACTGCAATGGCACGAGCGCATCCAAGAAGCACCCGGAGCAGCTCATGCGGATTCGTGGTACATCTACCAATTAGGTAAGAGACTTCAGGCGAAAGCGAATGCAACGACCGATGAACGCGATGCGGGCATGCGTGCGCTCTATTGGGATTACGATTCGAACGGTCCTACCAGAAGCGAGCGAGAATTCGAGCTCACCCCTATCGAAGGCGACTTGGACATGATGAAGGTCGTCAGAGAGATGAACGGATTCAACATCGATGATGGCTCGGTCTGCCAAGGGTCTGGCACGCTCAAAGACGATGGCTCGACGGTATGCGGATGCCGCCTGCTCTCGGGTATCCTCGGCCCCGAAGGCGAGAACCTGATGAATCGCACGGAGACAGGAGATGTCCACAACGGATCGATCTTCTCGGACTATCGCGTGAGCTGGCCCGAGAACTCTCGCATCCTCTACAACCGCTGCTCCGCCGATCCAGAAGGCAAGCCTTGGTCAGAGCGCAAGAAACTCATCTGGTGGGATGAGCAGCTCGAACAATGGGTAGGTTACGACAAGCCGCAGTGCAATTCGAAGAAGCCGCCAACTTACCAACCAGAACCGGGCGCAACAGGCGATGCGGCGCTTGCGGGCGATTGCCCCTTCGGCGCTCATTCGGACGGCAAGGGATGGCTCTTCGTGCCCTACAGCATCAAAGAGGGCCCCATGCCGGTCTACTACGAAACCACCGAATCACCCTATGAGAACAGGCTTTGGGAACAGACGCGCGATCCTGGATTGGTCATCGTCGACGATGTTGAGAACCCCATCGCACCTGTGGGCGAGCACGATTATCCCACGATCATGACCACCTACCATGTGACCGAGCACTGGCTCTCCGGTGCGCAAACGCGCACGATGCCGTGGCTCGTCGGATTGCAGCCAGAACGCTTCTTGGAGCTCTCTCCCGAGCAAGCAGCGAGCATCGGCGTGGAGACAGGAGATTATGTCACCGTCGAAAGCGAACGCGCTAAGCTGCAGATCCGCGCCCTCGTAACGCCCCGCTTGCGCATCGGCGAGGTCTACGGACAGAAGGCGACCGTCGTTGGCGCGTTCGTTGCATCAGGATACAAGGGCTTGATGGTCAGCGACATTACCAACGACCTCAGCCCCGCCATCATGGCTTCCGATGGTCTGATTCCCGCATCTAAGGGATTTGCGGTACGGATCACCAAGGCAGACCCGAACGACCTGCAGAAGCTCGATCCATATCCGCTCGAATACGACCCCTTATTCGATGAGCCGATCCCTGATACCCCCTGGCCGGCTCAACCGGAAGGGAGGAACTAACCATGAAGCCGAACCCGCGAAACATACTCAAGCTTTCCGATAAGCGCTACGACGCAAAAGAGCCGCACAAGAATCGCAGACTCGATGTTGTCTACTCCTTGTTCAAGCGCCGTGATCCGCTTCCTGCGCAAACGGAGATGGCCTTCTTCACCGATACCTCCATCTGCTCAGGATGCAAGTCATGCGAAATCGCCTGCAAGCAATGGAACATGCTCAAGACCACAGATATCCAATGGTCGGGGAATAGCTACGACAATACCCGCGATCTTTCTTCAGAGAACTGGCGGCACGTCAAGTTCATCGAACGCTTCTCAGAGGTCAATGAAACGGACCGAACAGCCCCCACCTCGATGGATGGGTTGCTCCATGAGCCGAAGCAAGGGCAATGGCTCTTCATGGCCGACCACTGCAAGCATTGCCAGGAGTCACCCTGTCATGAAGCCTGCCCTACCGGCGCCATCATTCGCAATGAATTCGGGGGTATCTATTACCAGACCGATATCTGCATGGGCTGCCGTATGTGCGTGGCTGCCTGCCCCTTCGGCGTCCCTGAAGTGAGCAAAGAGACCGGCCATTCAATGAAGTGCGCTGAATGCTACGACCGCTTGCGCGACGGGTTGGAGCCTGCCTGCGCTACAGCGTGCACCACCGGCGCGATCCAGTTCGGTCCGCGCGAAGAGATGGTCGAACGTGCGCGTGCAAGATTGGCGGTTCTTCACGAGCAAGGTTTCGAGAAAGCCAACCTGTACGGCGTTGATCCCTTTCAGGATTACAAACCGCTCAATTCGTTCTACCTGTTGATGGACGAGCCTGCTGTCTATGGCTTGCCAGCGCAACCGAAATTGCCCGTAAGCTTCATGATCGGCGATTACGCCAAAGCTATAGGAATGCTCGCGATCGCAGCCATCACGATCGTTGTTTGTCTGCTGTAGGAAGGAAAATGATCATGGATAGAACATGGATTGAAGGTCAGCCTTCTGCATACCAACAGCACGATACCGTTCATTTTCCTGATTGGAAGAACATCATCGTGTGGGATCTTTTCTTCAACAATCTCACTGCGGGCTTCATGTTCGTGACGATGATCACGTGGCTCACCGCCCCAGCGCTCTTCGGTCCCGTCATGCCGATCGCACTCACGCTCGCGTTCTTCATCGTTCTTTTCGATCTGCTCTTGCTCGTTGCCGACCTGGGCGATCACGTTCGATTCTTGCATGCTATGAGGGTCCTGCATCCCACCTCTCCCCTATCGGTCGGCGTGGTGGGCCTGATCTTCTATTCGATCATGCTGTTCATCGCGCTCGCCATCTACTGGGTTACGGTCGCATTGCTCGCAACCATTGGGCTGCCTCCCGAAGTTGTTGTGGTACTCGATGTGCTCTTCCGTCTCTTCGCGGTCTTAGCGCTCATCGCAGCGTGCGTGGTGATCTGCTACAAAGGCGTGGTGTTCAGCTGCACATCGCAGCCCGGCCTCAAGAAAGCACGTTGGCTCACCTGTTGGGTAGCGAGCGATGCTCTTACGATGGGAATGGGTCTTCTGATCGTGCTCTCGCTCGTTTTCGGCCAGATCGCTGCCGTAGAAGCGCTCATCATTCCGTTCATCGCGCTGATCGTTTTCCGCTGCTTCACCTACGCACTGGTGTGGATGAATATCCACGAACGCGCCTCCAAGATGTACTCTAAGGCGGTTCTCGCGGGCAATGCGATCGTTGTCTATGGCATCGCAGGCATCTGCGCCATCGCTGCCTGCTTCTTCGGGCCGCTCGGTGCGGCTGCCGCTGGAGTGCTCTGCCTCCTTGCAGGGGTCTGGGAACGCTATTGGGTCATCTATGTGGCTCACCCGCATTGATGCTGCCCTAAAAGCAACAATATGTTTCTCTATCAGAGTCGTATAGGTGCGCATACGCATTGATGCTATCCTGTCACCAGCGAACAGTGACGCACAAGAGCCTGCCCATCTCAAACAAGGAGTTCCCATGATATACAACGAACGTGATCTGCGCGAAGCTCAAGCACTCGATATCGCCCAAAAGATGCTCGTTGCAGCACGCACTGCTCCGAAAGGAAAGGGCATCGATGTGCTCGAATGCGCTGTTGTGAACGGCGATGAGAAGGAAGCTCTCGCGGTCGCCATGGAAACCATCGGCAAAGAGCGCGGGCATGCGTTCTTCCTTCGCGATGCAGGATGCGTTCGTGCGTGCCAATGCGTAGTGCTCGTTGGAACCAGACCTAAGGTTCAATCTTTGAACTGCGGTTATTGCGGGTTCCTGACCTGCGGCGAGAAGCCCGCCGAAGCACCTTGCGCGATCAATGTGATCGACGTGGGTATCGCGCTCGGCTCTGTCGTCTCGCGTGCGCAAGCCTACGGGGTCGATACGCGCATCATGTTCTCCGCTGGCACTGCCGCTGAACACCTTGGCTTACTTGGTGAAGGTGTTCAGCAGGTTCTTGCCATTCCCGTGAGCATCAGTTCGAAGAGCCCCTTCTTCGATCGCGGATAAGGAAGGTCCATGGCATTCGACTTCAAAAAGGAATACAAGGAATTCTACCTGCCCAAACGCAAGCCCGAGATCATTGAAGTTCCTCCTATGAACTATGTTGCCGTTCGAGGCAAAGGCGACCCGAATGAAGAAGGTGGCGCATATAAGAACGCGATCGGCATCCTTTATGCCATCGCTTACACCATCAAGATGTCGAAGATGGGCGATACCCACATTGACGGGTATTTCGATTTCGTCGTCCCTCCCCTTGAGGGCTTTTGGTGGCAGCAAGGTCTTGATGGCGTTGATTTTTCGAACAAGGAAACGTTTGAATGGATATCAGCTATTCGCCTTCCCGATTTCGTCACACCTGAAGTATTCGCCTGGGCACAAAGCGAAGCTGCGCATAAGAAAGGTCTCGACACCTCAAGCGCCGAACTGGTGACCATAGACGAGGGGCTTTGCGCGCAGATCATGCACCTCGGAAGTTACGACGAAGAACCCGCCACGATCGCGCTGCTCGACGATTTTGTTACCAGCGAAGGCTATGCGCTCGATATGTCGAACACCCCCGAAGGTCGGCATCATCACGAGATCTATCTTTCGGACCCGCGTCGCACCAAGCCCGAAAACCTCAAGACGATCATTCGTCATCCGATCCGTAAGCTATAGACTGGATTACAAGCTCTTCCGAATAGCACGTGCGCTAGTGCTTCTTCTTCCTGACGATGCGTGAATACCAGAAAGAGAGCACGAACCCTACCGCAATGATGCCGATGATGATGCCAAGCGTGATCTCGAAACCAGATGCATAGGCGGTTGCCCTTGATGCGCCCGCAGCGGTAAGATGCTCCATCTGCCCCGACATGATTCCCACAAAAAGCGCCGTACCGATCGAGCCTGCGATCTGAACGAGCGTTGAGTGGATCGAGGAGGCATGTGAGGACAGCGCTTGCGGTACCGCTTCGAAATCCACGCTCTTGACTGAAGGGTAAGCCAGGCCGATCCCTCCATATGCCAGTGCAGTGAAAACCAGCACGAGCACTATGTTTCCCAAGGAAACACCGCCATACACCAGGATGAAGCCGAGCACCGCAAGGCCGAATCCGCACGAAACCAAAGGCCAAATGCCCCGCTTGCTGAGCACTTTGCCGCTTACGATGCAGAGCGTCGCATAGGTGCAGATCGGAATCGAGAGCAAACAACCAGCGATGAAAGGCGTTTCGCCCTGTACGCCTTCTAGATACAACGGCACCACCAAGCTTACGAAGAGCGACCCCATATAGGCGATCATGATAAGAGTTTCTCCGAGCGAGAAAACCTGATATTTGAACGGCCTCAGATCGAGCAGGGGCGTAGGGATACGCAGCTGGCGTCTTACGAACACGGCGATCATTACCGCGCCGAAGAGCATGAGCACGATCGAAGGCAACGGATCGTGAGCGACCTCGTTCAGACCACACATGAATGCTCCCAGCCCCACAAAGCTGAGAACAAGGCTCGGGATATCGATCTTCCGCTTCACTCGCGCGTAGATATTGTGCAAGGTGAAATAGCAGACGACGCCCAGAACGAGCGCACAGGCAGCAGGCACTAAGAACAGCGCCTTCAAACCTCCATACGTTAACACGAGACCAGCAATAGGCGGCGTGAGTGCGAAAGCAAAACCGCAAACTGCAGAGTTGGCAGAAAGCAGGATGCCCGCTTTGCCCTTTGGCGAAAGCGTGAAGAGCGCTTCATTGACCACAGGGAAGAAAAGGCCCGTGGTTACTGCCTGGATCAAACGAGCCACCACGATCAGCGGGAACGAAGTTGCGAAGAAGCCGAGCAACGACCCTGCAAGCGCAAACAGGCATCCTGTTAACATGATCTTGCGAATGCCGAAGCGACGTAGAAGCGAAGCTGCTGTGGTAATGGCAGTTGCGTTCACGATGGCAAAGCCAAGCACCACCCAGTTCGCGAGCGAAAGGCGAATGTCGTACTGCGTCGCAATATGATCGAGTGCGATGTTCATAAGCATCTCAAGAAAGCAAGCGAGCACATTGCAGACGAGTAACACCACGATCATGATCGTGCGAGTTGAGCCAGTTGGCAGATGAGGGGTTGTCGCAGAATCGCTCATAATGCACTACCCTAGCGCATGACCGGCCTATCTCGCCCATTTGCCCATCAACCTTAAACAAGTTGTTTCTTTGGTGGCTCTTTGACGTAATCAGCTACTTTGCAAGCTAGGTCATGGTCCTGGATAGCAGCCTCAACGCGCGTGTCTCCACCGTGGCGCCGTTTTGCCCGGCGGGATTGCGCAGGTAGCAAACTGCAGAAGCTATTCTTGTGATTGCGCAGCCAGTTTCGCTGCCGCCTCTTCGCGCTCGCGGCACAAATCGGCCCACTTCGGCATCTTATCGAGCGTAGCTGCCAGGTCTTCGAGCACCGTTGGGATATCGATTCCCTGCGGACACATCTGCACGCACGATTCACACTGAATGCAATCTTGAGCACGCTGACCTTCAGGCACAGCATCCATCTGCATCGATACCGTGAAGCTGGTGTCGAATTGGAGATCGTTGTAGGCGTTCATCATCATAGGGATGTCGATCTCTTGCGGGCAGGAATCAACGCAATAGCGGCTTGCGTGCACGGAACACCGCCCTTGAGCGATTCAGCCACATCCATCAGCACGCCTTCTTCAACTTCCGAAAGCGGAACCGACTCCTGGAAGATGCGGCAATTCTCCTCCACCTGAGCAAGATCCGACATGCCACTCAGGATCGTTTTCACGTTCGGGATGCCGAGCAACCAGCGAAACGACCACTCCACCGCCGAACGCGCAGGAGGATTTGCGCCATCAAGCGCACTCGCGTTCAGCTGCTGCATCTGAGCATCGTTCAGACGAGCGAGCTTGCCTCCGCGCAGCGGTTCCATGACCACGATCGGGATGTTCATGCTCTCAAGCAGCGCCGTTTTCGCGGCTGCATCCTGCAGGGTCCAATCGAGATAGTTCAGCTGGATCTGGCAGAACTCCATGATATTGGCGCCCGCGAACAGGGCTGCCGTTTTAGGATCGCGCTGCTCGAGCTCGGCGTACTTGCGCGCGCCATAGTCAAGGAAACGCTTGAGCGTTTCAGGGCGACCATGACACGAAAAGCCCAGATGACGAATGCGGCCGTTCTTCTTTTGTTCGACGAAGTAATCCGCGATGCCCCACTGCTTGTCCAGATAGACTTCGATGGATGCCTCATAGATGTTGTGGAGCAGGTAGAAATCAAAGTATTCGGTACCGCATTTGGTCAGCTGCTCTTCGAAGATCACGGCGGGATCATAGGTGTCGGCGATCTGGTGACCCGGATACTTGGTGGCGAAGAAATAGCGATCACGCGGATAGCGCGCAAGCGAGCGGCCAAGCGCGATCTCGGACATGCCGCCATGATAGGGATAGGCTGTATCGAAGTAATTGATGCCTGCCTTGATGGCCGTATCGACCATAGCATCGAGCGTTGCCTGATCAACGTTGGAGGCATCGCCGTCTATGATAGGAAGGCGCATGGCCCCGAATCCCAACCGTGCAATGTTGTCACCTAAGAAATCATTCGTGAGCATGTCTGTCTCCTCGGAATAGCGAAATCATGCCGATGATAGCTCGTGTCAGTTACGCGCTTTCATGCTGATGAGAGCTTGTGTCCGTTTATGCGCTTAAGACGATTCGAGCGTTTGAGGTTCGTGCATTTACACACGAACCTTCGAATCGAGCACCGACCACACCAGCACCCTCATTGCATTACGAACATCTTCATCGCATTCATTGTAATATAAAAGACACACTGTTGCTAATATGTATACCGCTTTTCTTCGCTATCTGTGTTATTTAACGATGGGGCAAATACGGTACATGCTATGCTCGTCTCTTTTCTTAAACTGAGTAATGATCTAAAGATGTAGCTTTTCATCCACATGCGCACACTAATAAACCTAGATGTAAAACCTAAGCTCAGCTTCAGCAAAGAAAGGACCAAAGATACGAAACCTAGAATCAATCTTTCAAAGGGCTTTATTGGGAATCACGAAATACATGATGCAATCCTGGTATCCTTCGAGATCGTGAATGCTAACATAGGCGGCGTGCTTAGATGCACGAAAGAGTACTCTTTAGCATACCTCCCCGACCAAAACAAATGGTATGGGGACGTAATTGCATATGGACAATGGCTTGATCTCACTGAAGGAGAGATATTGCGGCTTCGCAATGATTACGAGCTGGACGAATTAGTCAACGCAACACTTAATCAATAAATGTAAGCTAACACTTTTATAAAATGAAGCGCTGTCTTTGCATATAAAAACGCAATCTCAAGTCACATCCATAACATTTTTAAAAGCGGAGCTTATAATTAAATAGCGTTTGCCATTACATATAAAGAGGTCGAAATGGAAAATGACTCATACATTGAAACATGTGCCATTTGTTTTTTGTCTATTGAGCGCGCCAAAAAGCTAGTTCCCCCAGAATTTATTGAAGGATGGAATTGGTTCCAACAGAGAGCTGGAACTACGATGCGCGTTCTTCCCCATCGTGACCCAACGCTAAACGACGCTCCAATATCCTTAACAAGAGATGCAGGAATTCATAGTCCTGATTATAAAAAACTGAGGTCTAGGGGCGCAGACAAAAATAAGTATGTTCTTTCAATTCACGCTGGCGGATCTCGCTACAATGACAAAGATCTCATTTATCTAGAAGATGGAACTTGGATTCTTGATTATTGTTCACAAAAACCCGAAAGGGGACGAAAGGCAACAACAGATTTTAATAGCGTGATGATAAACAATTTACGTGATGGTATTCCTATTGCAGTAATGATTAAGCAATCCAGTGGAGGATATATGGTTTGCGGCCTTGGTTTTATCGAAGAATATAATGCCGCAACCGAAAGTTTCATCATCCACGGTCCTGTGAACCCTTCTACAGAAGCTGCTGGATTCTTTTCTATTGTTGAAGCAGAACACTTATCAGACAGCGAAATTCAAATCTTGAAAGAATGGGACGCTGAAGATGAGCGTGTTCAAGTTAAAGTCAATCAAATCCGTCGTCAAGGCCAGGAAAGATTTCGAAAAGCTTTGCGGGATGCCTATGAAGATACTTGCGTAATCTCCAGCGTTGCTATTCCTGAAGTCTTGCAGGCTGCACACATTTATTCTTATCGCGGACCAAAAACTCAGATAGTGAATAATGGACTACTTTTGAGGTCAGATCTGCATTTACTTTTTGATGCTCATCTTTTTACAATTCATCCTGAAAACCATAAAGTTGTTCTTAGTGATCAACTTAAAGCTTCTGATTACAAAATATATAACGGTATTCAAATCGCAGATCCATGCGATAGACGTCTTTCACCTTCAGACGAGTTACTGAATATACACTACCAGCAATTCTTGGTTGAAAGCAGGTAGCCAACATCCGACTAATAAAAGCTACAACACAATGTAAAAAAGCATTCTTTGCATTCTTCTATCAGGCTTCGTGGCTCAGCGACACGAACGATGGCATCAAAGCCAGCTATTCAACTACCCTAAAGACAAGCGATGCAAACATTCAATAGCTGCTTGCACTCAGACGCATTTATCTAGGCAGAAATAAGGGGATCCATCATCGTCGAGCAATGATGGCAGGCCGAACTCTTCGATCTTGGTCAGAAGATCCCTGAGCAAGGAAGGTATGGTGTTGCAGCCGAAGCACATATAGTAGCGTTCGCCTGCGTAAACGCCCAACGTCCACGAATACCTATCAAGCAGAAGATGCTCATGCAGGAATGGATCCGTCCAAGAATCGGTCTCGGCTGCAAGAAAACACTGACGCAAGCACGCAGATTGTTGCGACGTGAGCGTCTTTACCACGTTGATATGCCGCGAAGCATTGTAGACATGGATGCTGATCCGATCGCCCTTTTCCTGGATGAGCTCGAAATGGGCGCACTTCTCCAAGTGCGCCCAATCCTGCACATCGAACTTGATCTGCTCGAACTCTCGCATGACCAGTTCTCGTTCGCTTGCATTCACTTCAACCATCATCATCCCTCCTATTCAGCCAAGGAAGTCCTCACGCCCTCTTTTTTTCGCTTACTTCTGCTTTGATTGTACAAAGCTTTCCGAAATAAATTGTCCCTTTTATGGGACATGAATTAAAGAAAGCGCATTACCTCTTATCGCACGTGGAGGGTGGATTCGTTTCCGGTTCGATCGATATGCCAACGAAGGGTTGAAACGGTATGCAAGAGCTGCTCGTCGTGCGTCACGAGGATGATCGCGCCAGGAAATGCTGCGAGCGCACGCTCGAGCGCTTCGATCGAGCCCACATCAAGATGGTTTGTCGGCTCATCAAGGATGAGCAAGTTCGGCTCATGCAACAACTGCTCGGCAATGAGCAGTTTCTTCAACTCCCCTGGGCTGATGTTCGATCCTTCGCGCAAGGCATCGGGATCGGTATTTAGTCCTGCAACCAAGGAAAGCACTCGCCCCTTATCCGCATCATCGAGCGCGCGCAGGCGCTCCAGCGCTGCCTGCCGCGAACGCTCGTCAACTTCTTGTGGAATGAATGCATATTCTACCTGTTCAGGAACGAGCTTCCGCACAGAGCGCAAGAGCGTGGTCTTTCCCACGCCGTTTCGTCCCGACACGCCCACATGGTCGCTCGGCCCCACCCAAAGCTCGGGCATATGAAGCATAAGATCGCCTGCGCGCAAGCCACCCTCGGGCACATGCAGCACGAATTTCGAGCGCACGGCATGCCCCGGCAGCTGGATCGAAGCATCATAGCGCTTGCTCACCCGGCTCTCTGCGGCCGCCTGCGACGCGCGCTCAGACCGACTTGCCATCGCACCTGCCGCTCTGCCCGCTACCGAATCCTTGGACGAGACCTTCGCCCGCCCCAGACGTTCGCGTCCGTCGCTATCATGCTTGTCCAAGTGCCTCGCACTCAGCCGAGAGCTCGAACGCGCAGCCTCTTCGTTTCGCCGCTGCGCCTCAGCTTTCAACCGCCGTTCTTCGCGGCGCGCGTTCTCGTGCTGCCGCACGCGAGTCGCTCGCTCTCCGCGCATCTGCTCAGCAACCTTCGAATATCCGCCTGGCCGCATCACCACATGCGTTTCCTCGAACACGGCACACTGATCGACTAGCGCATCCAACAGCGCACGATCGTGCGAGATCAGAAGGCCGATTCCTTTGAACGCCTGCAAGCTTTGCAATACACATTCGCGGGTTTGCGCATCGAGGTCGTTCGTCGGCTCATCGAGCACGAGCACATCGGGACGCTGCCAGAGTGCGCAAGCGATCTGAATACGCTTCTTCTGACCGCCCGAAAGGCGCTCATAGTCCCACAACCACGCATCTTCGATGCCGAGCGTATCGCGGATCTGCAACGCCTCGCTTCCCCAGCCGGTTGCAAGATCGCTAAGCTCAGCGGGTACGATCGAGGTGTCTTGTGGGCAATATGCAGCGAACAGCGTCGGTGCGACCGACCCCTCATCGGGCACGATCAGCCCGGTTGCAACGCGAGCGAGCGTGCTCTTACCGCAGCCGTTGTCGCCGATGATACCCGTCCAACCCTGCGGAAACGTCACGCTCACGCGATCGAGCGCAGGCGACGCAGCACCTTCGTAGGTGTAGGAGATATTTGAAAGATTCAATTGCATGGCAGCCTCCAAAACTTGGAGGTCACGCGGGTGGGATCGAGGGAATCTATCTGCGAAGAAGAGACCTATGCAAACGGGGTAAACGAGAATCAAAAACGTGCAGGATCACATAACGATGCGGCACCCGAGCGACCGGATGGATACGGAATAGTGGGTTGCCTTTACGGCATCGTTAGTTCTTCATGCACCTAGCCTTTCTCGGGGCGTCGCTTGCCAAAGGCTCCGCCAGAACATTGAGACGATTGTAGCATCTTCGCGAAAAGGGTTAAAGGCGAACTAATAGCAAGGCTCTGAAAGCTACACTGTACCTATGGCATTGCAAGCACTATCTTGAAAGATAAACAGATACGTTTTGCCAGAAATAGTATCGACAGGATCGGCTGAACTCATGATATTCGACCAGTTGGAGCATAAAGAATTCGCCACCCCCGAAGGATCGATCTCCTATTGGGTGACCCCGCATGCCGGTATCGATTCGCAAGGCGCTGGAAATCCCTGTGCTCGCGGGGACGCGTCTGCTTGCAATACTTCGCAAGCCAACCAGCCCTGGCTCGTCTTCCTGCCAGGTCTTACCGCCGACCATCGCCTCTTCGAGAAGCAGGTCGAGCACTTCATCGGCAAGGCTCACCTGTTCGTTTGGGACCCACCTTCGCACGGGGAATCGCGCCCGTTCGTGCTCACGTGGACGATGGATGATCTTGCCCGCTGGCTGCGCGAGATCTTCGCCACCGAAAGCATCGCACATCCGATCCTGGTCGGTCAATCAATGGGCGGCTACACGGCGCAAGTCTTCATGGAGCTCTTCCCAGGCGAAGCAGCCGGGTTCGTCTCCATCGATTCCTGCTCGCTTCAACGACGTTATTACACCTGGTGGGAACTTGCTGCACTACGCCACACGAAGCTCATGTATCTCTCATTCCCGTGGAAGACGCTCGTTCGCTTAGGGTCGAGTGGCAATACTACAACACACTATGGCAGCAAGCTCATGGAATCGATGATGCTCGACTATCAGAAACGCGAGTATTGCGAACTGGCTGCTCATGGGTTTCGCGTGCTGGCAGACGCGGTGTCAGCCGATCGCCCCTACCAGATCGATTGCCCCTATGTGCTGATCTGCGGCGAAGAGGATCGTGCAGGTTCTGCCAAGCGCTACAACCGCGCATGGGAAGCGCAAGAAGGAACGCCCGTTCGTTGGATCGAGAACGCGGGGCACAATTCCAACTGCGATAATCCTGCCGAAGTGAATGCAGTCATTGAAGGCTTGATGGATTCTCTTGGCTGATGCATCTCACCCGTCGAGATAACTAAGCGCTCAAACAAAGAGCGCATTAGATCTGCATTGCAACGAGCACTATTGTCCAAGTGAAAAACGCAGATAGACCGGGTTATGGTCCGAAAATGCAAAATCCAGATCGAGCGTGCGCTGCTCGATGCAGGTAACGTTGTCGGAATAGATGAACGCATCCATGACCCAGCGATCGTTCGTGCCATCATACGGCCGTCCTGCATCGCGGCAGGTGGCTGCTGAATCGAACGTCCCTGCATCAAACTCGCTCTTCGCTGCAACCACAAACCCCTCGGGCACGCTTGCGAAATCGAACGGTTTTGCCCAGCTGGCTTCTGTATCGGTCACGTTGCCATAGACCTCATTCGAAACACCGATCATATCGTGATTGAAATCGCCACCCGCGATCACGTAATTCCCTGCCTCGTATTCGTGCTGCATATCTGCGAACAGCATCGATCGCTGGCCCTCGAGCACCTCCGCATCCGCACCGTATGCAGACAGGTGAACGTTGAAGACTACCAGCTCCTTGCCATCTGAGACCGCAATGCGCGAGATCGTATAGCAACGATCGAGATCGAGGAATTTGCTGAAACTCTCCGAAATAGGGAGGCTGCGGCGCAGCGTGCTTTCGATCTGATAGCGCGAGAAGGTGGCCATTCCTGCCTTGTTCTTGCCATGCGGCGCATAGAGCGGCCAAGCAAGATAGGGCGAGTCGTAGTTTTGTGCGAAGACCGAACACAGCGTGGGGAAATCGTTGCGTAAGAGCGCATACTCATCCACACCATGACTGCGCGTGCCATCGATATCCACTTCCTGGAAGAGCACGATATCGGGATCGAGGCCTTCGATCGCATCAGCCGATCCATTGATGTTAGCGCTCACGTATTGCGCGCTCGGTGCCACCGAACCACTACCGCCATCCATGAAGAAATCGAAATCGGGACCATAAGCGCCGAACCCAAGGTTCGCACTCACGATCGTAAATTCTTGAGCTCGCCCTTGGCTGCCAGTATTTAACTCGATCGCGCTTTCGACCTGGCCTTCTTCGGGTGAAGCAGTTTCAAGCGAAAGAGAATCGTCCAGACGATAGTAGCTCGTCATCACGTAGACAACGTAGATAACAACGATCAACACGAGAGCACCGAGCACTCCCCCAACGATCTTCAGCACCTTCTTCGCCATGATCCTCCTTCGTGGCTTCCGAGCATGCAATGAGCAGAGCAACCTGCATAACGACCGCCTTCATCGAGAGCAAGGCATCTGCTACCATTTCACTGCTTCTATGATACTCGTCTTTTTGTTTTGCTTCCCCCATTTGGCTCATTTCGATAGCGCGATGAAATTGCAGTAGAATACCCTCATGAGACTCTTCATCGCCCTTGAGATACCACCCGTGCTGAAAGACGACATGGCTATCATGTCCAGGCAACTGCGCGAGCGTATTCAAGGGCGTTTCATTCCTCCAGAGAACTACCACATCACCTTGGCGTTCATCGAAGAAACGCTCGAGATGAGCATTCCACTCGCGATCGATGCTATCGATGAAGCTACGAAAAATCTTGACGGCATCTTGCTCAAGCCCGATCAGCTCGGCAAATTCGGACGGAGCGAAGACGCGACGCTTTGGCTCGGGTTCGCAGAGAACCCCGAACTCAGCGCGCTTGCTGCCCACATCCGCGAAAGCCTCTATGACTACGGCATCGTCTACGACCATAAGCCCTTCCGTGCCCACGCGACGATAGCGCGACGCGCCAAGCTGCCAAAAGGAGCGCTCCCTCCGTTCTCATTCCCGGATCCCGCACGAGCTTGGCGGGTGACCCTTTTCAAGAGCACGCTCTCAAGCGAAGGCGCCTCCTACGAAGCGCTCTACACCAAAGAAGCCCTGCTGCCAAAATAGCTGACAGCCAACAGTAGCTCACCTGACCTTATCGCTGCGCCAAAGTGCAGCATGGTCCATAAAAGAGGCCGACTGAGCGAAAACAAAAACGAAACGCCCGCATCCATCAAGACGCGGGCGTTTGCCGTTAGCTAGCCTAGGAAAACCCTTCGATCGCATCTCGAGCGCCCAAGCTTTCTTGAGCAAGGGAGCTCGTCGCGGGAAACCCCCACAAGCGACCCAGCTCTCCCAGCTTGCGCTATGCTCGTTCGCGAACGCCTTGCACCACCATCGAACGGGAAACGAAATAGGTAATGAGCAAGTAGCCGCCATAGATGACCACGATCAATCCCGCAGACATCAGGATAGTCGGCAAGAGATTCACGCCGAATGCTTTGAAGAGCGTTTCAGAAAGAATGCTGATCGTCCATGCGCTATGACATACCCCTACCAGCAACGGCAACAGGAAATAGATCGTGATCTGCGCAAAGAGAGAGCGTGAAAGCATTCGCGTATCGCAACCGATCTTCGAGAGCATGCGATAGCGCTTGAGCGAGTCGATCGTGAGCGAGAGCAACTGGATCGCGAGTATCGCTGCAACAGCCAAGAGCATGACCAAGCCGATATAGAGCGCCAGATAGGTGATAGCGAGCTTCATACCCTGCATCTGACCGATCATCTCCGCGCGAGTGTACGTGCTATTGATCTGGGCAACGTTCGCATCTTCGATCAACTGAGGAAGCACTTCTTCAGCATTTGACCCCTCTCGATAGTTGAGATTGATGAATGAGCTTGAGATACCGGTGCTCGGATCGAGCGCATCCACGACCCTATCGGGGACAACAAGGAAGACCGCATTCGAGAGCATGGACATATCGTTAGGCTGGACATCGATCACTTCTGAATTAGGTATCAAAGTTTCGCTGCCTGTATCGAGCGAATAGCTCTGATCCACCATTGCCTTGGCAAGCACGTCTGTGGCTTCGACGTTGTTAGTCACCAGATAATGGCCATCATCAAGATCGACCCCTGGTTTATCTTGAAGCTCGAGCATCCTATTGAAATCGGAGATGCCGATCACATCCACATTGCTGTTCACTGCAGTAGCGCTCGGAATCTCAACGCCTGTTGAATCGAGGATATCCTTATAGGTCAGCGAAGGAAGGTCGTAAATGATGATAGTGCCTGACTCGCTCACCAACTGGTCCCAGCCATCAATATGGCTCTGCAGATAGGACTCAACATCCTCGATCGGAATGTTCACCATGTCCTTAGCTTCAGCCTTCGAAAGCATCGGATTATTCTCAACCGGTCGTACCGCAACGGAAGCATCATAGGGGTTCGCTTCTTCGATATCGCCCACAAACATCTGGACCAATCCCATGCCCGTTGCGAACGTGGTGATCGCAAGGAAGAGCAGCACGGAAACGATGCCCATCGAAACGAACGAGGTGTTCACTTTGGAAGCGATCTGTCGGGTAGTGAACGGGCGCAGCTTCTTCAAATAGAAGCCGCGTACGCGCGTGACCACCGCGATGATGAATCCAGCGAGCGAGAAGAAGAGCAAGAACGTGCCCACGAGCATCAGGATCGTAGCGGCTTTGAAATTATCGTCCATCAGCATGGTCATGCCGTTGATCTTGAGCTGCCAATAGGCTGCCGCCAACAGCCCGATCGAGACGATGAAGAGCACCAGGCAGACCCACGGATTGCGAACTGCGACCTTTTCACTCTGCGAATCGGCGTTCATCAGGTCGATCAGCTTACAGCGGCGGATCGAGAACACATTGAACACCGCTACCACGAAGAAGATCACGCAGAAGCAAACGAGCGTCATGATGCAAGCGTCCATCGAAAAGCTGAATTGGTAATCGGGCAGCGCGATGCCAAAGATGGCCGCCGTGGCGAACGAGAGCAGCTGCGAGACCAGAACGCCCAAGCCTAAACCAAGCGCGAGCGATATCACGCCCACCAGCACCGTCTCATAGATGATGATGCGCGAAACCTGTATCGGCCTCATACCCAGCATGAAATACATGCCGAATTCGCGCTTGCGGCGCCTGATCAAGAGCGAGTTTGCATAGATGATCAAGAACGCCAATACGAAGGCGATGATATAGGAGAAGAGCGAGACCATCTCGCCAACGAACTGCGAGACATCCATGTGAGAAGACTCGTTGATCTCGGTCATGACCTGCTGCTCAGAAATGGAGTTGAACGCATAGAAGAGCGTTACCGCCATGAGCAGCGTTACGAAATAGATCGCGTAATCCTTCACCGAACGGCGAATATTACGCAGAGCGACTTTACCCAACATGGCGCGCCTCCCCTCCTAGGAAGGTCACGACCTCCATGATGCGTCCGAAGTAGTCCTCGCGCGAAAGATCGCCACGACGCACTTCATTGAAGATGCGCCCATCAGAAAGGAAGAGCACGCGCGAAGTGAAGGAAGCTGCATAGGCATCATGCGTAACCATGAGGATGGTAGCGCCGAAGTTCTTGTTCATACCCTCGAGCGTTTCGAGCATGACCGTAGCATTATGCGAATCGAGCGCACCGGTGGGTTCGTCCGCCAAGATGAGCGACGGGTCGCACACGATGGCGCGCGCAGCCGCAACACGCTGGCACTGGCCACCCGACATCTGATTCGGGTACTTGTTCAGCTGCGCATCAACGCCGAGTTTACGTGCAATATCGTTGATGCGCGCCGGAATCTGCGAAGACGGAACGCCCTTGATCGTGAGCGCAAGCGCGATGTTCTCATAGGCGGTAAGGGTGTCGAGCAGGTTCGAATCCTGGAAGATGAAGCCCAGTTCGTCGCGGCGGAATTTCGCAAGCGCACGCGTGCTCAGCTTCGTGATGTCGCGCCCCTTGATCAGGATGCGCCCGTTGGTCAGGCGATCGATCGTGGAGATGCAGTTGAGCAGCGTGGTCTTACCAGAGCCAGAAGGCCCCATGATCGCAACGAATTCACCCTGATAGATATTGAGACTCACCCCATCAAGCGCGTGCGTCAGATTCCCCTTAGCACCAAAGACCTTTTCGGCGTGCTGAACAGAAAGGAGCGATGATACCGCGTGAGCGCCCACAACGGTCGCAGGTGGGGTTGCAATAGTTTCTGCCATGGGAGTTACCTTTCTACGTGGGGTAATTCAAGAGAGGTGAAGGTATGGAGCGCGACCATGAGCACCGTCGCGCTGAGCGCTGCTGCACCAACGACCGTGCATACGCCCTTGAGTATCTTCAGTGGTGACATTGCTTCCGTCCTTTCATCGTGAGATTCTTGCGCGGGATCCCCGAGAAGGGGCTGTTAGGTGTTTCGCGAATGTCGACTTCCGCGAATGTCTCGGAAATACTTCCCAGAGATCCCGCACTTTCATCTTGCACGCGCAAGCGAAACGCTGCCATCGATTTGCCTTACATGCTCCTTACGCCTTCGTAAGGTTGCTCTTTTCAAGGAGCGCGCGGCGACGGTCATGCGGAAAGGCTATCTGCACACGGGTACCCACGCCTTCCTCAGAAGCGAGCATGATCGAGAGCCCCATACGGGCGCACATGCGCGCAACCAGATAGAGACCCATGCCCGTAGCAGAGCCATGAGCGCGCCCTACTGTGCCAGTGAATCCACGGTCGAAAACACGGGGAACGTCTTCGGCGGGAATGCCGCATCCATCATCTTTGATCTCGAGCACGGTCGAGCTGGTCGACGATTCCTGCTGCGCTTCGAAGGCAACGAATGAAATAGCATGCGCCTCATATTTAGCAGCGTTCACCACGATCTGCGTGATGATGAATTCGAGCCACATCTTGTCTGCGAACACCGTGGCATCGGGATCGATCTGAAAATCGAGCGCTACCCCGAGCGAAGTGAGGTAGTGCATGTGCGATTTGCATACCTCTTTTGCAATGTCTGCGAGGTTCACTTCCCTGATAAGATAGTCAGCCACCAGCGACTCAGTGCGTGCGGCGAAGAGCGATTGCGAGATCAGGTCGTCCATGCGCTCGAGCTCGCGCCTCAAGGCGAGCGCATCGGAGCCGCTCATGCGTTTGGTAATGAGCTTCGCAGCCGAGAGCGGCGTTTTCACCTCGTGGACCCATAGCTCGATATATTCAGCATTTTCGCGTGCGTTCGATCTCAGCTCGGTGATCTCTTGATTATCGGCTTGCACGATCGCAAGCATAGCCTCATAGGCAAGCCGCCCTTCAAGGAAGGAAGGTGGATCGACCAGATCGACAACGTGCGCGCCCTGCTCAAGGTTGGTCGTTGCTTCTTCGACCTGATGCCAGAACGATGCCCTGCGCACGTACTGAAGTATAAGATACCCCGCAACGCCCATGACCGCGATCAGATCGATGAGGATGATCCCACCCGTCGAAGCCTCCAAAACGATCAGAACGAGCGTAAGGAGCACGATGAACAGTGTCGATCCAGCAAGAAAGAGAGCCTTGCCCCTTATGAAGGCGCTCGGCGAAAAGCGCGTACGACGAAACTCGTTCACTCGATCACATACCCGAGCGAACGGCGCGTCTGAAGAAACTCTTCGGGCACATCGAGCTGTGCGAGCTTCTTGCGCAAGCGATTGATGTTGACCGTGAGCGTGTTATCGTCGATGAACGCATCGGATTCCCACAGATCGCACATGATCTCCTGGCGCGAGACGATCGTGCCGGCGCTTCGCATGAGCAAGGTGAGGATGCGCTGTTCGTTACGCGTGAGCTGGCTTTCCTTGCCCTGATAGGTAACTGCACACGTGTTCAGATCGAGCGTGAGACCGCGGTGTTCGAGCATGGTAGCTTGTTGCGACTGCTCCCCGCGGGCAACGAGCACGCCCAATCGCGCGAGCAGCGCAGCTGGACGATACGGTTTCATCACGAAATCGTTCGCGCCTAGATTGAGCGACATGACCTCGTGGAATTCATCAGTTGCCGAGGTGAGCACGATGATAGAAACTTCGCTCTTCGCGCGAATGGCGCGACAGATCGCGTGCCCATTGGTGCCCGGAAGCGTGAGGTCGAGTATCACGCAATCGAAATCGCCCGCGAGCACCTCCTGGGCTACATGCGCGAAATCTTTGCAGCAATGCACCTCATAGCCATTGAGCTCGAGCAGGTTAGCCAGTTCGTCGCGCAACACGGCATCGTCTTCTACGATGAAGATCGAAGCACCTGATGCATCGTTAGCATTGTTCAAATAAGCCATGGAATTCTCGCATATCCACGTCCAGTATCGTCAGGGACCATTGTACGGAGGTCGCAAGCAGAGGTGAAGCGGTTTGGTGAATTCTTACAAAAACGTATGCTTTCCTGCACTAAGCGCTTTTGCTGGAAGACTAGCCGATCGTAGTAAGGAAATACTGCGCTTTGCCCTTTTCCTTCGCCTGATAGAGCGTGCTGTCAGCAACGGCATAAAGATCTTCGAACGGCATAGGAGGAGCAGCGAGGCATACTGCGCCGATACTGAGCGTAGGTGAAGCACGAAACTTATGCCCATCGGGCGATTCAGGTGCAATATCGGTCGAGCGTTGAGCAGCGAAGGGGCCGCGTGCAAGGTGACTCAGGACACGATCGGTCGCTGGTCCTGGCGCAAGACCTGGGGCGAAGATGATGAATTCATCGCCGCCAAAACGCGCAACGATGTCTTCCTTACGCATGACCTGCTTCATGAAGCGCGCAAGTTCCTTCAAAACCGCATCGCCCTCAAGATGCCCATACGTGTCGTTAACACCTTTGAAGTCGTCGACATCGACCGCGATGAGCGTGCACGGGCGCGTTTCTGTGCGCAGCGCGGTTTCGATGCGATCGATCGCGGCCGAGCGATTATAGAGCCCCGTGAGCGCGTCGCGCTCCGCCTTCTGACGGAATTGGCTTTCACGCTGAGCTGCCTCATTCGTGTCGAGCAGACGCCCTACATGGCGCACAGGCTTGCCCTCTTCATCGTAGAGCACCACCGACTGATAGCGATACCAGATGGTCTCCCCGTCTTCATTGGTGGTCGAAGTTTCAAAATCGACCAGTGAATTCTCGCCGATCTGGCTCAAGAGCGGCGAGAGGTCATGCGAAGTGATATTGAGGGTACAAGGATTATGGCAGCGGCGACGGACAACGAAATCCTCCTGGACCGGTTCGCGCCCAAAACGCCCTACGAAATCGCCATAGACGTTCGCTTCCCCGGTTCCGCACTGAATATCGAAGAGCACGTCGTTCGAAAGCGCCGTGATGATCTCAAGGCGCTCGTTCGCCAGGCGCAAGCTCTCATTCGCTTCGTACAGCTCGTTTTCGTCGTGCACCTGACCAGAGATGTCAATGAGCGTGACGTAGAACCATAACTTGCCCTGCGAGTCTTCAACAAGTTGGCCCCAATCTTCGACCCAACGAACTTCCCCATCGGCACAGCGAATGCGATAGCGCAGATGGTCATCATTGCTCGAAAGGATCTGCGACTCGATGCTTGCAAGAGCCTCTTCGCGATCCTCTTCGAAGATCATGCCAGAAAAGGTATTGCCGGTAAGTTCGCGGAATTGCTCTTCGCTCTCGCAGCGAAACATCCGAATGAGTCCGCCGCTCACGCGGTCGAGCGTGTCTTCTCCTTGAGCAGGATAGCGGAACAGCCCTCCCGGGAAACGATCGAGAAAGCCCCAGTGCGATTCTATGTCGGTTATGGTCGATGCGCCCGATGAAGATACCTTGCTCGGAGAATCCGTTGCAGGATCTGCCTTTTCCTGCGAAACCTTGTCTTCGCCTCGACCAAAAATATGATGCCAAGCCACGATGTGGCCTCCTTTTTCCTACCCCCGAGAACAGAGGGCGATATCCTCGCACGCCCTGTTTTTGCTGTGGAAATAATACCACTCCCACAGGGGGCTTAACCAGAACAAACGAAGCTTAATAGCAAGGAAACATAAGAGCGCACGGTCTTTTCGGGTGGTCGGCGTGCTGCTCTTTTACCCGCTAGGAAGCGCTGAGCGTATGGATCGCAGCCTTCAGCGCTTTGATGTCCACTGGCTTCGCAACATGAGCATCCATACCGCTTGAAAGGATACGGCGCACATCTTCACTGTGCGTATCGGAGGTTACCGCGATGATCTTAACGGAATCGCCGCCCTTTTCCTTGCAGGCACGAATGCAGCGCGTTGCCTCATAGCCATCCATGTTGGGCATGTGGATATCCATCGTGATGATGTCGAAGAATCCTGACGCGCGCTCGAGGAATTCATCACAAGCAACCTGACCATCTTTCGCGGGAACAACGTTCGCGCCTTCCATCTCGAGATATTCGCACAGTATCTCGCGATTGATCTGGTTGTCCTCGACCACGAGCACGTTCTTGCCCTTGAGCGCATCCGTGACCGATGTCTCCCCCTCCCCTTCGTCGATCTCGAGCTGAACACGGATCGAGAACGTGGAACCTGCGCCAAGCTCGCTTGTAACGATGATGTTCCCACCGAGCGATTGGATGAGCTGCTTCGCCGTGGAAAGACCGAGTCCCATATGCGGGATATCGTCATCGAGACGCGTATCCTTCACACGCACGAACGGCTCGAAGATGCGAGCGAGATCGTTCTCTTCTATGCCGATGCCCTTATCGCTCACCGAGATCTCATAGAACCCGAAGCCCTGGTTGAAAGAATCGAGCTCACGCGCACGCAGCACGATCGTACTTCCTTCGGGCGAAAAAGTCGAAGCGTTTTCGATGATCGCTCGCAGAGCGCGATTGAGATAGCTGAAATTCGACTTCACATTCGGATGCTCGACCTCGATCGAGACCTCCACATTCTGCTGGCGTTTGTCGAGGCGGCGTGCCGTTTGATCGCGCGTAACCAAAACGAGCTCGCGCAAACTGAAGGGCTGGTTGTTCTGGAGCATTTCGGCAGTATCGCCATGAAGTTCCATCGCACGCCCAACCATGTCCATGAGGCGCGTGGCAGCATCGTAGATGAGATAGCAGCTATTCTTGGTCTTTTCATCGGTGCAGCCCGATGCCATAAGATCCGCAGTCCCAAGAATGGTATTGAGCGGGGTGAACATGTCGTGCGAAAGCTTCGAGAGCATCTCTTTCTTGAACGCATGCTCTTCCTGGATCGAGCGGAAGGTTGCCACCCACACGCGCCTACCATCATCGAGCACATTCACCGTGCACTTGCCCGTGAACCAGCGGGGTGTGTTGTCCTTTGCGATCATGCGGAATTCAAAATGCTCGAAAGAGCTATCGTCCAATGCCTTTTGAACGACATCGCGATCTTCTGGAAAGACCACGTTCATGAAGCTGCCTTGAGAAAGCGCTACGAACTCTTCGACCGTATAGTCGAGATTGTTCAGTGCGAATTCGCTGGCGAAGTAAAGCGTATAAGCCTCATCGAAGAAGCCGCACATCGCACCGACTGCTACATTGGCCGCAAGCAGATCGTCGACCTGCTGCCCGAGCGCTCCTTCTCCAGTTGCCTGTTCATCGGTACCGAAGAAGAAAAGATACTCTTTGTAGTACGAACGGTGGATTTTCATGCGCTGTCCTGCTGATACGTCAATATGATGAGATGCCTGTCTCGCTTTATCATAAATAATAGTCCGATTCCTCTCGGAGTGCAGGGAAAATGTGCCTCAAGCTCATTTTTTATACTGATTTGTTTCCCTATCAGCGCAAGTGAACGCTACAATATACAAGTTGCATAAGGGGTGAGGGCGTATGTATACTGCAAAGCTTCATATCTATCTCATAGGGTTTTCGCAGAACAGCGTTGCGCTCATCTCGAACATCGAACCCCTTCCGAGCTTTCAACACAGCATTCATGCAAGCGAGAGCATCGATGCCAACACTATCAGCGAGGCCGACCTCATCCTCCTTCGTTCGAGCGGCCCTGAGGCGGCGCAGCTTGTGAGCAGCATAGCGGCACAACGTAAAAGCGGCGCCGATATCGTCCTGGTAGCTCCCGCTGAAACGTTCGCCGAGCTCGACGAAGCAGCGTGCCTCCTCTTTGATTTCTGGGAGGCGCCACTTGACGATGCGCTGCTCGCTTTCCATTTCAAGAAATGGCAAGCCGATCGAAAGCTCCAGGCCGACCTCTGGCAAACCGACCAATTCCTCAACACCACCATCGATTCGATCCCGAATCTCATCTGGTACAAAACGCGCGATGGCATCCACGAGAAGGTCAACGACAGCTTCTGCGCCACCGTACGCAAGACCAAAGAGCAAGTTCAAGGGCAAGGTCATGCCTACATTTGGGACGTGGAACACGATGATCCTGCCTGCATTGAATCGGAGAACGAGGTCATGGCATCAGGCAGGACGTGCGTTTCTGAAGAAGCCGTGCAGACTTCTGAAGGCGACCGTTTGCTCACCACCTACAAATCGCCGCTCTACAACATCGACGGCACGGTCATGGGAACGGTGGGCGTTGGCATCGATATCACTCAAGAACGCGCTTACGAGCAAAGCCTCATCGATAAGAACCAAGCGCTCGAGACCATCTTCCGTTCGCTCGACTGCGGCGTGCTCACCCATAGCGTCGATGGCACGCGCATTTTGGGTGTGAACCAAAAAGCACTCGATATCTTAGGGTATGCCACCGAACAAGAGATGATGGACGATGGGTTCGACACGATCGCTCGTTCGGTGATCGAAGAAGATCGTGGCCGCATGATCGACCAGATCCATCAGCTGCGCAATGTGGGCGACAGCAATTCGACCCAATATCGCGTGCGTCACAGCGATGGCTCGCTCATTCATGTGATGGGTGATATGAAGCTCATCGAAAACGATGGCGAGCGCTACATTCAGCGCTTCTTGCTCGACATCACCAAGCAGAAGAACCTCGAGGCACAGAAAGAGCTCGTACACCATAGCTTGATCCAAGCGCTCAGCAGCGATTACATGGTTGTCTGCTCATTCCAGCTCGATTCCGATACGGGCGAGGTGCTCCAGGTGTCGGAAGACCTCGATGCAGCACTGAGCGACATCTTCGCAGGAGATATCGCCCTCGATCAAACGATGAATGCCTACATCGACAAGCGCGTTGATGCTGAAGACCAAGAGATGGTCCGCTCCTTGCTCACCCCCGAGAACATTCGTCGCGAGCTTTCCTCGCACAACCGCTTCGATCGTATCTATCGCGCTAATGTGAATGATGCAGTCCAGTATCGCCAGCTCAGCGTTACGGGAGTACGCGCCGGCGAGGAGAACTTCATCGTAGTGGGCCTACGCAATATCGATCAGCAGATCCGCGAAGAGCTCGAGCAGAAAACACTCCTCGAAGAAGCGCTTGGATACGCGAACCGCGCCAACGAAGCGAAGAGCACCTTCCTCTCGAACATGAGCCACGACATCCGCACTCCTATGAATGCGATCGTCGGCTTCACCGAACTAGCAACACGCCACATTGGCGATCCCGAGCGCGTAGAGGAATATCTTTCCAAGATCAAGACATCGGGCAATCATCTGCTGAACCTGATCAACGACGTCCTTGACATGGGCCGTATCGAGCAAGGCAAGCTTTCGCTCGACGAAGGTCCTTGCGATCTGAATGAAGTCTTTGCCGCACTCGAAGAGATCCTTGCTCCTGAAGTTGAATCGAAGCAGCTGGAGTTCGATGTCAGCACAGAGCTCACCCACAGTGAAGTGCTCTGCGACAAGGTGAAGCTCAACCAGATACTCATGAACCTTTTGAGCAATTCGGTGAAGTTCACTCCTGCTGGCGGCATGGTGCGTCTGAGCCTCACGGAGCTACCCGCGAACGACATCGAAAGCGGCTGCTATCGCGTGATCGTCTCCGATACGGGCATCGGCATGGCACCCGAATTCCTCGAGCAGATCTACGACCCATTCGAGCGCGAACGCACGCAAACGATCAGCGGCATCCAGGGAAGCGGACTGGGCATGGCCATCGTGAAGAACCTCGTCAACATGATGGGTGGCACGATCCAGGTCGAGAGTGAAGTGGGAGTAGGCACCACCTTCACGGTTATCTTCACCTTCAAGCTCGTCTCTGCGCGCGACGCTGCCGCAGCGGAGAACGATGAGCGATCGGCGCTCTTCCAGGCTGAGCGCGCCCAGAATTATCACATCCTCTTGGTCGATGACAACATGCTCAATCGCGAGATCGCAGTGGAGCTGCTCAGCGATGCAGGCTTTGCCATAACGACCGCGATCGATGGCAAGGACGCCCTTGAACAGGTAGCTTCATCTGAACCAGGAACCTTTGATCTTGTGCTCATGGATATCCAGATGCCCATCATGAACGGCTATGAAGCTGCGCGTGCGATCCGCGCCCTCCCTAACAAGGAAGTTGCTTCAGTGCCGATCCTTGCCGTTACCGCCGATGCCTTCGATGAAGACCGTCAACGCGCGCTCGAAGCGGGCATGAACGGACATCTCCCCAAACCGATCGAAGTCGACAAGCTCTTCGGCGTGCTCGATACCTTGCTCGATTGATCCGCTAGCTTGGAGCAACCTCAAGATGACGACGACCGGGTAGTTTGTCGTCTCACAACGTGGTATAAAGAAAGAGAACAACGAATGACAGCCCGTACGAGCTAGTTCGCATCAGGGGTCACGTAGTGAGGAGACGATTATGACAGCGCTCGAGATCAAAGGTATGAAGATCGGTGAAGGCCTCCCGAAGACCATCATCTCGCTCATGGATCCCACGGTCGATGAGACCATCGAGACGATCAAGACCGGCATCGAAGTAGGTGTTGATGCCTTTGAATGGCGCGGTGATTTCGCAGCCGACCTGCACGATCCCGCACAGATGGCAGCAAACAGCAAACTGATCGCTGCTGCCACGCCGAACAATCCGCTGCTCTTCACCATGCGCACCATAGAAGCTGGTGGACAAGCTACCCTTCCCGTCGATGAATATGTAGCGCTAAACAAAACGATCATTGAGGCTGGTGCGATCGATATGGTCGACATCGATATCGAATTGGGCGAAGAATCCACCATGGAACTGGTCGCCTTCGCAAAGGAACACCAGGTAGCCACTGTTATCTCCTACCATAACTTCAGGGGCACCCCTTCGGCCGAATGGATGGTCGACCTCATGTGCCGCATGCATAACCTCGGCGCAGACATTCCCAAGATCGCCACCATGGCGCTCTGCCCCGAAGACACCCTGCGCCTGTTGCAGGCAACCTACGAAGTGTCGAAGCTCCATCATGATGGCCCGCTGCTTACCATGGCCATGGGTCGCGACGGCTCCCTTTCGCGCTTGACCGGCGAGATGTATGGCTCTTCGCTCACCTTCTGCGCACTCAAAGCAGCTTCCGCTCCTGGTCAGGTTGATGTGCGCCAGGCCAAACGCATCATGCAAGAATTGCACGAGGTTATCTCTTAGTGAACCCTATTGCACAAGCAGCCGTAAAGGCTATCACAAAACTACGACCGAACATCCAAGATGGCTACTTGCGCCAGCGTGCTGCTGAAGATGCGAGTGCGCGACTCACTATCGCAAGTCCACGCTGCCGCATCGACGATAAAGTTGCTATAACCTCCGAAGGCGCAGAGATCCCCATCCGTGTGTTCACGCCACTCGATATCGACTTTTCCCTGCGCAACGGACTGCATGTGAACGAAGACTTCGAGGGCACGATCCTCTTCTTCCATGGCGGAGGATTCGCCAATGGCGATATCGATTTCTACACCGATACGTGCATGAAGATGGCGCTCAAGCTCAATAGGCGCGTGGTGTCGGTCGATTACCGCCGCTCACCCGAGTACAAGTTCCCTGCTGCACTCGTGGATTGCTATGAAGTTGCGCGCCAGCTCTTCGCTCGTGAGCTCCTGGATGATGTCGACCCAGAGCATATCGTGCTCTTCGGCGATTCTGCTGGAGGCAATCTTGCTGCCTCCGTCTCGCTACTTGCGCGCGAGCTGGGAGAATTCACCCCACGAACGCAAATCCTGCTCTATCCACTCGTCTATAACGATCACACGCTCACGAGCATGTTCGATTCAGTGCGCGAAAACGGCGAAGATTACATCCTCACGCGTGAAGACATCAATGGGTATGTCGATCTCTATCTGAGCTCGCCAGAAGATTTCTTCAACCCCTATTTCGCTCCGCTGTTAGAAGAGGATCTTTCCCACCAACCGCGCACGCTCGTGGTAACCGCCGAATACTGTCCCCTACGCGATGAAGGCGAGACCTACGCCGCCCGACTTGAACTTGAAGGTAACGAGGTCGAATGCGTACGCATACTCAATGCGATCCACGGCTACTTCCTCTATCCGAGCGTGTTCGGCTTCGTACGCGATACCTACAAGATCATCGAGAGCTTCCTCGACCATCAGCCCCTTCTGCAAGAAGATGATGCCACATGGCTCGCACTCCTTGGTACCGACTAGACAACGTGGGGAAATACTATTCTTCCCAAGCAGGGCGTGCAGGCCAGACGGTCTTTCGTTTCGCGGCTACCTTCGTGGACTCCATCAGCCCTGAAGCGCTCCAGCGTGCGCTCGACCGAAGCATCGCACTCTTCCCTGGTTTCAACGTGAAACTGCGCAGTGGATTGTTCTGGCATTACCTCGAACCAGCCGATGAAGTCCCACAGGTAGAACCCGAGCGCTTGCCGATCTGCGCTGGACTCCACGCCGATCTCAATAGCGTGCTCATGCGCGTGACCTACTTCCGCCACCGCATCAACTTGGAAGTCTCGCACATGATCTCGGATGGGCGCGGTACGCTCGAATTCTTCAAAACGCTGCTCAATGCCTATGTCGAAGAGCGCTATCATGCCTCGCCCGCCCTCCCGAGCGAACCAGCATCCACGCCTGAGCGGCGCAACGAAGACAGCTACACGACCAACTACGAGCGCTCGAAAGCAGGCGCAACCGAATCGGAGAAGGTCTATCACTTGTTCGGTTGGAAGAACACCGCTGAACCCACGTTCATGGAATACCATCTTTCAGCAAGCGCAGTTCACAGCGCTGCGAAGGACATGGGTGTGAGCGTGACATCGCTCGTGATCGCAGCGGTCATCGTTGCTATCCGCGCCACGATGCCTCCTGCAAAGCGCGATCGTGCGATCCGCATGGATGTCCCCGTCGATCTGCGCGCGATCTTCGGGTCGGAAACGCTACGCAACTTCTTCGGGCTTGCGTTCATCAGCTACACTCCCGGCAGTTCGGATGCTCCGCTCGAAGACATCGCGCACCTCGTGCAAACGCAGCTCAAGACCGGCACCGAGCCAGAGGTGCTGAAGCGCCGCATGAACCGCATGCTCAAGATCGAGAAGAACCCCTTCATCTCGCATGCTCCGCTCTTCTTGAAAGACGGTGCACTCATGTTCGCGAATTGGATGGCAGCGCAAGAGGTCACCACCACGGTATCGAGCATCGGGCGCATCACGCTCGATCCTGCGACCGAGCCCTACGTGTCCGACATCAACGTCTCAACTTCGACCCACGGAATGAACTTCCTTTTTTGCACGTTCAAGGATGTGCTAAGCATCGTGGTCTCGAGCGTCTACGTGCGCCACGATGTGATGCGCAACTTCTGCCGCGTTTTCACCGACTTAGGGATCGAAGGGGTGATCAGCGTGAACAAGACCTCTGGTCAGGTGGATAGCGAACTCACCCAAGCTCACTTCGAACAGCTTTCCCGCCGCATCGCCGAAGAACGCAGACAAGGGAGCAAACGATGAAGAACGCGCACACAAGCGACAAAAGGAGAAGGCTATGAGATACTGCCCCTCCTGCCGTATCGATTTCACGGGCGTGCTCGATCGCTGCCCTCTGTGCGGAAGCAAGCTCGAAGGCACCCCTGAGGGCATGATATTCCCGGAAAACGAGTTCGCGCGCACCAAGAAGCTTGCAAAGCGCTCCATGATCGCGCTCACGTTCGCCGCGCTGACCTTCGTGGCGTTCCTCTGCGTGCGCACGCATGCATCAGCCGTAACAGGGATCGCTTCCTTTGCTGCGGTGATCGTGAACTACATCTTCATCCGCAACGTGGTCGTGCACTCCCCTAGCTTTCTTCGTATCATCGAGCGCTACTTCCTCGTGGTGATGGCGCTCGCGCTCTTGTTGCTGCTCGCAACGGGCGATAGCCGCCTTGCCACCTATGTCGTTCCTGCGCTCACGCTCGTGGCGCTTTTCTTCAACGGCGTGCTCGTGGCGGTATTCCGCAATGGATTCGTGCAGGGTTACGCAAAGTATCTGCTGTTCAATTTCGTGCTCGGCATGGTGCCACTCGTTCTGCTCGCAACAGGACTGGTGAGCCGGCCGGCGCTCTCGATCGCGAGTGGCGTGGTTTCGGGATTGCTCTTGGTATTGCTGCTCGTGCTCACGCGCAAGCAGCTCTTCTCCGAGATGCAGAAGCTCTTCCATCGTTGATGCAGCGGGCAAGCACGCAAGCGAAAAACTGCGCGCTCTTATGAAGCCCTCCTAGGAGCACGCGCTGTTTGCATCAGCGCGTCTTCATCCAAGGGCTCTTCTTGCGCTTCTTGCGCTTCGGATGCACGATCGCGTGGACGTGGAGCACGATCTTGCCTGTTCAAGCTTGAACGAATGCGCAAGTACTCCCAAACCAACAGCACGAAGAGCAGCGTCATCACGATCAAGTACCCGATCACCGCACCTGGCAACCCCGTGAAGATGACGAGCAGCGTAGGCACGAACAGCGAGAAGCCGAGCGTGATGACGTAGAGCTTCGTCACGTCTTTCTGGCGACGCATGATCGTGATGGTCTGGTAGAGAAAATCGATCGCAGCGGTTACGCCACCAGCTGCCAGCATGATGTAGCTCAGCCCCCTGAACTGTTCGAAATCGATGCCATAGAGAAAGCTCATGATAGGGATGCCGATCCAGGCCATGATCCCCACATTCACCACAGTGAGCACGATGATGAGCACGAAGATGCCCAGGATGATCAGATCGAAGCGGCGGCGTTTCGCAGGATCGTTCCATACGTTCGCCATGCGCACAAGAAGCGGCTTGTAGACCAGCTGCACGGTGAGCAGGATGCCCTGCGCAGGGAAATAGAGCGCATTGAAATAGAGCTGATTGTCGTAAGAGAGCGTGCCTTCCATCACGAACTTCGGCATGTTATCGATGACCGCATAGAGGAAGAGCGCCACGAAGAGCGGTGCGCAATTCTTGAAGAGCTGCCCGATAGAGGCCGCACTCCATGAGCGCTCCTTCGGCGTCTCCAAGAGCGTGAGCGGGAAGGTGACCACCACAAAGGTTGCCGCCGCAGCGATAGCCATACCGATACAAGCGACGATCATGTTGCGCGTGATGAGCAGCAGTATCGAGAACACGACAAGTGCCGCCACCGAACGAAGAGCTTGCGAGACACCCGCCAAGTAGAGCTTATCGACCTGCTGGAGACGGCCTTCATACACATCTGCTAGCCCGTCGACCATGCGGTAGAGATACACGCCGATCGAGATATAGAACATGGTGCTATCGTAGCCACGGATCTGGCAATAGATCGCCCCGACCGCCACCATGACCACGCAGGTGATCCAGCGGTTGATCTGGTAATCCATGAACGTATGCTTCTCGTTCACATCCGAGACCTGATAGGTGCGCACACCGAAATTCGCCAGGATCATGAGCAGCGTGCCGGTAACGAAGGCCATCGAGAACATGCCTGCTTGTTCGGCACCGACCAACTGCGTGGCGATGATGGTAAGTATAGGGAAGACCATGCCCCATGCGCCCACGCCAACCGTGTTCCAGATGAAGTCTCGCGTGGTGCGATGCGCGGCGTATTCTTCCTTCTGATCGGAAAGCGAGCCTTCGGAGAGCGCTCCCATCACGCGATCGAACCACTGATTCACCAAGCGCGCGATGAAATTCTGCTTATGCATGCGCGGTTCCTTGCGCTGTCGCGGAGCTTCTTGCAGGCGTGGTTGCGGGGCGTGTTGCGGATGGTCTGTCGTTCGGCGGTCCTTCATAGTCATCTTTTAGATAATCTCACTACTTGAGCCGCTTGTGAAATACGATCGCGTGTTCTTTCAAATTCTTCAATATATCTTTACTGAGACGTAAAAAATACGCACAAGATCACCCTGAGCTTCGCAATGAGTATAATTCCTTCGAAACACAGAGAGCTTGTCGATCTATTCAAACAAAGAAGGAACGAACGAAAGTTCCTGATTGAATCATATTGAAGACATCGAGCTAGAGCACCGCTTCGGCGCCGCGGTTACCCCCTGCTTCAGCGGTTTGCGTGCGCTTCTTCGCAGCCACGAGTCCCACGCAGAAGAAGGCAAGGGCGAAGAGCACCATCACGCCGAGCGCGATGAAGAGCACACTGGGCTGTGCGCCTGCCGCACCCGTGCAAAGATCGGCAACCGCCTGGCATGCCTGCGTGTACCAAAGACCTGGTAGCCAATGGGCGATATCGCGCACCACCGGCTCCATGAGGCTGATCGAGAACCACGCACCGCCGAAGAACGATATCGCAAGACCGACGATATTCCCTACCGAATTCGCTACCGCTGTATTGGCGCCGAGCATACCGAGCATGAATCCGATGGATGCGGGAATGAGCGAAAAGACAAGCACCACGAGCGCAATCGCTGCCATACCGCCTACCCCGAGCAGCGCGACTCCTTCAGGGAAGAAGAGCGCGCCGAGCACGAGCACCCATGCAACCGAAGCGAGCGCAATGGCAAGACAACTGAGCACCAGTTGCGCATTGAGCGATCGAAGCGGCAGCGGAGAAGCAAGGTTACGCTTGCGCACATCGCTGCGGCCCATGCGGTAGAGCAGCACACCAATGCATACGGTGATGCCAGTGAAGAGCGGATACATACCCCACGTAAGGTAGAAGATGAGCTGGTCAAGAGGAGAAGTGGACTGTTCGCCCTCAAGCACGGTGCCGTGCGCTTGCTTTGACGCGAAGGTAAGCGCGTCTTGCGTGAGAGCACCAACATCCCCCGTTCCTTCGGAAAGCGCCAGCGTGTGAAGCAGCGAAGTGTATTCGTTCACGACCTCATCCACGTATGCTCCCGAAAGAGAAGAGTAGCTGATTATCGCTTCCATTGCAGGGATCTCTTCGGCATTCTCTGCTGCGAGGAAACGCTCTTCATAGCCTTCGGGGATGATGAGCAAGTAATCCACGTGGCCCTTTGCGATCGCATCTTGAATAGCAACGCGGTCATCCGTTACCTCGATCGCCTCTCCACCTTCTGCAAGCGCTTCGGCAAGCGAATGTGAGATAGTGCTGTTGTCGCGATCGATGATCGAATAGGCGTATTCAGCGCGTTCGAAGCCATCGCTTGGCCTATCGTCGAGCGGAACGGCAGAAAAAGCGAGCACGACGCTCATGAAGCTCAAACCAACCACATAGATAAGGGGAAAGGCGAATGATGCGCGCATTATGCGCATGGCGCACTTAAAGACTTGCATAGCGTTTCCTCCTCAGCGAACGAGCGGAGAGCGCGAAGAAGATGAGCGCCATCACGAGCAGGATCGCAAGATGCCCGAACGTTTGCGCATAGGTGTCGTAATACATGGTTGCGTAGAATGCTTGGCATACTTGCACGATCGGGTTGATCACATCCAACCAAGGAGCAGCTTGCGATACGGTATCGGCGAAGTCCATCGCGAAGGTGCCATAGAGCCCCGCGAAGAGGGAAGCCACGCACACGAACCCTGCCACGATGCCGCCTTTCGCCTGGTCGGGCACTTTCGGAATAGCGGCGAGCGCGCATCCGAGCGCTGTGGCGCAGAGCGAGGCAACGAGGCAGATGAGGATGCAGATGCCCACCCGATCCCCAAAGTCAACGCCACCGATCACCACGAGGAACGCGAAGAGCACGAGCAGGCTCGCAAACGAGAGCAACCAGCTCGCAAGCAGCGTAACGAAAGCGGTCTTACCATGCGAAAGCGCACCGAGCGAACGACGCGCCGCAAGGGCAGATGCATTCGCGCGGATCTGCTGGAACCCGATGAGTCCGATGCTAGCACCGAAGAACGCCGCCATGCCGAAGAGAGCGAAGTAGTAGCGCAGCGATTCACGCGGAGCGTTATCGGTGACGCTTGCGCGCACAGTAGCTTCAACAGGAGCCATGAGCGTCTCGATGAATCCAGGGTTAGCGAGCGCTGCTGGATTCTTCTGCAAGGTCTCCTTGATCAGCGCCTCTTCGGCCACATAGCGATCCATGATCATCATGAGGATAGAAGGCTCCACCTCATACGTTTCGGCAGCGCTGGTGGCTTTTGCGAGCACGGTTCGCACCTCACCATCGACATACTGCACATAGCCTGCGTATTCGTCATCGGTTCCCAAGCTCTCGCGCACGAGCGCGGCGGCTTCTTCAGGCGAAGACACGTAGGTGATGTTGAAGAGAGCATCGTCGCCTTCGCCGAGCGCTTCCATGAAGGTAGCGAACGCCTGCTCGCCGAACGTCTCTTCGTCGAAGACGCTTCCAATCTGAGCGCCTGCTTGCGCTGCTCGCGCAATGTTCTCGAAGGAGAGAGCGCTACGCTCTTCGCCCTTCGCTTGCTCTTCATCGACCACGATCACATTCACCGAAACCGCTTCCGCACGCTCATCGAGTGCGCCGAACATCATCACGAACAGTGAACCGAGCACGATCGGAAAGACGAGCGTCCAGATGAGCACGCCGGGTACCCGTACGAGCTGAAGCAATGAGTATTTGAAACTTGCCCACATAACCGCCCTCAATCACGTAGCTCGCGACCGGTGATCTCCAAGAACACATCGTTGAGCGTAGGCGGTTCAGCCCAAATGCGCCCAGGCTTGATGCGTGCTGCCGAAAGGGCATCGAGCACATCGGCCACATTGTGCTCAGCGTTCTCGCACACCACTTCCAGCCGGCCGCTTTCATACTCCACGCGTAGCGCATGCGGAAGCGAACGCAACTTGATGAGCGCTGCTTCGGAAACGTCTGCTTCGATGATGATCTTCTCGCCTGCTGCAACGAGCGCTTTGAGCTCCTCGTTCGTGCCGCACGCGAGCGTGTGCCCTTTGTCCATGATCATGATGCGCGTGCAGATCTCTTCGACCTCTTCCATGTAGTGGCTGGTGTAGACGATGGTCGACCCTTCGGCATTCATCTGTTTGATGCCATCGAGAATCGATGCGCGGCTCTGCGGATCGACCGCCACGGTAGGTTCATCGAGGAAGATGAGCTCAGGACGATGCGCGATGCCGCAAGCTATATTGAGGCGCCGCAAAAGACCCCCAGAGAGCTTCTTAGGACGCGCGCGGGTGTAATCTTCAAGCCCGACGAATTCGATGGCACGCTTCACCAACTGCTTGCGCTCTGCCGCATCTGAAACATACAAGCTGCAGAAGTAATCGATGTTCTGCTGCACGCTCAGCTCTTCGAACACCGCGATATTCTGCGGCACGATGCCGATGCGCCGTTTCAGGTCGTAGCGCGTCTGCGTCATAGGCTGGCCGAACAGGCAGATCTCGCCACGATCGTAGGTGAGCAACTGCAAGATGCAATTGATGGCGGTCGTCTTTCCACTGCCGTTCGGTCCGAGCAAGCCGAAGATCTCGCCCGGTGCGATCTCGAGCGTGAAGTGATCGAGCGCCACCGCGCTTCCGTAACGTTTGACAAGGTCCTTGACGGATACGATCGGTTCCACGGGATTCCTCTTTCTTCCTACAAAAACGATAGCGCCTTCCTCACGCGAATAAGGCGCGAGGGCGCGGGACGTGCGAAGAGATGCTCATCTTGTGTATAAAAGCCACGTTCATCATATTCTCAAGCCGCAGCCCTTGAGAATATGACATTTGTCATCCATAGGAAGAATCCAAAGATGAACTGGCATTTTTTACAAAACTGAGAAGAACGCCACAAACGCTACAATAAGGGCATGAGAAATTTCGTCGATGAAATAGTGCTGGCTCTTCTCTGTTGTTTGTTCTCGCTTCTTGCGAGCAAGAGCGAGATCGCCATCGTGGGATTGCTCGCCGCCGTGGTACTGATCTGCATCTGTGCCTACGCGAACAAGCCCGTGCGGATAAGTGCTCAAATCCTTTTCTGTCTCTGCGCTATCGTGGTCGGCGATATCTTCTTCTACCTACCCGCAGTGGTCTATCTTGCCCTGCACGAACGCTCGTGGCTCGTTCGCCTGATCTGGATCGCACCGCTTGTGGACGTGATGGCCTTGAATGCTTCTGGCGTAACGGGGTCGTACGGCATCGGCCTGCAAGTGCAGGGGTCTCTTATTGCAGAAGGGCTTGCTGCGGCAGGGATAGCGGACGCTTTTGAAGTGGTGGTGGGCGTCGAAGTGCTCTTGTGCGCGATCGCAGTCGTTCTTGCGGTGCGCAACTTGCGCGAGACGAGCGAGCGCGAAGCATACCGTTTCGCTTATGACGATCTGCGCGAAGGCTATCTTTCGCTCATGCAGGCTGCTGGGCAAAATACCGAAGAGGACAATGAGACCGCGCGGCTGATCGCACATGAGGCAGAACGCTTCGCCGACTTGACTGAGCGCGAACTCAGCGTTGTTCGCCTCGTGGCGCAAGGGATGGACAATCGCGAGATCGCAAGCACGCTCTTTCTTTCCGAAGGGACCGTGCGCAATCACATCAGTTCGATCCTTTCCAAAAAGGCGCTTTCCAACCGCACGCAGATCGCGGTGCTCTACTACCGCGGCTAACAGACGCGAACAGGGAGCGTCCTCTCGCTTCACAAGGCGCAAGCTTCGCCGATTCGTCGTTCCCACAAAACTGATTAAGCTAGTATAGCGAGCATGGAAAAAACGACTCGGACAGACCACCACGCGAACACCGCACAAGCACACGGGAGCACCGAAGTGGCAACACCTGCAAAGAAGACCACGAAAAGGAGCATGCTCTGCTTCGTGTTGTTCGTTCTCCTTGGGTTTTCGCTCGGTTGTTCGGAGTTCGTGGTCATCGGCATCGAACCTGAGCTCGCCGAGAATTACCGCTGCTCGATCGCGCGCATTGGGGAGCTGATCAGCCTCTTTGCGCTCGCTTACGCTATCGCGACCCCGCTGCTCTCGATCTTCACCGGATCGTTTCGGCGCTCGACCATTCTGGTGGTCTACCTTGCGATCTTCGTGGTGAGCAACTTCGTTTCCGCCACCGCACCCACCTATGAAGTACTGCTCATCTCGCGTATCGTGATGGGCGCGGTCTCTGGTCCCCTGCTTGCCGTTGCCACCACCTACGTGCCTGACTTGCTGGGCGCACATCGTTCGTCGATCGGCATCTCGATCATCTATGCAGCCTTTTCGATCGCGCTCGTGCTTGCAACGAGTGCGGGGCGCTTCATCGTCGAATACCTCACCTGGCAGGTGGCAATGGATGCCGCCTTCGTCTTCGCGCTCGTATCCGCCGTGCTGCTCACGATCTTCGTGCCGCACGAAGCATCTCCGCACAAAGAAGACTCCGCGCAAAAGCACTCCGCTCTCGCCTCTTTGCGCGAACAAGTGATTCTCTTCAAGGAACCGCCCATCATCTTCGGCGTGCTCCTCTTCACCTTCGGCGTAGGAGCGGTCTACACCTTCTATGGCTACGTAGCCCCCTACCTCGAAACCTACCTCGGATTCCCGCCAGCGCAATCAGGCCTTATCCTGCTCGTCTTCGGCATCATCTGCATCGTGTCCGATCTGATCTCGGGCGTGGTGGATGTACGCGCAGGCATGAAGCCCATTCCTGCGATGCTGCTCGCACTCGCACTCGCCCTTTTTGCACTCTGGCTCTGCAAGACGAATAGTGCACTTGCGCTCGTGCCCATCTTCCTTATCGCGCTGCTCATGTATAGCTTCTCGATCTCATGCATCACGATGTTCATGGGCGTCGCGCGCAAGCGCCATCCACGCGCACTCGTGCTTGCTGCCTCCATCGAGCCCACCTCGTTCAACATCGGCATCGCCTTCGGCACGCTCGTGGGAGGTCTTGTCGTGACCCACGCAGGTCTTGGGGAAGTCGGTCTTGTTGGCGGCATATTGGGAGTGCTCTCTTGCATCTGCGCAGCGATCGCACGACACTTCTGGCAGCGTATGCAGGATTCTTGCGCGAACCGCTCCTAGCCTTCTGTCGATTCCGTTACAGAACAGCGAACGCTTGGCATCGAATCGGCCTGCATGGCCCCACGCTCCCTCTGCGCCCTTTATGATGTGTTCACCGATCACGATGACAGAAGCAGCGTGTACGGCATGCCCGCGATCCGCGATGGTTCATTTACTGAAGCAGCCTTTGCAAAAGCGGGTAAGAATCAGATGGGCTTTACGGTAAGGAGGACATCATGGATTTCAAAGAGAAGATCAAAGAGGCAGCTGAAGATGTAAAAGAAGGTTTCGAGAAGGGCGCCGACAAGATCGGCGACGCAGCGGAAACCCTCAAGGATAAAGTGGGCGAAGGCGCGCATGCTGCGGCTGATCGCGCCAAAGAGGCTGGTCAGGCCACTGCGGATAAGGCGAAAGAGACGGCAACGGCCGTCGGAGATCGCGCTAGCGAAGCGAAGGATGCTGTTGCCGACAAGATCAACGAAGCGAAGAAGTAGCATCCTTACGCAGACTCAGACGAGGCACAGAAACACAACTTCATACAGCATGATTTGAACAGGCGGTCCAAGGGGCTGCCTGTTCGTATGAGGAGCTTTAAGGGGAGCAGCTTGCAGTGCGCATTTTAGAGAGGAGCATGCTCTGCGGCGCGCATGGCCCCAAGCAGGCTCAAGACAGGTCTTTGCTATAATGTTCCCCAATCTTTTCTTGGACATTTTGTTCACAACCCTAAAAAAGGAGATGCCCATGCGCGTGCTCGTAGTGAATGCAGGAAGCTCTTCGCTCAAAAGCCAACTGATCGAAACTGATGGCAAGGTAACGCTGATGAAATGCCTTGCTGAAAAGGTTGGCACGCCAGGCGCATTCATGAACGTTTCGTTCGCCCCCGATTTCCAAAAGACCACCTATAACGTGGCTGATATGCCCGTGCAAGAATGCCTTGCCAAGCTGCTCGATATCCTGGTGGACGACCCCGAGTCTCCCATCAGCAGCCTTTCGCAGATCGATGCGATCGGCAACCGCGTGGTGGCCGGTGGCGAATACTTCACACGTTCGGTCATCATCGATGAGGCCGTGCGCGAAAAGCTTGCCATCTGCGAAGAGCTCGCACCGCTCCACAACCCTCCCGCCGATGCCTGCATCGACCTCATGCGCGAAGCGATGCCCAACACCCCGCAGGTCGCGGTCTTCGACACCGCTTTCCATGCGACCATGCCAGCGAAAGCCTACATGTACCCCCTGCCGCGTGAATACTACGAGAAGTACCGCATTCGCCGCTATGGCGCGCACGGAACGAGCCATCGTTATGCCGCACAGCAAGCCGCGAACTTGCTTGGACGACCCCTGCGCGACCTGGGCCTTATCACTTGCCATCTGGGCAACGGCGGCTCGATCACAGCAGTGAACCACGGCAAATCGATCGACACCTCCATGGGGTTCACCCCGCTCGAAGGATTGATGATGGGCACGCGCTCAGGTTCCATCGATCCGGCTATCGTTACGTACCTCATGCGCCGCGAGCACAAATCCTTCGACGAGATGGATGCGATCCTGAACAAGGAGAGCGGCATCTTGGGTGTATCGGGCGTATCGGCTGACATGCGCGATGTGCTTGCAGCTGCGGCAGCGGGCAACGAGCTTGCCGATCTTGCGATCGATATGTATGTCTACCGCATTCAGAAGGCCATCGGCGGCTACTACGCCGCCATGACGCGCACTGATGCGGTGGTCATGACCGCAGGCATTGGCGAGAACTCCGCTGAACTGCGCGAACGCATCTTCGCGGGCCTTGCTCACATGGGCATGATCCTCGACCACGAACGCAACGACGTTACTGGTCAGATCGGCGTGAACCGTATCATCTCGATCGACGATAGCCCGATCAAGATCTGCGTGGTCACCACCGATGAAGAGGTGCGTATCGCACGCGAGACCGACAATCTCGTCGGGCAACTGAACGAATAGAGGCACTCCCCTGCTTCGCAGGAAAAGAGCGCTCGCGAGCTCCGTGCGTCCTTTCAAATACCGAATAAGAACCTCCACCCATCTATCGCGCTAAAGTCAAAAGTGCGCGCGATAATAAAACGAGCATAAGAGCGCGAGGAAGGAACCTAATGAACGACACCGCATCCCTTTTCAATACCGAAGCACTGCTTTCCGATGGGATCAAATCGACTCCTCCTTCCTTCGTTCGTAGCATCCTCAAAGCAGCATCCGACCCGAACGTGACCTCGTTCGCAGGTGGATTGCCCAATCCCATTTCGTTTCCAGAAGACGAACTTTTGAAATCGATGGAGCGCGTGGTGGCCGAACAAGGCCCGAACGCCTTCCAGTATTCCTCGACCGCAGGCATCGATGAGCTCCGCCAATGGGTCGCCGATCGTTACAACAAGCGCTTCGGCACCGATTACGTGCTCGATGACGTGCTCATCACCACGGGCTCGCAGCAGATCCTTGACCTGCTCGGCAAGGTGCTGCTCGACAAGGGCGATGGCGTGATCGTGGAGAACCCCACCTACCTTGCTGCCATCCAGGCTTTCGCGCTTCAGCAACCGGTATTCCGCGGGGTCGAGCTCACGAGCGAAGGGCTCAACATCGACGAGCTGAACGCAGCACTCGATGCGGGTGCGAAGATGATCTACCTTATCCCGAACTTCCAGAATCCTACGGGCCTTACCTATACAGCCGAGAACCGCGAGCAGGTGCGCGAGGCCCTCTCGAAGCACAACATCGTGGTAGTTGAAGACGATCCTTATGGCGAATTGCGCTTCGAAGGTGAATCTCTGCCTTATATCGGTGCGACGAACCACCCGCATGGCGTGGTCATGGGGTCATTCTCCAAGACCGTTACGCCCGGTTTCCGCATGGGATATCTGCTCACGAAAGACCACGACCTCCTGCGCAACATCTCAACAGCAAAAGAGGCAGCTGACCTGCACACCAACGTGTTTGCGCAGTACGTCATCCATGACTACCTCATGCACAATGAGCTCGACGAGCACCTCACCAAGATCCGCGAACTCTATCGTAGCCAGGCACGTGCCATGGTCGATGCCATGAAGGAGTTCTTCCCCTATGGGGTCGAATTCACCATCCCGGAAGGCGGCATGTTCCTCTGGGTAACGCTTCCTGAAGGGATCTTCGCGATGGATCTGTTCGACAAAGCACTCGAGCAAAACGTCGCCTTCGTTCCTGGCGATCCGTTCTACGCGGAAGGCGGCAAGCGCTCCACGCTGCGCTTGAACTTCACGAACGCCGACGAGGAGACCATCCGCTCAGGCATCAAGCGCCTTGCTGAAGTGATCGAAGCCGAGCTCGCCTAGCTGCTCCTCCATCGTGCTCGCCCCCATGAGCCTACTTGAAACTAGAACATATGTTCGTTTGTGTGTTATACTGGGCGCGTGGACGAAACACCAAGAACATACTGCTGCATCGATTTGAAGAGCTTCTACGCCAGCGTAGAATGCGTTGACCGCAAGTGGGATCCGTTCGAGAAAAACCTCGTGGTCGCCGATCCTGAACGCACCGAAAAGACCATCTGCCTGGCCGTCTCCCCCGCCATGAAAGCGCTCGGAGTACCGGGGCGTTGTCGCGTGTTCGAGATCCCTGAAGGCATCGAGTACTTCATGGCGAAGCCGCGCATGCGCCTCTACATGGAGGTTTCGGCAAAGATCGTTTCGATCTACTTGCGCTTCGTGAGCGCTGCTGATCTGCATGTCTATTCGATCGACGAATGCTTCATCGACCTCACACCCTATCTTTCCCTCTACAAGACCAGCGCGAAAGCCCTCGTTGATCGCATGCGCGCTGCGGTCTATGAGGAAACGGGCATCACGGCCACTGCCGGCATCGGTCCGAACCTCTTCTTGGCAAAAGTGGCGCTCGATATTACTGCGAAGCACTGCAAAGACGGCATCGGCGTGCTGGACGAAGAGAGCTTCAAGCAGCACATCTGGCATCACCGTCCCATCACCGATATCTGGCAGATCGGACGCGGTATCGCTACGCGGCTCGCGCGCTTTGGCATTCGCGATCTTGAAGGGGTGGCCCACGCTGATATCGATCTGCTCTACCGAGAGTTCGGCGTGAATGCCGAATACTTGATCGACCACGCCTGGGGACTTGAACCCTGCACGATCGCCGAGATCAAAGCCTACGAACCTGAGAGCACCTCATTCGGCAATGGCCAGGTGCTCCCGTGCGACTACACCTTCGATGAGGCACGCATGGTGCTGCGCGAGATGGTCGACGAAACTGCACTGGAGCTCGTAGACAAGCAGGTGGTCGCAAGTTCCGTGCACCTCTATATTGGCTATAAGAAGGATGATGGAAAGAAGCGCTCCCAAGAAAGCAGCAGTCTGACTTCGAAAGAGCGCACTGAGGCGAGCGAAGGCATACGTGGCGGATCGCACACGAGCGTAAGCCACAAGCTTGGCTTTTCGACCAATTCCTTCAAAGAACTCCTGCACATATTCGACGAGCTGTACTGCCAGCGCGTGCGGCACGATTTGCCCATTCGGCGCATCAACATCAGCTGCGGAAACCTCGAGCCCGAAGAATACGCCACGCACACGCTCTTCAGCAACATCGAAGCCGAGGAAGAAGAACGCGCACAACAGGACGCGCTGCTTGCGATAAAGCAGAGATTCGGCAAGGGCGCGGTCATGCGCGGTACTTCGTACAAGGAAAAAGCACGCGGACTTGAGCGCACGCATCTCGTAGGAGGACATAATGCCTAACGAACTGCCCTATAGCGCGCGCAACAGCGCCCATCCAGAACGCTACATCTTAGGCAAGCCCCACCCCGATCGCGCGCGTCAATTCAAACCCTTTGCCGCCCTGCGTGGGTATGAAGAATTGATCGAACACGTTATGGCAGAAGCAAACGAGCCCCACGATTTCGCGGAGCTCGAAGAATCTTGCTAAAGGCGACAAACTGCCCGGTAGTTTGTCATCAATCGTGCTTGCGCGAACGCATGAGGTAGAAGCCTAACAGCACCAGTGCAACAAGCGCGGTAGCTCCTGAGACCCAAGCGATGATCGGCACACCATCACCTGTCTCTGCGAGATTATCTGCCTCATAGAGGCTATCCCGATAGTCTGCAAGCGCTTGGTTAGCCTGCTCCTTGCTCACGGGGTTCGCAAGCATCTCGTCGGTAACATCAAGCTCACCGCGATCGACCTCGTTGCCCAAGAAATCATCCTTGGATTCATCGTCGTCGGTCACGCCATCGGGCAAGGTGGAACTGATGTCATCCTTGTCAAAGGTGCCATCGGAAGGCAGATCGGGTGCAGGCGTGCCGGCGCCAGAATCGCCGCTGCCATTGTCTCCTGAATCAGTGCCGTTATCTCCACTGCCGGTATCTCCGCTACCTGTGTCGCCCTCATCTGCTGGTGGGATGATATCGTCAGGCACCTCAAGATCGTCAGGAAGCGTTGATGAAGTAGGGGTATAGAGCACGTTGATCACGTTGTTATCCGGATCAGTGCCCAGGCGAATCTCAGCCGGATAGGTATCGATCACATACATATCATCGAGCTTGTATTCGTAGGCATCGCCTTCAACGAGCTTGTCGAAACGCTGATTATCGAACGTCTCTGAACCCATCTTGATGAATTCAACATCATCGGGTGCCAATGCTTCCGACCACGTATCAGCACTAAGATCAGCGCCGGTCATCACATAGTAGTTGACCGTGTATTCGCTGTTCCACTTCTTGATATAGATCAAATCGAAGGTGTTCTTGTTCGGGTCGGTCGTAACCGTAAGGTTCAGCGGCCAACCGTCGAAGAAGAAATGCCCTGGGATATTAACGACATAATTCCAAGCATTGAGCACATCGCCCTCTTTCAGGCCCGTGAGGACGCGCGTTCCCAGCACGCGACGACCCATTTCGTCAATGACCGCATCTGGTTCGTCATCGTAGTTCATGTATTCAAGATAACGAATGGTAACCGTGCAGTCATCGCTGGGCGTGGTAGCTGCGGGGTTATCCTGCGCATTCTGCTCGTTTTCCTTTTCAAGCGTTGCAATGTTGGCATCGCTCAAATTGCCCGTAGCCGTGAGGTCTTGTTCACCTTGCTGCTCGTTCGCAGCGCGCTCTTCGATGATCGCTTCGACCTCTTCGATCGCTTGGTCACGCTGAGCAGCAACTTCTTCGATCACCTCGAGCGTTTCCGCGGATTCGGTATTTTCCGCCGAAGCCAAGAGCGGGCTTGAAAAAGCAAAGCAGACCGAAAGAGCAACGGTGCTGATCGCAAGAAGCGATGCGACGATGAACGAATGCTTATAGGTTCTTATTGCTTTACGAATCATATCTCATACTCCTTTCGGAGCTCTTACACACCAATAATGATGTGACAAACAGTACTATCTTTGCTTTGCGTTCGTTGCATGAATCGCAAAACGTGGCGAACATGTTATAGAGCGGACATAAAGAGTACAAGTGCCATAAGAAAACTCGCAATCTCTCCATGTTTTGCACGCAAGATGCAGACAAAACCAAAAAAGCATTGCGCGTTCACCTACAACGAACGATGAAGCACACGAGATATGACGAAGCGCTGCGTTTAGCCGAGCCCGAACCACAGCGCGAACTTCGGCGCATAGCCCATCACGAAGATGATCCCGATCAGGATCGGCACGCCGAACGTGAGCCAATAGCGAGACCAGCGCGGGAATTTGATGCCTTCACCGACATCGGCAGCTTTGAGGAAATTATCCCAGCCCCATCCACTACGCGTGACGCAGAAGATCACATAGAGCAAACTACCCAGTGGCAACAGGTTGTTGGATACGATGAAATCTTCGATCGACTGGATATCGCCGATGCCAGGGATCCCCACACCTGACCACACATTGAAGCCAAGCGCACACGGAATGCTCAAAACCGTCACAAGCAAGGCGGTGCGGGCGATCGCTTGCGAGCGCGATACGTTCCAGCGCTCCATCGTGAACGTGATGAGGCACTCGAACACCGCAATGATGGTCGAGAGCGCAGCGAAGCTCATGAACACGAAGAACAGCGTTCCCCAAACCTGACCGAAGGGCATCTGCTCGAATACATTTGGCAAGGTAACGAACACGAGCGCTGGCCCCTGATCAGGAGCAACAGCGAACGCGAAGCACGCAGGAAAGATGATGAGGCCCGCCACGATCGCCACGAACGTATCGAGACCGCAGATGCGCAGCGCTTCGCCCGTGAGCGCGCGATCGTTGCCAATGCGCGAACCGAACACTTCCATGGCGCCAATGCCGAGCGAGAGCGTGAAGAACGCCTGGCCCATAGCCGCATACACGACTTCACCGAAGTGCCCGATGCCACCACCGAACATCTTCTCGAAATCGGGAATGAGATAGAATTCGAGGCCTGCCCCTGCCCCAGGGAGCGTGACCGAGCGAAACACGAGCGCCACCATCACGAACAACAGGCAGATCATCATGATCTTCGTGATGCGCTCGACGCCCTTCTGCAGACCGAGGCTGCACACGAGAAAGCCAATCACGATGACCGCGAGCATCCAACCGAGCATTTCGGTAGGGCTGCCGAGCATCGCAGAGAACACGCCTGCGACCCCTTCGACGCTTTGACCGACGAACTCGCCGGTGGCCATCTTCGCCATGTAAGCGAGCATCCAGCCACACACAACGGTGTAGAACATCATCAGGATCATGCAGCCGATATACGCCCACCAACTGAACCAGTTCCATTTACCTGAAGGCTGTAAGCGTTCGAAGGCACGCGCGCAACTGCGCTGGCTCGCACGGCCGATCGCGAATTCCATGATCATGACAGGAAGGCCAAGGATCACAAGGAAGATCAAATAGAGCAGGATAAAAGCTGCGCCACCATATTCGCCAGCAATATAAGGAAAACGCCAAACGTTGCCGAGCCCGATCGCACACCCTGCGCTGATGAGAATGAAGCCAAGACGCGAAGCGAAGTGCTCACGTCCGCCGTTTGAGGGAACGGTGCCTTGAGATTCTTTGATTGCCATGAACATCCTTTGACGCGAAAAACCGACGCGCAAGATTACGCAGTACGATTGTGCGCGAAAATGCGCTCACCTGCCCGAAGAATTCGCTCGTTGGCTAGCTAACCCATTTCTTCAGCATACGAACGAGCGTTTCGATCTCGAGCGGCTTCGACATATGATCGTTCATGCCAGCACTGCGCGCATGACGCACATCTTCAGCGAAGGCATCGGCTGAAAGCGCAACAATCGGGATCTGACCCATATCGGGGCGCTTATCAGCTTGAGCGCGAATGGCCGAAGCTGCTTCATGGCCGTTCATGACCGGCATCTGGATATCCATGAGCACGATGTCGTAATAGCCCGGTTCATGCTCGAGCAACATATCGAGCGCGAGCTTGCCGTTCTCGGCATGCTCGACGGCCGCGCCCGTCATCTCGACCAGCTCACGGGCGATCTCGGCTGCCATGGGGTTATCTTCGGTGAGCAGAACGCGCTTGCCTTGGAACGCAAGCTCTTCGAGCATCGCCTTCTCATCGATCACGCTCTTCATCTCGCCCACGAGCAGCTCTTTCATCACTTGCACCAAACGAGAACGGAACAGCGGCTTGGAGATGAAGGCATCAACGCCTACCTGGCGTGCTTCTTGTTCGATCATCGACCAATCGTAAGCGGAAAGGATGATGATCGGCACTGCCTCATTCGTTGCCTCGCGAATATGCTTGGCAGCTTCAAGACCGCTCATGCCCGGCATGCGCCAATCAAGGATGACCACGCGATACGGATCGTTATCGAGCCTGCTCTTGACCGCTTCGATGCCTGCCGGACCCGAGAGGCGGAATTCAGACTTCATGCCAATATCGTCGAGCAGGATGCAGGCACCTTCGCAGGCAACTTCATCGTCGTCGACGACCAGGACAGGGATTCCTTCAAGATCGCTCAGGTCTTCCTGTTCGGCATCGCGCAATTTCATGTGAACCATAACGGTGAAGGTGGTGCCTTCGCCCTCTTTCGATTCGACATCGATCGTGCCGCTCATAAGGCTGACCACGCTCTTTACGATAGCCATGCCAAGGCCCGTACCTTCGACCTTCGTGGTACGCGAATCGTTCGCGCGAGAGAAAGGCTCGAAGAGGCGCTTCATGAATTCTTCGCTCATGCCGCATCCGGTGTCGCTGAACTCGAACTCGTAGCACGCACTGGATTGGATCGAGCTCGGAAGCTCGGTGATACGCAGCCCGATGGTGCCCCCTTCTGGCGTGAACTTGACCGAGTTGCCCATGATGTTCACGAACACCTGCTGCAAACGGGTGGGATCGCCCAGAACATGCTCGTGCTTGATATCGACAAGCTCAACTTTGAGCTCCTGGTGCTTGGCTGCGATCTGGGGGTTCATCATAGTGATGAGGTTCTCGATCGACTCGGAGAGGTCGAAGGGCTCTTCTGCCAGATCGATCGAGCCTGATTCGATCTTAGCCATATCGAGCACTTCGTTGATCAAGCCAAGCAGATGGCGCGAAGCCGACGTGATGTTCGTAAGGCATTCACGCACGCGCTCAGGATCATTGACATGCATACCTGCGATAGCGGTAAGACCCATGATGGAGTTCATAGGGGTACGGATGTCATGCGACATTGAATTGAGGAAGTCGCTCTTAGCCTGCGAAGCATGCTCAGCTGCTTTGAATGCATCTTCGAGTGCGATATGCGCACGCAGTTCTTCCGCCTTCGCATCCGTAACGTCTTGGATGGCTACGAGCACACTGGTCGGCTTGCCTTGTGCATCGCGTGCAAGACAGAGGATCGAGGCCTGATACCAGCACGGATTCTCTCGATCGTTCGTACGCCATTCCTCTTGGATGAAGCGTACACCTGGAGTGAGAATGCTGGCGATATTGTCCTTGTCGAATTTCTCGTGAGCATCAGTTGAGAGCGAATTCTTATCGATGATCTTGTCGAAGAACTGACGCAGGTCAGACGCATTGCCCCGCGGCGGAATGCTCTTCTGCTGACTATCGTTCTTCAAGAATTCGTAGGTGTGTTTCTCAAGATCGACCGTGAAAAGGCTATCGAACAGATTGGTCGAGGCGTCGATGATGCGCGTAGCTTCCTGGCGCTCGAGCAGCAGCTCTTGGTTCTCACGACGAGCTTGCATGGTAAGCACCACGATCACCACGATCGCCGCAAGGAGCACGCCTCCTACTAGGATGAAGCCCGACGTGTTTGCACGAAGGAGCATTTCATTGGTGATGCTTGCGGGGAACGAACGCACGAGCATCCAATCGAAATCGGGAAGTTTCGTGACGAACGTATTGCCCGTGCCTTCGGAAGTGTCATACGTGAAGCTGACCGTGTTGCCTTCTGCGATATCAACATCGAGCACTGCAAGCTGTTCTTCGTTAAGCCCGCGCGCGATGAATATCTCATCGATATCGCGCGCATCTGGCTTCACCGAGCCCGCCATCGCTACCATCGTGCCATCGCGCTCGCAAAGATAGGTAGGGGTGGACTGTCCGTAGAACTCGGTGGTCATAACCTCCGTGAGCGATTCTTCGCGGAGCACCGAAGCCATGATGCCGATCACTTCATTATCCAAAACAACCGGTGCATAGAAGACGACGGCGTTTTGACCATCGAAGATCGTACTATCGACATAGCACATACCGCTCTTACCCTGCACACCTTCGATATAGTATTCACGGTCGGTCGCATCGGCAGTGGAGCCATCGTTGTTATATGCCGTACCCTGCGCATCGATGAAGAAAGTATGGTCGAACTGGGCATTATCGAGGATGGTTGCCGCAGTACGCGGATTGAAGCCCTCGTCGCTGATCGCATCTCCATACACCACCGCTGCCGTCTGCACGCTCTGCAGTGAAGAGGAGAACGTGTCGTTCACGCGACGCACCGTTTGATTGGTGGAGGTTTCGAGGTACTGCGTATTCTGGTCGATGATGCGCTGAGTGTTCACGTTCATGAAAACAACGAGCGCAACGACCACGACCACGACAGCGGCACAGACGGTGATGATAAGATTGCGCGTCTTATTCTTTGGTTTTGTGCTTTCCATGGGAACCCTATCTTATGAAAATATATGGCATATATGCAGCTCAACGGTTACTTTTCACCCCTGAACCGCACTGCTTTGGTGCAGGTATGAAGATGCTCGTAATTATACACTAAGCCGCTTTGAACTACCGCTTTCAACTCCACTTTCATGCCCGCATGCAAGAAAGTTCACGAACCCTTCAACTTAAAAGATGACAAACTACCCACAGCTTCGAGCGATGAGGGATGGCAGCTCGTCGGGCGCCCTACAATGGATTTGCAAACAACCAAAGTGGCCTTGGGTTCAGGCGCTTTGAAGACGGAACATAGCGTGAACAGTATGAGTGAAACGCCGAAACATATCGCGATCATTACGGGCGCTTCGAGCGGACTCGGGCTCGAATTCGTGCGCCAGCTCGATGTGCGCTCGAGCGTGACCCACGCCGATGTTGGCGTGCATCACATCGATGAATTCTGGCTGGTGGCGCGCAACACTGCGAAGCTCGAAGCGATTGCCGCTGATCTGCGCACTCCTGCGCGCGCGGTTTCAGCTGACCTTTCGAAACAGGAAGACATCGATCGCATCGAAGCGGATCTGGGTGAAGCGAACGGCGTGGTTACCTATCTGGTGAATTGTGCGGGCTTCGGCAGGTTCGGATCGTGGAAAGATATCGCCAACGACGATGCAACCGCGATGATCGATCTTGACGCCCGCGCGGTGGTGGCGCTCACGCGCGCCTGCTTGCCACACATGGAGCGCGGCTCACGCATCATCGAAGTTGCCTCAGCTGCTGCATTCTACCCGCTGCCTTATATGAATGTCTATGCAGCATCGAAGGCATTCGTGTTGCGCTACACCCGCGCACTACGCTGGGAGCTGCACGGCAGCGGCATCACCGTAACGGCACTCTGCCCCACCTGGGTGAAGACCGGCTTCGAGGCGCAAGCACGCAAGAGTAAAGATGCGCACGCCGTGAACCACTTGCTCTTCGCCCAAAACGCCTCGACCGTAGTGTCGCGGGCGCTGTTCATGAACCGCATGCATGCTGCCGTTGCCTGCTGCAGCATTCCCTCATTTTGTCTGCGCATCATCGGCAAGATCGTGCCGAATTGCATCACCATGTGGGGCTGGAACCTCATCCGCCGTCTCTAAAGATGACGAACTGCCCAGTCGTTCGTCATCTTTTTTTGGTTCGATCAGCGCCGAGCGCGAGACACGAGGTTCCCCGCTTCCCTGCTCAAGAACCTGCATTTTTGCAGGTTCTTTCGTGCGTCGCTGCTTTGCTCGGGTTTTATTACTAACGAATTTAGTCGGCAAAGAGTCACCTCGTTGCCTTGCCCTCTCCGCTGATTGAACACAAAAGTGGGCAAGATAACGATTTAACGCACGCGAAACAATCGCGCAATATTGGCGACACAGAGCTTCCGTAAGGTAGTAGCACCTTAAAACATGCGAAAAGGGGTACTACATGAGAAGCGAAGCAACATGCGCACACGCGCATCCTTGCGAACCTACCTGCGCAGAACAAAGCGCGCAGCGATCCGCCCAACAGGCTCAAACGCACTTGTCTCAAGCAGCAACGCCACAGCCCAGCATGTATCGCAGCTCGTTCGAACACGATGCATGCGGCATTGGCGCGCTCGCCAACATCAAAGGCGTGCGTTCCCATCAGATGGTGGACGATGCGCTTTCTGTACTCGTAAACTTGGAGCATCGTGGCGGCGTTGGCCTGGAGCGCAACACGGGAGATGGCGCCGGCATCCTGCTGCAGATCCCGCACCGTTTCTTCCGTAAGGAAGCACAAAAGTGCGGCAGCCTGCTGCCTGACGAAGGCGATTATGGCGTGGCCATGCTCTTCCTCCCCACCGACGAACACGGCATAGCCGAAGCTATGCGCATCTTCGAAGATGGCTGCATCGAAGAGGGCATCCCGCTGCTCTTCTGGCGCGATGTGCCAATCGACCCCCACGACCTAGGCCAAGCCGCGCTCGATTGCATGCCCACCATTAAGCAGGCATTCCTCGGTCGTCCTGCCGATTGCGAAACGAATGAAGATTTCGAACGTCGCTTATATATAGGTAGGCGCACCATCGAAAAGCGCGCGAAGGAAACGCAGAGCCTAGACGACAAGACCTTCTACGTCTGCTCGATGAGCGCTCGCACGATCGTGTACAAGGGCATGCTCGTCTCCACGCAGATGCGCGGTTTCTTCAAAGACTTGGATGATGCCTCTTGCGAAACTGCCATCGCGCTCGTGCATTCGCGCTACTCCACCAACACCACGCCTTCGTGGGAGCGCGCGCACCCCAATCGTTACATGGTGCACAACGGCGAGATCAACACGCTGCGCTGCAACGTGAACTGGACGCTCGCCCGCGAGCCGCACCTCTATTCGCCGGTCATGGGCCCTTCGCTCGAGAAGGTGCTGCCCGTGTTCAACGGCGAAGGCTCCGACTCGGCCATGCTCGATAACATGCTCGAATTCATCACCATGAACGGCCGCAGCTTGCCGCGTGCCATCTCGATGCTGCTGCCCGAGCCATGGGACAAGAACCCCACGCTCTCAAAGAAGCGCAGCGCCTGGGGCGAATATCAATCCATGCTCACGGAAGCCTGGGAAGGCCCCGCAGCTATCGCGTTCACCAATGGGATCATCATGGGCGCCGTGCTCGACCGCAATGGCTTGCGCCCCGCGCGCTATTACGTGACCTCCGACGATCGGCTCATTCTCTCCAGTGAAGCCGGTACGCTTGATGTCGATCCAGCGAAGATCCTGATCGCAGGCAGTTTAGGGCCCGGTCAGATGCTTATCGTCGACCCGCGCGAAGGGCGCGTGATCTTCGATGACGAGATCAAGGATGACCTGGCGAACCAAGCACCCTATCTCGACTGGATCAACGCCGAGACCCACACGCTCGACTCTCTTATCGCCAAAGCGGCAGAACCGCTCGAGGCTACCCTCGATGAAGGCATGGCCTTGAGCACTCGACAGGCTATACATGGTTACTTCTTCGACGATATCGAGGAAGCGATCATCCCTATGGCGGAAAAGGCAAAGGCGCCGTTGGCGTCGATGGGCGCGGATACCCCTCTCGCATGTTTATCGGAACATCCGCGCCGCTTTTTCCATTACTTCAACCAACTCTTCGCGCAGGTCACGAATCCCCCGATCGACGCGCTGCGCGAATCGCACCTCACCTCCACGCTGCTCTATCTCGGCAACCACGGCAACCTGCTCGAAGACGCTCGCACGAACTGCCGCCTGGTGCGACTCGATACGCCGCTGCTTACCCGCGATGCCTTCGAAGCGCTTGCCTCCATGGATGAGAAGGGCTTCAAGGGGGCGAAGATCTATGCGTCCTACGAAGCTCGGACCGATAACGAACACGCGCTGGCAGATGCCGTGAATCGCCTGTGCGAACAGGCCGAAGAGCTGGTGCGCGATGGCGTGAGCATCCTTGCGATCTCTGATCGAGTAGGCGAAGGCGAGGTGCCGATGCCTTCGCTGCTAGCCGTTTCGAGCGTTCACAACCACCTGCTGCGTTGCGGCCTGCGCACGCAGGCGGACCTGATCGTGGAATGCGGCGACGCGATCACCGCGCACGATTTCGCCACGCTGGTGGGCTATTCCGCATCCGGCATCTATCCCTATCTTGCTCACGATACGATCGCTTCGCTGGCCGAGCGCAGCGTGCTTGCGCTCGATGCCGAAACAGGCATCGCGAACTACAATGCCGCCATCCTCTCTGGCATCGTTTCGATCATGTCGAAGATGGGTATCTCGACCATGCAGGGCTACCACGCCGCACAGATCTTCGAAGCGGTCGGTCTTGCGAGCGAACTCATCGATGCGCACTTCACCGGCACGGTCAGCCGCATTGGCGGTCTTTCGATCGATGATCTGCAGCATGAATGCGACCTGCACTACGCTCAGGCGCTCGAACAACGCACGTCTCCCGCGCCTGATCAGCTTCCTTCATCAGGTATTACCACCTGGCGTCCCCGCGGCGAAGAACACCTGATCACACCTCAGGTCATCACGCTCTTGCAACGTGCGGTGCGCGCAAACGACCCCGAACTCTTCGCTGCCTACAGCGAAGCGGTCCACCAGCCGGGGCGCGCCATCGTGCTGCGCGATTTGCTCGAGTTCGTCTCCACCCGCCCCTCCATTCCGCTTTCGGAAGTCGAGCCCGCAAGCGAGATCGTCAAGCGCTTCAACACCGGCGCGATGAGCTACGGCTCCATCTCGAAAGAAGCGCACGAATGCTTGGCTATCGCCATGAACCGCATCGGCGGCCGCTCGAATTCTGGCGAAGGCGGCGAGAACCCCGCGCGCGAGACCCCGCTTCCCAATGGAGATTCCAAGCGCAGCGCCATCAAGCAGATCGCTTCAGGGCGCTTCGGCGTGACGAGCCGCTACCTCATGAGCGCCGACGAGCTCCAGATCAAGCTCGCGCAAGGTGCTAAGCCCGGCGAAGGCGGTCACCTGCCCAGCGGTAAGGTGTGGCCGTGGATCGCGCGTACCCGTCGCTCCACACCGGGCATCGGCCTTATCTCGCCGCCGCCGCATCACGACATCTATTCGATCGAGGACCTGGCCGAGCTCATCTTCGATCTGAAGAACGCCAACCCCAGAGCGCGCGTATCGGTCAAGCTCGTTTCCGAAACGGGCGTGGGCACGATCGCAACCGGCGTTGCCAAGGGCGGTGCTAACAAGATCCTCATCTCCGGTTCGAACGGTGGCACAGGTGCAGCCCCGCGCGATTCGATCCATCATGCAGGCCTGCCGCTCGAGATGGGCCTGGCCGAAACGCAACAAACCCTGCTGCAAAACGGTCTGCGCAGCCGCATCGTGCTCGAAGCCGATGGCAAGTTGATGGATGGTCGCGATGTGGCGATCGCCTGCCTCTTGGGCGCCGAAGAATTCGGGTTCGCCACCATGCCGCTCATCGCGATGGGCTGCTTGATGCAGCGCGATTGCCAGCAAGATACCTGCCCAGTGGGCATCGCCACGCAAAACCGCGAGTTGCGGGCGTGCTTCTGCGGCAAGCCGGAATACGTGGTGAACTACATGATGATGGTGGCCGAGCAAACACGCGAGATCATGGCCGAGCTTGGGTTCGCCACGATCGACGAGATGGTGGGCCAGGTGGAATGCCTGCGTCAGACGCACGATGCGCGCAGCTGGAAGGCCAACTTGGTCGATCTTTCGGCGCTGCTCGTGAAGCCTGAGGTCGAATTCGGCCGCGCGATCCCGGTGGCGCACTGCCCGCACTTCCTCACCGAAGCGCAGGCACCCAACACGCTGCCCGAAACACTCGATGCGACGCTGTTCATCCCCTATACCGAAAGCGCCCGCGAACACCTCGAGCCCATCCGCTTCCACGCCGATATCTCGAACGTGAATCGCTGCGTGGGCACGATGCTCGGCTCGCAGGTGACCGCACGCCATCCTGAAGGCCTGCCCGCAGGCTCGATCGAGATCGATTGCGCGGGTTCGGGCGGCATGAGCTTCGGCGCCTTCCTGCCGCAAGGCATCACGCTGAAGGTAGCGGGAGACACCAACGACTACTTCGGCAAGGGGCTTTCCGGTGGTACGCTCGCGCTCACCCCGCCGGCGAACGCGACCTATCGCCCCGAAGAGAACATCCTGGTGGGCAACGTTGCTTTCTACGGCGCAACTGCAGGCCAGGGCTTCGTGAACGGCCTTGCGGGCCAGCGCTTCGGTGCGCGCAATTCAGGAGCCGAGCTGGTAGTGGAAGGCGTAGGCGAAAACGGCTGCGAATACATGACCGGTGGCGAGGTACTGGTGCTGGGCGAAGTGGGGCTCAACTTCGCCGCAGGCATGTCGGGCGGCATCGCGTATGTCTACGACGAGACGAAGACGCTGAAGAGCCACTGCAACTTGGAACTGGTCGAGCTCGCAAGCCCAAATGAAGCCGATATCGCGCGCATTCGCGAGTTGCTCGAAGCGCATGTGGAAGCAACGGCAAGCCCGCTGGGCGTGATGATGCTCTACCAATTCGACGATATCAAAACGCACTTCACCAAGGTGATCCCGATCGAATACGCCAAGATGCTCGATTTGATCACCGAATACGAAGCACAAGGTCACACGCACGAAGAGGCGCAAGAGCTGGCCTTCGAGATCACGAAGATGGGAGCATAGCCATGGGACGAGTTGGAGCTTTCTTACATACGGAGCGCGTCGATCATGGCCTGCGACCTGCTTCCGAATCGCTGAACGATTTCGAGGAATTCGCACTTCCGCTCACGCTTGAAGAGCAGTGCGAACAGGCGAGCCGCTGCATGAATTGCGGCGTGGCGTTCTGCCAGACCGGCGTTGCGTTAGGTGATTCGCTGCACGCGGTGGGGTGTCCGCTGCATAACCTGATTCCCGAGACGAACGATCTGCTCTACCAGCATCGTTTCGAGGACGCGGTGGCACGCGTGGCGCTCACGAACCCCTTCCCCGAATTCACCGGGCGCGTGTGTCCGGCCCCTTGCGAAGTGGCCTGCAACTTAGGGCTGCATAAGGCGCCGGTCACGATCAACGACAACGAACGCGCGCTTTCTGATATCGCCTGGGAAAACGGTATCGATCCGCTTCCCGCCCCTGCCGCCGATGCGCCGCTGGTGAGCGTGATCGGCTCGGGGCCAGCGGGTCTGGCATGCGCTTGGGAGATGGCGCGGCGCGGATGGCGCGTGCGCATCTACGAGCAGGCCGGTCGCCCTGGTGGCCTGCTCATGTATGGCATTCCCAACATGAAGCTGCCGAAGTGGATCATCGAGCGTCGGGTGAACTTGATGCGCGAGAGCGGCATCGAATTTAACTGCGGCGTTGATGCGTGTGCCTGCGCAGATGCGATCGCTGCTGAATCTGATGCAGTGGTGATCGCAACGGGTGCGAACGTTGCGCGCGATATTGCGCTGCCGGGGCGCGAACTTTCTGGCATTCATTTCGCTCTCGAGTATCTTTCAGAGGTAGCGAGCGCCTATCTCGATGAACGCGACTACACCATCAGCGCTGAAGGCAAGGATGTGGTCGTAATCGGCGGCGGCGATACCGGAAACGACTGCGTTGCCTGCGCGCTGCGCCAAGGAGCGGCGAGCGTGACCCAGGTGATCCGTGCTCAGCGCGCGCCAGAGACCTGCGATGCTCAAGCGGTATGGCCAGCTGAGCGCGTAGTCTTCTCGCAAGGTTACGGCCAGCGGGAAGCGAGCGAACGCTTCGGCGAAGACCCCCGCATCTTCTCGACCGATACGATCGCCTTCAGTGGTGGCGAAGGCGCTGAAGCGGGCTCGGTTGCCCACGTGCATGTGCAGGATCTTTCTTACGATGGGGGTCGCCATCTGGTCGAAGGCACGGAAGCTACCATCCCTGCGCAGCTCGTACTGATCGCCAAGGGCTTCACTGGCGCGAATCCTGCCGTATTCGAAGCCTTCGATGTTTCGCTGCCCGAGCGCAGTGGTGCACACTGCCTGCGCGAAGCCGACCCAGCGAACAACAAGCCTGCCATCTTCGCTGCGGGTGATGCACGCCTTGGTTCGACGCTCGTGGTGAACGCAATCGCCGACGCACTCGCCTGCACCCGCGAGATCGTAAAAAGATGACAAACGACCAGATAGCTTTGTCATCTGTGCGGACCTTCTCGGCAAAGCTTGCATCGGACATGCTCGATCAGCGGAGAGGGTGAAGCAGCGAGGTGACTCTTCGCCGACTAAATTCATTATTAATATTCCGAGAGTAGCGAATCGTGCGGGTCCTATACCTACCTTAAGCTGCGGTAATGCGCATCGGTCATGAACAAATGGCGCATTACCCTTGCCGTTTTGGGCCATTTCTCCTCGTCGCGGCGGACGCGGAACAGGTACACGAGCTAGTTCAGGTAGGACTGGAGGTTGCCCTTCTTCATCCCGGGGAAGCGGAAGAGGTAGCGCCTAAGCCACGAGCACAGGTTGTTCACGAGCTCCATCGCCTCCAGGTACGCAGGATCCTTCGCATCCGCCTTACGCCTCGTCGGTGCACTTGGCGGCCTTCACGAGGCTTTTGTGGGCCTTCTCCTTGTCGTGGTCGATGAGCGAGCCGGGCGCTATGTGCGTCAGCAGCGCGTCCCTGATGCGCTTCGAGGAGGGCTTGCCGTGGCCGCATATGACTACGACGGCATTCTTGAAGGCGTTGGCCATGGCGAATCCCCATCGCCCAGGTGACGGCCACGCGATCGGGAATGCCCGTCTCCAAACGCAGGATTGGGCGACCGCTGGGCCTACTCGTGCATCGGAAGGCCCTTGGTCAGGCGATCAACCGGGTTCTTCTTTCCCCACAGGGCGACCCCGACCAGGTTCAGGTCCGAGGTGACGTGCTTTGCCACCTCAGCGCGGTTGTCCTCGTCGTTGTATGTGTCAAATAGTTCCTCGGTGTAGATGGCGCATGCGATGTCATCGCGAGTGCTGGCCTTCCGCACGAGCTCAGAAAGCTGCCCGGCATTGGCGGAGTGGATGAGAATGGGCTGCTGCGACATGGGCAGGTACTCCACGCCGCTGCCGTCGACATACGGTAGCCCGACGATACCCTGTGTTCCCGCGATGCCGCTCATCAGGAAGGCGCACACGTTGAGCTCTTGCCAGGGGGCCAATCCCTCGCGCAGGATGACCTTGATCTTCGTGTCGAATGACATTCTCCTTCACCTCACTTCGGGCGCTAGACGTACTTTTCCAGGGCATAGTCGCCGCGGGCATATCCGCCGTAGTCCTCCAAGAAGACACGCTGGAATCCGTGGCTCTCGTAAATGTGGATGGCTGTAGAGAGCGAGCTGTTCGTGAGCATGTAGATGCGCTTCGCACCGTGCTGCTCTGCCCAATCCACGCACGCCTCGAAGACGGCCTTGCCGTAGCCCTTGTGCGGCCGGTCGGGAGCGGATCCGAGCTTAGCTATCTCCCATTCACCTTCGCCGCGATCGATGGCCATGCAGGTGGCGAGGGCCGCGCCGTCGGCTTCGTCGACCGCGAAGAAGACCATGCCGCCCTTGGCGATTTCGTCTTCAACATGGTCGAACTCGTCTCGGTCAGCTTGCTCCACGGCGCCGAAGTACTTCTCGATCCACCATACGTTAAGATCGACAAAATCCTGCCTTCGCTCAGGCGTGTACTTAACGATTTTCATGCGGCCGTTCCTTTCCCTCGAGGATTCCCAAGATGACATTCATGGCGTCCGCCACCCGCGCCAGCTCATCATCGTCCGCATCCCTGAAGGCTTCGGCAACGACATCGGCGCCGGAATCGGAGAGCTCAGCGACGCGATCTCTACCGGAGTCGGTGAGCGACAGGAGCTGCACGCGAGCATCCACCCCGGAGGCGGTCCTGGCCACGAGCCCCTGCTCCTCGAAACGGCGGATGGTTCGGCTGAGATAGCCCTTGTCCACGCTCAGCAAGCGGGATATGTCTCGTGCGCTCACGGCCTCTCTCTCGCCGATCTCGATGAGGACGGCGATTTCGAGCGTCGAAGAGCCCGTTCCCAGATAGCTGCGGTCGAGCAGCCTCATGACGGGCACGTAGCGGCGGTTGAACATTCGTATCAGGTCTATGGACTCGCGCCTCGTTCTCATGTGCCTCCTAATGGTTGCTTAAGTCAACCGATATGATAGCATCACGAACCGTGCTTTTGAAATAGCGGGAGAGTTGAGAGCGAACCACACGATTCGCTACTCTCGGATATTAATAAAATCCGAGCGAAGCAGCGACGCACAAAAGAACCTGCAAGATGCAGGTTCTTGAACAGGGAAGCGGGGAACCTCGTGCCTTACCCTCTCCACTGATCGAAGCAAAAAAGGTGTCGAACGACCGGGTAGTTTGTCATCTCGAAACGCGAATGTTACACAGATTAACGTCCATGAAGCATGTTCGAAACATTCGCTGCGTAGTCTAGGTAGCGTCGAGAAATAAGTCTTACGCGATCCTACGTGCGGATCGCAGAGAAGGAGACCTCATGTCAACCGGATCGGACAGCCAAACCATAACCTTCACCACCAGCGAACAAGACTACTCCCCTGCCAATGTCTCTGATATTTACGGGACCATGGTCTTCGACGAGCGCGTGATGAAAGAGCGCCTGCCGAAAGCAACCTATAAGGAGCTCATGCGCACCATCAACGATGGCGAACCGCTCAACTTAGAAGTTGCCAACGTGGTAGCGCACGCCATGAAGGAATGGGCCATCGAACACGGTGCGACCCACTTCACGCACTGGTTCCAACCGCTTTCGGGCGTCACCTCGGAAAAGCACGACTCCTTCATCAACCCCCAGCCCGACGGCAGCGTGATCATGACCTTCTCGGGTAAGGAGCTCATCCAAGGCGAGCCCGATGCCTCAAGCTTCCCGAACGGCGGCCTGCGCGCCACCTTCGAAGCGCGCGGCTATACCGCGTGGGATCCCACCAGCCACGCCTTCATCAAGGACGAAGTGCTCTGCATCCCCACCGCATTCTGCTCATACACCGGCGAAGCACTCGACAAGAAAACGCCGCTGCTGCGTTCCATGGGCGCGATCGAAGAGCAAGCCAAGCGCGTGCTGGCCGTCTTCGACGAACACCCGCACCGCGTGACCACCACGGTCGGCGCCGAGCAGGAATTCTTCCTCATCCCGAAGGAAGAATACGAGCGCCGCGAAGACCTAGTGCTTACTGGGCGCACGCTGTTCGGTCATTCTCCCTGCAAAGGCCAAGAGCTCGAAGAACACTACTTCGGCTCCATCCGCCCGACCGTGAACAACTTCCTGAAGGCTCTCGACGATAAGCTGTGGGAACTCGGCATCCCCGTGCGCACGAAGCACAACGAAGTAGCGCCCGCACAGCACGAGATCGCACCCATCTTCTCGAACGCCAACCAGGCCATCGACCAGAACCTCCTCACCATGGAGGAGATGACCATGCTCGCCAGCCGCTTCGGTTTGGTGTGCCTGCTTCACGAAAAGCCCTTCGAAGGCGTGAATGGATCGGGCAAGCACAACAACTGGGCGATCTCGGCAGACGAGAAGAACCTGCTCGACCCGGGTGAGACACCCTCAGACAACCTGCGCTTTCTCGTGTTCCTCACCGCCATCATCGAAGCGGTGGATGAATATCAGGAACTGCTGCGCATGTCGGTAGCCACCGCAGGCAACGACCACCGCTTGGGCGCGAACGAAGCGCCGCCGGCCATCATCTCGATCTTCTTGGGCGATGAGCTCGGTGCGATCGTTGAGGCCATCATCGAAGGCAAGGAATACATCGGCCACGGGGAGACCAAGATCGACCTGGGCGTTCAATCGCTGCCGCTCTTCGCGAAGGACAACACCGACCGCAACCGCACGAGCCCCTTCGCCTTCACGGGCAACAAGTTCGAGTTCCGCATGCCCGGTTCTCACAACAACCTGGCAGATTGCAACATGATCCTGAACACCGCAGTGGCGAAGAGTCTGAAGAACTTCGCTGATGCCGTTGAAGGAGCGAGCGACCCGAAAACTGCCGCTGCCGAATACATCAAGCAGACGCTCACCGATCACCAGCGCATCATCTTCAACGGCAACGGATATGCCGATGAATGGGAAGTGGAGGCCGCAAAGCGCGGACTTGCGAACAACCGCAACACCGCCGAAGCGCTGCCTGCCTACGTGGCCGATAAGTCGGTCGCGCTCTTCGGCGAAATGGGCGTGCTTTCCGAAAGCGAGATCGAAAGCCGCTACGAGTGCAAGCTCGAGCGTTACTGCAAGCTGATCAACATCGAAGCGCGCGTGATGCGTCGCATGACCCGCCGCACGTTCCTGCCAGCCATCAATGGCTACGCCTCGGAAGTGGCCGCGAGCATCGAGCGCTACAAGACCGTATCGCCTGGTGCGAAGGTGGGCACGCAGGAGAAGCTGCTCGCGAACCTGCTCGATTCGATCGAACAGATCGACACGCTCGTATGTGCGCTCGACGATGCCGGCAAGCAGGCGCTCGAGATCGAGAACCTGCAAAAGCGCGCCGATTTCTACGCCCACACCCTCATTCCGATCATGGACGATCTGCGCAGCGTGGTCGACTATACCGAGACCATCACCGATCGCACGTATTGGCCAGTGCCGAGTTACAACAACATGTTGTTCTACGTCTAGGCTTTTACGATAGGGGCAAGCAAACGCGCTTGCCCGAAGAAACGGAAAGAGAAGAGCAGACCTCCCTTCTCTTTCCACCCTTTTGGGTGTAGGGTGAATTTCGGTTGGCTGCAGCAAAAACCACTGCGCAGGCGAGCCACCACGAACACCCCAAGAGCAACAATCACGATACCAAGGGAGATTCTGTGATCAAACCAAGTGCGGCACCCGTCGCAACGCCCTCAGGCGCGACGCAGGTACCGAGCAAAGCAAGTGAACATATCCTGAGCAAGACCTCGAAAGCGAGTGCCCAACCAGCCCTTTTAGCGCTAGAAGACGGCAGTTGCTATCGAGGTTTTTCCTGTGGAGCTCCTGGTGAAGTGAGCGGCGAGCTCTGCTTCAACACGGGGCTGGTGGGCTATTTGGAAGTGATCACCGATCCTTCTTACGCCGGCCAGATCGTGACCATGACCTATCCGCAGATCGGCAACTACGGCGTGAACGAAGATGATGTGCAGGCGAGCGAGATCGCCCTGCGCGGGCTGGTGGTGCGCGATATGTGCACCCATCCTTCCAATTGGCGCAGCGCCGAATCGTTGCCTGAGTTCTTGCGCAAGCGCGGCGTGGTAGCCATCGAAGGGATCGATACACGCGCGCTCGTGCGTCATTTGCGCGAAGCAGGTGCAATGCGGGCGGTGCTTTCCACGGAAGACCTTAACGAAGTAAGCCTGGTTGCCAAAGCACGCACTGCAACCCCGCTCACGGAGGTAAACTTCGTCGAAGAGGTTTCGCGGGATGCCGTAGAGCCGTATGCCTATACTAATGTTCATTCCTTCGCGAAGGCGGGCCCTGTCGAAGCACGCTACAACGTGGTCGCCTACGATTGCGGCGTGAAGAGTTCGATCCTTGATGGGCTTGTTGAAGCGGGTTGTGCCGTTACGGTCGTGCCATGGAATACGCCTGCTGAAGAGGTGCTCGCGCTCGAGCCAGACGGCGTGTTCTTGAGCAATGGCCCGGGAGACCCCGACAAGGTGGAAGGCACGTTCGCCCAGGTAGAACAGCTGCTCGGAAAAGTGCCGCTCTTCGGCATCTGCCTCGGGCATCAGATGCTCGGCAAGGCTGCTGGCGCCGAAGTGGTGAAGCTCAAATACGGGCATCGCGGCATCAATCAACCGGTCATGAACCTTATCACCAAGCGCGTCGAGATAACGGTGCAAAATCACGGCTTCAACCTCGTGTTCTCTTCGCTCGGCTCCCTTGAAGGAGACACGAAAACCGCCGAAGAGGTAGCGCGCGTTTCTGGGACAAGCGCTTCGGGCGAAGACCTGCGCCCTTGGACGCACGCTGCAAAGCCACCCGTTGCGCAAAACGAACGGTTCGGCCGCATCGAGCTCACCCATGTGAATTTGAACGACGGCACCATCGAAGGCATGCGCTTTCTGGATGTTCCCGCCTTCAGCGTGCAATACCACCCCGAAGCGGCGCCTGGTTCGACCGACTCTCAATATCTCTTCACCGCCTTCACCCGCCTGATGGATGAGTGGCGCACCGCTGGTAAGAATGCTGGACCTGCGCCACAGGATGACTACCTGGCCATCGATATTGCGCAGGATCGTCTAGCTGGGTGGAATTTTGGTTCGAGCGATGAAGAATCCGACCAGTCGAAGGTCCTGAATGCTGAGATGGCCTCCACAGGAAGCCACGGGAACGAGGAGGTACACAATGCCTAAACGCACCGACATCAATACCATCCTCGTGATCGGCTCAGGCCCGATCGTCATCGGCCAAGCCTGCGAGTTCGACTATTCTGGCGCGCAGGCATGCAAGGTGCTCAAGGAAGAGGGCTATCGCGTGGTGCTCGTGAACAGCAACCCCGCCACCATCATGACCGACCCCGACCTGGTCGACCGCACGTATGTCGAGCCCATCACCTGCGAGTTCATCGAGAAGATCATCGAGCGCGAAAAGCCCGATGCGCTGCTCGCGACCCTTGGTGGGCAGACAGCGCTCAATGCTGCGGTGGAACTGGCCGAATCAGGCATACTCGATAAGCACAACGTAGAGCTGATCGGCTGCGATCTTGCCGCCATCCAGAAGGGCGAGAACCGCAAGCTCTTCAACGAAGCCATGGCCGAGATCGGTGTGGAGACCGCACGCGGCGATTACGCCTACTCGGTCGATCAGGCGCTTGCGATCGCATCTTCGATCGGCTACCCCGTTATCTTGCGCCCCTCGTTCACCTTGGGTGGCGCGGGCGGCGGCGCGGCATCAAACCCCGAAGAGCTAGCGCGCATCGTTTCACAGGGGCTTGAGCTCTCCCCCATCGGCGAAGTGCTCGTTGAAGAGAGCATCATGGGCTGGAAAGAGTACGAGATGGAGGTCATGCGCGATGGTGCAGGCAACGGTATCATCGTCTGCTCGATCGAGAACCTCGACCCCATGGGTGTGCACACCGGCGATTCGATCACGGTTGCCCCAGCTCAGACGCTTTCCGATATTGAATACCAGCGCATGCGCGTGGCATCGCTGGCTATCCTCGAAAAGATCGGCGTGGAGACCGGCGGCTCGAACGTGCAGTTCGCCATCAACCCCGAAAATGGCCGCATGATCGTGATCGAGATGAACCCCCGCGTGTCGCGCTCCTCGGCGCTTGCGTCGAAGGCCACGGGCTTCCCCATCGCGAAGGCGGCGGCGAAGCTGGCCGTGGGCTACACGCTCGACGAGATCGTGAACGATATCACGCGCGTCACGCCTGCCTGCTTCGAGCCTTCCATCGACTACTGCGTGGTGAAGGTACCGCGCTTCGCGTTCGAGAAGTTCCAAGGCGCCGATGATACGCTCACCACCCGCATGAAGGCAGTGGGCGAAGTGATGGCGATCGGACGCACCTTTGAAGAGGCGCTCGCAAAAGCATTGCGCAGCTTGGAAGATGGTCATATCGGCCTGGCTCCCACGCGCAAAGAGGCAGCTGTATATGCCCAGATGAGCGACGCGCAGCTTGAGGCCGAGATCGCACGCCCGAGCGCCGAGCGCATCTTCCACGTGGCAGAGGGCTTTCGCCGCGGCCTTGATGCAGCGCATATTCACGAACTTTCGGGCATCGATCCGTTCTTCTTGGGGTGCATCGCCGACATGGTGCGCATGCAGGAGAATCTGCGTGATCTGAATCTGGAAGATCTGGACACGCAAGCTCTTCGCCTACTCAAGCAAGAGGGCATGAGCGATGCGCTCATCGCCGAGCTGACCGGCGCGACGGAAGAGACCGTGCGCGCATGCCGCAAGATCTTAGGCGTGCTGCCCGCATTCAAGACGGTGGACACCTGTGCCGCCGAATTCGCGAGCACCACCTCGTATCACTACAAGACCTACGATGCGGCCGAGACCGAACTCGCGCCGAAGGAGCGCAAGCGCATCATCATCTTGGGCGCAGGCCCCAACCGCATCGGGCAGGGCATCGAATTCGACTACTGCTGCGTACAGGCAAGCTACGCGCTGGCGGCTGATGGCTACGAGACCATCATGATCAACTGTAATCCCGAAACCGTTTCGACCGACTACGATACCTCCGACATGCTCTTCTTCGAGCCGCTCACCTTCGAAGACGTGATGGATGTGGTCGAGGCGGTCGACCCTGATGGCGTGATCTTGACGCTGGGCGGGCAAACACCGCTGAAGCTTGCCAGTGCGCTTCAGGCAGCAGGCGTTCCGATCATCGGCACGACGCCGGCCTCGATCGATCTGGCTGAAGACCGCGATCTGTTCTCGAACATCCTTGATGAGCTGGAAATCTCCTACCCTGCCGCAGGTATGGCATCAACCTACGAACAGGCATGCCGCGTGGCAGAACACATCGGCTTCCCGCTGCTCGTGCGTCCCAGCTACGTGCTGGGCGGACGCGGCATGGCGATCGTCTACGATGCGAACCAGCTTGAGACCTACATGACCCAAGCTGCGCAGATCTCCCCCGATCACCCGATCTACCTCGACAAATTCCTGGAAGGCGCGATCGAGGTCGATCTCGATGCACTCTGCGATGGGACCGACGTCTACATTGGTGGCGTAATGGAGCACATCGAAATGGCTGGCATCCACTCCGGCGATTCGGCCTGCGTCATTCCGCCCTACTCGCTTTCCGAAGGTATCGTGAACACGCTGCAAGATATTGCCTCGAAGCTCGCGCTGCGCTTGGGCGTGAAGGGGCTCTTGAACATCCAGTTCGCGATCAAGGACCAGGTGGTCTACGTGATCGAAGCGAACCCGCGCGCAAGCCGCACGGTGCCGTTCGTCTCGAAGGCAACCGGCGTTCCACTGGCGAAGGCTGCTGCGCGCATCATGGCAGGAGAAAAGCTTGCCCGTCTGGGGCTTCCTGCGCACAAAACCGACCCTGACTATTATTGCGTGAAGGAAGCCGTGATGCCGTGGGGTCGTTTCCCTGGTGCGCGCGTGATCTTAGGGCCCGAGATGAAGTCGACCGGCGAAGTGATGGGCATTGCGCCCACCGTGCCGGCAGCTTACGCGAAGACCCAGTTCGCGATCGACTACGCGATGCCCGAAGGCGGGCTTGCGTTCGTGAGTGTCAACGACGGCGATAAGCGCGCGATCGTCTCGCTCATTCGCGATGTTGAGCGCATGGGATTCGGTATCGTAGCCACGCAAGGCACGGCGAAAGTGCTGCGCGCTTCAGGTATCGATTGTTTGGAAGTGTCCAAGATCCACGAAGCCGACGCGGCAGATGGTGAAGGTGAACGCCCCAGTGCACTCGATTTGATTCGCGATGGGAAGATCTCGCTCATCATCAACACGCCCTTCGGCACCGCCACACGCTCTGATGGCTATGAGATTCGAAGCGCAGCCGTGCGCCACGGCATCTGCCATACGACCACGCTTGCTGGTGCGCAGGCGATGATCGCCGGCATGGAGGCGGCGCGCCAAGGCACGGTGGGCGTGATCGCCCTGCAAGATCTCTAAACATGAAGCCAACGTAAGGGCAAGCAGCACGCCCATGGGGCACTTGTAATTACCCGCTTTCGCTGTTCGCTTGCCTTTATAGGCAAGCTCATGCGCTCCGCTCCCTCGAACAGCCTATTTATATTGAAGCAAGCGGACTCAGGGTAATTCAAGTACCCCATGGGCTCAGCTGCTTGCTCAACCGGATGCATCTGGCTCGATCGATCGAGCCATGCGTTCGCAGATTTTTTCGTTCTCTAAACATTCTCGAAATATTCCGCGCGTAGGCTAAGGATAGATAAGCCCCATGCGCTTCGATACATGAGAGAGAGGGAGCGAGCATGGCAACCTATCCGTTCTGGAAACTTCATGGCCTCGGCAACGACTTCGTGTTCTTTGACGCTATGGAAGAAGAGCTCGAGCTTTCCACCGCCGAGGTTGCGGCACTTTGCGATCGCCATACCGGCATCGGTGGCGATGGCGTGATCGTAGTGAAGACTTCTCCGCGCAGTGAATGCGCAGGGTATATGCACTATATCAACGCAGATGGATCGCTCGCGCAGATGTGCGGCAACGGCGTACGCTGCTTCGCGAAATTCCTTGTTGACCACGGTTATGTGAACGCGGAAAGTGGCTCATTCGTAGCCGATACGCTCGCTGGCCCGAAACCTATCACGTTCACGGTCGACGCCGAGGACAAGCTTGCGACCGCAACGGTCGATATGGATGCCCCGATCCTTGAAGCAGCGCTCATTCCCGTCGCGCCGAACGCTGCGACCTCGCCAACCACGCACGAAGGAGCCTGCGCGATCGACGCTGAAGCCATCGTGGTCCAAACGATCGAATCGCCCTGGGGAGCCTTCACCTTCGCTTGCGTGAGCATGGGAAATCCTCATGCTGTGTGCTTCCTCGACAAAGAAGCGTTCGCCGCACTCCCTGATGAATGCTTCACAGACACGCCGCGCTCGCTCAAGACCCTCGATGTAGCCCGCGTGGGTTCGTTCTTCGAGGCGCATGAATTCTTCCCTGAGAAGACCAACGTCGAATTCGCCGTGGTTGAAGATGCACGCAACATCTCGATGCGCGTATTCGAACGTGGCTGCGGCGAGACTCACGCTTGCGGCACGGGTGCCTGCGCGACCCAAGTTGCCGCACACCTTTTAGGCATGACAGAACCAGCTGCCGACCTGCATCTGTTTGGCGGCGTGCTTCATATCGCCCTTGAAGGCGGGCACGTGATCATGACCGGTCCTGCCGCAATGAGCTTCAGCGGCACCGTAGATCCCAAGGAGCTGATCGCATGGTAACCAGCAGAAAGCTTCAAAAGCTCGAACGTCAGTGCGGAACCGTGAACATGATGAACGCACGCAAGGGCGTTAACAACGATCAAAAGCACAAACCCGTGCAAGTTACCCATAAGCGTCGTCCCGTCCAATAAGGCGCGCACCTGCCACCAGCCCATCTCAACAAAAGGAGCCCCATGCAAACTGCCGAATGCCTGAACCACCTTGCCCCCTACCTGTTTGCCCAGATCGATGCCAAGAAAGCAGCCCTTACCGAACAGGGTATCGATGTGATCTCGCTCGGAATCGGCGACCCCGATATGCCCACGCCCACCCACATCGTGGATGCTATGGCTGAGGCCATCCGCAATCCTGCGAACCACCAGTATCCCGATTACGCCGGTTCGCTCGCTTATCGTCAGGCCTGCGCCGATTACATGAAGCGCAAGTTCGACGTGACGCTCGATCCGAAGACCGAAGTGCTTGCGCTCATCGGAAGCAAGGAGGGCATCGCGCACCTGCATACCGCCTTCGTGAACCCCGGCGATTATGTGCTCGCACCCGCTATCGGCTACCCGGTCTATTCCGGTGGTGCCACGCTGCAGAGCGCCAACACCTACTTCATGCCCATGAACAAGGAAAATGGCTTTCTGGCTGACTTCGATCACATCCCAGAAGAGGTGCTCGAGCGCGCGAAGATCATGTTCCTGGGCTATCCGAACAATCCCACGGGCGCCTGCGCAACGCCTGAGTACTTCGACAAGGCTATCGCGTTCTGTCGCGAACACGACATCCTGCTCGCGCACGACAACGCCTACTGCGATATCTGCTACGACGGCTACGAAGCCCCCTCCATCCTCCAGCGCCCGCACGCCATGGACTGCTGCATCGAGTTCTTCAGCTTGAGCAAGTCGTACAACATGACCGGCTGGCGCATCGGGTTCGCATGCGGAAACCCTGAGGCCATCGAGGCGCTGGGCACCGTGAAGAACAACCTCGATTCCGGACAGTTCACCGCCATCCAAGATGCTGCTATCGTGGCGCTCACGGGTCCACAAGACTGCGTCGAAGAGATGTGCGCACTCTATCAGAAGCGTCGTGACCTGGTGGTAGATGCGCTGCGCGCGATCGGTGTGGAGTGTGAAGCGCCGAAGGCAACCATCTATGTGTGGGCGAAGGTACCCGAAGGCGAAACGTCCGAATCCTTCGCCACGAAACTGCTCGAAGAAGCGCATGTGGTGGTCACGCCCGGCAACGGCTACGGCCCCGAAGGCGAAGGCTACATCCGCATCTCGCTCACCACGCCCGACGATCGCCTGCTCGAAGCGGTCGATCGCATCAAGCAACTGGTGTAGATCCCAAAAGCCCGTGCAGCTTGTGCGGGCTTTCTTTATGCCTGCGACCTGCGTGGCTTGCCCCGCGAACAACACACATGCTTCGCCCGCGCAAACCGCCATTCTGATTGCCTCTTCAAACTAGCCCTCGTAAGAAAACAGGAACCTATGATGCCTAAGCTGAAACCGTCTTTTTGCCCCGCTTTCGAGATCAACACCCCTTGCGCGCCCTGCCCAGAAAGCCCCGACGATGCGCTCCATGAAGCCTGCGGTGTGTTCGGCATCTGGGCGCCCGATGCGGATGTTGCGCGCCTCACCTTCTTCGGCCTTCAAGCGCTGCAGCACCGCGGGCAAGAATCTGCTGGCATCGCAGTGAGCGATGGTGTGGCTCTCACCTGCGAAAAGGGGCTTGGTCTTGCGCGTGAGGTGTTCGACGATGCAACCATCGCCGCACTGCAAGGACAAGCTGCGGTCGGGCACGTGCGCTACTCCACCAGTGGAAAGGATCCGGATATCAGCCTTCAGATGGCCCAGCCGCTCGTTGCGCTCGATGAGACAGGCGGATTCGCGCTCGCCCACAACGGCACGCTCACCAATACGGCCGACCTGCTTGAAGCGATGAGTGGTGGTCAAGAGACGAGCAGCCTGAGCGGAGTTTGCGCCACCAGCGCCGCCGTAAGCGATACCCAGATCGCAACCGATTTCATCGCTCATTTCGCGCGCGAGACCAAACACCTTGAGAGTGCGCTCGAGCGCTTCATGCATACCGCACAAGGGGCGTACTCGATCGTGGTCCTTGCCCCCGATGCCCTCTATGCGCTGCGCGATTTCTCGGGCATCCGCCCTCTTTGCCTGGGCGAACTTCCCGGCAAAGGCGGTTTTGCCATCGCGAGCGAAACCTGCGCGTTCGACCTGGTAGGCGCCACCTACTTGCGCGATATCGCTCCCGGTGAACTGGTGCGCATCGATAGCGCTGGCATCCATTCCAAGAAGATCGCTAACGAACATCCGCACCTCTGCGCACGCCCAGCGCAGTGCCTCTTCGAATACGTGTATTTCGCGCGCCCCGATTCGGTGATCGATAGCGCGAACGTCTACCGAGCCCGCGAAGCCATGGGCCGCCGCCTTTTTCATGAAGCTCCGGTTGAAGCGGACATCGTGATCGGTGTGCCTGACTCCGGCATTCCCGCCGCCATCGGCTACGCGCGAGAGAGCGGCGTGGTGTACTCAGAGGGGCTCATCAAGAATCGCTATGTCGATCGCACGTTCATCGAACCCACCCAAGAATTGCGCGAACAGGGCATTCGTATCAAGCTGAATCCGCTTCATTACGCTGTACGCAATCGCCGCATCATCGTGGTGGACGATTCGATCGTGCGTGGCAGCACGTCCAAGCAACTCGTTCAGATGCTACGCAATGCGGGAGCCGCCGAAGTCCACTTGCGTATCACCTCGCCTGCTATCGTGTGGCCCTGCTTCTTGGGCATCAATACCGACACACAAGGTCAGCTGATCGCGGCAACGCAATCGGTCGAAGAGATCTGCGATTACATTGGCGCCGATTCGCTCGCCTATCTTTCCCTGGAAGGGTTGAAATCATGCATCTACGCTGAACATCCGCAATATTGCACGGCCTGCTTCGACGGCAACTACCCCATGCCGAAGCCTAATCCGCTGCACGCCGACGCCTTCCTCCCTGACTACGAACCCACCTGGAATAACTCATAGGTCATCACATACGAGCAAGCAGCTGAGCCCATGGGGTACTTAAATTACTCTGAGTCCGCTTACTTCAATATAAATAGGTTGTCCGAAGGAGCGAAGCGCATGAGCTTGCCTGTAAAGGCAAGCGAACAGCGAGAGCGGGTAATTACAAGTGCCCCTTGGGCGTGCTGCTTGCGTGTGGGAACCAAAAAAGGTGTCGAACGACCGGGTAGTTTGTCACCTAAGGAATGATGAAGGCGTTTTCGGGAAGCGAGTAAACGATACCCGCCCCATAGAGCTTGCCGAAGATGTACTTGTTGCTTGCCGCTTCTTCGGAGATGTAAATACGGCCATCGTGATATTCGATACCCTCGCTCATGGGCGGCGCCGAAAGATCCGTTACGAGGTTGGTCGAGTCGAAGTAGTAGAGCGGCACCTGCTTCCCGTTCATGGCGAACGTATCGCCTACGGGCTGTGCAGCCACAGCGTCATTCCCTCCCCCTTGCTGGTCAGGTAGTTCAGCCACTGGCGTAGCCGCTTGGTTCACCGGACGATAGGTGAGCAAATGAGAACCCGCAAGACCATAAGAGGTCGAGAGCACGATATCGCCATTGGGCAGTTCGCACACGCCCTGCACTTTATCAGGCAGCGAATAGACACACGCGGGCGACTGGGCGTAGCCGTAGCGCGCTGACGTGTCACCAGGATAGACAAAGAGCACGCCCGCGTTTTCACTCCCATCGGGCGTGGTCAGGTGATGCTCTTCAGGTGCATCATAGTTCGGCTCGAGGTGGAACGTTCCGGTATAGAGCGCATCGTTCTCGATGTTGATGAAGGCCGGCGTGATCTCAAGATCGACCTTATCGATCGCGCGCACGCTTTCGCCCTCTCCCACCCTGGCCAACGCAGCAACATCGAACACAAGATAGCCTTCATCGCACGTAAGGAAAGCGAAGTTCTCGGACGTGGTGATACCAGAACCATGTCCCTCGTACGGCGTTCCATCGGGAAGTTCGGCGGTGAACTTCACCGTCTCGCCGTTCGCATCGCGACGATACAGCGGCGAAGGACCTTCGCTCGAACTGTAGCCGCTGAAGAGCCAACAATCACCCTCATCGTAGTAGTCAAGATCTTGGCAGATAAAACCGTTGTTCACACCAGGGATCGCGAATTCTTCCTGCGCCTTACTGTAAAAAGAACTGTACGCGATGCGGATATAGAGATTGAAACCGATCAAGACGGCCACCACTACACATATCAAGGTGATGATCACGCCAAGCGCAACCTTCTTTTTCCTTGAGTGCTGGGCAACCATAGCGTTTCTCCTGATTCACTTGATCAAGACCGATCGCGAGGTCTCGTAGTATTCGATGCGTGAATCATAAAGCAAAATGGCTGCATCTTCCCAGGCTGTTGCACTGTTGTAAGCAAAGCACGCATGCCGTTCACCAAAGATCTTGTGAATCGGAACTTGCGCGCTCAGTGTTACTAATTTATCATCAGTAACATGTTACGAATTCTCTCATTGTAACAACCCAGCTAACGAACCAGACGAAAGGCCCTCGATGAAAGACCAAATGATATCAAAGCTCTGGCTGCGCTTGAGCGTCTGCATCTGCGCGATCGCACTCACCTTCGCAGCTGCCATGCTCACCGGATGCAGCTCGAACGAATCTAGTTCGAGTTCGAATGCTGAGGCTCAAACCATCACCGACATGCGCGGTCGTAGCGTGGAGATTCCCGCAGATCTCGAGCGCATCATTGCTGTTGGTTGCGCACTGCGCCCCGTGTGCTACTTGCAAGCTGAGGATATGGTGGTCGGCGTCGAAGCGTCCGAGCAAGAAGATAATGTGAGCTGCGCGTATCGTCACGTGAATCACGATCTGTTCGCCAGCTTGCCCGTTATCGGCGATGGCGGCTCGAGCGGCGTGACCATCAATGAAGAGGCGCTCATGGAGGCCGCCCCCCAGCTTGTTATCTGCGACAGTATTTCTGCCGATGAGGCCGACAACCTGCAACAGAAGACCGGCATTCCCTTCGTCTGCCTCGACCAACCCGAAACCGTGTTCGATGACAAGTACTACAACAACCTCGAGCTGCTCGGCAAAGTGCTTGGCAAAGAAGAACGCGCCGCCGAAGTGGTGAACTACATCAAAGAAGTGGATAACGATCTTGAACAACGCAGCGCTGCCTCGGAAAACGCGGATAACAACACTGCCTATGCAGCCGGCATCAGCTTCCGCGGCGGGCATGGCTTCGATGGCACCGAAGCGAACTTCCAGCCCTTCGTGGCGTGCAATATCGACAACGTTGCCGATGGCCACGGATCGGATGGCGCCTTCACGATCGACCTCGAAACCGTTTCAGCGGCTCAGCCTGACTACATCTTCATGGAATGCGGCAACCTGCCTCTCATCAAGGAGAACTACAGCACCAACCCTGCTTACTATCAGGCGCTGAAGGCGGTGCAAGATGGCCATACGTATTCGCTCATCTCCTATCGCTTCTATTCGACCAATGTCGAGCTCGCGCTCGCGAATTGCTACCAAGTTGGCGCGATGGTCTACCCCGACAGCTTCTCGGATGTGAACCCGACCGATAAGCTCGACGAGATCTCTGAGTTCTTCCTTGGCGAAAAGCTCTCGAGCGATCTAGCCGCCGAAGGCTACAAGTTCGAGCAGCTCAACATCGCAGAATTTTAAGCTTCCTTGAACCCTGAAAAAGGTGTCGAACGACCGGGTAGTTTGTCATCTCTGTCGTAGAATAGGTATGGATTCTCTCGATCAAAAGAAAGCACTGACATGAGTTTTTTCGATAGCTTAGAAGAATTGCAGGAGCGCTGGAGTGGATCTGCAGGCGGTTTTTCCCACGTAGAAGTATGGGACGAAGCCGCGGCAGGATATGCCGAAAAGCCCTTGCCCACCTTTGAAGACGACCCCTTTCTTGCCATGATGCAAGCGGAAGGTGCGCTCACGCCCGATGCGCGCGTGCTCGATATCGGCTGCGGTGCGGGGCTCTACAGCATCGCGCTCGCTCCTCACGTTGCCGAAGTGGTCGGCTGCGATTTCTCGGAGAAGATGATCGAAGCGGCGCGCAACCGCGCTACCGCAGAGGGCTGCACGAATGCTCAGTTCATCTGTGGAAACTTTGCCGACCTTACCTTCAATGAACCCTTCGACGTGGTCTTTGCGCATTTCACGCCCGCCATCAATAGCGCCACTGAATTCCAGAAGATGGTTTCGCTCGCCCGCTCATGGTGCTTCATGGCATGCCCTACGCGCCGGCGAGATTTCGTGCTCGAAGAGGCGCGCCGTCTTGCAAGTGTAGAGCACGGCGACCCTGATCGCGACCGCAACTTCCTATATGGTTTTGCCTATGCGTGGCTGCTGGGGAAAACCCCGACCGTCATGCACTACGATGATGTTTGGCTTGACCAACGCACGCTCGAAGACGCTCAAACAGTCTACGCGAACCACCTGGTTGCGCCCGATCTTTCCCCAGAACAGAAAGCGATCGTTCAAGACTATCTCGCGCAGATCGCCGAAGAAGGAACAGTCTACGAACGCATCGAGACCACGATCGCCATGTTAGGGTTCAGGGTTTAGTCCCTACGCGGGCACGGCCACTGGAACGCCATCGACCTCGACGATCTTGAACGGCGTACCATACGTTTGCGTGAGAGCCTCACCCGTAACGACCGAACGGTCCCCCGCTGCTACCACTTCGCCGTCGCGCACGAGCATGAAATGATCACAGAAACGCAGCGCGAGATTCACATCGTGAAGCACGAGCACCGAAGCGAGCCCAGCTTCATGCGTCACCCGCCGCACCACCTCGAGCACCTCAAGCTGGTTCTTCGGATCGAGCGCGCTGGTAGGCTCATCCAGGATAAGGATGTGCGGCTCCTGCGCCAAGGCACGCGCGATGAACACCTTTTGGCGTTCGCCACCCGATAGTTCGTCGCAAAAACGTTCGCTGAACTGCTCCAATTCAAGATCGACGAGCGCCCGAGAAACAACCTCGCGATCGATCGGTCGCACGGCCCACGAAATATGCGGCTTACGCCCAAGCAGCACCTCATCGTAGACCGAAAGATGCGGAACAGTTTGCTGCTGCGCAACATAGGCGATACGTCGAGCCATCTCCTTGCGCGAGAGCACACTCGCATCCTCTCCATCGATGAGCACACGCCCCGCCGTTGGCTTGGTGATACCCGCCAGCAGATCGAGCAACGTCGACTTGCCTGCTCCGTTGTTGCCAAGGATCGCAAGCATCGAGGCCGGATGAACATGGAACGATAGCCCGCTGAACACCGAATGCTCCTGGCGCGGATACGCGTAAGCAAGATCGCACGCCTCGAGCGGCGGCTTGATGGAAGTGGTGGTAGCGTGCGAATGCTCAGGGATCGCACCGGGGGCATGCGCTTCGCTTCCCTGGTCGAACGCAATCTCATCGTGGCTGGCTGCCGCATGCTCGTGCGCCACATCACCTCCAGGATGCGTGTGGTAGTGGCTGTGCACCGTGCCATCGGCATGTTCATGCACATGCGCATGCGTTACCGGCATCGAAGCTTCGCTCTCTGTTGTCAAAACCCAAGGTTCAACATCTGTCGGCTGTACGCGTTTCTGTTCGTTCGTTTCACTCATGCCTGCCTCCGATATCCGCGATAGAGAAGGTAGAGGAAGAGCGGCGCACCCAAGAACGACGTGATCGCTCCGATAGGTAAGATGATAGGCGAGATGATCATGCGCGCCACTAGATCGCTCGCAAGCATGATGATCGCACCGAGCACGAGCGATGCCGGCAGCAGGTAGCGATAATCGTTACCGATGAAACGGCGTGCGATGTGCGGCGCAATAAGGCCGATGAAGTTGATCAAACCCACGAAGGAGACCATGGCCGCCGCCATGATCGAAGCGAACAGCACACCCAAGACGCGCACGCGGTCCACACTCACGCCCAAGCCTCCGGCCACATGGCCGCCGTTTTGCAGCGCGTTATAATTCCAGCGATTGAAGATGAAGTAGACCGTGCACACGAGCCCCACCACGAACATGAAGCCCATCTGACTCCACGTTGCACGGGAAAGATCGCCGAACTGCCAGAACATGACCTTTGTGAGCTCAACATCGTCAGCGAAGTATTGGATGATGGTCGAAGCGCCCGCGAAAAGGGCAGAGAGCGCCACGCCAACCAAGATGATGCTTTCGGGGCGCAGCAGGCCCAAACGAGAGAATGCGAGCACGACCAGGCTCGATATCATGGCACCCGCGAAGGCGAAGAGAGCGGTCATGCCCATGTTCACACTGGCACTCGAACCGGTGATAGCGGGGACCACCATAAGGATCGCGAACGTGGCGCCAAAGCCTGCGCCCTGTGAGATGCCCACCGTGGAAGCTGAGGCGAGCGGGTTTTCGAGCACACTCTGCAGCACCGCGCCTGCAATAGCAAGCCCCGCGCCCGAGATGATGGCGCACACGACGCGCGGCAGGCGGATGCCTTGCACAGCCGCGATATCGCTTGCGCTCCCCTGACCGAACAGCGCTGCGATGCTGGTGGGGATATCGATGGCCGAAGCGCCACAAGCGAGCTCGATCGCAGCAACCACCAAGAGCACCACCACCATGGCAAAGATCGCCACCACGTTGCGCCGTTCGATGTGCTTCCGTTCTTGCGTGATAGCGTGCGCAGCAGTATCGCGCGCTTCCGCAAGCGCCTGCGTCGAGCAGGCCCGCATCGAGCGCGTTTGCTGATCGTGAAGTTCAGGATTGTTCGCAGCTTTGCTCACGTGTTTAGAATCCTTCACGCTCGTAAGCGCTATAGCAATCGAGACAGACTGGCTTACCATCTTGCAAGCGCAGGCCATATTCAGCGGTATATTCGCCACACACCGAGCAATGCTCTGAAGCGAAATGACGCGCCGGTTCAGGTAGCGCGATACGTGGCTCTAGAACCTCGAACAACTCGGTATAGGGCGTGTTCAGCAGGTAATTCTGATACTCATCGCGGCTCATCCCCTCGCCCGCTTCAGGCTTCAAGAAGAGCCGAACCGCTTTGGCTGCACTGCTGTTCTCATCACGCACGAAGAAGGTGAACGCCATCTTGCCGCGCAAACGCGGAATGAGATTCGCCTTGCCATATGTACAGCCGAGCAAGCATTGGATGGCATCGACACAGCAGGCATCGTTCTCGGTCACGCATACCAGCTCCTCATCGATGGCTGGCAGCTGAGTATCATCAAGTCCCAATTCAGCAATCGCGCCCTCCACTGCCTTGAAGCCGATCGCAAGCCCTGGGCATGTATGTCCGTGAAACGCTGCTGCCTTCTCCCAGTAATTCAATGAGAGCATGTTATTCTCCTTAAATTCGTAACACCCCCTATCCTACCTGATTCGGTGGCTCGCCCGCCGCTATCCTCGGCAGGCGGCAACGCTTAATTAACAAATATATGTTCTATTAGTGTGCAAGGCTGCGCCTGTTTTATGCTCTGGGTGGTACGTAATTCACGAATGCGGGAGAAGGGGGCGTTGTGAACAAGCGTACGAAGATCATTGGCACGCTCGGCCCAGCCACCGAATCGGAAACCACCATTCACGCCATGATCGTGGCAGGCATGGATCTTGCGCGCCTCAATTTCTCTCACGGAACGCACGAAGAGCATCGCACCCATATCGATAACTTGAAGAAGGTGCGCGAAGAGCTCAACCTTCCCATCGGCATCATCCTCGACACGAAGGGCCCCTGCGTCCGCACCGGCCTTCTTCAAAACGAAGGCCCCGTGAAACTCTACGCCGGCAAGCAACTCGTCCTTACCGAAGAAGACGTGCCTGGCACTGCCGCGCGCATCCACCAAACCTTCCCTGGTTTGCACGAATACGTCCAGACCGGCTCCACCATCCTGCTTGACGATGGCCTGATCGAACTTGCCGTCGACAAAGTTGACGGCACCGATATCCTCTGCACCGTGCAGAATCCTGGCACGCTCGGGCAACGCAAGCAGCTGAACATCCCCGACGTCACCATTCCGCTTCCGATCATCACCGAACAAGATGAGCGCGACCTGCGCTTCGGTATTGAAATGGGAGTCGATTACATCGCCTCCTCATTCGTGCGCAGCGCGGAAGACGTGCGCGCGATCCGCACCTTCCTCGACGAAAACGGCGGCACGAACATCGATATCATGTCTAAGATCGAGAACGCTCAGGCGGTCGAGAACATCGACGAGATCATCGAAGCTTCGGATGCCATCATGGTTGCTCGTGGCGATCTGGGCGTGGAGGTCGATCCGGCATCGGTGCCTCACCTGCAAAAGAAGATCGTGAAGGCCTGCAACCGCGCATTCTGCCCCGTGGTCATCGCGACCCACATGCTCGACTCGATGATCCACCATCCCCACCCCACACGCGCAGAGGTGGCCGATGTGGCGAACGCCATCTACGACGGAGCCGACGCGGTCATGCTCTCCGGCGAAACCGCCATCGGCACGTATCCGCAGTTCGCGGTACAAACCATGGCGCGCATCGCCGAAGCGAGCGAGCCCTATCTCTTGGCGGAGAATCCTGTTCCGAGTCGCTCCGAAAAGCACGCGCGAGTCTCTCCCATGATCGCATACGCCGCCGCTGCCACTGCAGAGAGCCTTGAAGCGCGCGGCATCGTCACACCTACGCTCACCGGCCGCACGCCGCGTCTCGTATCAGCCTTCCGCCCGAAGGTCCCCATCTTCGCAGTCACATCCACCGAAGAAGTAGCTCGCAAGCTCAGCCTCTGCTGGGGCGTGCGCGCGATCTGCGGCAAAAATCAAGGTGACCCGGCGCAGGTGCTCTCCTCGAGCCAACAAGCCGTACTCGATGCGTACCTCATGAACCCGGGCGATATCGCGGTCTTCACGCTGGGCGACCGCCGTACCTCACCTGAAGCGAGCAACCTTGCCGTTGGTTCATCGCAGCGCATCGTGCACGCCACCAACGTGCTCGAAGTCGTCCAGGTGAAGGGAGCACCCTCTGCTGGCGCGCACTGCGATACGAGCGAAGAGCCCAGCTCTTACCAGGAAAGTGGGGTGACCTGCTAATGGAAGCACCCTTGAACACGAACTGTTACGCCGCCATCGATATCGGAGCATCTTCGGGGCGCGTGGTTGTCGGCTGGATCGACGAAACCGGCCACATCCAACTTGCTGAAGTTCACCGCTTCGACAACATCCAAAAACGCATCGACGGTCACGATTGCTGGGACATCGAGATGCTCTTTGACGAAGTGGTGGCAGGACTTGCTGCCGCACGCGAGGCAGGCTTCGAGCCGAAAACGCTCGGCATCGACACCTGGGGCGTGGATTTTGTGCTGCTCGATGCGCAAGAGCAGCTCATCGGCAACGCGGTGGCGTACCGCGACGAACGCACGCAGGGCATCTACCCGCTGGCGGATGCCATCATGAACCCCACGGAGGTCTACCAGCGCACGGGCATCCAGCGCCAACCGTTCAACACGCTCTACCAACTGCTCGCCTTGAAGCGCGACAACCCCGAACAGCTCGAAGCGGCCGAGCATTTCCTCATGATCCCCGACTATCTTGCCTTCTTGCTCACCGGCAATATGGCCAACGAATACACGAATGCTTCTACCACCTCACTCTTGAACGCACGCGCGAAAGACTGGGACCAGAAGATCCTCGAAACGTTCGGCATCCCTACGCACATCTTCAAGGACGTGGTCATGGCTGGTACCGAACTCGGCATGGTTAAGCCCGAGATCGCGGCCGCCATCGGCTATATGCCCCGCGTGATCGTGCCCGCAACGCACGATACGGGCAGCGCTTATCTGGCCGTGCCCGCGCGCGATGACGACGCGGTCTTCCTCTCGTCGGGCACCTGGAGCTTGCTCGGCATCGAGAACCAAGGACCCATCACTTCAGCCGCCTCTCGCCTCCAGAACTTCACGAACGAAGGCGGCTACCAGGGGCGGTTCCGCTTCTTGAAGAACATCATGGGGCTCTGGATGATCCAATCGATCCGTCGCGAGCTCAATGGTGTTTCCTACGTTGAAGGCAAAGACGACAGCGCCAGCGAAACGAAGCCGCACGAAACGCATACGCAAGGTGCCAGCACGCCCGCAACCGATATCGCCACCAAGCACTACGAGCTCGAAATCGAGCCTGCGCTCGAAAAGGGCCAGGTAGGTTTTGCCGACCTGATCGAAGTTGCCCGCGCCGCCGAACCGTTCTCCACCACGATCAACGTGAACGACGACCGCCTGCTCGCGCCCGATTCGATGATCGACGAAGTCTGCCGCGCATGTGAGCGCAGCGGGCAAGACGTCCCGCACACCATCGGCGAGCTCATGCGCTGCGTGTATCTTTCGCTCGCCCAGTGCTATGCGCATTCGATCGCGGATCTGGAGGTGCTCACCGGTCGCACGTTCACCTCGCTCAATGTGGTGGGCGGCGGCAGCCAAGATGGGTATCTCTCCGAACTCACCACACGCGCATGCGGCATCCCGCTCTACGCCGGCCCCACCGAGGGAACCGCGCTCGGCAATCTGGCAGTGCAGATGATCGCCGATGACATCTTCGACAGCGTGGCTGACCTGCGCACGAACATCGCCGAATCGTTCAACGTAGTCGAATACCACGCGAACGAAGAGCAACTTGAGTGAGACGCGAAAGATAAACGGCGCGAACGCTGCATAACCAACAAAGGCAACGCGCAACCAGCGAACACCTCTCTTATATAGGTAAGGAAAATCGACATCCAGCGATCAACACCAGAAAGGATCACCATCATGACCACGATGTTTGAAAGCGCAAAGGAGCAATACGCCAAGCTCGGCATCGACGTTGAAGCCGTAATGGACAAGCTGGCCCAAAAGGCCATCTCGGTTCACTGCTGGCAAGGCGATGATGTGCTCGGCTTCGACCAAGAAGGCGGCCTTTCGGGCGGCATCCAAACCACCGGCAACTACCCTGGCCGTGCGCGCAACTTCGAAGAGCTGAAAGCCGACTTCGAAGAATCGATGAGCATGGTGCCCGGCACGAAGCGCATCGCACTGCACGCTTCCTACGCGATCTTCACCGACGAGCACCCCTGGGTCGATCGCGACCAGATCACGTACGCCAACTTCGAACCCTGGGTCGAATGGGCCAAAGAGCACGGATATGGCATCGATTTCAACCCCACTATCTTCGGTCATCCCAAGATGAACAACGAGCTTTCGCTCTCTTCCCCCGATCCTGAAACACGCAAGTTCTGGATCGACCACGTGAAGGCGTGCCGCAAGATATCGCAGCAGATCGGTGAAGCGCTCGATGATGAAGTGCTCTGCAATATCTGGATCCCTGATGGCCTGAAGGATGTACCAGGCGACCGTTATGGGCTGCGCGCACGCTTGAAAGATTCGCTCGACCAGATCTTCGAAGAGAAATACGACCGGGTGATCGATGCGTGCGAATCGAAGGTGTTCGGCATCGGGCTCGAATCCATGACCGTTGGCTCGAACGAGTTCTATCTCGCCTACGCCGCCACCCATCCTGGCGTTTACAACCTTATCGACTCAGGCCACTTCCACCCCACCGAAAACGTAGCCGACAAGCTCTCCGCGCTGCTGCTCTTCTTCGACAAGATCCCCATGCACGTTACGCGCCCTGTTCGCTGGGACTCCGATCACGTGATTCTCTTCGACGATCCTACGAAAGAGATCGCCGCCGAGATCGTACGTTGCCCTGGCGCTTGGGAAAAGGTGCTCGTGGGCCTCGATTTCTTCGACGCCTCCATCAATCGCGTCGGCGCATGGGTGACAGGCTGTCGCGCTATGGAGAAATCCCTGCTCTACGCACTCCTACAGCCAAACGATCAGCTCAAGGAGCTGCAGGATGAATATCGCTTCACGGAGAAGATGATGCTCGCCGAAGCTGCGAAGTCGATGCCCTTCGGCACCGTATGGGATGAATACTGCACGCGCCAAGGGGTGCCGACCGATCTTGAGTGCTACCCTGAAGTGGCACGTTACGAAGAACAGATCACCTCAAAGCGCAAGTAGAAAGGAACCGTAATGGGAGTGTTCGACGATATCCAGGCAGGACTAGGCAAGGGCTTCGATGCTGCGATGGATGCGGCCGGCAAAGGGTTCGATGCCGCCGCCAGCGCGACCAACAAAGCGCTTGTTACGCGCGCGCCCTTCATCCAAGCTTTCATCCATCTCTGCGATGACGGCTGGCTGCAAGGCTGGCACGAGCGCAACGGTGGCAACCTCACCTACCGTATGACCGAAGAAGACGTAGCGAAGGTGCGCGGCGGATTCGACAGCGAACCGCGCGAATGGGTCGATCTGGGCTTTAGCGAACCGACCCTGGCGAACGCTTACTTCCTCATAACCGGGTCTGGTGCGTATATGCATAATGTCTCCGCTTCGCCGATCGAGAACATCGGCATCGTCGAGATGAACGAAGCGGGCAGCGCCTATCGCGTAGTCTGGGGGCTGATGAACCGCAAACCCACCTCTGAACTCCCCACGCACATCATGAATCACGCTATCCGCATGAAGGCCACGGACGGGGCTTGCCGCGTGATCTATCACGCACACCCCAACAATATCATCGCCATGACCTTCGTCGAACCGCTCGATGCGCGCACGTTCTCGCGCGCGCTCTGGAAAGCCATGACCGAATGCGTGGTCGTGTTCCCCGAAGGCGTGGGCGTGGTGCCCTGGATGGTACCGGGCGGCAACGAGATCGCGAAGGCCACGTCGGAGCAGATGAAGAGCTATCCTGCGGTCATTTGGGCGCAGCACGGTCTGTTCGTTTCCGGCGCAGATTTCGACGAGACCTTCGGACTCATGCACTGTATCGAAAAGGCAGCGGACATCTACTTCCGCGCTCGCACGATGAATGGCGGCTCGAACGAATTCTTGAACACCATCGCCGATGAAGGCCTTGCGCAGATCGGCGTGGAGTTCAACGTGGAGATCAACAAGGAATTTCTCGACGTGCAGTAAGCGCGCGGCAAACGTGCAGTAAGCGCGCGGCGCAAGAGGAGGAATGAGGCTATGACAACGCGAAAGACCGCAGATGGATATACGATTCAGGGCTTCAAGATGAAGCTGTTACCCGGTTTTGCCGCTGAATACGAACGCCGACACGATGAACTGTGGCCAGAGATGGTCGCGATGTTGCACGACTACGGCGCACGCAACTACTCGATCTTCCTCGATCCTGAGACCGATACGCTCTTCGCCTCCGTTGAAGTAGCAGATCCCGCGCACTACGACACGAGCGCCGAAACTGAGATATGCAAACGATGGTGGGATTACATGGCCGATGTCATGGAGGTCAATCCCGATAATTCACCGGTGAGCACGCCGCTCGAATGCGTGTTCCGCCTTGACTAGAAAGGGGACTACCATGGCTCTCTCACAAGAAAGAAAGGGGACGATCGCAGTTTCCCTTACGAATTTCCTCGATTCGGGGTGCATCGTTGCCTCGTCCGTGGCACTTGCTGCGTGGGCGGTCGCATTCAACTTCGGCAGTGCCTGGACCGCTATCTTGGGCGCGGTCGGCGCGAACGCTTTCGGTGCCGCCGTTGGTGCGCTGATCGGCGGATTCCTCACCGACAAGCTGGGACGAAAGTTCATCTACACCTACAACATGCTCGTGTATGCCACGGGCGTGTTCATCGTGATGATCGCAGCGAATCTGCCCATGCTCGTGATCGGCATCGTGATCTCGGGCCTCTCGGTAGGTGCGGGCGTGCCGGCATCGTGGAGCTACATTTCCGAGATGTCGGGATCGAACCGCCGTGCGTCGAACATCGGCATCAGCCAGTTCGCCTGGTCATGCGGTCCGGCTGTTATCTTCCTCATTTCGCTCATCTTCTCGCTCGTGTTCCCCACCTTCGCCGCGAGTGGCGAGCTGCTCCCCGCAGGAACCTATGGTCCTTTTGATGGCTTGTTCGCCATGCGTTTGCTGTTCGCGATCCTGTTCGTGGTGGCCTTGGTTGCGTGGAATCTCCAGCGCAAGCTGCAGGAATCCACCGACTGGACCAGTAAGCAGGAGCTGAAGGCAAAAGAGAGCTTCGTCTCTATGATGAAGCGTGCGCTTACCAATGCGGTGAACATCAAGACGATCATCTTCCTCGTTGCGGTCTACCTTACCTGGAATATCGTTGCAGGCACGATGGGCCAGTTCATGCCCTACATGTACGCAGCGGCAGGCAATCTTGACGACACCACCATCTCGCTGCTCCAAACGGTCATGTGGGTGCTCACTGCTATCGGCTCGCTCGCCATCTTCTCGGCGCTCGGCGATAAGGTGCCACACCGCATCCTGTTCGCATTGACCGCGGGCATGGCGTTGGCGGCATGGCTGGTCATGGTGTTCTTCGGCACGCAGCTCGAAGCGGGCACGGCCGATAGCTGGGGTTGGTTGCTCTGGGTATTCGTTGCGCTTTGGGGCATTTCAGCAGGCTTTTCAGCTCAATGCTTCTACGCGCTCTGGTCGACCGAGCTCTTCCCTACCGTCTATCGTGGTGGCGTGCAAGGCATCATGTTCTTCCTCGTGCGTGGCGTGCTCGGCATCTGGTCGCTCGTTGCCGTTGCTGGCCTTGGCGTTGAAACGCCTGCAGGCTTCGTAACCGCAGGCTGGATCATGTGCGGCTTCTTGCTCGTATCGCTCGTGGTGGGCGTGATCTGGTGTCCGAAGACCCAAGGTCGCTCGCTCGACGAGATCACCGAAGAGCGTTACGGCAAAGAGCTCCTCGTACAAGACAGCGAAGGCATGGGCATTTAGATGACAAACTTAAGATGACAAACTACTCGGTCGTTCGACACCTTAGTGGGTGAGGGAGGCGAGGCGACGCTGGTGACGCGCATCGAGCACGTTGTAGAGGTAGTTGAACGCTACGATATTCACCAGCACCGCAATGCCGAAACTCTGCCACATCTCTGGGGTGAAGGGCGCGATATCAAAGAGCCATCCGAAGCCGACTACACCGATCAAAAGGCCGCCGATCACGACCACTAGCAGTCCCCAACGTAACGGCGTGAAGGGAACCGAGAGCCTGATCACCAACATGATCCCGAGCAAGGCCACCACCATAACGCACAGCGTTGAGACTTGACGATAATCAAGACCGATCGCTTCATTGCCCACTATCGTTAGCACCACAATGCTCACCACTGCGCAGACTGCTCCAGGAATGGAATGCACCACCGCATTCGGAAGGAAATGTCCTCGCACCAGATCTTTATTGGGTTCAAGCGCAAGCACGAACGAAGGAAGGCCGATGGTGAAGGCCGATATGAGCGTAAGCTGGATCGGTACAAAGGGATATTGCCACGGTAGGAAGATGAATAAGAACGCTGCTGTTATCGAAAGCAAGGTCTTGACCAGGAAGAGCGAAGCCGAGCGCTGCAGATTATTGATCGAACGACGTCCTTCCGCCACCACCGCAGGCATGCTTGCGAAATCGTTATCAACGAGCACGAGCTGGGCAACATTGCGCGCAGCATCGGAACCACTCGCCATGGCAACGCTGCAATCGCTCGCCTTCAGCGCAAGCACATCGTTCACACCGTCTCCTGTCATGGCAACCGTGTGGCCTTCAGCCTGCAACGCGAGCACAAATGCTTTCTTCTGTTCAGGACGCACGCGTCCGAACACGTTGTAGTTCTTGATCGCAGAAGCAATATCCTGATCCGTTTTGAGCGTGGTGGCATCAATGAAGCGATCAGCTCCTTCGACACCAACTTTCTGCGCAATACCAGAAACGGTATGAGGATCATCGCCCGAGATCACCTTCAGCTTCACCCCTTGCTCTTTGAAGTAGGCGATCGTTTGAGCAGCGGTCGAGCGAATTTGATCGCGTAAGCACACGAAGCCGAGTGGAGTTACATCACCTTCGATCGCGCCATCGGCATCAAACCCTTTCACACGCGCCACGAGCAGCACGCGCGCATCAGCAGCATAGGTATCGAGCGCGTCTTTGATCTGCGCTAAAGCGCTTGCATTCTTCTCTAGAACGAATTGTGCCGCTCCCATAACGTAAGCCTCGCCGTTGGCAAAAGCAGCGCCCGACCACTTCGTATCGGAAGAAAAGGGAATCACGCGCGTAGGCTTCAACAGATCAGTGGGTGTTATCCCCTGTTCGGTTTTCTGCTTCCCGTCTGAAGCGAGTCCGAAATACTCCTGAATAGCACGTGCAGTATCGTTCGGATCCTCATCGCTTGCAACAAGCGAGGCAACTACCTTGTTCAGCTCTTGCCCTATCGCCTCTGAATCAGGAGTATCGAGCGGCACAAGATTAGAAACCTCCATGCCACCAGTCGTGATCGTGCCTGTTTTGTCGAGGCAAAGCACATCCACCCGTGCAAGCGTTTCAATGCAGTAGAGCTGCTGCACGAGCACCTGATGTCGTGCAAGCCTCACGACCGCAACCGCCATGACCGTTGAAGCAAGAAGGATGAGCCCTTCAGGAATCATGCCCACCATAGCCGAAACCGTTGAGAGAATGGCAGGATCGAGCTCGACATGATGCAGGAGATATTCATTGGCGAACAGTAGCAGCCCCACTGGGAACATGAAGATGCTCACGTACTTGATGATCTTATTAAGGCTGGTCATGATCTCGGAATTGATCGCCTTTTTCTGCTTAGCCTCGTTCGTGATCTGCGCGGCATAGTTATCAACTCCCACCTTCTCTACGCGCGCCCATACGGTACCCGCATTGATGAACGACCCGCTATACAGTTGGTCGCCTGCATGTTTGGGAATGAGCCTGCTTTCACCCGTGAGCAAGCTTTCGTCGGTCTTACACTCCCCTTCTAGCACCACCGAATCGGTCGGAATTTGGTTCCCGCGCCCCAGACGCATCACATCGCCAAGCACAAGCTCATCGATAGGGATCTTCTGGAGCCTCCCATCGCGCATCACCTCAACATTGGCGGCAACTACGATCGAGAGCCGATCCGTCGTGATCTTCGAGCGAATCTCTTGCACGATGCCAATGATGGTGTTGATAACGATCACGAGCATAAAAAGCATGTTCTTGTACGAGCCCGTCAGGAAAACGAACACCGCAAGGATCAGGTTGATAAGGTTGAAGAGCGTGCAGATATTGCTACGGAAAATGCTACCGTACGAGCGCGTTTTTACGGTAGCATCCGCATTCACCTTGCCTGCAGCCTGAGCGGCACGCACCTCTTCAGACGTAAGACCCTTGATGATGGCATTCTTCTGTTCAATAGTATGTTCAACCTGATTCGCCATGATGTTCTACCATCGTAGCGTGTGTGGAGCAAAAGCCAGAATTCCCTTGCTAGATTGTTACAGAGCCACAAAAGATGACAAACTACTCGGCAGATGCGGGCCAGGCAGGATTCTTGAAGATGGCGCGTGAAACACCTACAAGATCGCCTGCTCCTTCAGCAAGAAGCGCATCAACATCTTCGAGCGTACGCACGCCGCCCGTAACGATGACCGGCAGGTCAACCGCCTGCTTGACCGCGGTGGTCATCTCCGCAAAATAACCTGGCTCTTTATGGTCAGGGCGCTTGTAATAGCACATGCCACCTGAAACGTTCAGGATATCGATGTCGGTATTCGCTGCGATGATCTTCGCAGCCTCGACCGCATCTTCAATCGTGTTACCGCCTTCTTTATAGTCGCATCCACCAAAACGCATCGAGATCGGCACATCAGGGCCAACCGCTACGCGCACCGCTTTGGCAACTTCACAATGAATGCGCACACGATTCTCGATCGAACCACCATATTCGTCGGTACGATGGTTGGTGAGCGGACTGAAGAATTCATTCAAGAGATAGGCATGCGCAGCATGGATCTCTACACCATCGAAGCCTGCTTGCACTGCACGCACTGCTGCATCTGCGAACTGCTGGATCGTAAGTTCAATATCGGCCTTGGTCATCTCTGCACAAGGAATAGGGTCGCCCAAACCAGTCGCAGCTTCGCCGATGATCATGCTGCTCGGCGCCCATGGAACCAAGCGGGTAACCTTGCGATACGCCGTACCGCCCGCATGAGCGAGCTGAATGAACGCGACTTTGCCGTTGTCCTTGATAAGGCTTGCAAGGCGAGAAAGCCCCTCGACTACGTCGGAAGTTGCCAATGAGATTTGGCGTGGCGATGCCTGTCCGCGCGGTGCAACAAAACTATGCTCGACAATGATCATATCGAGCACCGGGTTCTCAGCGCGAGGAGTATAGAACTCGATGAGTTCATCACTCACGGTGCCATCAAGCTCTGCTTTATAGCAAGCAGTCGGAGCCTGAACGATCTTGCCAGAAAGAATACGTTTCATCATCTCGTCGCGAACTTCACTCATTGTGCTTCCTTTCTTCTTACTAATATATAGAGAGGGATTCGGCTAATTCTTACGATGCTTTTCTGGGGAGCTGCCATTCTTATCTGAAAGTTTATCCATGCATTTCTGAGTGTCTTCAGCCGCAGCCTTTTCGATTACCTCTTCGACATGACTTTTGATACCAAAAAGCGTACGCTGCGAAGAGATCTTCACCGGACCATCGTAGCCTGATGCTTCACGCGCAAGGAGTTGCTGCATTTGCTCCCAGCGTTCTTCAGCTCTTGTCTTCATGGATTGCCCCCTTTCAGTAATCATACTAAATGAATGAACGTTTATTTCAAACGAGACCTTGAAGTAGGACGGTTAGCAGAATGCTCGCAAAAAAATGACCGCCCTGAAGGACGGCCATTAAAATGCGATCAGATTCTAACGTTCTTACTTCTTAACCCCAACACGACGACGATGAAGAGCTAAAGCCGCTAAAGCAGCAACGGCTAGAGCAACAACTACTCCGCCAACAATCAAAGGAAGCGGATCCGTATTGGCACTTGAAGTGCTCTTTTTAACGGGAGCCTGGCTGCTGGCGCTGACCAAAGCTTGATCGTAATTTGCTTGCGCCGTTTTAACAGCTTCATTTGCATCGCTCAGATTGCCAACAGCGGTATCGAAAATGTGCTTATTGCTATTCATGGTTTCATAAGCTGCGTTCATACGATCCTCCGCTGCCCTCAAGGGGTTCTGCAAGGCACGATATGCGTCAACGAAGCTATTCAGATATGCATAGGCAGGCATAAGAACGGGGGAGCGCAATGCAGACTCCCACGAAAGTGCCTGAACACCATTGGATTCCTCTTTCGCTTGTTTGAGCTCGCTTTCGGCATTGGAAATGGTTGCCAGCAGACCATTAAAGCGCGCATTGAGAGATTCCTGCTTTGCTTTTGCAGCATCGAGCGCATTTCTGGCATCGCTCATCTCGTTTGTCGAGCTACCCTGAAGCGAAAGCGCACGATCATACGCTTCCTGAAGGCTTACTAAAGCGCTTTCTGCTGCATTCAAATCGGACTGAGCCTGCAATGCCTTTGCACTCAACTGGTCAAAAGAGCTTTGCTTCTCAGCAACAGCTTGAGTAGCTTGATCTTTGTTCGTTGATGCTGTTGCTTTTTTGTTCGAAGCTTGCTCGGATGCCGATTGAGCAGTTAGTGAAGCTGCTTTGAGGTCATCCCGTCGCTGGGCTAAGATGTCTTTATTGTTTAATTTAGCTTGGGCACCCGCTATAGCTGCGCGAGCGTTTTGGTTCTCTTCGCTCGTGTAGGTAGCTTCTATATCGGCATGAGCCTGTTTGATCTTGCCCATTTCATTAGAAAGATCGGCATTATAGGTCCTCTGCTCGCCAAGAGGACCGAATACTTGATTCAGCTTTTCTGTCAGAGAACTATAGCCTTCTCCCAAAATCTTATCGAGTTTTCTGTATAAAACGCGCAATTACTTACTGCTTCATTGAGGGCCCTTTCTGCAGCTTCCTCCTCACCTAATTTTCTAGTGTAGTTGGATTGAGCAGTGTTGAGCTGCGTCAGCGCGGTTTCCTGCGCTTTATTAGCATCATCATAGGCAGTCTGCGCAGCAGTGAGCTGGTTCTGGGCTCTTGTAAGAATGTCAGAAGAATCATAAACCTCTGAAATAGCCTTTAACGCTTCCTTTGCTGCATCCAATTCTGTTTGAGCAGTCTCTACGTTGCGAACAGCAGTATCATATGCTTCTTGCTTTGCTTCTTTCGTCTCTCGGGCTGTTTTCAACTCTTCTTTTAGTGTGTTCAATCTGTCAAGCTCATCCTTGACGTTCTGGCTTTCTGATTGCGCAAGCGTAAGCTCGTAGTACCCTTCATTACCCAAAAGCTCATCATCATAATCGGTCTTGCCTAACGCTAGAGCCTGATCAAGCAAGTCCGAATACACTCTCCACTTGTTATAGCTATTGGTCTGAGCATTGCCATAAGCTATTTCTGCAGCATCTTCCTCTTCTTTTTTCTTGTCCATAGCTTGCTTAGCTTGTTGGTACTTATTCCAAGCATCATTAAGAGCTGCCTGTAACTCTCCCGTCGGATCCCCTTCAGCATTATGGAGCGCTTCCCAAGCTTTATCATAAGCACGCGCAGCCTGGTTATGAACCCTCACAGACTCGTTATGGGCATTGACAGTTTCATTGAAACGCTTTGCTGCTTCTTTTTCATCTTCCTTAGCGGCCATCAATACGGCTTCCGCATCATCAGCAGCTTTCTGTGCTTTGGCAAGCTCCGCTTCGGATGCTGCCTTGTCTTCTTGACCTCGCTTCAAGTTGGCAGATGCTTCCTCGACTCCTGGTGCGTTTGCTGCGGCTGCATCATAGGCCGCCTGTGCAGCTGCAACTACTTGCTCCTGGGCTTTTAGCTCGTTAAGGAGATCTTGCTTTTCCGTATTCGCTTGATCGAGCTTCTTTTGCGCGGCATCAACCTTCGCGGCAGCATTCGCCTTAGCTGCATTGAATTCGCTCTTGCCTTTTGCCTTTGCTTCATCCGATGCCTTTTGTGCGACAGCGTGCTCCGAAACGGCTGCATTGTAGTCAGCAGTCGACGAATCGTAGGCATTCTTCGCCTCATCATGTTGAGCGGAAGCGGCTTCTTGATTCTGCTTTGCTGCATCAAGAGCTGCTTTTGCCTCCGAAAGAGACTGAGGCGATGCTTCAAGATCAGCAGCGAAAGCTACGAGATTACCATTGAATGCATTAACAAAAACAGTACCCATGAGTGCTGGCACCGCAATGAGACATGCCACCAAGACACTAAAACCTAATTTTGAAATACTGCTGAATTTCTCATGTGCGCGTTTCATCGTGATCCCTCTTAGCAAGTCTCTCTTGTTGAACTGATTGTTCTTGCGGTCTTGTTAAATCAGGCATCTTTACAGGAAGCCTCGACAAAAAAGGCGAACTCCCGATGAGGTTCGCCTTTGTATAAAAGTGTTTATGGGCTGATTAAGCCTCTTCATCAGCTAGCTGAGCGTTCGCTCGACGAGAGCGAACAACAGCAGCTGCGATTGCGGCAGCGGCAGCAACAACGATTGCCCCGACAACAATAAAGATAAGCGGATCGATACCGTTGTTCGAAGCAGTCTTCTTCACAGGTGCTTTAGTAGTATCCGCTTTTGCCTGAACTACCGTAGATTCATCAGCTTGAGCAGTAGTGTTGTCTTTGCTGCCTGCAGCGTAAGAACCATTGTTGTTCCCACCCTTATTACCAAGATTCTTGGCATTGTTCTTAGGCGCGGTGTTGCTGGAATTGTTGTGGTTGGTGCTGCCGCCTGGGTTAAGGTTGCCGGGCTTACCAGAAGAACCACCATTACCACCAGGGTTGTTAGGATCGGTGGAAGGAGTCTTACCAGAAAGACGATCGTATTCTGCCTGAGCAGCTGCTGCAGCAGCAGTAGCACGATTCAGCTCGTTAGTCGCGGCATCATATGCAAGCTTCTGGCTGTTCAGCTTCTTCTCGGCATCAGCTTTCAGCTGAGCTTTTTCAGCAAGCGGAGCCTCGGTTGCGCGAATCGCATCGATACGATCGTTCAGATACTCATAACCTGGTTCGGTGATCAGGTTTGCAGGATCCGTATTATAGGTAAGCGTATTGACACGACCCTGAGCTTGCTCAGCGCTCTTTTGCTTGTCCTTCGCCAAGTCAACTTCTGCAAGCGCTTCGATATCGCGCGTATTTGCATTGTTGTATGCCGTCTTTGCATCGTTGAGAGCTTCTTCAGCCTTATTGATTGCAGCGATTCGATCAGTATCGTACTCGCTTGGATCGAGAGTGCTCAATATTGTTCGATAAGCAGTGTCGGCTGGCGTAACCTCATCATCGTTGATTTTGGTCTTCTCTTCGTTAAGCTTGCCAATAGCCGCAAGCTGCTCATCTTCCTGATCCTCAAGAGTGCCACAAACACCTTCAGCGTCCTTCATCGCTTTGAAAGTCGCTTTGCTCTTATCGTCTGCAGCTTTCTGGCTCTGTTCCGCTGCTTCAAAAGCAGCCTTAGCATCAGCGGCATCTTGGAGCAACTTTGGAGCATTTGCGAGGCGTGCTTCCGCATCTTTTAATTGCTGAGTTGCGGTTTCAAGCTCTGCTGCATAAGCCGCGATCTCCGCTTCGATGCCCTTCACTTCACGCTCCTTAGTATCTGCTGCAGCCGTTGCATTCTTCAATGCTTCTTCGAGCTCCTGAAGGCTTGGGCTTTCAGTAGAAGCAGCGTCATCGGCGGCCGAAAGATACAGAGCAGCCTGAAGTTGGGCAGACTTCGCCCTATCCAGAGCGATCCTGGCTTCATCCACCCTCTGTTGGGCTGCCGCGACCTCCTCACTAGTAGGGGATTGAGGAGTGTCGCTCGGCTCTTCGGTATTGGCCGCCCCGACTTCATTGCTAGCACCTCCTGAACTGCTATCAATCGTGCTAGCATTATCCCCGCCGGGGTCGGTTCCAGAACTATCGATTATTGTGTTTTCCTGGTCATTTAAGTTGCTATCACCTTCAGAGGTTTGCGGCATGTTGCCATTGTCTGCAGGCTCATTGCCCGTGAGGTCTTTGTAGTCTTGAATCGCTTTATCGAGAGCGTTCTGAGCATCCTTTACTGCTTTGTCAGCATTATTTTTTTCGGTCTGTGCATTAGTTTTTGCAGCAACCGCATCATCGAGTTTATTCTTGGCGTCGTCCGCCGCAGTATTGTTGGCAGCTGCCGCTGCCTTAGCTTTGTCGTAGGCTGCCTGTGCGGCCTCTAATTGGGCCGTAAGTTCGCCACCACCAAGATCGTCATACTGACCCTTGGCTTCGTCATAAGCCTTCTGAGCGGCTTCCTGAGCCTGTTTCAGCGGCTTCAATTCATCTTGTGCCTTAGCAAGACGAGTGTTCGCTTCATCTACCTTGGCCTGCGCTGCAGTCACAGCAGCCTGTGCTTTATCGACTGCAGCCTGCAGTTTTGCAGTATCGCCGCCTTCAGCGGCAGCAAGCGCTTCTTGTGCTGCAGTGTGCGCTGCTTTTGCGTCAGCAAGTGTGGAATTGGCAGTCTTAAGGGCTGCTGCAGCATTCTCGTAAATGCTCTTCGCTGCAACATGCTGCGCGTTCGCGTCCTTCAACTTGTCTCGCGTAGAGCCAAGACTTGCTTTAGCTTCAGCAAGATCGGCATCAACAGCTGCAAGTTTATCTTTTGCTGCTTGGAGATCCTCTGCGGCTTTCTTGAGCGCCGCAGCGCCTTGGCCAGAGCCCAAAGCCTCGTCATAGGCTTTCTGGGCAGCGGCTACTGCAGCATTTGCACTTTCCAGCGTACGCTCAGTTGAGGATTTCGTTTGTTGCTTTTTCGCAAGATCCGTCTTTGCGTCTGCAACATTTTGCGCAGCCTTAGCCTTCGCTGCTTCAAATTCTTGTGCAGCGTTGTTCTTTGCGGCATCGGTGCTCTGCTGTGCTTTCGTGTGTTCCGATGCGGCAGAATTATATTCAGCAGTTGCCGAGTCGTAAGCCTTCTTGGCTTCGTTCTGCTTTGCAGCGGCATCTGCCTTGACCTGGTTGGCGGCATCGAGAGCAGCTTTGGCTTCAGCGAGGGATTGAGGAGAAGCCGTACGATCTGCAGAGAACGCAGCAAGATCAAGATCGAGTCCAGTCGTGTTGCCAAGCGTATCCGCTATGGCGGTGTTCACGAGTGTGTTCGTACCCATTCCGGGCAGAGCGATCATGTATGCCAGCAAGATGCAAAGGCACAGTTTCGAAAGATCGCTCAATCTTTCTCTGACGCGTCTCATCGTAATCCCTCTTTCGATGATCCGTTGTCGTGGAGTGTATACGCGCGTGTTCACGTGGATCTTCCCTTCGGGAATTGTGAAGAATGCGTATTAAAAATCCATCGACTCTCAATACCTTCTATATCTAAAAGACCGTCTATAAAACATGCGGCCTTGAAACCATGAGAAAGAGAACACAGTTCAAGATTATTAAAGGAACTCGGAATAGTCCGAGGTAACAAAGCAGAAATGCCAGATTATGGCTTAAGCTATCTTTTCAAAAATCATATATGCGGAACACAGTGCTCAGGGTGTGTTTTGCTACTAAAAACCCGTTTTTTGGACTAGTCCCCCATTCCAACCTTATATTCTAACGACTTGGCAACAAGAAGGCAACAGATTCTGCTAGCTTTTTACGACATTTTCTTTCATTTTCGTTTATAAAAATACCCCACCGATGAACACCTCAGGAACACGCCGCGCTTCCTGTACCGCGCTTTATAAAACACCTGGTAAAAGGCATGCGCGGTAATTGACTCCAAAAGTCCGATTTTACGTGCCGATCGAATGTCGGAAAGCCTGTATGCAAAGCTGGTCCAATGCTTGTTCAAGATAAGCAGCAAGCTTCATAATGGCTAATGCCCCTCATGCGAGATCTGGGCGGTTAACATCCCCCTACCGCGCTTGTGATATCTAAGCGCGTAAAAGCAGGTCAGCCGACAAAAAAACGACCACCCAAATGGATGGTCGTGATCTAGATGGTGGAGCATAGGGGGATCGAACCCCTGACCTCATGGCTGCCAGCCATGCGCTCTCCCAGCTGAGCTAATGCCCCTTAAAGCGCGATTGATTATATCACAGGAACAGGAGTGCCCTGACCTTCAATTTTGATCGAGGCATAAAAAGACGACGTATCGAACACGTCACGAATCGATTCACCCTCGATAAAGGGCAGGTCAACGAACTCATTGAGCGTTGGAACAAGCTCGCTGCAGTCGATGAAGTGATCCTTTTCGTTGAGTTGATTTGTGTCTTGCGCACGCCAATACAGGTCGTTTGCATTCGTAAGGTAATACGTTTCAGCGCCCGTTTGCATATAAGCTGAGTGTGCCTCACGCAGATATGCGATCAGATCATCGACATTTGCCAGGTCAAGCGCTTCTTCAGCTTTTCTTCCCATGAAATCCCCTTTCTGGTCTTATGGGCCTATCTTAGCAAAGAACACAGCAGTGTTACACGGTATCTGCAAGCTTATTCGAAAATTTCACGAACAGAGAAACGCCTGGTAGATTTGAAGTATAGATACCCAAATGCATTTCGGATCCGCAACACGTCCAAGTCAGAGAACCCACAGTGCATTTAGAGACAGAAGAAGAGACTGCATCAAGGCATTGGATGCTTTATTCAGCGATCAAGGGACGTTGCATCTTGCTCTGCCTCCCCTTCCGACTCTCCTTATTGGTCTGGATGGCTCAAAAAAGAGGTCCGAAGCGCTGAGAAGCCGTCTAAGACCCTGACTGCGATTCCGGGGGTATTAGGACACCCAAAAAGGGTAGATTCCATCCAAAAACAGCGTTAGAAACGCGCTCAAAAGGGTTTACGAAGGTCGCCCTGGAGCCAACGTGCTCTACAGCCGCCAAAAGTGACCAAAATGACCATTTTTGGCATGTTTTCGAGTTACTTCTTGAAATTTTTTTTCGAAATTTTCTATTTCTGTTTTCATGTTTGAACTGGCTATTTGTTTATCTACTCTTGCTCGTATCGTAAAAACAGCCCTCTTTTTGTCCTGTTTTCACTATCGAAATACGCAGGAGGGTCGATTTTGGGCATTTTTGCCAAAACCCTCAAAAAATAAGAAAACTTATGTCTCTTATTAAAAATCCGAAAATTTGTTCAATTAAGCTAACTTATTTATTACGAATATATCATTTCTTCACATTTTTTGATGACAATCGCAAAAACTTTGACAGTCTAAGTAATTTTTTTGCCAAAAGTTACCCTAGGCAAATAATTTTTCGGTCAGATCGGACGATTTTCAGAACCCGCAAATCGCGTGATGATAGCACCCCATTTTGATCCAGATCCCTTGGCGGAAGCCGGTGCTATCACGCGCTAAAACAAGCTCGAAATCCATCGATTCCAAGGCTTGAACTTGGGCGCTCATTGGTTTGTCTTTTCCTGCTTTTATCAGGCATGTTATCTCATGCTATGCCTATGCTTTCACCTGTTTTATCGCCCAAGAAAACCCACATTCTGAACCCCTGTTGCAGTCCCTCTCTTCCTCCTCGCATCACCGGTGAGAAGAGAGGAATTTTCGGGGGTGTTAGCACCCTAAAATGGGGGCAAAATGGACCAGCTCCAGAAGAGAATGAAACTTTTTTTGACAAATTTTGGGTTAATCTGAGCAAAAAACGAACATTTGATCGATTGACTTGAAAATTCGCGCGATCTTTCATGTTGGACAGTTGGCATACACGCTTGTTCGAACAAGAGCACATGCGGAACACTTTGCTCATTTTCAAGAAATTCGGAGCGTTGATTCCAGATGTTGATGCCTGAACAGAATCAGATCGCGCGACCGAGCAAAGGATGCTCGTAACGCGGATTGGAGAATGAATAAAATGAGAGCACGAACGTAAGACACACTGTTATCGCCAGAGCAATGAAAGACTCAAGCGCTCTTTGCTTGCAAGCTTCATCGCCGTGGACCCACTTGCCTAAGGAGACGCAAAGGACCCAAGCGCACTTGCTCGCAAGAAATGATCGGTTGATCAAAAAGCAACGCGCGTGCAAAGCGTTGGAACGATTAGTTCTTCTTGGAGGGGTCGCGCCGCTTGGCGCGCAAGATATCATAACGATGAAGCGGCATGGGAGTGATGAAGGCATAAGCGTCCATCGCCTTGTTGGCAACCTCCACCGGAGTAGTATTGGCAATAGCCACCGCTCCCTCACTCGAGTCGAAGCAACGCTCATTCTGCTTCGAAGCTGAAGCATCTTTTGACTCAGGGTTATCGAGACCTTCATCATCGCGGACGTCCACTACCGGGAAAACCTCTTCAAGCCCAACCACTAACACTGGCGTTACTTCGCAATGGGGACTGAGCAATTCGAGCGTATCTCCCTCATAGAAGCGATTGCGACAATACACGATGGTCTGCCACATGCCTTGGGTAAAATCGAGATCGTTTTCCGTTGCGGTCGCTTCGATCGGACGCGACTCGACTACTTCGGCCACCCAATCGTAGAGCTGCACATAGATATCATCTTCGAACGACTGCTGGGCATCTCCGTAGAAGAAGCCTGTCGAATAAGGCCTGTGCGAAATGCGCTCGAGTTCACTTCCCCACTGCACAGGATCTCCCCCGTCGAGCACTTGGCGGTAAGCGTTCACCACCGTTGCCACGTAGAACGCTTTCTTCACACGCCCTTCGATCTTGATGGAATCCACCCCAGCTGCAATAAGCTCATCGAGGTGAGCGAGCATATTCAAGTCTTTGGAATTCATGATATAGGTGCCGCGTTCGTCCTCTTCAATGGGAAAGAGCTCACCTGGACGAGTCTGCTCTTCCAAGTGGTAGCTCCAACGGCAGGGCTGCACGCAGTTTCCTTGGTTCGCGCTGCGCCCCGTAAGATAATCGCTGATAAGACAACGCCCTGAGATGGCCATGCACATGGCGCCCTGCACGAACACCTCCACCTCGACATCGGGCAACTCTGCTTTGAGCTGAGCGATCTCTTCAAGTGACATCTCACGTGCGGTAACGATGCGTTTCGCGCCAAGACGATGCCACATGCGCGCAGCCTCGACGTTCGAAACGGATGCTTGGGTGGAAATATGCAGGTCAACCTGAAGGGCATGCTCACGCGCAAGGGCGAACACGCCCAGATCGCTCACGATGAACGCATCGACCCCCGCAGCAGCTAACGCTGCCAAATACTCAGGAAGATCGCTCAAGTCTTCATCGTGCAAATAAGCATTGAGCGTTACATACACCTTCGCGCCGGCATCGTGTGCCATCTGGACCGCACGGGGCATATCGGCAAGCGAGAAATTCTGCGCACGTTGGCGCAAGCCGAACTTATCGCAAGCAAGATACACCGCATCAGCGCCGAAATAGAGCGCATAGCGCAGCTGCTCGAACCCACCAGCTGGAGCCAGCAGCTCGGGCTTTCTTACCTGTTTGGTATTACTGGACAATTGGACCTCGACCAATATAGGTCTGCTTATAGCGATTCAAGAACGAAAGGCTATCAGCAAGCGAATCGAAGCTCACATCGAACTTCTCGCCCGTTGCACGACGTTTGACCTCGACTTTTCCTTCTGCCAAACCGCGCTTTCCTACTACGACCTGGGTGGGCCAGCCGATCAGATCTGCATCGGCGAACTTCACGCCCGGGCGCTCCTTACGATCATCAATAACGATCTCGAGCTTGGGGAAACTCTCTTTCAGCGTTTGTGCCAGACGAAGCGCAGCTGGATAGACCTCATCATCGCCCACAGTAAGCGGAATGATGCAGAGATGAGCTGGCGCAACAGAAGCCGGCCACTTGATGCCGTATTCATCGTTATGCTGCTCGACTACCGCGGCGAGCGTACGGGTGATACCCACGCCGTAGCAGCCCATGATGAATGGCTGGTCGGAACCATCTTCTGCAGAATAGACCGCGCCGAGCGCTTTGGAATACTTATCGCCAAGCTGGAAGACCTGCGAAACCTCGATACCACGCGCTTCTTCGAGCGGTGTGCCGCAGTTGGGGCAGATATCGCCTGCTTTCGCCGTGGAAAGATCGGCCCAGACATCCACCTTGAAGTCTTCGCCTTGTGCCGCGCCTACATAGTGGAAGCCATCTTCGTTGGCACCCACCACCCAGCGGGCAATCTTCTCGAGATTCTGATCAGCGGCAACGATGATGCCCTCGGGCACCCCAACCGGGCCGATCGAGCCCTTGGGGAGGCCGGTGGCCTCGAGTTCTTCGTCGTCCAACAGCTGGAAGCCAGCGAAAACGCGATCGATCTTGATCTCGTTGAGCTCATGGTCACCAGGGATGAATACCGCAATAACCTGGCCTTTTTCATCCTTGCCTACGAGCGCTTTCACGGTTGCAGCCTCATCGATGCCAAGGAATTCAGCCAGCGCCGCAATGGTGGTAACGCCAGGCGTGGAGATCTTCTCCATGGCAGCAACCTCATATTCCTGGGGCTGCGTGATGCACTCAGCCACTTCGGTGTTCGCCGCATAATCGCAGTTAGGACAGTAGACGAGCTCTGCCTCGCCCGCATCGGCGAGCGCCATGAACTCGGTAGTAACCTTGCCGCCGATCTGACCAGAATCGGCCTCGACCGGGCGATAATCGAGCCCGCATCGTTCGCAGATCGTGCCATACGCCTCGCTCATCTGGTCATACGTTTCCTGGAGCGATTCAACGCTTGAGTGGAAGCTATAGGCATCCTTCATGATGAACTCGCGGCTACGCAACAACCCGAAGCGCGGACGAATCTCGTCGCGATATTTCGTCTGGATCTGATAGAGCGTGGTAGGAAGCTGCCGATAGGAACGCAGTTCGTTACGCACGAGCGCAGTGATGAGCTCTTCGTGCGTGGGTCCAAGGCAAAAGCCGTGGTCATGACGGTCGTTCATGCGCATGAGTTCGGGGCCATAATCGTCCCAGCGGCCCGATTCGAGCCAGAGTTCAGCAGGCTGGAGCGCTGGCATGAGGATCTCCTGAGCACCCGTGGCATTCATCTCTTCGCGCACGATGTTCTCTACCTTCTGCAGCACGCGCATGCCAAGCGGCAAGAATGCATAGATACCCGAAGCCACCTTGCGGATCATGCCCGCGCGCATGAGCAGTTTGTGCGAGGCGATCTCGGCATCGGCCGGATCTTCCTTAAGCGTAGGAACATAGAGATTGCTCATATAGAGGATTTCGCTCATAACCTTCTCTCCTATCGTTTAGCCTGTTCAGGCATTGTTTATCAAGTTCGCGATCTCGTCGAATAGTGCATCGACGATATGCGCTTCAGGTACTTTCTTGATCACTTCTCCGCCTGCGAAAATGACGCCCTGGCCATCGCCGCACGCAACACCGATATCGGCATCCTTCGCTTCACCAGGTCCGTTCACCACGCAGCCCATCACGGCTACGCGCAGCGGCTTCGGCACGCTGGCAAGGCGCTCTTCAACTTGCTTGGCAAGTGCTATGAGATCTACTTTAGCGCGTCCGCACGTGGGACAGCTGATCAACTCCGGGTAACGGAAGCGCAGTCCAAGCGCGCCGAGGAGCATCCAAGCAGCCTTCACCTCTTCGACCGGATCATCGGTAAGGGAGATGCGCATGGTATCACCGATGCCCTGTTCAAGCAGTATGCCCAGACCAGAAGCGGATTTTATGAGCCCTTGAAAGAGCGTGCCCGCCTCAGTGACCCCGATGTGGAGCGGGATATGCGGCAGTTCGCGCGAGATAATGCGGTAGGTTTCGACCGTAGTAGGAACATCATGTGCCTTGGCAGAGACCACCAGATCGGTGAAGCCTTGTGCCTCGCAAAATTCGACGTATTCACGGGCCGAACGCGCCAACTTTTGCGGGAGCGAAAGCGCTGCATCGTCGCGCAGGTGCGCATCAAGCGAACCGGCGTTCACGCCGATACGAATGGGGATACCTGCCTCTTTGGCCGCTTCGAGCACCGGAATGGTTGCCTCGAGGCCGCCGATGTTACCCGGGTTGATGCGCAGTTTCGCAGCCCCACGACGTGCCGCCTCGATGGCAAGATCGGCACTGAAATGGATATCCGCCACCACGGGAAGCACGGAGCGTGCACAGATCTGCTCGAAATAGTCGAGATCGGTCGCATGCGGAATAGCAATACGGATGATGTCGCAGCCTGCCTGCGCCACCCGTTCGATCTGCGCGAGGTTCTCTTCCACTTCCGAAAGCGGGAGGTTGAGCATGGATTGCACGGCGCAGGGCGCTCCCCCGCCAACAGGCACGTTGCCCACCATAACCTGATGCGTTACTTCGTTAGGCAGCACGGCACACTCCTAGCCCCAATTCCCGAAGATGAAGCGCTGCACATCTTGGTTGAGCATGAACACGAAGAAGGCCATGAACAGGCACATTCCACCAATGCTCAGGTAGTTTAGCGCGCGGATGGAGATTTTCTTGCGCCTGATCTTCTGGTAGATCTCGATCACGAAGCGCCCACCGTCGAGCGGCGGAATGGGCAGCAGGTTCGCAAGCCCGAGCGAAACCGAGATGACTGCCGAAAAAGAGAGCAAGCTGATGAATCCCGCTTCGAAGGCCGTTTTCGAAAGGACCGCGATGCCCACGATGGACGTGGAGTTCGCAACGGTATCAGCCGCCGTTGCGGGGTTGAACAGGCCCAAGATAGCTACCGCCACCATGCCGATGTACTTGAACCCAGCCACGATGGCATCGAACGGCGCAAGCACATAGTGAACCACTTCGCCACTTTGCATCTGCACGTCCACTCCGATGATCGAATAGATGATAACGAACACGATCATGGCGTAGAGCAAGTTCATGAACGGCCCCGCCAACAAGATGGTAATGCGCTTCCAGAACGGCAGCATGCAGTATTGCTGCTTCTGCTCCGAAGCGAAAAATTCATCAAGATTCGTCACTTCGCGAGGTGCTCCTTCGACGTGCTTCACGCCATCGATGAGGCATGCGGGCGTGCGATAGGTGTTGAGCTTATCCTTACGCGTGGGACGCTTGAGACTGCCCCATTCGGTGAGCTCTTCGAGCGCCTGATAGGCTTCGTCGTCGGTGATGCCGAGAGCATCGGCCACATCCTCCATATCGGCCGTGCCATGTGCATACATATAGCCGAGCACCGCTTTCAGGTGCGGACTGGGCGTGCCCGTTCCCATGCCACAAACCGCTGCATACCCACCCAATGGCACAGCAGTAACGCCAAAACGCGTGCCCTTCCAGGTAACGCCGATGCTGGGGCCGGGAAGACCGATCATGAACTCTCTCACGCGCACCCCGAACGCGCGCGCAGCAAGAAAGTGCCCACCTTCATGGATGAACACCAGAAAGCCGAGCACAAGCGTAGCTATGAGAATCGTGAGTAGAATGTCCATGTCTCTATTATAGAAGGGTGAAGAGCGCCGCCCTTTCAAAGCAAGCAGATTTTCGCAATATGCTCACGCGGTGGGCTTTTACGGTCCTGGGATCCGACAAGCACCTGAACACTGCATCAGAAGGCGGCGCTACCTGGCGTTCGTAAAGAAACCCTGAACTCTTTGGGCGGACGCTATCGAGTGCGCTCCTTCGACGCGTCGCTCGTTCGTGCTAACTTCCGCAATCGTTGTTGCGAAAGTGGATCACTCACATTCGCTTTGGCTTACCCTCTATCGCACGCTCGCTAGCGTCCGCCAAGCAAGGGCACCTGTTCGCGTGCATAAACACGAGTTTCAGCATCGATGGCGAGCAATTGATCGATGCTCGTAGCAGCCTGCACACTTCCCTCGCGCACGGCATGGTTCATGGCGCGTTCGACCAGCTCAGCGATACCGAGATAGGGAATCTGCTCGGCAAGGAACGCTGCGACCGCCACCTCGTTCGCCGCATTCATGACCGCTGGAAGTGTGCCACCGGTAGTGCCTGCCTCGATCGCAAGCGCTAAGCAGCGGAATGTTCCCAAATCAGGCGCCTCGAACTCGAGCGAACCGAGCGTACGGAAATCGAGCGGCTCGACCGGCGCCGACCAGCGCGCAGGGTAGCTGAGCGCGAACTGGATCGGGATGCGCATATCGGTAGTGCCAAGATGCGCCTTCACAGAACCATCGGTGAATTCGACCATGGAATGGATCGCGCTCTGCGGTTGTACCACAACAGCGATCTTATCGTAGGGCATGGCAAAGAGATGATGCGCCTCGATCACTTCGAGGCCTTTATTCATGAGCGTGGAAGAATCGATCGAAATCTTGCGACCCATGTTCCACGTAGGATGGCTAAGCGCCTGTTCAACCGTGATATTTTGAAGGTCGGCTGCCTTCTTCCCGCGAAAGGGGCCGCCCGAAGCGGTGACCCATAAGCGCGTGACCTCGGCGGGGTCTTCGCCGAGCAAGCACTGATAGATAGCACCGTGTTCGGAATCGATGGGCAAGAGCGTTTCGTGCGTGGAGAGCGGCATGAGCACATCGCCACCCACCACGAGCGACTCCTTGTTGGCCAGCGCAAGCTGCTTGCCAGCCACGAGCGTTGCGTAGCTCGCCTGCATGCCAGCGGCTCCCACCAGGGAATTCACCACCATATCGACCTCGGGAAGGTTGCACAGCTCAACGATAGCCTCAGGACCTGCGTGGAGCGCGGCACCGATCTCGACGAACCGTGCGCGCCAAGCTTCAGCTATCTCAGCGTTCGCAAGCACCACATGCTCGACCGAAAACTCCCGTGCTTGTTCGAGCAGAAGCTCTGCCTGCGTATTCGCACTGAGCGCCACGATCTTCACGAATTCAGGATGGCGGCGTGCTACATCGAGGGTCTGCGTGCCGATCGAACCGGTGGAACCGAGCACGCAAACGCGCTTCGGGCATGCGGGAATATCTGCTTGCTTGTCAGCCATGAGAACCTCCAAAAACAGGAACCGTATTGAAGATAAAGAGCAAAAGCGCGCGCAAAACCTAGAAGAGCACGCCTGTGCTGATGAACGTGAAGGGGATGCAGTTGCCGAAGATGAGCAGCATCGAAGCACCGAGCGTTACGAGAAATTGCGAATCGCAGCGGTCGAGCAACCCACCATGACCAGGCATGATCGTGCCCGAATCCTTGAATCCCGCATTGCGCTTGATGCGCGATTCGACCAGATCACCGATAACGCCGAGCACGCCACAGATTGCGCCGAACACGAGCGACTGGACGATGTTCATCTCGACTCCAGGAATGAGCGGGAACAGGCACCAGAACGCCATGGAGAAAATAAGACCGGCAAAAAAGCCTTCCCAGGTTTTCTTCGGCGAGACCTGCGGTGTCATCTTGTGCTTGCCGAACTTCGAGCCGATAAGATAAGCGAAGGCATCGTTGCCCCACACGCTCGCGAAAATACCAAGGATGAGCACGCCTCCCCAATAATCGGGCCCCGACATGCGGATGAGCATGGCCGCTGACATGAGCAGCCCCGTATAGAAGGCACCGAACAGGCTCACGGCAACATCGACGATGCGCGCATGGAGCCAGAAAACGTACCACACAAGTAGCACGATGATAAAGAGAGACACCATGACCACCACGCCATTGATGCCGAACAGCCACATGGCCAGCGGAAACGAAGCAGATGCCACGATGCCGAGCACTTCGTTGGGAAGCTTCGCATCGGAGCGGAGCATGTAGTAGAACTCGCCTGCGCAGATTGCGGAAAGCGCTGCCAGATAGATGGCGGTGGTTGCATCAGAGGCGATGATGCAGAGCACCGTGAGCGTGATGTAGACCGCGCCCGTGCGAACACGAACCTGCAGGTTAGAAGGGTTCTTCAGCTTCGTGGGGGTCTTATCGAGCGCCTTTTGCTTGAACTGGCTTCCGCGAGTGGGCTTTTCGTGCTCTTCGCGCTTGATAATGATCTCTTCGCGCGATTCGACGATGTTGCCCTGTTCGTCGGCATGAGTGAAGGTACGGCGGATACGCTCGGTGGGCATGTGCTACACCGCCCCGAAACGACGATCGCGATGCTGGTAATACAGCAGCGCACGCAAGAATTCATAGCGGTCGAAATCCGGCCAGAGCACGTCGGTGAAATAGAATTCCGTATAAGCGATCTGCCAGAGCAAGAAGTTCGAGATGCGCATCTCGCCCGATGTGCGAATGAGCAGGTCGGGATCGGGAATATCGGCAGTATAGAGGCGGCTTTCGAATGCGGTTTCCGTGAGCGGTTCAGGCTGCTTGCCCTCCGCAACCGCCGCAAGCGCCTCATCGATCGAGCGCTGCGCTGCTTCAAGGATCTCAGCGCGCGAGCCGTAGTTCACGGCGATGACGAGCGTCATGCCCGTGTTGTTCTTGGTTTTCTCCCATGCATCCGAAAACGCGCGGGCTGTCTTTTCAGGAAGCGCACTCGTATCGCCGATGGTGGCCACGCGCACGCCTTCTTCATGCAGCCCATCGAGCTCGGCGAGCATGGTCTTAGCGAAGAGATTCATGAGCCCGTTCACTTCGTCTTGCGGACGCTTCCAGTTTTCCGTGGAGAAAGAATAGATGGTGAGGTAATCCACGCCCACATCGTTCGCGCAGCGGATAGTCTCGCGCACCGCATTGATGCCCGCTTTGTGGCCGTTCAGACGGTTCATAGCGCGCTGTTTGGCCCAGCGCCCGTTCCCGTCCATGATAACGGCAACATGGCGCGGAATGCGGCTCTGGTCGAGCTTAGCAGGATCGAGCCCCGCAGGGGGATCGGGGAAGATGTAATCCAGCGGTTGCCTCATACGACGAATTCGCCTCGAACGACTCTGCCTGCGTAAGGCTAGACGGTCATGACCTCGTCTTCTTTTTTCTTCAGGATGTCGTCGATCTTAGCGACATAGGAATCCGTGAGCTTCTGGATCTCCTCTTCGGCACGGCGCTTCTCGTCTTCGGGAAGGTTGTCTTCCTTCACGCTCTTCTCGACTTCGGTGTTCGCATCACGACGCGCGTTACGGATGGCGATGCGGGCTTCTTCGGCGTAGGTCTTGCACTGCTTGGCCAGTTCCTTGCGGCGCTCTTCAGTAAGTGAAGGGAACGGCAGGCGAATAACCTGACCATCGTTATTGGGGTTCACGCCCAAATTAGCATTCATGATAGCCGCTTCGATCGCGCCGAGCGAACTCTTATCCCACGGCTCGATAACGAGCGTGTGAGCATCGGGGGTCTTGATGGCCGCCATCTGATTGACCGGCGTGAGCGTGCCGTAGTATTCAGCCTTCACGCGATCGAGGATCATTGCGTTAGCGCGACCGGTGCGCACCGACGAAAGGTTGGTGTTCAACTGATCGATAACGCCGTCCATGCGTTTCTTTGCGGTCTCTTTGATGTCGTTTACCATGCTTCCTCCCCTTGGTGTACGGCTCAAGGCCGCGTTTCTGGCAGGTGCCCGCGTGAAGCGACCGTGCCCTATGATTTTAAACCTCTGTTATTGTAGCGCGAAAATGCCCGCGCGCGATGCCTTTATCGTAGTGCATGCATGCTTTAGCGCAGCGCACGTGAGGCAGATGCAACGGACGCTTAAGCAAAGCATACATATCCACCGGCTGTTGCGTGCGGTTCACGCTACTGCAGAACACGCAAAGCTTCTATGTATGCTCCGTGTGACTTGCACAAAACGGGAGGCTCTAGCCTTCCGCAGTGACCGTGGTGCCGATATCTTCACCCTTCAGGATGCGCGAGATGTTGCCCGGAACCGTGAGGTCGAACACGAGAATGGGCATATCGTTGTCCATGCACAGCGAAGTGGCGGTGGAGTCCATGACATGCAGGCCCTTCGCGAGCACATCGATGTAGCTGATGGTCTCGAAGCGCTTCGCATCCGGGTGCGTGACCGGATCGGCATCGTAGATGCCGTCGACCTTCGTTGCCTTCATGAGGCATTCAGCGTTGATCTCGAGCGCGCGCAGTGCCGCGGTGGTATCGGTGGTGAAATATGGATTGCCCGTGCCTGCCGCGAAGATGACCACGTAGCCCTTTTCCAGATGATGCGTAGCGCGGCGGCGGATGTAGGGCTCCGAAACCTGGCGCATCTCGATCGCGCTCATAACGCGCGTGGGAATGTCGTGACGCTCGAAAGCATCTTGAAGCGCAAGCGCATTCATGCAGGTAGCAAGCATGCCGATGTAGTCTGCATGCGCACGATCCATACCCTGCGCCGAACCAGCCAGGCCGCGGAAGATGTTGCCGCCGCCCACCGTAACTGCGAGCTCCACGCCGTCGTTCACGATCTCTTTGATCTGAACGGCCAGCTCTTCGACCACTTTCGGATCGATGCCGTAGCCCTCTTCGCCCATGAGCGCCTCGCCCGAGAGCTTCAGGAGCACGCGTTTGTACTTGTAATCCGAGTTCATGAAGATCCTTTCTTGTGAAGGAATACCCCGTTGAAGGATATATCTCATCCATATTACCCCATAGCTCAGGCGCAACGGAGCGCATAGGGAAAAATCGATGCATGCGCACAATTCGCACGAAAGTCGCGACTCATGCCCTTCTGAACTTTGGTGCACACGGATCGGCTGCACCAGCTAGGCCTTGCAGGCACGCTCTTGCAAGGGCTTCGCGAAGTGGAGCGAAAAGAGCCACAAACGAAAGCGGCCTACCAAAGCACGAACAGTAAAGCAGATGGATCATTGACCGAAACTCAGCTAAAGCGCAGGCAAAGCGAAAGCGGTCTGCCAGGCAGACCGCTTTCTTTCTCATCCGTTCCTCACAAACGGGAATGACCACGAAGTGGGTTGATGAGCAGGTGCGCTTGAGCCACACGTTGCTCAAGCGATAACGATAGCGCGAGTACTATTGCGTATCGGCACCAAGTTTTACTTTCGTCGTTTCTTCCTTGCCATCGCGCAAGTAGGTTACATCCACCTCATCGTTAGGGCTATGTGAGCGAATCGCAAGCACCAGATCGGAAGAGCTTGTGATCGATTCGCCATCCACCTTCAGAATCACATCGCCTTCCTGCAGGCCCGCTTTGGCGGCGGCACCCCCGGCAGTAAGCGAGTTAATGTAAGCACCTTCGGTAGCTTGAATGCCAAAGCGCTGTGCAAGCTCGTTGTTCACGGTGATCAATGAAACACCCAACTGCGCGTGAGAGGGTGTTTTGCCCTGAATGAGCTGCTCAGCGATGCCGAACGCATAATCGACTGGGATCGCAAAACCCACACCAGAGCTCGTGCCGCTGGTGGACATGATGAGGGTGTTGATACCGATGAGCTTGCCTTCAGCATCCACGAGTGCGCCACCGGAATTGCCTGAATTGATGGCTGCATCGGTCTGGATCATGTTGGTATAGATTGCGCCAGACTCAGAATCAGCATAAGAACGGTTCACCGCGGAAACGATACCCGTAGACACAGACTGTTCCATGCCGAACGGGCTACCAGCAGCCATGACCCACTCGCCCACCTTAAGATCAGAAGAGTTACCGATCTCGATAGGCTTCAAGGTTGCGCCATCCACCTTGATAACAGCTAGGTCGCTCGAAGGATCGGTGCCGACCAGCTTAGCCTTGTAGGTTTCGCCTTCAGCAACAACCTCGAGCGCATCGGCGCCATCGACCACGTGGTTATTCGTAAGGATGTAGCCATCTGCTGTGAGCACGACACCTGAACCGAGCGAAGTCTGCTGTAGCTCTTGCGTAGCAGACTGGCCGCCCAGCATACCGAACGGCGACATGCTTTGCTGACTTGTATTGGCATACACATTGATGTTCACCACAGAAGGCAGCGTTTTAGCTGCTACCGCTTCAGCAAGCGACATATCGTCGGTATCAACATCTATCGTGATGCCAGAGTTGGTCTCTTTGATGGTATAGCCACTATTCGAAGGATTGACTGCAACGAAAATACCCAAGGCAAGCACGCATGCAACAGCTGCACCAGCGAATGCGATGAAGAACGTTTTCACACCTTTGCGATTCTTCTTAGGCTTTGGGGCTGCAGGCTGCGCAGGAGCAGGTGCCGGCGCGGGAGCGGCATTGACCGGAGCGCCTTGCGGCGGCTGAGGTTGAGATTGGGATGGTTGAGGTGTGTCTGACATAGTCTGCAGAAACCCCCTTTTTTATCTCGGGAATAGTTACTTTGCAAACGTTACTAGAGGAATATGGAATGCCTATGTCGAGCAAACAAATTCACAACTTTTCTAAACTGCACCAATACGCACACGCAAAAACAGGGAGCGTGATGGCTCCCTGTTCAGTAGGCATGGCTATGTCAGGCACATAGAAAGAAAACTTAGTCGTTAGAGTCTTCGTTTGTTGTAGCAGTATCTTCGCCTTCGGCAGGTTCGGGCTCGGGCTCAGGAATGGGCTCGATGACGGTAAGGCTTGAAAGATTCATCTGCTCTCCCAACCACTTCTGATTGATGAGCTTCAACACTCCACCATCAGAGAGCTTTTTCAAAGCTTCACTCACCGCATCTTGAAGACCGGAAGCAGTGATGGGTGCGCCAATGCAGTACTTCGTTTCTTCAGCAAGCAGTGCAATAGGATAGATAGCCTGGTTGTTCGAGTGTGCTACATAGGAACCAATGGTGCTATCGGTGGCCACATACTTCGCCGAACCGCTTTTGAGCTTGTCGAAAGCCGTTTGAATATCGGAAGTGGCATCGAGGTGATCCTGGCCGAGACGATTCGTAACCTCGACCGCACTCATAGAAGAAGCCTGCGCAGCAACCACGAACACATCAGTGGGCAACGGAACACGCGTGCCTTCTTCAGCGGCGAACAAAACGACCGAAGAAGAGAGATAGGGCTCGGAGACCCAACAGTTCTTCGCATCAGAGCCAACACCCATAACAATATCAACATTATCGGAGGTGAAAGCGCCTTCAGCATTCGTTCCCACATCAACGAGCTCAAGCTTCAAACCCAGTTCATCAGCAAGCGCTGCTGCTGTATCGACATCGATACCCACAATAGATCCTTGCGATTGTGCTGCATAAGGCGCATTCGAAGCATCCACACCAACACGCAGCGTGCCCGGCGTATGCAACAACGAGTTGTCGATCTTCTGCTCAGAAGGCTCAGGCGTGTAAGAATTGCTTGAACACCCACTCATAAATCCTACGCACAACGCTAAGACAAGCGCGGCCAATGCCGCAGCCAATGCGCGAAGCGCAGAAGACTTGCTCATCGGGGAAGATGCTGCAGCAGACGCACTTGCAGCTTGACTCTCTACGATGGTTTTTACGTTTGATGCTTTCTTCATGTATAGCCTCTCTTGTTAACCTCTTGGTCTTGTTCAAGATCTGCTTTGAATGCTCGTTTGTGTTCACCGTGTAACACAAACGAGCAAAAGCCTCTGTTCCCCTGAAAAAGGGTGCTTTTCCTTGCACAAACGCTCTCAGGGTTCTTTTAGCTGACCTAGTTTTCGACCCCACACCTGCATACGGGGACTTAGCCGCTGTAGACCGTGCGCGCACGAGTATTGCAGCGACGCCATCCGCTCGCCAGAGCAGCCCTATGCCGCTTCACCGACGGTACGACTTACACCTAGAATGCGCCGTGCTCATTCAATGATGAGCTCTTCGCCAAACCTGCAAAAGCGCAAGGCTAGCAGGAATAACACGCGAGCGATCACTGAACTTACGTGGATCCTTTCGACCGCATCTGCCATGGACTTGGAATGCTGCACTCGAAAGCGCTGCATGTCCGCAACTACAGACCTAAAAGAAACCCCCTTAGTATATCAGTAATGCACCCCTCACCTTAAATTTATATGACGAAAGCGTAAGGATCGGCACAAGGGGTTGCAAAAGCCTATAATTAGTTCAACCACGGTGCTGTTCACATATCTCTCGCATATAGCACGCAAAACTTTCAATGCAGCACCCCTGCTCACGCATGTAGAACGCAAATCTTCCTTTTCAATTTGCACCACCGCGCGAGCTACGTATTGGCCGGGGTAAGGAGCCAGGTTGTTCGACGATATACTATCCACGCTCTCGTTCGTGGATATATTCAATATCTGTGTTTTCATCACCTTCACGTTTTGCTATGCCTATCAGCTCTTTTACGTTCTTGTCGTACTCACGCGCAAAGCACCGAAGCAAACCGCGAAGAAAAACCACCGCTATGCGGTGCTCATCGCAGCTCGTAACGAAAACGCTGTTATCGGCGACCTTATCCACAGCATCCGCGTGCAGAATTACCCGCAAGAACTTATCGACATCTTCGTAATCGCAGACAACTGCACCGACAACACCGCCGCCATCGCACAAGAAGCTGGCGCGATCGTATTCCCCCGCTTCAACACCGAGCAGATCGGCAAGGGTTACGCACTCGACTATGGTGTGACCTGCATCCGTGAACACTATTCCGAGAACGAATACGAGGCTTACTTCGTCTTCGACGCCGACAACGTGCTCGACGTGAACTACTTCCGCGAGATGAACAAGGTCTTCGATGGTGGTGCCATTGCTTCCACGAGCTACCGCAACTCGAAGAATTTCGGTTCGAACTGGATCTCGGCTGGCTATGGCGTGTGGTTCTTGCGTGAAGCGAAGTACCTGAGCCAAGCGCGCCTTACGCTGAACACCAGCTGCGCGGTTTCGGGCACGGGCTTTTTCGTGAGCGCCAAGATCATCGAGAAGATGGGCGGCTGGAAGTTCCACCTGCTCACCGAAGACATCGAGTTCTCCACCTACAGCATCTTGCATGGTGAGCGCATCGCTTACTGCCCCACCGCCATGCTTTACGACGAACAGCCCATCACGTTCCGCGATTCGTGGAACCAGCGTTTCCGCTGGGCAAAAGGCTTCTACCAGGTGTTCGGTAAGTACGGGCTCAGCCTGGTGAAAGGCGTGTTCACCAACCCCAAGGGGCATCGCTTCGCCTGCTACGACATGCTCATGACCATCGCTCCCGGCATGTTGCTTTCCGTGATCACCATCATCTTCAACACGATCATCCTCATCCTGGGCAGCGCAGGGCTCATGTCCACGGGCGTCATGTTAACCTCGTCGCTCTCCTCGATCTTCTTCTGCTTGTTCAACTACACGCTGTTCATGTTCATGTTCGGCGCGCTGACCACCTTCACCGAGTGGGACAACATCCGTTCCACCACAGCAAAGAAGATCAAATACCTCTTCACATTCCCGTTCTTCATGCTCACCTACATCCCCATCGCGCTGGTGGCACTGTTCAAGAAAGCGGCATGGAAGCCCATCCAGCACAGCATTTCGGTGGACGTGGAAGAGTTCAACAAAGCACGCGATAACGCGGAGCGCATCTAGGCGCGCACGGGCTCTCGCCCCTGCACAACCCCTAGACTTGATCGAAGCCAGCTTGAAAGCTGGCTTCTTCGCTTTCTGTCAGGATCCAGACTGCCTTCGCGCTCGCCCTGCCTCAAGGCAACCGTGCCACGGTAAGGCCGAATACCCACTCGATACTTGCCTCTTTGAGCACGCGTGCAGCTGCCATGAGCGTTGCACCCGTAGTGAGCACATCATCTACGAGGATTACCCGCTCGGGTATCACTCCCGCTGTGCACAGCAAGCCCTGCGGGTTGAATGCGAACGAACCCTTCATGTTCTGCTGGCGGCTCGAGGCAGAGAGCCCACGCTGATCGCTGCGATCGACCGTACGCAATATATCGAGAAGCGGCAAGCCGCAGCGTTTCGACAGGCGTATACCCACTTCTTTCATATGATCAAACCCGCGCTCGCGAAGTGCCTGCTTGCGCGCAGGGATTGCCACAAGTGCGGTTTCTCCAGGCATGACCCACGAAGGATCTATATAGTTCGCAAGCATCTCTGCGAGCACCTCTGCTAGCCGCAGCTCCTTTTTGTCCTTGTAGACCGTGATGAGCTTGCGGCACGGATCGACGAAGGAGAACACCGAAACAACCTTGTCGAGAGCCCGCTGTGGCCCATCTGTCATACACGCTCCCTGAGCTTCGGTAGCATATTCACTACCCCGTGGCGAAACGCCTCCTTCGCGCGGTAATCCCTGATCACCGTACGTGCGTGAGCGCTGATCAGGCGTAAGCTGGCGATGTGCAACCATGAAGGAGTTGCAATCGACACAGGCAAGCTTCCCGTAGGCCTGACCGCAATACGGACAAGCATGGAGCGCATCGATATAGGGGATCTCGAGACGGCAGTCTTCGCACAGAAGCGTGCCAGGAACATCGCAAAGTACGCACCGTGTAGGCCAGAGAAGCTCTTCTGCGCCTTCTTTGGCAACATTCAGTCCCGAAGCTAACCTATCGAGCACAGGGTGCTCTCGTGCGACGAGAGCACCTTTCAAGCTCATTCCACCCTCGATTTGTGTGTGATACATCCCATAGAACCATTGTCCACAGGAAAGCTCACAGAAAGTTGAACTTTATTTGAAGTTTTCTGGCGCGCGAACTCACGTTTTTCTGAAATGCGCAGTTCGTTGCGAAGAAGCAAATGCGTTAGGAGGCGTGCCGAATTACACGACCCCTGACACATGATTTGCTAAGCAAGCGAGACTTGCGGGGATTCCAACTCCTGTTTGACCGCATCGACGGGAGCCTGCCTGAAGGATTGATTCTTTTTGCGAGGCGTCTTGCTCTTCTTCACCACGGAAATGTCTTCTTCGGCTGCAAGCTCGCGCATACGGGCATCATAGAAATCCTGAACGAACTTCGTGTACTCAGCGGGCGACATATCGATCACTTCGTCCTCATCGTACTTAGGTCTGCCAGGACCAGGCTGCTCTATCAAACGATTGTCTACCGATTCTTTCAAAACCATGCGGCGTGATCCTTCTTTCCAAGAAGTAAGCTGCCCCGATTCGCACATTTGTGTTACCCGAGCGGGACTCACACCCAAAATACGAGCTGTTTCTGCAGCGGTGAATGCTTCAACGCGCGCAAGACTGCAATCAACGGCGACCGGAATAACGATGCCTCCATGCTGTGGCTCATGTCCCAGCTCGAACTTCTCGATCGGCTTTTCGTTAATCATGTCATAGATGACCGTCCAATAAAGCCAATCAGCTGCAAATTCGATCGCATCCTGTAAGTCTTCACCCTGAGTAGCACCTAAGCCTTCGCAAGGAAAAACAACGATGCAATTTTCACTTTCAAAAAATTCAAATTCTCTTACTACCAACATAGCAACAACCTTTCCTCGTGTGCATCCGTCAATGCAAGCCTGCTTGACGAAGAATCACCTTGGCCATCTCATCAGAGATTTCGCGATGACGCCCAACCGTGACGGTCACACTCCCTTTGACATACTTGTCGTGATTGCTTCCCTTTTCATAAACGAAACCAGCAGCAAGAAGCTGTTTTACAAGAACTCTGCGCTTTGTCATCCTTGTTCCTTTCGTTAATCTTAATAACTATTAAGGGTTTAGTAAAGATATTTCTTAACAATTATTAAGAGTTTTCATTAGGCCCATTTCAAAGCTTTTGTTTCAGGATGACAAACGAATCTTAAGAAAAATTGAACTTTATTTGATGTTTTCAGGCGCACAACCTCACGTTTTTCTGAAATGCACAGGTCGTTGTGGAGAAGCAAAGAACAGCAAAGGTGTTGGGGGTCGGGTAATTTGACACATCTAAGATGTGTCAAATTACCCGACCCCCAACACCCAACACGGAGCCAAGTTCTCGAGCAGATATATGAACAAGACGCGTACACTAAAGAACACAAGAAAAAGGTGACAAACTACCCAGTCGTTTGTCACCATATGCGGAAGGGGATCACTATGTCGCTATCAAGGAATCGAGATGTAGCACGCGCAGAACACGTGCAAAACGGCAAAGGTCACATGTATCGCGATCTGCTCTTGACTGAAGATCAGATCCACGGCGAACTTACCTATGTATCGAGCATCACGCTTGAACCAGGCTGCTCGATCGGCGTGCACACGCACTCAGGCGACAATGAAATGTACTATATCTACGAAGGCACCGGCACCTACACCGATGGCGATGAAACTTATCCTGTTCAAGCAGGTGATGTCCTGTTTTGCAACGATGGAGAGACTCACGGGATCGCGAACGAAGGCAATGCTCCCCTGCGTTTTGTTGCCCTGATGCAGGCAACCGCATAGTTCGAGCAATACAATGGTGCACATATTTGAAAGCCACGGTACTGAAGGATCAGCGCCGTGGCTTTAGTTTTGCAAAATCACATGCTTATAATTTGGGTAAGTTGCCATATACCCCTTGCCGATGGCCAACTCGTACGATATTGATCACGATTTCGTCATCAAGAATCTGTCCAAGGATTCTATACGAGCCAACTCGCCAACGCCATCCGTTATCCGATCCTTGAATCGGCTTTCCTCCTTGTATTGCGCGAGGATCGATGCAATCATCCAGGTTCTTCTCCACCCAAGACAAGAGCATTGCACGCTGTTTCTGCGGAATATTGCGCAGACCCTTTTGAGCTGGCTTGGTCCAACGTACACGCCAGCTCATTCAGCCATCATGGCCATACGCTTGACCTCTTCTGTTGTGTACCATGTGCCGTCGTCTTCTGCTATAGCCTCTTGAAACGCAAGCAGATCTGCAGCATCCTCGACGTACTCTAAAGCTGCCTCGCGTACAACCTCCGAAAAGCTCTTCCCCATAAAGTCGGCATACGCCTGTATCCAATCGCGTTCTTCGGGGGAAAAACGGATCGCTGTTGAAACCATAGCCATGATGCCCACCTCATTCGAGTTTTCAATCGCACTACGATGTAGTGCGATTATCTCATGGGTAGATTCACGCGTCAACAAAGGCATTGCGCACATATAATCGCTCCTTCTAAAACATCTTTGAGTCGATGATTTCAGAAAGACCTTATGAAAAGTTGAAGAAGAGCTCGCGTTATTTCGTACGTGAGCTTACAGAAATTTGAAATATGCAGATGAGCACTAAATTTAGAGCGATATAAGTGGCATCTCTTTGTTTTGACTTCTATCTAAAATGGAGGTAGGATGCGTCTTGAGGTTTCAAGCTAGGGTGCCACCTAGCTAACGCCGCATTTATTTTGGATGCGGTTGCCTATCAGTTCCGCCGCCTGTATTGGCGGCGGTCCTGTATAGGTGGTCTATTTGCGCTTCAGACGCGATTTGCGGCGCGCAACAGGATGCTGCACAGCCGCGATCGGATAAAGTTCGACGCGTTGTCCCAAAAGCGGAAGGCGACGCTCGGAAACGAGCGGCATAGAAGAACCTGAAGGCTGCAGATGTGCAATAGGTGCATCCTGAACAACTGACTGCGACTGTGTTTTGCCTATTGTCCGAGAATGATATTCCAGATATGCAACAGACATCCCTTGAGCAGCCGGTGCTTGCGTACAATCGTTGATGCTTTGCTTCGATTTAGCTGTTGTTTCACGCGAAACACGAGGTGAAGAAAGCTTCATGGGCTTCAATTTCTGCGTAGGCATGGGTGTGGCAGAAAGCTCCATCGGGGCTAGAGAAAGCGTTTGCAAACCAACCGATTGCTTTTGCAGATCTACGCGTTGGAGCGGTTGTTTCTCGCACGGCTGCGCTGGCAGCGCAAGCAGCGGAGAACGCCCGAGAGGGGTCGTTTTCATCCCAAGGCGCTGAGACCCCAGGGGAACGCGTGGCGTCGGCAGAGGCGGGATCTCCTGCTCGGGTACTGGGTTTCTAGGTGCCCCGAGGAAGGTGACCGGCGAACGCAGTGGTGTGTTTAAGAGTGAGTTTTGCGTTTTAGTCATAGGGCAAGCCTATCAGGTGCACAGCAAACACGTGAGCCGCAACGTAAAACCTCCAAACTATCATCACGAATGAATGGGGTATGAGAAAGGGCACCACGTGGTGCCCTTTATCTTGTTCGTATGCGATTTAGCGCTCGTGCGCTCTATGAGCGATTATTGATTTTGCTCACGCGTATTCTTCCTGCGACGAATGAGGAAGAAGATTCCGAAGCAAACCACGAGCAGCAGGCCAATGGTGAGCAGCCAGCTGAGCCAAGAGCTGGAATGATCAGCTGCTGCCAGCGGGTTCTCATCATCGAGAATCTCGGTGCCTGCAGCTTCGTCGATCGCACCAGCGGCTTCATCAGCTACCGCTGCATCGTCTGCCACATCGCCCTCTGCGGGGTCATCTTCAGTCTCACCTGCGCCGCCTGCGAGAGGAGTCTCATCATCGGCAATGGTGGTTTCACCAGGAGTGGTGGTGCCGTTTGCGGGACCAGGGTTAGGCGTAACGTTACCGGGCTCGTTGGTGCCTGGCGTGGTGGCTGAACCATTGCCGCCCGTGTTGTCATCGTCCTCGCCCGGAGTCGGAGCGGGATCGTCGGGACCAGGGGTCGGCGTTGGGTCATCGGTGCCCGGCGTTGGGTCGGGCTCTACTGCTTCCCACAGCGCTGTGTAAACAACATCGCCCGAAACCGTAGAAGCGGGCTCGGTGGACCAACCAACGAACTTATACCCGGTACGAGTAGGCGTGCCTGAGAACTGCGGTGTAGCAACACCACCCAGCAAGCCCGAGGTAACTTGATCGGCAAAAGCTGCGCCATTCGCACCATCGGTATAGGTGATGGTGTAGGTTGGCTCTTCGCTATCGGCAACGCCATTGTCGTTCACATCTGCCGCCCAAAGCGCGGTGTAGATGATGCGTCCGAGACTATCGGCAGCAGTTGGATCGACCGTTCCAGCAGGGCTGGATGACCAACCTGCGAAAATATAACCTGAACGAACTGGTGTTTCGCCCGTGAACTGCGGCGTAGCAAGACCACTCAACAGCCCCGTAGTGATCTGGTCAGCAAAGACCGAACCATTCGCTCCATCGGAATAGATAACAGAGTATCGAGCCTCATCGACATCCGCGATGCCATTGTTGTTCGCATCGACTTCCCAACGAGCTATGTAGTAGATGTTACCGAACTCATCTGCAGCAGCCGGGTCGACCGTCTGCGCAAGTGCTGGCGACCAACCAACAAAAACATAACCCGTCATGGTCGGAGCGGGACCTGCGAACTGAGGCGTATCAAGCCCACCCAGAACACCTGGAGTGGTTTGAAGCGTTGCGCCTGTTACATCATTAATAAAGATGATGGTGTAGGTTTCTTCTTCACTATCGAGAATGTTGTTATTGTTCTTGTCCTCAGCCCAGATTGCGGTGTAGATCGCGTTGCCGGTGATAATATCGGCTACCGCAGGAGACCAGCCTTGGAAGATATAGCCCGCGCGCTCTGGTGCTCTATAGAGCGGCGTGGCGGTGTTTACGAGAAGGTTCGAGATGACATAATCACCGAACGCCGTGCCACCAACACCATCGGTATAGGTAACGCTGAATTTGGCTTCATCTTCGTCGGCTACACCATTGCCGTTCGAATCCAACTTCCAAATGGCGTTGATGATCATATCCCCGAGCACGACCTCGGCGTTGTTATCCCAACCGCTGAAGACATACCTATCACCATTGATCACGATGCTGGAAGGCCTTGAAACGGGGAATGTTGGCGTGCCCGTGCCACTTTCCACGCCAGAGATGACCTGGTTTTCAAAGACCGTTCCACCCTGACCATCGGTATAGGTGACCGTGTAGGTTCTTACCCAAACCGCGTAAAGCCATATATTGTCATCCATGATGATGGAGTCGCCTTCTTTATAAGAAGCAACATCATCCATCGGATAGCGACTCCAGCCGATGAATTTGTAGCCTTCCTTGACGAAGTCGCAGCCCTTAACAATGGCGCTGGTGTTTTCTGCGAAAACTTCAGGATCACCATACGGGACATTGTCGACCGCGTAAACGAGCTCAACTTTATTTGCGATCTCCCAAACCGCGTAGAGCGTGATCGCATAGGAATCGTTTTCAGAGACGGTGACCGTATCGCCTGCCTTGAGATAAGGAGGCAGCAGGCTTGAATTCGTGCTCCAGCCTACAAAGTTATAACCCTCACGCGTAGGCACCGCATCAGAGATGGTAAAAGTATATTCGTTTTCCGTGCTGACCTCGGTGAGGGACTCAGGTGCGTTCGAACCGCCCATTGCATCGAAATTAACGGTGAATTGGTTTGCCGCCCTGCCGTACGTTGCCACGATATAGATGGTTTCACCATCCATGCACTCTATGCCATCACGATCGAAGCCGTATACCTCCGCACCAAGATTCAGACTCTTGGTCCAACCACGGATCTCGTAGCCATTCCTCAGGAACGTCAACAAAGCATCACGCTCAATCAGAACATCGCCCATGCTGATCATATGGCTAGCAGCAGTGCTAGCATGCGAATCGCTCATAGAGCAAACGAATGACACAGAGTCGCTATGACCAATCTGGTATCCATCGGGGAATTCTGATCCTTGATAGAGAATCTTGAAAGAAAGATTAACGCGGTGGGGAGAATCGGCCGCGGGCTTGATCGTAGCTTTCTCTTCTACCTGCGTTGTGGAAAACTCGGTTGCATTAGAATCGCTCGATGCCGCAGGATTGCTGGTAGAGTTTTCCACATTCGTATTTTTATTAGTATCGAGCGCGGGAGATGCGCCTTCAGATTTTTGAGCACTAGAATTTCCAGGGACAGCTTCAACACCCGGAACTTGAGCGGAATCGCTCGGAACAGAAACAGCTTCAACCGCAGGAGTAGCTTCTGCCACCACAGCGGGTTGGTCGATAAGGGTTTGAGTAGGCTCGCTCGATTGAGCCTTAATATCTTCTGCGAACGCAACGCCTGGAGCGCTGAGCGAGAAGGCAACTAAGAATAAAGAAACAGCCACAACAATTGCATGGGCGACGAAGCTGTTTTTCGCCTTGCTAATTTTTTTCATGGCTCTCTCCTTTCTTCACACGAAAATTACCATTATCAACTGCACTTTTTACGTCTTGCCGCCTCTTTTGTACAGGAGCGTTTGAGCGCGCGCAAAATGCAAGCGCCTTATTCTACCATCTTTTTCGCGATTTGCCCATAGCGATGTCATAGCGTTATGAAGATGAAATCGCATTGTGGGAGTTGAGACACGAAAAAATGAGATTGCGTCATAGACACTTGCATAAACTTTTCAGGACTGCGCGACCGGCTCTTTTCTTGTCCAAAACGAGCATAGACACCGTAAAGAATGAAACCCCAGCAAGCCAGCAAAACAGCTGCGCATAAAGAGCCGGAGCAGAGCATGCAAATCCTCCTAAAACTAAGGATCTACGAGAAGGTTTTTTGGCGACAAATGAGGGCCTCAGAAAGGTTCATTTGCAATGAAGAATTTAGGTTTTCCACATTCGCTGGAACGGTAATTATTTTCTCAGCAAATGCGCGATCATGGACTCCTCTGCCCCAGATTGGAGACAGGCGCGCATCCAAGACGATCCTTCGCGATCTTTTGCCTCTCAAAAATGTGGAAAACTATGCTTTGCGGCGATCGTGTATTCAGACGAAGCGAGTCCCTCGCGGATCTTGTGGAAAAAGATGCTAGCACCTCTGTTTCAAGGTGCTAGCACCCCCTTATTCGCCCTCGTTTTTGGCGCTGCATGATCGATTCATTCTCCGCCCAGAAAGAAAGAGCAACACTCATGGATGCCGAGTAAACCAAGAAAGGCAGGATGGGTCATCGCTCGATACAGCAAGGCTCACTTCAAACAGTGAAGTGAGCCTTGCGGCAGCGAGTGTAACCACATCCCTATTGTTTTCGAAGCCTCTGAGAGCCTCTCAGCACGCCGAAACCCTTATAGAACATCAACAACCTAGTTGATTACCTCTGCTTGAGCCTCTGAGAGCCTCTAAGCGCGTGGATGAAAACTTCGTAAGGGAGGTTTTGATGCACGCGTACGAGAGGTGCGCTGCTCCTGGCAAGGCAAAAAGCCTTGCTGCGGACGAGCGAAGGCACCATCTTGCTCAAGCTCAGCATCGCAATAAGCCTTGCGAGGACGAGAGAGAACAAAGAACACCAGAGAAGCAGCTGCAGCCACGAGCGCTATAACGAGCAGCGCGTTGTCTTCATCGCCTGTCTTAGGAAGCGTGGTGCCAGAACCATCTTCATCGCTTGTGGTCTTTTCATCCTTTGAGCCCTTATCGCTCGGCTTATCGGTGTTATCGGCCTTATCGGAATCAGTCTTGTCTGAATTGTCCTTATCGGTATTACCAGAGTCTCCCTTACCGGTCTCATCGCCAGGATTGGTGCTGCCGCCGTTATTATCATTAGGATCGTCGGGGTCCGGAGTCGTCGTTGGATCATCGTCTTGCGCTGCAGGCTCAGCAACCAGTATGAACGAGCTGAAGTGCGTGGTCTCGAAGCAAACGAACTCTTCGTTGGCATCGACCCACGTAGGCATCTTCGTGCGATCGCCCGTTACCGGGTCAACGTGATAGAACGAAAGCGTACCGAACTTGTGCAGCTCTTTCATGCTGTCGGTCATAGGAACCTTCACCGTAATGGGGTATGACGGCTGGTTCCAAGCGTGTTCAGTGCCATCGGTCTTGTTTATGAAGTGGATATCGAAGACACCAGCGAGCTTCGCACCATCCTTCTCGAACGCAGAGGTAGCACTATCGACCCCCGGCTGGCTACCCGTTGGAATAGACGAGATTGCCAGTGATACACTTTGCAGCTCTTGTAGCACATTGGCAGGCATCGCCTTCGAGACAGAAACCGTAGCTGCACCAAGCGGTGAAGACGGATCTGCGCCACACAAGTCCTCAACGGGCTCGACCTTGATGTTGCAGTAATCCGATACCGAGCCATTCACGGTAACAGTAATGCGACAGTCGGCGGTGGTTTTGTTTTGCTCGTCGTAGGAAGCACGTACAGGCTTCACCTGGCAAATCTCATCGCCATTCGCATCTTGCGTGACAACCACCTCGGCGATTTCGGGGTTCGAAGAAGTCCAGTTGGTGTCCACATCGCCATTCGCGTCGATATCAGCTGCGAGCTTCACGCCATCCGGGTCGCCGATGTTCATCGTGACCGTGCCCTTAGACACGCTTTCCCAATCCTCATAACGTACGAGCCCGACCGAGTTCACCGTTACCCCAGGGTCTACACTGCTGCTGGGATTCACGGTGACCGTTGAGGTGTAGGTCTTGCCGTAGCAATCCGCGACCGTGAGCGTTGTCGTTCCTACCGAAACGGGAACAAGCTCGAATGGGGCAAACGAAACCCAATAGGAAGGGCTTGTGATGCGCTGAACCGAGAGCACGTTTTCATCCGAAGAAGTGATGCTGGTTATGAAAGGCTTGGCGGAGGAATAATGCCAGCCGAGCTCTTCGCCGCGCACGGGCACCGTGATAGGTGAAGCATCGCTACTCGAGGCCTCATCCTCCACATAGATTCGCTGCGGCTCATCCATGGTCATGTCGAAAGATGCGGGCACATTCGCTTCAGGATGATCGGTGCGCACCTCTACCGCGAACGTGGTACTTACCACGGGGTCTGCTGTTCTAGCTTTAATCGTGACATTGGTCGTGCCCGCCTTAGCTGCACGGAATTGCAAGCCGTAGGTAAGCGCATCGGGGCCATTCGTATAACCCTGGTCTTGATCGTCCCACATCGTGTCAGACACCATTGTTATGACACTTTCATCTTCAATGGAAATGTCGAACAGATCACTGAAACAATATCCAGCAGGATTGCCGTTATCGGTTATAACGCTTACCGTGAACTCTTGGCTCTTATGAGAGGAATTGCCGCCGTCGTATTGATAATAGTAGCCATATTTTTCCGTTTCGCTGGAAAACGTATCATCGATCCAGGTAGTAACCTTACTCGAAGGCACTGTGATCCCCGTCACCGTGTTCGGCGAGTCTTGTATATACACCGGCATGCTCATGTGAGCCTCATAGGTTGCCGACGTTGCCTCATCCGTGAAATGATAATCCACATACATGGTAGCTACACCTTGGCCTACGCCATTCGTAGCATCGAACACCAGGTTCACGCGATTAGCGTATGGGTTAGCTAGATCATCCTCGTAGGTGAAGCTCCCGTTTACAACTCTTACAATGCTATTTTCGCCCTCGAAACCGATGTGCAGATGCTCAGGCGTGTACTTTTCACTCGCGGGAATCTTCTCCCAAGCCTCGCGCGCGGCTTCCTGGCCTGCACCCCACCTCGGCTCAACCTGCAAAGAAGCATACGAATAACCGTTGAACGCACTGCGATCGATGCACACCTTGTTCGTGCTACGACAATCGAACGTATTATCATATTTGTTATAGCTAGGATCATTGGGGTCCGGACCTGTCGTACCAAAGAACCTGATGGTTCCTTGAACGTTGATTCCCACGCCTACGTCGTCTTGAGCGCTAATTTCAGTATCTGCAGGAGTTTCGGTCTCGTCTTCAGTGGCCACGTCGGCAGCATCATCCTGAACGCTGGCATCCACATCAGGAGTACTTGCAGCATCGGTTTCAGGAGCCTCTTCGGATGCCTTATCGGAAGTGCTCGCTTCGGGAGCTGCTGGAGCTGCTGGAGTTTGCGGATCGAGACCCATGAGGGCATCGCCCTTGGCGGTATCCTTCGTATCGGGAGCGGGATCCGCCTTATCTTGTGTGACAGTCTCAGTTGACGTGTCCACTTTCGGAGTTGCTGGGCTATCAGCAGGTTGCGCGCTTTCCATGAGTCCAGCACTCACCGCTTCGCCTAGTTCATCAGCATAGGCTGGAGCAATCTGGAACGCGGGTGTCGGAACGAGGAAGAACGCCAACAGCACCGCAAAGAATGCGCTGACGAATCGCTTACCAATCGAGGTGCTTCTTGTGGATGGAATCTTGTTACCTTGTTGGATCTGAGCTTGCATCGTTCCGCTCCTTCGTATCCCAATACTTGCGGGTTATTTTCGAGCTATTTCGAACCCTCTAATTATATAAAATCTCTTCTTGCCCCCGCAAGAAACGCAGGGAGAAGAAATACCAGCTAGAGTGAAATCTTTGGCGGTTTATACCGTAGCACGCTCTCGGGCAAGAGCGGCTCGGAGAAGAAGAAGCCTTGTACCACATCGCAGCCCTTGTCGCGACATACCTCCAGCTGCTGCAGTGTTTCGACGCCTTCGACCACTACGATCTTGCCAGCCTCGTGCACCAGATTGATCAAACTTGTGATCGCCTCGTCTGCAGCGCTGGTTGCTGCCTCAGATGCAGTCTCAGGAGCTGAACTAGCGGGATCGCAGGATGCGTGCGCTAACAGCCCTTCAGTAAGCGAACGATCGAGCTTTACGGCATCCACCGGAATATGCATCACCCGGGGAACTGACGTGTAGCCTGCGCCGAACCCATCGATCGCAATGCCAAAGCCCGCCTTATAGAGCTCATCAACGAAACTCCTGGCTTTTGCCATATCGTTCACGAAAAGACTTTCCTTTATATCAACGCGGAGCAACTTGCGTGCTACACCATATTCCTCAAGCAGCGTTGTGAGGTAAGACACAAAGTCTTCATCGCATAGCTGCCCATAGGAGAAGTTGATCGAAACCGGGCGAATACGCTGCTTGCGCTTCTTCCAAGTTGCAAGCTGTTGCACCACTTTGCGTGCGACCATACGATCGAGCTCAACGATCTGGCCGTTCGCCTCTGCAATGGGAATGAACTGCTCAGGCGGATATTTGTCGCCGCGCAAACGCACCAGCGCCTCGTAACCCACTACTTCATTGGTAGCAAGCTCGATCTGCGGCTGATAGAGCACACTCAGATCGTCGTTTGCAATCGCTTTTTTCAGCAGCGAGGAAATATCGTACTTGTGCTCCTCAGCTACGCGCATGTCATTTTCATAGAAGACCACTTCACCACCCGCGCCGGTGGGCTCAGCCTGGCGGATCGCCAGATCGACACCAGCCACCATCTCCTCGATAGACATACCACGTTCACGATTGAGCACACCGATACAAGGGGTCACCGCGATCGCACTCTCCCCTACCTTAACAGGCGCACGCAGCACGCGTTCCACTTCATCAAGTGGCGCAGAGCCGCGTTGCAGATCGACATCGAACCCAAGCAAGAAATCGCTCCGGTTCGGGCGCACCAGGAAAATGCTATCGATGCCATTGAGGCGCTTGGCCAGGGTCTTCACGACCACATCGGCAGTATCAACACCATGCAGCTTATCGAGATCGTCCAGATCGAGCAGCGCCACCTCAAGGACCGAACGCACACGCTTAGAGGCATCGCTTGCAGCATAGGCAGTGAGCCACTGCATGTTCGGCATATCGGTAAGACTATCGGTGTAGAATCGTCTCTCGAGCGTGTTACGCTGTGCAACAACTTCTGCCACTTCATTGGCAGTTCGTCGATATCCTAAGAAAACGAAAGCAGCGATGCACGCAATGCCCAAAACGAGCAGTGAAATGGGCAGGAATATCGAGCGCAGAGAATCAAGCACGCTCATCTTGTTGGTGCTCGCTTGACCTGCCTGATTGATGAGCGTAGCGCCTGAGGGAAGGACAGAGGTCGAAATACCCGCATTCGAAAGCGCTTGCTCATCGAAGACCATGCCTTCACTCGTGAAAGTCTCGACAGGGATATCGGCAGGGCGTGTGCCATTCAAGATCATGACAACGATTTCGCCAGCCCGCTCGCCAGCCTTCTCATAATCAACAACCGTAGACGCGATGAAGCCCTCACCCACTCCACCGAAGCCGACCGCATATACTGGCTGAGTAGCAGCCGCAGATACGAAATAGGCCGTTTGGCTGGCATTATAGGCATTGCCTGCAGCATCAGTGTTTGCATCTAAATAGATGATGATGTCCTCGCTGCTGGCAGATGAGAGCTGTTTCCCTAGTTCGGCTCGTGTCATGGTGGAGGCATTCAGATAATCAACGGTCAAATTACCGAACGAGAGCGCAGTGCCACTACCATCTGATGTCGAGATGGACACCGCCTTGTTATTGGAAGAATCGGTGCCAGAAGTGCTCGCTGCCTTTTCGAACTGCGTGCGATCGCCCAGGCCTGTGGCTGTGTTGTCGGTGAGCACGACAAGATGCTTTGCATCGGGTTGCATCTGCTTGGCAGCCTGAACCACCCCCGCCGCATCGCAAGCTTCCATCACCCCGGTGGCATAGCCCAGCTCGAACGCACGCTGCGCATGCGACGCATCGCTCACTCCAACGAACACAACGGGCGTCTGGGCGAAAAGTAGCTCGTGAACAGCCTCAACATAGTAGAGAGCTTCATCATCGATGCAGACAACCGCAGAATAACGGCCGTGATCTTGCATCTTCTTGGCAAGAGCCTGCCCCCAACTACTGGTTGCCAGCGAAGCGCCATAGGTAGAGGCATCGCTTACATTTCTGCTGGTAGAACCAGCATTCACATCGAGATATTCAACATCGACCCCTACCGAACTGCGATTGAGCAGATCGATCAGCGCATCGCGTTGCATCTGTGTGGCACTATCGGCATCGTCGTAGGAGGCGATCAACAGCACTTCTGCGCGCGCTTCTGTCTGAATCATGTTTGCTGCAAGCTGTTGCGTGCGGCTGGCCTGGGGATTCGAGAATGAGAGCATGAAGATGGCAACAGAGATGAGCAGGCATGCCAGCACGAAAAGCACCAAGCGCGCGGCGTGATACTTTCGTCCTTTCAGCAGACCTTGCAAGAACGTCTGCGCATGCGTATGTTGCGGAGTTTGCAGCCCCATCCTACCTTTGCCTATCGCCATCCATCCGTTTGCCTACCTCTCTACCAGAGTGCAGCGAACAGACGTATTACAAACGTGTTCCATTCATGCGATCACCCTCATAGAGCGTGAAGAGCACGTAACTGACCATGAGGCCCTATAATCACAACGACCCTGTGAGCGCGCCGTCGCTACGGACGATGCGATCACAGGGTCTCGTTAATCGGCTTTTCCTGCAGGTTCGCTCGGTTCAACGCCCGACCCACCAGCAGCATCAGCGCCCAACGCGCGCACCACACGACGACGCGCAACCGTTGAAGACACTGCACTCGCCACACCCAGCACGATCGCAATCGCGCCAGCAGCCGCTGTGGCGACTCCTACCGCCTGCACAGCACCCACTGAGGCATCTTGTCCATTACCGGTCCCAGGCACGCCTGAGATGGCCTCAGCGCTTCTCGTAACGAACTCTTCTGTGGCAGCGGGCAATACCTCGAGCGCTGGTGGCACGACCACCGCATCGCCTATTGCCCCGATGCCCGCGAAGAGCGCTGCGAGCGCATCGTCTTCCATCAGCAGAGGCGCTTCAGAAAGAGTCTCTTCGGAAGCGTTCTCGTCTGCCGTTGCAGTATTTACCAGGCGGTTTGGCTGGGTCACGCCAGCACTCACACCTGCATTCGCATTAGTATCCGCATTCGAACCAGCGCTCGTATTGCTGTTGGTGCCTGGTGAAACCGGTGTTGTGGGCACTACGGGCTTTACTGGTTGCGTTGGCCGCTCAAGTTCACTTGGATCGATAGGAGTCGGATCAGCTGGAATAGGGGTCCACTGCGCATAGAGCTGGATGGCTGCCCCGTTCTCATCCTCAACGGGAGCTTCGATCACCATACCGCGCATCTTCTCTGCGCTGAGCGCATCGCCCTCTCTAATGGCGGCACCCAAACCAGACGCAGCGGTATTCCAGCAAAGGAACTTGTATCCATCGCGCGCAGGCGAAGCAGCCGTTGAGAACAGCGCATTGGAGCCGAACGTGGCCTGCGTGGGCTCGATCTGCACACCAGCGGTGTTCAGCTGACCGCCATTCGCATCGTAGTTGAACACGTAATCGTTGCACTTGAAGAGCGCGATGAAGCTGGCTGCCTTATAACAGTTCGCCTTGTCGGAGAACGCGCAACCTTTCACCGTCTTTGCATCAAGCGCTGCATCGCTCGTGACCATGACCAGATCATCGACAGAATCGACGTTTGGATCGTCGATCGCCCAGCCAACGAAGTGGTAACCCACTTTAGGAGCAGCCACAGGGCCTACGAGCTCTTTATCGGTAGGTTTGCCGTTCTCATCAAGCTTCGTGCCAGTTGAGGAGCAGATCTTATCGGAAGAATAGGAGACCGTGCCGCCCTCGCCTGCCTTATAAACGATCTTCACTGGCGCATCTGTGGCATCATCCGCAGGGTTGTCCGTAGGATCATCTGCAGGTTCATCGGCCGGATCGTTCGCATCGGAGGGGTCATCTGGCCTCTCACCTGCGGGATCATCCGTAGGATCGTCCACGACTCCATCCCCCTCATCGGGCACAACAGGATCTGTACCTGGATCGGCGGAACTGCCTCCAGGCTCATCTCCCGGCTGTGGATCGGGATCATCGGGATAGATTATGGTGCTATCATCCGTTTTACCTGGGGGTTCTCCCGGGTCGTTGATCACGGCATCATCCGAATCGGTGGCCGAAGCACGAGAACGCGGAACGTCAAAGACATCCCCCGTTGCCGCACCTGAACCTGAACCGTCATTTGGATTCGGATCGTTTTGCGCTTGATCGGTCGAACGGAGTGCAAACATCGCAGCAGTATGTGCGAAAGAGTCGTCAGAAGAGGATTTCAAGGACAGCACGCTGCCCAGAGCGGCAAGAGTATCGTCTGAAGCCGCAGGAAGGCCGCCAGGAACCGCACTAGATGCGCCAGCGCCCTCAATACCAGCACTTTCGACGCTCGCTGCAGCAGCTGAGCCGGTCGCTGAAGGGCTGGTAACGCCTGAAACACCTACGGTACGCGTAACAGCGCCCGTGCTGGCGCTCGCGCTTGAAGCAGTTGCGGTGGTCGCGCTCGCGCGGTAGGTGCTCGTCCTGTTGGCGAGCGCATTAAGATACGCCAGGCGCTTGATGTTATCGGAGGTCGCGATGCGCGTAGAGTAGCTCTCGGAAGCTGCTCCATTCGAGGCCACCGTGGCGCTCGATCCGCCCGCAGAAGACGCGCTGGAGGCTGCTAGCGTGCTGCCAGAGCCCGAAACAGCCGCTTTTGAGGGGGCCGCGCTTGTGTTTTTGGAAGCGCGGCATCCCGCGCTCGCGCTGGAAGACGGCGCGGAAGCCGAGTTCGTGCTCGATTTTGCGCTCGAAGCGCTCGCAGAAGCGGCTTTAACGCTCTTCGATTGAAAAGACCCCGTCTGTGATGTGGCGGGGTCTGTGTTTGAGTGGTTCGTTTGGATATGGGAGCTTGCGGTTGAGGTGGATCCTGTTCCAGGATCCCCTGTTGTGGCAAGCGCTAAACCCGGAGCAAACACTACTACGCATCCCAGCACTACCGCCAGGAGGGACAGTGCCGCCCCGCGCACGAAGGCAACGGGGCGCACATCTGCCAGTGCCGTGTCCGAATAAACACAGTAAAAGGAAGAATTGCGGGAATCCAAAGAGGAATCCGCGAAAGAAGTCGCAGGAGAAATTGCGGTACCCGCAATACCGTCGGCATGGGTGGTATTGCGGGTACGACCGTTCCTCTTACGAAGAGTAAACATTGTTGGGGCTGCGCTCTGTGCATCGCGCACGATGCGAGCCGGGTTCTCACGAAGAGCAGCTGCAGCGCAAGCGATGGTCTCTGCATAAGCCGGAGCAGAAGCGCGGCGTGCACGCAGCTCGTCGTCATCATCATCGTCATCCTGGCGGCGGCGTGCGAAGAGCACGATCAGTGCCAGAGCGAAACCAGCAACCAGAGCGATGATCCAGCCGAGTACGCCGTTGTCGCCGGTCTTAGGAAGCGTGGTGCCTTCCGTAACCAGATCTTCAACCGGCACTGCCTCGTAGTCAGCCGCGATGGAGACCGGACCAACGACCGGACCAAGCAGGTCAGGCAAAGTGCTCAGATCGGTGACCCACTGATCGAAGACGATCTCGCCCGTCTCGGAGTCGGTCATGGTCACATGCCAACCCTTGAAGGTGCTGTTGTTCTTCGGCTGCTGAGAGATGCTCTGGATGAACTCAGGGCTCAGCTTCTCACCGTAGACCACATCAGCATGACCGCCGTCTACCTTGCCCAGATCGTCATCACGATGATCAACGTCGACCGGGAAGGAGTTGATCTGCCACACTGCGTAGAGCGTGAGGCCGCCTTCAGGCATTACGTAGTCTTGACCGAGCCTGTACTCGACTTGGTTGTCATCGCCAGGCTTAGTGCTCCAACCAACCAGCGTGTAGTAGGGGCGCTTGTAACCCTTACCGGTGCTCGCCACATACACACCGTTATGGAGCTTGGTGGTCAGGCCGTGCGAGATGGTAACGGAATCGATCTCGCCCAGCGTACCGCCATTGATGTCGTAAACGAGGGTCGCATCTGCGTTCTTCTCGAAGATCGCGATGTAACGTGCACCGTAGTAACGGCCTTCATTCGGATCGACAACGATCTCTTCATCATCGTTGCGCAGGAAGCGCAGGATGTTGGTCATGCTGTCGCCATCGGCCATCGCACGGAGCAGACCCGCGTGCTTGTTCTCATCGTAGAGTTCCCAACGTACGAAGTGGTAACCAGCTTCTGCGGTTGCAACGGAGTGCAAACGCTCGGTCGGGTTGATCGGCGAAGAACCAGTCTGGACATGCTGACCAGTTACTGCGCTGATGCGGTCGAGCACGCGGTCAACCGTACCACCAACGGTGGCGAGGTATTCGATATCGAGCTCGATCTCTTTCCACATTGCATAGAGCGTGATGCTCATCTGCTCAACGTCAGGATTGATCCAGTTGGACATCTCAGAGTACTTGGTCGCGTCGGTGATGGTGTGACCAGTGCCATCGGCCTTGGTGTTCCAACCCACGAACTCATAACCATGAGGTGCAGAGAGTTCCTTGTCGATCGGCTTGAAGTTGAAGCCTGCCTGATCCCACAGAGCACCCTTCTTGTCTTCAGCCGCCATATCCTCACGCCATTCAGGCATGTCGTTCAGGATGTTCGGATTCTTCTCTTTCATATTGTTCATGTCGTAGATGACCTCGAACTGATCGTTCTGGTTCCAGATCGCGTAGAGCGTAAGGATGCCGCCCGCTTTCAGGAAATCATCTGCGTTGTAATCATCGCCATAGACTGCCTTCAACAGCTCGTCGAGCGTGGTGGTGATCTTCAGCTGAAGACCCGTGCCATCAGCCTTGGTGTTCCAAGTCTTATCGGCATCGAGCACCCAACCAGCGCGCTTCGGGTCTGCCGGGCGAGAACCATACGGCATGTCAGCCAGGCTCATGCCCTCGACCTTGCCGATGATGCGGTTGTCGCCGTAGTTCTTATCGAACTGAACACCGAAGTCGTTGATCAAGTCGAAGAAGATCTGGATCACGTTGTGGCGCGGATCAGAGGTGATCACGACACCGCGCTTGCCATCATCGATGTAACGATAACCATTCAGCTCGCTCATATGAGCTGCCTTGAAGGCTGCGATCTGGTCGAGCGACACGGTGTAGGTGGTGCCCTCGATAGCGCGATCAGTCTCGGTGCCCAGCGGGTCAACGTCGCCGCGCTTGAAGTATTCGATCACCACATCCATGTACTGTGCCCACTTGGCCGTAACCAGAACAGGAGCCATCGGCATGATGAAGGTATTGCCAGCCAGGTCGGTGGTCACCGTCTCACCCGAAACAGGATCAACGTAAGTGATGGTCCAACCAGCGAACTGATAACCGTCGCGCTTTGCGCTCGGGATGGTGATGGTCTTCTCAGCAGTGCCCTTATTAGGACCAGCCTCGCTCACCCAATCCCAGGTGTACGCTGCATCCGGAAGATCCTTGTCGTAGGTGATGTCGAACGGAAGCATATTGTAGAAGAGGATAAGCTTCGTGGTGCCATCAGCCATAACGACCTTGACCAGTTCCGAATTCGCGTGCGTCGGATCGAATACATAGCTTGCGAACGCGCTTTCCGCTTCGACAGAGAGGCGATCGGCATAAGCCTTGTTGCCCGCAGCCTCAACATTGACAGTGCTGCCCGTGGTCACACCTGTGAAGGTGCGCTCAAAGGTGTTGAAGCCAGTCGTGGTCTGCAGGTTGAACTCGATCACATAGGTGGTCTCGGATACATCGAACCATGCGTAGTAGGTCTTAGGAGTCCAGCCGTTGGTGCCATCACCGATGAAGTGATTGCCATCCACTGCATAACCATCAACCTTGATCGTATGGTCAGCATCTTCGTACCAACCCATGAACTTATAACCAGTGTAGGCGGATGCGGTAGCGCCATCGATGTGCATTGCAGATGCATTGCCTGCATCGATGTTCACGGAGAACTTATCCAAGCCGCCGTAGGTGTTATCGCAACCATTTGCATAATCGAAGTAGATCTTGAGGCCTGCGAAATCCCAAACCGGAGTGAGGGTAACCGCATAAGCCGGCATCGTGAACGAACCATTAATAGTGTGCGTGATGCCATCCTTATCGGTGTACTTCCAACCAGCCAGCGTGTAACCCGTGCGCTCGACATCGCCACCGGTGAGCAAGGTCACAACCTCGTCGGTGCGCGGCTTGGGGTTAACCACATAATCTTCGGTGGTCAGACCAGCTTGACCCGGTTTGCCCATGTTGGTCCAGTTGGATGCAGGCGAATTGTCGCCGTCGATCTTGTAGGTAAGGGTCTGCTCAATAGCCTCCCAGATGGCGGTGAAGGTGATGTTGCGCTCCACCGTGAAGTCCATCTGAGCTGCAGTGCCCAGACCCGTGGTGTCATAACCAGCTGCCGTTGCGGCATCAGTGATCCAGTAGAAATCGCCACCATTCTTCCAGGTCCAACCAATGAACTTGTAGCCATCGGCAGCAGGTGCGTCCTTCGTGCGATCAGCGCCGCCAATGATCAGCGGAAGCGTCTTCACGTTAACGCCCAGGCCGATGTCGGTGCCACCGCGCTGAAGCGTGGTGAAGCCGGTGCCGCCATGGTTATTCGGACCCGAACCCGGATCGTAGGCCACATAGAAGGTCTGAGCCCAGATCGCGGTGAATACGGTGTTCGCATTGATAACAACGCTGTTAGGATCGGTGGTGTCCTTGGTCTGGCCATCGGTCGGATCGAGGTAACGCCAGCCAGCGAGTGCCCAACCGGTATCCTCGGTGAATTCGATCAAGCCATAGTGACCCGTGCTGCCCGGCTCGGTCATCTTCTTGCCGTGCTCAACATAGAACGGAAGCGTTGCAGGAGCCTTGACAGAAACCGTACCGTGCGGATCGGCACCAGCCACGAACTGAACTTCGTGCAGTGCGCGCTTCCATACGCCGGTGATGCTCACAGCACCATCAGGCATGGTGAAGGTTGCGCCATTTGCAACACCCGTACGGGTGACGAAATCAGGATCAGTAGAGGTAATGGTCCAGCTGAAGTCCCAACCGCTTACATTCGGCATATCGGGAAGAACCAGCGTGGTGCCGTACTTATGATTCGTGTGTGCGCCCGTGATGCCCGTTGAAGGATAGGTGGGAACCGGAACAGTAGCCGGAGCGTCTGCACCTGGTGCCGTACCTGCAACGTCAACAGCATTCTCGTTGAGCGTGTAGTAGAGGCGGAGTACGTTATCAGCACTACCGGGCTGGAGCGAAGCGATGAACAGCTTCTCGCCCGTGATGCCTGCCTTGTAGGAATAACCCTTCACGTCCTGCTCCATTGCGGAGGTCTTGTCGACACGTGAACCTTCCTGACCAGAGCCAGAACCGGTCAGACCATTGTTGATGACATAGGAGCCATCAGCCTGCTCGAAGTAATGCTCGATGGTATAGGCGATGTCGCCCAACTTCGAGAAGTGAGCAGTGTAGGTTGCCGTCTCGAACAGACCACTGGTCGGGTTCTTGGTAACCGTGAGGGTTGCATTATTAGTAATGAGCGTACCGCCGTTGTACCAACCGTCGAACTTGTAGCCAGAAGCTGCAGTTGCGGTCATGGCAGTCGGGGTACCCGAAACTGCATTGATGTCTTCAGAGGCAGAGCCCTTCGCAGGAACGGTCAGAGCACCGCCCGCTGCAGAACCACCTTCCTGAGCAGCATAGGTGATGCGTGCCGTATCAGTTGCCCACAAGAGGCGCAGAACGATGGGGTTCGTGTTGTCATCAGTTGCTGCGATGGAGGAAACCGTTGCGCCAGCAGGAACATCGACCCAGCTAGAGCCGTTCTTGTACTGCCACTTCGGATTCTTGTGACCATCCCAGGTTGGGATCTCGCCCGGCCAAGTCGGCTGCGGAACCGCATTGGTCCAGCCTGCCTGGCGAGGAGCCGGCGGGGTAAGGCTGCTCGGAGCAGGGTTGCCCTGGCCATCAACGCCCAGATCATATTCGAAGTTGAAGATCTTCTCGACCCAGTAGACGTTGAATACGATGTTCGCACCCGAAGCAACCTCAACAACCGTTGCGGTGAACTTCGCATCGAGCACAGACTCATCGCCGAGCGCATAACCCTTCAGAGTGGTTGCTGCGTTCGCGTCATTGAAGGTCTTGATGTAGTTCTTGCCATTGAAGCTATGGATGTCGATGGCATTGCCCGGCTCGATGTAACCATCTTCGGTGCCAACCTTGGTCACGGAAGTGGAGATCGGGTTGCCAGCAGCATCAACATTCACTTTGTTGTAATTGATGGTCCAGGTCGCATTGTCCTCATACACTGCATCCAGGTAGAAGGTAGAGCCTGCTGCCACCGTTGCATTACCAGCGATGGTTGCAAGAGCGATCGGATTCGGAGCACCCGTCCAGGTGGTCTTGGTGCCGCCCTGCGGGGTGTAATCCCAGCCAACCAGGCGCTTCGGACCATTCGGGGTTACCGGATTATAGTAAGCAATGGTATCTGCCCATTTCAGATTCTCGCGCTTAGAGAGCTCGTTGGCACCGTCGCGGAAGACCACGGTGAAGGTCTTCTCTTTCCAAATGCCATAGAGCGTGAGCGTTGTAACCGTATCGGTCGTGGTGCCGTTCACATTCTGGTATGCAGCGCTGAATACCGTGGCATCGGTAACGGTCATACCAGAACCATTTGCCTTGGTGTTCCAACCGAGGAAGTCATAACCGTCGGCGCTGAGCGTTTCGTTGCCAGCAGGACGCAGGTTCGTGGAATCCCAGTGAACCGGGGTCTTGTTGCCAATGGTGATGCTGCCCGTAGGAAGCTGTGCGTTGTAAGTAACGGTGTAGTCTTTTTCGACCCATTTCGCATAGAGCTCGAGCGTCGGAACATCGTCTTCGGTGATGCCGGGCTGCTGAGCCATAACGGCCTGACCGAAGGTGGTGGTGGAACCAGCCACATCGATGCGCGTACCCGAGAAGTCTGCTGCGGTGAACCAACCAGCAAAGGTGTAACCCAGCTTCTTCATGTTCTTCGCATCGGAGAGCATGACGTTGTTAACCACGTCGGTCCACTTCAGCTTTGCGCCGCCAGAAACCGTGGTCTGGGTGACCGTGGTAAGGTTGCCGCCATTGGGGTTGTAGTGGATGGTGTAACCATCGCGCGGCTCCCACTGTGCATAGAAGATCACATCGGGACCCATAACCTTATAGGTAGAAAGATCGGTGTAAGAAGTACCCGTGCCATCGGCCTTGGTGTTCCAAGCAACGAAGCCATAGCCCGTCTTACCCTTAACAGCCGGAACATTGGAAGCGCCAAGTGCGGTGTTGTAAGGAATCGGGTTCGCGGTCTGCTTGGTTACGTTCGAGGAGCCATCTGCCCAACCACCCATGGTGGTGTCGCCGATGTTGAACTGAACCGTGTACTCCTCAACCTCGAAGAGTGCGTAGTAGGTAACAGGACCAGCAGCATAGATGCCATTAACCTTGAGCGGCTTGATCACATTGCTGTTGGCGCCCGAAAGCCACGAAGAATCAACAGCCTGAGTACCAGCAGCATCCTTGAACCAACCACGGAACACATGGCCAGTTGCTGCCGTTGCCGTTGCACCTGCTGCGGTGCCCGATGCCATGTTAATGCTCTCGGAGCCCGGGGTAACCGTGCCCATGGAACCGCAGCCCGTGGCGAAGGTGTAATTGATGGTTGCCTTGTTCTCTTGGAAGACCGGGTAGAGCGTTACGCCATAGTGGCCATCGGCAATAACCTCGGCAAAGTCCTTGTAGATCGCATCATTTTGCGTGCCAGCCGTCATGGTGAATGCATGACCTGCGGCATTGGTGTAGAGCGGGCTCGTGCCAGCAACATACCCCGTGCCAACCGTGGTCCAACCCAAGAAGGTGTAGGCACCCTTGTTGTCGACATCATGGTAGGTCATCGGCAAAGCAACGCGATCGCCGACCTGCTGTTTCAGATCGGTCGCACCCGTGCCCGTAAGACCTGCGATGTTGGCGCACTGATCACTGAAGTGAACCTGTTGCCAGGTCTTCTCCCACAGTGCAGTGAACTTATACGAGGTGTCGCAGAGGGTCGGCATGTCGCTGCCGGAATCCTTCACGAAGACATAATTCACATAGTGGCCCTTGTTTTGGCGCGCAACGCCAGCACCATCGACCCAACTCCAGCCGACGAACTTCCAGCCAGGATTCGCAACAGGGTTACCCGTATTGCGACCCGTGCTGGGATTCTCGAATGAAGAGGTGTTGGTTAAGCCATCGCCATGAGCAAAGCCTGGCAAGTTCCAGGTCTGCTGCAGGTTTTCATACACGGTACCTGCGTTGGTAACGGTGTTGCCCGCCATGTTGCCATTGACCTCGGTGAAGGCACCATTAGCGCCTGGCAGGTAGGAAACAGCGATCAGTTCGCCGAAGCGACCCACGAATACCGTGTTGGAGTTGATCGGGAAGGTGCCGTTGATCTCGGAATTCTGTTTCGTGCCAACCAGCGTACCCGTATTCTCGTTGCTGCCCGTGCAGCCCGTGTAAACGTTCCAACCGATGAAGTAATACTTCTTCGAATCGTTAGGGGCTGCGGTAGGAGCCGTGGCGATGGTATCGCCATAGCTTACCGTGAAGGTGCTGGTGCCCGACATGTTGCCCACCACACTGCCATCTGCAGCATTGGAGAGCTTGAACACGGCGGTGTAGCGTTCTATTTCCCAATTGCCACGAATGGTAAGCGCATTGTCCGGCATATGGAACGATGCGTTGCCGCCCGTGGGGATGTTCAGGTTCTCGCCCGACTGCAGCGAACCAGAAGCAACGGTCCAACCGGTGAACTTATAACCAGTAGGTGCAGTGGGGGTGGTGAGCGTAACCAGCGTGTCGTAACGAACGCTCTGCGTTGCAGGCGTGTAGGTTACTCCTGGAGGAACCGCACCTGCATACGAGATGTTCAGGTTCGCAGAATTACGCGAATAATACAACTTAATAAGATTTGCGCTCGGATTGGAACCAATGCTCACGATGAAGCCATTGGTGCCCGTTACGCCTGCATTGTACGTGAAGCCCGTTAAGGTCTTGCGCACGAAGGTAACCAGCGAAGAGGTGTCGTTCACGCTGGCAGAAGTACCCGATTCAACACGGTAACCGAATGGAGCCGTGCCGCTGGTAACCGTAAGGGTTGCATCCTTGGTGTAACCAGAACCGGTTACATCCTGCAGGTAGTACTCAACCGTGTAACCATACTGCTTCGGACCCATGATCAGGTTGTAGGTTGCCGTTTCATAGAGGCCCTGTGCATTGGTAGGAACGGTAAGAACGCCTGCAGAGGTATAGTTCGCAGCAGCAAGATCGGTGCCGTTCTTCTGCCACTTCAAGAAATCGAAGTTCGTGTTAACGATGCTCGGCTTAACCTTACGGGAAATGTTGAATGCCGTAGGAGTGGTTGCCGTGCTGCTGGAATAAATGGCGCCCGTTGCTGCACCCACATAGATGGTAGTAGGAACGGCACCATTGTTGTCGTTATATGCCACATTCGCCGTAATGGCGTTGTTCTTATCTTTGTGACCAACAAAGGTCAGCTCAACGATGTTCTCTTTCCACTGAGCATATGCGGTAAGCGTTGCATTATTGGCAAGACCAGCAAGGGTCCAAGTGTTCTCGATGGTCTTGGAGTTGTTGACCTCTACACCAGCACCATTCTGACCGGTCCTCCAGCCCTGGAAGGTGTAACCCGGACGCGTGGGGATGGCAGAGGTTGCCGTAGGAATGCTTACCTGATCGGTAGACTTATGACCAGAAGTGGTGGTAGTAGGCGTACCGCCATCGGCATTCCACTGAATCTTGAAGGTGAAGGGATCCCACATTGCCGTGAGGGTTGCGGTGCCCTTCAGGGTTCCGTCGAACGAATTGCCCGACCAAGAGATGGTGAAGTCAGATACATTAACCTGGGCCGAAGCGGTAGCGGTAGAAACCGTGCCCGTTCCACCCGTTGCATTGGTGTAAGACCAGTTCTTGAAGGTGTAACCGGTGCGCGTGTAAACCGTATCGCCTGCATCGGCGGTGAGCTTTGCGCCATAGTTGGCAGTTGCCGTATAAGGATTAGAAGCACTGCCCTTCTTGTAGGTAATGCCCGTGGTTGCACCCGGCTCGAACGTGAAGGTAACCGGTGCGCCCGTCCAAATGGCGTAGAGTACTAAGTTCGAAGTAAGAGCAGGAGTGGTATTGCCTGCATGGTATGCAGTGCCCGTACCGGAAGAATTGGTGTTCCACTCTTTGAAGTTATAACCCGGGCGGGTTGGATTATCAACATTAGTAGGAATGGTGTAGGTTGCACCATTCAGAATGTTCCCGATCGTGGTAACGCCCGTGCCAGCGGTGCCATAGGAACCACCGTTCGGATTCAAAGTAACAGAGACCTTGGTCTTTTCGGTCCACTTAGCGTAGATCTTCAAGGTGTCTGCGCGGTTTCCAGCAGCTTCAGCAGCCCAAATGCCGTTGAAGGTGCCCATGCCTGTTGCAATGACACCCGCAGCACTGGCGAAGACCGTACCGGTTCCGCTGCCCTGGTTATCCTTCTGCAGATACCAACCGCCGAAAGTATAACCAACCTTGGTGGGGGCTGTCGGAACAGTGACTGCGCCCGTCCACTTGAGGTTGTTCTGCGTATTGTAAGCGGCGCCATCGGTCGTAGCCGTTGCCTGATCGAAGAACTGAACGGTATACCCGCTCTTCTCCGTCCAGATCGGAATGAGCGTAACCGGTGCCGTCACATTGGTAAGCGAAGTAACCTTAGTAGTAGCTGCAGTGCTCTTCGCCCAGCCACCGAAGGTGTAACCCGTAACGGTAGGAATCGGTGTTGTAAGGACGGTGTGAGTACCGTTGTAATCAACCGTGTAGGTGGTGGTGGAAGGCATATTGGTAATGGTGTCCTTCGCACCAGCTGGAGCAGTGCCAGCAGAATAGGTAACAACAGGATTCCACAGAGCCCAGAGCGTAACATTGGAGGTTACGTTCATGCTGCGCTGCGATCCTGAAATGGTTGCATTGTAAGAGTAAAGGCCGTTTGCGGTGCTGTTCTGGGTGGGGGTCCAACCGCCAAACACATAACCCGTGCGCGTTGGAGTACCCGTTTTGATGTTGTAAACACCCGGCGCAACCGTATCGGCTGAAGGTGCACCCGTACCGCTGTTTGCGTTATAGGTGACCACCGGATAAGCCTCCCACTGAGCGTAGAGAGGCAAATTCGTTGTTAAGTGAGCAATGCTCTGACCAGCAGTGTAGGAAGTACCCGAGCCATTGGCTGCGGTATTCCATCCCTTAAAGGTGAAGTTAGTTCTGGTAGGAGCAGAAGAAGGAATAGATGTTGCCGCGTTGTAATCAACTGTAATAGTTGAAGGCAACCCAGTAACACCCGTGCCGTTTGCATTAAACGTAATTGAAAGTTGTTGGATCCATTGCGCATATAAGGTGATGTTCCCCGTTATCGAAGCACCAGGGATCGTTGCCCCTGCAGCGTACGGGGTACCACCGCCATTAGCTTGAGTGTTCCAACCATTGAATTTATAACCCGCCAAAGTGGGGACATCGGAGCTAACCGTAAAAGGTGTATTTCCGTCTTTAGAACCGCTGCCATTTGCCGGCACGCCAGAAACCGTTCCGGTTGCAGCAGCAGGCTTGTTACCGTTATAAACGACGGTAATCGCGTCTTCGTCAACCAGTTCGCCTTCGATCAAATAAAAACCATTAACAATTGCGTTTGATCCAGTTACTGAACACATCTGGTTCATTGTGAGCATACTACCTGTAAGAGCACGATAGTTATAGTACTTATTAAGCAGATCGCCAATGGTCACTCCAGCCGTAAACTCATCATCTGTGTAGTACTTCTTTTGAGCAATAGCCTCAGGGTGATACTCAGAGTCAGGTGAAATAGTCCAAACAAGCTTATTGTTACTAGGATTGCTGTGGGCAATAGTAACTACTTTTTCGTTAATATAGCCACCAAAACTACCTTTTTCTGCATTGTCAAAATACATCAACACAGTAATAGGAGCGGTTTCATAAATTGGGTACGCATCAATAGTCGTCCAGAATCCATTATTGTAGCTCCTGTCAGCGAGGACGGTTGCAAAAGTACCAGGCACTTTTCTATATCTTGTCGTAACTGCTCCAGTTGTTCCGTTAACAGCATCTTGCTTAACGATGAACAGCCATTGAGTTCCTGTATAACCAAAAAGTTTTGACGGATTAGTTATATTGAGACCCGCTGCCTCGCTAGCATCAATGCTAATCGTAGAACCTGCGGTAATAGCAGTTCCACCATAGAAAAGTCGATTTCCATTAGAATCAAAGACAGGATCGCTCGCATTGCCCCAAACCTTTTTATCTCTAAAGTTTGTATAGATATCAGTCGCTTGAGGGGTGCTCGACATGGACGTAACAACATTTGGAGTCCAGCCCACGCCAAAGTGGACAGTAACTTTTCCACTTGCCTGCGTCGTTATATTGCCTTGGCTTGATATGCTTGTCTGCTGCTTCACCTCCTCGGTCTTTACCGAGGTGGCGCCGGCATTCTGATCTGCACTCCCCTTATCACCAGGGGTAGCAATCACGTCGTCAGCCTTGCTATCATCACCAGTTGGATGGGCACTCTGATTTTTATCAGTAGCTATCTCGTCGGTGGAATCAGAAATAGCACCGTTGTTCTTGTCGGTGCTATCATCATTGTCTTTAGGGTCGGATGGGTCTTGCCCCTCGTTCGAGGTGCTATCATCCGTATCTTCAGTTCCGTTCGTGCCAGAGTTGCTAGCACTATCGGAGTCGGAATCGCTGTCTTTATCGTTTATAGAGGACTTATCGTCACCCGGTGTATAGCTCTTATCGCTGCTATCACCCGCCCCATTAACGACGTCGACCCCGGAGCCTGTAGACTGCGGGGTCGATTTATACGCATCTTGTGCTGTATACGCCGGAGGCGCTATGGGTTCGTCCGGCGTTTTGTTCACCGACGTGCTGCTATCAGACCTTGATAGCAGGATTTCTTGCGATTCGGTGCCTTGCGAGCCACCTGAAGCTTCATTCGAAGCGTACGCAAGAGAAGGCATTGCGAACAATAACGCTGCCGCTACGATAACAGCGGCTATAAGAGCTGCAACAGGACCACGCCGCGTAGCTGCGGGCACAGCAGCAGATGTGCTAGCGCTAGCCAGCTCCATCTGTTCTCTGTTCATGCAGTCTTGCATCGTCTTCCTGTTTCTAACACGTGGCCCCGGTTCGAGATCCTTCCCTCGAACTTGAGGCGCCCTTATGGACTTTCGCTTAGGGCGTAGACAGCCCACCCCTTAAGCGAAGTGCTTGACAGTCTATGCCGAAATGCCGCGCTTGTCCAGTTCGGCGTGAATAAACGCGGCATTTTTCGGACGATTTTTCGTTGCATTTCCCCAGGTCGCAATTTCTCGATTTTGACGATTTGCCCAAAAGCCGCGCTTTTCCGCGCCACAAGCGCGGTACTCTGCGACCTCGCTTTTTTGCAGCGCGGCTTTTTGGGCCCGTTTTGGATACATTCCTTCGATTTCCTATACCGAACAGGAGGAATAGTGGCGCGGCATCTTGAGCGCTCGCATCCTGTATCGGCTTCCCTGCCTCCAGGAGATCGCTCCTGGGTCGATCCAGGACGGAAAAGTGACGAAGTAATGTCGGAAATAAGGGCAAAATACCCCATTTCTTCACAATTCCTCCACAATTAAGCACCGTTTTGGCGGCATATATTACGGGTTGATGACACCAAACCACGGGTATTTTGAGGACTCTAGCCCATGGGTTTGAGGGGTGTTTTGAGCCCTTTTTACCCCTTAAAATCGCCCCAAAATAGGGGCAAAATTTGGGTCCTTCGATTTCTGCTGAACTGGGGTTATAGCAGCTGCTAGCTGTATATTTCACTGCTATATTGTTGACACTCTCCTACCCTTGCGGATCGGTCTTTGGGGTTTTGGGCCGATTAGTTCAAGCGTGTTACTACCATAATACGTGGTGGAGCGCAAGAAATGAGTTTAAAAATATTATTGTTCTAATAAAGTGCTCTTGATGCCGTGCAGATTGGCGCTGAGCGCGCAACACAGAGCTCCCCCGCCACTACACGCAAGCAGCACGCCCAAGGGGCACTTGTAATTACCCGCTTTCGCTGTTCGCTAGCCGGTAAACCGGCAAGCTCATGCGCTTCGCTCCTTCGGACAGCCTATTACTATTTAAGAATGCGGACTCAGAGTAATTCAAGTACCCCATGGGCTCAGCTGCTTGCTTTGCTGCCGCGCCCTCTCCACCGATCTGCACGGCTGCTAACCAAGCATTACCTATTGACTTATCACGATTTTTACGGTTGTGCTTCTTCGCCTTAATGAACATAAACACATTAAGGCGAAGAAGGGCTTATTCCGTGCGACATCTATGGCAAAAAGATAAATTATCGCGCCTTTTTGCGATTTGAAGCGTTGAGAGCGATTCTAACGCCATGGTTGGTATTAGGACGAGTATATGCTCATGTGCAATCAATATCGAGCGAGAGACAGGATTACAGTAAGCCGTTTTTGAGAAAAGGGCCCAAAATTTTGGATTTGAGGGGTTAGATGAGGAAGAGGACCCAAAGTGCGTAGAAGAGGAGCGCAGGAGCTGCCGCAAGGATGGCATAGCGCGTGAGACGCTGTGTTCGCGCTTGCTCGAGCGTTAAAGCAGAACCTTTGAGGCCTTGTGCTTCCTGAATGCTCTGCTTGCGCATACGCATGAACGCGAACGAGACAGCAGTGGTTGCTGCAGCCAAGAGCAGGAAGAAGCCTCCTATTACCCCCGTAGAAGAGCTTTGAGCGCGTTTAGCGAATGGATTCGCAGCAAGAGGGCGAGAATCTTCGGGAATGATCTCGCTGCTTGCAACCTGCTCAGGCTCTGCGTTGTAGGAGGGTTCTGGTACCGCAATAACAGGATTCACCCACGCACGCGGTGTAGCAGGAGCGGTCTTCACTGCGGCATTCGAAGCAGGAGAGCTTGGCTGAGTAGGCTTCTGAACAGAAGCTGAAGGGGTACTCGGCTGAACAGGAGTGTTCGGCTCTACAGGCGTTACTGGCTCTGTAGGATCGTTTGGCAGCACGCTTGCGAGCGGCTTAAACACCAGATTAAGCACGTTTTCTGCCGGGCTTGCCCCCACTGTGAACGAGGTGTCTTCGGTAAGCGCTGTATAGCCTTTGGGGCAGTACTTGTTCATATCCTCTGCCAGCAGGTCCACCACGCTGCCGAAGGGCTGTGCTTCGTATTCAACCGAGGTAACCAGGTTTTCTTTTGCCATGCAGTCTTTATAGAAGTTCACAAAGAAGGAGAAGAGCTCAGGCGCATAGACAACATTGAGCACGTTCTCCTCTTCGTTCTCCCCCACCGTTAGCGCTCCTTCAATAAGCGCATCATCTACCGTGTAGCCAACCGGCAGGAACTTGCCTAGCTCGTAGGGAATCTCCGTACCCAACAGCGCCTTACCCAGCACTGCTTCGCCAAGCAGATTCGCTGCATCCACTGCGTTCTTGTAGTAGTTCACGGTGTAGGCGTATTCAACAGCTTCAACAGAAGGAAGATCCGTGCTGGCACCTGCCGTGAAGAACGATGCGGCATCGGCAGAAGAAGCAACTCCCATGCTCTGAGCTGCAGTTGCACTTGAAGCAGCCTTGGATGCTGGAGCAACCGATGTGCTTACTTGAGCAGCTTTTGCGGGCTTCATGGTGGTGTCAGACTCAACCCCTGCTGCGTTCACTGAAACATTGGTCTTAGAAGAGGTGCTCATGTTTTCACCAGAAGTCTCTGAAGCATTACCGCTACCTCCTTCAGAACTAGAACCATCAGGGACGAAGTAAGCATAAAGATCTATAGACATCACCGTATCGTTCGCTACCAGGTCAGCATATCGGGTAGTATCGGTAATTAGTATTCCGTTTCCGTCAGGTTCAGTAAAGAAGCCAACGAAAGTATAGCCTGGGTAGTTAAAACCAGGACCACTTGCCAAAAGTGACAACGGACCATCGTAAAGCTGGTTGGTATTTTGCATGTAACCATTAGGGAAGATAAAGTTAACAGAATAAACTGTCTCGATCCAGAAAATCGAAATATACATTGTGTCAGCAAGCGGATCGAAGATGTAATTCAGCAATATATCTCCGCAGGTCAAAGTCTCATCAAGAGGGTCGCCCCATTCATCAGTCTGAGAATCAAGAACGTGAGCGCCCCAAGCAAGACCTGGATAGAAGGGGCTCGAATCCCAAGTTATATATCTGACTGGCTCAAAGCTGTGCTCAACATCGAATCCACCTGAGTCATAAATGACTTCAATTACGCGAAGCTCAATAGCGGAGTAAACGATAATAGGGCTTACGCCATCCCACCCGATAAGGTCAGCAATGTACTGAATGGTCGGCTGTATACCGCCCATCATATCGACCCAATCCTGGTTGAAGAGCTCCATTCCCCATTCATCCATCCAACCAACTGTCTTATGAGAAATATAGTCGTTCGATGGATCGCTATCCTTATTCGGGTCGTATGTCCAGTCAAAATCATCGCCAAGCTGGACGTATACCGTCTTCAGAAGCTGCTCGTCACCGGGATCAGGATGATCAGCGGTATTGCCCCAGTACTGGAGTTCAACGCCTGCAAGCTCCCAAACCGCATAGAGGACGTTCGGGTTAATGATGTCACCAGTGATCGGGTCAACGATCAGGTCGAGCATCTCGTATTCGTCGCCTGGCTTGTAGTCGATCTCGGTCGCGTTGGCCTTAACTGCCCAGCCCTTCAGGCGATAGCCATCACGCTTGGGCTCAGTAAGAGTCACGTTCACGATGCAGCCGATCTTACCCAACGTTGGGTCAGGAGGCGTGATGCCCGGATAGTTCGCATCGTATACCAGCTCGATATCGTTTGCCTGCCATACTGCATAAAGGATGGTGGGGTCTGCCGGCATAACCCAGTTGGTAGGAGCATCGGGGATGCCATCGCCATCAACATCAACGTAGGTAAGGTCTGCATCGGGTGCCGTGGCGCCCAGCTTGGTTGACCAGCCCAGGAAGGTATAGCCAGGGCGCTTCACGGAATCAAAGTCGGGCAGCGGCACTACCTCAGAGATGTTGTGCATGGTGCCGTCTTCGAAGCCAGCCGGCGGATTCGGACCAGGATTCCACTTACCACCTGGGGTTGCGGTGGTGGTGGTCTCGTCGATCGTGCCATCAGGCTTAACGTGCACATGGTGCTTCGAATCGGTAACCGTAGGATCGTTCACATCGGCATAGCCGTTCGGATCGAACGTGAGCGACTGCACCGAAAGGCCCCAGATCGCATAGAGCGTCATGTTCTCGTAGCCCATCTTCCAGAGGGATCCGGTGTCGTCTGCCTTGATGAAGATGCCCTGTCCCGTAGCTGGATTGATAGAAGCCATGAGCGCATCGCGATACGCGAAGTTCAGGAGACCATTCAGGCTGCGAGCCATCATGATGGCGTCGATCGTGTTCATGGTGGTGGGGGTGGTGTCACCCGGCAGCAGAACGTTGACCGTGCCACCGTCGTCGAACGCATAGCCAATGAGCGAGTACGGACGACCCTGTGCGTCGGGACCTGCGGTAACCACGCCGCCATAGCGTACGTCGATCGGAAGGATGATGGTCTGATCGGTCTTATATTTGTGGGTGTGGCTGTGCTGACCAGGAGCTGCTGGGAACGCATCGGGGCGCGTCTCAACTGCATCGTTGGTCCAGTGGCCAGCGCCGGTTTCGTTAGGATCGCCCAGGTCGATGGTAAGATCCCATTCCTCTGCGCTGAAGTAGAGCTCCAGGACCAGGTGCGTGCCATCGTCCAAGTGGCCCATGATGTAATCGCGCGCCTTAGTGGTTACGTTCACGATATTGCCAGAACCATCAGTATAGGAGACCGTGGTGCCCGGCTCAACGTATTCATAACCCAGAATGTAGGGGCGACGCTTATCGATCGGGTGCTGATGCGGACGATCGTCGTTACGATAGCTTACCTTCGGGGTATCCGTAGAATCTGCCCATGCCTCTTCGTCGGTAACACCCTTATGCGTGATGGTGTTGTGTACCACACGGTTACCATCGCCATCGATCTTGTAGATGATAACTTCGTATTCGGTATCTTCGTTTGCACGCCACACTGCATAGAGCGTTACATCGTGGTTCGGCATGGTGAACAGGTCGCCCACAGCGGTGAAGACCCAGAGACCGTCCACCTTGCTGCCATCGGCTTCAGCAGCATTGGCAGCCGCGATAGAGGCGTTGCCTTTCAGGTTAACGGCGGTGTCGTAGTAGTACCAGCCAACCAGGGTGTAACCAGGGCGCTTGACCTCGGTGCCATCCGGCAGCGGCAGGTTCTGGTCGGCACGTACGCCGTTGCCGTTCGCTGCGTCTGCATAGCTGTCATACGGGCTAGGAATGGTGCCGTTAGGCTGCCATTCGCCGTAGATGCCCGGATCGAGGATGAGGTTCAGCGGCAGCGTATCCATGACCACGGAGATCACTGTGGAGCCATCGCCTGCAACCGTAGCGATGATGTTGCCCTTAACGCCTGCGGTCCAGTTTGCCATTGCCTGAAGACCGTAGATGGAGAAGGTAGTGATGCCGTTCCAGGTAAGGGTGCTATCAGAATTGTAGCCGTTCTGGTTGCCATTGAAGAGCGTGAAACCATCTGCCAAGCCCATGTACTTATAACCGCGCCAATCAACGCTGGAGAAGCTGAATGCAGAGCCATCCATCTTGTAGTACTGAGCGTTTGCCACCTCGGTAGCATCGTAGGGGTTAGCGATCTTATAGGATTCGCCTGCGATGCCCTTGCCCTTCAGCTCCTGCCAGATCTGCAGGTTACCGTTGCCGTCGACCTTGTAATAGTGCAGCGTGAATTCGGTATCTGAAGATGCGCGCCACACTGCGTAGAGCCACAGGAAGCCCATGGGCTCAGGAGCAGGCATGGAATACATCGTGTTCGGGTCGTTCAGGGTGAAGTGAGCGCCTTCCGTGTAGCTCCAGCCGGTGTCGAGCTGTGCCACTGCTGCAGCCAGCTGAGACAGGCGGCCTTCGGAAGTGCCTACGTAGACGGGGTTAGCCTGACCAGAAACGGTAACGCTCTGCTTGTAGTACCAACCGACCAGCTCGTAGCCATCGCGCTTCAGAACGCTCGAGCCAGGGAGCTTGTACTCTTCGTCGGTAACCAGCGAAACGTGGTTCTGCCATACGTTGTTGTCGATGCTGGTGGTGGTACCAGGATTCAGATAGAGGTCGTAGGTACGTGCCGACCAGACCGCATAGAGCGTGGTGTCGCCGTTGCCCATAACGAAGGTGTCGCCCACCTGGTAGAAGATGCGGTTCGGATCGTTAGGAGCATAGCCTGCGTTAGCCAGCATGATCGCCTGCATGATGGCGCGGGAATCAAGACCCATAGCGGTTGCCACTTCGAGGGTGCGCGTAGAGCCATCGGCAGCCGTGAGCGTCCATTCCTTCTGCGTGGTCCAACCGATGAGCGTGTAGCCCGGACGCGTGATATGTGCGCCAGAGTAGTTCGCGCCGATGTCGAAGGACTGCTCGGCGTAGACCGGGGTCACATACTTCTTTGAGTGATCGTTCGGGTCGATGGAGGAATCGATAACGTTCCAAGCGCCCTTATCCTTGCCACCGTCGAAGGTGAGCGTGAACGGCAGTGCCTTGTAGTACAGCTCGAGCACAAGGCTACCATCACCGAAGATGCTGCCGGTGCGGATGTTCTGCTTGGTTACCGTAGCGCCCGTTGCATCCTTGAAGGTGATGGTGGTGCCATCGAGCACGATCTCGTAGCCCTTGAATTCATCATCCCAGTTATATGCCTTGGATGCTGCGTCGTAAGCATCCTTGATGTCCTGGTCACCAATGCGATCGATCGCGGTTACCGGTTCATCGGTGATGCCTGTGATGGTTTCGGTGATAACGTCCTTCACGTTGCCATTACCATCCACACGGTAGTGGTTCACGGTGTATTCGGTATCGTCGCGTGCGAACCAGACCGCGTAGATAACCACGTCGGTGCCCGGCATGATGAAGCCATAACCGTTCGCATCGATCTTGGTGAACAGACGTGCACGCGCATCGGTGAGGTCGGTGCCAGCGAGCCATGCGTTCACATACGCATCTTCAGTAGTGCCCCAGCCGTTCAGCGCAGCGATGAGGGTTGCCGTGCGACGGTTGTAGGAGCCCTTCGAGAAGGCGGCGTCGTCGTCGGTGGACCAACCGAGGAAGTCGTAGCCCGCACGAGCGATGTCGTCGAAGAGCTTACCGGTGTTCTGCTCGGTGAAGAAGTATTCCACACGGTTGGTGTAAGTGCCCGCGTTGGGGTTACCCGTCCAAGCGCCGTAGCCCGTGGTAGGCGTGGTGCCTGCCGGAAGCTCGGTAGCGTAGGTGAGCTTGTTCAGAACAGGGTTGCCATGCTCATCCAGCATGTACGGTGCGTAGTACAGATCGAACACGGTAGAGCCATCGGATGCCAGGCGCAGTTCGTAGATGGAAGAAAGGCCAGCAGCCGGGATACCCGGAACCGTGAAGGTGCGGGTGGAGCCATCGGCGAGCGTGACCGTGATGGTCTGCGTGATGATGCGCTCGTAGGTGTAACCATTCATCGCCGTATCGTGGTAACGATAGGTGTGCGATGCATCGGTATCATCGACGGTGTTGCCCAAGCGCTTCTCATAGTAGTTACGGTCGGCCGTGATGAGCTGATCGGTGTAGCCCGTGAACTTCTGCGTGGAAACAAGCACCTTGTTGCCCTGGCCGTCGATCTTGTAGCGGTTCACGGTGTATTCAGTGTTGTTGTCGGGGTTCCAGATGGCCCACAGCTGCAGGTTGGTACCCGGCATGATGAACGTTGCACCGTCGGCACTCCAGAGAATGGTGGAGTAGATGCCGTCTGCTGCGAGTGCCGCGGTGAGCACATCGTAGCCTGCCGTGCCGTTAGCCACCAGCCATGCTGGGGTGGCGAGCGCTGCATCGTCGAAGTACTTCTGAGCGATTTCGTGTGCCTGCTGTCCCACATGGCCTGCGCCGTAGAGAGCGCCGGTGTTCTGGGTGGACCAGCCGACCAGCTCGTAACCCTGGCGATAGGGGTTCGCCGCGGTGTTATTGTGCTGGTTGTTGGTGCCCATGAGGTCGGAAGGCAGCGGATCGACCGTCTGGCCAGTGAGGTAATCGCGATAGATGCTGCGACCGTCTGCCGAGAGGGTCCAGCCAGCAGGAACCGTGAAGCTGCCCTTGGCAGTATCAGGATCGAGGTTCAGGGTCAGGCGGTAGGTGTTCGCCTCGTAGTAGAGGTTCAGCACCAGGCCATAACCGTTGCCTGCCACACTTGCGATAACGCCAGAATCGTTGGTTACCCAGTCGGGGTGAGCCGTTGCCCAGTAAGCTGCCGGACCCAGCAGGCTATCGCGGTAGGTGTAGCCCACGATGGCCTTGTCGAATGCATGCCATTCGGTGGTGCCGGTGGTGCCCGGGGTCTGACCAGAGTAGAGCGCGTCTGCGTAGATGGTGTTGCCCACATAGCTCTTGTAGTAGTGAGAGCTTACGAGCACGCGCTTACCGTCGCCGGTAACCACATAACGGTTGACCACATAATTGACCTTGACCGAGTAATCGATCTCGGGCTCGGTAGGATCCGGGTTCGGAGTGGGATTCGGATCCGGATAGTACGGATCGTTAGGATCGGGCTCATCCGGGTCCGGAGTAGGCGTCGGGGTATCCGGGTCGTCAGGATCGACCGGGCCGGGCTTCGGCGGGTTCACCGGGTTAGGATCGTCTGGATCGAACGGATCGGGATCGGGCTGATCCGGATCGTAAGGATCGTGCGGATCGGTCGGATCGGGCTTGTTCGGATCGGTCGGATCTTCGGGAACGAAGCCTGCATAGTAGAACACGTAGATGACGGTAGAGCCATCAGCCAGAACCACAGCGCGCTCATAGCCCGCCGCGTCGATGGAGCTATTGACCGTAAGGCCACCCGGCAGCACACGATTCAGAAGGAACGGACCGGTCTTCAGATGCGTGTAGCCGCGCCAGAAGAGCGGATCTGCGTTGTTGTTAGGATTGAGACGGCCATAGCGGTCTACGTAGGTCTCAGCGTCGTGTGCGGTGGTGTTATCGCGCTCTGCCACGGTGAAGGTAAGACCGGAGTCCTTCATGAAGGTGTCTTCCTTCTTGTCCACGTAGTTGCCTTCGTGGTCGAGCTTCACATGAACCACGGTTACCTTAGCAGGCAGAGCCTTCCAAATCGCCTCAAGCGTAATGTTCTGATTCCAGGTGTAGGTGATAGCGTCGAACGTGCCATCTGCCTTGATGTTGTAGGTGTCGCCCGTTGTGGTGTTGAGCCAGCCAACCAGCTCGTAGCCAGTCTTGGTAACCTGGCTTGCCGGCAGCGGCGTGAAGGTGTGGTTGTAATACGCCGTGCGATCAACGTTCTCTGCCGTGGTGGCACCATCGGTGATCTGGCCACCCAGGCTCTTATAGGTGATGGTGTACTGATCGACCACATAGAAGAGCTTCAGGACCAGTGCATCGGGATGCGAGGTGCTGTCGCCGAAGTGTCCCACGATGCGGCCGTTGGAAAGCGTTGCGTAGAGCAGTGCTGCCGGATCGCCCTCTGCGAGGTACTTGGAGAAGTTCGCGTCGTAGCTGAAGCCGAAGATAGAGCCGTTAGCGTGGAGGTACTGCCAGCCTTCTTCTGCACCTGCTGCTGCAGTTGCGATCCAGTTGTTGTACGCATCGAGCACAGCATTCAGGATATCAATGCCATTGGTATCGAGCGCTGCATCGACACGGACATACGAACCAGCGGTGCCGGTGTACTCGTGCGTGTCATAGAGCTTAGGCTGCTGATAGAGGCCTGCATTGTTCACATCGACGGTGTAGCGCTCTACGTAGAAGGTGGTGCCGTTCGGGATCGCCTTCAGGTAGATGTAGAGGATGGTCTGATCGATGCCTGCCGCCGTTGCATCGGGGCCAAAGGCGTTCAGGATGCCATCAGCCGGGCCGAGCGGGTTAGCTGGGTTGAGGTCGATCTCGTAGCCAGCTGCGATAGCGATAGCCTGCAGCCACTGAACGATGGATGCGTGGTTATCGGGGTTAGCCTCGTAAGGAGCGAGCGGATTCACGTAGTTCAGGTAGTTGCCCGTGGTGCCCGTGCGGGTGTATTCCGCCAGCTTCTCGGTAACGCCATTGCCCTGGAGTACATTGACGATGACCTTGTATTCAGACTGAGCCGGCATCCAGATAGCATAGAGCGTGGTCTCTTCGTTGGGCATCTCGAAGTTGTTCGAGCCTGCCAGGAAGATGCGGCCCGCGTTAGCAGCGATCCACTGGCTTGCTGCATTACCGTTCAAGTCGCAACCATTGTAGAGGATATCGGCGATGGTGGTTGCAAGACCATTGGTAGCCACTTTGTCGGCCGGAACGACATACCAGCCATACAGGGTGTAGCCCGGGCGGATGCCGGTCATGGCGTTCGGCAGGGTAACGAGCTCGCCGGTCTTATAGATGTTGGTCGAGGGGTTAGCGCCACGCCACCAAGCACCATTGTTGTAGGTGCCGTCGTTGGCCTTGGTGCCCAGCTCGAAGTTGAGCTGCTGACGCTCTGCCAGGTAGTAGAGATCCAGGCGCATGGTGCCATCGGCCAGGATGGTACCGGAGAGCTTCTCGCCCGTGTGGGTGCCGAAGACATAACCCTTGATGTAGAGACCAGGAGCAACCGGGTTGTTCGGGTCGTAGACGAGCGCATAGCTGCGGCCGGTGGCCTCGTCGACGAAGGCGCCGGTCTTACCGGTGTAGGTGACCACATAGGGGTTGCCATTCTCGTCCACCACATCGGAGATGGTTACGCCATCGCCCTTCACCAGGTGGTGATAGACCTTGTATTCGGTGTTCTTGTTCGGCACATAGACCAGAACGATCTTGGGCTCGCCGGTAGCCTGGCCCTGGATCTCTGCGATAACGCCTTCGGTGACCACGAGGTCTGCGTAGTTGACACCGCCCACCGTAGCATCGGCAGGATCGTCATCTGCTTCGGAACCGAAGAGATGGTAGCCCGTGATGCCCGGAATGGACCAGGTGTTCATAGCGCGGGTCTCATCGTGGTCGATCGCCAGCGTGCCGTCTGCCTGGATCACGTAGATCGGCGTGGTGGCCGTGGGGTTGGTGGGATCGACGAAGGAGACCGTGTCGCCCGCATAGCCGTGCAGACGGATGGTGTCGTACTTGGTTGCGGTGGTGCCGCCTTCGATCTGCCAACGATCGACGGTGAAGACGACGTCCTTCGCACGCCAGATCGCGTAGAAGGTCATACCGCGCTGAGGCATCTTGAAGCTTGCGCCAGCCGGAATGTAGACGCCAGAGCCATCGGCCGTGGTGCCGTTAGCAGCGAGCCACTGTGCCCAAGTATGGGAGTTGTAGCCCACCATGTTGGTGAAGACGGTATCGTTAGGACCAGAGTACCAACCCATCAGCTCATAACCCGGGCGGATAGCCGAGGAGGAGTTCGGGGTACGGATGGTCTTGCCAACGCGATAGTTGCCCGAGATGTCCGCAGCGCCGGAGGTCCACGCACGCTTGTCGTAGTCGCTCGTGCCTTCAACACCCAGCAGGAACTTCAGCGGCAGCTCGTCTGCCAGATAGTAGAGGAAGAATTCCGTACCGCCAGCGCCCAGCGGTGCACCCTTGATGTGCTGTGCGAGCGAAGTCTGGTAGCTCGTGCCCGGAACCGTACCGTCGGAATTCGGGAAGAAGATGAAGCCGTTGAAGCTGTAGTGCAGATTCTCGGGCTGGCCATCGTAGAGCCAGTAGATCTCACCATTCTTCACCGTACCGCGGATAGCCACATCGGGGTTGTTCTGATACTTCAGACCGATGTCGGAAGGCTGGATCTCGGTGTCGGTTTCGCCTTGGCGAACTTCGACGAGCGCTTCATAAGCGTTGCCGTCGCCATCGACGAACCAGTGATGCACCTTGTATTCGGTGGTGAGGTCTGCCACATAGTAGACCTTGAAGATGGTCGGATCGGTAGGATCGCCCTTGATAACGAGACGCAGGAACTGATCGTAGCCCAGAGCCGAGTCCATGCTGAAGTGATAGCCACGGAAGTCGTATTCACGACCCCCATCGCTGAAGGTGCTGTTGGTGATGAGCTTGTAGATGGCCTGCAGGTCGGACTTATCGGCCGTGCGCAGGTCGACGGTGTCGCCCGTTGCATAGCGCAGGCTGTTCAGGCGGCTGGTGTATGCCAGCGTCTGACGGCCACCCACTACCTTGTAGTACTCGATCTGGAAGTTGGACTCCTGAGCCACCCAAACAGCGTAGAGGAACGTTTCGGGGTTGTTCGGGTCGGTCGGAGCCGGAACCGTGAAGAGCGAGCCTACTGCGTGGAACTTCGGATCGGTCTTGAGCACGTTGTTGTAGAGCGTGATGGAGTCGTTGCCCACATAGTCGATATAGTCATTGGTCTCGTACCAGCCCACCAGCTGATAGCCCGGACGCGTTGCTGCAGCAGCACCTGGCAGGTAGACCACGCTGCCCGTGACCACGTTGATCGATCCGGTCTGGACGAACGCATTGCCCGCACCAGCGTAGCTCTTCACCCAGGAAGCATCCGTTGCGGTGCCGTTCAGGATGAGCGAGAGCTTGTGCGTGTCAGGCGCGAAGTACAGACGGATGATGGTGGAGCCATCGCCATTGATGAGCTTGTACGGGTCGGACGTGTAAGAGAAGTCGTTGATGGTGAACGTGCCCGGCGTGTAGACATAGCCATTCGGGATGAGGAGGCTCGTGTAAGCATCGTCGGTGAGGAAGGCCGGGATGATGGTGTTGCCATCGGCATCGACGAAGGTGTAACCCTTCCAAGTGATGCCATCGGCTTCCTTCTCGGCGTCGGCCTTGGCGTAGGCGCCAGCAAGACCTTCGTGCTGGATGCTCACAGCATTGCCGTTCGTATCGGTAACACGCGATGCCACACCTTCACCGGAAACCTTCCAGAATTCAACGGTGTATGGAACGTATTCAGAAACGTAATACAGCTTGAAGAGCGTGGTGCCATTCGGAGCCAGCGAAGCGATGGAGGAGATCTCGTCGTACTGGACGCCGTTCCACAGCTGGCTGAAGCCTTCGTAGTACGAATAGCCCTTCATGTTCGGGTAGAGGTTGTAGAGCGCTGCCGTGATCTTGTTGATCATATCGGCCGTGATAGCGCTTTCCGACTTGCCCTGCTGCGTAGTGGTGACCGCCGGTGCATCCTCGATCTTGTGGATCTTCACGATGTTGCCGTCTTGATCGACCTCTGCAACCACACGATAGTGCTCGACCAGGAAGGTGGTCTCAGCCGGTGCCCACATCGCATAGAGGAACTGGTCGGAATCTGCGGTGACCGTGTAGTTCAGATCGAAGAACACGCTTGCGAACGAATCGCCCAGGAGCGTCTTCAGCGATTCGAGCGAACGGTTCGGATCGTTGATCCACGCATCGGTGATGGTGGTGTCGACCAGATCGTGGTTGGTGGTCCAACCGATCAGTTCATAGCCCGGACGCGTGAGGTGCGTGTTCTGCGGGACGTTGATGGTCTGACCCGTGGTGTAGGTGTTCGACGAAGACGAGCTGAACGTATCGGTGCCGCTGACCCACACGCCCTGCTCCGGAACGAAGGTAACGTTACGCGGAGCAGGAGTGTAGAACAACCTGAGCACGAGCATGTTGTTCGGATCTCCTACGATAGTGCCGGAATAGGATGAGGAGAACAGCATGCCCTGCTGGAGCGTGAGCGTACGATACAGCGGGATGGGGTTGCCATCTGCGTCGAGCACATAGGTGCCATCTGCGTCGGTCTTGTAGCCATAGATGTAGGTGATGGTGCCGTTGGTCACGCAGGTCCAGGAACCGGACGGTGCAGCAACGAAGCCTTCGATATCCTTCCACAGCCAACCAAGCGAGGTGAAGTTGGTGTCGTTGGTAACGGCATCGAACTTGGTGTCGAAGATGCCCGGTGCGTTGGTTGCGCCTGCGGTGTTCACGTTAGCGGTGTAGCCTGCGGTGCCCTTAATGGTGACCGTAGATGCGGTAGGACCAGTAGGCGTAGTGCCCGGAACACGCTCGTCGAACTTGACGGGCTTGTTGGTGGCAGGATCCCAGTACCAGTATTCAACCTGATATTCAGAACCGTTCGGGATAGCCTCGTAGTAGAGGATGAGGGTGAGGCGACCGTCTGCGGTAACCGTGCCGGTGAGCTTCATCTGACCGAATGCTGTGGTGTAGTTCGGGTCGGTGATGAGGCGATAGCCTGCACGATACGGGATCTTCATGAAGAAGCCGCTTAAAACGTCGTCATCAACGAAGCCTACCATGCTGTCGGTAGGAGCGGTGAGCAGCGAATTGCCGTCGAGGTCGACATAGGCGTACTTCTTATAGGTAACGTCGTTACCGTTGCTGTCCTTAGCTGTCCAGGTGTACTCGGAGCGCTCGAAGGCCTTATCACGGATGATCTGGCCCGCTTCGACGCGGTAGACATACACGTTGTAGTTAACGTTCGCTGCCCTGTAGACCGCATAGAGGCGAGTAACGCCGTAACCGTCGATGATGAGCGTGGAGCCCGGAACTTCCCAACGTGCGCCTGCAGCGAAGAAGGTGTCACCGAAGAGCGTGTTAAGGTCGATGCTCGGGTCGGCCAGGATCGCATCTGTCATGGCCTTCGCGATGTCTTCGGAGGTTGCCCAGCCGACGAGATCGTAGCCGTTGCGCTCCACGTTGGAAGCCACCGGAAGCGTGATGGTGTCGTAAGGATAAACGTGCGTGAGCGTGCCGCCGAACAGGCCGTCGTCGCGGTTGAGGTTAGCCATTGCCCACTGGCCTGCACCCAGCTGGTAGTCGATCGCTTGAGGATCGGCTGCAAAGAAGAGCTCGAGCACCGTGGAGTTATCACCTGCAACGTATGCCTTGCAGGTGAGCTCGGAGAGCAGCTGGGAATAGCTGAAGCCCGGGATGTTGTTCGTGATGATGTAGTAGTTCACCAGATCGGCGGGGTTCACTACGTGGTTAGCATCTGGCAGGTAGGTGATGCCGTTGTCGATGAGGAACTGCTGGAGCACAGCGTGTGCCAGCTGACCTGCCGATGCTTCCACGTAGATGAGGTAGTCGCCGTAATTCTCTTCTGCCACCACATTGCCGGAAGCGTCGAGGATCTGACCCTTAGCATTGCGATGGAGGCGGTTGCCGTTCTTGTCCACTTCAACGCGCGTGTTATCGGAGAGAACCATGTAGCGGTTGACCGTGAAGTGCACGCCGTTCTCGATGTAGCGGTAGAACAGGTAGATGGTCTTGCCGTTCGCATCGAGAACGATGGAGTTCACAGAGTTGAACACGTTGAGCGTCTTGTCGAAGCTGTTCGGGCTGATCGGCGTTGAAGGATCGCAGCTGAAGTTAGCCACGAAGGTATAGCCTGCCGGATCGGTGATGCCGAAGCCCTCGCCCAGAGAAGCGCGATCTTCAGGGTTAGCGCCCCAGATGCGATACGGATCAGTAGGATCGTTGAAGTCGATGGTGTCGCCGAAGGTGGACTTCAGAACGCCATTAGCATCTGCGCCCGGCAGCTTCACTTCGACGCGCTGCAGCGTACCATCAGCGTTCTGGACCCACACCTCAACGGAGTAGGTTGCATCCGTTGCGCGCCAGATCGCATGCAGCGTGTAGAAGTAGTTGTCGCCGATCTGCGTGAGGAGTTCAGAATCGTTAGCGAGCTCTGGCATCACGAACAGACCACCCAGAGCATAGAGGCCAGTCTTAGCATTCGCCAGGATATCGTTTGCTACCTGAACAGAATTGGTGCCACGCGTATTGGTGCCACGGTCGGTGATGTACCAGCCGACCAACTCGTAGCCTTCACGGACTGCGCAATCGGCACCCGGCAGGATGGTCTCGTTGCCAGCCTGCATCGGACGAACCTTTTCGTCACGGAAGTCTTCGGCCCACTTGCCCTCAACGCCCAGATCGAACTGGAGGTAACGGGTGTCTGCCAGGTAGTAGACGATGAGCTTGGTAGTGCCGTCGCCTGCCACGTAGAGCTCGGTGGTCTTGGAGTAGAGCGTCATGAGAACGCCGCCGACAAGACCTTCAGCGCTGTCTACGTAGGAGTAGCCCGGATGACCATGTGCACCCGGATCGAAGAGCGAAGGATCGGTCATAACGACCTGGCCCGCGGTAACGCCGTCGATCACTTCGGAGTTCAGGAGGGTGACGTTCTTCTTGCCGTCGATGATGTAGTGTTCGACGGTGTAGGACGTAGCACCTTCAGTTGCCTCGAAGTAGATACGCAGCAGCAGCGAGCCATCGCCCAGAACGATGCCGGAGAGGATCTCGTTCGGATGATCGATGTAGTGATAACCCAGTGGTGCGAGCACGCCCAGATACCCTTCAGGAATGGTCTGGCCTGCGTTTGCCATGACCTGAAGCGTGAGCCAGGTGTCGGTGTAGAAGCCGTTGCTGTTGTAGTTGCCACCGTAGTACGTGGTGTCGTAGAGGTCGGTGACCTTGTTGTTAGGCTCGTTGGCATTCGGGATGGTAACCGTCCAGCGTTCGACCGTAACGAGCGTGTTCGGGTCAGCTGCGTAGTACATGCGTAACACAAGCGTACCATCGGCGTTGACCACACCAGATTCGATAGCCAGTTCATAACCCGGCAGGTAGGTGTAACCTGCCCACTCGGTGAAGAAGTATTCGAGCGCATCGGCGAGCTTCTGACCCGTTGCATCAACACCCGCTACATAGTAGCGATCGTTATCGGGATCGTAGAGCACTGCCACATGCGAATCGGGCATTGCCATGAAGGTGAGCTTCTCGACCGGTGCCTTCGAAGAGAAGTTCAGCGTGCCGTCGGAGTTGATGTAGACCACGCGGCCGTTGATGACCTTATAACGCTCGACTGTGAAGGACACCATGTCGGTGGTGAAGTGAGCCGTGAAGGTCTGGCCGTTGTAGATGAGGTAGCTGCCATTCACGTGCTGCGGGAAGAAGGTGGAGCCCATGAGCGATACGCCCTGAGGTACCTCGGTCCAAGTGTCGGAACCTTCGATCGGAGTGCCGTCTGCAGCGATCCAGAGGCCATCTTTGTTGGTCCAGTGCGAGAAGCGGAAGCCGGGGTTCGGCGTGGTGTAGACTGCCTTCGGCTTGCCCGTGACCGGAGCGAAGGAATCGTGATCGATCGAAACGCTACCGCCATTGGAAGGCGTGAAGTCGTAGGAGATCTCGATGTCTTCGAGCTCGCGGAAGATCGCATAGTAGGTGTAGGTGTCGCCAACCACCCAGCCAGCAGCAGGCACCGGCGGGATGAAGGTGAGGTCGGTCGAGAGCGGCGCTACCCCACCGGCGATGTCGGAGAGGTGTGCATACCAACCCAGGAACACATAGCCCGGAGGCGTTTGTGCGGTAGAGCCATTCGGAACATTGTGCGTGCCGCCTGCGATCAGTTCGAAGGTAGGCTCGGTAGCGCCGTAGTCGCCATTGCCGTATTGGTTATTGGTGCCACTCGGAAGGTTGATCACCTGGTAGCCGATGGTTGCCACGTTGCGCGGATCGATGAGGTAGTAGAGATCCAAAACCAGCTTGCGGCCCAGGCTGATGGTGCCATGAGCGGTCTGCGCCGAGATATCGGGAGCATAGAGCCACGTGAGGCCATTTGCGCTCGTGTAATCGGGGCCGAGGAGGATCTCGTCGATGAGGATGCCCGTTGCGGTGCCGTTATCGTCGATGAGGTAGAGGTGATACTTGCGCAGCGTGGAGCCATCGGGCTGCATAACGTCTTCGTAGCGAACGTCGACACGTGCATCCTGCGGACCCTTGTATTCGTCGGTCTTCTTCAGTTCGAAGGTCACACCGTTGCTGGACTGGAAGTGATGGTTCACGGTGAACTCAACATCCTCAGCCGGCTCGATGATGGCGGTGTAGGTGTGGCCACCCTTCAGTGGATCTGCCGGATCGTAGAAGATCTGAGCACCTGCAAGGCCTTCGCCATAACGCGGCGGGTTGAAGATGATCTTGCCCAGCTCGATGAGCTCGTCGATGGAAGGCAGATCGCCACCATCCCAGTCGACCGCCCAACCGACAACACGGTAGCCCGGAAGCAGATGCACTTCGGTGCCCAGTGCGCGACCCGTGGAAGGTGCGACCGATTCCTTGTCGCGTGAGAGCCATGCATGATCAGGATCGGAGACCTGATACTTGATCATAACGTCTTGGTCTTCGGTGAAGATGGCGTAGTAGGTGGTCTCTGCCCACACACCAGAAGAACCAGCAGGTGCTACGAAGGTAGCGTCTTCGCAGACGATAACGCCGTGCGAATCGACCCAGTGCAGGAAGTGATAACCCTGACGAGCGATAGCCGTGATGGAAATCGGGGTATCGAAATAGGTGTTGTAGCGATAGTCGTAGAGATAACCGCGCGTCTCGCCCGTGATGGAGGAAAGGCGCATACGCAGCGTGTCGAACGTTTGCGGATACATAGCCGCGCCGCCGTTAACTGCCGGGTTGTAGACATAACCGGTGTGCGCGCCTTCGCGCTTCACAACCGGCACGCCATTGATGCCGTAGTAATAACCCGTGATCTGACCCCAACGGTTGTAGGTGCACATCGGGGTGCCCTGATCGGCCACGATGTAGCCAGCGCCGGTAGTGTTGGTGCCTTCGGACTTGAAGGTGATGAACACCGTGATCTCTTGCCATACTGCCGTGAGCGTTGCACCGAAGCGAGGAACGATGAACACATCGGAGCTTTCCTCGTAGGTGCGATAGATCTTGCCATCGTAAGACCAGCCATAGAGTTCGTAGCCTGCCTTGGTAACGGTGCCCACGAACGGAAGAACAATCTGCTGGTAAGGGATGAGGTCGGTGCGGTCGTTCAGTGCCGTGGAGCCAGCAACCGGGGTGCCACCGTTCGGGTCGAAGTGAACCGTGACCGGCTTACGAAGCCAGTTTGCAGTAAGGATGATGTCTTCGCGGCCCATGAGTGCCTTGAGCACGTCTTCGACCGTCTGGAAGAAGCGACCGTCGTTGGACACCCAACCGTCGAACATCCACTCATCGCTGTTGGATACCGGCATGGTGCGGACGAGCGCGCCCTTGCCATCGCCGTAGTCGAGCGGGGTAGTGAAGTTAGGATCGGTCTTGCCACCCAGGGTGACGTAGTCGATCAGGTAATCCTTATCGGCGCGCAGACCACCAGAAACGATGGTGTTCTCTGCCCAAGCACCGTGATCGCCAGGGTTATAGGTGATGGTGTGGAGCTTCTCCCATACCGCACGAACGATGGTGCGGCCATAAACGGTGATGCCAGGAATGCCGTCGGGGCTCTCGAAGAAGCCAGTGAACTTCTGACCGTTCGGCAGGGTTACTTCATAGTCCCAACCAGCGAAGGCATAACCGGGGTTTTCGTGAAGGATGAGGTCGTAGGTTTGACCAGGTTGGCTCGGATGAGGAATTTTCTCGGAGCGCGGATGAGTATTGTAGACGACCCACTGAGTAAGCTTCTCGTGGCCGTCCTGCAGCACATTGCCATCATTGTCGAGGATGATGCCGCCAACGTTGTCGCCCGAGGTAAGGAAGGTTACCTCGTAGCGCTGGATACGCCAGATTGCGTAGAGGGTGATGCTGCCAGGTTCGACCTCGAAGTCGGCAGCGGTCTTCGGACCAAAGAGCGCCATGTTCGCATAGAAACGAGCATTAGCAGAGTTGATCTGCTCCTTGATCATGTCAAGGGTCACGTTATAGTCGAAGTAAGTCTTCCCGTCGTATATCTCGGAAAGCGCCTTGGTGGACCAACCGATGAATTCATAGCCGACCGCTGCATACTGGTTCGGTGCCAGAGCGACCTCAGTCTCGTAGGCCATCTGCTGGATGGGCATCGTGCCTGAATTCAGGTCGATGTTACCGAAGCCAGAAGGCAGGCTCGGTTGCGGCGGGAACTGCGATTCGAAGTAGATGGTGTAGTCTGCCTCTTCCCAGGTTGCGACCAGGTAGAGGTTGCCCGTGCCCTCAAGACCGTACTCCTTGAGCTTGTCGATGAGGATGAGGCTCGAAAGATCAGCAGCGGTGACCGGCAGGCCATCGGGGCCATAGAGATACATTGGCGTCTTACCATCTTCCATGGTGCGATAGACCGCATGGCCATCCTCCATGAGCGGCAGGCCATCGGGGCCGATCGCTGCAAGTGCCCAGCCCTTGAATGCATAGGTGATGCGACGGTTCGCGTCGATATAGGTGGTCGAGCGCGGCAGACCGTTCCACATACCTGCGTAGGTGGGGATACCCTCGGTGCCAACCGCATGAGTGAAGCGCGTTGCGCCTTCCTGGCCACCAGTGTGACCTGCATCGTGGCCACCATTGCTGTAGAAGTCGCCGTATTCACCTTCGAAGAACCACACGTCGAACGCATCGGTCCAGTAAGCGGTGAAGGTGGTGTCACCCTGCAGGACGTAGTCCTTCAAGTCGGAAGGCTTGATGTCGTGATATTCATAGTAGGACGTACCGTCCTCGTGGAACAACGTAACGCGTGCTTTCCAGTAGGACAGAGCCTTCTTGTAGCCCGGCGTGGTGTAGACCGTGCCCGTGCGAACGTTATCGCCTGCGTAGAGCTCCTGGCGAATATCGCCCGTAACGGTGCCCTGCGTAGGATCGGAGGATTCGAAGATCGCGGTGACCTTCTTGCCCGACCACTTCGCCGTGAAGGTGACGATGCCGCCTTCAACGTTGCAGAAGTTCTTATACCAACCAGCATCGTATTCACCATCGAGTACGGAGAAGGACGTTCCCCAGCTGCTGGAGCCCGTAACGATCCACTTCAGGAAGTCGTAGCCACTGCGATAGTAGCGCTCGCCTGCGTCGAAGAGCTCGTCGAAGGAGACCTCGAGCTGGAAGTACGGCTTGCCGTCTGCGGTGAAGTAGAGGTTCGAATCAGACGCATACGCACCTGAGATGTCGTAGCCTTCCGGCAGACCCGGATCGAAGATGACCGTGTACTTGATGGCCTCCCAGATCGGCTTGAAGGTTACGTCGTGGTTCGGCATGGTGAATTCTGCGCCGAAGTTGACCGTCTGCCAGGTGCCTGCCTCGGTGAGGTACTGCCAGCCTACGAACTTATAGCCATTGCGATGTGCGCCATGAGTGTCTTCGTAGGTAAGTGCGTTCACCTTAACGCCCACCTGATGGATGCGGTCGTTGTCTTCAGGAGCGATCCAGCCCAGGAAGCGGCCATCCTTGTTGGTGTTCCAATAGTAGTCGTTCTGGCCATCCAGATCGTAGTGGACCTTCCAACCAACGTTGAGCCAAATAGCCCAGAGCGTAACCTGGCTGCTGTCTTGACCTGCGAGGTTCACCACGCGAGCCTGGTCTGCCAAGAAGGAAAGGCCACGGTCGGCGAGCGCTTGCTGCAGATCATCGCGATTCATGAGCGGATCGATCTGGCCGGTGGCCCAACCCAGGAACTCGAAGCCAGGACGCGTAATGCGGTTGGCGTTCGGGGTGAGCGTGACGTATTCATCGTAGGCAACGCGCTGGGTGGGCAAGCTGCCTTGGCCGTTGTTGTTGTTGAAGATGATGGAGTACTGCTTGTACTGGAAGCGTGCATAGTAGACCGTACCATCGAGCCATGCGGTGTCAGGGCTCTTGGTGGGAACGAACTTCGCTTCGGTGCCTACCAGGCGACCCTTCGCATCGTACCAACCGATGAATTCATAGCCCGCATCGGGCACTGCCGTGGATCCGGTAGGTACACCGTCGAATGCGGAGATGCCAGAGTCGCGCATGTTGGTGAGCGTGCCGCCCTGGAACTGCTGATCGACGAAGTAGTAGATGTTCGCATAACCCGGAACGAACCAAGCATAGATGATGATATCGGTAACCTCTTCGTTCGGCAGGATCTCGTAGAGATGCGTGGAGTTGTAAACACGATCGCCATGAGGCACATCGCCGTAAGACTGGTTGGAGTTATCCTCGGTGTACCAGTTGTTGAAGGTGTAACCAGGCCATACCGGGTTCGGGCTCGGCAGGAGGCCAGTGTCGTTATAGGTGAACTTCTGAACGCCGATGTAGGTGCCCGTACCGGTTGCATAGTGAACGTTATAGGTACGGATGGTCCATACGGCGTAGAAGGTCACGTCGTGTTCAGGCATGGTGTAGAGGTTCACCACGTTGCCGTCTTCATCGTAGGTCGGATAGGTGACCCAACCGTGAGCTGCGTTGTATTCCGAGGTTGCCCAACCATTGAAAATGTAGCCCGGGCGAATGAGCGCATCCTTGGTAGGAATGTGCACGGTCTCGCCTGCGCCCACCATCATGGAGACGGGGTCGCTCACACCATCAGTGGTGTAACCGAAGTCGTAATCCTTGACCCATTCGCCGCCACCATTCAGATCGTAGGTGAGCTTGAAGGGCTTGTACCACTGAGCGGTGAAGTAGATGGTGTATTCGCCTTCATCGATGAACCCGAGGCTGCCCGTCTTGTCGCGCACCCAGGTCTCAGCAGAGATGAAGTAGCTCTCACCAATCTTGTGACCATCGTTATCGTAGGCGGTGCGCACCCAACCAGTGAAGGTCCAGCCTTCCTGGCCCAGCGGCAAGCCCGTGGTGCCCGTAGGACCACGGTAAGCGTACTGATCGCCCATGGCGCCGAACGGAAGATCGGTGTAGAGCGTCTGGGAGCCCGGATCCTTGCTATGAGAAGCGAAGGAGCCGTGGTTGCCCGGCAGGTAAACGACCGCGCTCGGGCCGCCCCAATAAGCGGTGAAGGTAGTATCGCCCAAGATCTCGATAGAACTGGGGTTATCGGTCATACCGGTAAGGGTCTGGCCACCGTTGATCTCCATGGAGTAGCTCCAGCCGATCAGCACGTAGCCTTGGCGATACGCGTTTGGCGTAGTGGCATGGCCACCATGGTTGACCGTCTGCGGGTTCGCAACACCTGAAAGGGTGCCGCCTTCCCCACCGTTGAACGTAACGGTGTGCGGGAGCGCCTGCCATACCGCCGTGAGCGTGATGACCTTATCGTTCACCGTGGTGAGGTTGTAGACTTCGCCGCAGTTAGAGAACGAACCGTAGTCCGAAGTCCAACCCACGAAGCGATAGCCTTCGCGCGTCATGGTGTTGGAAGGCAGGTATGCGTGGGTATCGTAGTTGATGCGAACGTCGACCATATCTTCGTAACCCAGAACATCAACAGCACCTGGCTGGAAGCGGATGATGTAGCTATTGGGCACCCAGTGAGCATACAGGACCACAGAACCGCCGGGCATCCAGTAACGAGAGCCCGGAGCAATGACCTTATCGCCATTGGGCTTATCCACCCAACCATCCATGGTGTAGCCAGTGCGTACGAAGGTGAAGGTGTCGGGCAGATGAATCGAAGAGCCTGCCACCATATGGTAGATAACCTGCGAACCGCTGTAGGTCACGGGCGGCTTAGCCACGTTATCCCATGAGTTCGGGCTACCACCGTTCGGATCGAGCGTAAGGGTGAAGACATTGCCTTGCCATACCGCATAGAGCGAAATGACCGCACCATTGATGCTGGAGAGGTTATGAACCTGAGCGCCATCGCCATAGTGCATACCCGAGCCATCGGCTACGGTCGACCAGCCAGCGAAGCCATAACCCACACGTGCCATCTGGCCATCGTTCACGGGGAGATTGCGGTATTCGTCGTACTTGACCGTAATAGCCTCGATACGACCGATGCCGCCGTTGTTGATGAACTCGATGGTGTAGGAGTTCGGCTCGAAGAGCGCATAGTATACGCTGTGGTTCGCGTCGCCCCAGTACTGGCCGGTGAGGTTGTATTCGCTCTTGGTAGGAATGTACTTCTCGCTACGAGAGAGCAGGTTGCCCTGAGCATCGTACCAACCGAGGAAGTGATAACCGGTGTTGCTCGATGCCTGGGAACCGCGCGGTGCTGTGAGCGTGGAGATAGCGTAGATGGTTTCAGAGGTTACCGTGAGCGAACCACCCGTGGTCTTCACGAACCTACCCTGTGCGTCCATGACGACCGGACGATAGTAGATCTCTGCCTGCTTCTCGAGCCACTTCGCATAAAGGATGATGCCGTTAGCGAGTGCGGTTTCGTCGGTGAGACCGTTGTAGCGTGCCAGGTCGGCGTAGGTGGTGTTGTTGGAAACCTTATCGATGCTGTCGTCGAAGCGATCGCTGTAGGGGTTCACGATATACCAACCGTCGAATTCATAACCGACCTTGGTAGGCGTATCGACACCTTGGAGCACGTTACGATCGGACCAGCCGATGCCCTTCTTGTCGGAAACAGGCGTGCCGCCATTGGAGTTGAAGGAAACATTGTAGGTAAGGCGCTGCCATACTGCATAGATGCGCAGACCATAGTAGGCCAGCAGCGTTTCACCGGGCTGCCATTTCACCGCTTCCCAAGCGCTGTCGGTCCAACCGACAAAGCGCCAGCCAACACGCTGCAGGATCTTGTCGGCAGAAGGCAATTCAACGATCTGGCCGCAGTACTGCGTGAGCATTGCGAAAGACTGACCGCGTTCGAGCACGAAATCACCCGCAGCATCGGGGTTCACCAGCTGGCCATTGGAATCGAGGATCCATTCGCCGCCGTTGGGGCTCAGGTAAACGGTAACCTCGGAAGGCTGCCACCATGCCTCGAAGACATAGTTGCGATCAACTTCGCTGGGCAGTGCTTCTGCGGTGTAGGTTACACCTTCGTACTCCGTGTTGAAGGAGAAGTGGTGCGTAACAACGTTGTTCTCGTCGGTAGTGGTCCAGTGCCAACCGATGAATTCATAACCTGGGATGCCCTTGGGGTTATCGATGTTCTTCGGGTTGGACGTTGCCGTATCGAAGTAATCGGGATCGAGCTGCGTGCCCGCTGCCTGACCACCGAAGGTCGGACGGGTGGAGTGAGGATCGAGGTTCACGAAGAAGGTCTTATCCTGCGTGGAAGGGAACGTGCCATGCGTGCCCGGTTCGTAGATGACCACGAAGACATGATCAGGTGCGAAGTGAGCCGAGAAGGTGGTCTTGCCGGTGATGGCGATCTTCTTCACGTCGGTGGTAACGCCCGTTTCGGTGCTGCCATCTTCGTGCTCGATGATGTATGACCAGTAGGACAGGAAGTAACCTGCTGCCTGCTGAATGTCGTTCTGGCTGAAGGTTGGTGCCTGATCGACCGCAACGAAGCCACCCTGCTTGACCTGAACGCCCTTGTACGGATCGTAGGATGCTGGCAGGTGCATGGTTGCCTTATCGGTGGAACCCTTATCCATCTCGAAGAACACGTTGTATTCGCCGATCGCTTCCCAATGAGCGAAGAGCATGATGTTGTCGCCATCTTTGCCCAGGTTCTTCACAGCCTGGCCATCGGTGTAGATGGGAGGATCGAAGTAGGACGTGGACCAACCGATGAAGCGATAACCGTTGCGGATGAATTCATTGGCGTTCAGGAACGACGTGACATCGTAGGTGAGCGTCTGCTTGTCCATCTTGCCGGTAACGCCCGTTGCGCCGTGGAAGAATTCAACGGTGTACTTGGAAGGCGTCCACATATCGTAGAGATAGATGGTGTCACCCTCGGTGAAGGTGAAGTCTTCGTTGAGCAGCTGGTTGATGCTGTAGCGCTTGCCTGTGCCGTCGGCCTTGGTGTTCCAACCCGCGAAGACATAGCCATCACGCTTGAGCATGATCTCGCCATCCATGTCGAGGATGTTCGGCAGACGAACTTCGACGCCGAAGGTCTTGGAGATCGGACCGGGCAGCGTACCGGTTGCAAGCTGCGTGTGATCGTCGCCACGAGCATAGTCGAAAGCGATGGTATAGGTGATAGGCCTGAAGATGGCCGTGAAGGACTGAGACAACGGCCAGAATTCGCCATCCTTGACCAACTTCAGCAGTGCTTCGGTGGTGAGCGTCTCGCCCGTGTCGGTAATGCGCCATTCCACAAAACGATAGCCTTCGTCTGCCACGGGACGCACGATGTCGATAGAAGGTGAAATGGTAGTGTAGCTCTTAGTGAGCGTAGTGGCCTGATGCGCTTCATCGCCATTGACGCATACCTTGCCGCCCGTGCCAGCGATCCAGGTGACCTTGATGGTCTGCGGACGCCACGTTGCCGTGAAGGTGATGGTGCCACCATGCGCTGCGAGCAGATCGTAGACCGTCTGGCCTGCATAGATCTTGCGCGGCGTGGAAGGATTCGATTCGTTATAAGGCTCGTCGGTCATCCAACCGTCAAAGACATAGCCATCCAGCCAGAAGGTGGAAGTGTCGCCTGCAGCCGGAGCTCGGAAAGCAATACCATAGGTTGCTTCCATGTCGGCGATGTTGCCTGCGCCATTAGCCACCTTATCGGGGGTGCCTGCAGGACCAGCTGCGGTACCTGGCTTGAAGACGATGGTGTATTCGTTCGGAGCGAAGTTCGCCGTGAAGACCGTCGGGTTCCAGTTGCCATTGATGAAGGCAACGGAGCGGATCTGGTCTGCCGTGAGCACCGCGTTGGTGAACACATCGCCCGTGCGGTTGTTCGTCCAGCTGACGAAGTGGTAGCCCTTTGCCACGATCACGCCGACGTTGCGCACGCCGTTACCATTGGAAAGCAGCGGTGCCTGTGAGGTCGGGTTAACGATGTTTTCCTTGGTGTTGGACTGGAACGTGAGCGGAATGTTGTCCTCTTCCCATTCAGCATAGAGATAAAGGATGTCTGCCACGTCTGCGGAAAGTGCAATATCGCGGAAGCGGATGGCAGCCTGGTTCTTGCTCGTGATGAGGGTCGAGCCATCAGGGAGCGTCATGCGGTTGCCGTCCGCATCGAGCACATACCAACCTGCCAGCTTGTAACCAGGACGCTTCACCTTGCCTGCATCGGAGGGCAGGAGGTTGATCTCTACGTAAGAGAGACCAGTGCGGTTATTGGGCTTGTAGGCAGACTCAGGAGCCATGTATTCGATGGTGTAGCCGGTCTTCGGAGCCCAAAGGGCGTAGAAGGTATCGATAGCAACCGTATCGGCTTCCGTTGCATTCGGCGGCCAGAAGAGACGAATCTCGTTGTTCTCGCGGTTGAAGTAAATCTGGTAAGCACGCGTGACCGTATCGCCACCCGAAGAGATGTGGCGCATGTAGTAGGTCCAACCGATCAGATCGTAGCCAGGACGCGAGAACTCGACGAAGCTGGTCATATCCAGGATTGCATTGGTGAGCGCATCGTAGATCGAAAGACCTGCCTGCGTGCCGTTGAAGAGCTGGATGGTATCGCCCACCTTCAGGCCCGTGATCTCAAGATAACCCTGAGCGCGGTCGGAACCGATCGTGCTTTCGGAGGTGCTTGCCGAAGTGGAGCCCGTGGTATCGACCACGAACTTGATGGTGATGTTGGCATCCTTGATCCCCTGTGCCCAGAAGGTGACCGAGACCGAGCTGGAGTCGCTCGTATTCGGTGCCGTGTAGCTGCCACCCCAATAGATCTGGGTACCACCAACAGGCTTGCCGTGCTTATCGGTGCGCAGATTCTGTTCAGTATTCCACAGGTCGAGGATGTAGCCATCGCGGACATACGCCTCGTAGATATCGCCATTCGGGAATTCGACGTAGAACTTACCATCATCACCCTTATAGAAGTTGATGGTCTCGCCACCATTCAGGAAGACATCGGGAATGTTACCCGTGGCCGAAGAATGGTTCGGGCGGAAGCTCACCAGGGTACCGAAACGCCAATCCCACGTGATGATGCCATGATCGTTACCTGCGTTGGTGTAGCCATAGAGCACCTCGAGACTACGGTCGGTAGAAGTTGAAGGCGATGTAGTGCGCGCATAGAGACCTTCGGAAACATAGTTCGCGCCCGAGTCGAGCTTGGGGTTCGCATCGTCTTCGGTAACGTTCGTGGCAACCCATACGCCGTTAACATGGCCCGGAATTTGACCGATGAGACTCGGGCTCTTGGTAAGCGAGGTGTGGTTATCCATGATCATACGCTCGAGCGCAGAGAGAGAGCTGAATGCGCCATCGATCTTAACGCTTGGCTTGATGGACCAACCGCGCAGATTCAGTTCCTTGAGCTTCGTGCGATTCTGGAAGATATAGGAAATATCCGTGGTAGAAGACACGTCGATACCCGAACCGTCGAACGATTCCAAGTTGCTGAAGCAACCAGAGTTGAACCATTTCTTGAGCGTTGGTGCCTTCCAGCGGCCGATAGTGGCAACATGATGGATCTTACCCGAAGGAACTGCCATCTCCCACGGCGGGGTGAGCACATCGCGATCGATATTGATGGTCTTGCCAGCATAGCCTGGGTCCGCACCGATAACGAGCGAGTTATCCTTCACTACATAGCCATCTTCGCGGGTATGACCGTCGGGGCGATAGTACCACCACAGATGATCGTCGCCATTGATGCGATCGCCACACCAGTTCGGATCCCAAATATAGGTGTACTTGCCCTTATTGGCTGTAACGTTATGGTGCTTCACCAGATTCGGTGAGGTGCCGAACCACGGTGCTTCTTTGCGCGTGAGCTCATCATAAGCACCATCACGGTTATGCTCGACCCAAGTGCCAGCGCCATAAATCGCATTGTTAGCAATGGGGCCGATCCAACCAATACCATAAGGATTGCTGTAGAAGTGTGCGTTCTTGCGCGCATTGAAGCTCGAATAGCTGTGAAGATCAGCGCCACCGATATCAGCCTTGAAGCCTGCATAGCTCGTAACGCTACCATCAGTGTAGAAATAAATCGTAATGAAAGGCACATCGAAATAGAAGGTCTTCCCCGCCATCTCTTTTGCCGTCAAGCGAAGCGGTTCGCGATCATAGACAGAGGTGCCGATGCCGTAGTAGATGTAAACGTAATCACAGCCATTTTCCAGCTCAGAGTTGCCATAGAAGTAAACACGAATAGAATCACTGGTCGTGCGACGGAAAACCCACTGATAACGCGTGCTGTTGGCGTAGTTTTTGTTGCTTACACCATAATTGTCGGACTGAATCTGCCAATGAGTAGAGCCATAGCCTGGAGTAGAGCCCAATGTCGTGTTCGGGCCTAAATCAAGGCGTGTAAGCGAGGTCGTACCATCGAGCATATTCTCGTAGTAGTAGCCCGAGCGCATGCTCCAGTTATGGATATCCACCGACTTGATGGTCCTGTTATTCCTGAAGGTGTTCGCATAGCTTGTCGTGTTCGCAACATTCAGGCCGGTACCATCGAAATGTTCAAGACCCGATGCTATGCCACTCTCATAGAGCGACAGATTGATAATGTTGAAGGCATACGTGTTCGAAGTATCCCACTCGTAGTAATTCAAGTAATACAGACCTGTTTCGGCAACCGTAAAGGTCAGGATCATATCGGTCCAGTTCTTGGTATCCGAATTAAGTGAGACCGCATATGCAAAGCTCGACGTATGCTGGCTTCTGCTCAAGCCGAACTGACGAGTAGTGCCATAGTGGTAAGTGCTGTAGTAGCTGAACGAGAGCGTATAGGTATAGCCTGCACGCAGCAAGATTTCGCCCGAAGAAATGTAGGCGTAATCGGTCCATCTTGAATAATAACCATCGTGCCATACGCCATTAGAGTCGCGATAGCCCGGAACCCACGTTGTACCCGTATTGGCACGAGCAGAGAACCACGTAGAGGATAGAGAAACCGAAGAACGATTCTCATACCAAGTCCAGTTATTGAAGTAGCGATAATCACTCAAGATCTCGCCATCGCCCTGAGCGAACCATGCCTTCATGTACGAAGGCGCCATGCCACCGAAGGTGCGTACATTCTTGAAAGACAGGCCATGCCAGGGCACACGATAGGTCGCATCGGTAGTCGAATAGGAACCAACGCGGCTCGTCGACTTGTTCGAAGCGGTAGGACGAGCGCCCACATAGAGCGTGCTTGCCTGGAGCGTTGTGATATCGGAAAGCTTGTAATCCTTATCGACAATGATCCAGGTAACTTCAACGTTGTCGGGGAACACACCGTAGTGCGAGCTTGGCACGAAGATGTATTCGATCTCGCCCAGTGCGCGGCCCGTTGCCTGCGTAACGCCCACGTTTGCCATGTAGCGACCACCGGAAGAAGTGAACAGGTGATCGGTGGTATCGAACCAGAGCGTGTCGACATCGGTGTATTCGTTATCGTGCGTGAATTCGCCCGCAGCCCACATGCCGCCATCGCGGACCAGACCCGAGCCAACCAGATAGATCTGATTGCCTGCAACGATGCGCGTAAGTGCCGAGCAGCCTTCCAGCATGCTGGTGACCACAGGCCACGTGCTGCGGTATCCGCTGGAGTCCTTCTGGTTGAAGCGAGTATTGTAAACCATATTCCAGGTGGAGATGTTGATCTTCTGGAGGCGCGAATCGCCCTTGAAGGCTTCGTTGAAAAAGTAGGTGTTCGACACATCCAAGCCACGGCCATCGAAATCGAGCAGGCCGGTGAAGCCAGCGAACCAGTTGCTGAAGTCGCGTACCTGAATGCCATTAGTGCCGTCGCATACGCCACCATCTTCGCCAGCTTTACCGAAGTTGGTCTCGATATGCTGTACCTCGATGATAGGTACCGAAAGTGCGCCCGTTGCCGTGAACCAGGGCAGCTTCGCACCGTATTCGGTAACCAGATGGTCTGCCGAGGCGGAATAGTCGTAGAGACCCATGGAAAGCGTGTGGTTGTTGCGATCATACTTCCACCAAGCGTTCGGGTTCTCGAATTCAGCACCGTAGTACCAGTAGTAAGTATGAACGCCCGTAGCATCGTGCGTGTTCTTGCCGAAGTGGGTATTCGCGAACGTTTGCGTGGTGCCGTAGCGGTTCTGGCGGGCGTATTCGTCGATGTACCAGAAGCCGATCTTCTCGCCATTCAGGGTGGTAACCTCGGTAAGGCCCGTACCCTCCAGGACCACGTTGGGGTTCAAGGTGAGCGTCATCAGGCTCAGGCAGCCAGCGAACATGCCGGTGAGCGTGGGGTTGCCCGTGCGCATGTTCCAAGCGGTAAGGTCGAGCTCTTCAAGAACAGAGCAGCCTTCGAACATAGACTGGAACGTGGTCACGTGCGTAACATCCCAGTTCGCAACACCCTTCACTTCTTTGAGGCCCGTTGCATTGTAGAACGTACGGTAGAAGCTTGCCACGTTGCTGGTGTTCAAGTTGGTGCCGTCGAAGCTTACGAAGTTCTTGGAGGGGCTCTGGAACCACTGTGCCATGGTGTTCGGGGCGACCGTGCCGTTGGTAGCATCGGCCTCGAAGAATTTAGCCGAGCTCCAGATGTTGTTCGGCTCGACCTTCCACGGCACGTTCGCCGTAACGTTAGTGGTGTGCGATGCTGCGTTGCTCACCAGGCCAACACGGATCATGCCCGTCTTCTCGGCGAGGTTAGGATCGGCCACCGAGGTGGTATCTTCCTTCGCATAGGTCCACCAGATGTTCGGATTATCCTCGAACGTGCCACCGCGGTGGGTCGGATCCCAGGTGTAGGTAGTAACGAGCGAAGGTGACGTGGTGGCATAGCGCTTCATCAGATCGATGGAATTACCGATGGTGGTGGAGAGACCCACCGTGTCGGTGTTCTTGATCCATACGCCATCGGAAGCGCTCATGAGCGTTGCATTGTTGATGCCTGCATTGTTGGTATCGGAGATCCACAGGCGGTTGTTGGGGCCAAAGATGTAGGAAACAAAATTGGTCTTGCCCGTGCCACCCTTGGAAATGGCCAGCATATCATTGAGCGTGATGGTGCTGAGTGCACGCATGTTCCACTGCGACAGATCGATAGTGGTGATCTTCAAGGTATTGCCTGTACCCAAGTTGTAGAACATCTTCGAGAAGTTGTTCACCTTGCGCACATCCCAGTGAGCTGCACTCGTGTTCGTGCTGGAGCCCGTGATAGGCTCGATGCTCGTGAGTGCGACACAATCGCTGAAGGCGCCTTCCATAGAAACGGCAGTGACCGAAGCGTCGCTACCAGGGTTCCAGTTGCGCAGACCTTCGATGTTGGCGAGCTTGGTCATACCCTGGAACGCATAGGCGAGGGTCTGCAGCTTAGCGGGGCGCCATGCTGCGAGATTGTCGAGCGATTCCATAGCGGTTGAGCCGGCGAAGAGATAGCTCATGTCGCGAACGTTACCCACGTTCCAAGTAGCCAGCTCTGCGAGGCTGCTGTTGGTGAGCGATGTGTTCTTGTAGAACATGTAGGACATATCCGTGAGGGAGGTGAGCTTGTTCGCCCAAGCAGCAAAGCCTTCCAGCTTGGTGAGGGCGTTAGCATTGCGGAACATGCCCTTGAGGGAGGTAACGCCTGTTACATCCCATTTATCAACACCCGAAACAGTGGTGAGCTGGGAAGCGGTGGTGTTATCGTCGCTGCGGCCGAGGAAGTTCTCGAACGAGGTAACGCTGTTGGTGATCTTCATGCCCGAGCCGTCGAAGGTGATGATGCTCGTGTAATCGTTGAACCATTCCTTCGGAGTGGTAGGCGTGATGTCGAACTTGGTCTTCACATACTTGACTTGCGTCTTGCCAACCAGTTCGTCCTTTGCGGTGGTGGAAGGATCGTCGAGCCAAGGCAGTTCATCTGCCTCTTCGGTCACGACGCGATTCGCAGCCGTTTCATCAGCACCCAGAAGCAGCGTGCCTGCCTTCATCTCTTCACCCTTATAGTTGGTGTCGACCAGGAAGTAGATCCACCATGCGTTCTCGTTGGACTCGAAACGACCCGAGATGAAGGTCGAATCCCAGAAGTAGTCGATGTAGTTAGGCGTGAGGTAGGTGTTCGCCAAGCCGGTAATGCCATCCTTGTAGAGGCGGATGAGCGAATTGCCCGTGCCGAACCATGCCACCGGAATATCGAGCGTACGCACCCAGCTACCGAGCTTCGCGGTGCGGGTGGCGATGGAGTTGATGGCCGTATCGGTGAGCTTGTTCTTCGCGCCCAAGCGGATATAGCCATTGGTGGCCTTATCGCCCAGCTTGCGGTTGTTGTAGAACATGTTGGTGACCGTTGCATCACGCATGTCCCACAGATGAATGTCAACCGTGGTGAGGGCGGTGTTGTTATAGAAGAGGTTGGTGAGGTTCGCGCCGGTCACGTTCCAGTCCTTCAACGGACTTGCGTCGACCAGTGCGGTGCAACCCGACATCATGTCGGTCATGTTGAGCGGGCTTGCTGCAGAAGAAGTGGTCTTCCAGTTTGCCAGACCCGAGATGTCGGTGAGCTTGGTCATGTTGGCGAACGCGAACGACATATCGGTCACGTGGGACACATCCCAGCCGTTTGCGCCTGCGGTCTGCAGACCGTCCAGGCTCACGATGCCCGTGCCATACATGAAGTAAGAGATATTGGTGATGTTAGAAGTGTTCCAACGATTTGCCGACGTGGTGAATGTGGTCAGCTTCGCATCGTTGCGGAAGAAGTTCTGCAGCGAGGTTGCTTGCGGAACGTCCATGCCAGAACCATCGAAGGTGGTGAGGTTCAGGTAGTTCATGAACCAGTTCTGCGGGAAGCGCAGGAGGATGCCGCCCTTGGTGGTAACGGTGAGAATAGAATCGCGTGTGGTGGGGTTGTACGTGCCCCAAGCCTCTTTAACGCTGTTGGATTCGTTGAAATGGCTGTAGAGCCACGGCAGATCATCTGCGGAAGGAGCATCGATCGAGATCGTGCCGTCGGCGTTCTTCGTGGTGGTGGTAACACGCTGTGTTTCAGTGACCGTATCGGCATACTGTGCTGCGGTCTTCGTGTCGCCCGGCTTAGGAGCATAGATGCTCGCCTCTGCGCCCTTGTCCACGCCAAGAACCAGGTTGCCGTTCTTGTCGTAGGTCCACCAAGCAAACGGGTTGGATTCGAAGCGTTCGCCGATCATGTCGCTGCGCCATACGTAGACGAGCGCTGCAGCATAAGCGGGACCGGTGCTCTTATAGCGCTCAGCCAGGCTACCCGTTGAGCCGAACCACTGAGCGGTACCGTGAGACGTACGCGGCAGATTGTCGTTGCTATCCGTTGCAGGATTGTAGATCTGCACGAGTTCCCACATACCACCGGTGTCGTTGTCTGTTGGGCCATGATTGGCCAAGCTGTTATTGAATGCCGTGCCTTGCAGGATGGATGCTTCGCCCAAGGTCATCTGACCGAGTGCTTTGCAGCCCAAGAACATGTCATCGACATTGATGTTGGCAGTATGGTGGACGAACGAACCGATGGTGCGCATCGCCCAACGAGAGAGGTTCACCGTGGTGAGCGCTACAGCATTGCGGAACATGTAACGCATGTTCTCAACACGTGAAACGTCCCAATCCTTGATGCCCTCTTGGTTAACGAGCTTGCTTGCCTGGAACATACCTTCCATGTTGGAAACGTGGCTGGTGTTCCAGTAGTTATTGGTCTTATCGTAGGCGATCGAGAGCAGATCGGTTACGCCCGTGCCTGCGAACATGTATTCCATGTTGATGCTGTTCGTGTTGCCCAGCACCCAGGTGCGCAGCGTGGAGATATCCTTGAGCGCGCTGTCGCCATTGAACATATAGGAGAAGTCGGTCACCTGATCGACGTCCCAATCGCCCATGCCACTGATGGTGGTGAGGCGCGTGTTAGAGGACAGGAAGTAGGCGAGCGAAGTAGCCAGCGTGGTGTTCAGACCACGACCGTCGAAGGAGATCAGGCTTGAGTGGTTATGGAACCAGCCTTCTGGCTTGGTGGGGGTGATCTTGCCCATCAGGCTATCGTAGGTGATGGAGCCATCTTGGTGGATGACCGCACCCGTCTTGATGTGCTGCACATTGCTTACGATGTTGGCGCCTTCGTAGTTCGCCCATGGCAGATCGTTCACGCCGCCCGTGCGGTGCGAGGTGTTCGCCTCGGTGACCACGCCGGTAGTGGTATCGTTGCCTGCGCCTGCGATGGTGCCCATGATGAGCGTACGATTCAGATCGCCTGAAGTGTAGTAGCGCCACCAAGAATAGTAATGGTAGATGTCGTTCACATTGTCATAGACGATGGAGCTGTCGAAGACACCGCCATAGAAGCTATCGCCCCAACGATAGGTGGTGATGGCTGCTGGTGCATAGTGCTTCGAGTTGCGATAGAGATCGGCAAGATTGGTGGAAGTGCCCGACCAGAGGTTCAAGCCTTCGTAATCGTTGGTGGTTGGGCGGTTCGCATCTTCAGCGACCCATGCGCCACCCCAGTAGCCGAACTGCCACGTGTTGCCACCGAAGCTGACCGACTGATTATTGTTGTGCAGACGATCGCGCCAGAACACTTCGTTGCGCTGCGAAGCAGAGCCCGTTGCGTTGGTGGGATGCGTCTCGTAGAAGTACATGTTGTTGCCAAAGCCCGTGTTCTCGAGCACCGAGAGACGACCGAGCGTGATCTCTTGCATGCTTGCGTTGTTCAGGAACATATTGGCGATGTCGAGGTCGCGCATGTTCCAGCTGGAGATGTTGATGCGCTCGAGGCGGATAGCGTTAGCGAACATGCGCGCCATCGTGGTGGCAGCGGAGATGTTCCAGTTGTTCACTGCGGTAGCGTCCGTGAGGAGCATGCCGAGCGTACCGGCGGTCTTCACGAGCTTGCCATCTTTGTATTCGAAGGTAACGCCCTTGTCGTTCTGGGTACTGGAGAACATGCCGGAGAAGTTGGAAACGCGGCTGGTATCCCAGTTGGCCAGACCATTGAGCGACGTGATACCACGGCAGTCCTTGAACATATCCTGCATGGTGATGAATTCACCCGCATTGAGGTTAGTGCCGAGCGTCCACTTGCCGATCTGGGCAAGAACGCTATCGCCGAGCACGCCTGCTGCACCATTGGCGGTGGTCATGCAGAACATCTCGGTGAAGTCCTTGACGTGGGTAACATCCCACTTGTCGATGCCCAGGATCTCGTTCAGAGCGAGGCAGCCCTTGAACATCTTCTTCATGCTGGTGCAGGCGGCCATGTTGTTCCAGCCGTTCACACCTGAAGAAACACGGGTGAGCTTCGCGGAATTCTCGAACATAGAAGCGAAGGAGACTGCGTACTGCATATCAGCGCGAGCACCGTCGAACTCGACCAGGTTGCCGTAGTTCTGGCCGCTAACGGTTGCGAACCAACCAGCGGGGTTAACGAGCGCGATGTTGTTCTGCAGGAATACCTTCTTGATGACCGAAGCATTGATGACCTTCAGCCAGGGAATATCGGGAGCATTGTAGATGCCCGTGGGAACAGGAGCGTTGCCGAGCACGACTTCGCGCCAATCGATGTAGCCAAGTGCATCGTCGTCTGCCTTCGTGTCTTCCCAGACACGCGTTTCAGTATTATTCGTTACGCCATTGGTGATATCGGTATCGACGCTGATGACCAAGTTGCCATTCTTGTCGTACTTCCACCAAGCGAATTCGTTCGATTCGAAACGGCCGCCCAGGTAGTGGGTCTTCCAGGTATAGGTAAGAACCTCTGCCACATCCCACACATTCTGGTATGCCGGCCAGAGCCATGGCTTGTTGCCATTCGGGTAGCGGCTGCAGAGCTGACCAGCGTTGCCCCACCATGCCACATAGTTGTTCTTGAAGGCTTCCTGCTCCCAGGTGCCATCGGTGCTCTTGTGGGTCTTGCAGTTGTCGAGGCCCGTACCTTCGAGCACGAAGTGCTGCTTGAGCGAGATGGTGCGCAGCGAATCGAGGTTCGCAAGCATGTTGGTAAGGTTATCGACCCCACCCGGTGCGTTCAGCGCCGCATCGAGGCGCCAGTTGTCGCTCGAGAAGTCGAGGTCGAGCACGCTGGTGCAGCCGTTGAACATATCACGGAAGTTGATGCACTGTTGGGTATCCCAGGTCATAACGCCGTCAACGCGCTTCAAGCTGGAGACGTTGCGGAACATGGCCTCCATGGTCTTGACTGCGGAGGTATTCCAACCTGCCAGCTGCGAAACGTCGTTCAGCGTGGAGCAGCCGTCGAACATGAAGGAGAGGTCGAGGATGGTGGAGAGGTCCCAACCGACCACGTACTCCAGATCCTTCAGGCTCGAAGCGCCCTGGAACATACCCTTCAGCGAGGTGGTGTTGACCATAGGAAGATCGTAGACGAGCGTACCTGCGTTAGCGCCCACGTTGAAGGAGCTGTTCCATGCCTGCAGACCCGTAACGAAGTTCAGGCTCGTGCAAGCCTTGCCCTTGTCGGCATCGTTCTTGCCGAAGATGCCCGGCCACTCGGTAGCGCCATCAGGCAATTCGGTAGGCAGCGTGCCGAAGAGACCTTCAAGGCTTCCTGCCAGTTCGATCTTCATGTGGGTAAGATCTGCGCTGATCAAGTTCTCGAGACCAGCGAACCAGTATTCAGGATTCACGATGTAGAGATCGCCCACGAATTCGATGTACTTGATCTGATCGCGGGTGTAGGTTGCCTCGTTGTCGCCCGTGATGTTAACGAGCCACGGCAGTTCGTACCATTTCTCGGTGACCCACGTCTTGTAGTCGGGGTCGTTATTGGTGTTGTCGTTCAGGCCGATGATGAGCGTGCCCGAGTCGGTCATGAACTTCCACCATGCGAAACGGTTGGACGGGAAGATATGACCACCGGTCTGCTCAACGCGCCAGACATAGGTGAAGATCAGGTTCTCCGGCGCTTCGAAGACCGAACCGGGGGTGTAGACCGAAACAAGCGAGTCGGTAGGACCAAACCAAGCAACGTTGCTGCCATGGCGGGTCCAACCACCGTTGATCGCGCGCAGGGAAGGAAGCGCGGTGCCGCCTACTTCGGTGTAGCCGAGTGCCGTGCCTTCGAGCAAGCCGTGCAAGCCCATGACGATCTGGTTGAGTGCGCCATCGTTTGCGAGCATGTTGGTGGTGATGACATAGACCTCGCCGCTTGCGCGATCGTACATCTTCCAATTGGTGAAGTCGACGAAGTTCAAGCGCGTTGCGTTGCGGAACATGCCCGTAAGATCCACCTTAGCATCGGGCGTAGCGTTCTGTGCCACCATCCAGAGTCCCAATGCATCAGCCGTAGTAAGGCCGGTGCAGTTGTAGAACATATAGGAGAAGTTGGTGACCTTAGCCACATCCCAGCGTGCCAGGTAGTTAGTATTCACGATGCGCGTGCAGCCTGCGAACATGTAGGAAAGGTTCTCTGCGCTGGAGATCTTCCAAGCGAGACCGTTGGTCATGTCGAGGCCGCGCACGTTGTAGAACATGTAGGAGAAGTCGACGACCTTTTCCACGTTCCAGTTGGAGAGCGAGGTGAGCGTGGTAAGAGCCGAGCAGTTCTCGAATGCATGCGACATATCGGTAACGTTCGTGGTGATCCAGGAGTTGATACCCGAAACGTTGGTGAGCTTGTTCTCGCCCTTGAAGAGATTCTTCATGCTGGTGACGTGCGTAGTATCGATGTTGCCACCTTCGAAGGTGAGGAGCTCGACCGTTGTAGGCGCGAGGAACCAGCCTTCCAAGGATTCCGGTGCGACCTTGCCCTGCGTGCCATCGGTGCGGAACGCCGTGAAGGAAAGGTCGAGCTGGTGCCACGGTACGAATTCGTTCTTTTCAGTAACACGATGTGCCCAACCAGTAACGTCCTTGCGATAGACTTCTGTGGTCCAGTTGTCCATGTATTCAACCGTTGCGTTCTTGTCGAACACGCCGATGGTGAGTACCTTGGAATCCTTGTTCAAGAGCCACCAAACATTACGGTTGGAATCGAAGTGACCGCCGCGATTAGCCGTGTCCCACGTGTAGGTGTGGATGTAGCGCAGCTGCGTCTTGTCCTGCTGACGAGAGCCTTCGCCAACGCGATAGCGCTCGACGAGGCCGTCGGTGTTGTCGAACCAAGCAACGTCGGTGTTAGCGACGGTAGGATCGAGGTTCAGCGGATCGCCCATAACCCAGCGACCATCGGTCTCTGGCAGGAAGGGGACGTTCTGCTCGGTATCGGTGTCACGGAAGCCGAAGCCTGTATTCTCGAGGACCGCGTAGGGGCCAAGCGTAATGGACTGCATGCCCGAGGTGCCCATGCCCTTGAACATATTCTCGAACTTGGAGCTGTCGGCGACGTGATGCATCATCCAGCTACGAATGTCGAGGTTCACCAAACGCGGGGTGTTGTAGAACGCATAGGAGAAGTCCTGGACGCCGCGCGTATCCCAAGCATTGACGCCCTTCAGCGAACGAAGCGCCGTAGCGTTCTCGAAGAGACCCTTCACCGACTGGCAGTTCATGCCCAGCGGGGTGAGCGCATCGTCATAGAGTACGAGGCCCGAACCATCGAAGGTGGTGAGGCCCGTGTGGTATTCAAAGGTGCCAGCATCGGCATCGAGCGTGTTGCGACCGAACCAGCCTTCGAGCGACGTTACGGCAACCTTGCCGCTGTAGTCTGCGCCCGTGATGACCTCAGTGATGACCTTGATGCTGTCGAGCAGCTTGCGCCACGGCAGATCGTCGCCGAATTCGGTGACGATAGATTGCGCGATGTCGTCGGAGTCGGAACCGATGCGCAACAGGCCAACGTGCAGATACGGATCGCCTGCTTGAGCAACACCGGTGTAGCGCCACCAGACGTTGTTGTTGGATTCGAAACGACCGCAGAGGTTGCCTTCGTCCCAAATGAAGGTGATGTAGTCAACACCGGTCGGGAATTCCTTGAGACCCTCAGCGGTTGCGCCACCCGGGGTACCCGGCAGGAAGAGGCCTGCGAATTCGTCGCCTGAACCGAACCATGATTCATGGATCCAAGAGCCGAGCTTCTGGGTGTGGTTGAGCATGTTGGAGTTGATTCCCGATCCGTAGAGGACCGCAGCCTTATTGACGATCAGGTACTTCAGCGCCGCGTTGTTCAGGAACATGTTGGCCACTGCGTTAGTGGTATGAGCGTGTGAGCCCATATCCCAGTTACGGATGTCAACCGTGTGAAGCTTGCGGTCTTCAGCGAAGATGCCCTGGAACACGTCGTCGGCGTTCTCGATGCGCGACATATCGATGCCGCGACCATCGAAGGTGAGCAGCTCGCCCATACCGGCGAACCAGCCGAGCATGCTGTTAGGACGGATGGTGTTCTCCTGCTTGGTGAGCACATAGAGAACACGGTTGAGGCCAGCAGCATTGCCACCCAGTGCGCTGTACCACGGCATGTTCGAAGAATCGTAAACATTGCCCGTAGCGGTGCCACGAACCGACACTTCGATGCCGTAGGTGCTGTTGGGGTCTTTATCGTCGGTACCGATGACCAGCGTGCCCGCAACGATATCGTTCACGGTTTCCTTGTAGAACATCCACCAGGCGTTCGGATTGTCTTCGAAACGACCGCCCAGAATCGGGGTGTTCCAGGTGTAGGTGTGCGTGCCAGCGAGCAGGTTGAGCACGGTCCAGACGCCGTTCACTTTGGCGACGACTGCACCGGCCGAGTAGCCCGGATAACGATAGACGAGCTTCTGGGAAGAATCGAACCACGGAATGTCTGCGGCACCCGCGCCCGTGAGCTCGGTCTCCATGACCCAGCGGCCTTGCGTGTTCTGACGTGTGCTAATGGTATCGAAACCGGTGCCATCAAGCGCAGCGCCCGTTTCGAGGGTGATCTTGGTGATGGAGTTCAGATCCTTGAACATGTCGACGTGGCTCACGCCCGTTGCCTGCCAGTTCCAGTTGGTCAGGTTCAGGGTGCGCAGCGCCGTGCAACCGTTGAAGAGGTTGTCGAGCGAAGCGGTGTTGCTGGTGAGCAGCGACGTATCGAAGTTAGTACCATCGAATGACGTGAGTGCCGTGTAGCCCTGGAACCAGCCTTCCATGCTGGTGGGGCAGATCTTGAGCGTGCCATTCAGGACTGCATAGATCTCGAGCGCCGCCTTCTTGATGGTGGGGATCGCGCGCTCCCATGGCAGTGCGCCCGCAGTTGCGGTCACACGATAGCCCGTAGCGGGGTCGATGGTTTCGTTGAGTTCTGCTGCATCGACACCCATGGTGAGGATCTTGCGGTTAGCATCCCATGACCACCAGGTGTTGTCATTGTCATCGAAACGACCACGGAGCTGATCGGTCCAGGTGTAGATGGCACCTTCGCCGTCGCCGCTGCCATGGATATTGGTATTCTCGTAGTAACGACCGATCAGGCTTGCGGAAGAACCGAACCAGGGGTCGGTGTTATAGGGGGAAGCCGTGCCGTCTTTGATACGCAGCCAGCTGCCCTGAGTTTCTGCGTGGGTCGGATCGCTCGTTGCGTCGTCCAAGCCGCTGTCCTTCAAGGAGATGTTGCCATTCAGAATGAGCGTGCGCAGCGAGGTGAGACCCTTGAGCATATTCACGTGAGACGTGGTTGCGTTGGGGCCCATGATCCACTTATGGATATCGATCGTGTAGAGGGATGAGCAGTTCTCGAACAGCGAGTCGAAGTTCGTGACCTGATCGACATCCCAGTCGTAGATGTTACCCACGATGGAGAGCTTGCGATCGTTCTGGAAGAGACCTTCGAGGCTCGTGGTTTGCGAGACGTCGAGGCCGAGTTCGTCGTTGTCGGCGCGACCATTGAAGTCGGTGAGGTTCGCGTAGTTAGCGAACCAGAACGCGAAGTTGGTCGGCGTGATACCGCGCTCCATGGTGATGAAGGTGATCAGGTTGTTGCCATCGCGTGTGCCTTCAGTGGAGAGCGCTTCAGTCCAAGGAGTCTGTTCCCAGGTTTCGGTAACCACACGGTTGCCAGCTGGGTTGTCGATGCCGATGGTCAGGATGCCCGTTGCGGTCCAAGGGGTGCCGTTCCAGGTAACCGACCAGTAAGCATTGTCGTTAGATTCGAAGCGGCCGCGCAGGATGCCTTCGGCCCAAGTGTAGTAGATCTTGTCGCCGAGCGCGTTGCCCAGACCAGAAACGTTGGCCGGGTAGAGCAGAACGATGTTCTGCGTGTTGCCAAACCAGGTGCTGCCCTGACGATCCCACGAGCCATTCTTCTTCTGACGAGTAGCGATGTCTTCGAAAGCTGCGCCTGTGAGCGCGGTCTTGGAGCCAACGCCCAGGGTGGTGATGGACTCAAGGTCGACCAGCATGTGGTCGAGCGAGGTTGCGTTCGACATATCCCACGCCCAGATGTCGAGCGTAGTGAGGTTGGTGCAGCCACTGAACATGTAGGCGAAGTTGCTGCCTGCGCTTACCGCCCAGTTATTGAATGCGGTGAGCTCGGTGAGAGCAGAGCAGCCTTCGAACATGTGGCTGAAGTTACGCACGTTGTGCACATCCCACGTTCCCTTGGTGCCATCGGGAGCAAGGGAGGTGATGGTGGTGAGCTTGCTGTTGCCCGCGAACATGTAGGACAGGTCGGTGACGTTGCCCGTCTTCCAGCCATCGATGCCGAGCACCTGGACGAGAGTCGAGGTGCCATCGAAGAGATGCGCAAGGCTGGTGACGTTAGAAACATCGAAGCCCGTACCCGTGAAGCGAGTGAGTCCGGTGTAACCCAGGTTCGCTGCGAAAAGACCCACGAGGCTATCTGCGGAGAGGAGCAGGTTAGCTGTAAGGGCTTTGCCTGCCTGTGCTACAAAGTGTGTTACATGCGAAAGGCCTGCTTTCGCGTCCGCATCGCCGAAGATCTTCCAGATCAGATCGACCCACGGAGCGGTATCGGGCGTAAGGGTGAGGTTCGTGCCACCTGCAGCATCGGTGCCGATGGTGAGCGTACCCGTGTTGCGGCCCGTTGCATCGTCGGTGCCCTTGACGAACTTCCACCAGAGATCCTCATAGGGGTTGCCCGGCTCTGCATCCGGCATGCGACCGCCGTAGACACCTGGCTTCCAGGTGTAGGTGATGTCGTCGCCCAGGTTGAAGCCCATGGGATAACGGGTGGGATCGTAGCGACGCATGAGGTCTTCGGAGGTGCCGAACCATGCGTTCTCTGCGGTGCCGACCAACGTGTTGGTAACGCGGTTAGCTTCCCAAGTGCCGTTCGTATCACCGCGTGTTACGGTGCTATCGGTAAGGCCGAGGCCTGTGTTGTTGAGATTCGAGGTGTTAGAGAGAACCAGCGTGTTCAAGCGGTCGAGACCATAGAGCATGTTCTCGCGGCTTGCCGCAGTGGTTGCTTTGCCCATGTCCCAGCCCGAAATGTCGAGCGAAACCAGGCGAGAGCAGTTCGCAAATGCATAGGCAAAGTTCGTAGCGCTCGAGAGGATCCAGTCTTTGATGCACTCGAGCGTGGTGACGTTGCCATTGTTCGCGAAGATATAGGAGAGGTCGGTAACTTTGCCAACCTTATTGTTCCAGTTTTCGAGCGCGCCCGGATCGGTGAAGTTCGCACCGTCGAACGCGTGCGACATGTTGGTCACGTTGCTGGGATCCCAGCTACCGAGACCGTTCAGGATCTTGAGCTTGCCGCAGCCTTGGAAGATCGAGGCAATGGAGGTTGCCTGCGAGATGCCCAGGTTCGCAACATATGCGTCTGCGAGGTTGACATAATCCTTGAACCACATCGCAGGATTCAGAACCTGAACGAGCTGCTTGAAGTCGATGTGCTCGATCATCGCACGTGCGGTTGCGGCGGGGTCGGCCGTGCCTTTACCTAGAACCGCGAGCCAAGGCACGAGGTCGTACGTTTCATCGACGGCGATGTTGCCGCCTGCCATGTTGACACCAATGGTGAGCGTCTTCTCGTCCTTATCGAACTGCCACCATACGTTGGCGTTGCTCTGGAAGACGTTACGCAGAATGCTGTCGTCGAAGTAGTAGATGGCAGGTTCATCGGGAAGACCGGCACCTTCAGAGGTGGGGCCGTTGTAACGATTCACGAGGTTTTCGCTCGAACCCATCCAGGAGTCGGTGGTGCTGTCCTGGCGGACCCAAGTACCATCGTCGGTGGTGTGGTTGGCGAGCGCTTCAAGACCCGTACCCGTGAGTTCGACCTTCGGGCCAACCGTGAGCGTGAGCAGCGCATCGCAGCCATCGAACATTCCAGCGCGGGTAGCGATCGAGCTTGCGCTCGTGTCCCAACCAGCAAGGTTGATGGAGATGAGCTTCGTGTCGCCCTTGAACAGGTCGGTGAAATCGGTGCAGTACTGGGTGTTGAGATTCGAGCCGTTGAAGTTGATCAGCGACGTGAAACCTTCGAACCAGTGTGCCATGAATTCAGGCGCTGCCTGGCCGACCATGTTGCCAACCGTAGAACCAACCGTGGTGATATAAGTGATCTGAGTAACATCGACGATCGGCTGACCGTTCACCAGCTTGAGCCAGGGCAGGTCGGCGCGCTCGATGCGTGCGATGCGATAGTCGCCCGTTTCACCGGGCTCGAGGAGGTCAGCACCGATGGTGAGCGTCTTCTGGTTAGCGCCCACGGTGTACTTCCACCAGGTGTTATCGTTTTCGAAGCGACCACCACGATAAGCAGTGGTGAAGGTGTAGACCGCATCGCCGCGATCAACGTAGGGTGTACCGGAGCTGTAGCGCTTCTCAAGGTTGGCAGAGGTGCCGAACCATGGGTCGTTCGTTTTCGAGTCGGTGCGCTCCCACACGCCATCGTTGTCGCCACGGCCATAGAGACCATCGACGCCTGCATGGTTGGTGGCGCTCACAAAGAGAACGACATCTTTTCCAAGGGTAAGCGTGCTCAGAGCGTTGCAGCCTTCGAACATGCCACTGATCTGCAGATTGCCAGCATCACGCTGATCGCGCATTGACCAGCCACTCAGGCTGATGGTGGTAAGAGCGGTGTCTCCCTTGAAGAGATTCGAGAAATCGTTGACGCGTGTGGTGTTCAGACCAGAACCATCGAACGTGATCAGGTTCACATAGCCTTCGAATACGCCCGCGAGCGTCGAGAAGAGCACCTTGCTCAGATTCTGACCGCCCGTGTTCTGCGTCAGGAAGCTCACATATTTGACGGAGTTCTTGTCGATGGCATCGAGCCATGGCATGACCGCTTCAGTGACGAGCGTTTCGTTAGGAAGCGCGCTGTCGCTGGCGAAGATGGTCAGCGTAGAAGTGGTGGTGTTGAAGTCCCAATTGACTTTGTTGTTGCTGTCGAAGGTTCCCTTGGGATGGAAGATGTAATCGATGATGTCGGTGATGAGCGCGTTGTTGATCGAGACGCCACCCGTGACAGGATAGCGCGCGATAAGCTGACTGCTAGTACCCGACCATCTAGCGTCCTCATCAGCCACTTTGTCTTCTGCATCCCAAACACCAAGCTTGTCGGTACGGCTGCTGATAGCATCCAATCCGGTGTCGACCAGAGAGGTCATGGTGCCCAAACGGATCTGCTTCAGAGAGGTCATTCCGGCGAGCATGTTAGTGCGATTACGGGTTACCGTGCCTGAGCCTGAAGCAGGCTTGTCAGCGGTAACGAAGACCGACAGGTCAATCGACCCGAGAGAAGAGCAGCCAGCGAACATTTCTGAATAGTCAGTAGCTTGTTCAGCATGCCAACCGCTGATTCCCGTAATGGAAGTAAGGCTTACGCAGCCTTTGAACATGCGTGCGAAGGAGGTGGAGTTCGTAACCACGAGACCCATACCATTAAAAGAGATGAGCGCGGTGTAATTTTCGAACCAGCTTTCGAAGGAATCGCAGGTGATTCCGCCGCCATAAGCGTTCTGTTTCGTAACAATATGCTTGATGGCCTGGGGTGCTGCGCCATCTGCGGCGGTAAGCCAGGGCAGCGTTGATGCGGTGAATGCGCCAATATTAATTGTGGCGGTGTTCGTACCTATATTACCGATGGTTAAGGTACCTGAGACGGGATCCCATGACCAAAAGACATTTTTCAGGGTCGCAGAGAAGGGATTCTCCGTTGGAGTTGCCTGAGCGGCAAGGTTTGCCTTGTTTGACTCCGAGGCAGCGGAGATTGAGGAATTCTTTGGGGCGTTGACTGGAGGAGCGTTGGGGCTTGCAGTCAAATCTTTAGCGCTTGAAGAATTCGAATTATTGGAAGAAGACACACTGCTACCCGAGGAATTGGGCAGAGTTGTCCCTGAATTACCAGGTGAAGTGGCAGTTCCACCCTGATTTTGGGGTGGAGTCGTATTGGTGACCTGGCTATTCGAGGAAGAATTGCCATCGTTGACCTGGCTGTTCGATTCTCCTTCATTCGGCAAGACAACATAATCAGGAGCATCGGGGCCCTTGTTGCCATTATCCGTTTCAGGAAGATCTCCCTGACCAGGATTTTCACCATTTATTGCACTATTGGAAGAATCTTGATCGGTTATTGTATCGATCGAGGTGGAGCCATTTGCAGACTCAACCTTCCATTCAGCCGTGAGCGTTACGTCTTTCGTCATTTCAAAATCGGTACCGCCCTTGAGCAAAGTGCCATCTTCAAGTTTCCAACCCAAGAAGGTGTAGGAAACACCATTAACTGTCTTAGATTCAAGCGTTGCGAGCTTAATGGTTCCAGCAACGCCATCAGTAGTAGCTGATTTGCCATCAACTATATACGTAATAGAAAAGGTCTTTGGATTTGCTTGTGAATTGCTGTTATTTGCCGCTTCCTGGCCAGCGTTTGCCGCACCATTGTTTGCCGCATTTTGCGCCGTGCTCGATGCGCCAGAAGCTGCCGCGCTTCCCGCATTTTTCGAGGTAGAAGCAGAATTCGTAGCAAGCGCGGCATTTGCCTTTTCGGAAGTATTTCCAGCATTTGCCGTTGCAGCTGAATCGCTTTGACCTGCGGTTTTATTTGAAGCATTTTGAGTAGTTGCGGCTGTTTGAGCGGATGCCGCGCTTCCTGAATTTTCTGCATTGACCTGGGCAAACGCGGTTGAGGTGAACAGTACTGAAGAGAGGATCAAAGTAGAAGCAAAAGTGAGTGCCAGGGTGAGGAAACCTGCAAAAAGGGCAAAAACAGATTTAGCCGCTACGCAGAGTGCGCAGTGGCCACAACCAAACGTGTGTTGGCGTAGTTGTTGCATTTAAATTTCGTTCCTCATCACTAACCGGCATCGCCGATTTTAGCACCCTGGCCGCGGTCGCGCACGTGTATAGGGATTTCAAAAATGCGTCTGAACTGGCGCTTTAGTGAAGTGGAGAACGCCGATAGCACTCGGCTAGATTCTGGATCGCGTTTCGATTTTTACGCGATAAAAATATCTGGTCAAACCGTATAGCGTTTGTAAGATGCCCATGAGAAACAGACTGCTACCTGCCACGTTGCCAAAATGACATCGAAATGTGATTTTTAGGCCGTTTTGACACATTTTCGTCATGCAAATCTTCACATTTCCTACACAATTTGAGAGCCATCACAGTCCATTTCTGCCTGGATTTTGAGCGTTTTTCGCGACAGTTAAGCTCCTTGTGATTCTGCCGTGTTTTCCACATGATCGATTCTGATTTGTAATCTGCAGTTTTACTGGGGTTTTAGTCTAATCTGCGGCCTTTTTAACGCTGCGATCAGTGTTAATTAAGGGAATGTTTTCCACATACGTTTTCCCAGGTCACGTTTTCTCGATTTTTACCCGAGTTTGGGCCCGATCTGAAAAGTGAACGAAATGTGAATGCGGATTGAACGCACGAAGAAGGCATTTTCTTTGTGGAAAACCTTTTTTACCAAACCTTTTGAGATATACATTCAGCTATACGATTCAGTGCGCACACGATTCGCTCTCATTTTTGCAGCATTTTTATCGTCTTGCATGTGCTATTTTTCTTGTTTCAACTGGACGTAATTCTATTGCTGAATTTGAGCAGACTTCCCCGTTTTTAACTGACTTTCAAGCCCATTTCTAGCAGTTTTCTAGCAGATAGCTATACAGATGATATACAGCATGCTATCAGGCGTTTTCTGTGTGGAAAACCCCATTTTTTGCCTTTTTTTGATTAAAAATTGCACCTCGCCTTAGAAAGCATCTGGTGGCTTCTGGTGCGAGTCTCTGTGCGCAAACCCGCAAAAATGAAGCTTCGCAATAAGCTCGGTGAGCTCCAAATGGACTCTGATCTTGAAACCTCAAATCAATCTGAAGCAAAAAACAAACTCAGCTCAAACGCTCAGATGATCTCTGTAAACAAAGCAGCCGAACTTTGAAAAATCAAAGGGACTTTGTTTGCGCCTCTTATTTCGTCTCTCTACAGCGACGAACGAACGGGCAGTTCATCACCTTCGGAATCTTCGAGATTCGTCGAACCATCTGACTTCAGGCTCCCCTGGCAGCAAATCAATCAATTTTTGAAAATCGCCTCAAAAAACGAGGCTCTGAGAGCCGTTCTAAGGCCCGCAAAAATTTTTTATGACTAGTAACTCAGGGAAAACCTTCGTAGGTTGAAACCTATGCGATTCGGATGTTGCGGAATGTGCTGGCTTCGTTGATCTCGTCGAGAACGTTGATGATGGCGTCCGACTGATAAAAGTCGCCGCGTTGGCGCTTACCCATATGTCGGAGCATTCCGTATTCACAAGCGCGAAGGATGAGCGTGGTTGCTGTGCGCTGGGTTACCCCCAAACTGTCTGCAAGATAGGCGGAATTCACCACTGGCTGTTTCACCAACGTTTTGGGAAGCTGTCGAATCTTCGATCCCTTGCGATGGCCAACAAGGCTATCCCAATCTTCCAAAAGCGATTCGATCGAAGTCTCAGTAACGCGGCTTACGAACAATGCAAGCTCGAGTGCCGAGACGAGCTCTTCGATAATGACGAGCGGATCGCCTTCGCGATAAGACTGCAACGCATTGATAAGTGAATCGATGTTGTGAAGGAAACCGACAGAGACTGGAATCAGAGTTGAAGAAAGAACTCCTTCTGCTCTGAAGATGTGATGAATCAGAGCTCTGCCGGTTTGGCCATTCGCGGTGAGGAACGGATGCACGGTTTGAAACTGTGCGTAAAGAATGGCTGCCTTCACTACTGGGTTCAGATCAGATCGAGTGCCGAATTCGATCAGATCCGCCATGTATTCAGGTACATGTTGAAAAGCAGGAGGCACAAATAGTGCGGTATGAGGAGTGAATGAAGTGCCCCCCAGCCAGACCGGTTTCTGGCGTAGCTTTTCAAATGCCGAATTGGTTTGGTTTTCAAGATGCGAGTTGTCGAGCAGCAGATCGTGGATTTCCACGATTCCCTCGAGCGATAACCCGGCTGGCAATTCGAGCGCTCTTTGAGTAGCGATCATGTTTGCCACAACCAGGCGCGCATCGCTGGGTGCCTTGGGATAAAGCTCTGCAAGCGCAACGCTCTGAGCGGTCGAAGTGAGTCGATCAATCTGAGAGCTTGCTGAGCTTTCACTCCGCAAGAGCATGGTCGGTACGTTATCCGCACGCTGCCCCAACTCCACATCGAAGCGCGCCATCTCTACGAGCAGTGCGCTGATGCGAGCTGACAGATCGTCCGGAACCGCCACGCTTCGCTCGGCGATCAACAGCGGAAGTGCAGCCTGGTATTCCATTTCAGTGCTGCGATTCAAGCCGAGTGAACTTGATCCACTATCTCCAGAACCTTCAACAGCCTTAGCGAAGGGGCCTTTGCTCTCACCCTTCACAACGTCTTCCTCGATACGCTCGGTCGCATCTTGGTTGCCGTCTTGCTGCCACACGTGTTTCTCGAAAGAAATCGGTGGCCACTGCTGAGCCTCAGTCGATTTATGTTGCGAATCTTTGTTCATGCACTAACCGCTGTTTTCTCTTCCGTTATTATAGCATATTCAGAAATTATACAAGCTTTATTTCTGAACTTTTTTTATTATAGAGAAATTTTTTATTTTGCAACCGTTTAATTACAATTTTTCGATTGTTTACATAAATTACTTCCGATTATTTAAGAAAAAGAGAAGTTTTGACCAAAGCGTAGAAATCTAGCTGAGATCAAAATCAGAAAATTTGAATTTGCTTGAGTCTTGAGAATCGAGTGTTTAAAACTAGATCGCATCCAGTTTTAAAGAGACAACACGTCTCAAGTGCGATTGCCGGATCGAGTAACGATCGCATCAAGCGTCATAATGAGCGCTCGGAGAGGACAAAAACCACCAGCAGAAGACAACGATGTGCTTAGTAGTTTTTCATCTAATCCCGGAAAATATAAAAATGGTGTTCTGTTCACATTCATGTGACGTTCTTGTAACGTGTCACGCTACATATTACAATTCATAGGTCGAAAGGTTCTTATGATCAAAACGTTTGCAGATAGCGACACTCGCCTCTTATTTGAAGATGGGGAAAGCAAAAAGCTGCCTGCAAATCTGATCAGAAGGGCTCTTCGAAAACTTGAATATATTGATAACGCTGAAGACATACTTGATTTAAGGCTGCCTCCTGGAAATAGACTGCATGCCTTAAAGGGCGACAGGAAAGGGCAGTTCGCCATATCTATTAATGACCAATGGTGCATCTGTTTTCGCTTTGAGACAGAAGGTGTCTACGATGTCGAAATTTGCGACTACCATTAAATGACGGCCTACCGGGTAGTTTGTCATTGGAGGTTCATCATGAAAGCTGAATATGATTTCACGGATGCCAAATCCAATCCTTATATCGAAAAGCTACTGCACCCCAATCTAGACACTTGCGCAATCGATTATTTCAAGCGAAAGCCAGATCGAACTAAAGACGACAATCTACCTGATAATTCGTCGTCTTAGCTAAAGGAGCCTTTTATGAGCAAAGATATGATCGTTGTTTCCCGGAAGCCTATTCATCCTGGGGAATTTTTGCGCGAAGACTATATGCCTGAGCTCGATCTGAGCGTGGCAAAACTTGCCGAAAAGCTTGGCGTTACTCGACAGACCGTGAACGATATCGTGCGCGAGCGCAGAAACCTTAGCCCAGAAATGTGTCTGAAGCTTGGTCGCTTGTTTGGCACTACCCCACAATTCTGGATGAATATGCAGGCTAAAGTAGATATTTGGAATTCTTTAGAACTTCATCGTGCCGAGATCGAGGCTGTCCAGCCCCTCGAAGCGCTCACCACACTTTAATAGGGGTTGAATTCTGTTTTAGCTTAATTTAGAAACAACCTACCAGCTCAAAATCTTTGACACCACTGCCATGCCGCACGTAGTTGCGCTCTCATTAGCAACAAAGCTATAAATCTGAAATGATTGAGTCTTGACATAAGAAAACGCACGTCAGACGTGCGTTTTAGTTCTCAAAAGTGACGGACGACCGAGTGGTTCGTCTTCTATTTTGGGAGTTCAGTCTCTTCGATGTCGCAAAAGAAATCGAGATATTCTTGAGCTGTAAGGCTTTTGATATACGAGCGTCCAAAAGCATTTTTATCTCGAGAAATGATAAAGTCTACCGGAATGCTCTCCGCGCATTCACGCACGATACCGTCTTCAAAATCTGGCTCGTTGGATCTGATCGCAGTATTGCAAATAAGAGCATCAACAGGTACCACCTGAAAGATTTTTAGTATAGCCTCGATAAAACCACGCGAACGAGACTCGCCTTCATATTTGCTGAGAATGTAATAAACATCTTTGAGCGATGTTGCTGCTACATATCCCTCTATTTCACCATAGAGAAATTCGTCCCAAAGAAGGACTCCTGGAACATGCTCTTCGCGCGCATCGATCGCAACATCCAAAAAGATATTAGTATCTACCAGTAGTTTTCTATTCATATCGACTCGCTATAAGATCTTTAAGCTCTTCGTCTGTCATTCTGCCGATACGTTCATCGTGCGGATAGGAAGAAAAATTCTTCATGAATTCTATTGCTCGTTTTTTCCGTTCGAACTCGTCTTCATTTTTATAACGAGGCAATTCGCCGGTTTGCTCGATACCATTGAGCAACACCGTGCCGCAATACTGGCCGAACGACATGCCATATTCCTTTTTTGCAAGCGCATCCGCATACGCAAGTTTCTCTGCGTCTGCCCTGCTTGAGAATGTTTTCGTTGCCATTTGGATCACACTCCTAAACGCATTTATAGTATAGCTGTTTATGCGTTTACAAACAAGTCTTGACTTAAGAAACCGCACGTCAGGCGTGCGTTTTCAAGAGCGCTAGGGGTTGTATGCTAGGGGGTCGTTGCCGTGATAGAGGTGATAGGGGTCGGGTAATTCGACACATCTGCGATGTGTCGAATTACCCGACCCCCAACATATCCTAGTGTCTAAAGAAGCATGGTGAGGGCATCGATCTCCTCTTCGATGGCAGATCCCAGATCGGTTTGCGCGACCAAGATGGGCTCAGACGCAAGCTGGACATCGCGACGCTCCGAGAAGATATCAAGGCGCTCATCGATCGCTTCCTGCGTGGAAGGCAGAGGCTTATGCGCATCGAGGAAATACCCCTGCGAGCTATAAATAAGTGTGAAGCCCGCAATACCCGTTGTTCCCTGATAGGCGCTTGAAAAGCCACCGTCAATCGTAAACACCTTGCCGTTACACTTCACGGGGTCTTCCCCATCCTTCACCTTCACGGGCACGTGACCGCATACAATGTGCGCCGTTTTTGGATCGAGCCCGAAGTCTTCGAAGATGCCATCGAAGACTGCCTCTTCGTCAAAAAGCGTATAGAAGGGGTTCTTCACCTCTTTGCGCGCAGCTTTATCGGCAACCAGATAGATCTCGAACGTGGCCATCTTGCTCTTTGCGAAGAGCGGCGAACCTGCGCCGAGCCACATGTACCAGATAAGATCTTTGCCGCGTTTGCGCAGTTCAGGGTCGGGGCTGTAGAACGCATCGCGCACGTACTGGTCGAATATGTCGAAAAGCGCGCGACCCTTGTAGATAGTGCCGAACACGTCTACCTCTTTGAGCGAACCATCTGGGTTCAGCGGCACACAGGCATGGAAGAGCAAGTTGCCATTGTAAATAGTGTAAAGGCTGCCCACATCAAGCATGAACTGCATGTGGCGCTGGAGCTTCTCGCAACCAATAAAGGCTTGCGCAAGCGAGGTCATGACCGCCTCTTCTTCGGATGTAAGCTTGTAGGGGTCGGACCAATCCACCGTAGGGAACACGGGGTCGGTGATCTCATATTCAACGCCGCTCACTTCGACGGTGCCTCCAGTGGGATTGCCGAACGAATCGGTTTCGGAGCTGAACTTGATGGTGTGAAGCTGCTTACGATCCTCGAGGTCGAACGAAGGATACTCATCGATGAGCTGGGCTTCCACCTTGAACTGCAAAATGGCCATGGCCTTCTGAATCTGCACGTTCAGGCGATGCTCTTCAGGCGTAAGGCCCGGATCGCCCTTCAGGGCGTAACCCACGCAGGGGTCTTCGGCGTAGGCAGTTTGCGCGAAAGTTGCGAGCGGACGCAGGTTGATGCCGTAGGAATCTTCCAGAATGGAGAGGTTGCCATAGCGCGCGCAGTTGCGCACCACGTGTGCGATGCAGCCCCACTGGCCCAGCGCCGCGCCCATCCACACCGCATCGTGGTTGCCCCACTGAATATCGATGGACGGAAAGCGCATGAGCTCTTCCATGATGAGATCGGGGTACGGGCCGCGGTCATAGACATCGCCCACCATGTGCAGGTGGTCAACCGCCAGGTGCTGAATGAGCTCTGCCAATGCCACGATGATGTCGGGTGCGATGCCGGTCTCAATAGCACTGTTAATCAGGGAATTCGCATAGAGATCGGGCTCGTAGGACTTTGCGATCTCGGGCGTGCCTTCGGGCTTGTGCGCGTAATGGCAATGCGCGAGCAACGCGCGGATGAGCGCAGCGTATTCCTGCGGGAGCAGATCGTTCACGCGCTCGGCCGTATGACGCAGCACGAGCGGGTGCGTGAGCGCGACCAATTCAACGATGGCACCGAAATAATAGGCTGATTCGTCGATCGCGGCTTCGGCATCAATGGCCACGCGCTCTTCGGGATAATAGACGAGCGAAGCGAGCGTGCGCTTCTTGTCTTCAGAAAGACCGTCCTCGAACACAAAATCGATGAGCTCGCGAATGCCGCCGGAAGCGTTGCGCAAGATGTGCGAAAACGCGGCGAATTCGCCATGAATATCAGAGACGAAGAATTCCGTTTCTTTGGGAAGATGCGCGGCCGCGGAAAGGCGCGCTACTTCGGCGGCTGCCTCTTCACGCGTGGGATAGAGCGCATGGAGGGTTTGGAGCTGCTGCTTGTTCTGTGCGTTCATATTTCTCCTGTTCATCGGAGGGACAACGCGCGCCTGTTCACCGCGCGGTTGGCAATACCATTGGCAATGATTCAACTGCCTTGTTAGCAATAATTCAACTGCCCTATTAATTAGTAAGAAACTTCCTTATTACATTAGTAAGTATACCGTAGGCGAATTTCGAAAAATCTTTCATCTTGCTTACTTTTTAGCGACAGTAAGGCTAGACTTACTTATAGGGGAAATCAAAAAAAAGAAAGAGTCTACCTCGTGCGTTCAACGGATGCCCAAAAACGTGACGCTACGCGCGTCATCTCTGCTCGTCGTGTGATGTTCGCGGCGCTCGTTATCTGCGCGCTTATATTCGGCGGGACGTTGCTTGGCGCGATACCAGGAGTTTCGGGGGCTTTGTCGACTTCAGGAGATTCAGAAGCTTCGGCAGCTTCGACAGCTTCAGGTAATTCCGAGGTTTTCGCAGAAAAAGCTTTTGCCGAGCCTGCTCAATCTTCCTCAGAAGACAACAGCAAAGAGGTGAGCATCGGCTATTACTACGGCGATACGGCCTTCCAAGACGGCTTTGGCGACGACGAGCGCAAATCGGGGTACGCCTACGAATACTATCAGCGCCTTGCGCCCTATGCCGGGTGGGATTACACCTATCGCTACCTCACGCGCAGCGAAGCCATCGAAGCACTGCGAAACGGCGAAGTGGACATTGTTGCCGGCATCAATAAAACGCCCCAGCTCGAAAAGGAATTCCTCTTTTCATCTGCGGATATGGGACTCGATGGCAGTCCGCTCTACTTCGCGGTGAACAAGAACCGCGGTGATCTGCTGGCCGAGCTCGATCAGGCGCAGGAGGATCTGCTGACGAACGATCCGAACTTCTTGGCGGATAACCGGAAGAAATACTATGCCAACAGCGGCATGACCACCGCTCTTACCAAGGAAGAACACGCCTGGCTCGAGGAGAAGGGGTCAATCACGCTCGGCTATCTCTCCGGCAACCTGCCCATCTCTGGCCACGATGACCAGGGGAAACCGACCGACGTGCTGGGTTCGGCGCTTCCCATCATGGAGGAGTATCTGGGCATTCCCATCAAAACGAAGGCGTTCGATAGCCGCTATGCGATGCGCGAGGCCATCAAGAACAACGAGGTCGACGTAATCTTCCCCGTGTATGACGATGCGTGGTCGCGCGAGAAAGAAGACCTCTACCAGACCACGCCGCTCGTTGAGGACCGCATCATGGTCGCTTACACCGGCGACTACGACGATGACGTGCTCAAGCGCGTGGCTTCTACCGAAGCGGCCATTGGACAGCAGGAGTTCTTGGAGCAATACGACCCGAGTGCGGAGCTGGTGAACTACCCTTCGCGCGATGAGGCATTCAGGGCCATGTCACGCGGAGAGGTTGACAGCGTTATCGGCAACGCGAGCATCATGCAGCTCTTCATTGCCGAGCACCCCGAATACGATTCGTTCAACACCGCATATCTTGAGGCCAGCGAAGGTTTTTCGTTCGCCGTGAGCCGCGACGACCCTACCCTTGCGGTGATCATGCAAGAGGCCACGCAGCAGATCGACGACACACTGATCACGAACGCGATGATCCGCTACTCCGAGGCGCGTGCACCCTTTTCGCTGGTCGAAGTGATCAGGCATTACGCGCTGCCGCTTTTGGTGATCGGCCTGGTGATCATTGCCGCGATCGTGATCGTGTTCCTGCGTTATCGCAGACAGGTGAACCTCTTCAACAAGCACCAGGCCGCTGCTCGAGAGGCGCTCCAGACCGCACTTGATGCGGCCGACAACGCGAGCGCCGCCAAGACGAGCTTCCTTTCGAACATGAGCCATGACATTCGCACGCCACTCAATGCAATCATCGGCATGACCGCTATCGCGGGTGCCAACATCGACGACACGAACCGTGTGAAGGATTGCCTTTCAAAGATCGCCTCTTCGGGCAAGCACCTGTTGTCCCTGATCAACGAGATCTTGGATGTGTCGAAGATCGAATCGGGGCGCATTGAGCTTTCCGAGGAACCGTTCGATCTTTCCGTGATGCTGAAGGATCTGGTTGACATCAACCGGCCGCAAGCCGACGCGAAGCGGCAAAAGGTGATCATTCGCGTGAAGGATATCGTTCACGAAGAAGTGATCGGCGACCATGTGCGCCTGCAGCAAATCTACACCAACCTGGTGAGCAACGCGATCAAATACACGCCTGAAGGTGGCACGATCGATATCACACTGGAAGAGAAGAACGCTGGCAGTGCGAAAATCGCGCAGTACGACTTCACCGTGAAGGACAACGGCATCGGCATGAGCAAAGAGTACCTGCCACATGTGTTCGACGCATTCTCGCGCGCTGAGCGTAAGGAGGTCGTGGAGCAGCAGGGCACGGGGCTTGGCATGCCGATCGCGCTTTCGGCGGCACGCATGATGAATGGCGATATCGAGGTGGAGAGTGAGCTGGGCAAAGGCTCCACGTTCACCGCCACAGTGTTCCTGAAGATCGCCGAGCTGGACGAGAGCGTGTACGAGGAGTTCATCGACTTGCCCGTGCTCATCGTAGATGACGACGAAGTAGTATGCGAATCGACGCATATCATGCTCAGGGATTTGGGCATGAAGCCGGAATATGTGCTGTCTGGGCGCGAAGCGGTAGACAGGCTCGTGGATGCCGAGGCTGCGGGCGAGCAGTTCTTCGCCGTGATCATCGACTGGATCATGCCGGGCATGGATGGCGTACAAACGATCCGCGAGATTCGCAAGAGAACGAACGGGGACGTGCCGATCATCGTGATCTCGGCTTACGATTGGACCGAGATCGAGAAGGAAGCGCGTCAGGCAGGCGCGAGCTTCTTCGTGAGCAAGCCGCTGTTCAAGTCGCGCTTGAAGCAGCTGTTCGTTGAGCTGTTGGGGGCCGAGCCGGCACAGAAAGATATTGAGGAAAAACTCGATGTGAGTGAGGTCGATCTTAGCGGCAAGCGCGGGTTGCTGGCAGAGGACAACGATCTGAATGCTGAGGTGGCAGCCGCTTTCTTGGAAGCAGCTGGTTTTGAACTTGAACGCGCGCTGAATGGCCAGGAAGCCTTTGAAATGGTGCGCGATCACGAGCCGGGCTATTACGATTGTGTGTTCATGGACATGCAAATGCCCGTGATGAACGGACTCGATGCCACGCGCGCGATTCGCGATCTGCCGCGTGAGGACACGGACTATGATGCACTGCCGATCTTTGCCATGACCGCTAATGCGTTCGTGGACGACGTGCGCAAGACCAAAGAAGCGGGCATGAACGGGCACTTCGCCAAGCCGCTCGATTTCACTGTTTTGCTCACGACGCTGCATCAGCAGTTGAAATAGCCGGTGAACCAGCTGGGTTACTTGCATCAGCGGAGAGGGCGAGGCACGAGATTCCCCGCTTCCCTGTTCGCGAACCAGCATATGCTGCTTCGCTCATGCGTCGCTGCTTCGCTCGGGTTTTATTAAAACGAATTTAGTCGGCGAAGAGTCACCTCGCTGCCTCACCCTCTCCGCTGATGCAGATAACGCACAAGACTATCCTCGTTGGGCGCAGCTGCTTATCGGCTTGAGAAAGCTGTGTCATCCTCGCAACCGCGCTTCAACAGATTGTTGACAGAGCCCTCGAGTGCTGAGGTTCGGGGCTGCCCCCTTCCTATAATGAGTGGAACACGCTAAGAAAAGGTGACAAACTACTCGGTCGTTCGCCACCTTGATGAGGGAGGGGTTTTGATGGAACTCAAAGATTCACAATCCTGGAAGAATATGGAAACCGCGCTGAACGCCGAGGCGTTAGCTTATGTAACGTACACCTTCTTTGGGCAGCAGGCGCGCAAAGATGGTTATGTGCAGATCTCCGATATCTTCAACGAGACTGCTGGCAATGAACTGGCTCATGCGAAGCTGCTGTTCAAGCGCTTGCATGATGGCGAGATACCGCACGTGCTCGACGGACTGAAGGCCGCGGCTGGCTCCGAGCATTTCGAAGCCGACGATCAGTATCCTGCGTTCGCGAAAGTGGCACGCGAAGAAGGCTTCGACGAGCTAGGCGAATTCTTCGACAACTTAGCGGCCATCGAAGCAACGCACGAAGAGCGCTACAACGTGCTGACTGAGCGCATCAAGAACGACGAAGTGTTCCGTCGTGAAGAGGCGCAGGTTTGGTATTGCACCGTTTGCGGGCACTTGCATATTGGCAAGGAAGCGCCCGAGAAATGCCCGGTGTGTGCACATCCGCAGAGCCACTTCGAGATCCGCGCCACGAACTACTAGACAATTCAGCTCAAGACATGCAAATAAAAAAGACCCTGGTTTGGAATACATCCATTACCAGGGTCTTTCTTTGTATTGATCGGTCGCTGTGCGATTACTTAGCAAACGCGCTTTGCGAACGAGGGATGGAAATATTCCATCGACTGGACACGCACACCCTTGCCGCTTCCGGCTGCATGAATATAGGTGCCATCTTCAACATAGATACCTACGTGATACACACCCGATCCGGAACCCCAAAAGAGCAAGTCGCCGGGCTGCAATTCATCCATCGAAACCGATTCACCAAGAGCTGCTTGGCCGGCAGCGGTGCGCGGGAGTTCCATTCCGAGCGCCTTATCGAAGCAGTAGCGGGTGAATCCAGAGCAGTCGAATCCGCGAGGAGTGGTGCCGCCGTAGGAATAGGGGCTCCCTTCGAGCGAAAGTGCCGTGTCAAGAAGATTGGAAACCTTCGCTTGCTGAACGAGCGATGAGCTCGCATCGAGGATCGCGTTGGAGATTTCCGGCTGAACTGCTGCGTGGAATTCAGAAACTTCCGTGCTTGATTCAGTGGCTGATGCTTCGTTGTCTGCGAAAGCAACAGAAGGCATCATGATCAACAGGGCGACTGCGAGACCGAGCAAGGTCGGCAGTGCGGTTGCGCGCAACTTTTGTACTAGCAAATAACATCCTTTTAACGGGTTCGCGGCAAGCGGGTCTTGCGAACGATTCAGTTGGCTGCGATGGTGCTGGCGCGTTGCGCATTTGCTCGTGCACTTCGCACCGGAGGCCACCTCCACAGGTACAGACGCTGCGTCCAAGAAGACCGCTCGGACGATACACGCAAAAAGAGAGAGCTTAAGCAACTCGCTACGAAATGGTTCGGTTGTGTGGTGTATTTCGTAACAGGATGATTACATCAAAACGCGATGGTATCTCTACCATCGCGTAGCTGCTAAACTATTCGATTTGCTATCAGGGCGACGCCTGCGTAGTAAAGCCTACGAGTCTTGCGTTGATGGCGCAAGAAAAGGCGTTTTTTCTTCACGTTTTGTGCGCGCGAATTACGCGCAATCTTCACGCTATCTTTGCAGGAACTCCACAACTCGATCGCATTCGCGCTCGTATTGCCCAGAAAGCGCAAGATGTTGTGGGGCGTGCGAGGTGAACGCACAAGCATGCACGATGAAATGGAACGGTTGGTTTTGCCCTGTGAACGGGGGCGCGCTCACACGACCACCACATTTGATCGAGCAGCATTTTCGAGGGTCTTGCCGGGCAAGCAGCACGCCTATGGGGCACTTGTTATTACCCGCTCTCGCTGTTCGCTTATCTGCACCAGTAGAAAGGGCAAGGCACGAGGGTGACCCGCTTCGCTACCCTACAACTTCTTCGGTGACCTTTGCGGGTTCGGGCAATTCCGCTGCGCAATGGGGACAACGCGTTGCGCCCTCGTTCACCTCTTCGAGGCAGAAGGGACACATAGGCTCTTTGGTGATGACCTCTTCGCCGCGCTTGTTGACCTTCTTCGCAATGGCGCCGCCTGCATTATGTAGCTTGTTGATGCCTTTGATGAGCAGGAACACCACCAGAGCGATGATGAGGAAGTTGATGATCGCACTGATGAAAGCGCCGAAGTCGATGCCATTTGGTGTGCCCGCCACTGGGATGACCAAGCCAGATACGCCCGTGCCGCCACCCGTAATGAGCACGATGAAGGGCTGGACAATGTCACTGACGAACGACGTGACGATAGCCGTAAATGCTGCGCCGATGATGATGCCGACCGCCATGTCCATCACGCTTCCGCGGCTGATGAACTCTTTGAATTCACTGATGAACTTCATGATCCCCACCCTTGCTCGTTCGTTTTGACGCAGGGAATTTGCGCCTTTTTCATCCGTTTGTTCAATTCACCCTTCGAGCATAGCAAGGACGTTCGCAGCGCGTGCAGAGGCATCTATTTTGTTTCTATCGTGAAACCCCGCTGATATATTCCGGAGAGACAACTTCGCTTGTTATTGTTCGGGCTGCTCTTCGGCCGCTTTTGATAACACCACTTTGCGCGCGCCAACCGTATAAAGCGCGCTTGCGAAAGGCAGCCACATGCCTGCAAGGAGCCAGCCGCCAAGAACGTCACTGGGCCAATGAACGCCCACGTAGATGCGCGAAATGCCAATGAGTATCGCAAAGATGACTAAGATGATGCCGGGCACGATGGCCATGTTGTAGGGAATCCCCTTGCGGTTAAGCGCGCGGAAGATGAGCAGGCCAATCATGCCAAACACGATGAGCGAACAAAAGCTGTGCGCCGAAGGGAACGAGAACGACCCAGGGATAGGCACGAGCGTTTCGGCACCAGGACGCGGAACGGCGAAGATAAACTTCAGTGCTTGCACGCACACTACAGCCAGGAGGACATTCGTGGCGAAAAAGGCAAGGCTGTCCCACTTTCGCGCGATGGCGAGTATGGCGCATACGACCAGACAAAGCGCCGTCATAGGCAGCAGATCGCCCAACATGGTGATAGTAACGAAGAAGCTATCGAGTGCACCACGTGCGCCTTGGACGAGCGCGTTGATCGTGGCGTTGAACGAATCGATTGCCGGCGCCTGATCGACGACGGCAAGCGCGAGCAGCGCAAAGCACAAGAAGAATGCCACGAGCGGGATGCGCGTTGCACGCCAGGCCTCACCAGCATCAAGACGCAGCAAGTTACGGAAAGCCTGCTCGAGCGACAGGCTCTTGATGTAGCGATAGCGAGGCGCGGGTTTCTTACGCTTCGTTGGTTTCGGACGCGCGGCAGCTGCAGGCGCAGAAGTGGGCGCGGGCTTGGGTTCAAGCGCGGGCTTGGGTTTTTCGCGCTTGGTCGGCCTTGGGCGCTCGACAGGCTCGGGTGCAGGGGCTGGCGCGGAAACTGGTGTGGGCTTCACGCGCTTCGTCGGTTTTTGACGCGTAGGCGCTTCGTGCTTGAAAGGCGCATCCCATGATCGCGCTTGCAAATCGGCTTGTCTATGCGAGATGCGTTCGCGCTTGATCTCGAGCTCTTCGACAATCTCTCCTGCCTGTTCATTTTCGGGAGAATCGTCTACAAGCAGAGGCTCAGCAGGAGGCTCGTTTTCAGGCTCTTCTTCAACAACCTCGAATCCTTCGATAGCATCGAGTTCTTGCGAGAGTTCATCAACATACTCGCCAAGATCTTCAACGTCCTCTTCAGCGGTATCGCTTTCAGGCTCCTCTCCCCTGTCGACCAACTCTTGATCGGCCTCTTCATTGGAATCCTCTTCTGGTTGTTCTTCAGCAACCTCAAGCTCTTCAACGATCTCTTCTTCAGGTGTGGTATTGTCAGCTGCAGCCTCTTCGCTCGTTAGTGCATCGAGTACCTCTTCTGTCTGCTTATCGGCAAGAAGGTCTAACTGAACATCATGCGTTTCAACTTCAAGCGTTTGAGTAACGCTTGTTGTATCCGCTTTGCCCGTATCGTGGCTTGTGAATTTTGCAGTAGTAACAGAATGACGGCGGCGCGCCTTTTTAGCCCAAGCTTTCTTTTCGCCCGACACCCGATCGCGCGACCTGATCAAGTCAGCTTGCTGACTATCGGCATGAGGCGCTTGAAGAGAGTCTTCTTCATGATGTGGCGGTTGCGCTGTGCTCACCGTTTCAGTCCTTTCCGTTTCATCTATTGTAGCGAAAGCACTCCCCTCTCACAGGTGAAACAGAAATATAGAGGCAACCTATTTCTCGATGGGGTTTTCTGGATCGCTCGCCCAATCGTCGAAGCTGCCCAAATAAAGGTAGAGATGCTGGTAACCTTCGGCTTCGAGCAGGTCGCACGCCTGTTTGGCATGGCGGCCGACCTGACAATACACGATGATGGGACATTCTTCGGTGAAGGCGTGGCGACGACATTCCTTTGAGAATTCGTCGGCCTCTTCGGCACCGTAACGATCGAAATCCGCGACGCATACGTTTATAGCCGTGGGGATGTGGCCTTCATCGTAGAGTTCTGCGGGGCGAACATCGATAATGGGAAGCTTTCCGATATGTGATCTAACGAATTGTGCGTCCACTATTTGGGCAGCCATGAGTATCACTTTCTTTCACGTTGTGCGCACTTAAGCGTTTGGCAGCATTATTGCTGGAAGTGTGTGTAGTCTGAGGTCGATACTACGCTCGCCTGTGTTGCACATGCGTGGGACGAAGTGACTGTTTGTTTTTCGCGACTTTCTGTTTACCGTTCTGTAACGAGATGCACACAAATCAAAACTGCCGCCCCATTCCGAGCGGCAGTTCTACCAATTCGCTATGTGCTGTAAGAATCGCAGCCAAAACGCTTACGACTCTTTCTCTGGCAGAATCTCAATCCAGCAGCCGTCAGGATCCTCGATGAAGTAGAGGCCCATGGCGGGGTTATCGTGCACCACGCACCCCATTTCGTCGTGGAGCTTGCGAGCTTCTTCCATGTCGGGCACGCGGAAGGCAATGTGGGTGTCCTTGCCGCCATTGTTGTAGGGTTCGGTTACGCCTTTGTTCCAAGTAAACTCCAACTCAAACGGGCTTTTCTCGTTAGACGCAAAAACGATGATCCATGAACCATCTTCAGGTCCTTTTCTACGCGTTTCAGTTATGCCGAGCGCTTTCTCGTAGAATGCAAGTGTCTTTTCCAGATCGAGCACATGCGTACAGCGATGGACGCATTTTCCGACAACGGTCATAGTGTCCCCTTTCGCTAAAGATAGCAAACTACCAGGTACCTATTATTCGGCGTTCTCTTCGAGACGGAAGGATTCTTCGAAGGTTGCGCGGCCCATCTTGATGCCGCCCATGATGTGCAGGTGCAGGTGCGGAACGGTGGAAGCGGAATCTTCACCTGTGTTGATGTTTACGCGGTAGCCGGAATCATACACGCCTTTGATCTTTGCGATCTCGGGCACCACGGAAAGCAGATGACCGAGCAACTCGGGGTCAGGGTTGTCGTTGAGATTTTCGTAGTGCTTTTTGGGCACGACAAGCGTGTGAACTGGAGCTTCGGGCTCGATATCGTCGAAGGCGTAGCAGACTTCGTCCTCGTAGACCTTCTTCGACGGGATCTCGCCCGCTACGATCTTGCAAAACAGGCAATCATCAGCCATGATGGCACCTTTCTCTTTGATTTTGGTAGCCTTATTATAGCGCCTCGGGCGACAAACTATATGTTAGGGGTCGTGTAATTCGACACATTTTAAATGTGTCGAATTACACGACCCCTAACACGAACGAACGGGCAGTTTGTCATCCGAGGAAGGCACCGGTCTGACGATCCCAGAGATGCGCGTATTCGCCGCTGGCATCGATCAGACTTGCGTGCGTGCCGTCCTCGACGATCTTGCCGTTGTCCAGCACCACGATGCGATCGAGCGAGGCCACGGTGGAAAGACGGTGTGCCACCACAATGGACGTGCGCCCTTGCATGAGGTTCGCCAGCGCATCCTGCACGAGCGCCTCGCTTTCGGAGTCGAGCGCGCTGGTAGCCTCGTCCAGCACGAGGATGGGCGCATCGGCCAGAATAGCGCGCGCGATCGCGATGCGTTGGCGCTGGCCACCGGAGAGCTTGATGCCACGTTCCCCCACCATCGTGTCGAAGCCGTTGGGCAGCTGCTCGATGAATTCGAGCGCGTTCGCCTTTTCCGCAGCAGCAACGATCTCTTCGCGGGTTGCATCGGGTTTGCCGTAGGAGATGTTCTCGAGAATGCTGCGGTGAAAGAGCAGCGCCTCCTGCGGCACGTAAGCGATCTGACGGCGCAGGCTTTGCTGCGAACACTTCGAGATATCCTGGCCATCCACAAGCACTTCGCCTTGCTGAACATCGGAAAGGCGCAGCAGGAGCTTCGTGAGCGTGGTCTTGCCCGAGCCCGATTGGCCCACCAGGCCAACGCGCTGGCCGCCAGGAATGTGGAGGTTCAAATCGGTGAACACAGGCGTGGCGTTCGCGGAATCTTCGTAGGTGAAACCGATGTGCTCGAAGTCGATGTTGCCGGCTTCGACCTGGAGCGCAGGTGCGTTCGGCACGTCGGAGACGAGACGCGGTTCGTCGAGGATGCGGGTCATTTCGGAGGCGTCGCCGAAGACCTTGTTCAGGCGCGCGAGCATGGAATTGATCATGTTGAAGCGCATGGTGAGGTTGTAGGTGTAAGTGAACATCATCACGAGCGTGCCGGCGCTGATGCCGAACCACGCGTTGCCGCCCGCGGTGAAGATCGAGACGATGGACATGATGACCACGATGAGCGACGAGGTCATGATGCCGCGCTTGATGGTAGCGCGCATGCTGCGGGAATCGGCGCGCATGGCTTCGAGGGAGGCATCGGTGAAGAGGGAGCGCTCGTAGTCTTCGCGGCCGTAGGTTTTCACGGCGAGGATGTTCGTAACAGAGTCGGAAAGTACGCCTGACAAGCGGTTTTGCGCAGCGGCGGCCGCAGCGGAGAGCGGGGTGATCTTGCGAAACATGATATAGGCCACAGCGATATAGATCACGAGCATGACCGTGAGGACCGCCACGTATGAGGGCACAATGGGCGCGAGGATGCCGATGGTGCAAACAATGGCGATAACGGTGGGCAGCAGCGAGAGCAGCGTGGTTTCCACAAGCAGCGAATACGAGGTCATGAACTTCGTGGTTTGACTGACGAGCGAGCCGCCGAAGCGGTTGGTGTGGAAGGTCATGGACTGGTTGGAGAGCGTGTCGAAGCAGAGGCGCGCGAGGTTGTAGTTGCCGTTGATCTCGGTCTTGAAGATGGCGTAGTCCTGGAGCTTCGAGCAGACTTGGCCGACCACGTTCACTAGGATGAGCGCGATGATGTAAGGGCCGAAGACTTCCCAGGCCTGGTCGGGGCCGACCGGACCGAGCTGGATGCGATCGACAATGAGCGACATGACGTAAGTGTTCGCGTAGGTGAGCATGCCGATGAAGCCGATGGTGGCAATGACTCCGAGTGCGAAGGGCCACGGGCGCTTCTTCGTGATCTGCCAGAAGAAGTAGAGCGTGCGCTTGATGGTGGCGGAATCTTGGGTCTTCACCATGGTGAGCCACCTAGTCTTCGAGCGCTTCGAGGATGGATTCACACAGACGACCGCGCGCGTTCGGCGTATCGGTAGCTTCGTCGATGCCGTTTTCGATGAGCTCTTCGCCGATGGCATCATCGATCGCGAGGCGATCGTCGGTCGAGAGGTTCTTGAAGTTCGTGGGCAGGCCGAGCTCTTTGAGGAGCGCCTTTTGTTCTGAAGTAAGTGACATCGCTTCCCTTTCGTTGTTCGTGAAAACTATAGCATCTTGCCCACGAACACGCTAAGTCGCGCTGCTCAGCTGCTTGCTCGACCAGGAGCGTCTTGGCTCGATCAAGCAGGGAGGATAAGACACGAAGGAGACTTTCTTTGCTGGCCAAAAGATGACATCAGATTAAGCGGAAAGCTCTTTTTCAAGGAACTCCTGTAATTTAGGAATGTCGAACTGAATGGTATTCCAAGCCCAAAGCGGATCTACAACACCATAATCATGCGCGATGATATTGCGAAATCCTCTAATCGCAGGCCAGGGAATATCTCGATGGGATTCGGTGTACTCCGCGCTCAACGCCCCAGAAAGTTCGCCAATTTGAAAAACCGGCATTAAAAGCATGTCGAACAGGGCAGAATCATTAATGAGCTTGTTTTCATCTATACCATAATCTGCAATGCGCTACTCAACCGCATGGCAATAATCGAACAGCTGCTTGATTATCAGCTTATCTGCCTCGTTCATAGAGCAACACCCTGTCTCTCAGGTATCCCTTGTAGGCAAATTCGTACAACCCATCTTGCGAGACCATATCGATCGGAATGTTCAGACTATCTTCAAGGGCTGATACGAAAGCTCCAGCGTTAAAAAGTGAAAATGTGCTGCCTGTTTCAAGACATAAATCGATATCGCTTGCTTCGGTTGCCTCATTGCGCGCGTACGAACCAAATAGATAGATACGTTCTATATCAAAATCGGAAGCGATCGACTTCGTGACTTCGGCTATGTCGTTCAGCTGCAACATCAATCGAACTTTCTTTTCCCCTTGCTAGATGCAACTTACAGTATAGATGATTCAACTTTCGTTGCCCATCTTTAGGGATTGATAAAAGAGAGGGAAGCAGTGGGCAATTTATCATCCGCAAAGATCAAGAAGGAGAGGCAACAACGCCTGACAAGGTTCCAATAGCGATCGTTGCAACAATGAGCACAAAGACGATAAGGATCGCAAAAGGCCATGTTTTGCGTCGCGGAAGGAATTTCGCTTTTGGGAAGAGCTTCCGCAAAGGGCGCAAATCGAGCAGATAGTACACAAGTACCGTAATGGGTAAAACGATGACGCCATAGTATTCAACGATGAGGAACCACAGAGGATGCTGCGCTACTTCGCCGGTTGGGCTTACGATCACCGCGTTTGAAGCAGCAAAGAAAAGTAGCCATACAAGAAGTAAGATCACATCCCATGCAACTCCCACTCCCAGCGGGATACGGCTGAAAAACCCCTTCGGCTTGGTCGGCTTTCTTTGAGCAACTGGCTTTGGCGCGATGCTCGGTGGCTGTTCGGCTGGTCGCGCAGAAGCAAGCGCACCCAGAAAAGCGGCTTTGAGCGCTTCGACGCTTTGGAATCGTTTCTCGGGGTCGAGCTCCGTGGCTTTTCGTACTACACGCGCAATGCACGGGTCGGACACGGATCCTTCCTCATCACTGCTCGCTCCCGCGCAAAACGCCAGCACTTTGCCGAGCGTGTAGACATCGCTACGCACATCGGTCTGGCCGAAGCCGAACTGCTCGGGTGGCGCATAGGCGCGCGTACCGAAATAGGTCGTGTCCTTCGTAGCATCGGGTTGGAATGTGCGTGCGATAGAAAGGTCGATGATCGTGATGCCACCAGGCGAAACAACGATGTTCGCCGGGGTGAGATCGCGATGGATGAGCGGCGGATCGAAGGCCTTGTGCAGTTCGCTGGCCGCGTCGCAAATAGGCGGAAAGATGCGCAGCGCCAGTTCATAAGACGCACCGCGCTCCCCCACATAGTCTTGCAGCGTCTCGCCTTCGACGTATTCGAGCAACACAACAAGCGACGAATCAGCCACGTAGCATTCGAAAATGCGCGGCATATGGACAAAGCGTTTACCTTCGTGCTGCGCACGGAATATCTTTTCGTAGGTGCGTCCTTGGCCAGAATCGGTCGCGATGGTCTTGCGGATGAACGGTCCGAGTTCAGAACCATTATTGCCCACATAGAATACGCGCTCGGTGCGTTCGTGGGGTGCGTCGCTCAACACTGCATCGACGCGGTAATTATCGCTTCGACCTAACGCATTAAGGTATTCTTGCAGCTCATCAGTTTCCATGAAGAGCATATTAGCAGATAGTATCTTCTCCAAAACGATAGAGCTCTTCGTTCACTTTCTGGAGCGGATAGTGCTTTTCAACGCAGAATACGATGATGGCATCGCGGCGATCCTTGCAGTAGAGCGCGTTCGCCTCCCCTATCTGGAGCAGACGATTCGTTTCCTTCAGCGTACAACCCATGGCAAAGGCGATCTGAAGGATCTTGTTGCGCGAGGGCTTTCGCTGGCCCATGAAGATTTGGTAGCCGAAGGTCTCGTTGAGGTCGGCACTGCGAATGACATCGATGCGACGCAGGCCTTTCTCTTCAAGAAGTGCCTGAAGGTATTCGGAAAGACTGTGCGAAGTGATGTCGTATTTTTCGATGAATTCCTGCGGATCGCGCGAAAGCAGCAGCTCGGCAAGCAGGTCTTCAGTGAGAATCTCTTTCATGATCTTCCTTTACGATGAGCACTCTCGCGCTTTCACGATAAGCACGAGAACGCTGTCTCAAAAGAAAGGGCGGCTGAACGAACAACGGCACCTTTGGCTCATTGGCTCAAGCCACCCTTCGATTATAGGCGAGTGGGTTTGCCAAGACGACTAGTACTGCGAAACGCTCACGAGTTTGACCGTTGCTTTCTTCATAGCGTCGTATTCATCAGAGGAGACATAGGTGAACGCCTTGACGGTCTGGCTTTGACCTGCGGCTAGGTCATTCATGTAAGCGTAGTCTTGCGTGATGCGGTCGCCCGAAGCGTTGACCGCTTCGACTTGGATCTGGTAGGAATGCGATTCGTCGGTCAGGTTCTTCACGGTGATGGGCATAGAGCTTTCGACCATGCCGTAACTACCCTTCTTCATGGTCAGGTCGCCGAGCGTTACGTCGACTTCGCTGCCGAGGATCTCTTCGGTAGCATCGCCAGTGGCCTTGTCGAGCTGGGCGCCTGCTTCATCGAGTGCGGCCGAATAGACCGCTTGAGATGCAAGGACAATAACACAAGCCAGAGCAGCTATGATGACCGAAGCAACAGCCATGCCCTTGCCCGATTTCTTCTTGTCGCGTGTGCCCACGACGCCCACAATGCCGAAAATGAGTCCAACGACACCCAAGATGAAAGCGAAGTTGTTGATGATGGGCATCGCTGAAAGCACGAGCGCAATGATGCCTAGAATGAGCCCCACGATAGCAGCTATAGATTTCGGAGCTTTCGTTGCTGAAGCTGCTGGAGCTGGAGCCTGATTGGGATTTGCAGGGGTATTTGACATATGAACCTCTTTCTCATCGCTTTCATCGGGACGCGCTGCACGGTATGAAACATGCCGCATAATCCCTGGTAAATGCCATGGGAACAAGGTTATCTGTTTAGCGTACGAAAAACATTAGCTACCAGCTAATGCCAGCCTCCGCCTCCCCTATAGCAAAAACAATCCAGAAAGAGCTTTCTTGTCGAGAGCAGAAATAGGCTCTAAGCTTCGAGGTATTTCGGTGGGAGGACGATGGCGGGATCGAGTTTCTTAAGGGCATCTTCGACGGGCGAGATTCCTGCTGAGCAGTAGAGCTTCGAGATGCCGGTCGCCAAGAGCGTGCCGTCTTCGGTCTTGATGGTTCCCTCGCTCAGGAAGACGTGATGGCTTTCATTGACCGCGTGCGCTTCGCAGATGACCTTGCCCAGATGCGTGGTGTGCAGGTCGTTCACCAGCAGGTCGAGCGTGACATAACCTTCATCGAGCGGTGCATCGGCATACTGGGCCCAGTAGGTGGTCACGTCGAAGAGCGAGGCGAACACGCCACCGTGAATCTGCCCGAACGGGTTATGATGGCGCTTCGTAACCTCAAGATCGACGCGCGCATACCCTGGCTCGATTGCAACCATATCCATGTCGATCAAGTCATAGAAAGGGCTCTTGGCCAGGAGCTCCATGATCGCCTGTGCGTGAGCCGGATTGAACTTCTTAGTGATTTGGTTGGTGTTTTCCATGATGCCTTCTTCCTGGAAATGCAGTGCGAGCGCTTGCAAACGAGAGGACACAGCATTCGGTGGTACACGACACTGCCCTATTACAGATTCGATACGACTTCGCGCTTGTGCGTGCCAATCCTAGCACGCAGGCTACGATAGGGACGTGAAACGGTCGAACTGAAAACAAGCAGTAATGTTGGGCGCAAGGAGGGCATCATGGCAAAGATCGTGATCGCGGACAGCGATTTCGCGGTATCTGATATCGAACAGAAGATGATCGAAGATGCGGGCATCGAATTCGCACGCTTCCAGGACAAAAGCGCTGCAGGCATTGTCAAGAACTGCGCTGATGCTGAAGGGATCATCACAGGCTATGGTGAATTTCCGCGCGAGGTGTTCGCCGCGTTGCCGAAGCTTGAGGTGGTTTCGCGATCGGGCGTTGGCTACGACACGGTCGATCTTGCGGCGGCGAGCGAGTTTGGCGTGGCGGTGTGCAATGTGCCTGGTTACGCGACCGAAGTGGTGTCCGATCACGCCATCGCGATGACGCTCGCGCTGCTACGGCGGCTGCCCGAGCTGAACGCGGATGTACACCACGGCATCTGTGATCCGACGGGGCATCGCCCGATGGGCCAGGTGTACGGACGCACGTTCGGCGTGGTGGGCATGGGCGACATCGGACGGGCGGTGGCGCGGAAGGCGCGGGGCTTGGGGTTCGAGGTCATCTGCTGGTCGCATTCGCTGGTTCCAGGGCGACGAACCCCTGAAGGGTTCGAGGTCGTTTCGTACGATGAGCTGCTGAAACGAGCCGATGTGGTGAGCTTCCATACTGCGCTCGTGCCTGCGACGCATCATCTGCTGAATGCGAAGAACATCGAGCTTTTGAAGCCAGGATGCATCGTGATCAATACCTCGCGCGGCGCGGTTGTGGATACCGCGGCCGTGGCGGCTGCGCTTACGGCGGGTACGCTTTGGGGCGCGGGGATCGATGTGTTCGAAGAGGAGCCGCTGCCTGCGGACGATCCGCTTATGAAAGCGCCGCATGCCCTACTCACGCCACACGCGGCGTATTGGTCGGAGGAAGCGGGGCTTGAGCTGCGCACGCGCATGACACAGAACGCTATCGACGTAGTGCTGGGGCGCGAGCCGCACGATTGTCTGAACAAGCAGGTGTTCGCGAACGGGAAGTTGAAGAAGCTTTCGGCTGCGAAGTGAGGGCGGACAGGTGTCGAACGACCGGGTAGTTTGTCATCAATAGATGTCGGTGCGACGGTGGGAGAAGACGGGCATGCGCGAGAGTGCTTCTTCGCGCAGCGAGGTGTCAATCGTGGCGGTAACGAGCTCTTCGCCGGTGCCACCTTGTGCGACCAGGATGCCATACGGATTCGCCACGGCGCTCTGACCGATATAGCCTTCGTCAGCGCGGCTCACGCCTACCACAAACATCTCATTCTCGATCGCGCGCGCTGCGAGCAGCGTATGCCATTGTTCGGCCTTGGTATTGCCTGAGACCCAAGCGGCTGGATAGATGAGGATGTCGCACCCCGCGAGCGCTGCCGCACGGGCCTGCTCGGGAAAACGCAGATCGTAGCAGATCGCGAGGCCGATCTTGCCGAACGGTGTATCGATTGGCTCGAAGAGCGCGCTACCCGCTGACATACGGTCGGATTCGTGGGTGAAATCGGTATCGAACAGGTGAATCTTGCGGTAGATCCCGCGTTTGGTTCCCGTGCTGTCCACGATGATAGCGGTGTTGAACGGATTGCCTTGAGGGTTGCGCTCGTTCAGGGTGTAGACCATCCACAGCCCGTAGCGCGCCGCAATCGCGTCGAGCGCCGTTGCGAATGCGCCATCGGCTGGCTCCGCTTCGCGGACGAACGCTTCGGCTTCCTTTTCGTAGCGGCTCATGAGCGACTCGGGGAACACGAGCACATCCACTCCGCGCGCGTGCGCTTCAGCAGCAAAACGTTCTACGAGAGCGATAACGTCTCCGTCTTCGGGATGCTTGGTTTGAGCGAGACCGATGGTGACCTGCACGAGAACTCCCAGCTAGTCGGCTGTATTCTGCCAGAACATGAGGCCCTTGCAGACCTGCAGATGGGCCTTGCCGAGCGGATCCATCAGCTCATGAGCGGTTTCAGCGTCGCCCGAAGAGAGCGCGTCGCAGATTTGCGTGGCAAGTTCGTGAAGCGTTCCGAATGAAAGATTGCCTGAGGCGCCCTTCAGCGTATGGGCGTGCGTGTAGGCTGTTTCGTAGTCGCCCACCTTCATGTCGGCAACGAGCGCTTCGTAGTTCGTGTCGTCGAAGTAATGCATCGCGAGCTTTTTGTAGAGTTCTGCATTATCGAGCATGCGCTCCATAGCGTCGGCGATGTCGATGCCGTAGTCCGCGAGCTTTTCGGTCAGAGCAGCTGAGTTTAAAGCAGGTGAAGTGTTCGTCATAGCGTCCCCCAATTGCTGTTGCGACGAGCGTTTCTCCAAAAGGTTTACGAACAAACCCGATTTTGCGTTTCTATTCTAACCCTTCGTTCGCCGATTGTGCAGCGGCAACATGGGTATAATAGGACGATATTACAAAGATGAAACGTTCGAGCGCTTAAGGCGCACGAAGTTCTACTGTTAATTCTGCTGTTAAGGGAGAGGAATCATGGCGCTTGTCGCGCGTTTATTGCAATCGGTGCCGCTCGTTATTGCGCTCGTGGTACTCGCGATCGTGGTCTATGTGTTCGTCGCATGGGTAAAATCGCCGCTGCGTGCGAAAGAGATCCTCATCAAGCTGTTCACCGTTATCACGATCGTGCTTTCGGTCGCTTTTGGCTTGGCCTCGCTCTACGCATTCTTCGAGCACAATGTGAAGGTGCTCGAGATCACCGGCACGTTCTTAGTCGTTTCGCTCGTGGCGCTCGGTATCACGCGCATCTGTCGCTGGCGCTTCGTGAAGCGGCACCCACAGTACAAGAACAAGGCCATGCCCACGAAGTATCTTTAGAGGTGTCGAACGACCGGGTAGTTTGTCATCTTTCTTCGGCGAGGAATTGGATGTTCATGTCCACGTTGCCGTCGATGCCAGAGACCGAGCCGGTGTTGGAGTACTGCCAGATGCTGAAGTACTGGTTGAACGTGGGCGCGTTCACGTTGTATTGCGCGAGCCAAATGTTGTAATGCGCCAGGTCAGGCAGGTTGTAGCGGAGCAGATCCTTCATGCTGCCATAGATCATGGGCGTGTAGCCCGCCTCTTGGATGCGCGCACAGAAGGCCGCAGCGTTCTTCGTCATCTGTTCGGGTGAAAGATCATCCGCGCGGCCAGGGGTGTCCGCCAGGCGTTCGTGGTCGTAGGCCACCGGGTAGGTGATGTTGCGCCCCTGCAGGCGTTCAATCACGAAATCGGCCTCTTCGCGCGCTTCTTCTTCGGTGGTTGCCTGCGAGAAGAAGTAGGCGCCCACCTTCAAGCCTGCTTGGTCGGCGGCCTTCGCGTTGTACTCGAAATACTCGTCCTGCGAAAGCTTTCCCGTGGTCAACCCGCGATTCCCCACGCGCACGAACGCGAAGGAGATACCGTCTTTGGCAACCGCGTCCCAGTTGATGTAGCCCTGATGCTCAGAAACGTCCACGCCGGTGCGCGATTCGGCCTTGCCCTCGATCGAGTAGTAGAAGCGACCGTTATCCTTCTTGAGATAGTCCCAGTTGTAGGTTGAAGAACTACCCGCCTTGTCGCCCGCTTCCTTGGGAAAGAGCGCCGCATGAATGCCCACGCCCACCAGACCAATAACGAGAATAATGAACACGACCAGCGCAAACGAGTTGGTGCGTGTGGCGTTCTCGATCGCGTGCGCGAATCCTTTGCCGCGCGTACGCAGGGGCGCTTCGCTGTGCGCGTGGGTGGAGTTGGGCATCTGATCGCCCACATCAAACCCGTGGCGCGCAGACGAATAGCGCTCTTCTTGGCTGTTATGTCGCGAATGCTTGAGCATGCAGCAGCGAACGAAACTGGGCTAGTCGCGCGTGAGCTTGCGATGGATGCGATGAGGCTTCGATGCCTCCGGTCCCAGGCGCGCCTCACGATCTGCCTGATAGGCCTCGAAGTTGCCTTCGAAGAAGTGCCAGTTCCCGGGGTTTTCGTCGGTGCCTTCCCACGCCAGGATGTGCGTTGCGATGCGGTCGAGGAACCAGCGGTCGTGGCTCACCACCACCGAACAACCCGGGAAGTTCAAAAGTGCCTCCTCCAGGCTCGAGAGCGTTTCGACGTCGAGGTCGTTCGTGGGCTCGTCGAGGAGCAGCAGGTTGCCGCCCTGCTTGAGCGTGAGTGCCAAGTTCAGGCGGTTGCGTTCGCCGCCGGAGAGCACACCAGCGGGTTTCTGCTGGTCAGACCCTTTGAAGCCGAAGCTTGCCACATACGCGCGGCTCGGGATCTCGGTCTCGCCCACCATCATGTAGTCGGTGCCGCCCGATACCACTTCCCAGAGCTTCTTGTCCGGGTCGATGCCTTCGCGATTCTGATCGACATACGAGATCTTCACGGTCTCGCCGATCTCCAGGTTGCCGCTCGTAAGGTCCTCGAGCCCCACGATGGTCTTGAAGAGCGTAGTCTTGCCCACGCCGTTCGGGCCGATCACGCCCACGATGCCGTTGCGCGGCAGCTCGAACGAGAGATCATCGATGAGCACGCGGCCGTCGAACTCTTTGTGCAAGTGCTCGGCCTTCAGCACCTTGGAGCCCAGACGCGGACCCACCGGAATCTGGATCTCGGTGAAGTCGAGCTTCTTCGCCTGGCGCGCTTCGGCCTCCATCTGTTCGTAGCGCTCGAGGCGCGCCTTGTTCTTCGCCTGGCGTGCCTTGGGTGAAGAGCGCACCCATTCGAGCTCGCGCTCCATGCGCTTGGCGAGCTTGGCCTGCTGCTGACCTTGCGCTTCGAGGCGCTTCGCCTTGGTTTCGAGATACGTGGAATAGTTGCCTTTGTACGGGAAGAGCGAGCCGCGGTCGACCTCGCAGATCCATTCGGCTACGTTGTCCAAGAAGTAGCGATCGTGCGTGACCGCGAGCACCGCGCCGGGGTAGCGCGAGAGGAACTGCTCGAGCCAGAGCACCGATTCCGCATCGAGATGGTTCGTCGGTTCGTCGAGAAGAAGCAGGTCAGGCGCTTCGAGCAGGAGCTTGCAGAGCGCCACGCGCCTGCGTTCGCCGCCAGAGAGCACCGAGACGGGCGTTTCGGGGTCGGGGCATTGCAGCGCGTCCATCGCCTGGGAAAGCTGGCTATCAAGGTCCCAGCCGTTGGCGGCATCGATGGCTGTTTGCAGGTCGCCCATCTCGGCCATGAGCGCGTCGAAATCTGCATCGGGGTCAGCCATTTCGGCACCGATCTCGTTGAAGCGATCGATCTTGGCGAGCACATCGCCGAAGGCCATCTGGATGTTCTCGAGCACCGTCTTGTCTTCGTCGAGCGGAGGCTCCTGCTGCAGGATGCCCACGGTGTAGCCGGGCGTGAGATGCGCTTCGCCGTTGGAAACGTCCTCGAGGCCTGCCATGATCTTGAGCAACGTGGATTTGCCCATGCCATTCGGCCCTACCACGCCGATCTTCGCGCCGGGATAGAACGAAAGCGTCACATCATCGAGGATGACCTTGTCGCCATGCGCCTTGCGTGCCTGATACATTTGGTAGACGAATTCTGCCATGGGATTCCTTTCCGAAAGCTGATCGTATGAGATTATACCCGCTCTGGCTCGTCTTCGATGCGGTGTTCGGAAAGCTACAGAATACGCCCTGCACTATGAAAGCAAGCAGCAATGCCTCAGGGGCACCTGTAATCACACGCCTATCTGCACCAGTGGAGAGGGTAAGCCACGAGGTTCCCCGCTTCCCTGCTCAAGAACCTGCATCCTGCAGGTTCTTTCGTGCGTCGCTGCTTTGCTCGGGTTTTATTAATAATGAATTTAGTCGGCAAAGAGTCACCTCGTTGCCTCACCCTCTCCGCTGATGCAGAAAGGTGACGAACTACCCTTGATACGCCTCCGTGAAGCGAAGGATGTCTTCGCTGTAGACCGACAGCGTGTCGAGCGGTTCTTCCAGGTAGAACGGCTTTTCCTTGAGGGCTGGGTGGTTGGTGAGCGCGCTGAGCGCCTCGAACCCGATCGCTCCTTCGCCGATGCGCACGTGACGATCGGCATGAGCGCCGCAGGCTTCCTTGCAATCGTTCAGGTGCACGGCCAACAGCTTGTCGAGGCCGATCGCTTTGTCGAACTGGTCGAGCACGCCATCAAGATCGTTCACGATGTCGTAGCCAGCTGCCCATACTGCGCTCGCATCCAGGCAAACGCCCACCTTGTCCTTCAGGTTCACCTGTTCGATCACCTGCGCAAGCTCTTCGAACTGCGAGCAGATCTGCGTGCCTGAACCGGGCATGGTGTAGAGCAGCACGGTGGTCGATTGCGTGGGCGTGATCGTTTCATTGAGCGTGGCGGCAAGATTCTTCATGGCCTCTTCGGCGGTTATATCGAGCGCGCTGCCTGGACGCAAAAGATAGCCCTGACCAGGGATAGCCTCAAGCTGCGCGAGGTCTTCAGCCATGACCATCGCCGCGAAATCGTGCTGTTTCGTGTCGGCGCTCGCCGGCTCGAGCGTATAGGGCGCGTAGGCGAGGAGGTACTTGATGCCGTGCTCCTTCGTGAATACGTTGAAGCGTTGCAGATCGCGTGGATCTATGGCCTTCTCGTGGCCGCCGCGCGGATTGCGCGTGAAGAACTGGATCGCTTTCGCCCCGATCGAAGCTGCCGCTTCGGCCATGATGAGCATGCCCTTTTTCTTCGATAGGTGACACCCGATGTAGAACATTGTTCTCACTCACTTTCTCTATTTGCACGATCGCTACGCTGTGACCTGCATGCGCACAACTTCCGCGACCGATCGCTTACAACCTCTACCCTACCCTGCGGACCATAAAGAAACGACTCAATAAGGTATTTGTAACGGCTATGTTGCAAACCCGCTATCTTGCTGCGAATTCAGAGGTGAACACGTATGCTCTGACTAGTCGAATGGGCTGATTTGTCGCATTCTTGGCGCGCCTGCGTTGTGCGAGATTTTTGGGAATCTTGCTGCGATGGCGTGCGGAGTAGCGAAATGAGGAGGGAATCATGCAATCGTTCTTGAATGTCGTTAAGTCGAATATCGTTGCGCAAGCGATCATTTCGATCGTTGTTGGTTTGCTGCTCATGTTCTGGCCAGGCATCACGATCGTGACCGTGCTGTATTTGGTGGGCGTCGTGTTCGCCGTGATGGGCATCTCTTCACTGGTGAGTTACTTTAGGACGCCGGAGGCCGAACGCCAGGTAGGCGTGGTGGCAACTGGCGTGTTCTTCTGCCTCGTTGCCCTTATCGTGTTCCTGTTTCCGCAGGTGATCGCCGGGTTCTTTTCGGTGGTGCTGGGGATCATCCTCGTGATCTGCGGCGCGGTGAACGCGGTGCGATCGGGCGAACTCAAGAAATACGGGGAACGCTCGTGGGGGTTTTCTATGGGGCTGAGCGTGCTCATCATCATCGGCGGCCTCGTTATTATCGCGAACCCGTTCGAGACCACGTCGCTGTTCGTGTTCATCCTAGGTCTTATCATTGCTGCGAATGGCATCGTGGACTTGATCGTCGATGCCGAACTGCGCAAAGCCATCAAGAAAGCATAAGGTGACGAACGACCGGGCGGTTTGTCATCTAGAGAGGTTTTTGCTGGTAGAGGCCGTTGTCGATAAAGCCGAGGTTACGGTAGTACGGGCGGGTGCCGATGGCGCTGATCACGTTGAGCTTGGTATGGCCTGCTTCACAAGCCAGTTCGCTCGCGCGCTCGATGAGCTTCTTGCCAAGGCCGCGGTGCTGAGCGCTCGTTCCGCTCTTGTGCAAGCCTGAAGCGCGGCCATACACGTGCACTTCACGGATCATCGCTTCGCCAGGAGACACGGGAAGTGCGTCTGCGTAAGTTTCAAAGGCTTCAGGTTTCGGAAGCGAAAGGCGCAAGAAGCCCGCGATCTTGTTCTCAGGCGTGACCCACTGCAGGAATCGTTCGTGCGTTGAGGTGGTTTCATAGGGAACCACCTCGAGCGTCAATTCGCCCAGTTCGATGTCTTGCGTCGAGATCTCACGATAGCGAATCTCCTGGATAGCTGGCAAAGATGTCGAACGACCGGGTAGTTTGTCACCTTTTGCGCGGGCTTCGACCAGTTGGCGCAGGTTCACCTTCTTGTTACCTGCCTCAATGTCGTGCGCGGAGAAATCGCGGATCATGCGCGAGATACGCGTGAAAGGCGGCGTTGCGAGTACGTCGGCAACGAGCACGTCCACCAGCGTCTCTTCATCGTAGGGCTGCCACTCCCCTTTTTCGTAGCGCTCGCAAAGTTCGGTGCCGCGCACGAGCGCACAGGGATAGAGCTTGATCTCGTCGGGCTGGTAGGGCGTCTCGGTAACGAAGCGTCGAAAGTCCGCGCGATCGGTTTCGGGCGTTTGGCCGAGCAAGTTCACCATGAAATGCGTGTGCGTCTTGAAGCCAAACAGGCGCGTGAGGTCGAGCGCGCGATCGATCTGCGCGATGCTTACGGGACGCTGGTTGATGTCGTGAATGTGCTGGTCAAGGCTTTGGATCCCCATCTGCACCTTCGTTGCACCAAGTGTGCGCAGGAAGGTGAGATTCTCAGGCGTGATCAGGCTCGGGCGCGTTTCGACCACCAGGCCCACCACGCGGTGCGCCGCTTGCTCGTTGCGCACGTGTTCGCGTTCAAGCTCATCGAGCGTGGCGTGCTGGTGCTGCGCGATCGCCTTCCACGGTTCGCCCGTTTCGTAGAGGTTCACCATGGCTTCATTGTAGGTGAGCTTTCCTTCGTCGACCAGGCACTGCTGCGTCTGCGTGAAGGCAACAAGGTCATCCCTTTCATAGCTCAGCCCGCAATCGCGATAGAACTGGCGGCGTTCACGGGCGTTCGCCGCCTCAAAAGATGACGAACGACCGGGTAGTTTGTCACCTTCGGGTAGTTTGTCGTCTGCGTCGTTGAGGGCGCGGAAGAGCTCGGTGATGAACCAGATCTGGTAGGCGCGCGGGTAATCGCTCCAGGTGCCGCCGAGCACGATGAGCTCGATCTTATCGGTCACGTGCCCCATCTGATTGAGCGCACGCAGGCGCGAGGTCACCTGCAAATACGGATCGAAGTAGTTGCGCTCGGCGCGCTGGCAGGCAGGCTCATCGGAGAGATAGCTCTTGGGCATGCGCAGGTCGTTCGGACAGTAGATGCACGCACCGCCGCACTTCCACGGTTTGGTGATAACTGTGATGGTGGCCACGCCCGAAGCACTGCGACGCGGCTTCACCTGCAACAGATGTACCAGCTGTTGTTCCAGCTCAGGCGTTATATTCCACGACTGCCAACGCTGCGGGTCGCGCTCTTTCGTGCGCAAGTAGAACGGCAGCAGCTTCTTCTTGGAATAGTGCGGCGCGTTCGCGTCCAAGCGCTTGTTGTGATCGTTCAAGATACGCAGCAGAGCCTTCGCGTCGAGCTCTTCGCCTGCACGCAATCGATCGAGTATTTCTGAAATGATGCTTTCCAAAAGATCCGGACCGTTCGCTTCCTGAACTGCTCTGAACCGCTCTGCCGCCTATCGAGCAGCAATCAAAGCAAGCGGCCGAACACCAGGTTTTCGCATAAGCCTTTCCCGTTGTTCGACCGCCGCTGTTCTTACTATCCCGCCTGAGCTGGCGCTTTGCTGACTAATTCCGCTTAGCTGAAGTAATCCACGCCACCTTCGAAGATGGGCTGATAGAGGTTACCCGGCACGTTCTTGTAGAGGCCAGCGCCGCTGCGTTCGCTGTGACCCATCTTGCCGAACACGCGTCCATCGGGGCTGGTGATGCCCTCGATCGCCCATGCCGAACCGTTGGGGTTGAACGCAAGATCCATGGAGGGCTGGCCGGCCGCATCCACGTATTGGGTCGCGATCTGGCCGTTCGCTTTCAGCTGCTCGAGCATTTCAGGCGTGGCGACGAAGCGGCCTTCGCCATGACTTATCGCAACCGTGTGGATGTCGCCCACCTGGCAGTGGCTCAGCCACGGGGAAAGCGTGGAGGCCACGCGCGTATCGACCAGCATGCTCTGATGGCGGCCGATCGAGTTGAACGTGAGCGTGGGGCACGTGCTATCCATCTCGCGGATGTCGCCGTAGGGCACGAGGCCGAGCTTCACCAGCGCTTGGAACCCGTTGCAGATGCCGAGCATGAGTCCATCGCGATTCTGGAGCAGATCGCGCACGGCTTCGGTGACCTCGGGCGCGCGGAAGAACGAGGTGATGAACTTCGCGGAGCCATCGGGTTCGTCGCCACCGGAGAAGCCGCCGGGGATCATGACGATCTGACTTTCACGGATGGCGCTGGCCAGGGCTTTCGTGCTTTCGATGACCGCCTGCGGCGTGAGATTGTTCACGATGAGCGTGGTGGGTGCAGCGCCGGCGCGTTCGAAGGCGCGGGCGGTGTCGTATTCGCAGTTGTTGCCCGGGAAGACTGGGATGATCACGCGCGGCTTCGCGACCGAGCCGCAGTAAACGAGCGGGGCTGCGCCTTCGAAGCTGATCGTTTCAACGGCCGCGTGTTCCTGCTCGGTTGGATCGATGCCAGCCGCCTGGTCTTGCGCGGTGTCTTCCTCGTCTTCGAACGTGCGATACGGGAAGACGGACTCGAGCTTCTGCTCCCACGCTTCCTGCAGATCTGCCAGCGCGACCGATTCATCGCCTAGCGCGAATTCGTATTCAGCGGTGGTGATGCCCGCTTCGATGACCTCGAGGTTTTTGGCGGAAGTAGGGACATCGGCATCGGTGGCGAGCTCCACGATGAAGCTGCCATACGCCGGCTCGAAGAGCGCCGAGGGGCTTATGCTGCCATCGATCTGAACGCCGATGCGGTTACCCAGCGCCATCTTGAAGAGCGCTTCGGCGTAGCTGCCATAGCCCGGCGTGGAGACCGCAAGCGCCGCTCCGCTGCCGATCAGGCGCTCGACCAGGTCGCATGCTTCGCGGAAGCCTTCCGCATCGGGCAGGAGACCGTCTTCTTGGTAGGCCGGCGAGATGAAGAGCACGCGGTTGCCCGCGCCCTTGAATTCGGGAGAGGTCACGCGGTCGACCGGGCCGCATGCGGTGGCGAACGAGACGAGCGTGGGTGGTACGTCGAGCTGTTCGAAGGAGCCCGACATGGAGTCCTTGCCGCCGATCGAGCCCACTTCAGTATCGATCTGCGCCATGAGCGCGCCGAGCACAGAGGCGACCGGCTTACCCCAACGCGTGGGCTCTTCACGAAGGCGTTCGAAGTATTCCTGGAACGAATAGTAGGCGTTCTCGCGCTTGAAGCCCGCAGCCACAAGCTTCGCGAGCGATTCGATGACCGCGAGGTAGGCGCCATCGAACTGGTTCGCCTCGGAAAGATACGGGTTGAAGCCCCAGGCCATGCCTGAGCAGGTGGTGGTCTCACCGTCAACCGGGAACTTCGCCGCCATGGCCATGGAAGGCGTGAGCTGGTGCTTGCCGCCGAAGGGCATGAGCACCGTGGCTGCACCGATGGTGGAGTCGAAGCGCTCGACCAGGCCCTTGTTGGAGGCCACGTTAAGGTCGGTGACCACCGCGCTCAGGCGCTCGGCGAGCGTGTTGCCCGGCCAATCGGGAATGTAGCTGCCGCCCTCTTCGACGTGCACGTTCATGTGCTTGGGCGCGCCGTTGCTCGCGAGGAAATCGCGGGATACGTCCACGATGGTGTCGCCGCGCCAGGTCATGCGCACGCGACCGCTGTCTGTGACGACCGCGACCGGCGTGGCTTCGAGATTTTCCGCATGTGCAAGCTCGATGAAGCGATCCACATCCTCGGGCGCGAGCGCGACCGCCATGCGCTCCTGGCTTTCGGAGATGGCGAGCTCGGTGCCGTCGAGACCTTCGTATTTCTTGGGCACGCGATCAAGATCGATCTCGAGGCTGTCGGCCAGCTCGCCGATGGCGACCGAAACGCCGCCCGCGCCGAAATCGTTGCAGCGCTTGATCATGCGGCTGGCTTCGGAATTGCGGAACAAGCGCTGGATCTTGCGCTCGACCGGGGCGTTGCCCTTCTGCACCTCAGCGCCGCACGTTTCGATGGACTCGAGGTTGTGCGCTTTGGAAGAACCCGTTGCGCCTCCGATGCCGTCGCGGCCGGTGCGTCCACCGAGCAAGACGACCACATCGTCTGGAGCAGGGGTTTCACGGCGAACATCGGCCGCGGGCGTTGCGCCCACCACCGCGCCGATCTCCATGCGCTTTGCGGCATAGCCGGGGTGGTAAAGCTCGTTCACCTGACCCGTTGCCAGGCCGATCTGGTTGCCGTAGGAAGAAAAGCCCGCTGCTGCCGTGGTGACGAGCTTGCGCTGCGGCAGCTTGCCGGGAAGCGTTTCGGCCACGGGGACCAGCGGATCTGCCGCGCCCGTTACGCGCATCGACTGGTAGACGTAGCTGCGGCCCGAAAGCGGGTCGCGGATCGCGCCGCCTACGCAGGTTGCCGCACCGCCGAAGGGCTCGATCTCCGTGGGATGATTGTGCGTTTCGTTCTTGAAGAGGTAGAGCCAATCCTGCTCTTCGCCGTCCACATCCACCTTCACCTTCACGGTGCAGGCGTTGATCTCCTCGGATTCGTCGAGGTTCGTGAGGATGCCCTTGCTCTTGAGCCATTTCGCGCCGATCGTGCCCATGTCCATGAGCGAAACCGGCTTCGCATCGCGATCAAGATCGGTGCGCATGCGCATATATTGGTCGAACGCCGCGCGCACCTTTTCGTCGTCGATCTGCATGTTCTCGAGCTCGGTCTCAAACGTGGTGTGACGGCAGTGATCGGACCAGTAGGTGTCGATCATCTTGATCTCGGTGATGGTGGGGTTGCGCTTCTCGCTCGCGAAATACTGCTGGCAGAATTGGATGTCGGCCAGGTCCATGGCTAGGCCGCGCTCGGCGATGAACGCTTCGAGGCCGGCGGCATCAAGGTCGATGAAACCTTCGACCACCTCGACAGGGTCGGGCGTAGGGAATTCCATCTTCAGCGTTGCGTGCGGCTCGAGCGTTGCTTCGCGCGCTTCCACTGGGTTGATGACGTAGTGCTTGATGGCGTCCACGTCTTCGCTGGTGAGATCGCCCTCGAGGAAATAGATCTTCGCGCTGCGCACTTCGGGGCGTTCGCCCTGGCTGATGAGCTGTATGCACTCGCTTGCTGAATCGGCGCGCTGGTCAAACTGGCCGGGAAGGAATTCGACGCCGAAGACCGTGGCGCTGGCGTCTTCGGGAAGCTCGGCGTAGATGGTGTCGGATTGCGGCTCGCTGAACACCGTGGGGGTGCAGGTTGCGAAGAGCTCCTCGGTGATGCCTTCCACATCGTAGCGATTGAGCAAACGCAAGTTCTCCAATCGCTCGATGCCGAGGATCGTGCGCAATTCGTGCAGCAGCTGCTGCGCTTCGACATCGAATCCGGGCTTCTTTTCAACATAGATACGTGAAACCATGGGCTCCTACTTTCTTGGAGTTCATCGTGAAAGCGCTTGTTACGCGCTGCTTCTATGATAAGGCCTAACAGAGACCTTGCGCACGAGAACCCACGTTATTCGTACAAGAAGCAACGCAGCTCGATCAGCGCCGAGCGCGAGACACGAGGTTCCCCGCTTCCCTGTTCGCGAATCAGCGCATGCTGATTCGCTCATGCGTCGCTGCTTCGCTCGGGTTTTATTAAAACGAATTTAGTCGGCGAAGAGTCACCTCGTTGCCTCATCCTCTCCGCTGATCGAACCTTGACCTGTTAGCTTATAGGGTCTGGCCGGAGGGGAAGGTATGGACCGCTTGCGCAGCCGCGGTTGGTATCTGCGACGTTAACAGTAAGCGAGCAGCTGTAGGGCCATGCCTTCGCTGGAGGTCGGGCACTATAAGCTAACAGACATGATTCGAGCCACACTTTTCCTTTAGCCTAAGTGTTGCGGGTCGCGCGGGCGTTTTGTGGTTTCATAAGGAACAGTGAATCGCGCGCATTTCGACGCGCCAAGCTCGCACGATGAAAGGACCCTTCTCATGTACGTGACCTGCCTCGATATGGAAGGTGTATTGGTTCCCGAAATTTGGATCGCGTTCGCAGAGGCGAGCGGCATCCCCGAGCTCAAGCGCACAACGCGCGATGAACCCGATTACGACAAGCTCATGAACTGGCGCTTGGGCATCCTGCGCGAGCACGGCCTCGGCCTCAAGGAGATCCAGGAAACCATCGCCACTATCGATCCGCTGCCGGGCGCAAAGGAATTCTTGGACAAGCTGCGCGACTGCGGTCAGGTCATCGTGATCTCCGACACCTTCACGCAATTCGCCAAGCCGCTCATGGAGAAGCTCGGCATGCCCACGCTGTTCTGCAACGAGCTCGTGGTTGCGCCTGATGGAGAGATCACCGGGTTCAAGATGCGTTGCGACCAGTCGAAGCTCACCACCGTGAAAGCGCTGCAGAGCTGCGGGTTCGACACCATCGCCGTGGGCGATAGCCATAACGACCTGGGCATGATCCGCGCGAGCAAGGATGGCTTCTTGTTCCGCAGCACCGACGCGATCATCGCCGAGAACCCGGACCTACAGGCGTTCGAAGAGTTTGACGATCTGCTGGCAGCGATCAAAGGCGCACTAGAGGCGTAATTCTCTCAGCCTTCAAGAAGTCGATCTTTACCGATCTTCACGCATGATATCTGGTTGCCTTCGCAGCCCTTCTTTATGACGAGATACCCAGTGTCTCGTCATTTGTTTTGATGAGACAGGCGGAACCTTATCATCCATATGATGAGATTTTCCTCGTAACCCATTGACCTCGCAGTAGGTGCGAGGTTTACACTTCCGTTTAAGGATGTGATGAAATGGCTGGTTACCGAAGAATCAAGAACGCTGTTGCAGCCGAAAATGGCGAGGCAAGCATCATCATCGGGCAAGAGGGACTGAAGGTTCCTTCGGCGGTTGCGAACCTTGCAGCTGGGCCGAGCGCGGAGCGCGCGGATGGCCATAACGCCAGGCTGGTCCCCAATATAGAGGAGAAGCTCACAGCTGGGCAGGTCACGAAGTTGACCGGCGTTCCTGCATCAAAGCTGCGTCATTACGAAGAGAAGGGCTTGCTCACGCCTGAATGCACCGGCAAAGGTGTGTCGAACAATCGCAGGCTCTACGGGGTTCAAGACCTCGAGCGGCTCCAGGCGGCCTTAACGCTTGCTGAATATGATTTCGGTCTGAGCGAAATCAAGCAGATCCTTGATGATGAGAGCATAGATCTCTACGGGGCGATCGCACGCAAACTTGAAGAACTGAAGCGCAAGGAAGCTCGGTTGCGGGCGCTCATCCTGTTCGCAAAGTTCGTTGACATGACCGATGATGCCGATCTGGTCGAAGGGCTGGCATGCGGACCTGCTAGCCTCGATGGCTTCGCCGATCTCGTGCGGGCGTTGCCCGATTACGAGCAAGCGATGCAGCGCCTTGATGCGTACAGCGAAGAAGAGGCTGCGGCCGCACTTGAGCGCGTGGCTGCGGTGGTCGATGCACTCGTGTTGCTTGATGAAGTTGAGGGGTTTGCGGGCGTTGAAGCGGCGATGGATGCGTTCTTCGGTTGGTGGAGCGAGTTCGTTATGCCTACCGAAGAGCTTGGCTACCTGGGATTTTGGGCGATCTTCGAGGACCAGAGCCTCGTTGCGGAATATGTCGAGACCATCGGTGACGCGGGTGATGCCGCAACGCTGCAGATGCTCGCGTTCTTCGTTATGTTGGCGCGTTTCATGCGAACGAACGATGCGCTGATCTGCGAGATCGCGCAACTGGCCGATAGCGACGTTGTTGCCGCGATCGACCTGGCGTACGACCTGATCGCTGGTGCCGGGATCGCCTGGCTTGGTACGGAAGGGGCGCGCGAGGTGCCGGGCGATGCGCTTGCGGCGCTGTGCTTCTCGCTGCTCGTTTTCGCCGACCGAGCCCTTGAAGACGAGCGGCTTCGCGCATACCTCGGTCTTGAGGGAACGATCTCGTACGATAGCGAAGCTCTTGCGAGCACGCTCAGGGTGGTCGATGTGATGTGTAGCGAATGACGGGTGGTGCGAGGGCGTAGGTTCGGGAAGGCTGGGAGCAGCTAGAACACTAGCTAGAACGTAAGGAGATCGCGCACTTGAGTGCCGAGCGCATCGGCGATGCGCGCGAGGTCATCGATGCCAACGCCCACGTGGCCCTTCTCGATGCGCCAAATGTGCGACTTGCTGGAGCCGACCATCTTGGCAAGGCGGTCTTGCGAAAGCCCCTGGCTTTCCCTTCGCTGCCTGATCGCTTCTCCGAGCGCGCGTCTTTTCTGGTCGATGTCCATGCCTACAGGATATGTGCTAGACTATCCGCGTTGGCTTCATATATGGTGCCATTCATTCGAGAATACACAGATGGGAAAAGGGTTTACAAGATGACGAAAATCAATCTTCAGCCCAATGAGGCGATCATTCTTCGCGATTCAGAGATGAAGCATGATCGCGGTGGAAGATTCGACTCAGAGCTTGATGAGCTCGTCCTCACCAACCAAGCCTTGATCGTCGTTCACAAAAGCATCTTTGGAAACGTTAAAGACATTCAGCGATACGCGCTTGATCAGGTAACCATTGCAAACAATTCGCCCCAAGTCGTTATTGGCATGTCTCAAAACAATGAGCGGCAGCTTCATGTGTATTTTCGTCATGGAATCGAAGCCTTTACGCTCGGCGATGCTGATGAAGACTCTGATGCTGGCATCCTTGAGTTTTTGCTCACTCCCATGGCCGATAAGGAAAATCGCAACCTCCACAACTGGCGAAGTGCTATATCGCAAGCAGTTCTTGCGCTCCCACACAATGCGCAAATTGGAGTATCGCAAGCGCAACAAACACCCGCACCAGTTCAGGCTCCTGCCTCGTCAACAGCTCCAACTCCAACGCCAACAGCCGCTCCCGCCCCTGCCGTAGTTGCTTCAGCACCTACCACCCATACCACGAAAAAGTGCATCGGCTGCATGGCTCCTCTTTCGGGTATTCAAGGGCAAAAGGTGACTTGCAAATATTGCGACACTGAACAGGCTCTTTAGGAAGGTGACCCATGGGAATTCTTAAAGCAGTTACGGATTCTGTTAGCGGCACCTTAGCCGACCAATGGAAAGACATCTATACCGCGCGTCCCTTCAATGAGCATGACGCTATCGTTCCTGGAACACTCAAGAATACCAACCGAGGACGAGGCGCAAATCTTTACGGCTCCGATGGCGTCATTACGAATGGTTCACGCATTTTCGTACCTGAAAATACTGCTGCCTATGTGTTCAGCCAAGCTGGCATCGAAACCATCGTTACTGAATCAGGAAATTATGTTTACGAAAGTGGCGAAGAGAGCGTTTTTCATGATGGTATTGGATCGATCATCAACCAGGTAATCGATCGTGTTGCTTATGGCGGCGAGCCTGTTACTGAGAAGCGAATCGCTTTTGTCAACCTGCGCGAGATCAGACATATCCCTTTTGGGACTCGTGGACCTCAGGTCTATAACGACCTGTACTATAAGTGCGATTTGGAGGTCTATTCGCACGGACTCTTCTCGATCAAGATCACGGATCCCACTGTTTTTCTTCGCAATTTCGTTCCTGCAAATGTGTTCAATTATTCGTTCGATTATCCCGCTGCTCGCAAACAGATCATCGCAGAGTTCCTCCAGTCGTTCATCGTTGCACTCAATTCGCTCTCAAACACCTATCGAATTTCGCAACTGCCTGCACAAGCGAGCGAAATAGCTAAGCGGGTTGCTGCAGATAATGAAAACGCTGGAAGCTGGCCTGAACGCTACGGATTCAAAGTAGTGAAAGTTGCTATCGAGAACATCGAGTTCTCCGCTGACTCACGCGAACTGGTTCGCAAGTTCTCCGAACAACGTATGAATATGCAGGCTTACGAAGAGTCATCTCAGCGAGCCTCGAATATTGCCGCTCAACAAAAGATCGCGCAAGGCATTCAGGACAACGGTCTTGGCGATGGTGGCGGGATGCTCTTCGGCATGAATCTTGCGCAGGGGATGACGCCACGAGGAGAAGGGGCAACAGGCGCGTCTGTTCTTCCTCTCGATGAGCAGATCGAGGCGGTGAAGCAGCTCAAGGAGTTGCTTGACGAAGGCGTGCTCTCGCAAGAGGAATTCGATGCCAAGAAAAAGGAAATCATGGGGCTTTGATCGGCTCCATTGAGATTAGAAGGAGTTATTTATGAAAGCATGCAAGACTTGTGGTACGGAAGTACCCGACAACGCAACCAGTTGCCCCACCTGTGGTGGTCCAGTTGGCGATCCTGTTGTCACTGCTGATGGCACGCAGCCAACGCCTCAGCCCTCCCCCGCCGAGCCACCCAAGAAGAAACATACGGGACTTAAAGTTATTGCGATCATCGCAGGAATCATCGTTGCGATCTTCATCATTGCATCATGCAACAGTGCATGCAGTCAGCAGGCCGATTCCACCAAGGAAGATTGGCCTACCGGACCGCTTGCGCAGATGATTCCGAGTATGGATCGGAAATGTGCGAGCGTAATAGAAGGCAAAGATAACTTGAGCATCCGCGTTTCTGACAGGATCACAAAAAGCGACTACGATTCTTACGTTGCAGAATGCAAAGAGTGGGGTTACACGATCGACCCTGAAGAAAACGGTGATAATTACCAGGCTTATAACACCGAGGGATACCAGGTAAACGTATCATTTAGCAATTACAGCAAAGAAATGAGTATCTATTTGTATACCCCGAAAGCAGATGGAGATTTAACCTGGCCAACAGTTGGTCTCGCGACCAAAATACCCAATCCAAATAAAACCAAAGGAAATATTTCCACCGATTCCTCAAGTAGTTTTAGTGCGTATGTCGGCGAGATGAACAAGAATGAATACGAGGCATACATCGACAAATGTGTTGCAGCGGGCTTTGATGTTGATTATGACAAATATGAAAAATCATATTCGGCGAAAAATGCACAGGGATTCTCGCTGAGGGTGGAGTATGAAGGCTTCAATACAGTCTACATTGCCGTTAAAGCACCAGACGACAATAGTGCCTCTTCCGGCTCTTCTTCAAGCAGTTCGTCGAGCTCGTCTTCAGCTTCATCATCAGGCTCAAGCAGTAGCTCAACAAGCCCTAGTGCCGACTTCAAGAAGACCATGGATGACTACGAGAAATTCGTTGACAGCTACATTGCCTTCATGAAGAAATACAACTCTTCGAGCAATCAGACTAGTCTAGCAGCTGATTACGCGAAATATATCTCTGACTACGCGGATCTAGCAGCAGAAATCGAAGCAATCGACGAAGATAGTTTGAGCGCAGCAGACCTCAAATACTATACCGACGTAACGACACGAGTGAGCAAAAAACTCATTGACGCATCCCTTGAATAGCTCGTCATTGGGATAGCAATTAATAAGAGGGGGCAGCAACCGCTGCCCCCTTCTGATTTTGAAAGATCGATCGCAACAACTCAATGGAACAAAACATTGTGTTTATCGCGGCCTTTGCATCAGAGTTTTTAAATAGACAGCTTAACTATTGTACTCTTTGTTTACCTTTTCCATCCAAAGCTGAAGCGCCTCCACAGAAAGAGATAGCTGCTCAAGATTTTCTTGTATTTCAGCAAAATCCTCTTGCTCGCTCTCGTCAATCCCTCCGTCTGCGCAGATTTCTATCAATCGATTTTTCATATCGTCAAGCTTATTTAGGGTAGCAACGATACCAAGCGTAATACTTGGGAGTTCTCCAACCTCAACATGTGGTACATATTTCTGCCCTATGCGACATTGATGGGAACAAAAGGTGTTGCACAGTGCAGGGTCCTCATACGCGTCCGCCATAATAAGAATATCTTCTGGCGTTGGCGTAGTTTTACCATGCTCGATGTTATAAAGGCGCTCATAAGAAATCCCATCAAGCATTTGCGCGGCTTTTTCGCGTGACAAGCCAAGTTGCTCTCTTCTTTCTTGATATGGAGTTTTGTTCTCCATATTGGAAGTCCTAGGCATAATCCCTCTATTCCGTACATTTCTACGTAAATAAGATTCTCTTCACGTGAAGCTGCTAGCTAATCATTATCGCTGCTAAATCGCAAAATGTATATCAACAACAAAAGATATGGCTGCCGAATGGAGGTGAAGAAAATGTATACCAGAATAAGGTTGAAGCTAATAAGGATGACCTCTCTTGTAGAAAATCATCCTTCATTTGCAAAGAGCATTGGAGTACGCGCAACGATTAGAGAACAGAACCAAAATGAAAGGTTGAAGAATGAATAGAAACAAGAAGAAAGCTTTGCGTAATCACATTGGAAGGTTCCTTGATATTAGCAGCACGCGAATGACTGATGATGAGGCCAGTTTTCTGGAATGTTTTATTAACGACTACGCTAAAAAATACAAAGGAGAAAGCATAACACTCAAACGCAGCTATACAGATTGGGGGTCAGAGGGAAAATATACAAGAACCGAAACCACCACTTACACGTTTACAGATGAACCAGGAATTCGAGAAGACTATTCATATCAAGACGACGACGGACAGAGCGATTCCTGGTCCAACATAATCACAGATGGACGAGCTATTTTGAATTTTTTCAAGGCACATATTCTAGATTTCGGAAAGGAAGAAAAGAAATGAGTAGCAGGAAAACAAGAAGCGATTGTACAGTAGGGGCATTCGAAAAAAAGCATGGACTTCCTCCAGGAACAATCAGAAATTTAAACGGTCGTGACACTCGTAGCGATAAAAAGATTGGAACAATTAGAAGAGAGAAGAAAAAGAATCGCTAAAACAAAGCTTTAGTTTCATAAACCTTCCAACACACCAGACAATTAAACCTTAAACAATACAAAGCTCGCCTAGCATAGCGAGCTTTGTATTGTTTAATATGTTTCCGTAACTAGCATGATCGATAACAAACCATGACGCCACCCTACGATGAGGTTCAGCGTTTGCGCGGATGAAAATAGCTGCCTGAAACTTACTAGATCACTCGCAAAGATCAGTGAACGCGCGAACAAGACCGTGCTTTGTTTCCAGGCTGAGATCACCCGAGTAAACCACTTCGCGCGCACTCACAGGAATCCCCAATTCATCACCCAGTTTATCGAGAGTTGAAAAGCTTTTTGGATCATACGTTGATGATGCTTTCACTTCAACCGCACGCTGAATCGTACCAGCTTTGTCGACGATCAGGTCTATCTCCCGTCCAGCAGAATCGCGCCAGAAGTAGAAGTCGGGGATTTTGCCTTGCGACAACGCTTTTTTCGTGAATTCGCAGACCACTGCATTTTCAAAGAGCGCCCCTCGATAACTGCTCATTATCAGATCTTCTGCCGTGTCGATGCCGAGCAACGAGCAAGCCAGTCCCGTATCCTCAAAATATAGTTTCGGCGTTTTGATGAGTCGCTTGCCATAATTATGGTGATAGGGACGTAACAAGCGAATGATGAAGCTTTGCTCCAAAAGTGCGAGCCAGTCTTTCGCGGTACGCATATTGATTCCGCAATCTGCGGCAAGAGACTGTATGTTTACCAGATTTCCAATTCGCGTTGCACAAAGCATTACAAAACGATTGAACTCAGGAATCTTCACCACGCCCAATTCGCTGCGAACATCGCGATCGATGTAGGTCTGGATATAGTTAGAGTAGTATTCTGCAGGTGCCATATCGATATCATAGAGACGCGGATAGCCTCCTCGAACCACCCATGCTTCAACTGATTCAGGTTGCCTACCTGCAGCTTTCACCTCACAATATGAAAGCGGAGGGAGATGCTTGATCGCTACACGTCCCGCGAGCGATTGCGAAATGGCATCCATCAAAAGAAAATTCTGCGAGCCAGACAAAATATACTGCCCCACTGCGCCTGTTTCATCGACTTGTCCCTGAAGGTAGGAAAAGAGTTCTGGTACACGCTGAACCTCATCGAATATAACGTGGTTCGCATGAAGTGACAGAAACGCACGAGGATCATCCTGAGCAAAAGCACGAACGTCTGGATCTTCCAACAACACATAGGAATAGTCAGGAAACTCGTTCCTCAATAACGTAGTCTTCCCGCTCTGGCGAGGACCCGTTAGAGAAACGATAGGAAACTGGGTAAGACTTCTTTTAAGAGAAGTGGTTATCTGGCGCGGGATCATGATCGTTCCTTATCTAGCGATTCGTATAGTTGCCTCGAGCGACATTTCATCAAGATGAGATTGATTATGGAAGAGTCCGTTATATTTCCTGTTCACCATACTAGACTACCAGATTATCCAAGTACTGACTACAAGATTATCCAGATGTTGACTGCAAGATTATCCAGGGTTTCACTGCAAAGATATCCAGATACTGACTGCACAATTTTCTTGAAAAACAACGGATGACGAACGACCGGGTAGTTCGTCATCCGCGCGATCGATCAAAAGGAGCCATCTAGCAGCTCATACTCGCAACCAAGCGTCTCTTTCAGATAAATGAACAGCTCTTCATAACCGCATGCTTTCACCGCTGATCTTGCAAAGCCCTCCTGAACGCGCGTTAGGATAAAGTTAGCGTCTTGACCTTGAGCTGCCTGATCTCTTCATCAGTCATCGACGAAAGAGCGTTCGTTGCGGGGATGGAGTCTATCGGTAATTCTTCTCGCTTGAAAACAACGTAGCGGTTGAGGTTGCCAGGCTTGCCGTCGGCGGAGAAGGATTCGACCACGGTGGCATGCGGCGCGAGAACGGCGATGATCTGGTCGATCTCTTCGTTTGAGAAATGGTGACAGTAACGATAGTTGCCAGGTTCGTTCTTCCAACCAAGGAAGTAATCGTTGGGCTCGAGGGAGCCTGCGAAGAACGCAGGCGGCTTGAGGCAACTTGGGTTTGGATTGTCGGAGCTGAAGCTCCCTACCCCTCGGTCGAGCGCTTCCCTATCGTTCGTACGGGTTTCCGCGCAACCTGCGAAGAACGCAAGCGCTTCGACGTGCGTCTGTTCGATCTTCGCTCTCTTCGCAGGGTCGTTCAGGAACTGCCAGAAGGAAACTACCAGGTAGCCACCAGGCTTCACCTGACTGAGCGCCTCGAGTAAGAACTGTCGGCGTAAATCGAAGCTGGGGATATGATGCAAGAAACCGAACGAGACCACCAGGTCGAAGGGGGTTGCAGCTGCGAGCGCAGGGATGTTAGCGGGTTCGGCAGCGGGTAAGCCTTCGAGCAGGTTGCTCACAATATCTTCGCAGGTGAAATACACTTTTTTGGCAATATCTTCCTGACCGCTCGCAACGAGCGGCTCGCAATTATCCACCGCGAAGAACGACCAGTCGATGTGCGGATAGGCATTCGCAAGAAACGCCTCGAAGCGCAGGTTGCCGCACGCGATATCGAGAACCGAACACGCTAGCGACCGAGAAGCAGACAAACCCATGGCTGCAGCCTGAGCGCAAACTGCAGCACCTTCCGCGGAAGGGTCGTTTATAGGCTGGGTCGCTGAAGTTTGGTCTTGGAATGCGGGGCTTTCCGCAGCTTGTTCGCCAGCTTGGTCATCGAGCCCTTGAGCAGCTGCATCTGCAGATTGATCGACGGTCTGGGTATCTCCAGCCTGATCGGCAGTCTGGGCATTCGCAGGCTGATCGAACGCTGCTTCAGCGAGGCCGTCAAACCCGCACGCCGCCATACACCTGCGCCAGCCCTCCCAAGGGACCGTGCGCGTTTGCGAAAAGGAAGCCGCGTTGCGTTCGTAGAATTCGGTATTGAGCTGGCAGAGCGCTCGCACGGCCCCCCTATTCATGGCTACCCTTCCTCACGCGCTTCACAAGCGAAAGCGCCAGCGAAGTGAGCGCCGCGCCGATGCACGCAGCAACGAGCATCACCACGAACGCGCGCACCGGGAACAGCAGGAACAGCAGCAACACCGTCATGACAGGCTGACGCATGATGGCACCCATGAGCGCCGCGCTGCAGATGCATAGGCAGCACACCGGGTCAGCGCCCGTGAGCAGCGCAAACCCATAACCCAAGCAGATGCCCGCGAAGATGGTCGGGAAGAAATGGCCGCCGCGCCACCCGAGGCGCAAACAGAGCGGCGTGGTGAAGACCTTCAGCACGCCCGTAAGAATGAGATAGCCCGCGCCGAGCATCGTGTAGGTGCTCATGAGCGTTTCGGTTTGCGTTTCACCTGCGAACATCACGAAGGGAAATACGATTCCGAGCGAACCCAGAATGAGCCCGACCAAGACCGCCTTTGCCACAGGATGGTCGCCGATCTTACTCGCAAGCATGTCTGCGCACTTGTCGAACGCATGGTAGAGCAAGCCCACCACACCGCCCGCTAGCGCCAGCGGAATGATGAGCGCGCGTTCAAACCAATCGATGGAGACCTCGGAGAAATGCGGCAGGCCTTCCCCATCGCCGAACACGCTTCCGAGCAGGATCATCACGCCGAACGCGCCAGCCACCGCAAACGTGTAGACGATGATCTTCGTGGCTTTCGGAACCTCGATCTTGGTGCCTGCTTTCACCTCGTCGCAGCTGCCAAGAAGCGGCGCTGCCAAACCGAACAAAGGCGCATTGAACACAGCAGAGAGCACCGCCGCGGTGCCCGCCTGGGAAAGTTCGCGAAATTCCTTGCCGAGGAACTTCAGGCGGTCGCCCACCCACGTGCAAAGCCCCGCGATCACGCCCGTCAATCCCGCTTCCGGACCGACGCTGCCACCGAAGAGCAACGGCAAGAGCGCGCCGCCCGCAGAGGCGCCGATGTGCTTGTATTCGTAGCGACCCGTCTCCTTCACCTGCGCCATCACCTTGTTCAGGTCTTCGGGGTATGCGCCGAAGCGACGTTCGAAAAGGCCGATCGCCACGCCGCCTACCAAGCACACGGCAAGCGGCCACCACCAAGCGCCAATGCGCTCGGGCAGCACGTGCCAAAAGAGGTTGATGCCGTGGTTGAGCAAGAAGAAGAATACCCACACGAATGCACCCGCCAGACCGCCCAACACCAGGGTGAGCAGGGCGAAGATGACGCGATTGAGCACCGGGCGTGTGCGGTTGGGAGCGGCGCTCGCAGCGGTCGCACTGTTGGGAGCGCTGCCGGTGGAACTCGGCTGATCGGAAGCAGCGCTGCTGGAGGCCCTCTGTTCAGAGACGTTACCCGAAGCCTTTTCGCGATCGCTGCTCATCGCGCGTCCTTATCGCGGCCCGCTTCTTCTTCGGCCTTATCTGCCGCGCGGAATTCTTCGATGAAGCCTGCGGAGAAGATACCTGCTGGAATGGCCACCACGCCGATCGAGATGACCATCACCACGAAGCCGATGATGCGCCCGAACGCCGTAATGGGAACAATGTCGCCGTAGCCGGTCGTGGTCATGGTGGTGATGGCCCAGTACAAGCCCGTCCACACGCTGTCGAACACCTCGGGTTGTGCGGTATGTTCGGCTTCATACATGAGCACGCTCGAGGCCACTGCCAAAAGCGTGAGCACCATGAACGCCGCCACGATCTCGCGGCGTCGCTTCACGAACACGCGGCTGATGGTCTGCAGGCCGCGCATATAGCGCGAGATCTTGATCAGGCGCACCAGACGGATGATGCGAATCGCGTCGTTGAGCGCGTTCGAAGCAGGCAGGAAGAAGACGAAGAGCGCAGGGAACCACGCAAGGAAATCGATGATGCCCATGAGCGAGAAGATATAGCGCACGCGTGCACGCGTTGGCGCAAGGGCAGGATAGACAAGATCGGCGATCCAAATGCGGCAGGCATATTCAGCGGCAAAGGCGATCACTGAAAGCACGCTGAATCCTAAGATGAGCGTGTTGAAATCGAGCGCTGCGTCGTTGTCCGGCACGCCGACCAAAAGAGCGTTCAACACGATCAAGACGATGAGTCCGATGCCAAGGAATTTACCGAGCGGCGAGGCCTTCGCGGGGTCTTCGAGCGCTACGTAGACACGCTGCTTGAGCGGCTGCTTCGGCGCGTTCGGGGCGGCGGAAACACTTGGTTCAGTATGAGCGATTTCGGGTGCGGTCATGCAAACTGCCAATCAAACGTGGACGTTCAAAGTTTACCCGATGAACGCCCAAGAGGCATTTATAAGATGACTCGTTCGTCATCTTTTTCGCCGCTGCTTTTATCGAATGCATCCCTCGTGCTAGCTCTTATCCTTCTGAAGCTTCTTCATAATGAAGAGAATCACCACTGCTGCAACAAGCGCAAGCCCGATCGGGAAGAGCATAGCCAGCCATTCCGGCCCTGCTGGGAAATACGGCGTGGTGTTCGCGAACGTTAGGTCCCAATCAAGATAGCGTCCTGTTGAGATCGGATACGGTCCCGTGGTGAAATCGGTTCCCGAAAGCTGCAAGTAGAGCGAAGGTGCATTGTAAGCCGGGAAGAGCAGCATCAAACGGTGCGCGAAGATGCCTACGATAACCAGGATCGAAGCGATGAGCGCAGGCTTCTTCTGTCCACGGTTCTTCGGCAAGAAGAGCATGATCATCGCAATGAACGGCAGGATGAGCTCTACCAGATACAACAGAATGTTCGAGCCAACTGCTGCCAGGATGCCGGCAGATTCTGGGGTGCCTTCGAAGAACATCAGGCACAGATCGATAAGCGCGAGCACCAGGTGAACCGCGATCGCACTAGCGCAAATGCGCCCAAGCCAAGCGAGCGCCTTCGACGAAGCACCCTTCACGCAAGCTATCAGCAGAATGAGCGCGAAACCGCTCACGAACGCGACCGCCAAGAAATCAACGGGCATGATCGGCGTTGCCCACCAACCATGCGCGGTTTGCGTGGAAAAAAGAAGCCCTTCGACGATCTGAAGCGCAAGTGCCGCAAGGCCAGCAAGCACTGCCCACACCTTCACCGAACGTGCATCGCGCACGATCATGACCAGCTGCACGATCGAGAGCACGATGAACGTACACATGGCGATCATGTCCCAAGCCAGCGGAGAACGCGGGTTCATACCAACGATCATGGCAAACGCATTGCGAATCGCACCTAGGTCGGCCAGGATCGCCACGCCAGCAGCGCATACACAAGCAAGCCCGCATGCACCCGCGATACGTGCCAATGGCTTAAGCTCCTCTTTCCCTGAAAGGATGATCGCGCTCGCAACGAACTGCGAACCTGCACCGAAGCCTACCAAGAAGGCAAAAACGGCGATCATAAGGCCCCAAAGGAATACGTTGGTCATGTTCGATCCAGCTAGCAAGCCACCGGTCAATTGCACGATCCAGGCGATGAGACCCACCACCAGAAGGACTATTCCGACAAGGGCAATCTTACGTGTTGATCTTTCCATGATCAGCCCTCCTTACGCTGTTCTTGAGAGATGGGGTCGACCTGCGTGACCTCATGCGAAACCACATAGTAGACGTTAGGATGCGTCTTATACCGATCGCCCAGAGTGATGGTCTCTTTGCCTTCGAGATACTTCCTGATCTCGGAGTTCGGATCATCCATATCGCCGAAGATACGCGCATTGCCAGGACAAGCACTGCAGCAGGCAGGTGGAATCCCTTGCGAGACATTCTGCGCACAGAACGTGCACTTTTCCATCACGCCTTCAGGGCGGTGCGGGGTGTATACCAAATGGTCGCCATCGTAGTAATCCTTCGGATAGCCGTAGTCGTACGTGGTGTTATCCAACCCGACCATTTCTGCCGGCTTTCCCCAGTTGAACTGACGCACCCCATAGGGGCATGCGCTTGCGCACGTGCGGCAACCGATGCAACGGTCGTAATCCACCAGCACCGTGCCCGTGTCGGGGTCGATATAGGTTGCACCCGTGGGGCAAACGGTCTCACACGGTGCATCGCTACAATGCTGGCAGCTGATCGGGACGAATTCCATTCTCAGCTGGTCGTTCACTTCGACTGCCACATCATATTCAGGCGTACCGCTGGTGAACACGCGATTCCACCAGATGCCTTGGGGTTGTGAGTTATAGTTCTTGCATACGACCGCGCACGTGCGACAGCCGATGCAGCGACTCAAATCGATAGCCATTGCGTATCTCATCGTTTACGCCCCCTTTCCGTATTCGATGCCCGAGCCATCCTTCACGTTGCCATCAAGCGTGCTCTTGCCTGTGTTCTTCACGATCTCGGGCGCGCCACCATTGGACAGGCGCACATTGCAGACCGTTTCATTCCAAGCCATATTGGGCGACCAAACGCTAACCATGTAATACACCTCATTCGTAGGATTGATCCATGGCCAGATGAGCGAGTTGTAACTCGTCTTGTTGTCGTAAGCCGACCACCAACCCTGGTCGAAGATACACTGCGTTGGATACACGCCCGGGTCCTCGACGAGCTGGCCTTCCACCGTTCCGCGGCTGTTGTAGACCTCGACCCAATCACCCGTTTTCAGGCCGCGCTCAGCTGCCGTTTCAGGATTGAGCCACACCTTGGGAGTGTTGTCCTGGATCTCAAGCATGAAGGGGTTGTTCACGTATGTTGCGTGCACGCGGAAAGCGCTGTTGCGCGTGGTGTATCCGAGCGGATAGAGCTCGCGCGCCTCAGGATTGTCCTTGTATTCAGTGTCCTCGAAAGGCGGTTTATAGCAAGGAAGCTGCTCGTTCAACTCAAGGAAGATGTCTTCATCGCGATAGAACTCGATGCGGCCCGATTTCACGAATTTCGCCGTGGCATCGATAGGATTCGGACGCGAGACCGTAGGGAATGGAGTGCGATCATGCACCTGTTCCCAGAATGGGATCTTCTTTTCGCCAGGATTCGTGTGCGCAAGCTTGCCGGGACCTTTGCGCAGTTCCTCGGGTGTGAGGTGTTCGATGGTGGGGCCGCCCTTTTCGAGCAAGAGCGCAAGCACCTCATCGGAGCGCTTTTCGGAATCTTCTGGAGCGAAGCGCGGCCAGAGCGATCCCTTCGAAGGATCGATACGGTTCGCAAGCTCGGTCAAGACCCAGATCTCTTCGCGCGCCTCTCCCGGCGGCTCAACGATGCGCTGCTGAAGCTGGACATATGGGTGAAGCGGCGTGGTGGTGAGCTCGGTCTTTTCGTACCAGCTCGCGCAGGGGAACGTAACGTCCGCACGAGATGCCGTGAGCGTGTCTTGGAATTCCATGCACACGAGGTACTCAAGCTCACCGCTCTCGAACGCATGGCGAAGCCAGTTCGCTACGTTATGCTGCTCGAGTGGATTGCCCCAGCCAACCACGAGCGCTTTGAACCCGTGCTTGGGATATTTTGCCGTCATCTGCGGCGTGGGGCCATTCACCCAATAATGGAACGGACACGAATTCTTGACCGCGCCTTCTGGCACCATCCAACTTGCCGTGTTGAAGCGCGTCTTATACTGGCCAACGTAGGTTGAGATACCGCCGCCGAGCTGCCCTACGTTTCCGGTGAGGCATGCCACGAGCGCGCATGCGCGACCTTTCAGATCGCCGTGGTACCACTGCTGCGTTCCACCGCCGAAGATGATGTGCATCGGTTTGACCGTGGCTGCTTCGCGTGCAATGCGCGTGATGGTGTCCGCATCGATCTTGCAGATATCGGCAGCCGCTTCAGGCGTATAGTTCTCCAGCTGTTCGGTGAGCAACTGAAAGCCCGTTTTCGCTTTAGCGGTCGTGCCATCTTTCAACGGCACGTCGTAGCTTCCCGTGAGTGCATAGTTGTTGTCGTCAAGCTTGAGGGGGTTCGTTGCCTGAAGCGCGCCACTCGTTTGATCAACTGCCACATAGCTCTTACGGAAATCGGGCAGGCCCGGCGTAGGAGAAAGACCCTGCACTTCTTCTGCAAGGATCTTCTTGCCCGTTTCGAGATTGATGAGGAGCGGTGAGTCCGTATACGTTTGCATGAAATGCTTGTCGTAGAGATCTTCATCAATGATAGTCTTAGCCATGGCCAGCGCAAACGCGCCATCAGAGTCGGGGGCGATGCGCACCCATTCATTTGCCTTTTCAGCTGATGCCGAATAGTTCGGATCGAAGTAGATCACCTTGCCGCCGTTTTCCTGCGAGTAGGTGAGGAAGTGAGCATCGGGCATACGTGTGACCATAACGTTCGAGCCGAATACGAGCGTGAGCTTCGAGTCTTCCCAGCAGTACGATTCCAGCTCTTCACTCTGGCAGCCAAAGGTTTCAGGCCAGAACATGGGCAGGTCGCCATTGAGCTCGTAACCGCCGATGATCGACCAGCCGAACGTGTTGGCGATACGCACGAGCGCGCCTTTCTGGATGTGACCGGTGCCCTGCACCTGGTAGATGACGCCGATAGAGTCGGGGCCGTATTTCTCTGCGATCTCGCGCAGCTTGTCCGCTGCTGTATCGAGCGCGGTGTCCCAATCGGTCTCAATCTGTTCGCCATCTTCATTCTTAACGAGCGGTTTCGTAAGGCGATCGGGACCATGAAGAATCGTATTGATCGAAAGACCTTTAAGGCATCCGCGCGGATTGTAATGCTCATAAGGGTAGTCAGCCGCCTGCTTCAACAAGCGCACCTGGCCATCTTGGACCCATGCGTTGATTCCACATGCGCCCGTGCAGTTAGGTGAACAGGTGGTTCGGATCCATTCGCCGCCAAGCGGCTCGGCTTCAGTGAGCGCTTCTGCATTCGCTGGAAATTCCAGCGCACTCACTCCGCCTGCCGCTGCAATGGCTAGTGTTGCTGCTGATCCTGCAATGAATTGCCTCCTTGTGAAGCCATGCTGTTCTAGTGATGTCTGTTCGGTAGCTGCATCAGAAGGAACGATTTCGACTTGTGGATTCATTCACAACCCCTTCTCTCGTTCATTTGCTCTTCGTTTAACTTCAAATCAAATAGGAATCATAAAAAATCATCTAAATTGTTCTGAATTTCGTCAATGGGGATTACCCATTGAAATATTCAATTCTTATGAAAATAATAGGGATTGAAGAATTAAACGACTGACACAGGTATGGGTGCGATGTATAACTTCACAATAGATCGATCGCTAAAGACACCGGCTTACCGACAGCTCTATTTTCAGATCAGCGAATACATAGAGAAGGGAAAGATTCTATCAGGGGAAAAGCTTCCGAAGATACGAGAACTAGCTTCAAATCTAGGCATTGCGCGTAACACGGTTGAGGCAGCATACAAACAGCTTGCGTTAGAAGGATATGCAAAGGGGCATCGTGGAATTGGCTATGTTGTGGAAGACCTCGATCTTTCTGTCTTCGATGGGAACGCGTCAGGGCGAAGCGATTCAGCGCTGATAGAGGCGAGTGAAAATGTTCGTAACATCTTTCCTCTCGGGAGCGATCTAGGGTGTAAATACGACTTCGCCTATGGGAACAAAGATTTAGGCGCATTGCCAATAGATATCATGAGAGCAATGGCCGACAAGGCGTTTCGAGCAAATAATTTTGAATCCGCCTCTCTATATATGGATCCCTTTGGACTTTATGGATTGCGTAAAGAGATTGCAAAATACGTTTACAAGAAAAGGGATATCAAATGCGTCCCTGAGCAGGTGGTCATTCAATCTGGAACCCAAGCAGCACTTCGAAAGCTGGCTTCGCTGTTCAATGAAAGCGATGCGTGTGTGGCGGTAGAGGATCCAGGTTATAACATCGCAAGGGATGCGTTTATTGAAGAGGGATACAAGATCGAACCTCTTCCTGTGCATATGGATGAGGTAAATGTGATCGAAAGATTGCAAAACAGCGATGCGAAGTTGGTTGTTGCCACTCCTTCAAACCAATTCCCCTTAGGCTTCGTCATGTCCCTCTCAATGAGGTTGAAACTAATCGACTGGGCTCGGAAAAAAGACGCATACATAATCGAAGATGATTACTGTTGTGAATTCAGATATGAATCAAGCCCATCGCCAGCGTTGCGTGCGATCGATAAAGACAATACGATATATCTTGGAACGATGTCGAAAATACTGACTCCTGCTATTCGCATCTCATACATCATATTACCTGCTGCTCTTCTCGAAAGATGGAATAAGAGATTTCCTGCTGACCTCTGTGCTGTGCCCTGGCTTGAACAAGAGATGCTTCGACTCTTCTTGGAATCGAATGCTTGGGATAGATACGAGCGTTCCACCGTTAATACTTACAGAAAAAGACACGATATATTGACGAAATCATTGAAAAGCGAGATGGGAGACTTGGTTGATGTTTTGGATGAGGGTGCAGGTCTGCACCTGCTCGTTGTAGATAAATATGAGCGCACTCAAGAAGAGCTCATAGAGCTTGCGCGTCGAAAGAGCGTTCGCGTTTATCCGACGGATCAGTATTGGACTACCGACCCGCATCCTATGAAAAGTTCAATCTTGATAGGGTTTTCTAAAATAACAGAAGAAGAGATACCGAAAGGAATAAAGCAGCTTGCCAGAGCATGGTCGTTATGAAACGCTTTTCAAGTTCATAATGATTCTTCTACTTATGATTCATTTAGATCCGGATGACAAACTACCCGGTCGTTCGACACCTTTATTCGTGCGTGGAGAGGCGGGTCCAGGCGACCTCTTCCCAGCGCGTGTTCGGACGGCCGTAGTTGGCGTAGGGATGGATGGAGATACCGCCGCGAGGCGTGAATTCGCCCCAGACCTCGATATACTTCGGGTCCATGAGCGCGATGAGGTCCTTCATGATAGTGTTCACGCAATCCTCGTGGAAATCGCCGTGATTGCGGAACGAGAACAAATAGAGTTTCAGGCTCTTGCTCTCCACCATGCGCTCATCAGGCACGTAGTTGACGTAGATCGTGGCGAAATCGGGCTGCCCCGTGATCGGGCAGAGGCTCGTGAACTCAGGGCAGTTGAACTTCACGAAGTAATCGTTTTCGGGATGCTTGTTCTGGAAGGTCTCGAGCATCTCGGGTGCGTAATCGGTAGGATAGCTTACCTGCTGGTTTCCCAGCAGTTCCAGGCCTTCATCTTCGCGGGTTTGCGTCATGGTCTTCCTTTCCTAAAAGCGTCTGCGACGCGACATGGGTCACTCAGCACAACGTGGGTTTTGCAGTGCGGCATGGGTTCACAGCAGTACAGTGCTGAATCATTTCTTCAGAAGCGGGTCGATGACCCCATTCAGCTCGAATGCACGCTTGCGATCGAGACAGGTGCCACACGTGCCGCACGGCTCTTCCCCGCCTTCATAACACGACCACGTAAGTTCGTAAGGAACCGCGCGCTTCAAGCCTTCTTCAACGATGCGCGCCTTCGGCCACTGCACGAAGGGAGCCACCAGTCTAAGCTGACCGCCAGTGCCTTGTTCAATGGCTGAAGCCATCGCATCGACGAACTCCTGCGAGCAATCGGGGTAGGCGCAACCCGCCCAATCGTCGGCATGGGCGCCGTAGCACACGACCGAGCAATCGAGCGAAAGGGCGATGGAGGCTGCACTGGAGAGGAAGAGCCCGTTGCGGAAGGGCACATAGGTACTCACTGGCGCGTCGCTTTCGTTAGCCAGCTGCGCAGCGTAGGTCTCATGCGGGATCTGGGCAGAAGATGCTGCTAGCAGCGAGCAATCGCTTTCCGCAAAGATGGGTGCTAGGTCCAAAAAACGCTGTTCAACCCCATAGTAGCGCGCTACCTGTTTCGCGGCTTCTAGCTCACGATCATGTTTTTGTCCATAGAAGATCGAAAGCGCATAGACGTTCTCTGCGCCATAACGCTCGACCGCGAGCGCCAGCAAAGTGGTCGAATCCACCCCACCGCTGCAGAGCACGAGCGCCTTCTTCTTGGCACCGTCCGTCGAACCCATCGCTACACTCCCCTTTCCTGGTTTGGCCAGATGAACTTGTGAAGCTGGAGCTGCAGCCTTGCGTGCGTGAGGGAGCGCTCACGCATGAAATCGACGATAGCAGCTGGCTCTATCGCACCGAACACGGGGCTGATATACACTTGGCAGCGCGTGGCAAGCTCATGTTCGCGCACCACTGCAGCCATGCGCTCAAGATCCTCGTGCGAACCGACCACGAACTTCACCACGTCGCGTTCGTCGAGCAACTCGAAATTCTCGCAAAACATCTTATCTTCCATGCCTGAAGAAGGCAGCTTGTAGTCCATCGTGATACAAAGCTTTTCTGGGCGCGGAGTGGGAAACTCCGCAAGCGCGATCGGGCACTCCTCCTCCCGCTTGGAATCGTGCGCGATGATCTTGGCAAGGTCGGTCGAGCCATTGGTCTCGATCTCGACCACCTCGACCGTTTCCAAACGAGCAAGCGCATGCAGCAGGCGGTAGAGATCCGATTGGAGCGTGGGCTCGCCGCCCGTGATGGTCATGCACGTTACCCCTTCGCGCTCCACCCAGTCGCAGAGCTCTTCGACACTAACGAATTCAACGGTGAGCTCCGGGTCACGCGCCCACTGCGTGTCGCAATAGGAACAATCCAAGTTACAGCCCGGAAAACGAATGAACGCCGCGAGCTTGCCCGCGTGCGCGCCTTCGCCATTGATGCTCACGAAGCGCTCGGCTATAGGAAAAGAACCGAATGTCATATCTATCTGCGCTTTCTTTGCCTGCTAGCCGCGGTAGATCGCGCAGTTGTTCGGGGTCTCGTACACGTCGATCTGTGCGATGGGCAAGCCCTGTTCGCGCAGGTGATCGAAGAAGTAGCGCGCAAGATTCTCGGCAGTGGTGCGAAACGGCATGACGGAGAGTGTGAAGCCTTCGTCCTCCAAACACGCGATCGTCTGCGGCGAGAGCGAACCTTCCTCCACGATGAAGGTGTGATCGAGCGCTTCGGTCATCGCGCGCACCGCCTGCTTGAACTCGCCGAAATCGAGCACCATATCCTTCATGGTGCCTTCGCTCTGGAGATCCTCTTGCTCAAGATAGGCCACCACGCGCCAGCGATGACCGTGCAGGTTCTCGCATTTGCCGTGGTAATCCGTAAGAAAATGGGCAGCGTCGAAGCTGCTTTCGGTTTTCAAACCATACATAGTTGCTCCTAGTTTTGTTTAACGACAGGAGGGTTTCGAACTGTCCGTGACATTATAGCAAGCGCATAAGCTGTTGCCTAACCGTCAAGCTATCACGACCCGCGCGGGCGTACGCGGCGCTACAATAAACAAGTACGAACACAAGCAGAGCACGTCTCTTTCGCGCATTCACAACGCCGCTCATTCGCACCTCTTTTGCGCCGCAGCACTCGGCTCTTGCTTCACTCCTCCTACGAGCGAAAAGAGGTCTCTTATGTCTATCGTCGCTGCCTATGCTGTTCCCCATCCGCCGCTCATCGTTCCCGCGGTTGGCAAAGGCCAAGAGGCCGCCATCCAAGCCACCATCGATGGCTACGAAGAAGTTGTGCGACGCGTTGCTGCACACCGCCCCGATACCATCATCGTCACTTCCCCGCATGCGCCGGCGTTTTCCGATGGCTTCTTCATCTCGGATGCGGAGAACATCTCGGGCACCATGGAGATGTTCGGCGTGCCCGCGGAAGAGAGCACGATCACCGCCAAGGGCGATCCTGAGCTGGCCGAGCTCATCGCGAGCCTCGCTAACCAGGCGAACATCCCTATTGGGATGGGCGACCAATACGATGGCCCGATCGATCATGCTACCTACGTGCCGCTCTATTTCTTGCGCGATTTCCTCCCCCGCACCACCGTGGTGCGCGTAGGGCTTTCGGGGCTTTCGCCGCGCGAGCATCGGATGATGGGGCGCTGTTTCGAGTTGGCCGCGAACATCCTGGGTCGTCGCGTTGTCTTAGTCGCGAGCGGGGATCTGTCGCACAAGCTCACGCACGATGGCCCCTACGGCTTCAATGAGGCAGGTCCGCAATTCGACCAGAACATCACGAGCATCTTCCGTTCGGGAGAGCTCGATGATCTGTTCGCCTTCGATGAGCTCTTCTGCGAAGAGGCTGCCGAATGCGGGCTGCGCTCGTTCCAGATGATGGCAGGCGCGCTGGCCGATACCGTCTACTCGAGCGAGCTCTTGAGCTACGAAGGTCCCTTCGGCGTTGGCTATGCGATCGCGTGCTTCGAGGTGGAAGGGAGCGAAGAAGCAGCCGCTGAAGAAGAGGCTGCTATCGAAGAGGCAACCGAGGCACAGGCTGCGCATGAAGGCGCGCTCGTGGAGGGCGAGGTAGAAGCCGATCTTGTGGACGAGGACCCCTCTTCGCCCGTTCCGCAACCCGATGCTTCGCCCGATACCGGCGGCAGCGGCGTGGACCCGTTCGTGGCGCTTGCTCGCGCGAGCGTGGAGTATTTCGTCACCACCGAACGGCCGCTGCTCATGCCCGAAGGCTTGCCACCCGAGCTTATCGATGCGCGTGCTGGCGTGTTCGTGTCGCTCCATGAACACGGCGATCTGCGCGGCTGCATCGGCACCATCGCTCCCACGCGCGATTCGATCGCACAAGAGATCATCGCGAACGCCATTTCGGCCTGCAGCGGCGATCCGCGCTTCTACCCCGTGCAGAAGAACGAACTCGACTATCTTTCGTATTCGGTCGATGTGCTGTTCCCGCCCGAGCCCATCAGTTCGCCTGCTGAGCTCGACCCGCAAGAATACGGCGTGATCGTGAGCAAGGGGCATCGCCGCGGGCTGCTGCTGCCGAACCTCGAAGGCGTGAACACCGTGGAAGAGCAAGTTGCTATCGCGCGGCAGAAGGCAGGGATAGCACCGGACGAAACGGGCGTTGAACTGGAACGATTCCGCGTGATTCGCCATACTACCGGCGGTGAGGCACGTGTCTGCTAGCAGTGAGCGCATCACGTGTCCCGTCTGTCCGCATGCTTGTTCGCTTGCTGAAGGGCAGCGCGGCATCTGTCGTGCGCGCGTGGCACGCAGCGGGCAGGTGATCGACGAGAACTACGGGCGCATCACCTCGCTCGCGCTCGATCCGATCGAGAAGAAGCCGCTCGCGCGTTTCATGCCGGGATCGAGCATTCTTTCGATCGGCTCGTACGGCTGCAACATGCGCTGCGCGTTCTGCCAGAACGCCTCCATCGCGCAAGCTTGCAGCACCGAGGTGCCCTGGAGGTTCATGGAGCCCGAGACCATCGCCGATACCGCAGCGGCTTTTGCCTCCCAAGGCAACGTTGGCGTTGCCTACACGTATAACGAACCGCTGGTCGGCTTTGAGTTCGTGCGCGATTGTTCACAGGCTGTTCATGCGCGCGGGCTTGTCAACGTGCTCGTTTCGAACGGCCAGGTGAACGATGCTCCGCTTTCCGAGCTGCTCCCGCTCATCGATGCCGCGAACATCGATCTGAAGGGCTTCACCGCGGAAGTCTATCGCGAACTGGGCGGCAATCTTGCTACCACTATGCACACGATCGAGGCCTTCGCGGGTTGCGCCACCGCGCACCTTGAGGTGACCATGCTCATCGTTCCCGGGTTGAACGATTCCCGTGAACAGCTCGTGGAGGCAGCACGTTGGCTCGCGGATCTCGACCGCAGCATTCCGCTACACATCACGCGGTTCTTCCCCTGCTATAAGATGCTCAACGCCGAACCAACGCCTGTTGAGACCATCTATTCGTTCGCGAATGAGGCGCGCAACTATTTGGATTTTGTCACCTGCGGCAATTGCTAGTAAGATAGCGAATGCAAGGAGGTAACATGTCCGAATCGCACGCGCATCATAAGCCCGTAGTGGGGATCGTTCCCACCAAATTGCCTGAGCCGTACGACGACGGCATCAATCATTATGCGCTCGCGGTGCGCTCTGCTGGCGCGAAACCTTACCTGCTTCCCGTCACGGACGACGTCGGCGCCTACGAGACCATCTTCCCGCACATGGACGGCTTCCTCTTGACCGGCGGAAAGGATATCGATCCCGTGCGTTATGGGGACACTGAAGATGATCCGAGCGTGACCGATCATCTGCCTGGTCGCGAAGAGCTCGAGCATCTGATCCTTTGTTATAGCGATGAATTCGACGTGCCCATCATGGGTATCTGCCGCGGCATGCAGATGCTGAACGTCTTCTATGGCGGCAGCTTGCATCTCGACCTTGCCACGCAAACGAAGCAGCAAACGCATTTCGCGAACCACTTCCAAACACTGCCCTTCTCCGAGCCATCACACCATGTAACGCTCGAGCCGCGTGGAAGCTTGGCGCGTATCCTGCAGACGCATTCGACCCAGGTGAACTCCATGCATCATCAGGGGATATTCGAGCTCGCGCCCGAATTGCGCGCAGCAGCATATGACGATCAGGGCCTGATCGAGGCCATCGAGCACCCCGACAAGCCCTTTGCGATCGGCGTGCAGTGGCACCCCGAATTCTTGGGCACGCGCAATTCCATGAATCTGCTCTTCGAACGCTTCGTGGATGCTTGCCAGGAAGAATCGCAGCACAAGAAGGAGAAGCGCGCGAACATCGCGATCGACCGCATTCACACGGGCTTCGTCTGGCCGCAAGTTTCCTTCATCGATCGCCAGCCGAAGATCACGAATTAGAAGTGCTGTTGTTCGAACTCGGTCAGTTCGGCAAGGAAGCCCGCTTCGCCTAGCGCGGCTTCAAGCTCATCGAGCACCTCTTCGGAATCGGCGCTCACCTCGTGGAAATGATAGCCCGAGGTGATGTTCATCAGTGGCGTGGAAGCTCCCGTGGCAAGTTCGTTGAGGAAGCGCACCACGTCACGGCGATTGCGAAAACCCAGGTTAGCTGAGAGCCTGCCATAGGTTCGGTGGTTCACGATAACGTTCTCCACCACGACCCCATGATCGACCATCAGATTGAGCTCATCGCCGGTTTGCTCGATCGTATGATGCACTTTGAACAGACGCTTTGGGCGGGCATTCGCCACTCCCGTCACGTAGCCACGGTTCGTCGCATAGATCTCTTCGCCCGATTGACGCAAGAGCGCGATATCTTGGACCACCACCTGGCGCGAAACACCAAGCTGCTTGCCCAACGCCGCACCTGAAAGCGGCATCGTGCTCTGACGCAGGATGTTCATGATCTCTGCTCTTCGCTCTTGGCCGGTCAACGCGCCTCCTTTTGTAGTCGTAGCTTCCATCTATCCCTCTGAACTGCGCTCTTGATTCTCAACAAGCTTCGTTATGCTTCGATCCGCAAGTTCTTCATGCTCAGATCGAGGATGCCCGCCGAATGGGTCAGCGCGCCGCTCGAGATGAAATCAACACCCAGATCGATGTAGGTCTGCACGTTGTCACGCGTGATGTTGCCCGAGCATTCCGTAAGCGCACGATCGCCAATAAGCTCGATCGCGCGCGCCATGGTGTCGTGGTCCATGTTGTCAAGCATGATGATGTCGGCACCCGCCTCGAGCGCCTCTGCCACCATGTCAAGATCTTCGGTCTCGACCTCGATCATGCTCGTGAACGATGCCGTCTTGCGCGCTGCTTCGACGGCTGCTTTGATACCACCTGCTGCCGCAATATGGTTGTCCTTGAGCATCACGCTCTCGGAAAGGTTGTAGCGATGGTTCACGCCGCCACCCAAGCGAACGGCATCCTTCTCGAAGATGCGCATGCCTGGCGTGGTCTTGCGCGTGTCCACGAGCGTAGTCTTGCTGCCCTCGAGCAGATCAGCAATCTGGCGCGTGTACGTTGCAATGCCGCTCATGCGCTGCAAGTAGTTGAGCGCGGTTCGTTCAGCGGCGAGCAGGACGAACGCATCACCCGAAATGCGTGCGAGCAGCTGACCGACCTCGACACGAGAGCCATCAGCCACGAACCGCTCCACGCATACCGCAGGATCGAGCAGGTGGAACGTGCGCTCGAACACGTCGAGTCCTGCGATCACACCTTCTTGCTTTGCGATAAGCTCGACCGTTGCTTGCGCGCCAGCTGGCACTACCGCCGCGGCTGACACATCGCCATGATTGAGGTCCTCTTCAAGGGCGGTACGGATATGCTTTTCAGCGATAAGATTGAGTGCTGCCAGATCCATAGGGTTCCTTCTCGTTCGAACAGACTAACGACGGCGGGCGAACACGCGATCGCGCACGCTTTCTGCTTCGCGCTGCAGGTGCGGCTCAACGAGTATCTGCGCTTCACGATACACTGGGATCTCCTGCTTGAACGGCGTGACATTAGCGCTCCGGTCCGCCACGATCTTCTGCGCTGCCCTTTTCGCGAACACGAGGCTCTCAAGCAGGCTGTTGCTCGCCAAACGGTTGGCCCCATGCACGCCGTTGCAGCTGGTCTCGCCCACGGCGAAGAGATGCTGCATGGTGGTCTGCGAATCGCTGTCCACGTGAACGCCGCCCATGAAGTAATGCTGAGCAGGTACTACCGGGATCGGTTCCTTGGTTATGTCGTAGCCTTCTTCAAGGCACTTCTGATAGATGCTCGGAAAATGATGATGGATCATCTCGGGCTCGATATTCTCGAACGAAAGCCACACGTGCTTGCTGCCTTCAGCCTCCATCTGCGCATGAATAGCAGCTGAGACCACATCGCGTGGCTGCAGCTCGTCGGTGAAGCGCTTGCCTTGCGCATCGAGCAGGATCGCGCCTTCACCGCGACACGATTCCGAGATCAGAAACGCGCGCCCCGGACGCCCCGTGTAGAGGCTGGTCGGATGGATCTGCACGTAATCCATGTTCTCTAGCTCAACGCCATGCTCGCGCGCGATGCGACACGCATCGCCGGTGAGGCTCGGGAAGTTCGTCGAGTGCTCGTAGAGGCCGCCGATGCCGCCGGTCGCCATGACTGTGAAGCGCGCGCGAATGCGATACGCATCGCCTTGCGCGTCTTCTGCGATAATGCCGCAACACACGTCGTTCTGCTCGATGATGTCGACCATAGTCGTGTACGCGCGAATCTCGACGTTGCTCTTTTGGCGCACTGCCGCCAGTAGCCGGGTGGTGATCTCTTTTCCGGTGGTGTCTTCGTGGAAGCAAATGCGCGGACGCGAATGGGCCGCTTCGCGCGTGTAGGCAAGTTCGCCCGTTTCGGTGCGCGCAAAATCGACGCCGTAATCGATCAGGTCGTTGATCACCGCACGTGAGGAGCGGATCATGATATCCACACTCTCGTGCCTGTTCTCCCCGTGACCAGCGCGCAGCGTATCGTCGAAGAAGGCCTGATAGTCATCTTCATCGTGCAGCACGCAAATGCCGCCCTGCGCGAGCATCGAATCGCATTCGTCCACTTCGGTCTTCGCGATCATCAGGATGCTCAGATCGCTCGGCAGATTGAGCGCCGTGTAGAGGCCGCCGACTCCGCAGCCAGCTATGACCACATCATATGTTTCGTCGTTTGTCATTGTCCGTTCCTCTTATAGTGAAAACGCGAGCGGTTTTAGGTGAGCTCGCGCGGTTCTATCTTTGCCATTCGTGCGGCTGGCCGAGCATGCGCCCGTAGCCGCCAATCAGCTGCATCACGATGAAAGCTCGAGCATGCGCGTGAGCGTTTCTTTGGCCGCAGGCACGAATTCGGCTTCGACCTCGACTTCTTCGGTGGTGTTCTCGAGCGCTTCGGCGATCTGCTCGAGCGTGATCGAAGACATATCCTCACAGCGCGGCGTGGTTGCGGGGAAATGAAGCTGCTTGCTGGCCGCGTCGCTTCCCAGGCGCTTGGCGATCTCATGCGCAACACCCACCACGGTGCAGATGATGTAGTCGGTCTCTTCGCCGGTCACCACGCGGTCGATGATGCCTGCGGTCGAACCAAGATAGTCGGCCAACTCGCAGACTTGCGCGTTGCATTCGGGATGCGCGAGTACGAGCGCGTTTGGGTGCGCTTCCTTGAGCGCACGCACCTCATCAGGCGAGATGTCCTGATGAATCGGGCAGTAGCCATCATTGAAGATGAAATTCTTCTCGGGCACGAGCGAAGCGATATAGCGACCAAGATTCTGGTCGGGAATGAACAGGATATTGTGCTGCGGTAGATTCTGACAGATCTTGAGCGCATTCGATGAGGTAACGCACACATCCGACCACGATTTGATCTCTGCGGTGGAGTTCACGTAGCAAACCACGGCAAGATCGTCGTATTCAGCGCGCGCCGCATCCACCGTCTCCTTCGTGACCATATGGGCCATCGGGCAATCTGCCTGCGGATTCGGCAAGATAACGGTCTTGTTCGGGCTTAAGAGCTTCGCGCTCTCGCCCATGAACTGCACGCCTGCGAACACGATGGTTGCGCAATCGAGATCGGCAGCGAGTTTGCTCAAGTTGTAGGAATCCCCGGTGTGATCGGCAACATCCTGGACTGCATCTTCAACGTAGAAATGTGCCAGAATGACCGCGTCGCGCTCGGCTTTCAGCTCTTCGATGCGCGCGACAAGTTCTGTATCAGTTGGCAAGGTAGCCATCCCCTTCAATCTTTTGAGCAAGTATGGCAGATGTGAAGACAGCTGACAAGACAGTAAAACATATCAGTCAAGACGCGACCGATATGCCCGAGGCTATGAAAGGAGTTCAGGCGCCTTGCTCAGCACGTCTTCTTCGCAGGGTGTTCGCGGGTTTGCACGCAGGCTTGCACGCCAAAGGCCAGCGGCGCAACTACCAGAGACCCAACAGGTACTGCATCCCCAGGCTCACGCCCGCAATAGCAAGGCAGCAGCAGAAACCAAGGAAGATGGGCTTGCCGCCTGATTTCACCAGCTTCACCAGATCGGTGTTGAGGCCGATCGCGACCATGGCCATGGTGATGAAGAATTTCGAGAGCGTCTTTATGGGCGCGAATGCCTCTGTCGATACGCCGCAACCAAGCGCGATGGTGGTGATAAGCGAAGCGAGCAAGAAGTAGAGGATGAACAGCGGAAACGAGCGTTTCAGGCTGAAGCCTTCATTATGGAGCTCATGCACTTCGCCTTCCAGCTCAGCGGCGCGATCCTCATGAGCAGCTGCCAGCTCGGCGCGCTTTTGCTTGTGCGCCTTTTTCACCTTGTGCGCACCCCACAACGCGAGCACGAAGGTGATCGGAATGATGGCGAGCGTTCGCGTGAGCTTCACGATGGTTGCCTGGTCGAGCGTGTTCGCGCCCGGATGCATGCCATCCCAAGCCGCCGCCGCAGCGGTGACCGAAGAGGTGTCGTTCACTGCGGTGCCCGCGAAGAGCGCGAAGCCTTCGTTGGAGAGTCCCAGCACGCTGCCGAGCGTGGGGAACACGAGCGCAGCAATCACGTTGAACAGGAAGATGACCGAGATGGCCTGCGCGACCTCTTCATCGCGCGCCTTGATGACCGGCGCCGTTGCCGCAATGGCCGAGCCGCCGCAGATGGAAGAGCCTACGCCCACCAGCGTTGCGATGCGTTCAGGAATGTGGAGCGCTTTGCAGAGCACGAATGCCACGATGAGCGCTGTGGCGATGGTGGAGACGATCACCGGCAGCGATTGCGCGCCCACGCGCACCACTTCTGCCAAGTTCAAGCCGAACCCCAGCAGGATGACCGCATACTGCAGGATCTTCTTCGAGGTGAACGTGATGCCTTGGCTCGTGCGATCGCGACGCTTCCACACGAGCGCGATAGCCATGCCTGCCAAGATGCCGAAGACCGGGCCGCCGATCAGCGGAAACGCCTGACCAAGGAAGGTGCAGCCAAGCGCGATAGCAGCGCAAACGAGAATGCCGGGAATGTAGAGCTTTATCTTTTCGAGAAAGATCATCGGTGAACCTTAGCTGCCCTCAGCGGGCGCATCGAGCGCGCCCTGGCTACTTTTGGGAAAGACTAGAGCATGTGTGCGCGCAGCTCTTCACCTGAGCGAGCACTCAGATATGCTGGCGGGATGTCGAAAATGGTCTTGCAGCCGGTCATGCCCTCTTCGCTCATGCGATGCGCTGCGCGTGCGCAGGCCACGAGCACGCTACCCGTGAATTCAGGGTTGGAATCGAGCGTGAGGGAGAATTCGATCACGTGCTTGTTCTCTTTGTTCGCACCCGTTGCGCCCGTACGGATGACCGAGCCGCCATGCGGAATGCCCTTATGATCGCGATCGAGCTCTTCTTGCGTGATGAAGGTGACCGTGGTGTCGTAATCGGCGAAGTAGTTCGGCATCTCAACGATGGCCTTTTCAATAGCAGCCAGGTCGGCGCCTTCTTCAGCAACTACGAAGCATTCGCGCGTGTGCTTTTCGCGCGTGGTGAGCTCAGGGTTCGCGCCGCTGCGCACCGCGTCGAGTGCGCTTTGGACCGGGACCGTATACTGGCGCGCATCGAGCACACCCGGCACGCGACGGATCGCATCCGAATGACCCTGGGAAACGCCACGACCCCAGAACGTGTAATCCGCGCCTTCGGGCAGAATGCAATTCGCATAGAGGCGTGCGACCGAGAACATGCCTGGGTCCCAGCCTACCGAGATGATACCGATCTTACCCGCCTCCTTCGCAGCCGCATCAACTGCTGCGAAGTGCTGCGGGATGTTCGCGTGCGTGTCGAACGAATCGACCACGTTGAAGAGCTTGGCGTATTTCGGCGTCTGTTCGGGCAGATCAGTTGCGGAACCACCACCCAGCACGAGCACGTCGATATCGTTCGTATGGGCTTCGATATCGTCAACCGAGAAGACCGGTACACCAGCAGTGAGCGGAGTGATGGTGCTTGGGTCGCGACGCGAGAAGATGGCGACCAGCTCGATGTCGTCATTTTGACGAGCAGCCAGCTCAACACCTTTGCCCAAGTTTCCGTATCCCAGAATGCCGATGCGCGTTTTCATCATGTTCGCCTTCCCTCTTGCGGTTTTTGTCGCTACTAGTATAGAGCGTTTTACCTACGATCGATTCTTTCGCTTTGTAAACGGAAAACGGTGAACGAAGCCCACCCGCTTTCCTTGCTCGTTGCCACAAGGGGCTTACGCCTGAGGGGCGGTCAGAGAAAAGAAAAGGCCAGCGGGATTCCGCTGGCCTTGCAAGCTTCTGTAGCTTATAGAGCTATTCGCTCTTCTTGTCGTTGGTGACCTCGTTGATCGCTTCGGTGGCGACAACCTCTTCAACCACGTCGACTTCGCCTGCTTTTGCGCCGTTGACTGCTTGATCGACAGCGCGATCCGCTGCTGCACTACCCAGTGCTTCAGCAGCTGCAACCTCAGCGGTCTCTTCAGCGATAGCTTCGGTCAGCTCAGCGTCGAGCTCTGCCTCGACCGCCTGCATCGTTTCAACAGGAACACTCGGCGCAACCGCTTCGGCAGGTGCAGGTGCAGGAGCAGGAGTGGGTGCTGCACCAGGAGCGGGAGGTGCTGGCGGAATGGGCGTAGCGGTTGCAGGAGCAGGGGTCGCCGCTACTGGCGTAGGAGCTGGTGCTGGAGCCGGCGCGGGAGCTGCGGGTGCAGGGGTCGCCGCTACTGGCGCGGCTGCTGCAGCTGCAGGAGCCGCCGCTGCCACTGGAGTTTGAGCAGGCGCAGCAGCTACGTTCATCGCCGCAGGAGCAGGCGCGATGGCCTTGCGCATCTTATAGATGAACACCGCCATGAGCACGAAGAGCACGATATTCACGATACCGCCCACGACCAAGCTTGCAACAGCTGCGATGATCGCAAGCACGAAGAGCGTCTTGAGCTTCGTCGTGTCCTTATGCTTCAGGAAGATAAAGATCGACACGAAGAGCTGGAAGCCACCAGAAATGACCGCGAAGACCGCGAGCGCGACCATGGCGGTCGCAGCAAACGACATCGCAGCAAGTTCGTCGGGATCAACATAGCCATAGTAGTAACTAGAATAATAGCTACTCAAGCTCGAGTACTCTTCAATAGTCTCGCTCACATAAGCGAGCGTGGCCGAAGCCGTGAAGACCATCACTAGGCTAAAAACGATCGCCAGCGCCGAAATCACGATCGCGGCAATGCTCAGGCCTTTGACGACCTTTTGATTTTGCGCAAGAGTGTTCATTTCAATCTCCTTATCATCTGCCCACAAGCTTATAGCAGAAATGCGGCTTACAGGCTTTCGTCAACAAGCTGTTTCTTCACCCGGCATCGCGAGAACGCCGCCGCTCTTTCCCGAACGAGCTGCGTTCGATAGCGCGCGGCTGTGAAGAGGTTTCTCTAGTATAGCGTTGTGATCTTCAAATCAAGATCAGATGCCTCGATCTGTTCCTTGCCACCGAAGATGCAAACGACCTCATGCTCCTTCAAACCTTCGAGCGCCGTACCGCGCGCACGAAGATCTTCGATGGTGGTCGAGAGCATCTCGGCACGCAAGCGCGCGCGATAATCCGCTGGTAAGCTGGCGAAATAGTGGTTGTCCTGACGCTGCGCCAGAGCACGCGGCTTGAGCGGAGCATCGTAGCCCGCAACCGCACTGATGATATAACCGCGCAGCTCCGCTTCGCTGGGATCGAAATCGGCGAGCCACGCACCCGAGCCGTTATAGACCTCCACTGTGTGATCGAGATTCGGATCGCGGAACGAATAGAACATGACCGTGCCCGTACGCGTTGCCTTGAAGCCCGCACCATACGCACCGCCCTTCACGCGCACCTCGTTCCAAAGGTAGTCGTACGAGAGCACGCGCGTGACGATGTTGGTCGTTCCGTCGAAGGGAATCGCCTCGATCGCCGCGCGATTCGCGCCTGCGCCCACATAGCAAACATCGCTCGGCACGATGAAGGCTTCGTTTTGCGGCACCGGCTCAGGGACAACGAGCGTTCGTTCGCAGCCAGCAAATCCCTCTTCAAGATCGAAGGCCCCGCCCGCTTCCCACACGCGCACCAGGTCTTCTTGCGTACCGGTGAAGCTCAGGACCACATCGTCGGTGAACACGCGCTTCGCCACCGCTTCGAGCTTCTCGATGAGGCCCTCCGCACGTTCATCGAAGTGCGCGAGCAGATCGCACAGGAACTGATAGAAATCGATGCCAGCGAGCTGATCGAGCAGCTTACCTGCGGGCGTGAGACCGGCGGCAACACGCGCCAGCGCGCTCGTGTGACCCATGGCCTGGAAATTCTGCTCCATGGAAATGCGCTGCTGCAACAAGATGGTCTTGATGCGCTCGGGATCGTTGAAGCGCGTGTGCGCCCAGATCTCTTTCGGCAACATGATGGCATGGTCGAGATTCTTCGACAGCACGCTTGCAGAAACGATGAATTTCGGCGCGATGCCTTGAGCGAGTGTCTCGTTCTCGTAGGTGGTGGCGGAAAAACGCAAGCGTCCCAGGTAGAGTTGCGAGAGCGTATCGATCTCGGAGGCGGTGTAGTGTTCGGTATCGAGCTTGCCGAGCAAGTTCGCGAGCAGCGTGACGTAGGGCAGTTCATCGTACGTCACGTGATCGAGCGAGAAATAGTAGGACAGATAGTCGATGCCATGCGTGGGCACTTCATGGATGATGCTAGGCAACGGCGTGCCTGCCTCGAAATGCCACTCTGGCTCCGCAGGCGTTTGTGCGATGTCGGAGAGTTCGAGCAGCGGAAGCGTGGCGAGTGCTTCGGGGCTGTCGGGCTCCATCTGAATGCGGTGCAGTTCTTCGGCCTCGGCCATGATAGCCTCGAGCTGTGCGGTGTCGAGCGTCTGCTTGATGGCGGCAAGGCGCTCCGCCTCCTCGCTCGACTCTTTGGCGGTGGGTACCACTTCAACGAAGGCGCGATGGTCGTTCTCGAGCAGCACTTCTGCGAGCAGCTTCTCGAAGTAATCGGTCTCGAGCTTCTCGCGCAGCGTGGCGAACGTGGTTTCGTAGCGCAGCGGGTCTATGGCCTGGGCATCATCATAGAGCCAGGCGGAAAGCGCATTCACCGCCAGGATCACGCCCGTTGATGTGCCGAAATCGCCTTCACGCATCACGAATTCCGCATGCGCGATCGCTCCTTCGATCAGCTGCTTGTCGATGCCGCCCTCCACGAGCTTGCGCACTTCGCGCTCGAGGCATTCCTTGAATACGTGCGCTTTTTGAGCCTCGATGCCTTTCGCTTCGATCAGAACGAAGGGCTGCAGGATCGATTTGTTCATGTAGTCGAACACATCACCCGCGAACCCTGCCTCGAGCAGCGCCTTCTTCAGCGGCGCCTCGTTCGAGCCCATAAGGGCATCCATGAGGATATCGACGGCGATGATGCGTTCATTGTCTGCCGCCGTACCGACCACATAGCCAAGAGCTGCGCATGCGTTTTCGGGCGAGGTATTCATCTCCACTACCACATCGAGTGCTTCAACAGGGTCTTGGATCACAAGCGGGTTCGGTGCACCTGCAGGTTCTGGCGCTTTGTTCGCAGAAAGGTAGTTCGTGTCCAAGAAACCGAGCATCTTGTCGATGTCGAGGTTGCCATAGAGCGTGATATAGCTGTTGCTCAGCTGATAGTGGCGCGCGTGGTTGTCGAGGAAATCCTCGTAGGTGAGGTTCGGGATCGCGCTCGGCAGGCCGCCCGACTCGAAACGATAGGCGGTATCGGGAAAGAGCGCCGCTTGGAGCGCGTCGAAGAGCACGTTGTCGGGGTCGGACATGACGCCTTTCATCTCGTTGAACACCACGCCGTTATACGTGAGTGGCGCGTCTGTGTTCTCGAGCTCGTAGTGCCAACCCTCTTGCTCGAAGATCTCTTTGCGCTTGTAGATGGCAGGATGCAGCACCGCATCGAGATAGACGTCCATAAGGTTCATCAGGTCTTTCTCGTTCGTGCTCGAAACGGGATAGACCGTCTTGTCTGCGAAGGTCATGGCGTTCAAGAACGTTTGCATCGAGCTCTTGAGCAGGTTCACGAACGGCTCCTTCACTGGGAATTTGTCCGAACCACACAACACCGAATGCTCCAAGATGTGGAAGACGCCCGTGTCGTTCACCGGTGGGGTCTTGAAGCCAATGGAGAAGGCTTTGTCGTTGTCATCGTTTGCCAGATAGAGCAGGCGCGCGCCGCTTTCGTGGCGCATGAGGGTTGCGGTGCCGTCGATCTCGGGCAGATTCTCGTGTGTTTCAACCGTGAAGCCGTAGGCTTTCGCTCCAGGAGTAAGATCCATCTTCCATCCTTCGTACTGCGCAGGTGTGCGCCTTCGTCGCGCATTCATTTCTCATACTCGATTATAAATCACCGCTACTTCGCAGGCATCGTCTTATGCTCGATCAGCGGAGAGGGTGAGGCAACGAGGTGACTCTTTGCCGACTAAATTCGTTAATAATAAAACCCGAGCAAAGCAGCGACGCATGAGCGAATCAGCATGCGCTGATTCGCGAACAGGGAAGCGGGGAACCTCGTGTCTCGCGCTCGGCGCTGATCGAACTAAAAAAGATGTCGAACGACCGGGTAGTTTGTCACACGAGGGCGAAGGGGGCCAGCGCGCGCTGGGCGATACCTGCGAAGTGCGCCAACACCATGCCGTAGTTCGCGATGGGCACGCCTGCCTGTTCACACGCTTGGATGCGCGAGAGCATCGCGCGTCTGGTGAACATGCATGCTCCGCAATGGATCACCAGATCGTAGCTTGAAAGATCACTCGGAAAGTCTTTGCCCTGAACATGGTCGATCGTGATGCCTTCGCCCAGGTTCTTGCGCAACAAACGCGGGATCTTCACCGTGCCGATATCCTCCGAGATCGGGTGGTGCGTACACGCTTCAGCGATAAGAATGCGCGCGTCTTCGCCCAGCTGCGCAAGCACCTGAAGCGCCGCGGCTTGCACATGGATGTCTCCCTTTGCGCGCGCCATGATCACGGAAAAGCCCGTGAGCGGAATCTCCTCGGGAACGATCTCAGCCACCTGATGGAACACCTGCGAATCGGTGATGACGAGCGCGGGTGGCTCTTTGAGCGAAGCGAGCGCGGCCGAAAGCTCGGTATCGCGCACCAAATAAGGCAGCGCTCCCCCATCGAGCAGATCGCGGGCTGTTTGCACCTGCGGTAAGATCAGCCTACCCTTGGGCGCTTCCTTGTCGATCGGAACGACGAGCACGACCGTATCTCCTGGATTCACCAAGTCGCGCGCAAGCGGCGGATCCTCAAGCAAGCTTTCAGGGGCGGCATCGATAATCGCTTGTAGCAGCTCGCCCATGCCTGTACGCTCAGTTGCTGAAACGCGCACCGCCTGATCGAAATCGCTCCCTGCCTTATCGCTCGCAGCCCCCTCGCCTGCAAGGTCGGTCTTGTTCGCCACGACCACCGCAGGGATCGCTTCACGCTCAAGATCCGCCAGCAGATCGCGCTCCGCCTCTCCCCACGTGCCCTGCTCATACACGAGCAGCGCCAGGTCGCAGCCCTTCATCGCCTTGCGCGTGGTCTCAGCACGCAACTGCCCCACCACTTCGGCATCGTCGTCGATCCCCGCCGTGTCGACGAAGAGCACAGGGCCAAGCGGCAGAAGTTCCATCGCTCGCTCGACAGGGTCGGTCGTGGTGCCGGGCACTTCACTCACGATGCTCACGGGCTGGCGCGCGAGCGCATTCACCACGCTGCTCTTGCCTGCATTGCGCCTGCCGAACAGCCCGATCGTGATGCGCATCCCCTTCGGCGTGGCCGAAAGCGCGTCACGCTGGTCAAGATCGAGCGAAGGGGTCGAAACGTTGTGTTCAGAGACCATGGATTCTTTCCTTAGAGTTCACAGAAACACCGCACGGCGCGCGTGTTTGCTGGTATCCTTTACGCATTCGTATTATATTCCTCGATTATGAAAAACCCGTTACGCACGATCGGAACGAAAGAGCCCATGACCACTGCTACTTTGCCCTATGACCCTGCCTCCCCTCACGCGGAGGAATTCATCAACCACGAAGAGATCCTCGCAACCCTCGAAGCTGCCCGCGCCGATGCTGCCGACCTTGCGCTCGTCGATCGCATCCTCGAGAAAGCCGCCGAAGGGAACGGGCTCACCCACCGCGAAGCGAGCGTGCTTCTAGCCTGCGAAGACAAAGCGCGCATCGAGCGTATCTTCGCGCTGGCGCGCGCGATCAAGGACGACCATTACGGCAATCGCATCGTGCTCTTCGCGCCGCTCTATCTGTCGAATTACTGCATGAACGGCTGCGTGTACTGCCCGTACCATCTGCAGAACAAGACGATCCCGCGCAAGAAGCTCACCCAAGAAGAGATCGCCGCCGAAGTGATCGCGCTGCAGGACCAGGGTCACAAGCGCCTTGCGATCGAGCTGGGCGAAGACCCGATCAACAATCCGATCGAGTACGTGCTCGAGAGCCTTCAGACCATCTACTCGATCAAGCACAAGAACGGCGCGATCCGTCGCGCGAACGTGAACATCGCAGCTACCACGGTCGAGAACTACCGCAAGCTCAAGGAAGCCGAGATCGGCACCTACATCCTATTCCAGGAGACCTACCACAAAGAGCGCTATGAGGAACTTCATCCCACGGGACCGAAGAGCAACTACGCCTACCACACCGAAGCGCACGACCGCGCGATGGAAGCGGGCATCGACGATGTGGGCCTGGGCGTTCTCTTCGGCCTGGAGGGCTATGCCTACGAATTCGCTGGGCTGCTCATGCATGCCGAACATCTCGAAGCGGTGTTCGGCGTAGGTCCGCACACGATCAGCGTGCCGCGCGTGCGCCCGGCAGACGATATCGACCCCGATACCTTCGACAACGGTGTGCCCGACGATGTCTTCGCGAAGATCGTCGCGTGCATCCGCATCGCCGTTCCCTACACCGGTCTCATCATCTCGACGCGCGAACCACAAGCCATGCGCGAACAGCTTCTTGAGCTGGGCGTATCGCAGATCTCTGGCGGATCACGCACGAGCGTGGGCGGATACGTGAGCGAAGAGGACGAAGACGAGAGCACCGCGCAGTTCAACGTCTACGACAACCGCAGCTTGGACGAAGTGGTCAGCTGGCTCATGGAACTCGGCTATATTCCCAGCTTCTGCACGGCATGCTATCGTGCGGGGCGCCAGGGCGATCGCTTCATGGAGCTCTGCAAGAACGAACAGATCGCAGGCTTTTGCCACCCGAATGCTCTTATGACGCTCGAAGAATACCTGCTCGACTACGCCTCGCCTGAAGCGCGGGCGCTTGGCGAAGCGCTCATCGATGCCGAGATGGCAAACGAAGACTTCAAGCGCGCGCCAGTCTATGCCGTACTCGAGAAGAATCTTGCAGCCATCAAAGAAGGTAAGCGCGACCTGCGGTTCTAGTGCGCGTGCACGTGCAAGAGCTCTTCGGCGCGCTCGGAGCCTGGTTCGCCGAAGTACTCCGCATAGATCGTCTCGATAACGGGATTCTCATGCGAGAAGCGCACAGGCGCGTCGGTGTCGAGCGTATGCAGTACCGCGCCGCGCGCAAAGCCCAGTTCACGGTCGCTGCCATCGATCGGCTGACCACCGCCGCCAGCACATCCCGAAGGACAGGCCATCACTTCGATGAAGTCGTAATCCACCGTGCCCGCATCGAGCGCCGCGATAAGCTGGTCAGTGTTCGCCAGCCCATGCACGACCGCACAGCGGATCGGCGTCCCTGCCAAGTCGAACACCGCTTCCTTCCAGGGGCCTTCGGCGGCAGGAGCGAACTCGAAGCCGGTGGGTTCGGGGTTCGAGCCGGTCATGATCGCGGCCGCGGTACGGAGCGCTGCCGTCATCACGCCGCCGGTCGTGCCGAAGATCACGCCTGCACCCGTGCCCTTATCGAGCGGATCATCGAGCGGCATGTCTTCGAGCGCTTCAACGTCGATATCGCTCTGGGCGATCATGCGTGCGAATTCGCGGGTAGTGAGCGATGCATCCATATCAGGCACGCCAGGGTTCGAGGACATGCCCGGCAGTGCGACCTCGACCTTCTTCGCGGTGCACGGCATGAGCGCGACCGAGAAGATCTTCTCTGGCGCAAGGCCGTTCTTCTCCGCGAACCAGGTCTTTACCACGGCGCCGAACATCTGCATCGGGCTCTTCGCCGATGAAAGGTGCTGAGCGATGGATTCGGGATAGCGCGTGCGCGCGAAATTCACCCAACCAGGGCAGCATGAGGTGAACAGCGGCAAGCGATCGGTCTCGCCTGCCTTCACGATGTTCAGAAGCTCGGTGCCCTCTTCCATGATGGTGAGGTCGGCGGCGAACACCGTGTCGAAGACATAGTCCACACCCATTTCCTTGAGCGCAGCACACATGCGCTCCACGCCCAGTTCACCGTCTTGCTTGCCGAACGAGGACGCCCACGCCGTGCGCGTTGCGGGCGCGATTTGCACCACCGTGGTTACCTCGGGGTCGGCGATCGCCGCACGCAGACGGGCGATATCGTCGCGCTCGGAAAGCGCGCCGACCGGGCAGTGAGTGATGCACTGGCCGCACGCCACGCAGCCAGCTTCGCGCATCGTGCGATTATCGGCCACCCCGATGCTCGAGCGCGAGCCCGTGCCGATGAATTCCCACACGCCAATGCCCTGCAGCTTCTTGCAGGCAGCCACACAGCGGCCACATTGGATGCAGCGGCTCGCGTTGCGCTGGATGATCGCGTGCGGATCCCACTCGGCACGCTTGCCGCGCGGAAGTTCTTGAGGGTAGATGGCAGGCGCGGCATCAGGGCCAGCCAGGCCATAGGATTTCAGCAGATACTGCAAGCGGCACGTGCCATAACGCACGCAATTGCGACAATCAAGATCGTGGCGCGAGCGAATGAGCTCGAGATTCGTCTTACGCGCTGCTTCCGCGCGGTCGGAGCGCGTACGAACCACCATGCCTTCTGTAGCTGGCGTGTTGCACGCGGCGCTCAGGCGTTCATCGCCTTCGACCTCCACGCAGCACACGCGGCAGGCGCCGATATCACACAGCCCCTTGAAATAGCACAGCGTTGGAATGCTGATGTTCGCCGCCTTGGCAGCATCGAGGATGGTGGCACCGTCTTCAACGGTTACGGAAGTGTCGTCTATCGTGAGCGTTACCATACCAGTGCTTCCTTTCCGCAAACTTTGCCAAAGCCGTGATGGTCGCAGCGCAGGCAACGGCTCGTTTCCTGCTCGACCTCGTCTTGCGTCATGCCGTTCTTCGCGATGTCGAAGTCTTTGATCGCCTCGGCGAACCGGCGGTTCGTCTGTTCGACGCGCCCAGTTGCCGGCCGCGTGGTGAGCGGGGCGGGAATCGTGACTTCGTCGTGCACGTTATGGTGAAAGCCGAGCGCTTCATCGATGTTGGCAGCGGCCACCTTACCTGCTGCGATCGCACGAATGACCGTTGCCGGACCCGTGACCGCGTCGCCACCTGCAAACAGGCCGTTATGATCGGCAAGGGCACCCTGATCGTTCGCCAAAATGCGTCCGCGTTCGGTGGCGATCACATGCGCGAAGGCATCGGTGTTGATCTTCTGACCGATAGCCACGATGACTACATCGCAGGGAATCTCCACTTCGGCAACGTTCGCTGCCTGAGGCTTCGGACGGCCATCTGCCCCCACTGCGCCGATGTATTGCGGTTGCACCACGAGCGCGCGCACCGCGCCAGTCGCATCCGCCTCGATGCGGATCGGTGCCATGAGCTCGGAGATCTGGCAACCTTCAGCCATCGCTTCTTCGATCTCTTCAGGAAGCGCGGTCATGTCCGCGATGCGCCGGCGATAGACGCATTCAACGCTTGCCGCGCCCAAACGACGCGCCGTACGCGTGCAGTCCATCGCAACGTTGCCGCCACCAACGACGACCACGCGCTTGTCCGTAAGATCAGGGGCAAGACCATCGCCAGCAGCACGCAAGAACCGTACCGCCGAGAGCACGTTTTCGGCGTCCTCGCCCGGGCAGCCGAGCTTGTTCTCGTCGTGCGCACCCACCGAAAGATAGATCGCGTCGAAATCGTTCGCGAGATCCTCATACGTGAGGTCGGTGCCGATCGTGGTATTGGTGAATGCCTTCACGCCTGTTGAAAGGATGAAATCGATGTCTTGATCGAGCTTTTCCTGCGGCAGGCGATAATCGGGAATGCCGTAGCGCACCATGCCGCCAAGTTTCGAGCGCTGATCGTAAACGGAAACGTCGTGACCCATCAGCTGCAGATAATACGCTGCCGAAAGACCCGCCGGGCCGCCGCCGATCACGGCGATCTTCTTGCCCGTGGGGGCGAGGTTTTGCTGCGGAGCGTAGGGGCTTGCGTGGTCGGCCGCGTAGCGCTTGATGCCGCAGATGTTCACCGCATCGTCCACAAGGCTCCGGCGGCAGGTGAATTCGCAGGGGTGTTCGCACACATACCCGCAGACCGTGGGCAGCGGATTATCGTTGCGGATCACACGCAGGGCATCTTCGTACTGGCCCGCGTTCACCAGCGCGATGTAACCCGGAATGTCGATATGTGCAGGACACGTGCCCTGGCAGGGAACATAGGTGTTGCGTTCGGCGGAGCAGAGGTCGCGCTCGGCATGCGAGCGATAATCCCCTTCGAAGGAACGCAGGTTTTTGAGTACCATGCGAGCTGCTTCGTGGCCGATCGCGCAATCGGCGCTGTCCAGGATTCCCTGCGCCGTGCTGGCGATGAGCTCGACCGTTTCGGTGGTGCCCACGCCATCGAGCACCTCTTGCTGAAGTTGGACCAGTTGCGCGAGACCGATGCGGCACGGCGTGCATTTGCCGCACGATTCCGAAAGGAACAGGCGGGTGAGCGATTGCGTGAATTCGACCGGACATTGGTCCGCTGGCATCGCAACGATGCGCCGCGCTGCCTCCTGCGATAGTTGCTTGAAGCCCGCTTCGGCAGCGGATGCTTCTTCGATGATAAGTCGAGCCATTAAGCCTCCTCGAACTCGTGACTTGAGCCTTATCGGTAACACCGCAATTTGGTGCGGCCCCTCTCATGCATAAGTGCATAAAGTTTAACGTGTTTTTAGAGCGTACGTTTGCTTGAGTCTGTTTGAGACGAGGAAAAGCGGTCTGAATGGTTGGTCTTGGCGCATTGAACGACGATTGTGCTGCGATCTAACAGCAATCAAACAACGAGCGAATCGCCGCGCGATGACGCGACCGCATACCCTTGCGCGACAAGAGCAGCTTCGAGCTTGCCGTGCTGTTCGGCTGCTTCGAGCCCGGTGGCGAGCTTGTTGTTGTAGAGCGCGTAATCGCCGCGATAGGATGCAGGCGTAAGATTCGGCATGATCACGTTCGCCCCCGCTTCAAGGCCAGCCATGCGCCCCTGCGGATCGATCGTGGCGAGCGCGGTCGTTGCCGGAAGAAGCGCGCGCGGATGAGCCAGTCGCAAGCACGCAAGCAAGAAGAGGGTCTCCTCCATCGTGCCTGCCAGTTTGCTGGCGAGCGGCGTGCTGCTATGCGGAATGAAGGGACCGATGCCGATCATGTGCGGATCGAGCTCGTGTAAGAACGCGAGGTTCGCCGCCATCGTTTCGCTCGTTTGCCCTGGTGCGCCTACTAGAAATCCGCTCCCCACCTGAAAGCCGATGTCGCGCAGGGCGAACAGACAGGCCTTGCGCTCCTCGAGGCTCATTGATGCGGGATGGAGCTTGCCATAGTGGTGAGGGTCAGCTGTTTCGTGACGCAAGAGATACCGGTCCGCCCCGGCATCAAAGAGCTGCTGGTAGACCTTGCGCGGCAGTTCACCCGCCGAGACCGTGATCGCGCAATCGGGAAAGCGCGTGCGCAGCGTGCCGACGATATCTACGAGCGGAACCTTCGGGTCTTCCCCGCCCTGCAAGACGAAGGTGCGATAGCCCAGATCGTAGCCTTGTTCGCAACAGGTAAGGATCTCATCGAGGGCTAGCCGATAGCGCCGCAAATCCGCATTGGACGCTCGAATTCCACAGTAGTAGCAATCGTTCTTGCAATAGTTGGAGTATTCGATGAGGCCACGCAGAAATACCTGGCGGCCATAGTGCTTGTCGCGTACCGCACGTGCGCGCTCGAACAGATGTGCTCGCAGCGCCAGATCGTCTTGTACGGCGAAGAGGGCGACCCATTCTTCGAGACAAAGCACATGCTCTGTCTCGAGCTTTTCGATCAGCCGCATCGCGTCGTGTACGCGCGCTTCAGGTATGCCTCGCTCGTTCGTCATCAGGCATCCGATTATACCCCGCCCAAAGATGACAAACTACCCGGTCGTTCGACACCTTTTTATGAATCGATCAGCGGAGAGGGTAAGACACGAGGTTCCCCGCTTCCCTGTTCGCGCATCTGCTTCGCAGACGCGCTCATGCGTCGCTGCTTCACTCGGGTTTTATTACTAACGAATTTAGTCGGCGAAGAGTCACCTCGCTGCCTTGCCCTCTCCGCTGATGCAGATAAAAGACGTGCTTCGGCTGTCCAAAAGATGACGAACAACCGCCGTCAATAGACCTGCTGTGCTTGTTCTTGGTGGTGAATCATGGTATGTTGAAACCAGATTGACGCGCAAGCATCATGAAGGGGCTCACCACCTTCGGTGGGGTTTCTTCGTGGTGCTTTTTTATTGGACGCAAAGGAGGCAGGCATGATCATCGTCAATGGCGAAGAGTTCGAGATAGACAGCGGTTCGAGCGTTGCGAAGCTCGTCGAAGAACGCGGCCTGGACCGCAGCCGCGTCGCGGTCGAATTGAACGGCGAGATCGTTCCCCGCGGCACCTTCGATGACACCTTGCTTCACGATGGCGACAAGGTCGAGATCGTTCACTTCGTGGGAGGCGGCTAATGAGCGCGCCTGCTGCACACGCTTCGCCGGCTCTTTCACGAGAGGCTTACTTCGCCGCCCTAGCGAAACGCCATGGAGCCGAAAACCAGCAGAAGCTCGCACGCGCACAAGTAGGCATCGCTGGGCTTGGCGGGTTGGGCTCTTCTGCCGCGTGCCATCTGGCGCGACTTGGCGTGGGTACGCTCGTGCTCGTCGACTTTGACGTGGTGGACGTGTCGAACCTGCACCGCCAGCAGTACACCTGCGCGCAAGTGGGTATGAAGAAGACCGAGGCGCTCGCAGAGACGCTGCGTGCGATCAATCCGTTCATTGAGCTGGAGCTGTACTCCGTGAAGGTCACCGCCGAAAACGCGCCCACACTCTTCGCGGGTTGCCCGATCGTGTGCGAAGCGTTCGACGAACCCGACCAAAAGGCCCTGCTCGTCGAGACCTTGTTTGCCACCTGCCCCGATACCACGATCGTGAGCGGCTCAGGCATGGCGGGGATGGGGTCTGCGAACACGATTCGCACGCGCAAAGCGCTCGAGCGCCTCTATCTTTGCGGCGATGGCTGCACCGACGTCGCAACAGAAGGGAGCCTTGCGAGTCCGCGCGTTAGCGTTTGCGCAGGCCACCAGGCGAACATGGTCCTACGGCTGATACTTGGCGAGACCGAACCTTAAGTTCGATTCGCCTCAACGATAAACGAACCGCGCTTTTTCGCGCTTATACGAAAGGAAGACTATGAGCATTGAAGACCCCCTGGTTCTCGGAGGGAAATCCTTCGACTCCCGCTTCATCTTAGGCTCGGGCAAATATTCGCTCGATCTAGTGGAAGCGGCGGTCGAACATGCAGGCGCGCAGATCATCACGCTCGCGCTGCGCCGCGCCAACTCGGAGACCGACTCCATCCTCGCGCATATCCCTGAAGGCGTTACGCTCTTACCGAACACTTCGGGCGCGCGCACTGCAGAAGAGGCCGTGCGTATTGCACGCTTGGCGCGGGAACTCGGCTGCGGCGACTTCGTAAAGATCGAGATCATGCGCGATTCGAAGTATCTTCTGCCCGACAACTACGAGACCATCAAGGCCACCGAAGTGCTCGCGAACGAAGGGTTCATCGTGCTTCCCTACATGTATCCCGATCTGAATGTCGCGCGCGATCTGGTCAGCGCCGGTGCTGCAGCGGTCATGCCGCTCGGTGCGCCCATCGGATCGAACAAGGGGCTCGCCACGAAAGACTTCATCCAGATCCTGATCGACGAGGTCGACCTGCCCATCATCGTGGATGCGGGCATCGGGCGACCTTCGCAGGCTGCGGAAGCCATGGAGATGGGGGCGGCTGCTGTCATGGCGAATACCGCGATCGCAACCGCCGGTGATGTGGCCTCTATGGCGCACGCATTCAAGCTCGCCATCGAAGCCGGTCGTGAAGCGTATCTTGCTGGACTCGGGCGTGTGATCGACAAAGGTGCGGTGGCATCCTCGCCCCTTACCGGCTTCTTGTCGGACTAAGATTGCGCGTGCCGCTCGATCAGCATATGCAAAGAAGAAACAACTGGAGGTTGTGAATGAGTAAGAAAATCGCAGAACATCAGCCGATGGAAGGGATAACGGTGTTCGAGGTCGAGAACAAGATCGACCACCTCACCTATCTGCCCGACATGGAGCAGATCGATCCTTCCATTCGCCTTCAGGTTGAAGAGGCGTTCGCCGCATACGACCCCGCAAACTTCACCGAAGCCGATGTGCGCGCCGCGCTGGAAGTCGATACGCTCACGCCACGTGACTTCGGTGCGCTGCTCTCCCCCGCAGCCGAGTCGTTCCTCGAGGAAATGGCACAACGAGCGCGCAGCGAGAAACGCCGTTTCTTCGGCGATAACGTCTATCTGTTCACCCCCATCTATTTGGCGAACTACTGCGAGAACTACTGCATCTATTGCGGTTTCAACTGCCACAACAAGATCCGCCGCGCACAACTCGATACCGAGCAGATCGAGGCAGAGATGGCAGCCATTGCCCAAACAGGGCTTGAAGAAGTGCTCATCCTCACCGGCGAAAGCCGCACCAAGAGCACCGTGGAATACATCGGTGAAGCCTGCAAGATCGCCTCGCGGTATTTCAAGAATGTGGGCCTTGAGGTCTATCCTATGAACTCCGATGAATACGCCTACCTGCAGGAATGCGGTGCCGACTACGTGACCGTATTCCAGGAGACCTATGACGCACGCCGCTACGAAGAGCTCCACCTTGCTGGGCACAAGCGCGTGTTCCCCTATCGCATGGAAGCGCAGGAGCGCGCGCTCATGGGTGACATGCGCGGCGTTGCGTTCGCTGCGCTGCTCGGGCTGGCTGATTTCCGCAAGGATGCCTTCGCCACCGGCATGCACGCCTATCTGTTGCAGAAAAAATACCCGCATGCAGAGATTTCCTTCTCGTGCCCGCGCTTGCGCCCGATCACGAACAACAGCGAGATCAACCCCCACGATGTGCATGAACGCCAGCTTTTACAGGTCATGTGCGCCTATCGCATCTTCATGCCGTTCGCTGGCATGACCATCTCGACGCGTGAATGCGAACGTTTCCGCAACAATGTGGTCGACATCGCGGCGACGAAGATATCGGCGGGAGTCTCGACGGGTATCGGCGGACACGAAGGCGAAGAGCAGGGCGACGACCAATTCGAGATCGCCGATGGTCGCAGCGTGGAGGAAGTCGTTGCTGCGCTCACTGCGCGCGGTTTACAGCCCGTCATGAACGATTACATTTATGTATAGGAACACCATGTCATTTCAGATCGTCGCTATAACCAACCGCGCACTTTGCGCCCAGCCACTTGAGGTGAGGGTCGCTGCCCTGTGCGATGCGGGGGTCGATCGCGTGATCGTGCGTGAGAAGGACCTTACTGAACGCGAGTTCGGCGCACTGCTCGATCGCATCGAAGCGCTACTCCTTCCCGATCAGCGCCGTCGCATCACGGTGAATACCTTCGTCGACCTCGCAGCAGCAAAGGGCTTTCCCTCGATCCAGATGAGCTACGATGAATTCGAGCGCCACCCTGATTTCGCGCGCGAGTTTCAGGAGGTGGGCGTATCGGTGCATGGGGTCAATGAGGCCGAGCACGTCGAACGACAGGGAGCTGATTTCTGCATCGCTGGCCACATCTTCACCACCCAATGCAAGCCTGGTGTAGAGCCGCGCGGCCTTGATTTCCTCAGGCGCATCACTTCGAACGCGGCCATTCCCGTCTATGCGATCGGCGGCATCGACACGTACAATATCGCTTCGGTGCGCGATGCTGGTGCGGATGGCGCATGCTTGATGAGCACGCTCATGGCCTGCGACAACGTTGCAGAAACGATCGACGAGCTCAGAGCAGCCCTTTCTTAGCGGAAGATCTTACGCACATTGCGCGTGATAGCATCGAGCGCATCTTCCCCACGCAACGTGACGATTTCCCGATAGGCTTCTTCGAGCATCGATGCATAGTGCGCTTCAGCCGCTTCGGTAGCCTGCTTGCACGTTTGCGAGCCCTCTGCGCATGCGTCGATGGAGGTCTCTTCGGGCAAATCGGTCTCGATGAGCAAACGATCTAGCGGAATGGCTTTCGCATATTCTCGGCCGCGCTTCGTCTGGAGCATGAACGCGTTGACCGAGAAGAAGCAACCCAGATCACGCGCTCGTTTCAGCTGAGCGCTCGAGCCCGAAAACCAATGGAAGACGATCGTGTTATCTTCCAGCAGCTCGTATTTCTCGAGCATATCCATGATCACATCGGCGCCTCGCACGGCATGGAACGAGAAGACGCGTCCCCCCTTGGCTTCGCCAGCTTCTTTGGCGCCTTCGATGCCTTCAACGACTGAAGGCGCAGGACTCTTCTTTGCGGCAGCAAAGATCGTGCGCAGCACTTCGATCTGCGCCTGCTTGGTCTGTTCGTCAGTCGCAAAAACGCTCTTGGCAAGCCCATTCTTGCCGAAGTCAAGCCCGACCTCACCGATGTAACGCGCGTTGGCAACGAGGCCAGGAAGGAGCGCCTTGTCCTCATCGGAGACCTTGCCCTGCGCGACCCACCAAGGGTGAGCGCCCACGCCCACTTTTATCTTCGGGAATGAGACAAGCGTCTGCTGTGCGAAACGATAGTCGGCAGGACTCACCGTCGTGGAGAAAGCGCCTGCGAAACGCTCGGTGAACCATGAGGCGAACGAGGCGACATCGGGCGCGAAGCTCATATGCGCATGTGCGTCGAAAAACTCTCTACTCTCTGGCATGTCTCTCCTCTTCCCTTTTTGCGCTAACAAACAGCTGTACCTATCTGCACCAGTGGAGAAAGCAAGCACGAGGTTCCCCGCTCGTTGCCACAAGAGGCTTACGCCTGAGGGGTGGTTGGGTCGACCCGCTTTCGTTGCTCGATAGCCTGCAAGATTTGCAGGCTATCTCGTGCACTTCGCTCCTTCGAACAGCTTATTACAATTTACATGTGCGGACTCAGAGTCGTCCAACCACCCCACAGGCTCCGCCCCTTAGGGCAACGACGGCAAAAAAGGTGACAAACTACCCGCAAGGTCGCGAAGGACTTCGCCGGCGATCATCTGGCCGAAGATCGGTGGCACGAACGATGCCGTGCCCAAGTCCTTGCGCTCAGCGCGCTCCCAATCGCTGCCCATGTTGGTGTCGACCGGCTGTTCGCACGAGTAGATGACCTTCAGCTGCTTGATGCCACGCTTGCGCCCTTCTTTGCGCATGATGCGACAGAGCGGGCAGTTCACCGTGTCATACAGATCGGCGATCTTGAAGCATTCGGGATGGATCTTGTTCGCCCCGCCCATGCTGCTGATCAACTTGAACGAGTAGTTCGGCGCAAGCTCGGCCAATTTGAGCTTCGCCGAGATCGTATCGATCGCATCGACCACATAGTCCACATCGCGCGCATGCTCATCAAGGAAGCTCTCCATCTCCTCCTGACGCAAAAAGCCGAACACCTTCTTGACCTGCGCTTCGGGGTTGATATCCTTGATCATCGCTTCCATCACATCCACCTTGCGCTTGCCAAGCGTGGAATAGAACGCGATGGACTGACGGTTGATGTTGCTCTCCTCCACCACATCGCGATCGAGAATCGTCAGTTTACCCACGCCCCCGCGCGCAAGCGCCTCGGTACAATTCGATCCCACTCCGCCGATGCCGAGCACGAGCACGTGCGCATTCACGATCGCGCGCAGCGCATCTTCGCCCCACAGGGTCTTGAGCTTCTCGTAGCGAGCAGGTAATTCGTCGTATTGCGTTTGCGGCGTTTCAGGTTGCACGGATGAGCCTTTCATTCGGTCTTCCTCTCATTATAGCGAGCGTGCACGCACCTACGCCGAAGGTCAAGTTGCAGGCGGAAAACTAGAACTTAACAGGTTTCTGTCAAAACCCACGCGCTTCCCAGCTGCGCATTCGCTCATGTTAGGTTAAAGACACGCCGAAACACAGCAATTCGGCTCATGCTGTGGACTTGGCGTTCGAACGTATCCGCTGCAACAAGGAGGCTTCATCATGCGCCCCATTCATCACACTAAAGATACCGTCATGATCTTGGACGATATTTCTGAGCTCACTACGCCGGCTGAAGGCCCGGTCGTCTCACTCTACCTGCCCACCGAATACAAGCGTTTGCGCACCAATAAAGAGCGCATCGAGATGAAAGACCTCATGAAAGAGGCCAAGCATGAGATCGATGCGAACTACGCCATCCAGCCGAATAACAAGATCCTCGTTCATCTAGAAGACGTTATCAATGCTCCTGATGAAGAGATCTGGCTGAACGCGGAGGCTAGTGTTGCGCTCTTCGCCGACAAGGATCATGTCTATATCGCGAACCTCTATCACAAGGTCGATCCGCAAGTGTTCGTCGGCGACAACTGGGAGCTTTCCCCACTCAAGGGCGATGAATTCCAGCAGTCCAAGTACTACATCTTGGCTGTTTCTGCCGATCGCTTCGGGCTCATCAAGGGGCTTGGCAACTGCCTTAACCGCATCGATGTTGAAGATGAGGGCGTTGCGAAGCAGTTCGGCGAACTCATGCACGATTTCAGCGATGCACCCGCGCTCGACCACCACATGCTCATGAAGCACCTCAACCCGTATCACGATTATCGCTCGCGCAACGAAGTGTCCAAGATCGAGGCCGAGAAGTTCTACCGCTATATCAACAAAGTGGTCCAGGATACTTTGCTTCCCGACAATCCCGATCCTGTCATCCTTGCCTGCCTGCCTGAACATGAGGCTGAATTCCGCAAGATCGCGACCATTCCGCATCTGATGGATAAGGGCATCGAGAAGGATCCGGGCAGCATGGATTCGAAAGAGCTCGCCATCGCCGCATGCAAGATCCTTGAAGCGTAGCTGCGCATCATACGTACCAACAAGAGCCCTCCCCCGAGGGCTCTTTTTTGCCTGGTGACAAACTACCCGGTCGTTCGACACCTTTTCCCATCTATCCCGCGCAAGCAGCACGCCCAAGGGGCACTTGTAATTACCCGCTTTCGCTGTTCGCTTG